>Ga0207709_10000103_pt1 | contig 131589 bp, 123 predicted proteins | sample KBSM34metaG_FD_184397 | JGI IMG/M metagenome (GOLD analysis project Ga0207709, IMG submission 184397) | Miscanthus rhizosphere microbial communities from Kellogg Biological Station, Michigan, USA - KBS M3-4 metaG (SPAdes) (version 2) | ecosystem: Host-associated > Plants > Roots > Rhizosphere... | reverse complement strand
AACAGTCGTAATCTTCATGGTGGACGCCCCTTTCGGTTCAAGTGGTTGATCAACGCTTCCACTTTGGCACGTCGATGCCGTTACGGGTGGAGGCGTCCATCCCATTGGTCGGCGCCAACACACCTTGGCGCTCTTCCACAGGCGCGCCTCGAAGCGCTGGGGCGGCAGCGGCCGCAGCGCGGGCGCGTCCAGCGTCTCGAAGGCGCTGCGCCGGCAGCCGGGCAGCTTCTTGAAGGGGCGCTGGTTCAGATCGACCAGCAGCGCGGCGATCGCCCGGTTGAGTTCGTCCAGGCTGAAGAAGCGCCGGTTGCGCAGGCGCGCCAGAATCCATCTCTCGACCACGAGCACCGCGTTCTCGACCTTCGGCTTGTCGCGAGGATGGGCCGGGCGTGCTGCGAGCAACGCACAGCCGTAATGGGTGGCGAACTCGTCGTATAGGCGATTGGGTTCGGGGTCGTAGCGGTCTGGACTCTTGATCAACGCGCGGGCCTGATCGGGCACGATCAAGCGCGGCACGCCGCCGAAGAATTCCAGCGCACGCACCTGGGCGCCGATCCAGTCTGCGGTGGTCTGACGCGCGGTGGCGCAGGCGTAGGTGTAGTTGGACGCGCCGAGCGTGGCCACGAAGATCTGCGCGGAGGCGAGCTCGCCGGTGGCCGCGTCGATGAGCGCAACGGTCTGGCCGGCGTAGTCGACGAACAACTTCTCGCCGGCGATGTGGGTCTGGCGCATGGATCGCTTCAGCCCGAGCGCCCACGCCCGGTACTTCACGCAGAAGCTCGTGTACTTGTAGGCCTGCTGGCCCGCCCCGACGAGGCTGCGGGCGTACTCCTCCCACAACAGCTGCAGGGTGACACCGGCGCGCTTGAGTTCCTGATGGACCAGCGCGAAGTCGGGGCTGAGTTGGTGGCTGGAGCGGGGCAATGCCGGTCGATACAGCCGGGATTCAAGCTCCTCGTCGGTGAGCGTCTGGGCCACCACCCAGTCGATGCCTGCGGCGCGGGCGAGCGAGACGTACTTGCCCGCGACGCTCTTGGAGATCTTGAGCGCTCGGCCGATCTCGTTGTAGCTCAGGTCTGCCTGCAGGTGCAGGCGCAATGTCTCTCGGATTCGGCGCATCGTGATTCTGTTCGTGGGCATCAGGCTTCACCGCAAAAGGCGATGAGCTTGACGCCCGGTCAAAAGATCACTTGCGCGCTCCCCAAATCGTCCACGATCGCGCTGAAACAGCGTCCACGATCAGCTTGAAATGCCGTCCACGATCACGTTGAAACGGCGTCCACGATCAGCCTGAAACGCCGTCCACGATGGGCTGAAATACGCATCTGGGGGGAGTCCCAGCTATCGCACGGGACAGACGAGCGATGTTTCAGGAACCGCTTGCGGTCTATCAGTGCTTGAACCCGGACTCTCGCTGAGCTCGCAGTGCCAAGATGAAGACCGTCTCGATGTCAGCGAGGTAACGGTACAGCGCCACGTACCCGCGGTTCCCCTTGCCGATCACCAATTCGCGCTTTCCGCCCCTGACGGGGCGGCCAATCAGTGGGCTGCGCGAAAGAATCTGAATGGCCTCAAGAATCTCGCCGACGCGGTTCGCCACATCGACCACCTCGTGTTGTTCCAAATGATCAATGAGGCGGTCAATGTCATCCAGGACCTCCGGCGCCAGTTCGACACGGACCATGAGCCGTCAGGGCCCCGGCCTGCGAGCCAACGGCCGGCGAGGCTTCTTGCCGGCCGCACGTTCCTGGACATAGGCCTTGGCGTCTTCCCACGCAACCGACTCGCCAGTGCTCCGCAACGCCGCCCAGCGCCGGTCAGCGATTTGATGCAATTCCTCGTCCAACTCGCTGCGCTCGACCATGTCGGAAAGCGCATCCAGAATGAACGCATGCGAAGACCGGCCCGACCGCGCAGCCGCTGCTGCAATGCGGGCTTTCAGCTCATCTTCAAGGCGGATGGTCGTTGTGGACACTCGATTGACCTCGTGACGTTGTCGGCGAACGAAAATGTAGCACACTTGTGCCACATCATGCCTGATCAAGACGCGTGGGGCGTGAGGTTGCGGATCAGTAGGGCTCGCCAAGCTTCAGTGCCGACGAGCTCTGCGCGCAAGGGCATCCAGCCGTTGTTTGCACGGGGGCGTTGGCGACATGAGGCGTACTCTCTCGCGACATGTCATGCGCAGTCTCCAATGCTCGGAAGACAGAATATCCGGCGGCTATTTTCCGGTGCAGGCTCACACGATCTGCACGACGTCGCGCTGCAAGAGATGCAGTCGATTCAGCTGGATGGCCGCAGCGGCGTCGCGCAACGCCTGCCCACGCTGGCGGTCCGTCACCCAGCCCGTGATGCCAATGTCCAGACCCCACGGCCAGCTACCGCGTGCGCGCGGGGCGTCGCTCGGGCCCGTGCAGGTGATGGGCGCTGGCTTGTCGCCGGAGCAATCGCGAGGGGAAGGCGCGAGTGCGTCTTCGTGCGCTGCGAAAAAGGAATGCGATATTTAGTTCAGTGAGGGATATCGGCCCCTCCCGATTCCTCTGGCTCATCTACTCTCTCCGACGTTAGGCGTGCGTACTGGGGCATGTAGTCCCGGACCAGCGTTGCTACAAGCTCTGCCTGCAGCGCGTCTTTCGAACGCTTGAGGGGATCGCGATTCGGGTAGTTCGCCAGGGCCAGCTTGACGTCCACGAAATCCAAGGGATGCATCGTATTCATGAGCGTCATCTCACCAGTCGTAGAGACCACCATTTGGCTGAACCGAGGTGAACTCAGGATTCTCTCGCCGGTGGACGCTTGCACTGCCCAGATGTCGTCCTCGTCGTCGCTCATGCGCAGTGGATGCGGGTCGCCATCCTTGGCGACACGACGAATGACATCGATCTCGAATCCGGTTGCGTTGCGCGCAGTCTCCTTTTGGTCCTCAAGGCGCTCGAAAGACTTGTCGGCCTTGCGAAGGAGACCCAGCAGCGATACCTCCGATTCCTTCATACGCGAAAAGAAGGCCAGATGCTTGCGCGCATCAAACAGAAGGTCGATGTCGCGCGTTGCCATTGCTTGAGGCACGAATCGCACGCCACATGCGCTTTCATAGGCGTACAGCGCGTATGTACCGACCACTGTGAAATGCTCGGACAACCCGGCTTTGTCCAAGACGTTCAGGATGTCAACAACGAGCGACGGGACGCGCCCGACGCGCAGCGCCCGATTCAGGCGGCGCTGTTCCTCGAATGTCTTTTCGATGGATGCCAGTCGCTCGGCAAGCGCCGCCTTTCGTTGGGAGAAGGCCTGAAAAATCTTGGTGGTTGCTTCACTGTCAGGGCCCAGTGATTTGTGCGCGCCCTTGACTGAAGTACGGATGAGGTATCGATGACCTGAGATCTCGCGCCACATCATCCCGCCTCGGAACTGCACAGCCTCTTGCCTCAAGCGTCGAAGTTCCGTAAAGACGGTCTCCGCGTCGATGTACTGCCGCTTCTGGCTCTCGCTGCTCTCGAGGATGTCTGGCATTTCATCATTTTCCCAAGATTTCTATTTTTATAGTGAAAAAACGAAGCAACCCTGGTCACTTTTCACTGCAACTTTGAAATATTCATAAATATGATGAAAATATTTATAAATCAACAACTTAGAAGGCGAATGTAGTGACCGGAAAGGTGCAACACGCCTTCACTCGTCATGGCTCGCGGATTCTGCAAGGCGGCGATGAGGAGCCGCGATGCCAAGCGGACGAGCTCAAGCAAGCTCGACTCGCATGCCAAAGCTCGCGACTTGGCTGGCGATCGAGGTCACCCAATTGCCAAAACAGTGGCCCGATCTCCAGCAGATCCACAGACAAGCACTTATCCAGCATCGGACCCGCATGACGACTGGGTTCGGCGCGTCTCGACAGCGACCGCTGGCGGCTACCACGGGTTGTTAGCTGTAGCTGGGCCCCTCGGCAATCTCCTGGCGCAGTTCGGCCAACAGGCTCGCATCGTCACGGGGCGTGACGGTGGCTGCGGCCAGCGGAATGTAGTGCTGCCAGTCGTAGCGGGTGATCGCTTCCAGCGTTCGCATGTCGGACCACTGCAACCCCAGCCTGTGGGCGAGGGCGGGCCCCGTACCTGGCGATCCCTATCCCGAGTCGCACGACTACGTCGGCGAGATGGAGGTGTGCCCCGGAGCAACCTACTACGTCCTGGCGTAAATCATTCCCTCGGCCCAGATGTCTCGCATCTTCTCCAGAAGACCCTTCGGAATTCGCTGGTCGCTGGTCGCCAGGCCCAGCGTCTTGTGCATTCCCTCTGCAATGCGCGCGAGGATGAGTTGCGGCTTTGCAACCCCGCATACCTTGCTGCCGAACAGCAGCAGCTCCTCGGTCGTCGGGTAGGCTTTCGTGTGGCCTTTGCCCGCAAAGAGCTTGAGCGCCAGTGTGCGGTCCTCGAGCTCGGGACCGCCTTCATAGCGGGTGTACCGGTAGAGCGCGGTTGTCACCACGTCGAACATCGGAGCGAGGCGGCAGTCAGCGCTCGAGGTGTAGAGCAAGCCATAGTTCTTGAGGTGGCCGTCGCCGTTGCGCACCATGATGCTGAACGCCACCTGCTCGAAGAATCGTTCAAGGTTCTTGCTGGGCAGTTGGAGATACTGCATGAGCTCGGCGATGCGCTGGTAGCTCCCGTGGTATTTCCGATCGGATTGGATGTCGCGCACCCGAAGATTCATCAGAGCCGCGATGTCCTCGAAACCGATCCGAGACCCATCGGCCGCGATGTCAAAACGGTCGACCAGGAGTACATGCCCATCGTCCGAAAGATCGAATGAGGGCGTCTCGATGCCGGCGTGACCCGCCGCCGTGAGGCACATGAACTCGTTGGCCGACAGGCCGGGATAGGATGGTGCGGCGGCCTTCACGATGATCGTGGGCACCGGTACGCTGATCCGGTCCGGGACCATGATCTTTGGCTGCATGCCGGCAATGCCAGCGCCCGTACTCAGATAGGCGCGCACCAGATCGTCGAACACCTCCGGCGTATAGCGGGTTCCGAGCAAGGCCTTGCGATCGATGATCCGGGGCGCCGCACGCGATGGCGCGCCCGGCAGCCGAAAACCCAGCCGCCCGATGCCGTTGGAACCCACCACTGCGAGCAGATGCATCTGGGTGAGCTGTTGTTTGGGGAACATCGCCCTCAGACGCAGGTACAGGTCGCCCTCGGGCAGGTTCTGATCCATCACAGCGAAGAGATCGCCGTCCTGATACGTCGGACGCGTGGGCGGCATCAGCAACGCGACCGAGGGCTGATCGGCACGGCCGTCAAGGTACCGGAACTCGTAGATCGAGTGCTTGAGCAGCTGACCGGCCGGCCCGTCGGCGATCTCGACGTCGAGCTGCTTGATTTTTTCAGGAAGCATCGTCCTCATCCTGTCCAAAACGCGCCGCGACTTCCTCCTGCGTCGGCATGCCCAGCCGCTCCAGGCGGATCGTAAGATCCATGGCGCGCAGGATGTCGAACAGCGAGGTGAGTGTGATGTCTTCCCCCCGCTCCAATCGATAGAGCACGTTGCGCGCGCGCCCCGAACGCGCGGCGATGTCGGTCGCCTTCAAACGGCGCTCTTTGCGCGCACGCTGGATGGCGTGCCCCAGTTCGACGGGCAATCTAATTTTGTCCTTCATGCGCCACATTTTGTCGAATATTCGAGAAAATGTCCATTAAAGAGGACAGCATTTGATCCTCACGCTCCAGCACAGATCCCTGCGCCCCGACGTCAGCGCCGAAGTGATCGGCGCACAGGGCGGCATCAATGCTTGTGAGCGCACCCTTGCATGGGATCGGCTCCTGCATCTACCTTCATGCAGGCTGTCACCTCCGTGTGCGAATTCCCTCGAAAGGGATCGCTGGTGTGTGCGCCAATGCGGTGCTCACATCCTCCAGACAGGCGTGCACGCGTGAGGCACGTCGGCCATTGAATCGGCGCTCATCTATCTCTTCGGCGTGATCGTTCCGCTGGGCGCGATCATGGTCCTCCAGCCCAAGTTTTCGGCACGGCGCTATTGGGAGGTGGCATTGCGGCACGGTGCGACCTGAGCGGCCCTGATCCCGTTCTGCCTGAAAGCCTTGTCGCGTCATCCGATTCCAAAGCACAGCATTCGCTGCATCGGTGTCGGAGCGTCCAGCGACTCGCTGCGACAGCAACTCGGCGTCCAGATTTTCTCCTGGTATGGAATGACCGAGACCGTGGCGCACCCGATCGCCGGTGACCCTGACTTCGCTGCGCCCGAGGAGAGCATCGGCTGGCCCACTGCGTCCTATGGGGTGTCGGTCGTCGACGATGCGGGGCAAGCGGTCGCGCCGGGGCAGATCGGTCTCCTGCGCATCAAAGGCAAGCGCGGAGTCTCTCATCACGCAACACTCGATTGGCTATCTCGAATCAACGCGATCGTCGAGCGAGCCACCGTGAGCTTTGCACCATGGCAGGCGGTTTCCATGACGGAAAACCTGCCACCGTTGACGGATCTTGTGCTTCTTGAGCGGCAAATACTGAGTCAGGCACCGGACGCATCATTGCCCGCCAACCTGTCCAATCAATGGTTGAAGCTGATCGCTCGGGACCTCGAAACGCTTGTCGCGCAAGAAGCCGGTGATCCTCAAGTAGCAGCCGGAAATCTCGCAGCACCGTTGGCGCTGGTCTACAGGCTCCTCGAAGGCAAAGGCCAGACGGGTGAGTCCTCGATACCGATGGACGTGCTGCAGGAGTAGCCGACATCAATGTCATGCATCGCCTGCGATGCTCGGAAGGCCGGCGCGTCAGCGAGGTTCGCTTTTCGCGGCCTCCATCTGGTGCATCGCTTGCGCTTCTTTTGTTTCGGTATACCGAAACAAAAAGCCTTGTCGACGCAAGGAAACGCATTGTTCCGTTATGTCGGAATTACTAGCGTGTTCTCACAGTTTGGCCTATAGTTTCGGAAAATACGGAACAATATGGCCCGCACACTTCCTGAAGTCCAGCAGGACTTGAGTCCCGTCGCTGCATCCCTCGAGCAACTCGGCAAACTTGTGCGAAATCGACGCGCCCAGTCGCGCATGCGCATCGACGACGCGGCTTCCCTCAGCGGTGTCTCCAGCGACGTGCTTTCACGTTTAGAGAACGGCAAGCCGGTGACTGCGGACAAGCTCATGCTGGTGCTCGAGAGTCTAGGCCTGCGCATGCTCCTCGTGCCCAAGGCCGACATTCCTGCCCTTGCAGCATTGCTCGGCTTGTCTGAGAGCGAGGATCATTGATGGAAGAAGGGTACCTCCTGGGCGTGTACGCAGGAGCCGTGCGCGTCGGCACGCTGGGCTATGACCAGACCCAGGATGTCTTCCAGTTCGACTACGACGCGGCCTGGCTGGCGTCGCCAAGCAGGTATCCACTCTCGCCGCATCTGCCCCTGAAAGGTGGCGCGGCGCCGCAGGCCATCCGCCGTTTCCTGGAGAACCTGCTTCCCGAAGGCGAGGCACTGGTTGTGGCGGCCAACGATGCTCGCGTGGCGCGCAACAACGTCTTCGGGCTTCTTCGTCACCTCGGACATGAGACAGCAGGCGCGCTGAGCTTCCTCGCTGCCGGCCAAGTGCCGACTGAGCAGGAGCCACTGCGCCGGCACCTGCCGCTCGAAGAACTGCAGGCACGAATCGACGACCGCGCGACCGAACCCTTCAACCGATGGGACGGCAAAGTGCGCATGTCCATCGCCGGGCACCAGGACAAGCTTCTGGTGGCCGTCGAAGAAGACCGACTGTTCCTTGTCGACGGGGTGCTGTCGTCTACGCACATCCTCAAGCCAGAGCCGGTGCGCCAGGACGCAAGATTCATGGTGGTCAACGAGCATTTCTGCATGCAGTTGACCAATCGGATCAGCATGCGTCGCTGGAAGGCGCCGAGCGCAGCCCCTGTGAGAATCTTGCGGGTACCGTCGCCGGTCTTGAGCATCGCGCGATTCGATCGCCACAGGACGCCGGACGGTGTCGAGCGGTTGCACATCATTGATGGGTGTCAGGCGCTGGATCTGCCGGTGAGCGCAAAGTACGAGCGCAACGTGGGGGATCACCCGGATGTGCGGCACATTCGCGATGGTGCCAGTTTCGAAAAGCTCGGAACGCTCAGGCCCGGGTTCGTCGAACCGGCTCTGGGGATGCAGCGCCTGGTCCTTTGGGCAGTCACGACTCTGCTATTTGGCAACAGCGACTCGCACGGCAAGAACATCTCGTTCTTCGTCAACCGCACAGGGCTTACTCCGACGCCGCTGTATGACCTGGTGAGTGTTGTGCAGTACGCGACGTTTCATCACGACTTGGCGATGGCATTCGGGGATGAGTTTGAACTGGAAGCAGTGCGCTCGTTCGCGCTTGCAGACTTCTGCGTGCGCATGGGCATTGAACGCAGGTACTTCGCACGCGAGCTGACGCGCCTGTGTGAGTTCGCTCTTCAAGAGGCACCGGTGCAAGCGGCCGACCCTGCGTACATGGGAGAGGAGGTCGCGTTCGTGCAGGGCCTTGCTCAGTTCGTGTGCGCCCGCGCGCAGGCCTTGCTGACGATGTCGCGCGACATCCCGAAATTCGCTGCGGACAACTTCTAGTCGACAACAAGAAGCCGCGCGTGAAGAGGCTGATCGCATAGCTCGAGGGTGCGGGAGCTGCAGCCGTTGCCGTGCCTGATGCACCCACAGAAAGCAAGAGCCTCTGGAGCGCCTGTTCTCCTGAGTCTCTAGGCGCCCAGTGCTGCCGCGCGCACCTTGTCGCCCATTTCGCGCAGTCGCTCGGCCGGCTCGTTGAAAAGCACGAAGCGCAGGTACTGCGCGCCGTGCACCTGCCCCAGCCCTGCATGGCGGTGGCGCAGACGCGTGCTTTCAGCAGCTGCGCGGATCGGAATGGGTGGCCAAATGTCTCATCCCTCGTGTGCTTTTTTCTTCTGTGGCCGCCAAGGATGCAGGGCTGCCGGCCGGCTCGATGTGATTGCCGGACAATCATTCAATGAGCCCTTTGCGCCTGATCATTCACACGAAGCGTCATCCAAGTGCGATCCTGTTGATCGTGCAGCTTCTCGGGATCGTCCTATACCCGTTCATCGAGCAAGCCGATACGGATCGCATCGGCTTTGGAATTTTTGGGATGGTGGTGCTGGGCATCACCACGAGGATGGTGCGACGTACGCCGGGATATACCTGGATTTCGGTGACGATCGCTGTTCCAGCCATCGTGTTGCTGGCACTGCAGGCTTGGTTCGGCATGCCGCAGCTGTTGCCATGGTCGGCCGCGCTTGAAGCTGCTTTCTATTTCTATGCCGCCGGCTGCTTGATCGCCTACATGATGGCCGATCGCAAGGCCACCAAAGACGAGCTTTTTGCTGCGGGAGCAACATTCACCCTGATCGCGTGGGGCTTCGCCTACCTCTTTACGCTATTGCAGGCGCTCCAACCGGGATCCTTCGCCGCAGCGGTCCATCCGGAGGCGCCGCGCAGCTGGACTGAACTCGTATTTCTAAGCTTTGCCCTGTTATCAAGCACTGGCATCGGTGATGTCATTCCCGTCTCTGCGCATGCGCGATCATTGGCCAGCTTGGAAATGTTCGCCGGCTTGATCTACCTGGCGGCAGTTGTCTCCCGGTTGATCGGCCTGACCTTGCAGGACCAAGGTCAGCGCAGCCCGAAATAGCTCTCGTGTGAAGCAAGACGCAACGCCCGGATCGGCGCCAGTGGCCGGCTGGCGGTGTGCGCCGATCGCTTCGGGCAAACACAGATTGCATCGACGTCTGGCGGGTCTTCCGCGGCCAACGCGACCTACCCACACGGATGCAGGCGTCGGAGATCGCCCCCGACAGGCGTGCTTGTTAGTGCCGATGCAATCTTGACCTGGGTGTTCCACTGACCTGCTGAGAATTTCAGCAGGAATTCAAGGTGATCACCATGGACATGATTGGCAAGGTCAGCCGGCCCTCTTTGCACTTGCGTAGGGGTGAGGTGGTGCTGGTCTGACTTGGAGGACTGGCCAGCTGAGGCCGCCCGCCGTCGCGCCTGGATCCGGCGCCTCTGTGGGCGTTTCAGCGCTTGAACAACCGAATGGTGACAGTTGACGTGTTCGACGTGACGGACTGCCTGCAAGAGGCATCGAGCCTTGACGGCGTCTGGCGTAGCCCTGTAAGGGCGCACTTGTAACAGAGGCACTTCAAGTTAACTCTGAATGTGCAAACTTTGCCGGAAGTCCAGCAAGGTTTGGGAGCGTAAGTCCTTGTCGGGCCACAGGAAAAGTTGACAATTTCCGGAACGTCGCTATATTCTGGACGCACACCACCGAGGAAGCACCATGAAGCTCCAAGAGCGCATGCTGCGGTCAATCAAGCAGCGAGCTGGAAACGTCGTCATCCGGGCAGAACTTGCCGGGATGGGCAGCGCTTCGCAAGTGACGGAGGCCCTCAAGGCGCTCCAGGAGAAGGGCGTGCTCCTGCGCATCGGTACGGGTGTGTACGCCAAGACACGCAAGAGTTCAGTCACGGGCGCCACCATCCCGGCCGGCAGCTTGGAGACACTCGCCACCGAGACCCTTCGAAAGCTGGGCGTCCAGGTCACCGCGGGGAAGGCGGCCGCTGCCTACAACTCGGGCAAGACGACCCAGCTTCCGGGAACGTTCGTCGCGAACACCGGTCGCCGCCGCATCACCAGAAAAATAGCGGTGGGAGGCCGCAAGGTGGCGTATGAGAACGATTACGGACGCGCAGAAACTAGCGCTTGAAGATCTCTCGGCACAAGGCCTCCTGCGAGGCCTGCCCGTCCAGACTGCCGAAAAGACATCCACATCACTGAGCTGCTCAAGGGATTGAGCATGCTCCAGGTCCAGCACGACCTGTTCAGTGACCTCGACACCCGCAAGGAGTCCACACGACATGACGTGGGCATCCAGCTCGTCTTTGCCGGCGGCACTTGCCTGTCCAAGGCTCACGGGCTCATCAATCGGATGTCGGAAGACATCGACATCAAGGTTCTGCTGGCTCCTACTGCGAAGCCGCTGAAGAAGGGCCGGGGCGACCGCATGCGTCTCAAGGCCTTGCACGACCTTGCTCGAAGAGTTGGGGTTCCCGTTGCTCGAGTATCGCGATGGTGACAACCCGCGCATCCGGGATGCGCATCGCTACTACGTGGTCGGAGCCGGCTATCAAACCGCCTATGGCGAGTTTCCAAGCCTACGCCCAGAGCTCAAGCTGGAGCTCATCAAGCGGCAACCGCTGCTGCCCCTGGAACGACGCGAATTCGGTTACCTGCATGAGACTTTGGCAGGACTGCCGGCGACCTCGAAGCTCAGCATCGACTGCATCTCCGTGGCAGAAACCGCCGCTGAGAAGGTCATCTCACTGCTGCGGCGATGCGCGTACAAGTGGGACGGCCACCAGACCAAGGGTGACATCGACCCCGCCCTCGTGCGGCATGTCTACGACGTCGCGCGCATCGCCGAGTTGTCAGCCGCCTCCCTGGGCGCTGCACGGGACATCTTCCCTCAGCTGGTGAAGAACGACCGCGAAGAGTTCAGGGGACAGAACCCGGAGTTCGACGCCGAACCTGTTGCCGTCCTCAAGCGCACCCTCGGTGCGGCCAAGACCAATGGCGAACTGCGAGACCGCTACACGCGCCATCTGATGCCACTCGTGTACGACATGAACCCGCCTTGCTTCGACCAGTCGTTTGCCGCCTTCGAAGTGGTCGCGGAGGACTTCCTGGCTGGCTGCTAGCCACCGGCCACGACCGGCCGGTTTGGAAGGGCTACACCCGCTCCACTCCGAGGCATCGCGCACAAGATTCCCAAAGGGCTGCGGGTCGACAAGCACGTGACCTTGCAGAGCGGCCCAGCTATGCCTGCCACTGAACCGGCGTAGCCGGTTCCCGAACGAAGCCAGCCGACTGCCTTGGCCGGCTAGAAAATTCGACGTCCGGGGCCAATGCGGACCAGATGCTCACCGCGGCGGACCGTCTGACCAGCCCCGCGGAACTCGAGGAATCAAGGACTTAGTGCGGACTCTTCTACGGCCGAATCGTTCATAGGTTCATTTCATGGTGGATGAGCTGCATCATCGAGAACTACGCTTCATTAATTTAACATAAGATACATTGTGTAAATCGCGGCTGTAGCGGCTGAATAGTAATGTCCCATTCTGGCTAAGTAGAGATGTCGCAAAGTCTGCGCCCCCGGTCCGGGGTTTGAGGTGCAGACATGGCGAACGATGCGGCCACCATCACAATGAACATGCGCGAGGTCGACCGGCTCAAGACGGTGCAAGCCGTCGTTGACCGAATGACACGTGTGGATCAGGCCGCGAAGCGGCTGGGCTTGAGCCGCAGGCAGATTTCACGGCTCATCGAGCGCTATGCCGCCGAAGGACCTGCCGGCCTGGTCTCGCGCAAGCGCGGACGTCCAAGCAATCATCAACTGGCGCCAGAGGTGACCGAGCGCGCGACGAGGCTGATCCGCGAACGCTATGCTGATTTCGGGCCAACACTTGCGTGCGCGAAGCTCCGTGAGTGCCACGGGCTTCCGTTGGCCAAGGAGACCGTCAGGGTGCTGATGACGGCGGCCGGCCTGTGGACGCCCCGCAAACAGCGCGCGGCCAAGATCCACCAGCCTCGCAATCGCCGGGCGTGCGTCGGCGAGTTGATCCAGATCGACGGCAGCGACCACGCCTGGTTCGAGGAGCGTGATGTGCACTGCACGCTGCTGGTTTTCATCGACGACGCCACGAGCCGGCTGATGCAGTTGCACTTCGTGCCGACCGAGTCGGCCTTCGCGTACTTCGAAGCCACGCGGGCCTACCTCGAGCAGCATGGCAAGCCGGTGGCGTTCTACAGCGACAAGGCCAGCATCTTCCGCGCGGTGCGCGACTCCACCGACTTCGGCCGCGGCACGACCCAGTTCGGACGCGTTCTCTTCGAGCTGAACATCGACATCATGTGTGCCAACACGAGCCAGGCCAAGGGCCGGGTCGAGCGCGCCAACCTGACTCTGCAGGATCGCCTGGTGAAGGAACTGCGCCTGCGGGAGATCAACACGCGCGAGGCGGCCAACGCGTTCGCACCGCACTTCATTGCCGACTTCAACACCCGTTTCGCCAAGGCGTCGCTGCGCGAGTTCGATGCGCATCGACCGGTGCGCGCCGATGAGGATCTGGATCTGCTGTTCACCTGGCGGCGGCTGCGCAAGGTGTCGCTGTCGCTCACGCTGCAGCACGACCGGGTGATTTACCTGCTCAAGGACACGCCAGCCAACCGCAAGCTGATTCATCGCTACATCGACGTCTTCGAGTACCCGAATGGCCGGATCGAGCTGCGGGCCGACGGTGCAAATCTGGTCTACGAGCGCTACGACCGACTGCCGCAGGTCGACACGGCCGCCATCGTCGAGAACAAGCGCCTGGGCCATGCGTTGCAGGCGGCTCTCGTGATCCAGGCTCAGCGTGACGATCGCCACGCATCGAACACGCCCTCCAGGACGAACTCCGGTCAACCTCCGTATGCCAAGAAGGCTGTGCCTGGCAGCAAGCGCTCTCGTCAGTTCACCGCTGCAGATCTTGAGGCTGCGATCCGCGTGATCGGGCGCCCCGCCCTGCCCCTCCAGAACCGGAAGCTCAAGGCCACTCCTGAGCTTGAAGCGGTGCGTCCTGCCTCCGGCTGACAGGCCTGTGCATGCTCAAAGGCAAGGCTGCCACGGTGTTCACTGGAGTCCTTCAAAAAGGAAGAATGCGACATTTCTATTTGGCTGGCCGAGCGATATTTGAGCTTGGGGTTGACAAAAGGTCTGCAAAGACAACGCGCTTGCCGATCCTGACTGGGACCTTGGCGCGAGGTATTTCGGCAGCCTGTTAAGCGCAAATGCGTTGCAGTCGAAGGATCAACGAGATCCTTGACGGTCATTTCAGCGACCGCCAGTAGATTCTCTTCCACGGAACGGTCATCCCAACCGGCTCAGGAACAGGCGGATTCGCGATTGTCTTGTCAGACAAACGGATCAGCGCGCGCTTGCCCTTCGCCGTTTGCACTATGACGGGTCGGCTCGCCAATGAGTACGCGACAAAAACCCCTGCGTCGTGATACGCGTTGCCTCCCGTCACTGTGGCCACCGCACCGCCCGTGATTGCATTGATTCCGAAGAAGTAGCTGCTGCCGCCAGGGTCACAGGCCACGTCGGTGGGCACATTCACTGAAAACGCCAGAGTGCCCGTCGAAGTCAGCGCAGAGTCCGTATTGATGCGTCCGTTGGCCACCGGCAGGTCGAAGTACCAACCTCGCCTTGTCGACAGGTCCACTACGTTCGTCGATGCCCGATAGATGCCCGAAGAGAGCGTCGCCGATTGGCATACGAAGGCGCCACTGCCTCCACCCGTCGGACATGTCGCCCCATTGCTCCCGCGAATGTTCGGCAATGCGGCGCTCGTCGCGACTGTGTCATCGGCAATGCCATACATGGTTTGGGGCTGAGTCGCCCACGAATTGGCAGTCGCTGTCCCCGGAACGTCGTCATCCGAAAGATAGCGACCGGTACCCACATAGACAAAGAACTTGGTGTTGCTTCCCGAGACAGGACCGACGGACGGCGCCGACGTGATTGGCTGGAGGTTGCCTGCCCCGTCGGTCAGTGTCGCAATCTTGGTCACCGTGGACAAGTCCAGATCGAAGCGCCAAACGTTGCCCTTGAGGTCTCCTCCATAGACATAGCGAACTGCGGCGTCCGGGACAGTGTTTGCCAGCACGCCTAGATGCGCAAGTCCTGAAGGGTCGGAGGCCGCTCCGGCACCCGTACTTAGGGTCTGCACCACACGACCATCGGCCGGGTCGAGTACCCACACATAGCCTTGGCCATTGCCGCCGAGCGCCGTGCCGTTGCCGTAGCCCGACGTCACGATGACGCGCCAGCCCGCTGCCGTCTTGACGATCAACGGTTTGCCAAAGGAGTAGCCCATGTTGGTAGGGGCGAACTCCCACTTCACCTTGGAGGCGGCAACGGTCTCGTTGGCGGCGTCGTAGCTCGTGATGTCCAAGGCGTAGTACCCGATACCACCTTTGCCAAGTCCCCCCACCAGGATGCGGCTGGGCGAGCTCACGTCTGAGTTGGTGAGCTCTGCGGTCGCAGGCGTGCCATCGACGAAGTAATGGTGGCTATAGCCTGGGCTCGCCAACTGATTCAGGTTGGCATGGATCAGCCTTGGCACGTAGGCCCACAACTCCTGTCCACGCGTGGCGGAGCCGGCATCCACTCGGCCGTCGAACACGTGGAGCATGCCGTCGTTGGCGGGCTGATAAATGATGGGAGTAGTGCCAGCATAGGTCACCACCGCAGCTTCGGCGTTGACAATGTCTCCGAGCAGGTGCAGTCGCGTCCGGTAGGCTGTGCCCTCGCCCGTACGATCCCCTCTGATGTAATTGATCACACCTGAGGTCAAACTCGACGGCGTCCCCGTGAAGTTGGTCGAGGTGAAGGGCTTGCCGACGACGCCATTGAAGGACGCAATCTTACGTCTGTCAGGTGTTGTCGCATCCAGCAGGTCACGGGCGGACCACAAATGCGCGCCGACCGGCAGCCCAGTCGTCGTATCTAGCGAAAAGGCTTCGAAGTCTCCGAACCATCCGCCCGAGTTGTAGCTGGAAACATAAGCGGTGTTGTTGACGGTGATCTGAGCGTTCGCGACGGCCACGGCTGCCGAAGCGGTGTCTTTGGCCAGGGCATCCGTGACGACGGTCTTGAATGCCTGCGTCAATGTCGGGCCGTCCTGGGCGCTAAGAAACAGGCCACCACCGTTCTCGGCGGTGTTGATCAGTAATGGGTCGTTCTGGACCTGCAGGTCGGCGAAGCCAATCACGTAGGTGAGCAGATTGTTCTTCTTGGTCCTGCCCGCAGGGGCCGTCAAGTCCGGGCGCAAGTCGATGTCGTGCAAGGCCTTGGCTACATCGTCGAGATAGTCGGAGCCCTGGCTCTCGTACTTCCTGTCTGTCTTCCGATCCCAGTTGCTTGTTGAACCGTTACCGACGCAGCTGCTGGCATGCGTCCCTTTGCAATCGCCGTCGTAGTCTTGAAGATAAGTGTTGTTGTTGAAGCTTCGATCGGCCTGCGGACGGCCATCGGTCATCAGGAAGGCGTAAGACCTCTGACACCACTTCTGAATCGGTCGCTGCGCAATGGCCGTCGTCGTGGAATTGCACGCCGCCGGCGCGTTGGACAGGCACGAGTTTCGCGCAGGTGATGCATCCGTTCCATCCTGCCGCAGGAACGAATCAATGTCGATGCCAGAAACCGTACCCGCCGTGATATTTCCGTTGTAGCCCGTCGAGAGATAACGACCGATGTCGGCCAGCGTGGATGCCAGGGGCGTGTTGCCAGTGGGAGAGAGCCCGTCGATGCTGGTCTTGAGAGTGGTTCGCGAGACAGCAGTTAGATCGCTCATCGCCACTCGCAGCGCGCCACCATTTCCGCTGTTGTAGGTACTCAAGCCAGTACGCACCGCCGCCGGCGCTCCGGCGATTGGCGGCAAGGGGAGGCTGTCCACGACCGCCTTGGCCGAAGCTCTGGCAATCTCAATCCGAGTGTTGACTGAACCGGACGAAGTGATGATCTTCCGATTGACCCACCCTGCGGCAGGCCCATCAAAAATGCCGAAGTACCAGTTGAGAAAGTGCCCCGTGTAGTCCGCCGGAAGGTAGTTACTCGGAATTCCACGATCGTCGCCCAGCAGCCGTGCTGAATAGATTCCCGTATTGCTGAAACAGCGTTCATTGATGTCCGCCGTTCCCGACAACTTCCAAGGCACCGTCACATGGCGATAAGTCACGCCGCTGGATACGAATCGAGGCACGCCCGCGAGGATCGAGATGTCAATGCTTGCGCCCAACGGGACCATCTTTGTGCCGCTGCAAGTGGATGTATAGGTGCTGTGTTCGTCGTACGGCGTCGTCGGAACAATGTTGCTCATCGACCCCGAGTTGTCGATCATGAACATGAAGTTCGGCGGGACGTTATTCTTGACGGCGATCGGAACGTCGTCGATCTTCTGGGCCCAAGCCGAAGCCAGTGTTGCGCCCAGCAAGGCGAGCAGCGCAAATCGCATGGCCGTCTTCGCGGTCACCATCAGTCTACCAGGGGTGTTGGACATGCTCATGCTCCTGTACGTGATCTGCTTCGAGAGATGGTTCAGGTGCTCGCAGGGCCCGAAACCATGGCTTCAAAGAAGCCCTCGGTGCCTCTCGGCCCGCGCACGCGGATCAACACCCGGTAGCGCACGCCGATGCTCGACGCCGATAGCGCGGTGGCACTTGCTTCGTACTCACACCTCCCACGGATATCTTCGACATTGCTCATGTCGGGATTGCTTGCACACATACGCTCGATGACGTACTGAATGCGATAGTTGCCGGCATCTGTGGCGCAGTTCGCTACATTGACCCCGCTCTGGTTGACGCAGTTGACGGCGGTCCAATCGACTGTCGTGGGAATGCCGCGGCTGTCGACCGGGGTCTGCCTTGTTGCGAAGTACCGGTTGTTGATACTGGTGTTCGCCGTGTTTCCGACCGCGAGTGCACTGAGCGTATTGAGCGCATCGGTCAGAGCGAGATCCGAGGCCTGCACGGCGGCTTGCTGGAACGAGTAGTTGCCTGCGATGACATTGCCCGTATCAACCGCTCTGAGTACGCCAAAGCTTGCGATGGAAATGATCACCAGCACCACGACGGCCACGAGAAGCACCATGCCTTGCTGGCGATGCTGAGCGGGACGGCACCGCTTTCGTGGGTGGGTGTATGCCATGCTCATCTCAGTCGCTCCAGATGACGTTGCGCAGCGGAATCACTGCCTGGTGCACGCGATATCGATAGTTGCGCCAGGTCTTGCCTGCAGCGGAGGCGGCGCCACTGAGGTCGATCACGGGGGCATTGGCATCCTGAAATGAACATGGTCCGGTATTCACCACGCCGCTGGCGTTTGTGCATGCGGCACTCACGTTGGTCGATTCCGCTTCCTTGGCGCGAACGACGACGACCACGCGCAGCGCCTTGATCCTTTCGACGTTGGTCGGATTGGGGTTTTTCCATATGCCTGTCGCGTCGACCCACGACGTGACGACGTCGCTGCTGCCTATTGCGCCCAGCCCGTACTGCGCGTGCATCAGTACGACGTCCGTGGCAAGTGCGTTTGCGCCGCCCGAGAAGGAAAGTGGGTTCTGCGTGCACGCCGGCGTGTCGGAAAACGCGTTGTACTGGATCAGCGCCCCGCACTGCACCGCAAATGCGGTTTGGGCGAAGGAACTGCCCAGTCGTTGGACGACTGCAGGCCCATAGGTGGCTGGGGTCGCGGCACTGGATTGAAAGCCATACCGCGGTGCATTCGAGAACGCTGCGGCCGGCGGGTTGTAGCCCGAGGATGCTGCGCCGACTCGGGTCAAAGTTGTGCAAAGGGTGGCGTTGCCCCCACATGCCACCTCGTCCATGGCCGGCGCGGCCGTGATCTGAAACAACAGGCACGGCTGCCCCGACCCCGGTGCGCCCATCAGGGCCAGATCACCGTCCTGAAGGCCGCCCGCGTTGCTAACCTTGACGGTGGTGTCGGTTGTCGCGGAGGTGTCCATCAAAGGGACGGCGGTGAGTGCCCCCAATGCGGTCGCGCCCGTAAACACAATGGTGTCGGACGCCGAATCGCTGCCGCCATCGGTGATCTTCAACGGCAGGAGAACGGAATCATCGGCGAACACCGCACCGTCCTTCCACGCATTGAGCGTCGGGCACAGGAGTCGTCCGTTGTTGAACAGGCCTGCACCCGCCGAGCGCCCCGCACTGTCGATCAGAGAGAGTGCGATCTGGGCGCTGCCCTGTGCGGCAACGTTGGAGGCAACGACGCTGAACTGCCTGCCCATGGTGAGCACCGTGCCTGCGATCACAAGGCTCAAGACGAGACCGACGGCGATTGCGACCATCAGCTCCACGAGGGTGAGACCCAGTGCGCGATGACGCCGCGCACGCCGGCCCACGGGCCCTGCGGGGAACGTCTTCATGGTTGCCACTGCACCAGGTTGGTGACGGCAAGCTCATGCAATGCATCACTTCCGTTTTGCCAGCACAACTTCACGGTCACCTGACCGTTCACGGGATTCACCACGATCTGCTGCAAGTCCTCGGTCGCTTTGGCGCCCAATAGGCCAGTCACCTCTGCGAGCCATTCGGTCACCAATGCATTTGTGGAGGCAGCCCCGGTTGGGGCGCACTTTGCGGTCCCGCCGGGGCGATGCGCAAAGGTCGAGACGGTTGCGGGGTCTGAGATCAACATCCGTCCGAGCAACTGATCCGCGAGAAAGGTCGCGTCGGCGCGCTGCTGAGCATCCGTCGAGTACCGTACCGCACCGGCCCACAGCCCCAACAGTCCGAGCACTCCGATGGAGAACACGAGTAGCGCGACCAGGACTTCGAGCAATGTGAATCCGTATTGATGCCGTTGCGAGTGCGCTCGGTTTCTAGACATCAACACCTCCGGGGATCGTTGATCACCGAAACGGCGGGGTCGCACATACGGATCAAGCCGCCGCCCAAGACGTTGATCTGGCGAGTTCCCGTGCCCGTCACGCTGCTCGACACAGTGACCCTGGTGAGCCAGCCTCCCGTGGTGTAGACAAGCCCCGTCGGCAAGAATGTGATGCTCGTCGCGGAGTTGCTGGAGGTCGCGCTCAGCCCGCCAGTTTCGCTGTCGACGCGCGACTGAATGACAGTGCCTCCTGCTGTTGCGACCGTCCAATCCGATGCCGCCCCATTGAGTGCGAAGCTCACATTCGTGTTGCGGCGAACGGCCTCCGCCCGCGCGAGATTCAGTCCATTGAGCATGCTTTCCGCCGCCGCCCGCAGGCGGTAGTTGGCGATGAGCTGCGAAAAATTCGGAGCCGCCAGCGCCAGAGCCACGCCCATGACGCTGATCGTCACCATCAGTTCGATGAGCGTGAAACCGCAAACCGTACCGCACTTCGCAGTCTCTCGCAGCGAGCGTGAAGTCGGCCTCCTCAGCATGTGTCGCCCTTGCGTTTCAGCCAGCAGTTCGCCGGCAGGCCCGATGCGGCCGGATATGCCGTCGTCGTCTGAGCATTGTTGTTGTCGATCGTGAAGGCGTAGCCTGCCATACCAATCGATGAGTTCCCGGTCGCGGTAACCAGGAACGTCTGATTGGTTCCACCGGCGCCCCAATTGCACGTGTACGTGAAAGAGGGACTGACCGGAACAGCCACGCCACAGACCGCTGCAGTGGATCCGTAATTGCTGGGGCGGTTGTCCTGATAGAACTGCTCAAGCCTGACGCGCATCGTGGCGAGCTCACTAGTGGCCTCGGCAGTCTTCGCGCGCCGGACGTACTCCACATAGGACGGGTAGGCGATGGCGGACAGGATTCCGATGACGGCCACCGTGATCATGACTTCAATGAGCGTGAAGCCTGTCGAACAGCGACGAGGTGAGAAAGCGATCTGCACTCCGAGCTTCTCTCGCACGACACTGTCCACTGCATGTGTGTCGCCGCCACGCTCGACGACCCGGCACGAATACCTCCAATTGCCAGCGACCTTGATGTAGGGCAGCGCCCTGATCATCGCCTTCGTCCGCGCAGTCCCACTCGCGCCAACGCGACCAGACGACCCCAGTGCGAAGAGCCAAACAGAATCATTCGGAATCGCCACACGCGCCGCTAGTGCATTCTTCTTTCTTGGAAAGGAGCAGGTCGAGCCAACCGAGGATGATCAAGAGGTTCATGAGTTTCCAAACATCGCCGGCATGTACTCGCACGGACGGATTCGAATGGCCCTGTGGGCGCCTCTCACCGTCGAAAAAAGGCGCAGTGCGCTGTGTGGATTGTCGGCGCTCATTTGAAAAATAAATGTCAAGAATGGTCAGACGCGCTCGCCCCCATCAAGAGCGCGCACGTTGAGGTGTCCGCGCCGAAGTAACACAGAGCCACCGGGGCTGCGGATAAAAACTTGGACTGGATTTATTTCGTAAGTCCAAGTCTCACTCGGTATTCGATGGGGCTGAGAGCGCCAAGGGAGATCTTGATCCACTGTTCGTTGTACAGCGGAGTAGGAGTCCACAGCCTGCATGAACTGCTCAATGGTTAGGGACTGCCAGCTGCGAGGATAGAACAGCGCGATTCTTAAACGGTCGAAGAAGCCTTCGTACGCCATGTTGTCAGGCAACCTGCCGTGTGCACAACGCGATGACAGCTGCCTGCTTCATCGCTGGCGGCCGCGCTATCCCATCAGATCGACCGACGACGCGCATGTGCAGCTCGCGGGGTGTAATTCGTGAGTCCAGGAACGCAGCGAATCCCGTGCCGGGTAGCCCAATGCTTAGATGGTGAAAGCGATGCAGCGCCCATGATCGAAGAAGTGCCTGACAGCGACCTCCTTCTGCTCCTGAGAGTACTTGGGGTTCGATCGCGCATAGCCCGTTGGCAAGTCGAACCGCCTCTCGTACTGCCGGTGTAGCCCTTCAACGCATTCTTGGTGGGATAGCCCAATTGACGAATGGTCGCCCTGATGCGCTTGCCGAGCCTGATGTAGAGCTCGACCGCTCGACTTCTGTATGAACACGTGAACTACCTCCTGGCAGTCCAAGCTTTTGTCCGCATCCCCCGGTAGTGATTTTTCGCCCCTCAGCGACACAAAAAACGCCGCGGCAAACCTTGCTCTGCCAAAGTCCGAAGGTCCAGTTCCGGCGAAGTCCACTCACCCTTGACCCTGACCCGGTTTTCTAACCATTTTCAAGTTGGATTTTCCGGCTCCTGATGCCCTGCACCGTGGCCTTGCCCCCAGGCTCAGAGCGAATTCCTCGGGTGTTTTCCAGTTCAATCCACTGTGAGGCCGCGCCTCGTTATAGACCCTGCGCCAGGCTTCGATTTTGTGTTCGGCGTCGGCCAAGCTCAAGAACCAATGTTCGTTCAGGCACTCCTGGTGTAGTCGCCCATTGAGGCTTTCGATCATCGCGTTGTCAGTTGGCTTGCCTGGCCTGCTGAAGTCGAGTTCCACAGCCTCGTCGTACGCCCACTTGTCCATCGCCTGGCCGAATCAGACCAAAACATCGAGTGGGGCCTCCTCGGAGAGCGGCGTGAAAAAGGTGCGGGGTTCACGTCCGGATGCGAGCCTCTTGATCCGGATTCAGGCCTCAATGCTTTCGCCCTTCGTGAGCGAGGGCGACGCGCAGGAGGTTGCCATTTCTGATAATTGTCTATTTTTGCCATTTTTGCCATAATGGCGAAAAAGGAGCACATCATGGCCGCCGTCCTGCCCAGCCTCAACGACCTACCCCGTCAGAACGCTTCCCACGTCAAGAACCGATGGGGCGACGTGGTTCGCCAAGTCCAGCAGTCGGGCAGCGTGGCGGTGACCAACCACTCGACAGTGGAGATGGTGCTCCTGACCGCAGCTACCTACAACCAACTGGTGGAAGACGCACAGGCACTCAAGGCGCGTGAGCAGTCGATGCTCGATGAACTCGGCCGCCGCTTCGACGCACGCCTTGGCGTGCTGCAGCAGCCGGATGCCTCGGCGAAGGTGGGCAGGCTGTTCGCGGCCAAGGGCAAGCTGGAGCGGCGTCCCAAGGCCGGCGACACGTTCTGATGACGGTTGCCGCGCGTCCGTTCATCCTGGTGCTGGCCGGAGTCAACGGAGCCGGCAAGAGCTCGGTCGGGGGCGCTTTGCTCACCGATCACGGGCTGACTTGGTTCAACCCGGACACCTGCGCACGGGAGCTGATCACGCAGCTCGGTCTCACGCAAGATGAAGCGAATGCCCTCGCATGGAACCTCGGCCGCGAGCGACTGGAGGCAGCGATCGCGCAAGGTTCCAGCTACGCGTTCGAAACCACGCTGGGCGCGAACACCATCCCCGCATTGCTCGCCCGCGCCGCATCAAGCCACGACGTGATCATGATTTATTGCGGCCTTTCTTCGCCCGAGCAGCATATTGCCCGTGTACGAGCCAGGGTGGCCCGTGGGGGCCACCACATTCCCGAAACCAAAATTCGCGAGCGCTGGATCGCATCACGCGCCAACCTCATTCAACTGCTGCCGAAGCTGACGCGGCTGCAGGTCTTCGACAACAGCGCAGAAGCCCTGCTCGGAGAAGACATTGCAGATCCCGTCCTGGTGCTTGAACTGAGCTTGGGCGCGCCCATTTTTCCGCAGCCCAACGACCTCACGGCGCTCGCAGCGACGCCGCCGTGGGCACGACCCATCGTCCAAGCGGCAATCGAGTTGCTGGGCTGACAAACGCCGCGGAAGGCACTTGTTCGGCGGCAAGGCATTCGTCGAGGCTACACATCCACGACTTCCGAGGGCTCACGGTGCGGACTCCCCGCGCAGCCTGAATTTCAGATCAGCTCTTCGCGCCTTTTTGCGTCACTGTGAGGACTGCGCCCCCCACATCACCCCACAACGCCAAGGAATCTGATGGCGCGGGTATGAGGGCAGCGATGAGCCCAGCTGCTCGGAGGATTCGGATCTTGTCAATGTCCTCGGCTCGATAGAACGAGTTCAGCAAGCGTGAAGTTGCAATCTGCCTGAAAAAGTCCACGGCCATTTCTGCCACATCCACTGCTTCACGACGCGGTTCTGATCGGGTTGCGTGCATCGCGCTTGACGTCGATGTTGCGCAGGTGCGTGGGCGCGCACCTCAACATCGTCGTTGGCGCGCTGCTCCAGCCGCTCGAGCCGCGTCACGGACACCAGCCACGGTGCAACGCCCAGCCTTCGGTGCTGCGGTGCAGGCGACAAATTTCCTCCGATCGCAAGACGAGGCCACGCTGTTGGCGCAGAAAACCGTCCCCCTCGGCTTTGGAAAAATGCAGCTGCGTCGGTTCGAGCTCTAGCAGCCGGCCCCGCGCGCGCAACCGGCCCAGCCTGCCCCAGCTCGGGCACTCCGCGCAAGCCGATGATCAACTGCGCGCCACGCGGCAGCCGATCGATCAATTCCTGCACCAGGCCGAGCACGACCGGACTCCGCAGCACTGCGAAGCGGTCAAGGAGGAGTGCCAGCGGCGTTGGGTGGGCGGCCACCGTGTCGATCAAGGCGAAGGCGAGTTCGTCGGGCCCCTGCCCTTCGAGCGGCTACAGCTTGCGCAGCGCGGGAACTCATCGCGGAGCCTTTCAGCGGCAACCGAGATCTCGCGCGTGAGCAAACTTCTTCGGCGAGTTCCTGCCCAAGGCACCGCGATCCCGGATCGGCGTCGATATTGCTCAGCGAAAACGCAGCTACATCTTCAACAGAAGTCACCTCGCGGCCAAAGACCTTCGCGATGCCGAATGGCGCGTTCACGCCGAACAAGTACGTGCGACGTTCCGTGACGTCCTCACATTCCTCGCGATGAATTGACAAAATTTAAGCTTTATTTATTACTTTAAATTTAATACTTAAAACAAAATAGCTCATTCCAACTGCTGCCTCCGGCCTTACAAGCTCGGCCTAGATCCAGCACTCGCCAGTGCCGATATCGGCGTTGCGGTCCCTTTCGATCGCAAGGAAGAAAAAAGCGGCCGAAGCCCGATTTTGCTGTCACACATTCAAGGATTGCATGGGCACACCGCTCTGGCCTTCATACAACGTGCCGTTGGTCGCGTTGTCTTATTTAATTTCGGTCTCGGGCTCTTTCATCGCGCTCATCGCCGCACGCCGGATCGTGGGGCCGGGAGGCCGAGTCAACCTCTATCACGCCGCCACCGCAGGGCTCGCCTTGGGCGGCATCGGGGTGTGGGCCATGCACTTCATCGGCATGCTCGCGCTGCAACTGCACGTCGGTGTGTCGTACTCGATGGGCGAGACGCTGATTTCGTTGGTCGCTGCCGTCGTAGCAACCGCCATCGCACTTGCCTATGTAGCTGCTGCGCCTCGCAAGAAGGTGCGCCTGCTCGTGGCCGGCTTCCTGCTGGGCATGGGTGTCGTCGTCATGCACTACCTAGGTATGTTCGGCATGCGCTTTGGGGGCTTCATCGCCTGGTCGTATCCGATCATCGGCCTGTCCATGCTCATTGCCGTCGTCGTGGCGACCGTGGCGCTGTGGCTCGCATTCAATACACGCACGCTTGTCATTCGCGCGCTGGCTGCTTGCGTGATGGGCGGTGCCGTCTGCTCGATGCATTACACCGGCATGGCGGCCGCGAGTTTCATTTGCACCACAGCCAACCCACAGGCGATTCCTAAGGGCCTGGCCGTCGTCAGTGGTTTGCAATTGCCCGGCTGGGTCTTGATGTTCACCATGTCTGCGTTGTTCCTCCTTGCACTCGATCAGTTCGTACGTCACACAGGAGAGTCGGCGAGCTAACGTCGGGTGGTGATTTACTCCTGGGAGTATGTTGGTGGAATTCGCAAGTTCGACACCAATCACAGCGGATCTTCACGATGGGTGGTCGTGTCTGTTTCACTTCAAAAAAACAACCAACGGTCGTTATGCGGGTATCGCAGAAATATCACTTTGTGGCCTCTTGCAAGGAGAAATTGTGATCATGCAGCAGCCCTCACTAGACGTCGCAGTTGCTCATGTCAAGTTGCGGGCCAGCCAGTTTGTTAGTGCACGAACTCCAGCCTTGGAAATAAAGGGCTGGCGAAAGCGAAGCCGGTGATTTCACATTTCCAACGGCACTCTATCGCGAAGCCTGTCGGCGGCAATCCATCAAGAAATTCTTGGACACCTTCGACCGCATGGCAGTGACGTCATCGAAAGAACTGGATCTCGCGCAGGACTGACACATCTCTCTTGTACATTCGGCGCGTTTTGAAATTTCCTGCAAACAAACATCATGTCGATCTCACACTGGACCATCCCTGCACTGACCGCATTCATGTTCGCAACGCCACCCGTAGTTGCGCAGGAATCCATCAAGCCTGCCACAACCGTTGCGCGCTTCACCATCAAGGATGCTCGCCAGGCCGTGGCCGTTGATGCCGCCTCGTTCTATGCCATCGACAACCGCGTCATCGCCAAATTCGACAAGAAGACCGGCACCCAACTTGCGCGCTGGGAGGGCGAAAAAGACGGTCCGATCATTCACATGGACAGTGGCGCAGTCCTCGATGGCAAACTCTACACCGCGCACTCGAACTATCCAGCCTGGCCCATGACCAGTTCGATTGAAGTCTGGGACGCAGCCTCGTTGAAGCACCTGCAAAGCCACAGCTTGGGTATCGACCGCGGGTCGTTGACCTGGATCGACCGCGATGCTGCCGGCGGATGGTGGGGCGCCTTTGCAAATTACAACCGCGTGTTCGACAAAAGCCCCATTGCGTATGGAAACAAGTACACCACGCAGATCGTCCGCTTTACGCCCGAATGGACGGTGGCGCAGGCTTGGGTGCTGCCCGACAAACTGGTGGAAAAGTTCGGTGACATGAGCAATTCCGGTGGCTCCTGGGGGCCTGATGGAAAACTCTACATCACGGGACACGACAACACCGAGCTCTATGTACTGGAGTTGCCAAAGATGGGCTCTGTTCTGCGATGGACCGGCACCATTCCCGTTGATCTCGCGGGCCAAGGCATTGCTTTCGATCGCAGCGAATCCGGCATGCTCTATGGAATTATTCGTCGCTCGGGCAATGGTTCTGAAGTGACGGCAAACCGCATTCCCCTGCGTCAGCCATAAAAGGAAAAGCAGCCTTCGTGGCTGCACCAACAGCCGTCCTGGCGGTTGAGGCTCCTAGGCTTGAGTCCTTTCCCATCGATCTGACCGCGGCGAGAAGGAGTCCGAAGGCTCTGCCGTCACGTCAGCTTCCGCTCCGCCATGGATAGCGTTGAACACCCCCGACAGTGAGGTGATCAATCACCACCCAGTGTCACCTATGCTTAGTCTCGGCAGACAGCGTTCTGGCGCGAGCGAAGCGAATTCTCGGATGATGTGGATGACTGGATTGGCTCACGCGCATCGACGCTCTGCTGCGCAGCATTGAAAATCGCTTGGCCAGCCTGAACATCACAGGAAGTTGGTTCGGCCATCATTTCGATTACTTTCATGTCAGCTTTGTTTAGGCTGAGCATGCAATTTCGAGCTTCGTCTGCTGGGCTGGCGGTCCGATTGACGCTGATAGCGACCCCGAATGTGTGCGGTGCAGTAGCCGCCCTTGGACGCCGCCGCCATCATCAGCCCATCGTAGACCCGCCGCGGCACCCGCCAGAAATCGTAGGTGTTTGTGCCTTGCTTTAACTGGATTTTTATTCGCTGCCTGATGGGGTCATACCCCGCCGCAGTCATTGCCGACAACGAAACCCGAATCGTGTCCATGTCGTGCTCCAGTTCTGCGAAGTTCAGATTCTTGACCTCTTCTCGATGCCCACCTTCAGCTTAGGAGCAGCTAACAAAGCCATTGATCATCAAGCGCGATAGATGCGTTTGATGATCAATGGAGTGACCCCCTCGGGGTGGACAGCCGGTCCGACATCGAGAACTGGAACGGATCCTGGCGCAGACCTGAGTCAGCCCGACCCTAGTGGTAAACCACTATCGGTTAATTGGTGAACCACTTTTAGACTGGCTCACCACATGGCCACCATCCACGAACTCCCCCGCCTTCCTGCGACCGAGCTGGATTCCGACCGCTCCTACCAGAAGCTCGCAGCCAGCATTGCCACCCTGATCACCGAGGGCGAATTCAAGGTGGGCGACCGCCTGCCGTCCGAACGCGCCTTGGCCGACCGCTTCAGCGTGAGCCGCACCCTGGTGCGCGAAGCGATCATCGTGCTGGAGATCCAGGGCAACGTCGAAGTGCGCGGCGGCTCGGGCATCTATGTCTGCGCACCGGTGGCCGGCGCGGTCGCCCCGCCTTCCGCCTATGCCCTCTCGCCCGGCCCCGGCCCGTTCGAACTGCTGCGCGCACGCTGCCTGATCGAGGCAGAGATCGCAGCCGTGGCGGCCGAGAACCGCAAGGACGGCGACCTCGACCGCATCTACAGCGCCCTGGTCGAGATGCGCGACAACATGCACGACAAGGAGGTCAACGAGGCGGCCGACCGCCTGTTCCATCTGCGCATTGCCGAGTCGACCGGCAACAGCGTGCTGCTGCAGATGGTGACCGCGGTGTGGGACCACACCAGAGCGCCGATCTGGTCGCAGCTCGAGGCCCACTTCCACACCCCGGCGTTGCGCCGCGCCTCTCAGGATGACCACCAGCGTGTGTTCACCGCCCTGCTGGAACGCGATGCAGACGCGGCCCGCAAGGCCATGCGCGCGCACATCGAACGCGTGATCAGCGAATTCGCGCAAGCCTGGCGCTGAGCAGGCACCCGGTGTCCGGCCTTCGGCCGGCGCCACCCCGAACCACGGAGACAAGACATGAGATTCACCGTTCTTCGGCGATGCCGCATCGCCGCGCATTGCTTCGCCCTGACATTGCTGGCCGCCGCCACGACCGGCGCTTCAGCCCAGCCCGCGCCCGGCGCCAGCCCCCGCATCGACGCGATCCGCAAGGCCGGCGAGTTGCGCGTGGGCGTACTGCAGAACGCGCCCTGGCTCATGGAGAACACCACCGGCCAGGGCGAGCCGTGGAGCGGGCCGGCCTGGCTGCTGGCCAACGAATACGCGAAGCTGCTGGGCGTGAAACTGCGCACCGTGCCGGTCTCGCACGAGACCAAGGTGCCGGTGCTCGCGGCCAACCAGGTCGACATGACCATCAGCCCGCTGGGCGAGACGCCGGAGCGGCTCAAGGTGGTCGACTTCGTCATCTACTCCACCACCAGCGTGTGCATGTTTGGCCGCGCCGACAACGCAAGGCTGGGCAAGGCGACCTCCGTGGACGACCTCAACCAGCCCGACGTGACCATCGCGTACTTCACCGGCGGCGCGGAAGAAGGCTGGGTGAAGGCGCGCTTTCCGAAGGCAAAGCTGCGGGCCGTTGCCAGCTCGGGCGCCACCGCGCCTGTCGAGGAAATCATGGCGCGCCGCGCCGACGCCGCACCGATCAACCGCGTGCCATGGGTCGGCCTGCAGCAGAAGGTCAAGGGCCTGGCCGTGCTGCCCAAGGACAACAACTGCCAGTCGAGCACCGAGAAGGCATCGCCCGTCGGTCTTGCGGTGGACAAGAACCAGCCGGTGTACCTGAACTGGTTGCGCGACATCGCGAAGGCGCAGAAGACGCGCCTGGACGCCGATGAAGCCCGCATCGTCAGCAGGCTGAAGTAAGCACGAATCGCAGCAACACACGCAGGAGACAAGCCCTCATGAAAATCCGATCTGTTCTCGCACTCGCCTCGGCCTTTGCAGCCATTGCCACCTTCGGCACGCCAGCCCTGGCACAGACCCCGCCCGCACCGGGCGCCAGCGCGCGCGTCGACGCCATCCGCAAGGCCGGCGTGCTGCGCGTGGGCGTCGTCAACAACCCGCCCTGGCTGGTGCAGAACACCACGGGCGACGGCGAAGACTGGGCCGGCCCCTCGTGGATGCTGGGCAAGGAGTTCGGCAAGCTGCTGGGCGTGAAGGTCGTGCCGGTTCCCGTGAGTCACGAGACCAAGGTGCCGACGCTGGTGGCCAACCAGATGGACATCATGATCGGCCCGCTGAACCAGACGGCCGAGCGCGCCAAGATCATCGACTTCGTCACCTTCTCGAGCACGGGCGTGTGCATGTTCGGCCGCGCGGACAACCCCAAGTTCACCAACGCGAAGACGCTCGAAGACTTCAACAAGCCCGAGATCACGGTGGCCTACTTCTCCGGCGCGGGCGAGGAACCGCTGGTGCGCCAGCAGTTCCCCAAGGCCAAGCTGCGGGGCGTCGCCAACTCGGGCTCGGTCGCGCCCATCGAGGAGGTGATGGCCGGACGCTCCGACGTCGCGCCGCTCAACCGCATGCTGTGGCCCAACATCAACAAGAAGGTGAAGGGCCTGGCCGCGTTCCCCAAGGAGAACGACTGCCAGGACAGCAAGATCTTCGAGATCCAGGCCGGCATGGGCGTGGCCAAGGAGCAGCAGGTCTACCTCGACTGGCTGCGCTCGGTGGCGCAGCGCATGCAGCCCGCATTGACCGCGGAAGAACGTCGCATGACGCAGAACCTCAAGTAGTGCGCCGGGCGCCCCGCCACAGGGCGCCCCCCCTCTTTGTTCCCTGGAAGCCGCCTGCCGGGCCGCCGCGATCGGCGCTGCCCGCGGGGTTCGCTTCGCCTTTTTTTCGAGATCTTCATCATGCTGAATTGCCAGATTCACGGTGCACGCGACCTTCGCGTGGACGATGTACCGGCCGAGCCGCTGTCACCCACGCAGGTTCGCGTGGGCGTCAAGGCCGTCGGCATCTGCGGCTCCGACCTGCACTACTACCAGCACGGCCGCGTCGGTGATTTCCTGATCCGCGCGCCGCTGACGCCGGGCCATGAAGCATCGGGCCTGGTGCTGGAAACCGGCGCGCAGGTGACGTCGGTGCGTGCCGGCCAGCGCGTGGCCCTCAACCCCTCGCGCACCTGCGGCCACTGCCGCTTCTGCCGCATGGGTGCTTCCAACCACTGCGAGAACGTGCACTTCTTCGGCAGCGCCAGCAAGTGGCCCCACATGCAGGGTGCGATGCGCGAGCAGGTGGTGGCGGAAGCCAGCCAGTGCGTGCCCGTACCCGACGACCTGTCGTTCGAGCTGGCGGCCTTCGGCGAGCCGCTGGCGGTGGCGCTGCACGCGGTGCAGGAAGCCGGTTCGCTGCTCGGCAAGACGGTGATGGTGGTCGGCGCGGGCCCCATCGGTGCGCTGATCCTCATGGCCGCGAAGCTGGCCGGCGCGAGCCGGCTGATCGCGGTGGACATCGTGGACGCAACGCTGGCCGCCTGCACCCGCGTGGGCGCCACGCAGACCATCAACGTCGCGAAGAACCCGATGGCGCTGGAGGCACTGGCCGAAGGCAAGGGCCAGGTCGACGTGAGCTTCGAGGTGTCGGGCAACTACGCCGGGCTGACCAACTGCATCCGGCTGACGCGCCCGCGCGGCACCATCGTGCAGGTCGGCACGCTGAACGGCAGCAGCGGCGACTGCCCCTTCAACCAGGTCATGGTGAAGAGCCTGTCGTTCGTGGGCAGCTTCCGCTTCATCGACGAGTACGCGTGGGCCGTGGACTACCTGAGCCGCGGCGTGCTCGACGTGTCGCCGCTGCTGACCGACGCCGTGCCCGTGGCCCGCGTGCACGAGGCCTTCGCGCTGGCGGCCGACCGGCAGCGCGCGATGAAGGTGATGGTCACGTTCTGACGATGGCCGCCTTCTCTCCTTCCCACTGACGGAGCTTCCTCGCATGGACTTCGATTTCTCCCCCATCGCGGACAACTGGCGCTTCTTCGCCAGCGGCCTGGGCATGACCGTGCTGCTGAGCATCGTCAGCGCGGCCACCAGCCTGCTGGCCGGGCTCGCCATTGCGCTGCTGCGCCTGTACGGCCCGCGCTGGCTGCGCCCGCTGCTGGTCTTCTACATCGACTCGATGCGCGCCATCCCGGTGCTCGTCGTGCTGATCTGGATCTACTTCGCGTTCCCGATCATCGCGAACGTGACCTTCCCGCCCTTCTGGGCGGCGCTGGTCGCGCTCACGCTGCACATCGCGGCCTATGCGGCGGAAGTGATTCGCGCCGGCATCGAGTCGATCCGGCCGGGCCAGACGCGGGCCGCGCTGGCGCTGGGCATGTCGCGCGCGCAGATCCTGCGCAAGGTGCTGCTGCCGCAGGCCATCGTGCGGATGCTGCCGGCCTTCGGCTCCATCCTCACCATCGCCATCAAGGACACGGCCATCGCCACGGTGATCGCCGTGCCCGAGCTGATGCACCGCGCCGAGACCGTGGCCGGCCAGAGCTACCGGCCGGTGGAGGTGTTCACCGCGGTGATGGTCGCGTACTTCTGCATCCTGTTCCCCGTGACGCGGGGCGTGGACCGGCTCTACCGCCGCTTCGCACACCTCGGCCGCTCCTAGGAAAGACACGCCATGACATTCGATTGGTCCGTGATCTGGACGCACCGCACCGCGCTGCTCGAAGGGGCGGCGCTCACCGTGGGCCTGACGGTGCTCACCATGCTGCTGGCGGTGCCCGGCGGCATCGTGCTCGCGCTGATGCGCCTGTCGTCCAACAAGCTGCTGCAGTCGGCCTCGCTCGCCTTCGTGGAGTTCTTTCGCAACCTGCCGCTGATCCTCGTCATCTACTGGGCCTTCTATGTGATGCCCATGGCCTTCGACGTGCAGTTCTCGGCGATCACCACCGCGCTCGTGGCGCTGGTGCTGAACGTCGCGGCCTACAACGCCGAAACCTTCCGCGCGGGCATCAACTCGATCCGCAAGGGGCAGATGGAGGCCGCGCTCGCCATGGGCATGTCGCGAAGGCAGGCGATGTTCAAGGTGGTGATCCCTCAGGCCGGGCGCCGCATCCTGCCGGTGATCGCGAGCACCTGGATCTCTCTGTTCAAGGACACCTCGCTGGTCTCGGTCATCGCCGTGAGCGAGCTGGCCTACACCTCTATGCAGATCCGCGCGCAGACCTTCCGCGTGCTGGAGATGCTCACCGCCATGGCCGTCATCTACTGGCTGATGGGCTACCCGCAAGCCAAGCTGGTGGACTGGATTCACCGCACATACGGAGTCAAGGAATGAACGCAACCGCCCCCACCGCGCCGTCGCCGACAGCGCGCAAGAACGCCGACCAGCCGCCCGTGCTGGTGTACGAGAACGTGCGCAAGCTGTATGGCGACTTCGTGGCGCTGCGCGGCGTGTCGCTGCAGGTGCACAAGGGCGAGGTGATGTGCCTGATCGGCCCCTCGGGCTCGGGCAAGTCCACCCTGCTGCGCTGCACGAACGCGCTGGAGACCATCGACGGCGGGCGCGTGCTGGTCGACGGCGTGGCGCTGCCCACGCAGGAGTCGCAGGTGCGCAAGGTGCGCCAGCGCATGGGCATGGTGTTCCAGAGCTTCGAGCTGTTCCCGCACAAGTCGGCGCTCGACAACGTGGCCATGGGCCCGGTCACCGTGCTGGGCATGTCCGAAGACAAGGCCCGGGCGCGCGCCATGGTGCTGCTCGAAAAGGTGGGCCTGGCCGACAAGGCCGGCAACTTCCCGGCCAACCTCTCGGGCGGCCAGCAGCAGCGCGTGGCCATCGCCCGCGCACTGGCGATGGAGCCCGAGGTGATGCTGTTCGACGAACCCACGTCGGCGCTCGACCCCGAGACCGTCGGCGAGGTGCTGACCGTGATGCAGAAGCTCGCGCAGGAGGGCATGACCATGATCGTCGTGACCCACGAAATGGGCTTCGCGCGGCGCGTGGCCGACTGGGTGGTGGTGTTCGAGGCCGGCGCCATCATCGAACAGGGGCCGCCCACGCAGATCTTCGAAAACCCGACGGTGGAGCGCACCCGCGACTTCCTCGGTCATCTCGGCTGGAACGGCTGAACCCTCTTTCCCCCAAGACACAAGGCACGCACACGCCATGAAAATCACCAACGCACGCGTCATCGTCTGCAGCCCCGGCCGCAACTTCGTCACCCTCAAGATCGAAACCGACGAGGGCCTCACCGGCATCGGCGACGCCACGCTGAACGGACGCGAACTGTCCGTGGCCGCCTACCTCACCGAGCACGTCATCCCGTGCCTGATCGGGCGCGACGCGCACCAGATCGAGGACATCTGGCAGTACCTCTACAAGGGCGCCTACTGGCGCCGCGGCCCGGTCACCATGACCGCCATTGCCGCCGTGGACACCGCGCTGTGGGACATCAAGGCCAAGGCCGCCAACATGCCGCTGTACCAGCTGCTCGGCGGCAAGAGCCGCACCGGCGTGATGGTGTACGGCCACGCCAACGGTCGCGACATCGAGCAGACGGTCGAAGAAGTGCTGCGCTACAAGGAAGAAGGCTACCTGGCCATCCGCGCGCAGAGCGGCGTGCCGGGCCTGGAGAAGGTCTACGGCGTCGGCCGCGGCACCATGTTCTACGAGCCGGCCGACGCCGACCTGCCGAGCGAACACGACTGGTCGACCGCCAAGTACCTGGAGCACACGCCGAAGCTGTTCGACGCCGTGCGCAGCGCCGTGGGGCCCGACGTGCACCTGCTGCACGACGTGCACCACCGCCTCACGCCCATCGAGGCCGGCCGGCTGGGCAAGTCGCTCGAGCCCTTCAACCTGTTCTGGATGGAAGACGCCACGCCGGCAGAGAACCAGGAAGCCTTCAAGCTCATTCGCCAGCACACGACCACTCCGCTGGCCGTGGGCGAGATCTTCAACAGCATCTGGGACTGCAAGGACCTGATCGAGAACCAGCTGATCGACTTCATCCGCACCACGGTGGTCCACGCGGGCGGCATCACGCAGCTGCGCCGCATTGCCGACCTGGCCTCGCTCTACCAGGTGCGCACCGGCTGCCACGGCGCGACCGACCTATCGCCGGCCTGCATGGGCGCGGCGCTGCACTTCGACATGTGGGTGCCCAACTTCGGCATCCAGGAGTACATGCGGCACACGGACGAAACCGACGCGGTGTTCCCGCACGCCTACAGCTTCGCCAACGGCATGCTGCATCCAGGCGAGGCGCCGGGCCATGGCGTGGACATCGACGAGAAGCTCGCCGCCAAGTATCCGTACCAGCGTGCCTACCTGCCGGTGAACCGGCTGCAGCACGACGGCACGCTGTGGAACTGGTGAGCGAATTGACCCTGCCGCGCCTGCACCCCGACACCCTGCACCATCTGCCCGCCGATGTGGCGCGCCCGCGCTATGCGCGTGACGCGCTGCAGGCCGGCATCGTCCACCTCGGCGTGGGCGCTTTTCACCGCGCGCACCTCGCCGTCGTGAATGAAGCGGCGCTGCATGCCGGCGGCGACCTGCGCTGGGGCACCGTGGGCGTGTCGCTGCGCGCGGCCGACACGCGCGACGCGCTGCGACCGCAAGGCGGGCTCTACACGCTGGCCCTGCGCGACGCGGCCGACGACGGCAGCCCACGCGAAGCGTTGCAGGTAGTGGGCAACCTGCTCGACGTGCTCGTCGCGCCCGAGGACCCGCAGGCCGTGCTGGAGCGAATCGCGCGCCCGGACACGCGCATCGTTGGCCTCACGATCACCGAGAAGGGCTACCACCACGACCCCGCCACCGGCGCGCTGCGGCTGGACGACGCCGGCATCGTGCACGACCTGGCCCACCCGGCAGCGCCGCGCACCATGCCCGGCTTCGTCGTGCATGCGCTGAACCTGCGCCGCCAGCGCGGACTGCCGCCCGTCACGCTGCTGTCCTGCGACAACCTGCCCGCCAACGGCGACACCCTGCGCGGCATCGTGCTGGCTTTTGCCCAGCAGGTGGATGGCGCGTTGCGCGACTGGATCGACACACACTGCACCTTCCCCAACTCGATGGTCGACCGCATCGTGCCGCGCACCACCGACGCGGACCGTGCGCGCATTTCGGCGCGGCTGGGCGTCGAAGACGCATGGCCCGTGATCGGCGAGCCTTTCCTTGAATGGGTGGTGGAAGACCGCTTCGCCAACGGACGCCCCGACTGGACCGCCGGCGGCGCACGCTTCGTGGACCATGCCGAGCCTTTCGAGCGGCTGAAGCTGCGCATGGTCAACGGCAGCCATTCGGCGCTGGCCTACCTCGGTGCGATGGCCGGACTGCGCACGGTGGACCGCGCCATGGCCGAGCCTGCGCTGCGCGGCTACATCGACGCCCTGATGCGCGAAGAGATCGCGCCCACGCTGCCGACTATGCAAGGGCTCGATCTCGATGGCTACCGCGCGCGGCTGTTGCAACGCTTCTCGAACCCCGCGCTGCAGCACCAGACCGGACAGATTGCGATGGACGGCTCGCAGAAACTGCCGCAGCGCCTGCTCGGCACCGTGCGCGACCGGCTCGCCGCCGGCCAATCCATCGACCGCCTCGCGCTGGCCGTCGCCGCTTGGATCCACTACCTGCGCGGCCTGGACGAAGCCGGCGTCGCCTACGAGATCCAGGACCCAATGGCGGCTGTGCTGACGGCACGGCGCGCAGGTGCCGGCACCGCCGGCCCGGTGCACGAGCGCGTTGCATTCTTCACCGGCTTCGCGCCGGTTTTCGCCGAACTCGGTGGCGAGCCGCGGTTCGTCGCGGCAGTGGCGCACTACATGTGCCTACTCGAAACACGCGGTGTGCGCGGCGCCCTTGCGGCACTCGACCCGAAACTCACTTCGTAACGAGCTCTCTATACCAATAAGCTGCCTTAACGCCTCTGTCCATAAGAAAGTCGCTGCCGGTAATGAAGTCACCGTCCAGCCCCATCAGCAGTGCGCCGACGATGCCGACCTCGTCCGGCGCAGCTCCGCGCTTGTCGATGCGCACCCGGCCGGCGCTGGGGGGCGAGCAGATCGGGACAACGTCACGCATTGAAAAGGAGAAGACCCCAACGCGACTCGCGTGAACATTCACCATGCCAGCACATTCTCTCTAGAGCAGGCTCCGCGCACGTCGTTTCTCAACAGGCTGGATGTAGACATACCGGGTGGCGACTGAAGTATGTCTGGCGGTGTTCATGATTTCGCTGACCGGTACTCCGACCATAGCCGCCTCCGTCACAAAGCCGGCACGCAATGAATGCACTGCGCACTCGGCCGCCGCATTCGCCCCCCTTGCCGCTTTGACAGCCGAACTGGCAACGCAGTAGCAAACCGACGCCTAGGGTAAACCAATAGAGACAAGAAATCGAGCTTTTACGGCCCTTCCAGCAGAGTGCTCGATCCCCTCCGGCTTACGGTGTTGTTGCTGTGTAGGTCACCGCATTGCCGTAGGTACCCGCTGCCAGACTGGTGGCCGCGAAGGTAGCGGCATAGGTGAAGGTGCCAGTCATTGCCGTGAGGCTAGTGATGGACGAAGTCGTTGCTCCGTTGCAGGCAGCCAGGCTGTTGCCCGGATGCTGAACGGTGCCCGAAGCACCACTCATCACGGTGACGCTACTGGTGCCAGGGACGCCACCTGCCGTTGCGCCCGCTGCAAATGCGGTTGCACCAGCCAATGGGCTCAATGAACACGTAAGCGTCGTGCCCGCAACGTTGGTATATGCCGCGACCGTCAGCGTACCCGCGGTCGAAGTAGGGTTGGTGCTTGCCACCGTCGTGGTGAGTGCGGGAGGGATTGCACCGGCATAGGCCCGGGAATTACCTGGAGCGGGGCTCGGCTTGGTCGTGAAAGTCACGGCAGACACGCTGGCATCAGCATTGCCAACCCGAAGCATCACATATTTGGCAATGGCGATATTGAAATTCAGCTGAACGGCGGCCGTTAACGTGCCCGTGTTGCCCGAGACAACCTTTTGGTCCGCGTGCGCCACCGGTGCGGCGAGCAGACACAGTGCTAGAAGGCGCGACAGGGCCACCGCTTGCCGAGTCGGCACCTTGCTGGATGTCACTGACAACGATCGTTTCACTTGAACTCGGCATTAACCTTGAAGCTACCGTTCTCCCAGTCCAGCGTACCGCCGCTTTTGATGGGATAGATCACTTCCGGTGGTTTCTGGTTAGGTTCGATTTTGACGCTCAGTGGCAGTGTGCGGGTTTGCCCTGGCATGACAGGCGTGCCTTCGGGTACCAGTTCAAACTCCACGCCCTTGGCGTCCACTGCGTCCAGGCTCCCGTCCAGCCGTCCATGCGCATCGCCAGTATTAATGACCGTGACCACCGGCGTGCGTTTGCCGTTGACCTCCTTGACACCCACCCGCGTCAACGCGAGTTGGGATTCCGCACCGTTCACGCTCAGGTAAACCGCCACGGCGATGCGCCCGCTCACGGGCAGGCTCAAGCTGGCGCCCCCCCCCTGGATCAGGGAGTTGTAAGCTGGCTCGACCCCTTCGATTGCCAGCATGAAGCGGCATTCGCCACGCGGTGCATCGGCGGGTATGTCGACCTGAAAGCGAAACGAGGCCCTGCTGCCAGCTCCGATCTTGACGGTTTTGCGCTCCAGCGTGACCCACGGCCGGCAACTGTTGGGCAACAGTTCATCGAAGTAGGTGACGCCGCCTTCGGTCGAGTAAGACCAATCAAGGGTCCGCACCGACACCTCGGTGGCACTGCGACCCACGTTGATGATGTCGAGCGACTGCCCCACACGACCGGCGCTTTTTCCAGACAGCTCATAACGCGAAGGCGAAATGGCAATTTCGAACGGAGCGGCCAAGGCCGGTGCTGTCACGAGCAACGCCACCAGTGCCATACAAACGTTCGCCAAATTTGCTCTCAGGGTTTGCCGCCACCTCACGGCCTGTAAAACCCATCTCATGGTGATACCTCAATCTCAAAAAAAGACTCAAAGGCCAATCCCGCGCCCGAGCGCAACTGCAGCTCTCGCAGCTCGATCCGCATTGTCAGGTCCAGCCCCACACTCATGTAAGTCTCGCGCACCAGACCAGACCAGACCAGGACACGCTGGCCGGGGCGGGCTATGCCGTCGGCAAAATTTCCATTGCCGCGCCATTCCACGCGCAAGCCGGTAGGCGATCGCAAACCGACAATGACGGCCGGGACCACGTAATAGATTCGCGCCGGCTTACCAACAAAGCGTGCTGTGGCCAGCTTGTACTCGACCCGACCAAACTTGACGATGCCGACAGTGGGGGCTGGTCCCGCCATATATTTGTCCAGCGGCTGGCCTTGCTCGGACAGCATGGGCAACGATGTCACTTGGCCGCGCGGCGAGGCCGAATCATCGAGCCGCTCGACGTGAGCGAAGCACGGCGCTGCGCCCAAAGCCAAGCACAGCACCAACACGTGCAGCTTCATGGCAGCGTGGCCGTATACGTGACGGTGCCGCTGTAGTTGCCAGCCGGATACGCCACGTCGTTGATGTACGTGAACGTCATTGTGTTGGAGACGTCAAACGTGCCTCCCACCAACGATATCAAAGGGTCAGCGGTCGAGTTGAGCTGACCGCTTTGAATGGTCTTCGGCGATCCCCCGTCAGAGAAATATCCACTTTGAAAGTCCAACGAAGACGGGGAATTCGTGGTCCATCTGATCTTCGAAAACGGGATGGCTGCGCTGCCGCAGCCACCCGAAATGCACGTGAGCGCTGGAGGATAAGTCACCGTGGTTGTAACGTTCTGCGGTACCTTTGAGGCGGGCACTTGCATCTTCATATTAATTGCCACCGCACCACCGCTACTGGCGGCGATGGCAACCCCATTGCCATTAACAGCAGCCGCATAGGGCAACGAGTTGCCTACCGTTGCGCCGCCTACATTGAACTGGACGGTATCAATGGCGCCGGCCGTCGCTGTTCCCACCCGCAAGGTGAGCGTGCGAGTTCCGAGATAGATACTGCTGATCGTCACGACCGCCCCGGCCTCGGACACGAGACACAGGGCGGTCACCCCTCCCACGACCATACGCAACCACGCGCGCACGCGCACTCGGGAAGGCCGTGGCCCGGATACGTTGGGCCCCCTGGGGTGGTGCAGCACCAGCTTACAGCGTCGTTGCCGTGTAGGTGACGGTGTTGCCGTAGGTGCCTGCGGCCAAATCAGTAGCCGTGAAGCTGGTGCCATAGGTAAAGGTGCCGCCCAGGGTCGTACGGCTGGCAATCGTCGAAGTGGATGTTCCGCAAGCAGCCAACGTTGCACCGGGAGTTTGCAGATTGCCGGCCCCCGCGACACTCGTCACTGTGATGTCGGTGGTACCAGGTACACCAGCCGCAGTTGCGCCCGTTGCGAAGGCGGTTGCACCGCTCAATGCGCTCAACGAGCACGAAAGGCTGGCGCCCGCAGAGGCATTGGTCCAGGCGCCAACCGTCAACGCACCCGCTGACGTGGTGGGGTTGGTGGTTGCAACCGTCGTGCCGATGATGGGCGGAATCGTGCCGGCATATGCCAGCGAGTCGCCCGGAGCGCCAGCAATCGCCGGGTTGGGGCCAACGGAGAAGGTCACGGCCGAGACGGTCGCGTTTGCATCGCCGATCCGAAGGACTACCACTTTTTGCACAACAACACTGACATTGACTCGCGCCGTAGCGATTGCCGGTGTAGTGGCAGCTTGCACGCCGATAGTTTGCTCAGCCATGGCATTGCCGCTGACCAGGACCAGACCGGTGCAGATAGCCAAGGACAGAGCGCTTAGCAGCTTTTTCATATCAATTTTCCTTTTCATATTTCAATTGCATGGTTGAGCTCCTTCGGCGACAAGTCGCTGCCGGACACCCCTTTTTGTTAGCTGCCTGATCATTGCCCCACCCGCACCACGGGGATGCGGGCGGTGGCCTGACCACGCAACGGAACGTCTACGTCCAAACTTCGATCGGATGCCACGCCCCAGGGCAGCGGCACGCTTTCGAGCTTGAGCGTCAATTGGTGATGGCCGGTGGCTACCATCGGAAATTCGAACTGGCCGTCGCGGTCAGTGGTGACACTTTCGCGCCCGTCCAGAAAGACCTCAACGCTGGGCGCACCACCTTCGCCGACCTGCTGCTCGCCGTCACGGTTGGCGTCGAAATACACCACGCCCCGGATGCCGCCAGAACCTGCGGCGTCGGCGCTGCGCACGCCGACAGCCCGGTAGGGTGAGCCGCTGCTTCCCTCCCAGCGCAGGTAAACATAGAACGACTTGTTGTCGCTACGGCTGAGCAGCGGAGTCAGGAAGGACGAGCCCGACACATTCGCCACACCCTGACCTGGGTTGGTCTTCAGCACGGCCTGGTTCAGGCTGACCATGGCGCCGAATCGCCAGCCGCCGCCAAGATTACGCTCGGTGTTCAGCGTTCCCGAAAGCCCGCGACTGGTGGACAGGTTGCTGGTGCTTGAGGTGTAGTTCAGGTTGCCACTCATGCTCCAGTTTGCGTCGATCCAGTAGCGAAACCGGACGCCTGCCGTGGGATAGGTGTGCGTGACGCCCCCATTGCGGTCGCGCGCCAAGCCCAGGATGGTGGAGAGCTCGGGGCGCATGGTTTCGTACTTACCGGTGATCCAGTCTTGTTCCCATTGAAACTGATCGCCGGTAGCGGCCGGAGCATCGGCAACCAATGCGGCATTGCTGTACACCGTGGCACTGAAGCTGCTGCTCCCCCAGTCATAAAACCGCGTTCTGTAGAAAGCGCTGGCGTTGAGGCTTCGCAGCCCGCTGGAAGTGAGCGCGGGTAGTACTGAGGCGTTGTTGTAGCGGGTATCGCTGACGTTGATATTGCCGCCGATCGATGTGTCCCGGCCCAAACGGTATTGCGCGTTGGCATTGATGGCGACGCGGCTGTCGGTAATGCGACCTGGATCGCGATGGGGATTTTGCTGCCCGTAGTCAATACCCCCACCCCAGCTGAGACGGGAGCCGACATGATCGACGCGCCAATAGCCGCCCCGGTTGTCGGAAGCCAGTGCGTAATCACCAAAGAACAGATTGGGGCCGGCGACGTACGCGCCCAGTTCATGGCGGAAACGCCCGGACATGAAGCCACCTTCGAAAAAAAAGCCCCGGGCATTGCTACTGCTACTGCTACTGCTACTTACTGAGCTTGCCGAGGTCTGACTGCGCAGCAGCATGACGCGAACCTTCTTGTCGCCGTCGGCAAGCAACTCGCGGCCGTAGCCCAAGGAGGCTGCCACAGTGCGAACTCCCATGGTTGGGCCGATGGTCGGGCTGGCCAGCAGGTTGTAGTAATCCAGAGGCGCGACCCCAGTGGCCTGGTTGAATTGCACACCGGCATACAGATTGCCGGCAAAACGCTGGGTGTAGCCTAGCCATGCCAGCGTGCCCTTGCTTGCCTCAAAGCCAGGATAAGGCCCCCCGCTCAGGTAGCCACGCTTGCCCACGCCGACGCGTAGATCAAAATCGCTCGCAAACACTCGGGTACTCAGACCGCGCACCGTGCTGTTCCCCAGTGACAGCCTGTAACTGCGACTGAAAGCATCCGTCACTTCGCTGGAAATGTCACCCAGCGAGGTGTCGGCAAAGGTGTGTGGCGTGATCGGGAAGCCCAGGTTACGCAAGGTCAGGCGGGCGTTCGATGTTTCGCTGGCGTAACCCAGCAGCCCCGCATTCAGGAAGGGGTCACCGCTGCTGTGACGTCCATCGGCCTGCAGCACGATGTCGCCGTAATTCAGGGTTTCTTGACGGTATTCGGTGCGCAAGCCAAATTCGCTGGCGCGACTTGGGCTCAACCCCGTCACCTTGGATTGGGCCAGTCCGTAGCGGCTTTCCACCATGTAGCTGCGAAACCCCATTTGAGACCCGTCAGGCGGCGTGCCATCGGCGGCATCGAGCGCAGGCAAGGTGCTTGGGTCCATCACCTTGTCCTCGTAGGCCTTGGGTTTTCCCTCAATCAGCTTCTTCAGTCGTTCCTGCTCTGCCTGAAAGCGGTCCAGCGATTGCACCTGCGCAACGACTGAAGCGGTTTCAGGCATTTTTCTGCTCATGTCGGCAGCAAACACGTGCACATGCACGCCCACGGCAAGCAGCGCCAGCGCTGCTTGCCGTGGGCCGAGTGCTGCCCGGGGCAACCCCGGTATCGTGACAAACGCAAGTTCTTGCATGGGACATCAGTACCGCCTACATGAGCACTGCTAATACGTAAAAAACCTGTTCAAGCGGCAAACGACAAAGCGCCACGGCTTGCAAGCCAAGCCGGCGGCATCCGGGAAGGCCCGCAGGCTGGAATAGGGTTGGCCGGCCCAAATAGGCTCGACTTGCTGGGTAAATTCATCCAGGGTGATGCTGAAATCCGTCTGCGCTGTACGTTGCCCCTCATCGGTTCGCTCCACCCGCGAGGTTGAAAACTCAGCAACGGAATGCCAACACTGCGAGATGCGCCGATGTTGGCTGAATGGGCGTCCCGGCTCACCTTCGTTGGCTGACCACACGCAAGGATGACGAAGTGAATCGCATCAAGGTGCGCAAGGCAGGCTTGTGCCAATACGCTGCGCAATGAATTGCGACGCGATACGACAATGATGCGCTTCGCCATGGGTCGTCCGAGGCATCTGCACATGGAGGCCGAACACGATGGCTTACCGCTGGCGCGTGAGATTCGATACAAGCGGGCTTTGCGTTCGCTGCGTCGGGGCGAGGCCTCTGTGCTGGGAGCGGCAATTGCGGCAGAACATGGCGGTGCTTCAAAATGTTCGTTGATCGTCACGATCACCTTGAACGTTCCTGCTCGTCAGCTGCTGGATGGCCTCCAAGGTTCCCGTGACGACGTAGAACTGAAGCACGATGGTGTTGCCGGGCAGGTGCAGGTGCAGGTGCAGGTGCAGGTGCATAACTTTCGATCGAGACGAACATGGGCCGAGTGCCCTGGCCGTCGATGCAGTGACCCATGAAGCTTGACGATAGCAAGCTCGTTCCATCAACGGCAAAGTACCGGGCGCATCGATGATGCAACTCGCAAAGTACTCCCAGGCACGGCTGCAGTGCCGTTGTCATCATCTTGGCGGCGGGCGCGTTCATGTCATCGTCCGTTTCGTACCTGCAGTTGGGCAGATCCATCGAGACGTGACGTTGCGCATCGAGCCGAATTGCTCAAGGTCTTCGAGTGCGCCATGGTGGTGATCGTCGATGTCGAGCTGTTGCATCGAATTCGCAGAGGGGCGGTTCAATTTTGGCGGGGCTTTGTTGCTTGATAGGCCAACCTGCGCCCGTAATCTGAAATGCGATCTGACCGGCACAACAACGAGCGAAGTCGCTCGGCCAGCCTGTGGCTGACATTTCGAAGGAAATTCACTGCGCTCATCCGGAGCGATTGATCAGATTCACTTCGGCGGCTATCGGAGCCCGAATTACAAGCAAATGCCCACAAATTCACCCCCCCCACGACTGGGGGGCACCTTGGTTTGATTCGCAGAGGAGGTGCCGGTCATGCGACTTCAGGCCGTTTCGCAGAAGACGGTCCCAAGCCTGCGCGGCGGCAGCGCGCAGTCGGGGAAGTCCTTCGCAGCTATAGAACCGCATCCGACGATGTCGCGGAAGTGTGGGCGATTCTCTATCTGGTGGACAAATTCCGACTCAGCATGAAGCTGCGCCGCACCGCGCCTGAGCCCCATCACATCCGCGGCTTGGCGGATTCAACCAGGCGATGGGGCTCACCATCGACGCTGCCGACGTCGAAACGAGCGCATCGGCCGTGCTGCTGCGTCGGGACGCGCTCAGCGTTCAGGCCCAACTCGCACGCACCTACTTCGAGCCGCGCGACACGCAGCGCGAACTGCGCATCGTGCGCTGACAAGCCCAGGCACAAGCGTGCGCAGGCAACGACGGAACTGCATTGACCGCGCTGCGGACTGCTTCAACGCTGGAGGTTGCTGTAGCCCCTCAGATCTGCCAACAACGCGCTTCCTTGCCTCCGGATGCAGTTCGTGAATCCAGGCACCCCATCCCGGATAACCAAGGGCCTTCATGGGTTGCAGCAATGCGGCGTCCATGATTGAGCTCGTGTTCGACAGCCAGATTCTTCTGCACCTGCAGGTGCTTCGGCTTCGCGCCCGCACCGCCCACTGGTAAGTCGAGGTATCGCTCGTATTCCCGAAGCCAGTTTTTGAGGGAATTCTTCTTCAGGTAGCCCAGCGAGCGAATGGTCTCCACGAGGCATTTCCCGAATTTGATGCAATGCCTGATCGCTCAAATTCGCGCATCGTACAACTACATGAACTACCCCAAAGGCAGTCCTGGTTTTCGTACGAATATTCCTCGGGTCAGAGATCAGCGGACCTCGACAAACGGCACCGCCGCGAGCAAAGAGCTCTCTACGACAGTGAAAACGCGTGGAGCGCCATCGCGCCCAATCCTGTCGTCACTTGATCAACAAATCCTCGGTTGACTTTCCAGCCTCTAGGGCCGCTTTGAACCAAATGGGCCGGGGTCCTCGCCCACTCCATACGTTGCCATCTGCGTCCTTGAACTTTGGCATGCTCGCCTTGGCAACTGAACTCTTAGTCTTGCGGGTGCTCCTGTCACCGCTCTTTTTGACCACAGCGACTCGACTCGAAACAGCATCAACACCAAGATCGGCAGCCGTGAAGCCGTATACCGCGACGGCCTCTTTTATTCGGCGAAGGACCCCATCGGCTTCCTTTTTTCGAAGCTTCTCTGCCTCTAACTGCAACTGCTCGATTTGCTGTTGCACCTGTAGATATGTCTTCGCCATGGAGAGCCTTCAATGTGAAAAGGCCTCGAGCTTATACCGAAACATCTTCCACTCTAGTTAACGATTCTTCTCACCTATACTTTTTTCTTAAGATCTGCCTATCTTTTCAGGAGAACAGGTCCCTGCACCTCAATTGTTGCCGCCGTTCAACTTGCACCAATCTCGGAGCCCCATCGTCCAATTCGCACTAAATTTCGTATGTTGACGCTACTTTTTTAATCATCGGGAATGCGGCAAGAATCTTGTACTGATTCATGTCATGAATCCGAGTCACTTTTGACATTCGAGGGGACCTCGAGACCCAAGGAAGACCTTGATCCGTTTCTTGTTGTGCCGGCGGACGTATGAGTCAAATCTCTGAATGGACTCTCCAATGTTTGTGGGCTGCCGAGCCTGAGGACAGAACAGCTGCGTTTCAGCCTCCAAAGAACCGCCGCGTTATCAGGCGAGCACCCATGGCACGACATCGAGCGAATCAGTTTCGCATCGCCGATCGCGATATCCACCAGGCCAGCAATAGCGGGCCCCACGATTGGAGTGGACGATGGGCCGGTCGGTGCTGTTGGCGACCGTCTCGATGGTTGAATCCAATACATGTTCACTGGCTCAGTGTCTGGACGCGTTCCGATCGACCAACCGATGGCCAGACCATCAAAGCAGTCGACCGTGGGCGCCAGATGCACCTTGCCAACCCGGATTTCAAATCCGTGAGTTCGATGAGCCACTGCTCATTCGGACCTGCAGCCCGAAAGTCACAATTGATGCGGTTTTCTGGCGCCGGGATGATTTCTTCCAAGCAGGAGTCGCATAGGTGCCGCAACGACCAAGCACCGTTGCGTCATCAAACGCTGTACGACCTTCTCCGAGATGAAGACGTACTACCTGCTCCGCGGCGTCTATATCCGGCGGTAGCCGTAGCAGTGGTGATTGAGTTTGAAGATCTCGGCAATCGTCCGACGCGCTCCAACATGCTGCTCCACGATCTGGAACCGGCTCCGATGACAAAAGTGCGAGCACAGAAGCTCCCACGCAACAACACGAGCAGCATCAACTGCGTGCAGTTCAAGCACCCCGCCAATCGTCCGGATACTGGACCTACAAGACAGAACAAGGCCACCGGAGCCGTGCCTTCTCGATGCGCACGCATGACCAAGAGCCGTATGGGCGCTCACCACGCACGACTTCGTCCAGACGTGCCGCGCTGGGGCGACTGCGTGATCGATGCGCGGCCGAAACGCCGTCGACACGCGGCGAGGAAGATCAAGCGCTTCCAAGATGCGTGTTCTGGAACCATGTCATGCCTTGCTGGCCACTCAGCCTGGCGCCAAAACGCCCGGCAACTACGACTCTCCGCTGCCCTGCCAAGGGACTCATGCCATGCGCTCGGGTGAGCCAACTCCCGATTTGCCCACTACGGGTCCGCCGCACTGAAGCACTTCTTGAATTTTTACCGCGCCCAAAGGCGCACTCCTCAACCAGGCCGCGCAACCACCATACCCATGATGGTTTCCGCGTTGAATTTCCGGCGCGTCGCAAGAGCATCCTTGCTCATGAAATTGAAGCCGAATAGCACCCCGCCTGTATGTCGATTGTTGAGATAGTAGAAGCAAACGGCTGCGATGCTGATGCAAAGCTGCACCGCATCGATCCCCTCGCGGAACTCACCTGTCGCAACGCCACGTTGCAGGATTTCCTCGACTGTCTCGACATACGCCTTCTGAAGCTTGCGCAGTTGCCGATTTCCTAATATGTGCTTGGCTTGGTGGAGATTTTCGCTATTCACCAGCGTAATGAACTCCGGGTTCTCTAGGTAATACTCCCAAGTGAACTCGACCAGCTTCTTGATGGCCTCGGAAGGAGAAAGGTCTCGCAGTCCAAGTTCTTGTTCCTGGCCGCGAATGTTCATGTAGGCATCCTCGACCACAGCGGCAAACAATTGCTCTTTGCCGCCAAAGTAGTGATAGATCATCCGCTTGTTCGCGCCCGAGGTCTCCGCGATCTTGTCGACCCGGGCCCCCGCCAAACCGGCCTTGGAGAATTCCACGCGTGCCGCATCGAGGATGACCTGCTTCGTGTTGTCAGGATTGCGCGCCCGGAAAGGAAATTTTTCACCCATGGTGTCGAGTTGATTTGGCCGTAGATGGCAACGTTTTTTAACCGAGATCGATTATGCGTTGCCCCGGCGCCAGAGGCTCGTGTCGCACATGCGGCACCCACCCTCTTCTTCCACCTCACTCAATCCGCCAGCGCCACCTCCGTCAGCGGCACGCCGCACAGGCCGGCCAGCACCGCCACCACCAGCGCATGGTCCTCCCGCTGCGGCACGCCCGACACGGTGACCGCGCCCACGCAACCCGCCCCCTCGAGCAGCACAGGGAAACCACCGCCAAAGGCGGCGAAATCGCGCGTGGCAAGGCCCATCTTGGTTTCCAGGCTGTCGCTTTCGCGCGCCAGCATCCGCCCCACGGCGTAGGAGCTCTGGCCGAACATCTCCACCGTGTTGCGCTTGCGCCGGACCCAGTCGTCGTTGACGGCCGAGGTGCCCGCCATCGTGTGCCGGAACACGGTGCGGCGCATCCAGCGCACCTCGATCGCCAGCGCCAGCCCGCGGTCGACGCACAGGGCGCGCAAGCCGCAGCCCAGGGCAAAGGCGGTGTTCTCGTCGAAGCGGCTGAAGCGCAGCCTGCGCTCCTGCAGGGCCAGCCGTTCGATGTCGCGCTCTAGCGCCGCGTTCAGGTCTTCGCTCACTTGACCATCGCCAGCTTACTGCGGTCGATCGTGAGCGCAATCGCCACGATCAGCACCATGCCGAAGACGATCTGCTGCGCGGTGGCCGGCACATCGAGATAGACCATGGCGGTGCGGATCACCGCCACGATCAGCGCGCCGATCAGCGTGTTCAGCACGCCACCCACGCCGCCTGTGAGCGGCGTGCCGCCGATCAGCACCGCGACGATGGCCGGCAGCAGGAAGCCTTCGGCGATGTTGGGCGCGCCGCCGGCCAACTTCACCGCGAACAGCAGGCCGGCAAAGGCCGAGATGGCGCCGGCCAGACCGTAGACCGCGATCTTGTACGCGTCGACGCGCAGGCCCGACGCAATGGCCGCCGGCTCCCCGGCGCCGATGGCCTTGAGCGCCCGGCCGAAGACCGTGCGCCGCTCCAGGAACAGCAGCACCAGCAGCAGCGCCGCGGCGATGAAAATCTCGTTGGGCACGCCGGCGGTGCTGCCGATGACCCAGCCGAACGCGAGGTCGCGCGCCGCGGGGTCCATGAAGACTGCCTGCTGCCCCGAGGCGAATTGCCCGATTGACAGCGCGACGCCGCCGAGCGCCAGCGTGGCAATGAACGAGGGCACCTTGAGCCGCGTTGACGCATAGCCCGAGGCAGCGCCGATCAGCGCGCCCGCCGCCAGCACGCCGGCCGCCGACCACAGGCCGAGGGTGGGCAGCGACAGCGTGACCAGCACCGTGGTCATGTTCGCGACCGACTGCGCCGACAGGTCGATGCCGCCGATGTAGATCACCAGCGTGATGCCCAGCGCGAGCACGAACAGCGCCGAGATGTCGGCGGTCATCTGCAGCAGGCTGCCGATCGCCAGGAAGCCGGGCGCGATGGCCGTGACCGACAGCGTGAGCACCAGCAGTGTGATCCACGGCAGGTGGGGACGGATTTTTTCGATGGACAAGGCAACTCTCCTCAGATCATGTAATGGACGAGGTCGTAGAGCGTGGGTTTGCTGCCGGGGGTGCAGTCGAACCAGCGCGCAATGCGCCCGTCCTTGATGACGGCGACCGTGTGCGAGAGGCCAATGGCCTCCTCCAGCGTGTCGGCCATCAGCAGCACGCCGCAGCCGTCGGCGCACATCTCGCGCACGACCTCGTAGATGTTTTCCTTGGCACCCACGTCGACGCCGCGCGTCGGGTGGTCGAGCAGGATGATGTCGCAGCCGCCGCTGCGCCACTTGGAGATCACCACCTTCTGCTGGTTGCCGCCCGAGAGCTTGCCGGCATTGGCGTCGATCGACGGCGTCTTGATCTCCAGCCGCTGGACCCATTCGCTGGCCATGCGGCGCTCAGGCCCGCGCTTCATCACGCCACCGGCGCTGTAGCTTCCCATCTGCGACAGCGTCATGTTCTCGCACACCGACATGCCGGCGACGATGCCCTCGACCTTGCGTTCGCGCGGGATGTAGCCCACGCCGCTGCGCACGGCATGCACCGGCGAGAAGCTGCGCACCGGCTGGCCCTTGAGCTCCAGCGTGCCGCCGTCGGGTTTCTCCAGGCCGAAAACGGTGCGCATGATCTCCTCACCGCCCGCGCCCTCGACGCCCACCAGGCTCAGCACCTCGCCGCGCCGCAGGCGGAACGAGATGTCCTCGTAGTGGCCCGCTCGGCACAGGCCCCGGGCCTCCACCAGCACCTGCTCGCCGCACGGCTTCTGCTTTTCCTCACGGTAGTAGGCCTTGCTGATCTCGCGGCCGACCATCTTGCGCTGGATGTGCTCCGCGCTGGCGCCCTGCCCGGCCACCACATCCACCACCTCGCCGTCCTTGAGCACGTAGATGCGGTCGGAGATCTCGATCACTTCGTCGAGCCGGTGCGACACGAAGATGAAGGCCGCGCGCGTGCGCAGCTCGCGCACGCGCTGGAACAGCAGGCCGACCTCCTGCTTGGACAGCACCGAAGTCGGCTCGTCGAGCAGGATCACGAGGTCGCCCTCGACCCGCTCCTCGAGCGCCAGCACCTTCGCGAGCTCGACCATCTGGCGCTGCGCGAACGACAGCGCCGAGGTCGTGGCGTAGGGATCGACGTCCAGGTGCACCTTGGCCAGCTGCCGCCGCGCGGCCTCGGCCATGCGCTTCCAGCGGATCACGCCAAAGTTCACGAACTGCTGCTCGAAGCCCAGGAAGATGTTCTCCATGACCGACAGGCTCGGAATGAGCGATTGCTCCTGGAACACCATGCCGATGCCCGCCTGCATGGCCTCGCGCGGACTCGAGAGCCTGGTGGGCCGCCCGTTCACCAGCACCTCGCCGCCGTCGTGCTGGTACGCGCCGTAGATCACCTTCATGAGGGTCGACTTGCCGGCGCCGTTCTCGCCGACCAGGCCGACGACCTCGCCCTTCTTCACCTCGAAGTCGATGCCCTTGAGGGCACGCACGCCGGGGAACAGCTTTTCAACTTTTCGAAATTCAAGCATGATGTTTCACTTCACGAGTGCGTGCGACCGGCGGCTGGTCGACAGGACCACGGCGGCGATGACGAGCACGCCCAGCACGCCGTCCTGCACGTAGTTGGGCAAGCCCAGCACCACCATGCCGTTGGCGATCACGTTGACGATCAGCACGCCCGCCACGGTGTGCCACACGCCGCCGCGACCGCCCATCAGTGAGGTGCCGCCGACCACCACCGAGGTGATCGAGACGAACATGTAGTTGGCACCGGTGAGCGATTCGGCCATGCCGCCGCGCGCCACCGCGAAGATCGCTCCGATGGCATAGAACACGCCCGCCAGCGTGAAGCCCAGGATGCGCACGCGCTGCACGTTCAGGCCGCTCGCATGCGCCAGGTCTTCGCCGCCGCCGACGGCATAGAAGTTGCGCCCCAACGTGGTGTTGCGCTGGATGAACCACGCCACCCCGACCACCAGCGCCGCCACGTACACCATCAGCGGAAAGCCGAGGATGCGTTTGAGCAGCAGCGCGCGGAACACGTCGTCGTTGACCCGCACGATGTCACCGCCGGTCAACAGCACCGACAGGCCCACGCCCACGAAGCCAATGGCCAGACTGGCCATGAACGACGGAATCCGGAGCTTCACGTGGACCAGCCCGTTGACCAGCCCGATGGCCGCGCCCGCGAGCAGGGCCACCCCGATGGCCAGCACCCCCATGCCGGCGAGCTGGCCGCCGAGTGCGCCGAACGCCAGCGCGAAGAGCACGGCGGTGGTCGACACCGTGCCCTCCATCGACAGGTCGATCGAGCCCATGATGACGATGAAGGTCGCGCCCAGCGCCACCATCAGCGCGGGCACTGCCGCGGTCGCGATGCGCGCGAAGTTGCCGACCGACAGGAAATTGGCGCTGGCCAGCGACAGCGCCAACACCAACGCCACCAGGACCAGCGCGGGGCCCCAGCGCGAGAGGATGTCGGTCTTGGGCAGCGCGGCCCGGCGCGGCCCCTGCGGAATGGCGCCGATCATGATTTGGCCGCGTACTTGATGGGCCCGCGCGATGGACCCCAGAAGTCCTTCCAGTCGTAGGCCGGGGTGCTGCTGATGTACTTCTTCTTGAACTCAGCGGCGTCCTTTTGCGTGACGACGATGGTCGGGCCATAGAACTCGCGGTGCTCCTTGGGCTCCTTCGAGGGCTTGAATGTGCCGATCGCCGCGTGGTACGCCAGCGCCGCCGTGACGCCGCCGCCCCAGTACGGGTTGGTGAAGCAGGTGGCCAGCAGTTCGCCCTTGATCACCAGGTCGACGGCTTCGGCATTGCCGTCATACGCCACCAGCGGCAGCTTGCGCCCCTCGGCCTTCAGGGCCTCCAGCACGCCGTAGGCCATGGCGTCGTTGGCGCAGAACACGCCGGTGATCTTGTTGCCGAAGCGTGTGAGCAGGCCCTGCATCACCTGGTTGGCCTTCTGGGTCGCCCAGTCGGCCGGCTGGTAGTCGAGCAGTTCGATGCCGGGGAAGTCTTTCAGGGCCTTCATCAGGCCGGTGCGGCGTTCGATGGCGGGGTTGTTGGAGGCAATGCCCCCGATGCCCACGATGGCCCCCTTGCCGCCCATGGCGTTGAACAGGATGCGCGCGGTCTGCTCCGCCGGGCCTTCGTCGGACCAGCTCATGTGCGAGACCCAGTTGTCGCCGAAGTCCCAGGGGTGCAGGTCGGCGGGCTTGTTCCAGATCGTCGACACGTAGCCACCGGCCCTTTGCACCGACTCCACGACCGGGCGGCAGTTGGGCGCATCGTTGGCGTCGCAGGCGATCGCCGCGCGCCCGCCGGTCTTGGTGAGCAGTGCCTTGATGTCGGCCAGCGATTTCTCGGAGCTGCCGTTGTTCAGCAGGTGGACCAGGTCCGACTTCTTCAGCCCCGCGCTCTCGAGGAACGATTCGCCGCCCGAGACGACCGAGTGCCAGTAGGGGTTGTTCCGGTCGCGGTAGCTCCAGGCCACCGTCGGGCGGTTCTGGTTCTGGGCCAGCGCGCCCAGCGACATACCCGTCGCCGCGATGCCTGCGAGCCCGTAGGCACCTGCCAACAACACGTCGCGGCGCCTGGCACTTTCCTGCGCAATGAATTTTTGAATGAATGACATGCTTGTCTCCAGCGTTGTGAATCCCCACTGCGCGTGGGTCTGCGGCGAAGTGCCTTTGGGCCTACTTCAACGAAACCACCATGACCACCGGTCTGCGCTTGCCGGGCCTTCAGCCCGGCCCTTGCGCCTTGGGCAGCGACCAGTCGAAAACCAGGAACAGCGCGCGCGTGCGTCGGTGCATCAGGTCGCCATAGACCGATGCCGCATTGCGCGGATCGACCGTGCAGAGCAGCCCACCGACTGCGATGCGGCCTTCCGCGAGCCAGCGCAAGGCCTTGGCGAAGCCCGAGAAAATGCTTTGCGCGCTGTTGTTGTAGCCAGCCAGCAGTTGCTCCCACTGGAAGCCGATCGCATGCAGCGGCAGCTCCCACTCCCAGCCGCTGCGCAGCACCACGAAGTTGCGGAACACCAGGTCCAGCAGCGCATGGGCGTGGATCTCGGTCTGGCGCCGCCAGGGCACGCCGACCAGCACCACCTCGCCGTGCTGGCGCACCACCGCGCAGGCGTCGAGCACTGACTGCTCGTGGCCCGAACAGTCCACCACCAGTGCGACCGAGCCGCAGATGGCCGGGTCGTCCACCGGAATCCGTGCGAAGGTCATTGTCAGACCCGAAGCCTCGACGTCGCGCCGCCGTGCCTCGTCGGGCTCGACCACCATCACCTCATAGCCCGCCAGATGAAACAGCTGGGCCGCCAGGAAGCCCACCGGCCCGGCGCCGCAGACCATCACGCGGTCGCCGGGTCGCGCCGTGGTGGTCATCAGCGTGGTCATCGAGACACCCATCAGACGCGCCAGCAAAGCCTCCTCAGGGGCCAGTCCGGCTGGCAGCGGCACGGTGTACCGTGCCTCGACCTGCTGGACGCTGCGGTGCGGGCCCATGCACAGCAACAGCGTCCCGGGCGCAATGCCCGTCACGTCGCTGCCGAATTCCTCGGCCCGAAAGACGGCCGCATAGCCGGGCCGCACCGGAAACGGTCCCTCGGCGGCCCAGGCCAGCTCGGTGCCGGGGCTGATAAGCGAGCACAGCGTGGGCCCGCGCACCTCACCGGCTTGTAGCGGCACGCTGGCTTCCAGCGCATGAAGTTCGATGCGCCCCTTGTCCGCGAAGACGATCTCCTGGTGCGTCACGCGCGTTCCTCCCCGAGCGGCGACCACATCTTTGTGGCGCTGGTGGCCTCGTAGCCCAGCGGGCCGTGTGCCATGCTGACGAGCTCGAGGAACTGGCCCCAGGGTGCCTTCAGGTAGACCCAGTCGAGACCCTGCATGGGGCCCGCATCGATATGGGTCGGGCCGTCGAGCACCTCGACACCGATCTGGCGCAGGCGCTCGGCCGCAGCGTAGGCATCCGGCACCTGGAAGGCCAGGTGAAAGCCGCCGGCTTCGGAGTTGCGCTTGATCGGGCTGGCCGCTTCGCCTTCGTATTCGAACAGCTCCAAGTTGGTGCCCGTGCCGCAGCGCAGCACCTTGATGTCGCGGATGCGGCGGTTGCCGGGAACGCCGAGCTTGCGCACCATGAAGTCGTCGTCGGCATCGATCGGGCCGGTGCTCATGACCGTCACCGCGCCGAACACGCTCTCGAAGAAACGCACAGCCTGCCCCATGTCCGGGACGGTCAGGCCGACGTGTTGAAGTCCATGCACATCAATCATTGGGATCTCGCAGATGGGGAAGGATCGCGTTGGTGATTCACGTTGTAACTATCCAGATAGTTACAACGAAGTGAATTGTGGCCCTGCGGCGCACGAAGCAATCTAGGACTTTCCCTTGCCCTGCCCAGCCGAGGCCGCCGGAACAGGCGCGTCCTCACGCAGCAGGCCGCGCCGCTTCAGTTCGCCCCAGAGCTCAGGCGGGATTGGGTGGCTGAACCATTCGAGGTTCTGCCGCAGTTGCTGCACGCTGCGCGTGCCCGCGATGAAAGAAGGGATGGCCGGATGCGCCACCACGAACTGCAGCGCCACGGCGGGCAGCGGGACCGCATATTCGGCGCAGACTTTCTCGATGGCCGCCACGCGCTGCAGCACGTCGGGCGGCGCGGGCGCGTAGTTGTACTTGGCACCGGGCTTCGCGCCGGTGGCCAAAATGCCCGAATTGAACCCGCCGCCCACCACCACGGCCGCGCCGCGCTGCTCGCACAGCGGCAGGAACTCGTCGAGCGCCTGCTGCTCCAGCAGCGTGTAGCGCCCCGCCAGCAGGAAGCAGTCGAAGTCGCGCTGCTTGAGCGCTTCCAGGCAGACCTCCCACTCGTTCACGCCGACGCCGATGGCCTTCAGCACGCCCTCGGAACGCAGCTTCTCCAATGCCCTCCAGCAGCCGTCCATGGCCTGGCGGAACACCTCGGCCTGCTCGGCACCGCGCGTGAACACGTCGATGTCGTGGATGAAGCAGATGTCCATGCGCTCCAGCCCCAGGCGCTGCAGCGAATCTTCGAAGGCGCGCATGGTGCCGTCGTAGCTGTAGTCGAAGGCCATGGTGAACGGCGCCGCGTCTACCCACGGCGCGAAGTCGATGTCGGCGCGCCGGGCGGGCTTGAGTACGCGCCCGACCTTCGACGACAGCACGTAGCCGTCGCGCGGCTTCCAGCGCAGGCTCTGGCCAGTACGCAGCTCCGCGAGGCCGTGGCCGTACATGGGCGCGGTATCGTAGTAGCGCACGCCGGCGTCCCAGGCGGTGCGGAACATGGCGTCCGACTCTTCCTCGGAAATCGCCCGATCTATGTTGCCGATGGGCGCGGTGCCGAAAGCGAAGGCGCTGACCTGGAGGTCCACGCGGCCGAGCTTGCGTTGTTCTGAAGGCTTCATTGTCAGTGTCTCCGTTGGGTTTTCCTGGTGGGCGCCGCTCAATCCCATTCGGGCGCCCAGGGCACCAGCGACCGGTCGACGATGCGATAGCCGGTGGCGTTCATACGGTCGATACGCGCCATGTCGATGCTCGACAGCGTGAAGTCCATGACCTGGAAGTTCGCCTCGAGGTTGGTGCGCCGGGTCGACATGGTGTTGATCGCCACGCCCTTCTGCAAAATCCAACGCAGCACGACCTGCGCGGCCGTGCGGCCATAGCCAGCGCCGATCTCCTCGAACAGCGGATGCTTGAAGACCTCGCCGCGCGCGACCGAGCAGTACGACGACAGCGCAATGCCGGTCTCCTGCGCCGCGCGCAGCAGCGACGACTGGTCGAGCAGCGGATGAAACTCCACCTGGTTGGCAACGATCGGCCGCTCGATCGCACCGGCCGCCGTGCGCATCATGGCGCCCGTGAAGTTGCTCACGCCGATGTGCCGCGCAAGGCCCGCCTCGGCCGCCTGCGCCAGCAGGCGCAGCGAAGGCACCACGTCGCCGCCAGGTGCCGGCCAGTGCAGCATCAGCACGTCGACGTGGTCCATCTGCAGCTTCCGCAAGCTCTCTTGGACCGAGGGCATGAAGCGCTCGGCGCTGAAGTTGTCGGGGTGCACCTTGGTGGTGACACACAGGGCCGAACGCGGCACCGCGCTGTCGCGCAGCGCGGCGCCGACATCGGCCTCGTTCTCGTACATCTGTGCGGTGTCGATGGCGCGGTAGCCCACGTCGAGCGCGGCGTGCAGCGCGTCCGCCAACTCCTTTCCCTTCAGGGGGTAGGTGCCGAAGCCGCGCTCAAAAGGGGTCCTGAAATAGATGCTCATGTGGTCTGCGTTGTCGGCGTTGCGGCCTTGTCTGCACTGGGCCTCAGCCCATGTCAATCTGGATCTTGTTGATCCGGCGGTCGTTGACGAAGGCGTCCATCGCCTCGGCGATACGCGCCAGCGGATAGACGGTCTCGGCGAACTCCGCGAGCCGCACCCGGTCGTGCGCGATGAGCGTCATGGCCTCGCGCATGTCGTCGCCCATGCCGGCAACACTGCCCTGCAGGCCGATCTCGCCAAGCACCACCTTGAACGGGTGGTAGCGCGCCTGTGCATCGACATCGGTCAGGCCGAAGGCCAGCACGCGTCCGCCGGGGCGCACCAGTTCGAAGGCTTGTTCGTAGAGAACAGGCAGACCGACCGATTCGATGACCAGGTCGGCGCCCCGCCCCTCGGTGGCCTCGCGCACGGTGGCGGCCAGCTGCAACGGGTCGCTCACCACGATGTCGGCACCCGAGCGGCGCGCCCAGTCGGCCCGGCCGGGATTGGGTTCGGACACGATCACCGGCGCAGCGCCCACCGCGCGGGCCAGCTGCAGGTGCAGGTTGCCGATCGGCCCACCCCCCAGGATCAGCACCGACTCCCCGAGCCGCAGCCGGCTCTTCTTGACGGCGCGCACGATGCACGACACTGGCTCGACCAGCGCGCCCATCTCCACCGGCGTGCTGCGCGGGATCGCCACCAGGTGGCTCGCCGGCACTTTCACGTACTCGGCCAGCGCGCCGTCCACGTGGATGCCGATCTGCGCCATGGTCGGGCAGTTCAGCACCTCGTTCTTGCGGCAGTAGAAGCAGCGGCCGCAGCCCACGTTGATGTCCGCCGTGACCGCGGTGCCCAGCGCCACGTCGCGCGCGGCGGCGCCGGTGCGCACCACGTGTCCGGAGAATTCATGCCCCGGGATCAGCGGCAGCCGGTCCGCCGAGTAGTGGCCCTTGAAGATGTGGATGTCGGTGCCGCACAGGCCGCAGCGGCTCACCCGCACCAGCACCTCGTCGTCCGCGATCTCGGGCACCGGCACCTGCCGCAGTTCGAAGCGCCCGGGTGCGGCCAGCACGGCCGCGCGCATGGTCGTGGGAATCATGGCCGGCCCCGCCCTTGCCCTTGCACCGCCTGCGCGCCGATGTCGTAATCGACCACCAGCACCTCGGCCAGCCACGCGCCGGTGGCCTGCACGAAGGCCTGGTGCGCGGGATGCGGCAGGTAGACATCGCGCGCCGACGCATCCTCGAAGCTCACGAGGAAGCAGTGGGTGAAGCCCTTGTCGAGCCCTTCCGGGCTATTGTTGGGGCCCCATTCGATCTGCTGCACATGTGGGACTTGGGTGGCGAGCGCTTGGAAGCGCTGCGCGTAGTCCGCCTGCTGGGCGACGGTGGTTTCGGGCTTGAAACGAACGAGCACAACATGCCTGATCATGGATTTTCCTTGTGGGTTGGCCGCTGCGCGGCGATGCCTCGCACCAGGTCCGCGGCCTTCTCGCCGATCATCACGGACGGTGCATTGGTGTTGGAGCTGACCAGCCGCGGCATGACCGAGCTGTCGCAGATGCGCAAGCCCTCGATGCCGCGCACGCGCAGTTGCGGGTCGACCACCGAAGCCGCATCGCCGCCCATGCGGCAGGTGCCCACCGGGTGATACGAGGTGCGGCCGTATTCGCGCGCATAGGCCTCGAGCTGCGCCTGCGACTGCGTCGTGCGTCCCGGAAAGTGTTCCTGGCGGACGAACTTCGCAAAGGCCGGCTGGCTCATGATCTCGCGGCTCTGCCGCACGCCTTCGACGGCAATGCGCAGGTCTTCCGGGTCACCGAGAAAGTTCGGATCGACCACGGGCTGGTCGTCGGGGTTCGCGCTGCGCAGGCGCACGCTGCCACGCGCGCGCGGCCGCAACACATAGGAATTGAGCGTCACGCCCGAGCCCGAGCCGATCTTCGGCACGCCCGCCTCCACGCCCGCGCCGACCAGGAAGTGAAACTGCAAATCGGGCGTTGCCGCATCCTTGTCGGCGTACCAGAACGCACCGCCTTCCACGATGTTCGATGCCACCGGCCCCTTCTTGAACAGCGCGTACTCGATGCCGGCCCAGGCCATCCAGTGCGCCTTGGCGTACTTGTCGAAGCTGTGCGGTCCGTTGAGCTCGTAGACGATGTCGATGCCGAAGTGGTCGTGCAGGTTGCGCCCCACCTGCGGCAGGTCGGCCACCACGTCCACGCCTGCCGCGCGCAGTTCGTCGGCCGGCCCCAGGCCCGACAGCAGCATCAGCCGCGGCGAGCCGATGGCGCCTGCCGTCAGCAGCACCTCACGGCCGGCGCGCAGCAGCACCTTGCGTCCGCCCTCCGCAATCTCCACGCCCGTGGCGCGGCCGTGCTCCACCGCGATCCGCAGGATGCGCGTGCCCGTGCAGACCTCGAGGTTCCTGCGGGCCCGCGCGGGCCGCAGGTAGCCGACCGCCGCCGAGCACCGGCGCGCACCGCGCGTGGTCGTCTGGTAGGCCCCGGCGCCCTCCTGCCGCGGTCCGTTGAAGTCGGGGTTGTAGGGCATGCCCATCTGCTGGCAGGCCTGCACGAAGGCCCGCGTCAGCGGGTCAGCGTTGGGCGTGGACACGCCCAGCGGGCCGCCGGTGCCGTGCCACTCGTCGGCCAGCATGTCGTTGTCCTCGGAGCGCAGGAAGAGCGGCTGCACATCCGCGAACGACCAGCCGGTGCAGCCAAAGTCGCGTGCCCAGGCGTCGTAGTCCTGCGGGCAGCCGCGCGTGAAGACCTGCGCGTTGATGGAGCCGCCGCCGCCCAGCACGCGCGCCTGCGCATAGGGAATCTCGCGGTTCATCGCGTGGCGCTGCGGCGCGGTGCTCAGGCCCCAGGTGAGCGGGCCGGCGGTCATCTTGTAGAAACCGACCGGCATGTGGATGTAGGGGTTGCGGTCGGGCGGCCCAGCCTCCAGCAGCAGCACGCGGGTCTGCCCGTCTTCCGTCAGCCGCGCCGCCAGCGCGCAGCCAGCGGAACCCGCACCCACCACGATGTAGTCGTATGTCGCCATCGGTGTCGCCATGCGCGCCTCAGTCAATCCAGCGGGCGCGCGGCAGCAGATTGATGTGCGCCGTCTTCACCTCGGTGTACTCCTCGATGCCCGCGAGCCCGGCCTCGCGCCCCAGGCCCGACTGCTTCATGCCGCCCAGCGGCGTCTCGGGGCCGTTGTCCAGCGTGGTGTTGATCCACACGCGGCCCGCCTGCACCTGGCGCATGGCACGCAGCGCCTTCGACAGGTCCTTCGTCCAGATGGACGCCGAGAGGCCGAAGATGCTGTCGTTGGCAATGGCAATAGCTTCCTCGAAGGTGTCGAAGGGCACCACCGCGAGCACCGGCCCGAAGATCTCTTCGCGCAGCAGCGGCGTGTCGGGGTGCACGCCGGTCATCAGCGTCGGCTGCATGAAGTAGCCACGCTCGTCGCCCGTGCGCCCGCCGCCGCAGACCACCGTGGCGCCCATGCGCACGCCCTCCTCCACGTAGCCCAGCACCTTCTGCATGTGGCCCTTGTCGAACAGCGCACCCACCTGTGTCTGGGCGTCGAGCGGATCGCCGACGCGGATGCGGCCCATCTTCTCGGCCAGCTTCGCCGTGAAGGCCTCGGCCACCGAGCGCTCCACCACCAGCCGGCTGCCACCCACGCAGCACTGGCCGGCATTGAAGGCCATGCCGAAGGCCACGCCGTCGGCCGCGTCGTCCAGGTCGGCGTCGGCGAACACGATGTGCGGGTTCTTTCCCCCAAGCTCCAGGCCGAGCTTCTTGATGTTACCGGCTGAGGCGGCGATGGCCTTGCGGCCAGTCTCGGTCGAACCGGTGACCGACACCATGTCGATGCTGCCGCTGTCCAGCATCCGCTGCCCGACCACCGCGCCGCGGCCCGTCACCACGTTGACCACGCCGGGTGGCAGGCCGGCCTGCGCGAGCAGCTCGCACAGCCGCAGCGTCGAGCCGCTGGTGGCCTCCGCCGGCTTGACGATGGCGGTACAGCCCGCGGCCAGGATGAACGGCAGCCGCTCGGCCAGGATGAAGAACGGAAAGTTCCACGGCGTGATGACGCCCACCACGCCCAGCGGCTCGCGCAGCACCACGGCCAGCACGCGTTCGCCGAGGTTGTTGTGCGCATCGCCTTTCATCACGCGCGCCGCGCCGGCGGCAAAGCGCCACACATCGACCGCACCGTTGATCTCGCCGACCGCCTGGGTGATCGGCTTGCCGGTCTCCAGCGATTCGATCAGGCCCAGCTCGTCGGCGTTGGCGGCAATCAGGTCGGCGACCTTGAACAGCACCACGGCGCGCTCGCCCGCGCTCATGCGCGGCCAGGGGCCGTGGTCGAAGGCTTGGCGCGCCTCGCGGATGGCCTGCTCGGCATCGTCCGCCGTGCCCATCGGCCACTGGGCCACCGGCACGCCATGGCCGGGGCTGTGGCGCGTGCTGAGTTCACCGGCGGCGCCGTCGGTGAACTGGCCGCCGATGTACATGCGAAAGCGGCGCGGCGCCGTGGGAAGGGTGATGGGGTCGTTCATGAATGTCCCTCTTGTCAAAAAACGGCCGTCGCCTTGGCGGCGAAGGCACGGATGCCGATCTCGGAATCGGGGCTGGCCTTGATGGCGGCCCCGGCCTGTGCATGGAAGTCCGCGGTGTGGCCGTCGTCCAGCACGGCGGCCTTGGCGAGCGCGGCCGCATGCGGTGAAACGCTCGCCAGCTGCTGTACCAGCGCCGCGAGTTCATCGTCGAAGCTGCCGCCAGCGCCCTGCAGGTTGGCCAGGCCCCAGACCTGCGCAAGCGCGGCATCGATCTCCCTGCCGGTGAGCACCGCCTCGAGCGCGCGGCCCCGGCCGACCAGCCGGGCGAGCCGCGGCCCGCCCTCCCAGCCCGGAATGGCGCCGATGCCCACCTCCGGAAAACGAAAGCGCGCGCCCGGCCCGGCCACGCGCAGGTCGGCGCACAGCGCCAGCTCGAGCCCGCCGCCGAAGCAGATGCCCTCGATGGCGGCCACGGTGGGACAGCGCAGCGCCTCGAAGCGGCGGAAGATCGCGTTGCCATGCGCGATCCAGTCGCGCGCGAAGACCTCGGGCGGCATCGGCGCCCACTGCCCGATGTCGGCGCCCGAAGAAAACGGCCCGCCGTGCGCGCCGCGCAGCACCACGACACGCACGGTGGCGTCGCCGGCCACACGCGCCACCTGCGCATCGAGTTCGCCCAGCATGGCCAGGTCGAGCGCGTTGGCCTTCGACGGGTTGGACAGCCGCAGCGTCAGCACCGGTCCTTCGCGATGGGCAATGAGCGTTCCCATGCCGACCCCGTTCACTGCCCGACGCCGTACATGGCGAGGAACTGCCGCATGCGCGCAGCGGCCAGCTCCGGGTCACGCAGCAGGCCGGCCTGGTCGGCCAGCTTGAACACGTCCACGAAGTACGGCAGCGGCCGCATCGCCTGGTGCCCGGCCAGCATCACCATGTGCGACTGGTGGCCGTTCAGGTAGGCTAGGAACACCACACCCGTCTTGTAGAAGCGCGTGGGCGCACCGAAGATGCGCCGCGACAACGGCACCGTCGGCGCCAGGATCTCGTGAAAGCGCGCGGTGTCGCCGGCCGCGAGCGCACCCAGCGCGTGCGAGGCCGCCGGCGCGATCGCATCGAAGATGCCGAGCAGCGCATGCGAATGGCCTTGCGCGTCACCCGCGATCAGCTCGGGGTAGTTGAAGTCGTCGCCGGTGTACATCTTCACGCTGGCGGGCAGGCGGCGCCGCATGTCGATCTCGCGGTCCTTGTCGAGCAGCGAGATCTTGATGCCGTCGATCTTGTCGCGGTTGTCCTCGATCACCTGCAGCGCGGCGTCGCGCGCCAGGTCGAGATCGTGCGTGCCCCAGTAGCCCTTGAGCGCGGGGTCGAACATGTCGCCGAGCCAATGCAGGATCACGGGCTGCTGCGCGCCGGCCAGCACACGGCGGTAAACGCCGACGTAGTCGTCCGGCGTGCGCGCGACGCGGGCCAGCGCGCGGCTCGCCATCAGGATCAGCCGCCCGCCGGCCGACTGGATCGCATCGACCTGTGCCTGGTAGGCCGTAACCACGTCGTCGAGCGAGTCCACCTCGGCCGGGTCGAGGTGGTCCGTGCCGCAGCCGTTGAAGACCGGCACCTCGGTGCCCGCGAGCGCTTCGTGGGTGCGGCGGATCAGCGTCAGGGAATCGGCCCAGCCGAGTCCCATGCCGCGCTGGGCCGTGTCCATGGCCTCGGCGATCCCCAGACCCAGTTCGGCCAGGTAGCGGCGGTAGGCCAGCGTGGCGTCCCAGTCGATCGCGCCGCCCGAGGACGGGTCGGCGTCGGCCAGCGGGTCGGCCACCACGTGGGCGGCGGAGAACACCACCCGGTTGAAGGGCGCGCTCGGTCGGCTCGCTGGCCAGGGTGTTCCGCGCAAGACATAGGCCTCGGAAGCACCCGAGGAATTGAGCAGTTGCAGTGTGGGCATGAGGCTCCTGGTGGACGCACGGCGTCCGGTGTTGGAAAGGTGGCCGTGTCGGCTCAGAAGCGCGAGATGAGCAGGCCGCCGTCGACACGGACTTCCTGCGCCACGGTGTAGGGCAGCAGCCCCGCGGCCATGGTGCGGATGACGCGCGCCACGTCTTCGGGCATGCCCCAACGCGGCGTGGCCGTCATGCCCTTCTCGATCAGGCCGTCGTATTTCTCTTTCGACGGTGCGGTCATTTCCGTGAGGATCAGACCGGGCTGTACCTCGTACACACCGATGCCCAGCCGCGCGAGCCGCAGCGCGTACAGCCGCGCCGCCATGTGCGAGGCAATCTTCGACATGCAGTACTCGCCGCGCTCGATCGTTGCCGCCACGGCATTCGATGACGTGACGAACACGATGCTGCGATGCGCGTCGCCGGTCTGCGGCGTGGCCACCATGCGGCGCGCCACGGCCTGGGTCAGAAAGAAGGTGCCGCGCGTGTTCACGTTGAAGCAGCGGTCGTAGCTCTCTTCGCCCACGTCGAGCAGGTCGCCGCGTTGCAGCACCGACACGCCTGCGTTGTTGACGAGGCAGTGCACCTCGCCGAAGCTGCGGCTCACCTCGTCGAGCAAGTTTGCGTGCGAGGCGATGTCGCCGATGTCACAGTCGAAGGCCTGGCAGCGACGGCCGATTTTTTCGACGTCGGCCACGAGCGCTTCGAAGCGCTCGCTGTCGCGCCATGCGACGGCCGCGATGTCGAAGCCTTCCTGTGCGAGTGCGAGGGCCGTGGCCCGTCCGATACCGCGCGATGCGCCGGTGACGATGGCTGTGCGTTGCATGGCTTTCATCCCTTCAGCAGCTTGCGCGCGATGATCACGCGCTGGATCTGGTTCGTGCCTTCATAGATCTGCGTGATCTTCGCGTCGCGGTACAGGCGCTCGACCTCGTAGCCGCGGATGTAGCCGCTGCCGCCGAAGATCTGGATGGCATTGGAGGTCTGCGCCACCGCGGCGTCGGCGGCAAAGCACTTGGCCATGGAGGCCGCGGCCGTGGCGTCGGTGCCGGCGTCGAGCTTGTGCGCCGCCGAACGCACCAGCAGGCGCGCAGCCTCGGTGTCTTTCGCCATGTCGGCCAGCATGAACTGGATGCCCTGGAACTCGGCAATCGCCTGGCCGAACTGTTTGCGGATCTTGACCTGCTCGACCGACGCCTCGAGCGCGGCCTGCAGGATGCCGACCGCCAGCGACGCGATGCCCACGCGCCCCTTCTCGAGCACGCTCATCATCATGTGAAAGCCCCTGCCCTGTGTACCCAGCAGGGCATCCGCGGGCAACGCGACATTTTCGAAGTGCAGCTCACCGACCTGCGAGGAGCGCTGGCCCAGCTTGTGTTCCTTCGACCCGCGCGACACGCCGGCCGATGCGCAATCGACGATGAAGATGCTCATGCCGCGCTTGCCAGCCTCGGGGTCCGTGCGCGCCAGCACGAAGGCCACATCGGCCACGGGCGCGTTGTGAATCCACAGCTTGGAGCCGTTGAGCAGCCAGCCGTCGCCATGGCGCACGGCGGTGGTCTTCACGCCCGAGACGTCGGAGCCGGCGCCCGCCTCGGTGATGCAGTAAGCCGCGCGCTTGGCTGCGGTAACGAGCGGACGAATCCACTGGTCCTTCTGCGCATCGGTGCCGTGCGTGCACAGCAGCGTGGTCACCAGTTCGACCAGGCCGCACTGGTCGGCCACGCTCGCATAGCCGCGACTGAGCTCTTCCATGACCAGCGCGTAGGCCAGCACGTCGAGCCCGGCGCCGCCGTATTGCTCCGGCACGGTGATGCCGAAAAGCCCGTTCTCTCCCATCGCCTGATAGATGTCGCCGGCGAAGGATTCCTCGCGATCGAGACGCTCCGCATGCGGGCGAATCTGTTCGTTCGCGAAGCGGCGCGTCATGTCCGCAACCTGTTGGTGCTCTGTCGATAAATCCATTTTGTCTCCTTGATTAGGGGCAACCCTTGCACTAAGTATCTAACTAGTTATTAGAATTATGCGACGGTGAACTTGAATGTTCAAGCCCTAAAAAGGAAAACGAAATGAAGCAAGCAATGTGGGCCGATGCAGCAACCATGGCACACGAAGTGTTCGACGGCGCGGTCGTGGTGTTGAGCGGATCGGGTGGCGGACTGCAGGAAGCCGACCACATCGCCGAGGCCATCGAGCAGCGCTTTCTTGCCACTGGCCATCCACGCGATCTCACGCTCGTCCATGGCCTGGGCATCGGCGACGGCACCACCACGGGCATCAGCCGCTTCGCGCACAAAGGCATGGTCAAGCGTGTGATCGGCGGCCACTGGACCTGGTCCCGACGCATGCAACAACTGGCGCGCGAGAACGAGATCGAAGCCTATACATTGCCAGCCGGCGCCATCCAGACGCTGCTGCGCGAGATCGGCGCGGGGCGCCACGGACTGGTCACGCACATCGGACTGCACACCTTCGCGGACCCGCGCCATGGCGGCGGTCGCTGCAATGCACGCGCCACCGACGAGCTGGTCGAGGTGATCCAGCTCGGTGGCAAGGAACTGCTCTGGTACAAGCCGTTCAAGGTCGACTTTGCGTTGGTGCGCGGCACTGCGGCCGACCCGCAGGGCAACCTGACCTCGCGCGACGAACCCGCCGACATGGACGTCTTCGCTGCCGCGATGGCCGCGCACAACTCGGGCGGCAAGGTGTTCGCCCAGGTGCGCGATGCCCTGCCAGACGCGATCACGCCAGCACGCGCGGTCAGTCTGCCCGGCGTGTTCGTCGACAGCATCTGCCGCTTCGCCGCCCAGACGCAGACCACCGGTGCGGCCTACGACCTGTCGATCAGCGGCGCGCTGGCCGCGCCGCCGGTGCGCGTTGCCCCGGCCATGCCCGAGGGGCTGCGCTATCTCATCGCGCACCGGGCGGCGCAGGAACTGCGTCCGGGCCTGTGTGTGAACTTCGGCTTCGGCGTGCCTGACGGCATTCCGGCCATCGCGCAGCACGAAGGACTGGAGATCGGCTGGACCACCATCGAGCAAGGTCCGCACAACGGAGAGCTGCTCGGCGGACACCTGTTCGGCGCCACGCGTTATCCGAGTGCCATCGTGAAGTCGACCGAACAGTTCGACTTCTTCAGCGGCGGCGGCATCGACATCGCCTTTCTCGGCATGGGCGAACTCGATGCCGAAGGCAACGTGAACGTGTCGTGGCTCGGCGAGAACATCGTGGGGCCCGGTGGTTTCGTGGACATCACACAGAAGGCGAAGAAGGTGGTCTTCTGTGGGGCCTTCGAAGCCAAGGGCCTAGAGGTGGCACACACCGGCGGCCAAGTGCGCATCGTGCAGCCCGGCTCGGTGCCGAAAATCGTGCGCGAGGTGCGCCACATCACCTTCAGCGGAAAGCGCGCACGCGCCGACGGTCAGGAGGTGCTGTACGTCACCGAGCGCGCGGTGTTCGAACTCACACCCGAAGGCCTGCGCCTGCGAGAGATTGCACCAGGCATCGACCTGGAGCGCGACGTGCTGTCGCGCCTGCCCTTCGCGGTGCCGTTGTCGCTCGCGCTCGCGAAACTCGCGAAGGTGCCGCTGGCCGCCATGCAGGAACTGCGATGAAACCAGGCACAGGAAAGCTGCGCCTCGCGGTCTTCGGCGTGGGCTTGGCCTGGGCGCCGCACCGCGACAGCCTGCGCGCGCTCGCCGACCGCGTGGAAGTGGCGTGGCTCGTCGGCCAGGGCATCGAGCGGGTGCGCGAGCAGGCCGTGCATTTCCCCGGCGCGCGCGTCACGGCGTCGATCGCCGACGTGCTGGCCGATGCCGGCGTGCAGGCGGCCCTGGTGCTCACGCCGCCAGCCACGCACCGTGACATCGTGACGCAGCTGGCCGCACGCGGCATCCATGTGCTGCTGGAAAAGCCGCTGGCACTCGACACACCGGATGCACAGGCGCTCGTCGACGATTGCGAACGCGCCGGCGTGACGCTGGGCGCGGTGTTGCAGCATCGCGTGCGGCCCGCGGCGCGGCGCCTGAAGGCCTTGCTCGACGCACAGGCGCTGGGCCGCCTGACGCGCGCCGCGGTCGACATCCACTGGTGGCGCCCGCAAAGCTACTACGACATGCCCGGCCGCGGCACGCTGGCGCGCGACGGCGGCGGCGTGCTGATGACGCAGGCGATCCACACGCTCGACCTGTTCCTGCATGCCGCAGGGCCGGTGGCCGAGCTCGCGGCCTTCGCCACCACGAGCGCGGCGCACCGCATGGAATGCGAGGACGTCGTGACGGCCAGCGGGCGCCTGCAAGACGGCGCCCTGTTCAGCCTGCACGCCACCACCGCGGCCTATCCGGGCTTTGCCGAACGCATCGACCTGAGCGGCACGCTCGGCACCGCCAACCTCACGGGCGGCGAGCTGGTCGTGCAATGGTGCGACGGCCGCGAAGAGCGCTGCGGCGAGCAGGCCGCACTCGGTGCCGGGGCCGATCCGATGGCCTTCGGGCATGCGGCCCACCAGGCACTGCTGGAGGACTTCGTGGGTGCAGTGCAGGGCGGCCTCGCCCCTGCAGCCAGCGGCCGCTCCGCCCTCGCGGTGCATCGACTCATCGACGCGCTGATGGCCTCGTCGGCCTCGCGCGGCCTCGTGGCTCTTCAACCTCTCACGGACCCCGCATGAGCAACTCCACCACTCCCCTCGCGATCTCCGGCGAGACACGCCTTTTCGCCATCGTCGGCGACCCGATCGCACAGGCCCGTTCACCGGCCGTTTTCAATGCACTGTTCGCGGCACGCGGTGCGAACGCGGTGCTGGTTCCGATGCAGGTGCCCGCGTTGCAGTTGCGCTGCGCCATCGACGGGCTGAAGTGCATCGCCAACCTCGATGGCATCGTAGTGACGGTGCCGCACAAGGTCAGTGTCGTCGAGCTGCTCGACGAGATCGGCCCGGTCGCCCGCCGCGTCGGTGCCGTCAACTGCATGCGCCGGCTGCCCGACGGCCGCTGGGGCGGAGAGATGTTCGACGGCGAAGGTTTCGTCGCGGGACTGCAGCGCGAAGGCCTGCCGGTCGCCGGCCGCCATGTGTTCCAGGCCGGCTGCGGCGGCGCCGGCAAGGCCGTGGCCCATGCACTGGCGGCGGCCGGTGTGGCATCGCTGCACCTCGTGGACGTGAAGCCCGAGCTGGCGCAGGCGCTCATCACTTCGCTGCGGCAGCACCACCCTTCGGTGGCGGTGCACGCGGGCGATGCGCCCAACGCCGGACACGACTTGCTGGTCAACGCCACACCCTGCGGCATGGCGCCGGACGATCCGATGCCCTTCGACCTGCGCGATGCGGCACCTGGTGCCGTCGTCGCCGACCTGATCATGAAACCGGAGCGCACGCAGCTGCTCGACGCGGCTAGCGCCCGGGGCCACCGCATCCATCTCGGACGCCATTTGCTCGAAAACCAGGCCGCGCTCGTGGCCCGCTACTTCGGGCTCGGCGACTGACGCCGTTCATTCATTCCTTCCCCGTCCGTTCACTTCACTCACCTACCAAGGATTCCCATGCCATCGACCGCCCGCCCGTCCCCGCGCCTCTGGAATCGCGCACGCCGCATGCTCTGCCTGGCCGCGCTCGCCGGCCTCGCACCACTCGCCACGCCCCTTGCGCAGGCGGCCGAGTACCCGGCCCGCACTGTCGAGCTCATCGTGCCCTGGGCCGTGGGCGGCGGCAGCGATGCGGTGGCACGGGCCTTCGCCGATGCGGCGACGCGGCAGACCGGCCAGTCCTTCATCGTCGTCAACCGCCCCGGCGCCTCGGGCTCGATCGGCCACCAGGAAGGCGCCGCCGCCCGCCCCGACGGCTACAAGCTGACGCTGGTCACGCCGGAGATCTCGCTGGCGTACCTGCAGGGCATCGGCAAGACGCAGTGGAACGACTTCCAGTACATCGCGCGCATCAACAAGGACCCGATCGCGCTGGTGGTCAAGGCCGATGCGCCATGGAAATCGCTCGAGCAGTTCGTGGACTACGCGCGCAGCAACCCGGGCAAGGCCTCGATCTCGAATTCGGGCGTCGGCGCCACCTACCACCTCGCGGCCATCGCGGTCGAGAAGAAGACCGGCCTGTCGTTCAACAACGTGCCCTACATCGGCGCCGGCCCCGCCGTCATCGGACTGTTGGGCGGCCAGGTCGACGCCACCTTCGCCACCAGCGGCGAGGTGGGCGTGCACGTCAAGGGTGGCAAGCTGCGCATGCTGGCCGTGCTGTCGGAGCAGCGGCTCAAGGATTTCGACCAGGTGCCCACCTTCCGCGAGAAGCAGATTGACGTGCAGCTGGGCACATGGCGCGCACTCGCCGCGCCCAAGAACACGCCCGCACCAGTGCTGTCGACGCTTCGAAATCTTGTGGAAAAAGTGGCCCAGGACACCGCCTACCGCGAGTTCTTCGCGCGCCAGTTCCTCGGTCTCGTCAATGAAGACGGGGAGAGCTTCCGCGTGGCATTGGAGAAAGAGAACGCGTTCTACACAGAAACGGTCAAGAAACTGCAACTCGGAAACTAGACATGATGGTCGCTCTATTGGCGAAGGAAGGCCCGTCTCCGGTATCGTGGATTGCGCACTGTGCGAGTGTGCCGAGCCACATGCGGTGGGGGCGTGCCAGCCGCAAACCGTATGGAGACGAGCCATGGACGAGAGTATCAATTTCTTCGTTGGTTTGGATGCCCACAAGGACAGCATTTCGGTTGCCGTGTGTGAAGCTGAACACCGCCCCACGCACGCGGTAGCGGTTTTGAGGGTGTCAGCAGCTAAGAAGGGAATGGCCTGCAGCAGACGACGGCAAGCACTACAAGATGCCCGATGGCGAGTTCACCGGCACCACGGCCCATCGCGACACGGCTTTCAACGAGGCCAGGGCAGCTGCAACACGCGTAGGCAAGAGGTTCGCGATGCTGGTGACCGAGTCGGCCGGGTGCACCTGGCAAAGCCTTGAGGAGGTCTGATCTCCGGAGCGATGGGGAAGCCTTGCTTTTGTTCAGTTGCCTGAGGCGCCCGAACCAGGCTCGTAGCCGGCCTCACGCTGATGGCGCACAGCCAGCACAGTGACCTGATCGCTCTCACCGTCATGGCGATACAGCGCCACGTACCGATCAACTCGGTGTCGTGGTCGACTCTCTTGCGGAATATGGGCAACAGATCATTGATGCGATGGACGAGTTGATGACCAGAGCCTGGGGATAGGTCGTGGCAACCGGTGTCGCCGGCCTGCACAGCGCGAATGCCAAGCTCGGCAAGGACACGTCGCTGACCGAAAACGGCGAAGTGGTCTCGGGCTTCGGCGACCCGGTCAACCGGCACGACATCCTCACCGGCTCGCGCCCCGACGGCACGCTCGCGCCGGCCGCCTTCGGCAAGGACACCATCTTCGCAAGCAGGTTCGCCTGATCGGGCATGACCGGCAAGGAGTTCTTTGGTTGTAGCAAGAACCAAGGAATCCCGTTCGTACGCGCCGCCAGCGAAAAATCCCTTGCCATGGCCGGCTCGGGCAGGCTGAATCCAGGCATCAGCAGCTTTTGATTTTCGGAACACCCGCCTGTGCCGAACGAGTCCGCTCATGTCATCTCGTCGCCGGACGAAGCGTTGAGGCGCCTTCCTCCGGACGAGGTGCTTCAAGAGACTGGGGCGGGCGCGTGATGGCACGGGACTGCCGGCGGCCTCTGAGATCGAGATGGACCTGCAGCGTCTATTCGAGCCGCATATGCGCTTCAGTCCACCGGGCAGCGTAGGCACCAGTTTCGAGTGATGAGCGCTCACCATCTGAAGAATGTGGATCTTAAGAGGATGCGGGAGACGGTCAAGGTATTGATTGCGCCGAAGTCGATGGCCGCGTCGACTTCGGCAGGAATGGTGTTCTTACCCTCGTGTGGGCTGGCTGCCGAAAGTGAACCAGCCCACGACGGGCTTAGTTCGTGGCGAAGCAATACAGCAGGCCGGCGCTGCCGCTTTGCTTGAGCCGGTCGACGCTGCAACCACGAGTGCCGTGCGAAGCGTTCCACGAGGCGTTGGCGACCGGGTCGGGATTCGTACCCTTCCCGTCATGGTGGCCGACCATGGCTGAGCCGTCCACGCTGCGCGTCCAGTTGCCGCAGGTGGTTACGGAGTCATGTGGGCCATCGTTCACGGATTGGAGCGCTTGCCAAACTACCGGCCTGAGCTTCTTCGCTCGTTGGAGCGACAGCCCAGCGAACTCGGCATCACCATGGTCGACCCATCTTGAACTCCGGCACGACAGAGATCGGCGGCATTTCATTGCTGCAGACACTGCACGATTTGGCGAATACAGCGGCCTCTTCGTGCCCCAGAGAAGAAGCGCACTGTGTGGCGTTTGCGACCGCGCTGAACGTCCGTCGTGAGGTACAACGGATCGCCGCTTCCAAACTCGCCGCGACAAGAACCTGGTCCGCCAGTAGTGGAACGCGGCCTGACTAAAGCGCCCCTTTCTGTAGACACCATCTGCGCAATGCCGCGCGACTCTGACCGAAATCGACGCTGGCGCTGGCGCAGGCGTCGCCAGCCAGGTACTCACGCGGTGCCGTCTGCGGCCCCCATCAGGCGCTCACGTATCGCGGGCACCACCGTGACCGCAGCGCGCTCCAACTGGTCAACCAGCCCGCCCACACCCACCGCGAAGCGGGCGCCCGACGCGCTGGATGCCGAACCGAGCGCGATGATGCCGATGTTCTCGGTCACCACGCCGCGCGAGAATGCGTAGCCGCGTTCGCGGGACTCCTGCACCCTCGCCTTCACATAGTCGGCGTCGACCATCTGGCCGCCTGGCTTCAGCCGGAGGTTGGTGCGATGGATGGTGCGCGCAATGTGGTCGTCGCTGCTGGCTGCCAGCAGCGCCCAGCCGGTGCCCGACATGCACAACAATCGGCGCGTGCCCGGCTGTACATTGAACTGGATCGCCCGGCTGCCGAAGATCACATGCACATACTGCGCATAGATGTCGTTCTCGACCGCCAGGATCGCGGTGAAGCCCGTCTCGCGCGCGATATCGCCCAGTACCGTGAGCAGTTGTCCGCCCTGGAACATCGAGTCCATCACCCAGTCGCCGATCGAGGCCAGTCGGGGCGTGGCGAGGTAGGCCCGCAGCGAGGAGTCGTAACGCAGATAGCCCAGGGTGGCGATGCTCTTGAGCAGCACCTGCGCGCTCGACAGCGGATAGCCCAGGCGCTCGGAAATCTCGCGCACCGTGACCGGACGCCTCGTCTCCCTCAGGTATTCGAGGACCTGAAACACCCGTCCTGCCGTCTTGATGACCGATTTCTCCACTTGTTTCTCCACGGTCCCAGGCCGGCGCGCCTCCCGAAACGCACCGCGGCCGGACCGCGGGCGATGCTACTGCAACTCGATGCCCGTCAGGCGCACCAGCCGCTTCCAGCGCGCGATCTCGTCCACCTGGTAGCGACGCATCTCGGCCGCCGAAGACATGATCAGCTCGGTGCCCTGCTTGCGGTAGTAGGCTTGGATGTCCTGGGTCTGCGCGGCCTTCGCGAACAACTCGCCAAGTCGCGCGACCACGGCCGGCGGCGTCTTCGACGGCGCTGCGGCGGCCACCCAGTTCACCGCGAGGTACTCCGGCCACCCCGCCTCGCCGATGGCGGGCACCTCGGGCAACACGATGGAACGCCGCGGCGCGGTGAAGGCCAGCGCACGCACCCGGCCCGTGCGCGCAAGCTCGTTGGCGCCGGTGGCGTCCACCACCGCAAAGTCGACCTCGCCCGTCATCACCGCATTCACCGCCTCGCCGGCGCCCTTGTAGTTGATGCCGGCGGTCTTCATCTTCGCCATCTCGTTGAACCACTCCGCGTAGAGCGTGTACGACATGGAGCCACTCGCATAGTTGAGCTTGCCCGGGCGCTGGCGCGCGTCGGCCACCAGCGCGTCGAGCGTGCGATAGGCGGAACTGGCCGGAACGATCAGCAGACAAGCCCCGCGCGACAGCAGCGTGATCGGCGCGAAGTCCGCGAGCGGGTCGTAAGGCAGCTTGCGGAAAGTTGCGGCATTCGTGGTCAGCGTCGAGTTGCTCCCGATGAACACCGTGTAGCCGTCGTGCGGCGCGTTCAGCACGGTCTGCACACCAATGAACCCGTTGCCTCCGGGCTTGTTCTCCACGGTCACCGGCTGGCCCGTCAGTTCGCCGATGCTCCTGGCAAACAGCCGCGCCGTGATGTCGGTGCCGCTGCCGGGCGGGAACGGCGCAATGAAACGCAAAGCGCGCGACGGGAAGGCCGGCGCCTGGGCCAGCGACGGCAGGCTTGCCGCGCCGGTCAGCGCAATGCCAGCGCCCAGCTGCAGCAGCCGGCGGCGCTCAATGCCTGCGGGGGATTGGACGTTGTCTGTCATGGGAGTCTCCTGGTGTTCTTCATTGCCTTCGTTTCAGCGTCGCGCGCCCAGCAGCTCTCGCGCCACCACCCAGCGATGCACTTCGCTGGGCCCTTCGTAGATCCGCATCAGCCGCGTCTCGTTGGCCATCTGCTGCAGCGGCATTTCCTTGGTCATGCCCATGGCGCCGAAAACCTGCATCGCCATGTCGATCACGTCCCAGGCCATCTCGGTGGCGAAGACCTTGATCATCGAGACCTGCGCGCGCGCCTCCTCGCCGCGGTCGATGCGCGCCGCGGCCTCGTAGGTCATGAGGCGGCAGGCATGGATGCGCGTGGCGGCATCGGCCACGCCCCACTGCACGCTCTGGCGCTCGGACAGGGCAGCGCCGAAGGTCTCTCGCATCGGGGCGTATTCGCACACCATGTCCAGCGCGCGCTGGGCCCGGCCGATGCACCAGGCCGCCATCTGCACGCGCCGACTCGACAGGCGCGCCTGCATGGGCGCGAAGCCCTGCCCTTCCTTGCCCAGCAGCTGGCCCGCGCCCACGCGGCAGTCTTCCAGGCTGACCTCGTAGGTCGACACCCCCCCGAGCATCGGGATGCGCCGCTCCACGACGAAGCCCGGCGTGCCCTTGTCGACGATGAACGCCGAGATGCCGCCGCGCGAGCCCAGCGCCTTGTCGGTCACGGCCATCACGATGGTCCAGTCGGCGCGCGCAGCGCGGCTGATCCAGATCTTGCGGCCGTTGAGCACCCAGTTCCCTTCCCCATCGCGTTCGGCGCGCGTACGCATGGCCGAGGGGTCGGCACCCGCACCCGGCTCGGAGATGGCGATGGCCGAGACTGTCTCGCCGCGTGCATAGGGCGCAAGGTAGCGTTCTGTCTGCGCCGCATCGGCCGTTTTGAGAAGCATGCGCAGATTGGGCGAGTCGGGCGGCAGGTCATACGGAACGACGGTCTTGCCCAGCTCTTCGTTGACGCCCACCATCGCCGTCACCGGCAGGTCGGAGCCGTTGAGCTCCGCCGGTGCGTCGAGCCCCCAGAGGCCGAGTTCACGCGACAGCACATCGAGGCGTTCGTGCTCCTGCGGCAGCAGCATGAGCTGCCCGCCTTCGGCCTCGCGCTTGAGTACCGCCGGTTCCAGCGGCAGCAGTTCGTCGCGCACGAAGCGCGCGACCAGGTCCTTGAGCATCCGGTGCTCGTCATCGAGTTCGAAATTCATGTGAGGGTTTCTTTCCTGTGCATCACTCGCCGGTCACCGCACGGCACGCCTTGAGCCGCGCGATCTCTTCGTCGCCGATTCCCGCCTCCCGCAGGATCTCGCTGGTGTGCTGCCCGACCGTCGGCGCCTGGCGGTAGACCGACGTGGGCGTGGCCGAAAAGCGCGCCGTGGGCCGCAGCTGGCGGATCGGTCCTTCGGTCGGATGCTGTGCGTCCTCGAAAAGCCCGACGGCCTGGAGGTGCGGGTGCGATGGCAGGTCGTCGAGCGCGTAGATCGGCGTGGCCGGAATGTCCAGCTTCTCGCACAGCGCCATCCACTCGGCCGTGGTCTTGAGCGGCGACAACTCGCGCAGATGGCCATAGAGCGCCTTCACATGCGCATTGCGCTCCTGGCGATTGGCCACGCTGTAGCGCTCGGCCAGTTCGGGCCGTTCGACCTCGACGAAGAAAGCCTGCCAATGACGTTCGGTATAGGGAAGCATGCTGATCCAGCCATCGCGGGTGCGCGCCGGCTTGCGCCCACCCTCGAGCAGCCGCGGATAGCCCGCCTTCACCGTCGAGCCCTGGAAGGTCATGCCGCCCATGTGCTCCGCCAGCACGAAGGCCGCCATGGTCTCGAGCATGGGCACCTCGACGTACTGGCCCTCGCCGCTGCGCTCGCGATGCAGCAACGCCGCCAGCACCGCGTTGCACACCGCCAGGCCGGTGGTCTTGTCGGCGATGAGGCTGGGTGTGTAGTCGGGCTGGTCGCGCCCCGCCGACCCCACGCCGACCAACCCGCAAGCGGCCTGGATGATGTCGTCGAAGGCCGGCTTGTCGCGGTGTGGGCCGTCCTGGCCGAAGCCGGTGGCGGCGCAGTACACGACCTTCGGATTGAGCCTTGCAACCGCCTCGTAGCCCAGGCCCAGGCGCTCGATGGCGGCCACGCGCATGTTGTGCACCACCACGTCGACCTGCGGGATCAGTGCGCGCAGCGCGGCCACGCCCTCGGGCGACTTGAGGTCGACCGCGAGCGAGCGCTTGTTGCGGTTCACGGCCAGAAAGATCGAACTCATGCCCGGGTTCTGCGAAATGCCGTTGGCGCGCATCATGTCGCCCTCGGGCGGCTCGACCTTGATCACGTCGGCGCCATAGTCCGCCAGCATCTGCGTGGCCAGCGGACCAAGCACCACCGCCGTGAGGTCGAGCACACGGATGCCCTGGAGCGGTCCGCGGGCCACGTTGTTGGAGGTCGTTGAATCGGTCATTGAGAAAGGAAAAGAAGAAATGGAAGATTCGCCTGGCGCCCCTTCGAGGAACACCGCGGAACCGGCTCTGTCGGGCCGCAGGTGTTGCCCCCCGGTAGGAGGTTGGCGAAGCGACACGAAGTGCGCGCAGCCTGGGCGCGAGCTCAATTCGGCAGTCCGACGAGGTGCCGCGCCATCACGACGCGCTGGATCTGGCCGGTGCCCTCGACGATGTCGAGCGCCTTCACGTCGCGAAAGAGCTTTTCGATGAGGTGGTCGCCGCGCCCACCGCCCGCACCCAGCACTTCCATCGCAAAGCTCGCGGCCTCGAAGGCGGCCGGTGGCGCGAGGGCTTTCGAGGCCGAGGCCTCGAGCACGTTGGGCTGGCGCTGGTCGGCCAGCCAGGCAGCGCGCAACGCCATCAGCAATGCCGCCTTGAGCTTGCGGCGCGAGCGCTCCAACCGATCGCGCAGCCGCACATCGGATGCGAGGCCGTGGGCCTGCATGAAAGCCGCCGCCTCGTCGAGTGCGGCACGACCGATGCCCACCGCCATGCCCGCGATGGCCGGGCGGCCGGCGTTGAACGTGTTCATTGCGCCCTTGAAGCCGCCCGAACGCTGCGTGTAGTAAGCCTCGCCACCGAGCATGTTGGCCATGGGCACACGGCAATCCGACAGGAAGAACGAGATCGACTCGTAGGCCTTGAGACCCATCTTCTTCTCGAGGCGGAAGTCGACCAGGCCCGGTGTGCCGCGCTCGATGACGAAGGCGCGGTGTCCCGCACGCCCCAACGCGGGATCGATGGTGGCGAAGACCACGATCCACTCGGCCCGGCTGGAATTCCCCGAGAAAGACTTGGCCCCGTTCAGCACCCAGTGGTCGCCGTCGAGCCGTGCGCGGGTCTTGATGTTGGCCACGTCGGAGCCGCCCGAGGGTTCTGTCATGGCGAAGGCTCCCCAGATCGGGCGCCGCGGATCGACGAACGGCGAGAGGAAGCGTTCTTTCTGCTCGGGCGTGCCCATCGAAAGGATCGGCGGCTCGCCAAGGCCGGGGCCCGGCAGCGCAACACCGATGCCGCGGTCCCAGTAGGCGCCCTCCTCCGCGAGCAGCACCTGTGCAACCGCCGACCCGGCCTTGTTGGGCGCCACAACATCAGCACGCCCGGCATCGGCGCCGGCCGGGCGCCAGCGTGTGCCACCGAAGCCCTCCGCCAGCATGCGCACGAAGAACGGATCGTCCACCGGTAGCGGCGCGCCCGCACGGTCGGCCCGCCAGCCCGCCGGCCGGATCTCTTCCCGGCCGAGGCGGCGCAATGTCTGCAGCCGAGCCTGGTCGTCTGTGCTGATCGAAAAATCCATGTCAGACCCCTTGTGCGCCGTCGGCGAGAAAAACGAGAGGAGAAAGAGAAGGCAGCGCGTCGTCGCGCGCCGCGTCGGCACCGCCGAGCAGCAGGCCCAGCGCACGCAGTTCGCGCATGTGCTTTTCCACCGGGTAGTCGCGCATGAAGCCCGCGCCGCCGAGGATCTGCACCGCGTTCGAGCCGATGAAGACGGCGTTCTCCACCGCCTCAATCAGCGCCGTTGCCGCGGCCTCGCCCGCGGGCTGCCCGGCGTCGAGCCGCCAGGCGGCTTCGTGCAACAGTTGCCGCGCGGCGTCCACCGCGCTGTGCATGTCGACGATGAGGAAAGCCAGCGCCTGGTGATGTGCAATGGGGCGCCCGAAGGCCACGCGGTCGAGGGCGTACTTGCGCGAGTAGTCGGCCGCCGCGTGCATTTGTCCGACGATCAGCGCGGCCAACTGGACCCGCGCATGCGCCAGCGCGAGCGCAGCGGCCACAGGGTCGCTCCAAGCGGTATCGACCGGCGCGCGGTCCACACGGACCTCGCACGCCCCCGCGGCACGCAGGCCCGCGCCGGGCACCGGCGTCACGACGATGCCCCGTGTCACCAGGCGCAGACCGGTCCGGCTCAGCACCGCGAGCAGATCCACCCGGTCGGTGGGCAGCCAGGGCACAGTACCGCTAAGCATTTCACCCTCGCCCTGCCATTCGCCGCGAGGGTCGAACACCAGCACCGCACGCATACCCGGCTGGGCTGCGAGCGGCAGCGCATGGGTGCGCAGCGCCGTTTCGCCGCCGAAGGCCAGCAGCGCCTGCGCGACGCTGCCGAGCGGTTGCAGCGCCAGCGTGGCACCGGGGCAGCCCGCGGCGAGATGCTCGGTCGCCAGCACGCGCGCCAGCGCGCCCATGCCGGCACCACCGCTGGCTTCAGGCCAGTCGATGCGGTCGAACCCGATGTCGTGCGCGTCCTGCAGCACCAGCTCCGGCACGCGGCGCTGTTGCTCGAAGTCGCGCTGCGCGGGCAGCAGTTGCTCATCAGAAAAGCGCCGGGCTGTTTCGGCCACGAGGTCGAGGTCTTCGCCTCTGGAGAAATCGATCATGGGGTGCTCCGGGTCAGTGGCGCCCGAAGACGGGCTCGCGGCGCTGTGCTGTGGCGGCAACGCCTTCGCGGAAATCAAGGGTCTGGAAATGCAGGCGCTGCTCACCGGCTTCGCGTTCGACAGCCGCCCGTACCGCCTCGACGAGTCCGGCGCGCAGGCTGGCACGGGTCGACTCGACCGCGATCGGCGCCGAGCCGGCGATCTCGTCCGCCAGCGCCTGAGCGCGGGCACGCACCTCGTCCTGCGCAACGCATTCGTCCGCCAAGCCGATGCGCACCGCTTCTTCGCCATCGATCCGACGGCCGGTGTAAAGCAGCAGCGCCGCCTTCTGCGGGCCGATCAGGCGCGGCAGCGTGAAGCTCAACGCGAAGCCGGGATGAAAGCCCAGCCGTGCGAAGTTGGCACTGAAGCGTGCTTCGGCACAGGTGACGCGGAAGTCAGCCGCCAGCGCAAGACCAAGGCCGCCACCCACGGCAGGCCCCTGCACCGCGGCGATCACGGGCTTACTCACCGCGAACAAGCGCACGGCCTGGCGATAGAGCGCCGCCGGATCGCGACGCTCGCCGGCCACGGGGGCAGGCGCCGAGAAGTCGGCCCCCGCGCAGAACGAACGCCCCTGCGCGGCCAGCACGATGGCACGACACCCGGGGTCGGCCTGAAGCGCCTCGAAGACGTCGGCCAGCCCGCAGAGCAGCGCAAGGTCGAAGAAGTTGTGCGGCGGCCGGCGCATCTCCACCGTGGCGGTGTGGCCGCTGCGGTGGATCGAAATGTCGGGCGTTTCCCGGGGCTCGGGCGATGCGGATGCTGCGGTCATGAGGCTCCTGTCGTGGTTTCTGTGGTTCGCTCCCTTTCAAAGATATAACAGATACATATTTTTTAAAAGCACATATGTATTATTATTTGACCAGGCCCGGCACCGGGCAGGTCGCTCAACGACCGGTTCAGTCACGAACTCAGGAGCTCAAAAGATGGAGACGACAAGGCGCCAGCTGCTGCTGGCACTGGCAGGCACCGCGGTCGCGGGCAAGGGTTTCGCGCAGGGCGGCGCCTTTCCGAACCGCCCGATCAGGATCGTGGTGCCGTTCACGCCCGGCAGCGGATCTGACAACTCGGCGCGCTACTTCGGCGACCAGCTCGCGGCGCAACTGGGGCAGGCCGTGGTGGTCGAGAACAAGCCCGGCGCGAACGGGATCATTGCGCTTCAGCAGGTGAAGAACGCACCGGCGGACGGCTACATGGTGCTGCTGGCGAGCAACTCGCCGATGGCGGTGAATCCACTGACCATCAAGGACCTGGGCTACGACTCGGTCAAAGACTACAAGCCGATCTCCGGGCTCACCCGTGGCATGAACGTGGTGCTGGTGTCGAATGACTCGCGCTTCACCACCATCGAGTCCCTGCTGGCCGCGGCCAAGACCAAGTCGCTCACCGTGGGCACCTACTCGGCCGGCTACCAGCTCGCGGCGGCCTGGCTGGCCAATGTGGCTGGCGGCGAGTTCACCAACGTGCCATACAAGGGGCAGGCACAGATCATGACGGACGTGATTGGCAACCAGCTCGACTTCGCACTGGTCGACCTCGGCGGCGCCATGCCACTGCTCAAGGGCGGCAAGCTGCGTGCGCTCGCGGTGTCGGGCGAAGGGCGCCACCCCGACCTGCCCGCCGTGCCGACCATTCGCGAGAAGGGCTTTCGCGAGTACGTGCAATACAGCTGGGTGTCGTTCTACGTGCGCTCGCAAACGCCCGACGACGTGACCACCAAGCTCGCCGACGCGCTGCAAAAGGCGCTTGCCAGCGACGACGCGCGCGCCTTCGTGCGCAAGACCGGCGGCGAGCTGATGCCCTATCCGCCCGAGAAGATGCAGCGCTTCCACCTCGAGGAGATCGCGCGCTTCCGCAAGATCGCGGCCATCGCCAACATCAAGCCGGAGTGATGTTGGGGGATCCGGCAAAAATCTTCGACTGGCTTTTGCCTTGTGAGACCGCCCTACGAACACCTGCTGGCATCAGCTAAATATTGCCAAGTATTTCGCGCTAGGCAATGGGCGAAGATTTGCCTTCCTCTCGCTCGACGTCCATTTCAACGTCGAGCTTTAGGCGGCGGATAAGGGCCCGGTCAGGCGCCAAAGCCCAAGCCTCTCAACTCGGTCTCGAGCAGTTGACGAATTTTGTGCTGTCTCTCGAAACCGAAATGTGCAGTCAGGGTAGCAATGCTGATCGCGCCCATACCGTGCTCACCCATACGAAACGCCATGCCGAAACCGGCTACGCCGACTTCGCCAAAAGAATCGAGAACCAGTGCGCATCCCTGCTCGCGCACGGCGGTCGCCTTGTTCTGCAGCAATTCGCCGTCGATGTACATGTCGGCGTAAGCCGATGCATTCCGCGCGAAGGTGGCGGCGATCTCATTCTTTTCCATGAAACCGAGCACCGCGGTCCCTCCAGTGCCAGTGCCGATCAGGCGCCGCTGCCCGATGCTGGTGCTCAGGATCTTGATCGGGGAACTGCCCTCCTCCCGGTGCGCGCAATACACCAGATCGCCCTGGCGAATCATGAGGAATACGGTATCGCCACCAATTCTGCCGATGCGCTTCATCACCGGCACGAAGCGCCTCAGCAAGGGCGTCGGTTGCGGCAGCAAGGAGCCCAGCAGCACGGCTTGCGGGCCGAGGCGATAGCGTTGCTCACCATCGCGATCGACGAATTGCTCTGCCACCAGACAGGTCATCAGGCGGTAGGTCGTGGCACGGTCCAGGCCCTGATCGCGCACCAGTTGAGCGAGCTTCACGCCTTCGTCGTTGTACTTGGCCACGCAATGCAGAAGTTGCAACGCCCGCCGCACGCTTTGCGTGCCCCGAACGGGTGCATCAGCCGCTGCTGTCGGCGGCCTGAGGGTGTTGTCTGAAGCGGTCGCCGAGACTTGCATGGTAGGTGCGATTTCAACAGACGTCATCGCTCAACACAGCGGCGAAAACCCGGTGGGCTTGAGCAGCCGGTTCTCCATGCGCGCAATCCAAGACAGCACCTTGGTCGAATAGGCCAGCCACTCGGGGTCGCTCCACATCGCGGAGCGGCGGCGTTCGCGATCCTCGATGTCCTCGAAGGCCCAGATGTGCACTGCCGAATTCAGGTGCCCGGTCTCAGCCCTGAAATAGCCGCCCAATTGTCCGAGATGGACACAAGGGAGGATCCGACCCTCATCCTCGAGGAGTCGCGGGAAGGGTCGGAAGTTGAGGAGGGAAAAGCTGTAGTTGCGTCCTTCGTAGATCATGGTTTAGGGACTTTGTCTTCGACTGAATCGGACCCCTGCCGCCTCAGCGGAGGGCCCGACATAGGCATCGCCCACCGCGCCCCGAGCCAAGCCGCCATCCGCGGGAAAGTCACACCGGATATGAAATCGGCACCGTCGGATGCGACGATCAGCATCACATCGGCGGTGTGCCAGGCACTCCCGAGGCGCCCGGCTGACATTCGGCCGCGTACCTGATCGGTATCGAGCTTTCCTTTGTCGAGCTCCGTTGCGTGAATGGTGTCGGCATGTAGCCGGACGCGCCGCTACGCCCATTCGCAACCTGATCGCGATGGCATCGCCGGCGCCAGCGACTGGCAACCGTAGAGGTCACGAATCCCTGGCATCTTCAAACGGCCTTCAGTGGCCGGAGAACACCGGCTTGCGCTTGGCAGCGAACGCCTCGACAGCTTCGTGATGGTCCTGTGTCAGGTTGGTCAGGCACTCGTAGGCGGTGCCTGCATCCATGTGACCATGGGCCAACTGGCGCAATGGAATGGTGTAACCGGCCTTGGTCCATCGGATCGCCTTGACCGCGCCGTTGTTGAGCTTGGTGACGAACGACTCGACTTTCGCGTCGAGCTCAGCCGCCGGTACCACGTTGCCGACCGCACCGAGCTGCTTTGCTTCGGCTGCACCGAGCAGGTCGCCGGTCAGCAGCAGCTCACGCGCCTTGCCGAAGCCGATCATCTGGGGCCACAGGAATCCGCCGCCGTCGGCTGCATTGAGGCCGACACGCACATGCGGGTCACCGATGCGGGCATGGTCGGCCATCACCGTGATGTCGCACAGCAGCGCGAGCGTGGCACCAAGCCCCACAGCGTCGCCGTTGATGCGGCCAATGATCGGGATCTCGCAGTCGAGCATCGAATAAACAATGCGCTTGGCCTCCCAGGTGACGATCTCGAAGCCCTCGGGTTCGCGCACCGCCTGCTTCATCCACTCAATGTCGCCGCCGGCACAGAAGGCCTTGCCCTCACCGGTCAGAACGATAACGTTGATGTCGCGCCGCTCGCCAAGATCGACGAAGGCACGCGACAGCGCCGTGTGGAGTTCGGCATTGACCGAGTTCAGAGCCTCGGGACGGTTGATCGTGAGATAAGCGACACGGTCCTTGACGACGAGTCGCAGCGCTGATGTGGTCATGAATTGAACCTCTGTTTAAATAAGGAAAAGCGAGTGGCACGAACTCAAGCCGAGAGCAACTGCCCGCGCACGTCGATGCGTGCGAGCTGCGACTCGGCGCTGCCGAACAGCGTGGCGGCGACGTGCAGGCGCCGGTAGAAATGAGTCAGCCGGTATTCCTCCGTGACGGCGATACCGCCGGAGATCTGGATCAGTTGCCCCGCGGCGCGCAGGGCTCGCCGACCGACGAAGCTCTTCGCCACGGCCAGCGTGGGCCAGTCCCCCTCCGGCGCAGCGTCGAGTTCGCCAGCCAGGCGGCCAGCGAGCGCCAGTAGCTGCTGCAGATCGCAGAAGATCTCAGCCATCTTGTGCTGCACCGCCTGCTGCGACGACAACGGCTTGCCGAACTGCACACGCTGCTTCAGGTAATCCAGCGTCAGCGCAAAAGCGGCATCGAGGACACCTGCGCTGTCGACCACCTGCGCAGCAGCGGCAAGGTCGAGCGCGCGCTGGACAACTGCGTTTCCCCCCAGCCGTAGCGAGGGCGTCGAGCGAAAGCTGAACTGCGGTGCATGGCGGCCATCGATGAGCCGCGCGGGCGCTTTGACTACACCCTCAGCTTGCAGGTCCACGAGCAACAGGCTCGATACATTAGCGCACGCTGTGGGCACCAGCAGGTGCGTCGCGTACTCACCGCCCAGCACTGTGCCGGCACGGCCATTGAGCCGATCGCCGCCATCGCAGCGCACCGAATCCTCGCTCTGCGCACGATCCGCAAGACCGATGCGCATCGCACCGGATGCCAGCGCCCCGGCCAGCGTCGGCACCGCCGTGGCCAGCATCGGCGCCAGCACGAGATGCAGGTCGAGTGGCTCGGGCCGTGCGTCGCGACCGATCTCTCGGATTAGCTCGAAGCTCACACCGTAGCCGGCGCCAAAGCCCCCCGCATCCGTCGGCAGCGACAGACCGAGCCATCCAAGTTCAGCCATGCGCGACCAGGTGCTGACGTCCTCGGCATTGCCGCGACGAAAGGCCGCAACGCGCACTTCCATCGGATGATTGACGCTGAACCAGCGCCGCACGGTATCCAACAGCAAGTCGATGTCTTCTCGTTCCATGAGGGCCCTCTCACATGTCTAAGATGGACTTGGCGATGATGCTTTTTTGGATTTCGTTGGCGCCTGCGTAGATCGTCACCACACGGCGGAAGAAGTGGCGCTCGGCCCAGCCCAGTCCTTCAGGCGCCAGCAGCCCCCCCCCGTAGTCGGGCGACAGCACAATGCCGGCCTGCTCCAGCAGTAGCAGTGCGGTTTCGCTCACCCGCTGCTGCAGTTCGGAGCCGCGGATCTTCAGCGTCGACGCCGCCGGTCCTGGCTCCTTGCCCGACATCTGCTCGGCTAGCACGCCGAGCACGGCTGATTCGAGCGCCACGAAATCGGCAGTGAGCGACGCCAGCCTGCGCCGTACCCGAAGGTCTTCGATCAGCGGTCGCCCGGTTACGTCCTTGCAGCGGCGCGCCATGCGGTCGAGCTCGATGATGTCCCGCTTGGTGCGCGGTGCCTGCGCGTTGTTGACGCGCTCACGTGCCAGTAGTTCCTTGGCATAAGTCCAGCCGTGGTTCAGTTTGCCAATGACGTTCTCACGCGGCGTGCGCACGTTGTCGAAGAAGACGGCATTGACGCTGTGCCCCTCGTCCATCGTGAGGATCGGCTGTAGCGAAATTCCGGGCGCACGCATGTCCAGGATGAACTGCGTTAGACCAGCTTGCGGCTTGCTTTCGAAATCGGTGCGTGCCAGACAGAACATCAGGTCGGCGTGATGGCCACTGGACAGCCAGGTCTTTTGCCCGTTGATGACCCACTCGTCCCCCTCGAGCCGCGCCGTCGTTTTGAGCGAAGCCAGATCCGAGCCGGCGTTGGGCTCTGAGAATCCCTGGCACCAGAACTCTTCGCCGGCCAGCACTTTGGGAAGATAGCGCGCCTGCTGTTCGGGACTGCCCGCGGCGATGATCATCGGCCCGGCCAGGAACAGCCCATGCACATCGCCCAATGGAGCGTCCGCAAAGGCCGACTCCTCCTCGAATGTGTATCGCTGCAGTTCGCTCCATCCAGTACCACCGAGCGCCCGCGGCCAGTGCGGTGCGCCCCAGCCACGGGCGTTCAGCGCCGCCTGCCAGCGAGCCATCGGCTCGCGTTCGAGGTGCAGACCCGCGCGTGTGGCCTGTACCAGGTCGTCAGTCAGGTGTTGTTGAAGAAACTCACGCACTTCGGCGCGGAAGGCGCGCAACTCGGGAGTTTGAAAGATGCTCATGGGTGGCGTCGAGTCATGCGTTCACGGAATGAGAATCAGCGATCCGTTGGTGGCGCGCCCCTGCAGGACGCCATGCGCCGTGGCGGCATCGGACAGCGCATAGCGCCCCCCGATGTGCACCACCAGCTCGCCGCTCGCGATCAGCGCGTAGAGCACGTCGGCCGCGGACTGCAGGTCGGGATGCGTATGGACGTAGGCGAACACGCCTGGCACCGAGACGGTCAGCGAGCGCGCCGGCCCGAGGTCGGCCAGCTTCACTTCGGGCAGGCCTTCGGCAACTTGGCCCAGATTCACCAGTTGCCCAAAAGGCTTCAGCACGGTCAACGAGTCGTGGAACACCTGTCCACCCAAGCCCTCGAACACCAGGTCCACGCCCGCCCCGCCGGTCAGCCGCTTCACGGCGTCGACGAATGGCTCGTCGTTGTAGAGGATCACCTCGTCGCAGCCACGCTCGTGCGCCAGCGCGGCCTTCTCCGCAGAGCCGACAGTGCCGATCACGCGGCAGCCAAAGCGCTGGCTCCATTGCGTCAGCAGCGAGCCCAGTCCGCCGGCCGCGGCATGAACCAGCACCGTGTCGCCGGGCCGCGGCCGCGTGACGCGATGCAGCAGCATGTGGGCGGTCAACCCCTGCAGCGTGGCCGCCGCTGCCTGTTCATAGGAAACCCCGGCGGGCAGATGCAACAGCAGGCGTTCCGGCAAATTTCGCAGGCTTGCATAACTGCCGGTCGGCGGGCAGGCGTAGGCTACCCGATCACCCGGCGCGAAGCGTGTCACGCCCTCACCCACCGCCGCGACTTCGCCGGAGGCCTCGACGCCCAGTACGCCCGGCATTGTGCGCAACGGGAATACGCCACGCCGATGGTAGGTATCGAGGTAGTTGATACCGATCGCATGCTGGCGGATCTGCACCTCACCCGCAGCAGGCGGGGCAACGTCGATGGGCTCATGGCGCAGTTGCTCCACGCCGCCATAGGCATGGATGCGCACGGCGAACTCCTGGTGTGGCGTCATGCCAGCTCCTTGCTGGTGAGATGAAGAGTGAGAAGCAGATCGCGCAGATCGCGCTTGAGGATCTTTCCCATGGGGTTCTTTGGCAAGGCATCTAGCACGTGCCACTGGCGAGGCACCTGGTAGTCGGCCAGGTGCACCGCGCAATGGCTGCGCAGCGCATCCGGATCGAGCCTGACACCTGCTGCTGCGACGACGCAGGCCGCGATGTCTTCGCCCAAGCCCGGATGTGGCACCGCGACGACCGCCGCTTCCGTCACGCCCGGGAATCTGTACAGCACCTCCTCCACCGCAGCCGAGGCGATCTTCAATCCGCCGCGATTGATGATGTCCTTCTTGCGATCGACGAAATGCAGGTGCCCCTCGTCGTCGAAGCGACCAATATCGCCTGTGCGCACCCAGCCGTCGACGAAGGTCTGGGCACTGGACTCCGGATTGCGGAAGTAGCCGAGCGCCATCGACCTGCCGGAGAACTCAATCTCCCCGCTTTCTCCAGAGGACACCGGATGGCCCGCCTCGTCGACCACCCGCACCGCGCAGCCACGCATCGCACTGCCGATGCAACCGGCCTTGCGCGGCAAGAACCACGGAGGAAGGAACGTACCCGCGGGCCCCGTCTCGGTCATACCCCAAATGTGCACCTGGTCGACCCACGGCAGGTGTTCGCTGAACTTGGCGATTACTTCCGCCGGCATCGCCGCTCCACCATAGCCAAGCCGCCGTACGCGCGACAGGTCGTAGCGCCCACGCGGGTACTCGTCGATCATGAAGTGCAGCGGCGAGGTGACGCCGTGATAGACCGTCGTGCCTTCGCTTTCGATCAAGCGCAGCCGACCCGCATTTTCGAGCGTGCTCTGCTCGAGCACGGCTCCCGCACCGTGGACCCATGCCGACATGCAAGCCATGTTGAGCACTGAACTCGTGAAGATTGGCCAAGCGCCCTGGTAAGTGTCCTGGTCCGTCAGGCCGATTGCACCGCCCACCGCATAGCCGCAGAAGAGCTGGCTGCGATGGCAATGCACCACCGCCTTGGCGCGTGCCGTGGTGCCGGACGTAAAAAGCAGCACGCTCGGGTCTTCGGGCTGCGCCATCTCAGGCAGATCAAGCGCATGCTGGACCTGTTCAGGTTCCGGCCAAGCGGTCTCGTGGGTGGCGTCGACACTCAGCACCAACAGCGACGCAGACGGGCAGTGGCGCTTCAGCCGCGCCTGTGCGTCGATGGTCGTCACGATGATCGCGGGCTCGATCAGGTCCAGTGCGTGCCGCAGCTCGTCCTCCGACGCGCGAACGTTGAGCGGCGCCACGATGGCACCGAGGCGCCAGCAGCCCAGCGCTGTCAGTATCGCCTCGCGCACTGCATCGTTGGACAGGAAAAGCGCCACCCGTCCGCCCTGCCGCAGGCCGCGCAGATGCAGCCCGCGCGCCATTGACTCCATCCGGATCACGAGCTGCGCATAGCTCAATCGGTCGCGATGGCCAGCATGGCTATGCGCCGACAGTGCCAGCTTGAACGGATGCGCCTGGGCCCGGCGCCTCAGCAGCGCCGGCACGGTCAGCCCGTGGAGCTCGTTGTAAAGGCCCATGCCGGGATCGCTCATGTCGCTCACCTCGTGCCCCGGCTCAAGCGACGCTGTAGCCGCCATCGACCGGCAGCGTCACGCCGGTGATGTAGCGGGCATCGCCAGAGGCGAGGAAGGCTGCAGCCTTGGCGATGTCGTAGGGCTTGCCCCAGAAGCCGGCCGGCAGGCGCTTCTTGATCTCTCGGCTGCGTGCCTCGTCGCCGAATGCGGTCTCCGACATCCGGGTTTCGATCCATCCGGGAGCGACGGCGTTGACCCGGATGCCGTCCACTGCATAGGCAACCGCGAGCGAGCGCGTCAGAGAAACAATGGCACCCTTGCTAGCGCTGTAGGCCGGGTTGCGCGGCGAACCAAAATAACTCCACATCGACGCGAAGTTGACGATGCTGCCGCGTGCAGCCGCTAGCGCCGGCCGCAACAGCAGACAGGCGAGCTGGGTGCCGCTCAGATTGACGTCTACCACCTTGCGAAAGCCACCGATGCTGAATTCAGCGCCGCCATGCAGGATGATCCCGGCCGCATTCACCAGCACGTCAACCCGCGTCAGTCCGGCAGTCACCTGGCTCATCGCCTGCTCGTCGGTGATATCGAGCCGATGGAACTCGATGCCCGAGCCTTCGAGTTCTGGCTCGGTATCGAGGCCGAGGGCAATCACGCGGTGCCCGCGCGCACGCAGTTCAAGACCGGTGGCAAGGCCGAGGCCGGTGCCTCCGCCGGTGATCAAGGCAACGGAGGGCATGCCAGTGCTGGTCGTCATGGTGTTGAAATGGTTGTTCGTGAAGGTTGAAAGAACTCAGGCAGCGGCAAGCGACTCCAGCCTGTGCATCGCGGCTTCGAAATCGCCGGCGGCAAGCGACCGCTGGAAGTGCTTCAGGTGGGGCGAGCTCATCGTCCCCTCGGCAATGGCGCGAATCGTCGCGACATCCGGATCGCGCACCCCCAGCCCGGCCAGGTTCACCGCCAGGCCGACGGCGCGGTGAAAGGTCAACTGCGTCACCATGAATTCATCCGAGCGCTCTTCAAGGATGAACTGCACCAGCAACCCATAGCCGACATGAAAGCCATGCAGCGTGGTCTCGGTACCAGCTGCAAGCGGCAGTCCGCGCGTGATCGAATGCGCCAACGACAAGCCACTGTTCTCAAAGGCCAGGCCGCTCAGTAGTACCAGTGCCTCGGTCAGGCGCTCGAAGGCCGGCGTCGGTGTTCCGCTATCGAGCGCCTTCAGGCCCTCGACAGCGTCTTCACGGATCACCCGCTCGCAAGCAACTGACAGCTGCTGCGCCGCGATCGTTCCGGCACCGCCAAACAGGTTAAGCCCACCGCTTGCGCGCACCTGGTCACCTTCGTACAGCTTGCATAGAGCATCGCCGATGCCCGAGACGAGCAGCGCGCGCGGTGCTCGCACAAGCAGTTCGGTGTCGACCAACACCGCGTCCGGACTGCGCGCCAGGAACTCCACCGAAACCATGCGATGTGCGTCGTCGTAGTAGACGAAGGCCTTGCTGCACGGCCCGTCGTTGGAGGCCGAGGTCGGCAGCACCACCACCCGGGCGCCGAGCTCACGCGCCACCGCCTTGCCGGTGTCGACCCCCTTGCCACCACCTGCGGCCAGCACCACGTCGGGGCAGTGACCGCCTTCGCGCGCGGCGGCCACCAGCGCCTGCACGGCCGCTTGCGTGACGTCGCCGCGAACAGCCACCCAACGCAGGTCGATCCCGCGTGCGCGGCAGGAGGCAAAGGCTGTGCCGAACAACAGGCCATGCACGATCTCGTCGGCCACCAGCAGCGGCTGCCGGCCAAGACTGGCGACCACCTCGCCCACCAAGCCGCTCGCGCCGGGCCCCTGGTGGTAGCGATGGACCGCGCCGAAGGTGCGGATCTTGCTTGGCTCGATGCTCATTGCAGCCATGCGTCGACGCGCTCGCAGATGCGCTCTGTCGTCAATCCGTAGCGGTCCTGCAGGTACGGCAGCGAGCCACACTCGATGAACTGATCGGGAATTGCGATCTTGAGCAGCTTGCGCGCCAGGCCCGCCTCTTGCAGCGCGTCAATCACCAACGTCGCAAGGCCGCCGATCGCAACATGGTTCTCGACCACCACGAGCCGCTTGGCCGAGGCCGCAAATGCGAGCAGTCCTTCGACATCGAAAGGCTTAATCGTCGCGCTGTGGAATACGGCGGCCGAGACGCCGCCCTGGCGGCAGTGCTCGGCTGCATCGATGGCCCGCTCCGTCATGAAACCGGTCGAGACGAAGCCGACATCGACGTCCTTGCCCGAATCTCCGATCACATGCCCCTTGCCAACCTGAAAGCGGTGTGTCGCCGGATCGAACACCTGGGCCACGTTGGCGCGCAGCAGCCGGCAATACATCGTGCCCGGCATGTCGACCGCCATCTCGGCGATCTGCGCCATTTCGGTGGCATCACATGGATCGATCACCGTCATGTTCGGTATCGAGCGCATCAACGCCAGGTCTTCGGTGGCTTGGTGGGTGCCGCCATAGCCAGTCGTGAGCCCTGGATTGCCAGCAAACATCTTCACGCGCTCGTTGCTGTGCGCGCAGGCGATCGCGAGGAAATCGTAGGCCCGGCGTGTCGCGAAGGTGCCGTAAGTGGTGCAATAGGCCACCTTGCCAACCTTTGACAGGCCCGCAGCGGCGGTGACCAGAGCCTGCTCGGCCATGCCGACGTTAAAGAAGCGCTCGCCGTGGCGCGCACGAAAATCCGCGGTATCTGTGTACTTGCCCAGATCTGCCGTGAGCAGCACGAGTTCGGGGTGCGTCTCAGCGGCCTTCAGCATCCCGACAGAGAAAGGCGCACGGACAGACGGGCGCCCGACAATCGCTTCGGACTCGCTCATCGCGAGGGTCTGGGACTTAAGCATTCTCGATCTCCAGTTCACGTGCCAGGTCGTCCCATTCCTCTGCGTCGATCCGCACGAAGTGAGCGCGGTCGCGCTGTTCCACGCGGCGGATGCCCCGGCCCGGCCGCGTTCGCAGCACGACCGCCTTGGGCTTGCCAGCGCGCGCGCGGCTCCATTCGAAGGCGGCGAGCAGTTGCTCCAGGTCGTTGCCATCGATTTCCTTCGTGTCCCAACCGAAGGCTGCAAAGCGGCCAGCCACGGGCTCGATAGGCACCACGATCGGCCCGTCGGCCTGGATGCCGTTACAGTCAATCCAGCAGACCAAGTTATCGAGCCCGAAGGCCGCGGCCGTGCTCGCCCCCTCCCAGGTCGACCCCTCCTGCAGCTCGCCGTCGGAGATCTCCACGTGGATCGCCGAGCGGTGGCCGTCGAGCCGGTAGCCCATCGCCGCCCCAGCCGCAATCCCCAGGCCGTGGCCCAGCGAACCGCCCGTCATCTCGACACCTGGCACCGCGCCTTCCATCGTGCTCATCTCGAGCGGGCTCCCGTCGGCGCCATAGGTCAGCAGGCTTTCGCGGCTGAGGATTCCGAGCTCCGCAAAGGCAGCCCATAGCGCAATCGAGTTATGACCAGTCGAGAGGTAGAAGCGCTGCCGATCGGCACGCGAGAAATCCAGGTCCGTGGGCTTGAACTCGTCGAAGTACAGCACCGTCAGAAAATCAGCGATGCCCAAGCCCTGGCCCAGGTAGCCCTGCCCCTTGCCGCGGGCCTGCGTCACCATGTGGCGCCGCAGGTTGAGCGCAGTGGCATGCAAGGCCGCCAGGCGCTCTGTGTTGATTGAGGTCATTCCTGTATTCATGATTGCAAAGACTCCTTACATGCCGAGGTAGGTGGATCGCAGGTGCGCATTGGCCAGCAACTCGGGCCCGCCCCCCTGCAGTGAAATGGCGCCGTTCTCGAGCACATAGCCGTAGTCGGCCATCTGCAGAACCTTGAAGACGTTCTGTTCGATCACCAGCACCGTGACACCGAGGTCGCGGATCTTGCGGATCGAATCGAAGAGACGGTCGACCATGATCGGTGCCAGGCCCAGCGACGGTTCGTCGAGCGCCAGCACCTTCGGCTTGGCCATCAGCGCCCGCCCGACAGCGACCATCTGCTGCTGCCCGCCCGACAGCGTCGAGGCCGCGAGCTTCTGCCGTTCCTCAAGGATCGGGAACAGCGCGAACACTTCGGCCAGCGTTTGCTCGCGCACGGCGCGAGCGCGCGGGTTGTGCGCGCCGATCAGCAGGTTCTCGCGGATCGACATGCCCAGAAACAGCTGCTTGCCCTCGGGCGATTGCACAAAACCGCTCTCGACCACACGATGCGGGGGACAGCCCTGCAGCTCGACGCCCTCAAGCTGGATCGAGCCGGCACTCGGGCGCAGCAGGCCTGATGTGGTACGCAGCAGCGTGGTCTTGCCTGCGCCGTTGGCACCGATCAGGGCCACCAGTTGGCCCCGCTCGACCTTCATCGACAGGCCGCGCAGTACTGAAACGTCGCCATAGCCCACCGTGAGGTCACGGATCTCAAGCGCCGGCTTCGACATAGTCGTCTCCAAAGTAGGCTTGGAGCACGTTGGGCTGACTCACCACATCGGCCGGCACTCCGTCGGCGATCAACTCGCCGAGGTGCATCACAATCACACGATCCGACAGGCTCATGATGACCTTCATGACATGCTCGATGATCAGGACGGTCACACCGCGGTCGCGCACGCGCTGAATTAGCCCCACCATCGTCATCGCTTCCTGTGGTGTGGCACCAGCCACCACCTCATCCATCAGCAGCAGGCTTGGATCGGTCGACAACGCACGGCCGAGTTCGATCTTGCGGCGTTCGAAGGCCGTGAGGTTGTCTGCGTCGACGTCGGCCAGCGCGCTCATGCCAAGGAAGTCCAGGAGCTCGTCCGCCTTGTCCCGGCTGCGTTGTCGGTCGTTGGTCTTGACCAGCGCGCCAACGACGAGGTTCTCGCGCGCCGACATGCCGCCGAAAGGCCGCGACAGCTGGAAGGTGCGCGCCAGGCCGGCCTTGCACACGTCCCAGGGCCGCTGGCCCGTGATGTCGCGACCCTCGAGCGCGATGCGCCCAGCGTCAGGACCGATGAAGCCCGCGATCATGTTGAAAGCGGTCGTCTTGCCTGCGCCGTTGGGCCCGAGCAGTCCTAGGATTTCGCCGCGATGCAGTTCGAAGGACAGCGACTTGACCGCCTGTACGCCACCGAAGCGCTTGGCCACGCGGTCGACCTGAAGCAGTACGTCGCTCATTTCGCATCCCCCTGCACCGGGAGGACGGCGGGCACCGGCAATTGAGGCCCCTTCGCATCGCCGCCGCGCAGCTTGGCAAACGCTCGGCGTGCAACCTGCCGCAGCGGATGCAGCAGCCCCTTGGGTAGGTACAGCACCGCGACGATCAGCACCAATCCATACAGCGCCAGATGCAGTCCGGCAAACTGCCCGCCGAGGTAAGTGCGGGTGATCTCGGCCAGTGGCGCGAGGAACAAGGCGCCAATCAGCGGTCCGAACACGGTGCCTTGCCCGCCAATGATGCTCATCAGTGCCATGTCGATCGACAGTTCGGTGCCCATGTTTCGCTCCGGGTTGATGAAGCGGATGAACTGGGCATAAAAGCTACCGCCCAGTGCCGTCATGAAGGCACTCATCGCAAGCGCTGTGAGCGTGTAGCGCGTCGGATTGATACCGAGCGACTCTGCCGCATCGCGGTCGCCGCGGATCGCCTTCAGGCAGACGCCAAGCCGGCTGCGCTCCATCAGCCAAGTGATCGTCATCACGACGACCAGCATGCCGAGGATGATGTAGTAGTACGGCACCTTGCTCTCGAACTGGAACTTCGCCCAACTGGTACCGATCAGCGGCACGGAGAGCCCCTCCGCGCCCTTGAGCTGGATGCCGAACACAACGTCGGTGTTCTCAAACCAGATGCGGATGATCTCCGCGAACGCGATCGTCGTCAGTGCAAAGTACGGTCCGCGCAGTCGCATCGTCGGGTAACCGATCGCGACCGAGAGCACGGCTGCGGCAATGCCGCCCACCAGCGCCCCCAGCCAGGGTGACCAGCCCATGCCAGTCAGCAGCAGCACCGATGCATAGCCGCCGACGCCGCTGAAGACCGAGTGCCCGAACGAGATCTGACCTACGTAGCCGCACATGAGATTCCACGACGAGGCCAGGTACCCGAAATACAGCACCATGATCACGGAATGGATCAGAAACTCATCATGCAACACGAGCGGCAGCGCGATGCAGGCCAGCAACAGGGACGTGATCGCGAGGAAGTTGAAGCGAGGGGTCATTGGCTTGCTTTCACTTGCGGCCCATCAGGCCCTGAGGCCGCACGAGCAAGATCAGGATGAACAGTCCGAGCGAGAAGATCGAGGCCGTCGGCGTGGCCACGAACTGCGAGGCCACCGACTCGAACAGCCCGATCACGATGCCTCCAACCAGCGAGCCCGCGATACTGCCGATGCCACCGAGCACGACCACGATGAAGGACTTGATTCCGAAGCTGAGACCGACCTGCGGCGTGATCGGAATGAACGGCGCGATCAGGCAGCCCATCACGCCAACCATGGCGCAGCCTAGGCCGAAGGTCACGTTATAGACAAAGGGAACATCCACGCCAGACATCGCCGCCGCATCACGGTTTTGCGCCGTGGCGCGGATTGCGCGCCCCATGTCAGTGCGCGCCAGCCATAGCGACACACCCGCTGCCATCGCCAGCGCTGCAATCGCCGCCACCACCCGGAAGGTGTTTAGCGGAAAGCCCGCCACCATGAGGCTGGTGACCTGCACCAGCGACGGTGTCGAGCGCACGTTGGGGCCGAAGGCCATGAGTGCGAGGTTGTCGATCAGGATGTAAACGCCCGCCGTCAGCAGCAGCGCACTGATCGGTTCGACCACCAGCGCGCGCTCGCGCCGGATCAACGGACCGATCACGAAGCACTGAACGAAGTAGCCCAGCACGAACATCAGCGGCGCCGCTATCAGCACGCTCAGATACGGGTCGATTCCGCCGAGCTTCTGCATCCAGAAGGCGAAATACATCGCTAGCATGAGAAATGAGCCGTGTGCGAAGTTGACAATTCGCAGCACGCCGAAGATCAGGCTCAGGCCCAGCGCGATGCCGCCCAGCATGGCGCCGACCATCAGACCGTTGAATGCGGCATAAGTCAGTACGTAGGTATCCACGGAGGAGTCCTTGCTTGGTCCGAGAACATCGGAAAGCCTCACGCCTATGCATGAGAGCTCCCGGCGGCGGTATCAACGGGTCAGCGCTGTGCCCAGGCGGGCACCGGCCAGACCGGCTTGGTGTCGGCGGCGCGGTTCTCGCTCGGCCAGACCGTACGGCGCTTTCCGCCGATGTTTTCGGAGATCACGCCGTGGGCGAAGGTGTTCTGGCCAGTTGCATCGAACTTGATGCGCTGGTAGCCGGGAAACAAGGCCGGCCCGGACGTGATGTCGGTGGCGGCGAGCGCGTCGCGCAGCTTGTCACGATCGGCGGACTTGGCACGCTCCAGCGCGTCCTTGATCACGTAGACCGACGACAGGCCCTGCGATACATAAGCGCTCATGCCATAGCCCAGAGCGGCGCGGGTTCGCTTGTCGGCGTCGGCCAGCAGCGGGTCCTTGTTGGTGTCGAGAATGTCAATCTGCCAGTCTTCTTGCACGAAGTAGTAGGCGACCATCGGTGCCTGCACCGCAGCGTAGAACGATGGATCCTCGGTGCCGCCTCCGGCCGAATGGACGCCGAACGGGAGGTCAAGGCGCTGCTCGGCCAATTGACGTGTGAAAAGCAACTGGTCGGGTGTGTAGAGGGCTAGGATCAGCGCATCCGGCTTGGCCGAGCGAATCTTCAACAGCTGCGAGGTGAAGTCAACCTGGTTCGGCGGAGCCGGCTCGTCCAGCACGATCTCAATGCCGCGTTCGGCGCCCAGCTTGCGGATGTTTGCCGCGTGCGAACGCCCCCAGTCGCCGCCCTCATAGAACAACGCTGCCCGCTTGACCTTCTTACCCGTCTCCTTGGCCAACAGGTCCATCGCATCGAGTTGCTCGCGCGCGTCGTAGGTGGCCTTGTTGTTGATCCGAAAGACGTATTTGTAGTTGCGCTCCGTGATCTCGTCCTTGACCGCACCGACCACCACCCAAGGCGTCTTGTTGCGCTCGGCAAGTTCGGTCGCCGGAAAAGTTACTGCGCTGTTGAAAGCGCCGCACATGACTGCGACTTTTTCGCGCTGGATCAATCGCTCGGTTTCCGACACGCCAACATCGGCCTTCGACTGCGAGTCCCCGAACACGGCCTCCAGCCTGGCCCCCCCCATGGCTCGGACACCACCGGCCGCATTGATCTGCTCCACCGCGGCGATGACGCCGGCCCGGGTCTGGTTGCCGACGGCGGCCGACCCGCCGCTCAGCGGCAGGACGCAGCCGATCTTGACCGTAGTCTGAGCCGCGGCGCCAACACACAGACCCAGCGAAACAGCTCCCGCCGCAACGAAGCCGCGCAGCACGTCGCAGCACTTCGATTTCAAGCTCATGGATGTCTCCGTCGTTATTGAGTCTGGAGTTTCCAATTCACCCGTTCACAACGCAGCGAAAACACACCCAACCGTTCACTATGTGAACGTGTCGCTTACCCTAGCCCGAATCTGTTGCGACCACTACCCGGAACCTTCACCACCTCTGTGCTGGCCTCGCCCGTGTCGTCCGAATCATCTCGGCAGACGGGATCGAAATCCACGTGTGCGCCGCCTGTCGGAACAATGCCGATGAAGCAGCCAGGGATGTGGTCTTGGACGCGATACTTTGGGCTTGTGATGAGCCCGCCTTCGACGATTGAGCGACAACTTTCGATTCCAAGAATTGATGTACCCCTTCTGCTGAACTCTCGCATTTTTGGCATCTAGGAAGGAGGCGAAAGATGCGCCAAACAAGGCCCACGCAGAGATGGCAGGGCTGAGCTGTCCGGTTCGAGAACGGCTAAGCTACCTCGATGGACAGCTGCGTATTCGCGGCTTTAAGGAGGATATCGACCAGTTGGCCGGCCGCAACTCCAAGCCCGATTCTGTCGCCGTGGGCATGGACAACTTCCATGTGATCAGCCGCGACTACGTGAACCGATCCCATCGGCGGCATCGGCACCGAAAAAGGTGAACGATGCCAGCCGAAAGCAATTCTGCGAAGAATTCAAGCTTGAAGCAGAAGCTCGGTTCACTCTTTGCGTCCTGCGCCGTCACGGCGCAGCGGCGATGCCTGTGTCTCTAACAATTCGCTCATACTTTTTCATCTCCGCATCGATGAAGTCGCGAAGTTGGCTGCCCTGCAGCGGCGTCGGCGTCAGTCCTTGGTCCTCCAGACTTTTCACCATGGCGGGGTCTGTAAGCGCCTGCATCACATCTGCTGCGATGGAAGTCGCGAGCGCAGCAGGCATCGCCTTGGGGCCGAACACACCGAACCAATTGGTCAGCTGAAGGTTCGGCATACCCAATTCGGTCGTGGTTGCCACATCCGGCAGCAGTTTCTCCCGTGCCGGCCCTGCGACTGCTAGCGGTTTGAGCTTGCCTGAGCGAATCTGCTGAAGCAATGGCGGCGTGGTCGCCCAGAACAAGTCGATCTGCCCGCCGACCAGATCGGCGACTGCCAGCCCTGTCCCGCGGTAGGGCACATGGGTGAGCTGCATGCCGATTTCGCGCGCGAGGAGTTCGCCGGCAATGTGCTGCTGTCCACCGGTCCCTGGCGACCCGTAGGAGATCACCTGGCCATTGCCCTTGCGTGCCAGCATCTCCTTCATGCTGCTGACCGGAAGCTTGGGGCCCGCGGCGAGCACGAGGGGGGCCGACGCGACCAGAGCAATCGGCGTGAGGTCCGTGATGGGGTCGTACCGCATTCCCTTGAAAACGAGCTTGTTCATGGACACCTCAGGCGTGTAACCCAGAAGCAAGGTGTAGCCGTCTGGCTTGGCGCGGGAGACGGCCTCCGCGCCGATCATGCCGCTCGCACCGGTCTTGTTTTCCACGACCACCTGCTGACCCCACTTGGCGCTCAGCCTCACGCCCAGGAGCCGCGCGATGATGTCGGTCGAACCGCCGGGGGCGTACGCCACCACGAGCTTCACGGGACTGTCAGGGAATGCAGCCGAAGAGCCCGCGGACAGCGTGGCGACAAGCACGCCACAGGCAAGAGACTTGATGGACATGGAAATGCTCCAGGCAGGGGAAGAATCAGGACAGGCGAATCAGGAGGACTTGCGTCTCTTCCGACGCACAATGAGTCTGCAGGCGCGCACGCAGTGCCGCGACGGCATCCGGGCTGGCGCAAGTGGCGCCTTCGACCAGGTCGTAGACAGCACCCCGCGCACCGCCTTCGAGATAGGCGGCCGCGGAGCTCGCGTCCTCGCACAGCAGGACATAGTGATCGGGACCAGCGTTGAACTCCAGCGAGCCCGGCCGAGTTGCCGCGCTTTCGATCAGTGTGAAGGATTCGAAGCCTGAAAAAATTGCCGCAAGCATCGTGAATGCCTGGGCAGCAGGGCGTGGATTGAAACGCCTGTCGATGAATGCATTGCGAGGGAAATAGCCGCGATCAACGTCCATGAAGGTATCGAAGACATAGCTGATGGACGATGAGACTTTTGAGAGGATCATCGACTGCGCCACCTTGGCCACATTGCCACGGTCGTCCGTGCGCGCCACGGCCAGGCTCTTTCCGGACAGCTTCAGCGATACCAGCACCTGGCATTCCGTGCGCTGGACGAATCGGTTCAAAGTGGCGACGTTGCCTGCGAGATCCTGATCGGCTTCGAGGCGCACGGTGATGCCGTCGAACTCACCGGCCAGGCGACCTGTAGCCAGTCGCTCGGCATGCGTGTCAAGTTCGTCGAGCGAAAAGCCGGCATTGACGAAATGACTGAAGTGCTTTCCGTCGTAATGCGATCCATCGTAGGTCAGGATTTTGGACAGGTAGAGCTTGCGTCCTGTCGCCTTGCGAAATGCACGCCACTCGTCCTTCTGGCGCGAGAAGTTGTCGAGCGTGATATTCACTTCGAATGCGTCGACGCCGCAACCTGCGGCATCGGCTTCGATCAACGCATCCGGCCGCGGCAGTTTCAACGTCGTGACGATGTAACGGTGGCCCAGCTTCGCCATGAGCCGCATGCGCTCGCGCGATTCCGACTCCGCCAGATCGAGATCCGGCACCTTGGCCAGGCGTGCGCCCATCTCCCAGAGTGCAAGCAAGGGGTAATCATTGCGGGCCCACTTGCGGCCGAACTCCTGCACCCCACCGGTGGCCGTGATCTGCATCGATTCGGCCCAGGGGTGACGCAACTCGATGCCCACATTGTCGAAGGTTGAAGTCTTCGGGTGTGCGAGGTAGCGCATTGGCATCTGCGCCGCAGGCGCACCCAGGCTCGCCTGCTGGCCCATGGTGCGGATCGAGTACGCCACGTGGCCAGTCTCGAAGACATCGACGATGAAATAGCCGAACTTCTCCACGTCGCCTCGGCCGAACTCGTAGCCTGGCGCCACCTTGTAGAACTCGGTGAAGTCGTGCCGCAGGAATGCGGTTGAGGGCAACATGTAGAACTCGGCCTGACCGGTCCGGTCGTACCAGAAGTTGTGCACGTGCCCCGCAAAAACGCCTTCGACATGGGGCCGCTTCATTTGCGACACGAGCCAGCTTCGGGCGGGTTCGTCGACGTTGTCGTAGTTGCCGCGTTCGTTTTCCTTGTAAATGAAAGGCGGATAGTGCATGAACAGGAACACCCGCTTTTGGTCGGCACCGTCCATCTGGCCCTCGAACCACAGCCTCTGCGCCTGCTCCTCCGGCAGCCCTGAATTCAGCAGCAGCGAGTTCAGGAAGACGAAGCGGAGGTTGCCGCGGTCGAACGCGTGGTAGTCGGCACCGAACGCACCGCGGTAGATGTCGAGGTAGTCGGAGCACACCTGATCGGCCGGCATCCAGTCGACCCGTTTGTCACCGACATCGTGATTGCCCGGCACCAGATGCAGGGGCACTGCGAGGGGTGAGGCGATGGCCTTGAACTGTGCGACCGCATCGCTGAACGTCGGCAGCGACGGCACGGGATGGACGATGTCGCCCAGGTGGACGACGAAGGCGGGTGCTGGCGACATGGCCGCGATGTCCTGGAACACGTGGCGCGCCCGCTCGTTGGCCAGTTGGTTCGTGTGATATGGGGAGCTGGAAGTGTCGTCGCGCTCGTTCACATGGGTATCGGCAACCACAACGAAGGAGAACAGGAGCGGGCCATGATTTGGGGGAAACGGTCTTGTGATCATTTGTCTTTGAATTCCAAATAGTTGAATGATCTACAAGTTTGGATCATTTAATGGAATGAAATTATGAAAACGTACCGATATAATGTCAACATGGCTTCTGAGAAAACTGCGAAACGAGATCAGCCCGGTCCTGAGTTCCTTGGCGATGAGGCGTTGGCCAACCATCCCCAGTTCGCGTCCACGCTGGCGTCAGGACTGGCCGTGCTCGGCTGTTTTGCAGGAGGGGCCTTGACACTCGGCAACAAGGACATCGCGGACAGGTTGGGGTTGACGCGTCCGACCGTCTCCCGGCTCATGTTCACGCTCATGGGGTTGGGATACCTGCGAAAGGACCCGCAGACGGGCAAGTACTCGTTAGGGCCGGCGGTGCTGTCGCTCGGCTATCCGTTGTTATCGCAGCTGACGATTCGGCGGGTGGCCGCGCCAGAGATGCTGGAGCTTGCGCGCTATGCGCGAGGTCCTGTGTCTGTGGGCACGCGCGATCGGCTGCAAGTCGTCTATGTCGAAACGGTACAGGGGCTGGACACCAACGCTACCCGTCCCGACATCGGCTCGACACGCCCGATCTTGCGTACCGCGATGGGCAGAGCGTTGCTCTTCGCGCTCGATCCGAGTGAACGTGCTTTGGTTCTGAGGCGCCTCGAGGAGTCGCAGCCCGAGGACTGGGCCTTGTTCTCGGGGGCGGCCGCACACGCGCAGCAACAAATCGCTGACAGGGACTTCTGCGTGGTATCGGGCGACTGGCAGCCCACGCTTGCAGCGGTGGGAGTCCCGATGCGCTCGCCCTTCAATGGGATGGCGCTGGCCTTCAATCTGACCGTGCCGTCATACTCCACGGATATCAACCAACTCGAAAAGAGCCTAGGCCCCCGGCTGGTGAGTTTGGTCCGGAGCATTGAGGAAAAACTCGGATTGCTTGAGATGCGGTAGCCCCGTGATGCGCGCTATCTCGCGCTCCGAAAGCTTGTCCCTCACGTGCAGCCGTCGGATGACTACCGCCGTGCCCGTCGGCAACAAGTGCATCGACTTGACCGTGGCCAGCGCAGACGTGCTCTGTGCATTGCACAGCCGGGTTTCAGCCTTTTGATTCCAAAGACAGCATGCGCCAACCTGGCGATGTGTCGCGGGTCATCTCTGAAGGCGATGGGGTAAGCGACTCGACAGATCATGGTGAGCCAGTCGCTGGCGACTGTGTGCTCGCACAGGTCATAGAGTTCGCCTCTGAACTCGTACCACCAGGCCTCTTGATCGGTCAGGGTGCGCCCGGCGATCATGAGGGGACTGGCGGGCTTCCACATGGGCGCATGCTATCGCGCATGCCATCAAGTCCAAAGCAGACATTAACGGCTTCGAGGTCGATGTCGGCAATCGCTGCTGGAAGGTGGGAAGTCCCTTCGTATTCGCGGTAGCCCACCGCCAAAACCGCGCCGTGGGTAGAAATCGCGCCCCTATCTATGTTGGCGAGCGAGGCAATCGGCCTCGCTCTTCGACAGGAGTACGAGCATGATCCTTTCCGCGCCGGCGGTTTCTGCGCTGCGCCAGCGCTTGCTCGACGACATGAGCATGCGCAAGCTCGGCCCCAAGACGCAATCGGCAGACGTCCGCGCCGAGCACTACCCCGCGTAGCTTCCTCCATCGCTCCCCCGACACAGCCACCGCGGAGGATCTGCGGTGTCTCCAACTGCACCTGGTCGACCGCGGCGTCCCACGTGCGCCGTGCGGTAGCAGCTACTCATGTCGCGATACTGAGCAGTTATCGAAATATTACCGCCGCACAAACTCGTGCACCCAATGGTGAGCGCTGCCGCAGGCCTCCAAGCCGATCAGGCACGGCGGTACCGCCGAAGGCGCGGAACTGCGATTCAGCAAACCGCTCAAGCGCACCCGCAACGACACCGTCCTGATGGACCTGGCGTTCAACTACAAGCGCCTGCGCGATGAGGTCGGGGCAACGGGCACGGCGGTGACCAAGCGGCGTGCAAGCGCTCAGCTCGGGGTTGCGAGCCGGCGCGACCATGTGCTGTGGGGCCTGGGCGGCATGAGTGCCGCAAGTGCCGCTGTCACGGTGCCCTATCGCAGGCACCCGAGGTTCGCTCGCACTGTCTACGTCCATCGCACAAGACCCCTCGGGGATCAGCAGTTCGTTCGCTGTGGGCTGATGCCCGATCCGGAAGCGCATGCAACCGAGATCCCAATGTGGATATTCGACGCGGGCGCCAGCAACTGCATGCACCCGTCCAACAGGCCTACCATGAGCATGGAAGCGCTGCGCGAATCGAAGTCGTTGCTCACCCTTGCTCGCCGTCCTTTGAACGCCTCCGATCCGGCGCTACAAAGACAAAGCGGGCACCGTGACTTGTCGTCGAAAGGGAGACGCTCGTGCCAACCGTTCTGAAGTCGCCACTTCGGGCGATGCAATGCAATTGGCGCTGCTTCGACCGACTGGTTGTGAAGCGCCAATAGGTTGTATCCGGTGTTCATCCGGACTGGGCTTGAGAGACTGGAAGTCGCCAAACACCCAATCGACTCAGGATACCCAACCGGATGAACACCCATCAGCATGCCCGACTGACCTTTGCTCGCCGACTTAAGATGGTCATGGCGGTGGCCTATAGGATCAATGCCAACCTGCTGCGCCACTGGGCCCATGAGGGAGAGCAGCCCGTTGGAGCGGTGTGCGACGAGTCGGAAAGCGACGCTGCGACACGGCCTGGTCCAGCATTCAGCCGGTGGCAGTCCCGACGGCCAGCTCGACAGCAGACATCCGTGTGGTACTCAACTACCTAGGCCGGTGATCAGACCGTGTGACGTCAATGAAACGCCGCGCCACGGGGCTTTCCTGCCCCTCCATCCATGCAAGAGCCAACGTTGTAGGCGCCGTGCGGCCACCATCGACCAGTTCTCGGTAGACCACTGAACCTTCGCACTGACCGCGCATGACCTCTGGCACCAACGCTACGCCCAGACCGCTACCCACCAGGGCCAGCACGGTCGCAACTTGGGTCGCTTCCTGCGCTATTGCGGGCACGAAACCGACGGCCTCACAAGCCGCTAACGCGGCGGCATGCAGGCCGGCCGCTTCGGCCGCGCCATACATCACGAAGGGTTCACGCGCCAAGTCTGCCAGCCGCAGGTTTGGCTGTTCCGCCAAGGGGTGTTCCTTGGGCAAAGCAGCCATGAAGGAGTCGCGTTGCAGCGTCAATAGCGTGGCGGCATGCGACTGCAGCAATGGCGTTCGCACAATACCGACGTCCAGTGCTTCCTCATTCAGCATCTCAAGGATGCGGGCCGAAGTGGCCTCGCGCAGCACCAGTTCCACGTTGGGATACTGGTCGCGAAATCGAGGGATCAGCGACGGAATCAGCCCGTAGATCGCAGAGCCGACGAAACCGATGCGTAGCCGCCCGTCCGTGCCTTGGGCCGCGTCGCGCGCCATGCGCTGCAACTGCTCCCCGTGATAGAGCAACCGCCGTGCCTCAACCAGCGTCGCTGCGCCGCTGGCCGTCAGCAGCACGCCGGTCGGCGTACGCTCAAACAGCTTCGTGCCCAGTTCCGTTTCCAACTTCTGGATCGAAACTGACAGCGCCGGCTGGGCAATGTGCAGGCGTTCTGCAGCCCGGCTGAAATTCAGCGTTTCTGCGAGCACGTGAAAATGACGGATGCGGCGCAAGTCCATGGACGTAACTGTGTTCTAGCACCAAGGATAACCAGCCATCGGCAGCGGCAACCTCAACCGCCAAAGCGCGGCGCGCGTTTTTCCAAGAAGGCATCGACGGCTTCAGCGTGATCAGCGGTCTTGTGGGACACGGCCTGAAAGACCGACGCCATCTCCAGCACCGTATCCAGTCGCGAATGCATGCCCTCACGAATCAGTCGCTTGGTCAGGCGCAGGCCGTGCGATGCGTTGGCCGCGATGCGTCCGGCCAACTCCCGCGCGGCGACCATCAGCTGCTCGGGCGGCACCACGCGCGACACCAAGTTCCATTCCAGTGCCTGGCTGGCGTCGATGGTGTCGCCAGTGAACGCCATCTCCGATGCGCGCGCTAGGCCAATAACGCGCGGCAGCAACCACGCGCCGCCGTCGCCCGCCACGATGCCCAGCTTGACGAAGCTCTCGGCAAATTTGGCTTTCTCGGATGCGATGCGCATATCGCACATGCAGGCAAGGTCAAGGCCAGCGCCGATGGCGTGGCCATTGACGGCGGCGATGACCGGTACCTCAAGGTTGAACAGCGCCAGCGGCAGCCGTTGGATGCCGCGGCGATATTCGTGTCGAATCTCCATCTCTGTCACGTCTGGCGAGGCCTGGCGCTTCATCTCGCGGATGTTGCCGCCTGCCGAGAACGATGGGCCGTTGGCGGTAAGAATGACGCAGCGCACGCTCTTGTCGTCGGTGATGCGGTCGATGGCGGCAAGGAACTCCGGCACCGCACTGTTGCCGGTAAGCGGGTTGCGATGCTCGGGCTGATTCATGGTCAGCGTAACCACGGCACCTTGCTGTTCATAGATGAGGAAATCGGACATGGTTCTCCTTGTTTGGGCTGGGCCAAGGCTAAGGGAAGCAGTCGGCCACCGTCCAATAGCGATTGCGGCGCAGGCCATTCGATTTCGCATATAGCCCGGCCAGCAATCGGTATTGGACGAGGCATCCGGGCCCGCAGCAAACTCAGGGGAATCAACCAGTCATTCCCACGCCCATGGCCCAACTCATCGACAACCTCCGCCTCGCCGCCCTGCCCGCGGAAGCCGAAGCATTTCGCATCCAGGTCAAGGAGTTCCTTGCGCGCGAGCAACCCAGTGCGCCCGCCGACGTGCGATCGCGCTCATGGCTTGCCTTCGACGCCGAATTCAGCCGCAGGCTGGCGCAGCGGGGCTGGGTCGGCGTCACGCTGCCGCGAAAATACGGTGGCGGCGACCTCGACGCCTTCAGCCGCTTCGTATTGGTGGAAGAACTGCTGGCGGCGGGCGCGCCCGTGGGCGCTCACTGGATCGCCGATCGGCAGAGCGGACCGCTGATCAACAAGTTCGGCAGCGAAGCGCAGCGTCAGTCCTATCTTCCGCGCATCTGCCGGGGCGAGATCTTCTTCTGCATTGGCATGAGCGAGCCCAACTCGGGCTCCGATCTCGCCAGCGTGACGACGCGCGCCGTCAAGACCGAAAAGGGCTGGCGCTTGAACGGCCGCAAGGTCTGGACCACCAACGGCCACAAGTGCGACTACACCATCGCACTGGTGCGCACTTCGGGCACGCAGGCCGACCGGCAGGCCGGCCTTTCTCAATTCATCGTCGACCTCAGGTTGCCTGGTATTACCGTGCGGCCCATCGTCGACCTGACCGGCGACGCCCATTTCAGTGAAATGTTCTTCGACGACGTGGAGCTCGGTGAGGACGCTCTTATCGGCGCCGAGGGCCAGGGCTGGCAGCAGGTAACGGCCGAATTGGCCTTCGAGCGAAGCGGCCCCGAGCGCCTGTATTCAAGCATCGTCCTGCTGGACGAATGGTTGCGATGGCTACGCGAAGGTGGCCAGGCCGAGCATCACCTCGAGGCCGCAGGCCGCTTCGCGGCCCACCTGGCAACGCTGCGCCATATGTCGATCGCCGTCACCGCAAAGCTGGCCGCCGGCGAAAGCCCTGTCGTGGAGGCGGCGCTGGTGAAGGACATCGGCACGGAGTTCGAACAGGCGATTCCCGCTGTGGTGGAAGCGGCGCTGGGCGCGGACCCCGGGCTCGCGCCCAGCCCTGCCCTGGTTCGCACCTTGGCCTACGTAAGCCAGATGGCCCCCACCTATTCGCTACGCGGCGGCACGCGCGAAATTCTGCGCGGCGTCATCGCCCGTGGGCTCGGCCTGCGCTAAGAGAAGGAGCACACAATGTTCACCGAAGCAATCGAATCCATCCTGAAAACCCATTGCGCGCCTGCCACCGTGCGCGCCATCGAAGGCGGCGCAAGCGCCCAGCCGCTGACGGCTGCCATCGAGGAGGCGGGCTTCCTAGAGTTTCTTGCGCCCGAGGAGCGGGGCGGAGCCGGCGCGGGCTGGCGCGACTTCCACGCCGTGGTCGCACTGTTCGGCACCTGGGCCGTACCGATTCCGTTGGCGCAGACACTGGCGGCCCGCACGCTGATCACCGATGAGCCGCCAGCTGGCCTGATCACCTACGCACCGGTGCTCGTGCGCATGCCCGATGGTGCGCTGCACGCACAGCAGGTGCCGGGTGGGCGCATGGCCGCGCACGTGATCGGGGCGCTTGGCGACGACCTTGTGCTGTTGCGAACGGCGGATGCCCACGAGGTCCCAAGCGGTGTGCACGGCAGCCTCTCGGCATCCTTCCTGTGGAAAACCGGGGCCGGCCAAGTGCTGCACGGCCCAGCCCGCGCCGTCGATCTGCAGCCTCTGGCCGCACTGCTGCATGCTGGTTTGATGGCCGGCGCGCTCAAGCGCACTTTTGATCTGACGATGGACTACGCCAACGAACGCGTCCAGTTCGGTAAGCCGATCGGCAAATTCCAGGCGATTCAGCACCACCTCGCAGTCATGGCGGAACATGTGGCCGCCGCCACCATGGCCGTCGAAGCAGCCTTTTCCACAGACTCGGCATTCCCCACGCCCTCCGCCTGTGCGGTTGCCAAGGCGCGCACCAGCGAGGCGGCACAACTGGTAGCCTCGATCGCCCATGCGGTGCACGGCGCCATCGGCATCACCGAGGAATACGACCTGCAACTCTTCACCCGTCGCCTGCACGAATGGCGGGTTGCCCACGGCTCCGAACAATATTGGCACCGGGAGCTGGGTCGATTGTTCATTGCCTGCCGCGAACCTCTCGCCGCCGATTTCGTTCGCACCCTCTGCTGAAGCCAAGTAAGTCATGACGCTCAATTCCAAGGGCGACCGTCTCCCGTAGATCACCGGGAAGCGGCATGCACCTTCATCGCGACGCGCCCCCCACCTTCACCTTCACCAGACAATGAACACCGAATCTCGCAAGCCGGCGCTGCACGGCATTCGCATCCTGGACCTCTCGCGCGTGCTTGCCGGCCCCTGGTGCACGATGACCCTGGGGGACCTGGGTGCCGACGTCATCAAGGTCGAAAACCCAAGGGGTGGGGACGACACCCGCGGCTGGGGGCCGACGTTCACCGCCGGCGAATCGGCCTACTATTTCTGCGCCAACCGCAACAAGCGCAGCGTGGCAGTGGATATGAGCACGGCCGCGGGACAGCGTGTCATCCGCGAATTGGCCGCGCAGTGCGATGTGGTGGTGGAAAATTTCAAGACCGGAGGGTTAGAGCGCTACGGACTTGACTACGAATCCTTGCGTGCGGTGAAGTCGGATCTCATCTACTGCTCCATCTCCGGCTACGGCCGTACCTCCCCGCTTGCCGCGCGCGCCGGCTATGACTACGTCGTTCAGGCCGAGGCTGGACTGATGTCCGTCACCGGTGCAGCCGACGGCGAACCCATGAAGGTGGGTGTGGCTGTGGCCGACCTGTTCACCGGCATGTATGCAGTTCAAGCCATCCTGGCGGCGATCATCGCGCGCACGAACGATGGCCAAGGCCAGTTGATTGACCTGGCGCTGTTCGATTGCCAGCTCGCGATGCTGGCGAATGTGGCCAGCGCCACGCTGGTCAGTGGTGAGGAGCCGGTGCGCTACGGCAACGCGCACGCCTCCGTCGTCCCCTACCAAGTGCTACCGACGCGCGATTCGGAGATCGTGCTGGCGGTGGGAAATGACCGCCAATTCAAGTTGTTGTGCGACGAGGTCCTGCAGCGCCCGGAGATTGCCGCCGATCCGCGTTTTGTCAGCAACGTCGCGCGTCTGAAGCACCGCGATGCGCTGATCGCGCTGCTCAAGGAGGTGCTGCGCACCCGCGACGCCGTCGACTGGCAGCAGCGCCTCGCCAGCACCGGCATTCCCACAGGCACGGTTCGCACGGTGGGCCAAGCCCTGCATTCGCCTGAGGCGACCGCACGGCAGATGGTCACGACGGTGCAGCACCCCACGGCCGGCCTCGTGCAATTGGTGGCGTCGCCAATCCGCATGAGCGGCACGCCGGTGCGTACGCCCACGCATCCGCCACTTCTGGGCGAGCACACCAGCGAAGTGCTGGCAGAACTGGGCATCGCACCGGGCTGAACCGCAAGCGTTGGACGCCCACCACGCCGTGGGCTGGTCTACGTCGCCGCAGATTGATCGAGAACTGGACCGCCGGCGCCGCTGACAGGGACGGCGGCGATGAAGGCAGCGACAGCGCAACAAACTCCGGCGGTTGGTGCGGGCCATGGCGAACCCTGACGATTCCGAGCACGACAACCTGGTCGCATGGATCGTGTCGATACCTGGGCCCCCCTGGCCTTCGACACCATCGAGATCAATGACCGCCTCGCCGAGGTCAAGGTCTGAGCGGCAATGGCTCGCGCGAACTCCATCGAGGCCCTGATCGAGGGCGGTGGCGAGATCACCATCGGTGCGCTGGCGCCGCGCGAGTGCGTCGCCGCGGCCGCCCATGGAAGCAACTGCCTGGCCATGCTTGTACGTCGCGAAGGCGAGCGCCTCAACGCCCTGCTCCAACGCCTGGACAAGGCCATCGACCTGGCTTGGTCAAATGGCACGTTCGTCGACGAGGTCTAGGCCGGCCAGAGCAAGCTGCTGTAGTTCCTCAGTCGATCCAGCGTCAAGAGGAGTCTTGAGAGGAGGCTTACGCGCCACAGGCAGGCCGGGAAGGTGATGATGCATCCGACCAAGGCAGCCAGTTCGACAGTACGAGTGGCAGGAATTCCTGAAGCACACCGACTGGGACAGCGCATGAGCTGACGCTACTCCAACTCGCCGGACGCGCCGCCCACTGACGCCTCAAGACTTGAATTGCTCCTGGGTCAAATGCGATAGCGCTCTACGACCGCAGGATCGGGGTCAGCACCAAGCCCCGGGCCTGTAGGAATCTGCACCATGCCGTCGGCGCCGGGAACGCCGATCTTGCCGAACAGCGGTCGTTCCAGATCGACGCCGAATATCTCGACGCCGCCGATTTCCGGGCATGCGGCACCGACCTGCAAGGTCGCGAGCAGACCGGGACCGAAGTACGGCGAATGAGGCGCAACACGCCGACCATTCGCACGCGCCAGGGCGACGACGTCGACAAATTCGCTGATGCCGCCGACCTTGGTCACGCTGGGTTGGAAATAGCGCACAGCGTTGCTTTCCAACAGCGCTCGGAAGCCCAGCGAATTACCGATGTTCTCGCCGACCGCGAGGGGAATGTCTACGGCCTCGCGCAATTGCCGAAGGGCATCCACATCCTCCGGCGGCCAGATCGGCTCCTCCAGCCACTTCAGGTTGTACGGTTGCAGGGCACGCGCCATCGAAATGGCGGTTTCCAGGTCCCAGGCGCAGTTCACGTCGAGCATGAGCTGCACGTCCGGGCCGAGCGCAGCGCGCGCCGCTGCCACGGCGTCGACCGTGATCTCGTGCAACTTGACCTGCGTGAATCCCCGTTCCAACGCGCGCAGGCAGGCGGCTCGAACGATGGAAGGATCCGACAGGCGCATCAAGCTCTTGTAGGCAGGTAGCGCCGACTGCACCGCGCCGCCGAGCAATGCCGAGACCGGAACTCCGGCGCGCTTGCCGGCGAGGTCCCACAGCGCGATGTCGAGCCCGCCCAGGGCGTACTGAACCGGCCCGCTGCGACCGAAGAGATGCATGTTGCGCTTGAGCTGCCCCATCAGCGCGCCGATATCGACCGCGTCCTTGCCAAGAGCTTGGGGCGCCACCATCTTCTCGAACGCTACCCGTGTCGCGGGAATGCAGTTGTAGCCAAAAGCCTCGCCCCAACCCACTAGTCCGTCGTCGGTCTCGACGCGCACGAGGAGGTAGTTCAGCGACGCCCAGGTCGTGCCGCCGAAGCCAGTCAGCGGTCCGTCGTGGGTATAAGGAATCGAGACGGGGATGGTCTCAAGTTTCGTGATCAGCATGGCGCCTTTGTTCAGAGTTGGGGGGCTCAACCGCCCAGGTAGATGCGTTTGATCGTCTCTCCGCCGCGCACTTCGTCGGGTGTTCCTTCGCCGCCGACGAGACCGGATTCGACCAAGTAGCAGTAGTCCGCATATTTCAATGCTTCCTTGACGAGCTGTTCCACCAGCAGGATCGCGATCCCCGTGCCGCAGAGGTGCCGCGCAACCTTGAGGATGCGGTCGACGACGATGGGGGCCAGCCCGCCCGACGGCTCGTCGAGGATCAACAGCGCTGGCTCTGCAATCACGCCCTGCCCAACCGCCAGGATCTGCTGCTGTCCACCGCTCAGGCGCGACGCCAGCTGATGGCGGCGCTCGGCCAGTTCGGGGAACAGGTCGTACACGCGCGCCAGCTTCGAGCGATCGCCCAAGCGCGTGCGCGCATAGGTTCCGAGCAGCAGGTTATCTTCGACTGACAGGCCGGTGAACACACGGTGCCCTTCCAGGACGTTGACCACGCCACGACGCACGATTTCGCGCGAGTCGAGACGCGAAATGTCCTCGCCCTTGAAGCGCACTGTGCCGGCGGACTTCGGGATCAGCCCCGACAGCGCATGCAGCGTGGTGCTCTTGCCCGCACCATTGCGCCCGAGCAGCACGACAAATTCCCCCGGCTTCACCGAGAAGTTGATGCCATGAAGGACCTCGGCCTTGCCGTAGCCCGCCCGCAAGCCTTCGACCTGCAGCAGCGATGTGGTCGCATTTCTTTTTGACGCAGCGTTCAAATCAGGCTCCCAGGTAGACGGCGATGACTTCGGGGTCGTTGCGGACCTCGTCGGGGGTGCCGTGTTTGATCGTGGCGCCAAGGTTCAGGGTCGTGACACGATCGCAAATCTTGAAGACGAAATCGGTGTGGTGTTCGACCAGCAGCACCCCGATTCCAGCGTTGCGCACGGTGCCCACCACGGCTGCGAGTTGCGCAATTTCGTGTTCGGTCAGACCACCGGCCGGTTCGTCCAGCAACAGGAACGATGGCTGGGCCACCAGACTGCGGGCAATCTCAAGGAAGCGCTGCTCGGCGTGGTCGAGGTTGCCCGCCGGGCGGTCGAGCACCTCGCGCAGGCCCACGCCACAGAGGATTTCCTCGGCGCGCGCACGGATGTCGGCGTTTTCGCGCCGCGCTCGCGGCGTCGCCAGCGCCGCGGCCAGGAAGCCTGAACGCGTGCTGTTCCAGCCGCCGAGCATGGCGTTGTCCAACACACTCAGCGAGTTGAGCAGCCGTGGCTTCTGGAAAGTGCGGGCAATGCCCGCCGCGCTGCGCTGCTGCACGGTGGCAGCGGTCACATCGCGCGAACCGATGGCAATGTTGCCGCTGGTGACCGGATAGAAGCCACATAGCAAGTTGAGCATCGTCGTCTTGCCGCTTCCGTTCGGTCCGATGAGACCATGGATTTCTCCGGGCCGCAGTTGTAGCGACACCGAGTCCACTGCTTTGACCGCGCCGAAGCTGCGCGTCACATCGCGCGCCGACAGTGCGGCCGCAGCCGCTTTGCTGACATGCGCAGGCAGCGCTGCCGACACGTCCTTGCGGAGTGTGTTTTCCCGGGCGTTCATCGTGCAGCCCCTTTGCGCAGCGCCGTGGACAGCAGTTCGAGCTCGGGCTTGACGACATGCTTGGTCTTGGCCGGCTGTTTGCGGAACAGGTGGAAGACCGACCCGATGCCCTCGGGCACCAGCAGCACGACCAGCAACAGCACGATGCCATAGAAGAACTGCCCGAGTTTTGCGAGCGGCGCAGCCACTTCGGGCAATGCCGTGAGCGCGATGGTTCCCAACAAGGGGCCGAGGATGGAACCACGCCCGCCGATGATGATGCAGATGAAGAAGAACATGCCCAGGTCGAAGACGAAAGTCTCTGGCGTGATGTAGGTCTGCAGCGACGCGAACACTGCGCCGCCTACGCCGGCCGTCACACCGCTGAACGAGTACACCGCCAACTTGGTTCGATAGAAGGGAATGCCTACTGCGGCTGCGGCCACTTCGCTGTCGCGCAGGGCGACGAGCGAGCGCCCGAACATCAGACGCGCGACGTTCCACGTCATCACTGTGACGATCGCCGCAAGCGACAGCACGAGCCAGAACACGGTTGCGGGCTTGTCAAAGGGCGCTGGGAAGGCTGGCACGGAGATGCCGGCACCGCCGCCTGTCAGGCCGTCGAACGCGAGCGATAGCTCGCCAACGATCATGCCGAACGCCATGGTGGCCATCGCAAAATAGAAGCCCGGCAGACGCAGCGAAGGCAGGCCCAGCAGCAGGCCGCAAAGCCCCCCGATCCCACCGGCCGCCGCCAGTGCGACATACGGATGGACGTCGTGCGTGCCCGCCAGGATCGCGAAGGCATAGGCGCCGATCGCGAACAGCCCGACGTGGCCGATCGATAGGAGGCCCGTGTAGCCTACAGCGAGGTTGAGCCCCCCGATGAGGACCCAGTAGGCCGCTATCAGCGTGGCAAGGTGGATCTTGTATTCATCGGGCGCCCAGAAAGGGAGCGAAACCAGGGCCACAAGCGAGAGAACGAGCAGTACGGGGCGACTGCTGGAAATGGGTTTCATACGTGCCGTACTTTCTGATTTCCGAACAGGCCTTCGGGCTTGAGAAGCAGGAAGACCATCAGCAAGCCGACGGCGATCGTCTGCTGGAATTCACCGCCGAAGTAGTACGACGTGATTGCCGTGAGCAACCCCAGGGAGATTCCACCGACCAGCGCACCGATGTTGCTGCCGAGTCCGCCGACCGCGACAGCGATGAATCCGCTCAAGGTCAGCATGTGTCCGAGCGCGAAATTGGCGAAGGTCAGCTGGCCGGCGGCAAAGCCGGCCACGCCGCCCATCGCGCCGGCGATGGCATACGACGCCGCGCGCACGCGGCTGGTCGCGATGCCGCGCGCTCGGGCGGCAAAAGGATCCTCGGCAACGGCAAGGAACACCTTGCCGAAGAGCGTCTTTCGGTAGAAGCATTCGAGTGCGGCCATCAGCACCAGCACGGCGACGATCGGCAGCCAGTATTTCTGGTCGGCCACACCTGACGCCGAGTCCTGCGCGAACAGCCGCGGAAAAGGGCGCGGCTCGGTGCCCCACCACAGCGCGACGGACTGCGCCACGATGGTGCCGAGCGCCAGCGTGCTAAGGAGCCAGAGATGTTCATCGGATCGCGCGAGGATGCGCCGCACTGCAACCAGCTCGGTAACCATCCCGAACGTCATGCCCACAGCGACGGCGCCTGCAAAGGCCAGCCACGCCGGCAAGCCCAGGATCGTCATGAAGTAGGCGCCAAAAACGCCGCTGAGCATGAAGATGTGGCCCGTGGTGACGCTGAGCACCTTGGAGGTCGAGTACATCACGTTGTAGGCAAGGCCGGCTGCCGCATAAAGGCAGCCCATCGCCACGCCGGTCATCAATACCGCAAACATCGCGATGGTTTCCTTAGCGCGGTGCGCGGTTGAACGAGCCGTCGCGGAAGGTGTTGGCCTTATTCATCACCATGGCGCTGTCCGGGAAGCCGTTGTGATCCGTGGGCGTCCAGGTGTAGTCGGCGTAGGAGCCGCGCAGGCCCGACGTGGTCTCGAGTGCCTTCTGGATCGCAGCCGGATCGGTCGAACCGGCCTTCTTGACCGCATGCTCAATGATCTTGACCGTGTCGTAGCCCAGCGCCACCCACCAAAAGGTGAAGTCGATCTGGCCGTCGGACTTCGGGCGTGCGATGTTCATCAGGCGCGTCGTGGCTTCGGGCAACTTGCCCGCTGCATCAAACGTGGTGCTGGCGTAGCCGGCGGCAAAGGTGTTGTTCCAGTATTCAGGCTTGTTCAGCAGCGCCTTGATCGGAAGTCCCATGATGGCGGGATGGCCAACGACCGGCACATCCCACTGCATGTCGCCGCGAGCGTTGAGCAGTCGAGCGAGCAGGCCGGTCGCTGCGGACCACGGCATGATCACGTCGGCACCGGCTTCGCGCGCCTTCGTGACCTCGTCAGTCAAGCTGGTCTTGTTGGGGTCAATCAGCACGGAATACACCGGCTTGATACCCGCCTTTTCGAGCAACGCCGCGGCGGCCTTGGCAGACGATGCTCCGTAGCCCGATGTGTCGCCGATGATCGCGACCTTCTTGCGTTTGAGCGTGTCCATTGCGTACGCATTGGCCGTGGTGATCCACTGCTCGTTGGTGTTGATGACGCGAAAAGTGCGCGGGTATTTCTTCTCGTCGATGAGCGAATCAACGGTGCCGATCACCAGATTGGGAATGCCCGCACGCGAGACGATGGGCACGGTGGCCAGCGCCTCACCGGAGTTGACCGGACCAATCACGAAGTCGACTTTTTCGCTGTGCACAAGCTGGTTCGCGAAGTTGACTGCCTTGGTCGGATCGCCCGCCGTGTCGCGGGTGAGCAACTCGATGCGGCGTCCGTCGATGCCGCCGACCTTGTTGATCTCCTCGACGGCGAGTTGCACGCCCTGGTTCTCGGCGATTGCCGCCGACGACAGCGGGCCGGTCAGCGACGACAACCACGCGATCTTCACCGGCGGCTTCTGCGCCAGCGCGATCTGCGGAGAAACAGCCAGGACAGCAGACGCAAGCAACCCCAACACAACGGCTTCAGCCCTTGATTTCATCGAAATATCTCCATGGAATTTTGCAACCGATGCAATCATCGATTCACCGAATGATGAGATATCGATCACTTTCGAGCAACTATGGTTTCTACCTATGATGTTTTTATTTTGATGAATGACATTTTCTTTCCATAATTCTGGACCGCGCAACTGATGAGACCAGCCAATGACCATGCAGAACCCATCCATATCCATCACCAACGTCCATATGCGCGCCGTGCGACTGCCGCTCGCCCAGCCCTTGCGGACCGCGATTCACGAAATCCGCGACGTCTACTGCCTGCTCGTGACACTCGACTCCGACGCCGGACTCAGCGGCGAAGGCTACGGCTTCTGCTTTGGCGAACCCCAGCTGCGCGCGATCGCGACCATGACGTCGGCCATCTCTGCGCGTTTCATCGGCCGCTCACCTCACGACGTTGAGGCACTGTGGCAAGAGGTCTTCCGCTCGAACAACTTTTACGGCCAGGCCGGCATCTCAGTACTGGCGCACAACCCCCTCGACATCGCGTGCTGGGACTTGATAGGCAAGGCGGCCGGGCAACCGCTGTACAAATTGTTCGGCGCCGTGCGCAGTCGCGTGCCGGTTTACGCCAGCGGCGGCCTCTGGCTGAGTGCAGACATCCCGACGCTGGAGCGCGAAGCCAAGGCCTTTCTCGCCGAGGGATTCAAGGCCATGAAGCTGCGACTAGGGTCTGCACGCTGGCAGGACGATGTTGCCCGGGTCGAAGCCGTGAAAAACGTGATCGGCAATGACGTTCGGCTCATGACGGACGCGAACCAGGGCCTCTCCGCCAGCGCTGCGCTGCGGCTCGGGCGCGCCCTCGAACGTTTCGACCTGGAATGGCTCGAGGAGCCTGTGCCCACGTGGAACGACGAGGCGTCTTCATCCATCGCTTCGCACCTCGATACACCCGTCGCCAGTGGTGAGACGGAGTACACCCGCTACGGCATTCGCCGGATGATCGAACGCAAGAGCGCAGACGTTTACATGCCCGACCTGCAACGCATGGGCGGCTACACGGAGATGCGCAAGGCCATCCATCTGCTGGCAGCGCACGACCTTCCTGTGTCGCCGCACATCTTCACGGAACACAGCCTGCATCTGGTGGCATCGGCGCCCAATGCGACTTGGTGCGAACACCTCCCGTGGTTCGCGCCGCTGTTCAAGGAGAAGACGGTGATCGGGAGTGACGGCATGGTCGACCTGCCGACAAAGAGCGGCGTGGGCTATGGTTTCGATTGGGACGCGCTTGAGGAATTCGGGCTCGTGCTGTAGCGGCACGCCGAGCGGCGCTTTTGGCAGCCGAAGCAAGCTCGTCCGGGAAAAACGAGATAGGGTTATTACTATTCGACGATATGATGTCATTCAATGACAATCTTATTTTAATATTGTAGTGGGCCCGCCTGGATGGATTGCCTTTCCACGCGCTCAGCGTCCACGTCAACCCCCTACGCTCGCATGCCCTCCAACTCCCTTCGCACCGGCGGCCAGATCCTGGTCGACCAGCTCCGCATCCATGGCATCGATCACGTCTTCTGCGTGCCTGGCGAGAGCTACCTTGCGGTGCTCGACGCTCTGTACGACGCCGACATCCACGTGACCATTTGCCGCCAAGAAGGTGGCGCTGCAATGATGGCCGAGGCCCACGGCAAGCTCACTGGCAAGCCTGCGGCCTGCTTCGTCACTCGCGGCCCGGGTGCAACCAATGCAGCGCCGGGCATCCATATCGCCAAGCACGATTCGACGCCCATGCTGGTCTTCGTGGGCCAGATCGAGCGCCGGGTGCGCGAACGCGACGCGCTTCAGGAGATGGACTACCGCGCCACGTTCGGGTCTCAAGCCAAGTGGGCCACCGAGATCGAGGATGCGCATCGCATTCCTGAAATCGTCGCCCGCGCCGTATACACCGCCACGTCCGGGCGCTGTGGCCCGGTCGTGATCGCCTTGCCCGAGGACATGCTGCGCGACCGTGTCGAGACTGCCGACGCCGCACCGGCTCAACCCATCGAGGCACATCCCGGCCCGGCGCAGATCGCGCAACTGCGCGAGATGCTGGCCCAGGCAAAAAAACCGCTGGCAATCCTAGGTGGTTCTCGTTGGACGGCGGGAGCGGTGCGCGACTTCAGCGCACTGGCTGAGAGCCTGCAGTTGCCGGTAGCGGTGTCGCTGCGCCGCCAGATGTTGTTCGCGGCCGATCATCCCAACTACGTCGGCGACTTCGGTTACACGGCGGGTCCGGGCCTGATGGAGTGCTTCAATGAATCTGACTTGGTGTTGCTGATCGGAGGTCGGATGTCCGAGGCGCCGAGCCAAGGCTACACCTTGCTGGGCATTCCGCGCTCCGACCGCAAGCTGGTGCACGTCATGCCCGATGCCAGCGAACTGGGCCGCGTGTATCAGGCGGATCTGGCCATCGCGGCCACCCCGGAAGCGCTCGTCGCTGCATTGCGGGACACGCCCGGCAACGGCGATCCGGCGCGCAAGGCCTATCTCGAAACCGCTCGCAAGGCCTATCTCGCATACAGCGATCCAGAGCCCATCCGGGCGCCGGGGGCGCTACAGATGGCCAAAGTCATGCAGTACCTGGGCACTGTCTTGCCGCGTGACGCCATCGTGTGCAACGGCGCCGGCAACTACGCGATCTGGGTCCACCGCTTCTTGCGCTTCAATGCCTTCGGTACACAGCTCGCGCCCACCTCCGGATCGATGGGCTATGGCGTGCCGGCGGCCGTCGGCGCCAAGCGCGTGATGCCCAATCGCACCGTCATCGCCTTCGCCGGCGACGGCTGCTTCCTCATGAACGGCCAGGAGTTCGCGACCGCGGTGCAGTACGACCTTGGGATCGTGGTGGTCGTGGTCGACAACGGCATGTACGGAACCATCCGCATGCACCAGGAGCGCGACTACCCCGGACGGGTGAGCGGCACCGTGCTGCGCAACCCCGACTTCGCAGCCTATGCCCGCGCCTTCGGTGGCCACGGAGAGCGGGTCGAGCGCACCGAGGAGTTCGCCCCTGCTTTCGAGCGGGCGCTGGCCTCCGGCAAGCCGTCGATCATTCACTGCGTGATCGATCCCGAAGCACTCACCCCCCATGCGACGCTGAGCCAGATTCGCGAACAGGCGATTGCCGCCGGCCGCTGAGAAAGGGAGAACGGCACCATGACACGGCACCAGCGCTACGACAACTTGATCGACGGCCAATGGGTCTCGGGCGGCGGCTACACCTCCAACGTCAATCCTTCCGACACCAGCGAAGTGATTGGTGAGTACGCCCGCGCCGACGCGGTGCAGGCCGAGCAGGCAATCGCGGCGGCGCGCGCCGCGTTTCCGAGCTGGTCGCGCAGCACGCCACTGGTGCGACACGACATTCTGGCGAAGGCATCGCAGGAGATCATGGCGCGCCGCGAGGAACTGGGCCGCCTACTGGCTCGGGAAGAGGGCAAGACCTTGCCCGAAGGCATCGGTGAAGTCAGCCGCGCCGCCCAAGTGCTTTCGTTCTTTGCAGGAGAGGCGTTGCGCGTTGGCGGCGAACGACTGGCCGGCCTGGTGGCGGGCAGTGACGCGGAAGTCACACGGGAGCCGCTCGGCACGGTCGGAATCATCTCACCTTGGAACTTTCCCATCGCCATCCCGGCCTGGAAGATCGCGCCCGCACTCGCCTTCGGCAATACCGTGGTCTTTAAGCCAGCGGAACTTGTGCCGGGATCTGCCTGGGAACTGGTCGCGATCCTGCACCGCGCAGGCCTACCGCGCGGCGTGCTGAACCTTGTGATGGGCAGCGGCAGTCAGATCGGCGCTGTGTTAACAGCGCACCCGCAGGTCGACGCCATCAGCTTCACGGGCTCGGTACCGACAGGTCGGCGCATTGCCGCATCCTGCGTGGCAGGACCGGTGATGAAGCGCATGCAACTCGAAATGGGCGGAAAGAATCCGCTCGTCGTGCTCGATGACGCCGATCTCGATGTGGCGGTCGAATGCGCGGTCAACGGCGCGTTCATCAGCACCGGCCAGCGTTGCACGGCAACGTCGCGCTTCATCGTCACCGAGGGCATTCATGATCGCTTTGTCGATGCTGTCGCCGCACGCCTGCAGGCGCTGCAGGTCGGCCATGCCCTCGCCCCCGAAAGCCACATCGGCCCTGTCGTCGACGAGCGGCAACTGGAAACCGATCTTTCTTACATCGCGATCGGCCACGAGGAGGGTGCGACCCTGCGCTGGGGCGGCCAGCGACTCGATCGCCCGACGCCCGGTTTCTACCTGCAGCCCGCACTATTCACCGATGTAACGCCCTCGATGCGCATTGCTCGCGAAGAAATCTTCGGTCCCGTGGCAGCAGTTGTGCGCGTGAAGGACTACGACGAGGCGCTCACCATCGCGAACGACACTCAGTTCGGCTTGTCCACTGGCATCTGCACCACCAGCTTGCGGTACGCGACGCATTTCAAGCGCAATGCTGAGGCCGGCATTGTTAAGGTCAACCAGTCGACGAGTGGCCTCGACTTCCATCTGCCGTTCGGCGGCCGCAAGGGTTCGTCGTATGGGCCACGAGAACAGGGCCGTTACGCAGCGGAGTTCTACACGGTAGTCAAGACTGCCTACACCTCCGCAGCCTGAACGTCAGGCTGTGAATTGCAGTCAGACGCTTGGCCGTCAACGCGGGAAATTCGACATCGACAAGGGCGGCCGATGGCGCCATCTGGGCAGTACACCGCGGCAGCGGCCGACAAAGACCTGCACAGCCACCTTCCGTGGCGTGGCTTCCTATGAACGACCGACGAGCTGGTCGAGCATCTTGAGCGAGACAGCCTGCAACGGCATCAGTCGCGCGCAAGCGATCAACTCGACGGCCATCGCGTCGAGCGCACTGTCGCCGAAATCGGCCGAGTGCCCAGTAAGTGCGATACAGCCTACCGTACGCCCACCCCATGTCTGGAAGTTGGTGGCCATCGCGCTCAGACCGTCGTAGTACTCATCGCGCACCAGGACGTACCCGCGCTTGGCAGAACGTTCCAGGTCCGCCTCCAGCACCTTGGCGTCTGTGATCGTAGATGCCGTGAACGCAGCGTATGGCGCATCGCCCAGCATGGCCCTGCGCCGCGGAGCATCCATCGACAGCAACAGTGCCTTGCCAGGGCCCGATGCATACAACGGGCCATTCAGCCAGGTCGAGTAGTAGGGGCTGAGCGATCCTGCAGACTGCATCACCTCAACCACCACGCGCTCGGTGCCCAGGAATGCGACGAGCACCACGGTCTTGGCCACCTTGGCGGCGAGTTCGCGAATGACGGGATCGACCTCGCGGCGCAACTGTTCCAACGGGTGCAGCAAGGGCAGCGGACGCAAGGCCTTGGGAGAAGCGATGTAGCGCTTGCCATCTCCCACGCGGATCACCTGGCGCGCTTCTTCCAGAGTGCGCAGCAACCGAAGTGCCGTACTGAGGTCGAGGTCCGCCTCTGCGGCGATCTCGGCGAGCGGCAGCGGATGCCCAGCAGGAATCAGGATGTCGAGAATAGCCAGCCCGCGCAGCAGCGTGCCGCTACGAAGCCCGGTTGCACCCTTGTCTGCTTCGGGCTCAATGTCGTCGCTTATGGTTTCTGAGGCGGTGCTGGCGAGGCGTTTGACCATATGAACTTAGTGGGCGCAGGTCCGGCGAGGCGGCGTGCGCATTGAATGAAATGATTCGAATGTTAGTCGTGCAGCCAAACGGCTCGCGACCGCTGAAACCTCTACAGCGCATGCGAGCGCACCACTGGAGTGCTGCCGAGTCGCCCAAACACTCCAAATAGTGGAAATGGTCAGGTGCGCGTTGCCTTTCGGAGCCTGGTGGATCCGGTGCAGCGATCAGGCCCACTCGTACTGCTCGCCCAGACCTTACGAAATCGCTTGTGAAATTTCAATAGGTATGATCAACAATAACAGATCACCAAGAGAGATATTATTATCAATGAATGAAAGGCACCCGTAAGAGCTCATCCGGCCGAACTTTGCTCACAGCTTGGACCCTGCGCGGTGCCTGCGCGCTTCTGCTCGCCGACGCCTAACCCGCGTGAGCGAGGAGGCTCTGTGCCGAGAAATGCCGGATACGAAATTGGAACACTTGCCCACCGCGTGCTCCGGAAAAGGCCGGCCGATGCGCCCGCAGCATGCTGAGCGCTCGCATCGCGCAAACGCAACACAGTCCCGTGTTGAACACGCAGCCCTCAAGGAAACGCAACAATGATCTTTATCAGCGCCGCCCTCATCGCAGGCCGCAGCGCCGAGCAGAAGGCGAACATGTTTCGCGAGATGACCGAAGCTACAGCCCTTGCGCTCGGGGTTCCTGCCGATGCCATACGCATCGCGATTGATGAGGTGCCGGCATCCCATTTCGCGGTTGCCGGCATCGCAAAAACGGGGCCTTCGAGCGGCGGGCAAGCCGCCGCGCCCGCAGCCTAATCTCAAAGAGCCTTTCAACACATCTTGAGTCCGGTATGCCAATACTTCGAGTCACACTCCCCACGGGGTTCACGTCCGATCAGAAATCGGCGCTTTTCATGGGCTTGACCCAAGCCGCGCACCTCACATTGGGCGCGCCACTGAACAATGTCCGCATCATGCTGAATGAGGTGTCTGCCGAGAACCTTGCCCACGCTGGCGAGCGCATCTCAGCCCCCCCTTCCGGCCAGTCCATCTCATAAAGTCGCAAGCGAGGAGAGACCGCGCTCGTGTGCACGGGCCGTCCGTTCGTTGAGCGCATCAGGGGCCACCGCGCGTCCGCCAGCCGCGACAATGTCCACCGCTGGCCGATGACACCCGCCCACACGCCTCCCACCTGCAGACGCTGAGACAAACTATTGCCAGCGTTTCACCAGTCAAGCCGCTACGACGGCAGAATGGGTTAAACCAACCGGCCGTCAGAGCCGGCGCGATTCAGACAGCATCAGGGCATCGGCAATGGCGTCGTCCGGGTCTCGACAGCGCGATCTTCCAGGGCCCCAGGCATCAACGCCCAGGTGCACCTTGCGCCACCACTGCCGGCGACAGTCAACCTCGTGCATCCTCGCCCTCCACTTGCCTTCGCTCAGCACCTTCACACCGGTGCTGTCGATCAGCCGATGAAGCCCTGCACTGCTGCTGCGTTGCCATGGCCACGCTCAGCGCCTTCTAGCGTCGCGACAGGGTGCTGTAGTTGGGTGCGCGCCAGTCCAACTTGATCAGGCGCTCTGTCGGGCCCAAGCCAGGCATGCACTTCGACGTCAGGCAAAGCTGGATTGCAGCATCCCTGAACACGACCGGCCGGCCTGTCCGACTAGTGGGAGAGGCTCGCCATTGGAGGTCGGTTCGAACCAGACCATCAACGATCCTCTGCGCTTGAGCGAGCCGATCCCGTTCGTCGTGCGGTCGACGGACGAAGCAATCAGCGTATTGCGGCGTTCACATTGCCCAGCCCACTTGCCACCTCTAGAAAGGCCCGCACCACCCCACGTTTGCGCTGACTGTGTAAGCACACGACGGCATCGGTGTTGCAGGCACGCAATTCGCGCAGCGGAACGCCGACGATGCGTGCGTCGGCCGCCATATCGCGCTCCAGTACGAAGCCGATGCCCAGGCCCAGCTTCACTGCTTCCTGGATCGCTTCGCGGCTGCCTAGCTCGAGCACCGTCGGCAGCACCAAACCGGCCTGGGCCATCGCCTCGTCGATCATCCGCTGCGTGTTCGAGCCGGCTTCGCGCCGGATCAGATTGCATCCGGTCAGTTCCTTCAGTGACAGTGTGCGGCGCCGGGCCAGGCTGTGGTCGCGCGGCAGCACCACCATCATGTCCTGCACCGCGAGCGGCAGGTGCAGCACGCGCTCGTTCGCCGAGGTGTTGCCCAGGATCGCCGCGTCGACCCGATGCTCCAGGACATCCTCCCAGCCGGCGCGCTGGCTGCCCAGCGCCACGGCGATTTCGATGCCGGGATAGCGCTGGTGGAAGGCCGCCACCACCTGCATTGCCACCAGCGGACTGTCCGCAGCCAACTTCAGGCTGCCGCGCTCGAAGCTGCTGGCCAAGCTCACGTACTCCTCGATCTGCTCTTCCAGCGCGAACATCTGTCGGCTCAGTGCAAACAACTCGTCGCCGGCGGGCGTGAGGTTCAGCCGCCGTCCACCGCGGCGAAACAGTGCCTGCCGGCACGCCAGCTCGAGATTGCGCACCTGCATCGTCATGGCCGGCTGCGTCAGCCCCAGGGCCGCAGCCGCTTTGGAGAAGCTGCCTTCGCGCGCCACCGCATCGAATGCCCGGAGTTGGAAGTAACGGTTGACCATGACTGGGGGATATAAATCCTATTACTAATTAATTCACATGAGATCAATTTGATTGTGGCATGCGACCTCTTGAGAATCAGCACTTCCCACTGCAGAAAGGCCATCTCATGCTGACCGCCCCCGTCAAATCGGACATCGCACCGCAAGCCGCGCAACGCCCTGTCGGCGCACGCGCGCTGGCCACCTTTCCGGCAGGCATCTCCAACGGCGAGTTTGGACTGCCGCCCGATGCGCTGATCGCGGTGCAGCGCGGCGAGGGCGCTCGGCTGTGGGACACGCAGGGGCGTGAGTTTCTCGATTTCTCGATGGGGTGGGGCTCCGGCCTTGTGGGCCATGCCAACCCGACGGTGGTTGAGGCGGTGCGCGCGCAGGCGCTGCTCGGTTCTAACTTCGCTTACCTGAACGACGCAGTGCTCACGCTCGCTGAAGAGATCCAGCGCGTCAGCCCGGCCGCACGGCACTTGCGCTTCTGTGCCTCAGGCACCGAAGCCACGATGTACTGCCAGCGCTTGGCTCGCGCCTTTCGGGGCAGGCCGAAGATCCTGAAGTTCGAAGGCGCCTATCACGGCGCCAACGAAGCGGGCGTGACCAGCCTGTTCCCGAGCCGCAATCTAGACTTCCCACAGCCTGAACACACCAGCGCCGGCACGCCCTCGGTCGATGCCGAACTGCTGGTCGCACCCTACAACGACCTGGAGACCACGCGCGCCATCATCCTCGCGCATCGGGATGAGCTTGCAGGCATCATCATGGAGCCGCTGCAACGCTGCACCCCGCCCGAGCCCGGATTCCTCGAAGGCGTGCGCGCGCTGTGCGACGAGACCGGAATTTTGCTGATCTTCGACGAAGTGGTCACCGGCTTTCGTCTGGCCTACGGCGGCGCACAAGCCTACTACGGCGTGGTGCCCGACCTGGTGGCCTACGGCAAGGCGCTGGGCGGGGGCTACCCGATCGGTGCCTTCGGCGGGCGGTCTGACGTGATGGACCTGGTGAACGAACACCATATCGGCACATCGAAGTACGTGTGGATGGCGTCCACTCTGGGCGGCAACCCGATCTCAGCCTCGGCGGCGAATGCCGCGTTGTCGGTACTGCGCAGGCCAGGCACCTACGAACACTTGCATGGCCTGGGCGCCTGGTTTCGCGAGGCGCTGCGAAAGGTGCTTGTCGATCGCGGCGTCACCGCTCAGGTCATCGGCGACGGCCCGCTAGCACAAATCGTGTTCACGGACCGGGCGGTGAACGACTACCGGACGACTGCAACCGGCGACAAGGTCAAGGCACGCCGCATGATGCTGGGCCTGTTCGCCAGCGGTGTGTTCATCAACCCGATGGGCACCAAGCTTTACCTGTCGGTCGCGCACGACGAGGCCATCTGCAGTGAGTTCTGCCGCCGGCTGGACGCTGTGCTGACCACACTCTGATCGTCAGTACTCCGAATGGACACCGAAGAATCGGGCATGACTGCGAGACCGGCGTTGCTGGTGCTCATCCCCCTCCCGCCTGAGCACCAGACTCAATTGGCGGCGATCTTCGACTTGTCCTACGCGCCGGATGCGGCGGCGCGCGCGGCCGCCGTGGCATCCTGCGGCGAACGGGTGCGTGTCGTCTTGACCAATGGCGTCACCGGCATCCGCGAACACGAACTCGCCGCAATGGCGTCGCTGGAACTTGTGTGCTGCCTGGGCGCAGGCTATGAATGCCTACCGATGGAGGCGCTGCGCGCCCGCGGCATCACCACGGCCAACGGCACCGCGACCAACGACAACTGCGTGGCCGACCATGCGATGGGCCTGTTGATCGGCATCGTGCGCGACATCCGCAATCTCGACAACCAGTGCCGTGCAGGCATCTGGCCCGAGGCCGAGCCGGAGCCGCCCCAGGTGTCGGGCAGGAAGCTGGGCATCTTCGGGCTCGGCACGATCGGCCAGCAGATTGCGCAGCGCGCCGCCGGCTTCAACATGCCTGTTGGGTACCACAATCGCCGCCCGCGCGAAGGTGTCGCCCACCGCTATTTCGCCAGTCTGCACGCTCTCGCGGATTGGTGCGACATTTTGGTATGCGCCGCGCCAGGCGGGCCGGTCACCCGGCACAGTATCGATGAGGGCGTGCTCGAGGCACTGGGTCCGCGTGGCTATTTCGTCAACATCTCGCGCGGTACGGTGGTAGACACCGCGGCATTGGCACGCGCGCTGCGCGAGCGGCGCATTGCCGGTGCGGCTCTCGATGTCTACGAAGGCGAGCCACGGCGCCCCGAGGCACTGATCGTGCTCGACAACGTCTTGCTCACGCCGCACATGGCCGGTTCATCGCCTGAGGCAACCATGGCCGGCGTCAATCGCTTCATTGCCAATGCGACCGGCCACTTCTGCGGGCGCGGCGTGGTGTCGCCGATATGAGGCGCGCGCTGTGCACTGACATGAGTCCAGAATGGCTCGCTCACAGTCGAATGTGGGCAACTCACACACAGCCGGACTGCCACAAGACCGTGTGGGATCGACTGCAACACGAAGGAACCTCCATGTCTCTTGTACTCAAACGTGCGGTGTTGTCGTTGGCCACGCTCGGCGTCGCCGGCTGCTTGCTGTTGTCGAACACGGTCCACGCGCAGGACAAGGTGTTGCGCGTCGTGCCGCACGCCGACCTGCGGGTGCTGGACCCTTTCGCCACGTCGATCTACATCAGCCGCTATCACGGCTACATGATTTTCGACACATTGTTCGGTATGGACGCCAGCGGCAAAGTGCAGCCGCAGATGCTGCAAAGCTACAACGTCAGCTCCGACCGGCTGACTTGGACCTTTGTGCTGCGCGACGGCCTGCTGTTCAGCGACAACACGCCCGTCACCGGCGCCGACGTCGTGGCCTCGCTGAACCGCTGGGGAAAGAAAGACCTGATGGGTCAGAACCTGTTCGGCTATGTGAGCAAACTCGAAGCGGTCGACGCCAAGACGGTGCGCATGACACTGACCGCGCCGTTCGGTCTGGTGCTCGAGACGCTGGGCAAGCCCAATTCCATCGCGCCCTTCATCGTGCCCAAGCGCTTGGCCGACGGCCCGCTCGACAAGCCGATGCCCGAGCTGATCGGTTCCGGTCCGTTCCTCTTCAAGGCCGATGAATACAAGCCTGGCGAGAAGGTGGTCTATGTCAAGAACGCCAAGTACGTGCCTCGCAAGGAGCCCGCATCAGGCCTGGCTGGCGGCAAGGTCGTCAACGTGGACCGCGTTGAGTGGGTCATCCTGAAAGACCCGCAAACGCAGATCAACGCGCTGACCACCGGCGCGATCGACATCCTCGAATCGCCTGCCTCCGAGCAGATGGTCGCGCTGAAGGCCAACCCCGAGATCGGCCTGATCAATGTGATCAAGACAGGCTGGTCGATCTCTCTGCGCTTCAACCACATCACGCCGCCGTTCAACGACATCAAGGTGCGTCAAGCCGCGATGCTGGCACTGGGGCAGGAACCGATGTTGCGCACGCAGATGGGTAGCCCCGATTACTACAAGACCTGCTTGTCCTACTACCCTTGCGGCACACCGCTGTCGACCCCCAACAATGGCGGCTGGGTCTCGGCCCGCCCGCAGACCGAGAAGGCACGCGCACTGCTCAAGTCGTCGGGCTACAAGGGCGAACCCATCGTGCTGCTACAGCCAACCGACTTGGCAATGCTGGCCAAGGCGCCGCTGTCGGCGGCACAGATGCTCAAGCAGGCCGGCTTCAATGTCGATCTGCAAAGCATGGACTGGGCGACGTTCGCCACGCGCCGCACCAACCGCGAGGTTGCATCCAAGGGTGGCTGGAACGTGTTCCTGACCATCCACGCCGGCAGCGATCTGCTGAACCCGCTGTCGCACCCGATCATGGCCGCCACCGGTGACAGAGGCTACTATGGCTGGGCCACGGATGGCCGCACCGAAGCACTGCGCACCGCATTCGCAATGGCCCAAACGGATGAGGACCGTAAGCGGGTCGGCGAGCAGGTGCAGCTGCGCGCAATGGAGGAAGCGCTGTTTTACCCGGTTGGGCTCACCTTCATCCCGATGGCGGTGCGCAAGGCGGCGGTGTCCGGGTTGATCGAAGGGCAGATGCCGGTGTTCTGGGGCGTGAGGAAGCAATGACCTTCTCGATCGGAGGGGGGCCATCATGCTGATGCTGACCTTGCGGCGGTTGCTGGGCACGGCGACCGTGTTTCTGCTGGTTGCGGTACTGGTGTTCCTGATGCTGCGGCTGGCACCGGGAGACCCGGCTGTGCTACTGGTCGGCGACCACGGAACACCGGAAGACGTGGCCCAGGTGCGAGCCTATCTGAAGCTCGACGAGCCGCTGCCCACGCAGTTCCTCGTCTGGCTCGGCAACGTGCTGCAAGGCGATCTAGGCCGCTCGTTTTATCACCACCAACCGGTCTCTCAAGTGCTGCTGGACCGGGTCGGGCCAACCTTCGCGTTGGCGATGGTGACGCTGCTGCTGACGGTGTGCGTAGCGATCCCGCTGGGCGTGCTGGCCGCTTGGCGCCACGGCACGTGGCTCGACCGCAGCGTGCTCGGCCTGTCAGTTCTGGGCTTTTCGCTGCCGTCTTTCGTCCTCGGCTATCTGCTGATCTGGCTGGTGGGCCTGAAGGCTGGGTTGCTGCCGACGCAGGGCTATGAGCGACTGGGCACTGGCAGCCCGTGGACAACGCTGCGCTACCTGATCCTGCCGGCCGTCACGCTGACCATCGTCTACACAGCGCTGATCGCCCGTGTCACTCGTGCCACGGTCTCCGAGGCGCTGACCGAAGACTATGTACGCACCGCGCGCTCCAAGGGACTGACGGAGTTGCGCGTGTTGTTCCGTCACGCGCTGGCGAACTCGGCCGTACCCATCGTCACCGTGGTAGCGATCGGCATTGGGATGCTGATCAGCGGCGTGGTAGTGACCGAGACGGTCTATGCGATCCCAGGCCTGGGGCTGTTGACCGTGGACGCGGTGCAGGCGCGCGACTACCCGGTGATCCAGGGTGTGACCCTGTTCTTCTCAGCGGTGTATGTGCTGGTGAATCTTCTGGTCGACATCAGCTACGTGCTGTTCGATCCCCGCATCCGCTATTGATTGAGAGCGCCCATGACGCCCGCCAGAACCAGCATCACGCCTCCCCAGGACGACCCCGTCAAGAGCCCTGCGCCGCGAGCCTTGAACCGCTCGCTGTTGCGTCGCGTCGTCCGCAACACACTCGTGCGCATCGGCGTCGGTGCCCTGTTGGCCGTGATGGCGCTGGGTCTGTGCGCACCGTGGCTGGGTACGGTTGATCCGAACACCGGCGATTTCATGAACATCAACGTGGTGCCGGGCACGAGCGGCGAATTCACGCTGTTCTCGGGTGAGTCAGTGCCGCACATCTACTGGATGGGAAGCGACAGCATCGGCCGGGACATCTACAGCCGGTTGCTCTATGGCACGCGCGTGTCGCTGGCAATCGGCGCGCAGGTGGCGATCGTCGCAGTGCTGGCCGGCACGCTCATCGGAATTCTGTCGGGCTACTTTCGCCAACTGGACGGCCCGCTGATGCGGCTGATGGACGCGGTGATGGCGATCCCCGGCATCTTGATGGCGGTGGCGCTGGTGTCATTCTGGCGCGGTGGCATGGCAACCGTGGTCTTCTCGATCGCGATCACAGAAATCCCACGGGTGGCGCGCCTAGTGCGCTCGGTCGTCCTTTCGGTGCGCGACGAGGCTTATGTCGAGGCCGCGCGCACACTCGACACACCCACGCACAAGATCCTGTGGTTCCACATCCTGCCCAACGCGATCGCGCCGCTGATCGTGCAGGCCACGTTCATCTGTGCCGCGGCAATCCTGGTCGAGGCCACGCTGTCCTTCTTGGGCATCGGCCTGCCGGCCGACGTGCCGACCTGGGGCAGCGTAATGGCTGGCGGCCGTGTGCAGTTCACCGAACGACCCGACGTGGTGCTGTTTCCCGGGTTGTTTCTCGCCGTCACGGTGCTGGCCATCAACCTGCTCGGTGACGGCCTGCGCGACACGCTGGACCCGAAGTTCAACAAGCGGGCCGGCCCATGACGACCGAGGCGACACCGGACACCGTACTGTCCGTGCGTGATTTGACGATTCACCTGCCGCGCGGCGGCGACCGCCCACATGCTGTGCGCCACATCTCGTTCGACATCCATGCTGGAGAAGTGACCTGCCTGATCGGCGAATCGGGTTCCGGAAAATCGGTAATTTCGCAATGCGTGATGGGTCTGCTGCCTTCGGGTCTGGGTGTCGACAGCGGCACGGTCGAACTGCTGGGCGAGAACCTGTTGGCCGCCCCGCCAGGGCGGCTGCGCAGCCTGCGCGGCACCCGCATGGCGATGGTGTTCCAGGAGCCGACGACGGCGCTGAACCCCGTGATGACCTGCGGTGCGCAGATCGATGAATTGCTGGTGCAGCACACTGACATGGATGCCGCCACACGTCGTGCGCGAATCATCGAAATCTTCATCCGCGTACGCCTGCCGGACCCGCCGCGCATCTATGCGTCGTACCCGCATCAGCTATCGGGCGGACAACGCCAGCGCATCTGCATTGCGATGGCGACCGTGCTGCGCCCGGCCCTGCTGATCTGCGACGAACCCACCACCGCACTCGACGTAACCACACAGGCCGAAATTCTGCGACTGATAGACGAGATGCGGCGAGAAACCGGCACTGCGGTGCTGTTCATCACACACGACTTCGGTGTGGTGGCCGACATCGCCGACCAGGTGATGGTGCTGCGTCTGGGTGAAGCGGTCGAGCAGGGCTCGCGCGACGCCGTGTTCGGTCAGCCGCGCGAGGCTTACACACGCATGCTGCTGGCTGCCGTGCCGCCCGCGGTGCCGGCGCCCCGGCCACCCGCCGAGATCGGCGCCGTCGTCGTGCTGGCCAGTCATCTCGACAAGACCTATGGTGCCAGCGGCTGGTGGCGCCGCAGCCAACCTGTCTACGCGGTGCGCGACGTATCGTTCCAGCTGCGCGCTGGCGAGACCCTGGGTATCGTCGGTGAATCGGGTTCGGGCAAGTCGACCGTGGCTCGATACCTCGCCCGGCTGCATGACACCAACGGGGGATCGATCGAGGTCGGAGGACACGACTACGCCCGTCTCGATCGAACCGCGCAGTCGGCACTTCGACGCAAGATCCAGATCGTGTTCCAGGACCCGTACCGCTCACTGAACCCGCGCCGTACCGTGGGCGATTCGATCGTCGAAGGCCCGCTGAACTTCGGTGTCTCCGAAGCGCAAGCCTGGCAGCGTGCCGCCCAACTGATGGAGCAAGTACACCTGCCCGCCCACGCGCTCAAACGCTACCCCAACGAGTTTTCGGGCGGGCAGCGTCAGCGCATCTGCATCGCGCGCGCGCTCGCCTGCGAGCCCGAAATCCTGATTGCTGACGAGGCCGTGTCGGCCCTCGATGTGTCGGTGCAGGCGCAGATCCTGAAACTGCTCGATGAGATCAAGGCTGCGCACAAGTTCAGCCTGTTGTTCATCACGCATGATCTGCGCGTGGCCGGACAGATCTGCGATCGCGTGCTGGTGATGCACCGCGGCCAGATTGTCGAAGAGGGCAGCGTGCACCGCGTGCTGGCCGACCCGCAGCATGCTTACACCCGCAGCCTGATTGATTCGCTGCCCGGCCGCCATTTCGATTTCGGCAATGCCTTGCTGGAAACTGTATGAACATCCCCCTGCACAATGACGCCGTCTACACCGGCGCCACCGTCATCACCATCGACGATGCCCGGCCCGCCGCCGACGCCTTCTGGGTGCACGACGGTCGCTTCGCCGCAGTCGGGACGCGCGAGCAAGTGCTGCAGGCCGCAGGCCCCGGCGTGCCCGAAGTGAAACTCGACGGCAAGACCGTGGTGCCGGGCTTCGTCGATGCACATCTGCACATCCTGCCGCTGTACCACGCGGGTTCGCCGCACGAGGTGCCTGATCTCGGACCGGACGAGATCGCCGACATGGAAGCGCTGGTCCGCCGCATGCAAGAGCGTGCTCGACTGGTGCCGCCCGGCCAGTGGGTGATCGGCCGAAGCTACCAGGACAGCAAGCTCGGCCGGCACCCGACCCGGCACGACCTCGACCGAATCAGTACGCGCCACCCGATCCGGCTGTATCACTCGAGCTTCCACATCTCGGTCTACAACTCACTGGCGCTACAGAACGCCGGCATCACGCGCAACACACCCGACCCGCCCGGTGGCGCCTTCGACCGCGATGCTCATGGCGAGCCGAACGGCATCACGCGCGAGGATGCACAGGGCATGGTCTCCCCCTACAACATTGCCCTGTCGAAGCCACCGGCCACAGCTGAGGAGGCTGCGGCGGCAGTGCTCGTCGATAACCGCAACCCAGCGCCGTCTATGCCCACGCAGATCGACATGGTGCAGGCGCTGCGCAGCCGGCTCGAAGCCTTCGCGGCTCGCGGCATCACCAGCATCGGCATCGCGGGCATCACTCCGATGGACTTTGAACGACTGCGGATGCTGTGCGCCAAAGGCAGCCCGGTACGCATCTACGCGATGTTCTTCGACCACCATCTGCGCGATGCAGTGCGCATCGCGGCCGAGCATGGCTGGGGCGATGAACAACTGAAGATCGGTGCGATCAAGGTGTTCCACGGGCATTCGCTGTCAGGCCTCACAGCCTGGGTCCACGGCGAATATCCGGGCCGTCGCAATTACTTCGGCATCCCGCCAAAACGCACGCAGACCGAACTTGACACGCTGGTGCAACACATCCAGGACCAGGGTTTTCAGGCCGCGATCCACGCCAACGGTGACCGCGAGATCGACATGGTGCTGGGCGCTTACGAGCGTGCGGCCACCAGCCAGGCCACCCCGCCGCGCCATCGGATCGAGCACGCGAGCATCACCAACGAGGCCATCCTGCAGCGCGCTCGCGCTACCGGCACCGTGCTGGTGTTCCACTCGTACATGTACGAGCACGGAGACAAGGTCAGTGGCTTCGGTCCCGAGCGCGTGGCGATGATGCACCCGCATCGCACGGCGCTCGACCTAGGAGTGCGAGTCGCAGGGCATTCCGACTGGCCGGTGAGCGCGGCCGACCCGTTGCTGCGCGTGCAGGACCTGGTGCGGCGCCGCGGCTCCGATGGCACACCCTATGGCACGCAGCAGTGCATCGCCGTCGATGAGGCCTTGCGCGTGATGACGCTCGGCGGCGCGGTCGCAAGCAACGAAGAGGACATCAAGGGCTCAATCACACAGGGTAAGCTGGCCGACTTTGTCGTGCTGTCGACCGATCCGGGGGCTGTCTGAATTTTTGTGTTCGAGGCGGATGTTGATCTGCTCTCGATTGATTTCTCTTATGTCTTCAGGCCCCTGCCGGGCCGCCGGAGGCACCTCGGTTGAGCCCATGTATTCATGGTTCAAC
>Ga0207709_10000100_pt1 | contig 135080 bp, 141 predicted proteins | sample KBSM34metaG_FD_184397 | JGI IMG/M metagenome (GOLD analysis project Ga0207709, IMG submission 184397) | Miscanthus rhizosphere microbial communities from Kellogg Biological Station, Michigan, USA - KBS M3-4 metaG (SPAdes) (version 2) | ecosystem: Host-associated > Plants > Roots > Rhizosphere... | reverse complement strand
AAGGCCACGAGCAGCATCAGGCCCGGGAAGCGCAACGGGCCGAGGCCCAACATCAGGCCCAGGCCCAGCACCAAGCGCAGGCCCAACTTGCCGAGGCGCTGGCGCGCGCGCGGCAAGCCCAACAGGCTCAGCGGGCGGAGGCACAACGCCGGTCGCAGGCCCAACAGGAGCAACGGCGTGCGCTTCAACAAGCGCAACAGGCGCAGCGGACTGAGCTACAGCACCAAGCGCAGGTGCAACGCGCACAAGCCCCTGCGGAGGCGCCCGCGGCTTCGCCTCCCGTCCAGATGGCACATCTACGACCGCCGCACGCAGAGGCTCCGCGCCCCAACTTCCCCCCACATGCGCAGCCGGCGCGCGCCCCGGCAGCGCAGCCCGCCTTGCCTCCTCATCGCGGCGGCCAGAAGGAGGACCGCCCCCATCGCTGAAGGCGGTCAGCTCCGTGTGCGGGAAAAATAGGCGAAAAAGAGGTAGCGGTGGACGTCCGGCTGCACCCAGACGAAACCATTGGCCTGATGCTTGAGCCCCAGCCGCTCGGTCGACTGCGCCCAATTGGTGCCCTGCAATTCCCGCATGAATATCGAATATGTCTGAGGCCAGTAGAGCTGTGGCGAGTGGTCGTCGATCGCGGTGACAGCGGAAACCTCGCACAGACTGACCGCGCAATGGGCGGCGAATACATGCTCCCCCTTCTGCAAGGCAGGCACTTCCTTGAGCGCGGCGAGCAGGCCGGCCTCGGTCGGGTCCGCCCAGGACGGCTCGCGCACCTCGGAGCGGATCCGCGTGTACAGCGCGCGTACGCCACGCTCCTCGGGTTTCAGCGCTTCCCCGAACATGGGATCCGCCTGCGCCTTCCACGCGCCGCGCGACCAATATTCGACGAATAACGTACCGCCATTGGCACCGACGCCGCCGAAGCGGGAGGCCATAGGCTGCAAACCATTGTGGATTTGCAGCGCGACTTGCTGCGGGCCCTCCTGAATCTCGTGGAGCAGCTTGGTGTACGCGATCTCGCCGATCCGCTTTTCGGGCAAGGTGTTGGCGACCTCGCACAGGCTGGTCGCGCACAGCACACGCACCGGCGCCAGATCGTTCATGTGCGCGATCGCCGAAACGCTGTCGCGCAGCACTTTCTCGGTCGCTTCGGCCCACGCCGTATCGCGGGGCTCCCGACGGAGCTGCTCATGGAGTGCGCCCTCGTCCAATGTCTCCGGCAACACGCTCAGCAGCAAGGGTTCGGGCGGCACATGGGTGTCGGCATTGGCTTTCTGTTCCACCTGGGCCGCGATCAACGCGGCAGCGAGACCGCCGATCAAGATGAAGGGCATGACGATCCTTCCTGTCCACCACCGGCGATTGTCGCCGGTTTGCGGGAGGAGGGCTGCCGCCGCTGCAGGCACGCTGCCCAGATCGATTTTCTCGTCACGATTTTTGTGGGCCGCGAGCAGGCGGGCGAGTTCGCGGCTGCTGCCGATGCCGGTCTTGCGCCGCGCCTCGCGCAGCCGCTCGTTGACCGCGGCGACCGATCGGCCGGTCAATGCGGCGATGCTCTTGGCGGTATGGCCCTCAGCGAGCAGCGCCAGCGCCTCGCATTCGGCCGGGGTGAGCGCCCCGAGATTGACCGCGGGACGGCCGCTCGCCCGGTGGCGGATATGCCATTCGATCATCGCCGCGATCCTGCGCGGATATACGGATTTTTCCATCCCGATTTTTTTGGGGCGGCGAAACGGCTCCTCCGACCAACGCTTCGGACAAACCCGAGCGACGTCAACCTCGCATGGCGCGCAGCCTGCGGAGCATGAGGATCAGAGCGATCGCCCCTGCCACGAAGGTCAGCACGCTCCCCTCCGGACCCGATGCGCCGCCGCTCAGCCATACGGGGCCGGCGGGGTCGGCGTGAAACAGGGCACCCTCGGCACGGATGCCACTGTCGGCAGCACCCAGTACATAGGATTCAGTCCAGTCCCAGGCGGCATGAAAACCGATTGCCCACCAGAGCGAACCTGTGAGCTGGATGCTGATCGCGAGGATGCCGGCGACCCACACAGCATCGAACAGGGCGAGCCCCGCGTCGAACCCACTCGACATATGGGCGAGGCCGAACAGCAACGACGTAACCACGATCGCCGTCGGGAAAGGTGCCGCCTCATTCAGTCGCTTGTAGAAATAGCCGCGGAACAAGGTCTCTTCGAACAGGCCGATGCCGAAGAAGCCGACCGCCCATATCAAGGCCGAGCCCACGGCGCCGGGCGTGAGGTTGGCGGTGCGGATGGTCATGCCGCCGGCAAAATGGATCGCAAGCGCGATGCCCAGCATCGAGGCAACACCGACCAGCAAACCTTGGCCGAACTGGCGCCCGGCGCGCGGCCCGCCGCGAAGGCCGAAATCAAGCCAGGAGCGCCGTTCGATCCGCGCCATGATCCAGGTCGCGAACACTGTCATGGCGAGCGCCAAATAGGTTCCGGCAATCGAGATCGGGGTTTCGACCGGGCTGTTCTTGTCGTGGAATTGAATGCCCAGCAGATGGCGGCCATAATCGCTGCCGATCAGCAAGGCGATCGCCAGGACCACGAAGGCAACCGCCATGCCGATACCCCGCCACGAAACCTTCCTGTCCATATTGCTCCCGCCTTTAGTGTATTACTGATCTAATACGCGAGATGATGCAAGTAGCCAGAGCGGAACCGTGCCATGCGCGGCGGGTTGCTGCCTTATGGCCTCCCGTATCCGCACCCCCCGGGACGCGCCCTTCAGGGAGCGACCCTCGGTCGCATCCGAGCTTGAGGGCATATTCGCCCTCTTGCCCCGCATCGCTCCATCCGCCGAACCGATGCCCCGAGCGCACCGTCCGCGCCAGCGCGGAATCCGGCTGTGGCTCGCTCTGCTGGGAGCGGTGGCGCTCGCGGTGCTGGTCGGCGGCCTGGTGTTCCTCCGGCCGGTCGCGCACCAGCCGCCGCAACGCGGTCACGCCAGACCGGCGGCCGCCCCACCCGCACAGCGGATTGCCCCCTCTCCTCAGCCGGCGCCGCAGCCGATAGCCGATGGCCAGCCCAAGCGCGAGCGCACGCCCACGCACTTGCATAAGCCGACACCGAAGCGCGCCGCCCCATCACCCGCCCGTCACGGCCGCTGTCCGCGCTTCGCCAGCACGGCCTGGTGTCTGCGCGGGACGATCATGGCGGCCGACGATCGGTTGCGCGACGCCTATGACGCTGCGGTGCGGGCGGGTGTCGATCGCCGCACTCTGATCGATGTTCGAAGCGACTGGAAGCGCCTGCGGGGACGAGCCAATCGCGATCCGCAGGCGCTTATTCGCGGCTACGCGCTGCTTACGCAGGAATTGCGTGTCGAGGCGGGCCGGGCAGAACGATGAATGCGTCGGCGCATCAGGCAAATACCGCGCCGCAGGACTGGCCACGCTTCCACAAGACGCCGGCGCGGGTGGACGGCGAACTGGTCTACGCGATCGGCGACATTCATGGCCGTTACGATCTGCTGACCGAGATACTCGCCCAGATCGTGGCCGATGCGCCGGGCAGGCAAAGCGGGCGCATCCCGATCCTGGTGACATGCGGCGATTATGTCGATCGCGGGCCGGATTCGGCGCGTGTACTGACCGCGCTCGACTGGATCCGGCGCGACGGACGTCTGCGGCTCCACGCGCTCAAGGGCAATCACGAAGCTGCCTTCCTCTCTTTCCTGTCCGACCCGCACGACGGCGCCGGGTGGCTCGGCTTCGGCGGCGATGCGACCTTGCTGTCCTACGGTGTACGGCCACCCGCCGACTTCCAGGATGCAGCCGAGCTTGAGCGAGCGCGTGACGATCTGCTCGAGCGGATGCCCGCCGCGCACCTGCGCGTTTTGCAGGAGCTGGAGATGATGGTCGTGCTGGGAGACTATGCCTTCGTCCATGCCGGCATCCGGCCGGGCGTTCCGCTTGCCCGGCAGAAAGCGGAGGATCTTCTCTGGATCCGGGGGCCTTTCCTCGATCGGACCGAACCCTTCGAAAAGCGCATCGTCCATGGCCATAGCTGGATGGAGGCAGCCCCCGAAATCTACGACAATCGTATCGGGCTCGACACCGGCGCCTACGAAACCGGGGTGCTCACCGCGGTCCGGATCGAGGATGGCGAGGTCGCCCTATTTCAGACCAGCGGTTAACCAAAAGGGAACCGAAGTCGGCCGCTGTCGGTTCGTCGTGCAATCACCGATACTTGTCTCAAGTTTGCGACCGTGCGGTTGAAGACGCCGCGGCCCAGAGTCACCGTTGCCGTGCGCGTGTGTGAGTAAATTTGATGTCCTGTGTATGAGTAAAGCGTCCCCACCCTTGCTGCTGGTCGAAGATGGGCCGCTGACGCTCGTCTCGACGCTCGCGGCGCTGGAGCATGAGGGTTACCGCGTCGTGGCGGCGCGGCACAGCGCGTCCGCGCTGGATGCGTTGGCGCAACCCGTCTGCGGTCTGATCACCGACATTCGTCTGCCCGGTCCGTTCGACGGCTGGGAGATTGCGCGCGAGGCGCGGGCGCGCTGGCCCGACATTCCGGTGGTCTATGTTACCGGCGAAGGCGAGGAGGATTGGGCGGAAAAAGGCGTGCCCGGCAGCCTGATCCTGCAAAAACCCTATTCGGCGGGCAAATTGCTGGCGGCGGTCGGGCGATTGATCGACGAGGAGGCGGCGGCCCACCACAGATAGACCGCCGCCTCCCCAAGTGCTGGCGATTAGCCAATGCCGCCGGCCAGATTTCCATTGCCGGTGCCGGAGCCCGACGCGCCGGTCGCGCCGCCGGAAACGGAACCTGCGAGCGAGCCCGCGGCATTGCCGTTCGCATTCGCAGCCGCGCCGCGTATGCGGTTGGCGCCGTTACTCGCCCCATTGCGGGCCGTTCCAGCGGTGCCGGCGGCGGTGCCACGGGCGCTGGACGCGGCGGACGTTGCCTGATTGCGGGCGGTGGTCACGCCCTGCTGGGTTGTGCCACGGACCAAGCGCGCGGTGCTCGCCACCTGATCGGTGCCGATCAATTGCGCGCTGGTGCTGGCGTTGCGGCTGACATTGGTCGTGCCGCTGTTCGAGAGGTTGCCCGCCATCCCGTTGGCTCCCAGCGCCGCATCGGTGCTGCGCGAGACGGTGCCGGCCAGGCCCGCATCCGCCGACGCGCTGCCATTATGCGTGTTGACCGACTTGCTGGCATGGCCGCTGCCCGAACCGCTTATGCTGTTGGACAATGTCCCAGTGGCCGAACTGAGCGGGCCGCTGCCATTCGCGCCGAGATTGCCGGCGCTGTTGAGCGTGCCGTTGACCATGCCGCCGGCGCCCCCAATCGCGCCGGCGAGGCCACCACCCAGCCCGCCGCTCCCTCCGAGCAGCTGCGCGCAAGCCGGCGCGCAGGCCACGGCGCCCAGGATCGCGCTCGCGGCGATCAGGCGGATACGAACAGGATTCGTCATCTTGTTTCTCCTTGTCCCGACCGGGCGACTTAGCCCGGCGTCACAAGAGCAACGATGGCGGGAATCCGATTCATCCCGCGGCCGTAAAATTATTTGAGACCAACCGTTTTGGGACCCACGCCACAGTCGCCGCAGACGATGCCACGACCGACCGCACCCTTGGCGGGACGTGCTTCCGCCGCCAGCGCCGCCACAGCCGCATCCGCATTGCCATGGTCGAGCCGGGCGAGGCTCGCGGCCACAAAGGGCGCTGCAAAGCTGGTGCCGCGCAGCCGTTCCCACCCGCCGCCGGGCACCGCCCCGGCAATATCCGAGCCCGGCGCCGCAAAATCCAGATGAAGCGGTTTGCCCGCCTCGAGCAAAGGCTTGCCTTTGGCATCGACACCCGTGACCGCGATCACGCCGGGATAGGAGGCGGGATATTGGGGCGGCGCCGCCGGCCCGTCATTGCCGACCGCAGCCACGACCAGGATTCCCTTCGCCTGGAGCGCCCGCACGCCGGCCTGCAGCAGGGGGTTGGGCGGCCCGACAAGGCTGATGTTGATCACGCGCGCGCCACGCGTCGCGAGCCACCCCATCGCGTGCACGATCGCCATGGCCGATCCGTTGGCGGGCGATCCGCCATAGACGTCGGCCACCAGCAAGGCCCTGCCCGGTATGACGCCATGGAAAGCGGCGGTGCGGCCCACCATCAGCGAGGCGACAGCGGTGCCGTGCCCGCTGGGATGCGGGTCGCCCGCGAAACCGCGCTGGTCGATCGCGACACCATCGAATGCGGGATGGCGCCCGACACCGCCGTCGATCAGCCCCAATGCGGCACCCCCGCTTCCTCCGCCCCCGGCGGCCGGCCCGGATGTAGGCGCGAGCTGCGCGCGGGCCGGTTCGTAGATCGGGTCGAGGCTGTAGTTGCCCGTCGGGTCGATCTCGCGCAGTTGCTTCAATGCCTTGCGCGCGGACTTTCCCTTGGGCGGAGCGAGCTGGACCGCAGCGATGCCAAGTCCGTCGATCGTGTCGCTGCGCGCAACAGTGAAACCCGCCGCCTGCGCCTTGGCGAGCATATCGGGCGCGACGCCGATCGCGATGATCTCGTCGCGGCGCACCGGATTGCCCTGATCGTCAACGTCGAGCGCGCGGCGATTGTCGCGCACCAAAGCCAGCAGCCGCTGGCGGCGAAGTGTCAGCAGATCGGACGGTGCGATCGCGCGCACCGTATCGCCAAGCCCGCCGAGTGGACCCTGCAAGCCGCCGACTACCGGCATCCCCTGCTGTAACGGACCGCCGAGCACGCCCGATGTAAGACCGCCGACCGCACCGGTGATCCCGCCCACAGGCCCGCCGCCGCCCAGCAATTGCGCGGGCGCGGATGCCGCCATGCCGGCGGCCAGAGCCAGAAGGAGGAACCTCGAAGGGCGCATTGGATTTCCTTTCGCCATGGTAATGGATGAAACGACCGACCAGCGTCGTTTCATCCAGCATGAAGGCAAAGCCCCACCTTGGACGCGTTCGAAACCGCTTTGATCCGCATATTGCCACGGTTGCGCCGCTTCGCGCACGGGCTGACGCGCGATGCGGCGGATGCGGACGACCTGACGCAGCGCGCCGCCGAACGCGCGCTCAAATCGCGCGCGCAATGGCAGCCTGGCACCAATTTCGATGCCTGGACCTATCGCATCCTGCGCAATCTGTGGATCGACACCGCGCGCAGCCGTCAGCGGCGCGACAAGGTGATCGCCCCGGCCGAGGATGCGGAGACGATTGGCGCACAGGGCGACGCGGAAGCGGCGGCCGAGCGCCTGTTCCTGATACGCGCGATGGATCGTCTGCCCGACGAACAGCGCGAAGCGGTGGCGCTGGTGATGATCGAGGGCCTGTCCTACGCCGAGGCGGCCCAAGTACTCGAGGTGCCGGCGGGTACGCTCACCAGCCGATTGGTGCGTGGCCGGCAGGCTTTGGCGAAAATGCTGGCTGGGGGTGAGTGATGGCTGAGCCGATCGACGAAATGACGGTGATTGCCTGGGTCGATGGCGAGCTTGCGCCGGAGCAAGCGGCGAGGGTCGAGCTGGCGGTCGCCGCCGACCCGGCGCTGCGCGATCTGGCCGAGACCCATCGCGCAATGCGTGCACGATTCGCCAATGCCTTTGGCGGAATCGCGGACGAGCCGGTGGCGCTGCCGAGCGCGGAAATCGTGTCGTTCGCCGAAGCGCGCGCGAAGCGGATGCGGCGGCTGTGGGTGCCCGGTGCGATCGCCGCCAGCCTGGTGGCGGGCCTGTTCATCGGCCAGATCGAGCGCCCGGCAGGCGTGACCGACCGCGCCAATGCACTGGCGCTCGCGCCGGACCTTGCCCGCAAGCTCGATACCCAGCTTTCAGGCGAACCAGGACCGGTGCGCGTCGCGCTGAGCTTCCGCGCGCAGGATGGGGCCTATTGCCGCAGTTTCACCGCGACGCATCTCGACGGCGTGGCCTGCCGGACGGGAACCGGGTGGACATTGCGCTATGCCGCGCCCGGCACGGCATCCGGCGGCGACTATGCCCAGGCCGGCAACGACCCCGCCCAGGCGAGCGCGATCGCGGCGATGATCGCGGGCGACCCGCTCGACGCGACGCACGAACGCGTCGCGCGCGACCGGGGCTGGCGCTAGAAGCCGAAATTCAGCCCGGCGGCAGCATAATGTTGGCCGCCATTCACCTTGAGCGCGAATTTGGGGAAGATCGGGACCGCGACCGAACCGTAAGGCTTCACCTCACTGCCGATGTAGCGCGCGCCGACCGCGATCCGGGCCGCGAGCGGGATGCTGACCCCCGCCTCCAGCGCCGCGAATCCGCGTGTGTTGTTACGGCAATAATGGTCGTTGACGATCGTGTTGCCCGGCCCGAAACAATGGCCGAAGCCCTGACTGTCCAGCCGCTCGCCATAATCATGGTCGCGCTTGGAAAGGAACGAACCCGCGAGTGGCGTGATGTCGAAAATCGCGAACTGGACGCGATAGCCCGCGCTGATCTCAGCTCCCCATCGCCCGTAAGAGCGCGCACCGTTCAGGTTGAACTGGAGGCTGTTAGCGGACGCGCAACTGGCTGTGGCCGCGAGCGCGGCAGCCAAAACAAACTTGATCCCCTTCATCTGTCCCTCTTTCGCGAGAGGATCCCCTGTCGGATCGAAGCAAGCGCAGGGCGAGGCGGCGGTCAAGCAATATGTGATATTATATCAGCACTGGAAGCATCTGCGCACCGGGAACGATGCGGGGCGCTGGTCATTCCTTCCGCGAAAGGAGTCTGAAATGCTTCTGATCGCGCTGATGGGCGGCCTGCTCGACAATCCGCCCGTGCATGACCCGCTCGTCCCACCGACGCGCGTCACCACCAGTTTCGTCTGTCACGGCACCACCCGCACGATCACCGTCGCGCGCGGGATCGGGCGCGACGCGGTGGTGGCGCTGACCGCCAACGGCAAGCCGGTGGTGGGAACCGCGATGAGCGCGATCCGCACCGGTCTCGCCCCCCTTACTGCGATCGATGAGATCACGCCTTTATGCGGTGACGGGCCCGACCGCATCCGGATCAAGGGCTGGACGGACGACAGCAAACGCAACCTAATGATCTTCTTCGGCAGTGGCGGACAGGCTGCGGTGCGCGACGTCGGTTGAGCCTGATCAGTCGGGCCATCCGCCTCCGAAGCTGCAGCCTCCTTTAACGGGCTCGTCAGTCTGGGTTCACGAGCGGTCGGGCAGAGTCTTTCGGTGTTCGTGAGAGGATACCCAATGCGGTTCAAAACTATCACCCTCGCGGCCGGGCTGATCGCCGCAGCTTCGCCCTTACTGACTTCGGCTGCGGCCGCGCAGAGCAGCGAGCAGAGCGATTATGACCGCGGCTATCAGGCGGGCCGCGCCGACGCGGCGCGTGCCAATCAGGGCGGCGATCAGCCGCCGCAGCAGGCGTACGACAATCGTAGCGATTACGATCAGCAGGACGGCTACGAGGACAATGCGTCGCCACCACCGCCGCCGCAGGATTATGACGGAAGCCAGCCACCGCCTCCGCCTCCCGGCTATAGCGCGGACGCGTCTTACGCGCCCGATCCGCAGGCAGACCAGCGTTATGAGGCCTATGCCGAGGATTGGGCGCAGCGTTACTGCGTGAAATCGACCGGCAACACCGCCGGTGGCGCGGTAATCGGCGGGCTGTTCGGTGCGTTGCTCGGATCGAGCATTGCGGGCCGCCATGACCGCGGCGCGGGTGCGCTGATGGGCGGTATCGCCGGAGCGGCGGTCGGCGGCGCTGCGGGGAGCGCGGCCGACAATGCGACCAGCCCAGGCTGCCCCCCCGGCTATGTGGTACGCCGCGAGGCGCCCGCCTTCACCTATGACGGCTATGGCTCAACCTATTATTACGATGCGCCGGGCTGGTATCGTCCGTGGATCTTTGTCGACGGGCGCTGGAACTACCGCCCCTACCCGTATCACACATTCTATTATCGCCGGTACGGATGGGGCCATGGTTATTATCATGGCCGCGATCGCGGTGGATATCGCCATCGGTGGTAGACGGTCGGCCGCTCGGCCATCCACCGCCGGCAAATCAGATCAGGGTTCGCGCGCCGCCGGCTCCGGGGCCACGCCGTCCGCGCCGCGATCGTTCGCCACGTGGTGCGGAACGGCGGTTTGATCGCCGATCGGGACGGTGATTTCGAACCAGAAAAGGCTGCCCGCGCCGGGCGAGCTTTCGACCAGAAGATGTCCGTCCATCAATTCGACGATGCGGCGGCTGATGCCGAGGCCCAGCCCGGTGCCACCCGCGAGACGCGCGACATCGTCGGCCTGCTCGAAGGGTTGGAAGATCAGGTCCTGCTTATCGAGCGCGATGCCGGGTCCGGTGTCACGCACGTCGAAGCGCAGCACGACACGGTCGCCCGCTTCCGACACGCGCCCGACACCCAGGCTAATTGCGCCGGCTTCGGTGAACTTGACCGCATTACCGAGCAGGTTGAGCAGCACCTGGCGCAGGGCCTTGCCGTCCGCGATCACGCCGTGCGGCACGTCGGGCGCTATCCGCCAGTCGAAGGCCAGGCCTTTTTCCTGCGCACGCACGGCGATCATATCGGCGACGCCGCGTACGATCCCGCGCAGTTCCACCGGGTGGGGGGCTAGGTCCAGTTTGCCGGCCTCGATCCGCGACAGATCGAGAATGTCGCTGATCAGTGCGAGCAGATGCTCTCCGCTCTGTTGAATGGTGCGCGCGGCCACATTCTGCCGATTGCTCAATTCAGCCACGCGTAAAATTTGAGCATAACCCAGGATCGCATTTAGCGGCGTGCGCAATTCGTGGCTCATGTGCGCGAGGAAGCGCGATTTGGCGTGGCTCGCGCTTTCGGCGGCGTCCCGCGCCTGCTGGAGCAACAGACCCTCGGCAATGAGCAGGCGCTGGCGCTGAGCATGTTCCTGCCGCATCCGCCGCACGCGGTGCACAAGGTAAAGCGCGGTGAAGCCCGTCCAGCAGCCGAGCAGCAGCAGATACCAATGTTCCGGGGCGATCGCACGTCCGCCGACCGCGATTCTTTCAAGCTTGATCGCGTAGTCACCTGGCGGTGAATCGGTGCCGGTCTGAAGATCGATCGCAACCACGTTGCCCAGTTCGGGCTTGCCCGCGTCGCGATGGGGATGAAGGTTGATCCACCATTGCTCGATGGCAGCATCGCGAAGGTTGAGCGTGGCCCGATTACGCCCCTGGTGAACCGGGAATTCGATCACATTGGGCTTGGTGCTGTCGCCCTGCGCAGCGTTTGAGTAGGAAGCCCCCCAATTCTTGAGAGTAAGCTTCAGATATTTGGCGGGCCCGCGATAATCGAGATCGATCGTCGCTTTTTCAAAGGCCGAAAAGTCCCGCCCGGCACCACGGTGGCCGATGTCGATCAAAATCCCCGCGCCGCAATAAGGATGAGCGAACACCCCGGTGAGCCGGCAGCGCCAGGCTAACGGATCGACCGGATCGGCGGCGATGGTCGACGTACCTCCGCCCGAATTGTCGGCATACCAATAGCGCCCGTAGCGCGAGATGGTGGCGGGCTGAATCGCGAATTGGCGATCGATCACGACATCCTTGAGCAGAACCGCGGCGAAGGTTGCGACGATCAGAAGGAAGGCGGCCAGTTCGAAACGCAGCGTGGCGAAGCGCGATTCTGCCGCATCGGTGGGCGGCGCGCAATCCTCCGGCGAGAGCGGAGCGAGCGCGGTCATCGGCCGACGCCGGCAGCCTGCGCCACCCTTATCTCACCCTCCGCAGAGCCCATGCCGGCACGCTGTCATACAAAGCCTTCCCTCACAAGCCGGGGTCTCGGCGCAATGTCTTCGAAAGCCCGACCGCGAGGAGAGACCGGGCTACAGAGACTGGCGGAGGCTGAATGCCAACTCGGCCCGAACCGGTGGACGCCCGGTGGGTTCCGTACGCGAAAGGTTACATTTCAGTAACGTGTCCTATGCGCGCCAGACGGCGCATCACGCATGCTCAAGACCGCGGGCCGACAAACAGAGAAAACGAAGTTGCTTACGAACGCTCGGACTATGAATATGCGGATCTGCTTTTGAATAGCCCTCTTTGGACAAGGCTTTTTCCAGTTCCTTGACGCGCGGATAGTCTCCGCTGCGAGCCAGCTCGAAGGCGCGTTCCAAGATTGGCTTTTCGTACATGTGCCTTAAACTGATACCGGTACCGATACGTTTCCGCCGACCTACGTTAAATTTTGGCAACCTTGCATGTGCCTTAGAAATTCTGCTCGACCCCCACGAACAGGCCCCGACGCGGCCCCCATTGCGGAATGCCCATCTCGCCATCGTCACCCAGCCGGTAGCGATGGTCGAAGGCGTTGATCAGATCGAGCCGGAAATCGAGTGGACGATCGCGCAGGCCGTCCACCCGATAGAGGATCGCGAAATCGGCCTGGGCGTACGCCGGGAGCCGTGTGGGCGCGGTCGCATCCTCTTGCCATAGGATTTTCCCGCCGCCGCCATAGAGCAATGTCCCACTCAGGCGGAACGAACCGCGGTGGAAGGCGACGCCGCCGGACGCGCTATAGGGCTGCACGCCTTCGGGCTGAACGCTGTGTCCCAGCAAATACGTGATCAGCCCCCCGGGCAGATAGGCCGCGCCTGAACCCAGCCCGGTGGCGCGCGCATGGAGGTAGGTGAAGTTCGCCCAGGCCGAGATTTGCCCTTCGGCGTAGAGAAAGCGGACCTCCGCTCCCCGAATGCGTCCAGTGCGGTAATTGAACGGTCGCGCGAGCAAGGGCGAACCCTCGGGAGAGGTGCTGAGCAGGCCGTCGGCATCACGCTGGAACAGGTCCAGCCCCAGTGTGACCGCGTTCCATTTCTGCTCTGCACCTAAATCGTAATAATCGTCGGTCTCGACCCGCAACCGGTCGGGCAGGCCGTGCGGCGTTGCGGTGGTGCCGGCGAGGTTGCGCAGTTGATCGGCGGGATAAAGGCTCGGCGCCACCAGATAGCGCGCGTAGCCGGCATGAAGCGTCGTGCCTGACGGGCCTGCCCAGACCAGATTGACGCGCGGTTCGGCCCGCGTTGCGTCGGCAATGCCGCTCACATGATCAAGCCGCCCGCCGAAATTGAGTGTGAGATGGTCCGCGAAGCTCCATTCGTCCTGCAGGAACAGGCTGGCTCCGACGCGGTGCGCGCGGCTGGCGTCCACGACATGCCTGATGGCGCCGCCGGCAATGTCCGTCACCGAAAGATCGAGCAGGTTGCGTACCGTTCCATAGCTGAAGACGCCGCCCGCGCGTGCGGTATGGTGCGCGTCGAGGACGTAGGCACCCTCGGCCTGAACGCCCCCCGCCCAATCATGTGCGCGGCGGCTGCCGCCGACGCCCGTTGCGGACAGGCCTGCGCTCGCGCCCGGCCGCAGTGCGTTGAAGGAATAACGCCCGAACAGCGAGAGCTGCATCGTCGCAGGTCCATCGTTGCGCAAATAAGAGAGCGATCCAAATTGATTGTCCGCGCGCGCATGACCGCCATCGACCGGATTGGCGGCGGGATCGGTACCGAAGGAAGCCCCGGGCTTGAGCGCGGATTCGGGAATCTGGTTGGTGTCGTCGGAGGTGCCGACCACCAGCGACAGGCGCGATCGCGGATCGATCACATGATCGACGAAGGCGAGCCCATCGAACTGCCGCGTATGATCGTGTGAGGCGGTGCGACCCCCATTTGGCGACGACAGGCCGAGCGCGTCGCGGAAATAACTGCCCGAGGTGAACCAGCTGGTGCTGCCCGAGGCATCCGTATATTCGAACGCTGGCTCGAACTGGCCGTGGCTGCCGCCGGTCGCCTCAAGCTGGCCCGACCTGCCAAAGGCACCGTTTTTGGTGGTGATGTTGATCACGCCACCGACCTGCAGCCCATATTGGGCGGGCAGCGCACCAGTGAGCAGGTCGACCCGATCGGCCAACCGCGGACTGAGCCTTTCACCCAGATCGGCGACGCCATCGGGCAGGATCACGTTGTTGACGCGATATTGGACGCCGGTCGGCGATCCGCGCACGCTGATCTGCCCGTCACCGGCCTGCGCTACGCCGGGTGCCTGCAATAGGATCCGGGCGATGCTGCTGGTCTCGCCCAACGGCCTATTCTCGACCGTATCGTTGGCGATGCTGTAGGTCGAGGCGCCGAGGCTTGGCTCCACGGAGGCACTCGCCGCATCCAGCCGGCGCGCCGTAACCACGACTTCCGCCGACGCTCCGCTTGGCCGGGTGTCGTCGTCATCGCCATCCGCCTCCGGCGGCTTAAGCGCCGAGACGCCAGTTGACTGTGCGGCCGGATGGACGTCGTCGTCATCCGCGCCCAGCGCTTTCACCGGTGACGGCGTGACAGGCTGTTGCTCGGGAACCTGCTCATCATTCCTGCCTGCGTCCCGTATCGTCGCTGGCGGCTGAATGCCCGTCTGAGCGGCAGGGGACCGGGCATCGTCATCGGCTGCATCGCGGACCTTCACGCGCGCGCCGGCGATCTTCGACCGCACTGACCGCCGGGGGGCGTTGTCATCGCCATCGGTATCACGATGCTTCGCCTGTGCCACGACGGGCGTCGCAAGCGGTACAGAAGCGGCGATCGTAAGAAGGGCTAAAGCCGGCCGAAGGAAGGTCATGCAACGGCCGCTAGCCCATGTTGGCACCCAGGCAAGTTACATTGGCGTAATGTGGCGGAGATCGTTTCAGGATCGGAGGACCACTTCGCCGTCCTCCTTCGTGAATTGCGCTGGCCTGCGATCCAGCAAGGACAGGACATCTTCGACGGCCGGCATAATTTTGTGCCTCCGGGCGGGACAATGATCGCGGCGTGGTAGGTTCATCGGACGAGTTCGCGCACCATCAGCGTAGCCGAAGACGGGCAAAGGCCGGCGAATTGGTCGCTCGCCCGGATAGCGACCGGAGCCGTATCGCGCGGAACCGTCCTCCAGCCCAACCGATGGAAGAAATCCGCAGCCGTCATGGTGAGCAGCCACAACCTTTCGACGCCGAGTTCGGCTGCCTTCATAGCCAGCAGATCGACCAGCCGGGTTCCAGCGCCCATGCCGCGCTGCGAAGACGGCACGACAACCGACCGCAGCAGGCGATCCGTCCCCTCCCCCTCGATCATGCCGAATCCGCGACCCTCCGCCAGAACGTAACTCTGCCCGTTGTGGCCGCAGGCGGGTAAATCGGCCGCAGCCAACGCAGCGACGAAGCGCGGGTCGTCGGTTTTGCATTGCGCGAGGCCGATCATGGACAGCATTTTGCCGCCACCACCGGCTCCGTCAGCGCCGCGCAGATTTCCGGTCGGCTGGCACAGCAATCATCCATCAGGAAACTGAGCAGGGCGCGCATGCCCTCATAGTCGGCCGAATAAAGGATGGCGCGGCCGTCGCGGCGCGAGCGGATCAGCCCGGCATGAGCAAGAATGGTGAGATGGCTGGACAAAGTGTTGGGCAGCGCCCCAACCTCGCGCGCTATCTCGCCGGCGCGCAGGCCTTCGGGTCCGGCACGGACGAGCAAACGGAAAACGGCGAGCCGGCTCGCATGGGCGAGCCCGGACAAGGCATCGACGGCAATCGGAATCTGCATCAGCAACGTGCCGCCTGCGATTTCGGACCGCAGCAAGCCGCCGCGATCGGCTCCGGCAGCACCTCGTCCTCGCCATAGCTGGTTGCCTCGCCATGGGTGAAGAAGGTTTCCCAGCGCACGCCCGCCGTATCCGTCACCCAGCTCTTGTCGGATTGGGCATAGCAACAGGTGGTCGCCTCCTGATCGACCGTAACCGCACCCGCGGCCTTGAGCCGCCCGGCCAGCACACCCAGCTCGTCACGGCTGTCGACCTGAATACCGACATGATCCACCCCGGCGCTGCGCTCACGCGCCGAAATGGCGAAGTTCACGCTCGGGTCATCCAGCATCCATTTGGCATAGTCGGCCTTGGTCACGGTCGGCTTGGCGTCGAACAGCACGCTGTAGAAGGAGATTGCGGGCCCCAGATCCGGCACGCTGACATGCATGTGTAGACGCTTCATCGGATATCTCCTATCGATTCGATATTTCGCATAATATCGAAATAATGGAGAATGGCAAGCCCTGCCGCTGTGTCGGATACGGGCGGTCTCTGCAGGATGGTTAAGACCGGATTGCCCATATCCCTTGGCGGTTCCGCAATCCCCCCCGTCCCATCCCTTCAGGTTCAGCCGCATGTATAGCGGAGGGGGTGTATATGGTTGTAGGGCTTGGGAAATTCGGCGCAGTTGCGCTGACATCGTGCGCGATGGCGTTAGTGCTCGCCAGCCCGGCGCAAAGCAGCGGTCCGATCAATCCGGTGCAGGGCGACGTCAGCCCGCTCTACGGCAAGATCAACCCCTTCTTCGGCGATCTGAATGCCAGCTATGGCAAGATCAATCCCTTCTACGGGAAGATCAATCCGTTTTACGGCAAGATCAATCCCTTCTGGGGGGACGTCACGGCCTATTGGAGTGGAACAAATCCGTTCGCGCAGACCGTGGATCCGGCAGCCCAAGCATTTTACGCGCCGAGCCGATATGATTCATTCTGGGGAAAGAATAATCCCTATCTCATCAGCCCGAATGGGTTGAGTTATGCCTCAATCGGATCCTTCTGGAAGACGGAGTTCAACGCCTGGTCGCCGATCCTGGCGCAATGGAATGCGGCAACCAGCGCGGCGGATGTGGCCAGCGTCGCGGCGCAGATCCAGACCGGCCTGATCCAACCTGCCTCTGCATTCTGGGCACCGTTCGTTCAGCGTTCGGGCAGCAACAACACGCTCCGGCTGATCCAGAGCCAGCTCGCCGCCGCCGGCGTCACATTCAATGCCGACGGGTCGATCAACGCGTCCAGCTTGCTCAACAGCGATCCGTCGCAGCGCGCGATGCTGTTCCTCAATCTTTACGACCGGCTGATGGACTATGCTGGCACCGGGCATGTCGATTGGTGGATGGGCCAGGTCGGCTGGAGCCCGTTGCTCGCGCAGACCCAAGGCACGCGGCCCGCGGGCATATTGGCGACGCCGACGATAGGCATGGTGGATTTCGTGATCGCCAACGGGCGGCATGTCTCCAATCAGGTCACGCAATATGGCAGCACGGTTTTTGCCGACGGGCACGGCGCGGCGGTCGGAAGCCTGATCATCGGCGCGACCGACGGATCCGGCGTGATGGGCGTGATGCCGCAAGGATCTGGCAAGGTGCTCGTCTACGATCCGTATGACGATACGGGCACGACTAACTGGACTGACGTCGGCCAGGGCATCAAGACATTGTCCGCAACCATTTTCAACGGCCAGCTGGTGCCGATGGGCGTTCTCAACGCCAGTCTGGGCGTACCGGGCTGGACACTGAATCCCGGCTGGAACGACGCGCTCCAATATGCCGGCGCGCATGGTCATAATCTGGTCGTTGCCGCCGGCAATGACGGCAGCACCCAGACGCAGAACGTGACCTGGAACTTTACTGCCAATCCGACCCTGATCATCGTGGGATCGGTCGGGGCGGACGGCACGATCTCCAATTTCTCGAACCGTCCGGGCGAGGCCTGCCTGCTACCCACCGGTACCGCCGTCTGCACCGAAGCCAACAAGCTGAAATATCATTTCATCGTCGCGCCCGGCGAGTTGATCCTCGTCTCGGATGGCCTGGGCGGGCATATGCGGCAGTCAGGCACCTCGCTTGCGGCGCCGCTCGTGTCGGGCGCGATTGCCTTGTTGCAAAACCGCTGGCCCTGGCTTTCCAACCATCCCGACGAGACCGCACAGATCATCCTCAAGTCGGCAACGCCCAAGGGCGATCATCCCGGCGCGGACCCCGTCTATGGCGTAGGCGAACTCAATATCGCCGCTTCGCAATCGCCGCTCGATTGGACCAGGCTGGTCTACTACCAGCAAGGCAGAGGGGTGTTGGCGTCACTTACCCCAATCCCGCTTTCGACGGTCGTGACGCAAATCAAGAGCGGCACGCAATCGTCCTGGGACGCGTCTGGCCTGTGGTACAGCGCGTTCGAACCGATCGGCGCGACCTATCGCGATTTCCAAATCCCGCTTTCGTCCAAGCTCGTCGGGCTGAACGCCTCGACCGGGGCCGGCATGCAAGCCTATCAATCCAATCTGACGATGGCACTGCGGTCGCAGGCAATCCATTTCGCGGGGGTCAGCGCGGATCATCCCGAGCAAGGAGGCCTGGTTTCGGGCTTTGCCCGCTCGACCGTGCCTGCCGGCCGGATTGCCGGCATGCAACTGCGGGTCAGCGTGACACCGGCACAGATCGGCAATGCCTTCCAGATGCGCTCGGCGCGCTATGACACGGATGCGGTGCTGGTCGGCGACAAAGCAAGCTTCGCCTTCGGTTATGGCAATGGCGCGGCGGCGCTGGACGGCAGCGCGGGCTTCGCCTTCCGCACCGATTACGACCTTGGCCAGGGCGGCGCCAATCCGCTGCTCGGCCTGGCCTCGGGCGGCGCCTATATGGGTGGGCGAGCGATCCTTGCCGAGGGGCTGACGATCGGCTTCGGGACGACCGACCGCATGGCGCGCCGCAACCTTTCGGCATTCGGCATCGATCGTGCGACCGCGGGCGACTGGGTCGATCGCTATGCCGCGCAGGCGCAGACGATCAGCCTGGCCTATCGCATCGGCCATGGGCTGACCGCGCGCGCCGGCTTCACCCACCTGCATGAGGATGCGGCCTTGCTCGGCATCCAGTCGCTCGATCGCGCCGACCTGCAGGGCGGATCCATCACCGACGGCGCCAGCGCGGGCTTCGATCTGGCGATTGGCAATAGCTGGACGATCGCGGGTACCGGCACGCTCGCGCATACCCGCGCCAACGCCGGCCAGATCCGCGCCAACGGGCTGACCAGCGCTTCGGCGGAGCTGGCGGTGATCAGGTCGCGATTGCTGGCCAGGAATGACGAAGTTCGGCTGAGCTTGGCGAGCCCGTTGCACACAATCGGTGGCCATCTTGTCTATTCGAGCGTGGGTGTGATCGACCGCGCGACCGGTGCGATCGGCATCGTCGACCAGACTTTCGCGCCCAAGGGCCGGCTGCCGCTCGCGGGACAGGCGACGTACGGGCTGGCGCTGCCGCGAGGAAAAGGCGAGTTCAGTTTCTTCGGCCGGGTCGACCGCGATGCCGAGTTGATCGCGACAAATGCGATCGGTTACAGCGGCGGCGTCCAGCTTCACCTGGCTTTCTGACCGGCAGAGGAAGAGCGCCGTCTCGCTTTCCCCTATGGAAAACAATGAGTTTCCGCGTGCGAGATAGGATCTCGGCCTAAAAGCGAGACCAAAATCGCCGTTCCTTAAATTGATCGGCCGGAGGGCTGCCGATCAGGGGGGAGGGCGTTTCTTGCAGACCCATTTCGCCGTCCCTCGACGAGGCGGCAGGAGGAAGGCGATCGTGTTCGCGGCCCTGGCGCTGCTGGCCGCGCGCGCCTCCGCCACACCGCAGTCCGACTATGACGCCGTCATCGCAGCCACCAAAAGCGTGATGATGGAGGATCCCCGCAAGGCTCTGGCGCTCGCTCGGGAGGCAGAGGCCCGGGCGACCGCGCTGCCCGCCGGACACGGAACAGCGCTGAACGTTGCGCGCGCGCAATGGCTGCAGGGGGAAGCCCTGTCGCGGCTCGATCAGGGCGACCGCGCGCTGCCGATCCTGGAAAAAGCGCTGACGACTGTAGTCAGGGTTGCGCCCACCGACCGGTTGCATGGCGACCTACTGCTGTCGCGCGGCTGGGTGGAGGAGATACGGGGCGCGATCGCGCCCGCGCTCGCCGATTTCCAACATGCCTTCATCCTGTATCGCGGCGCCGGCGAGCAGCGTGGCGAGGCCAAGGCGCTGCAGAATATTGCCGGCATCTATCAGGATGCGGGCGACGATGAGCGGTCGCTGCGTTATTATGCGGAGGCGACCGAGGTCTATCATGGCGATCCGGCTTTCGAGATCGCCGCCTATAATAATGTCGGCGAGACGTTGCGCCTGCTCGGCCGCTATCGTGCGGCCGAGGGTCAATATGCCAAGGCGCTAACAGCGGCGCACTCGGCGCAAAGCCCGCTGCTGCAGGCCAACATCCTTACCAACATGGCGACCACGCGGCTGCTCGCCGGCGACGCGATCGGAGCGGAAAAACTCGCTCGGCGCGCGCTCGCGCTGTCGCGCGCGCGCGCCGCGTCGGATGAGAGGCCGTTTGCTCTCGGCGTGCTTGCCGAGGTGGCGATGAAGCGCGGTGAGGTGGGGCAGGCCGAACGGCTGATCGGGCGCACGTTCGCCGGCATCGACCTGGCCGACAGCCCCCTGCCCTATCGCGACTTCCACAAGGCGGCAGCCGACATATACAGCCGCTCGGGCCGGCCCGAGCTCGCTCTGGCGCATCTGCGCGCATGGAAAAGGCTCGACGACAATGTCCGCGCGCTCGCCGCATCGACCAATGCCGCACTGATGGCGGCGCGGTTCGATTTCTCGAACCAGAATTTGCGCATCGTGCAGTTGCAAGCCAATCGCGCGCGGCTGCACGAGATAGTATTGCGCATCGTCGCGACCGCGGTCACGTTGATCGCCGGCCTGATGCTGCTTGGCATGTTGTCTTTCCGCCGCAGCCGCAACGAGACCCGCGAGGCTAACCGCCAGCTGACGAAGGCGCTGCAGGCCAAGTCGGACTTCCTGGCAATGACCAGCCACGAGATTCGCACGCCGCTCAACGGCATTCTTGGCATGACGCAGGTGATGCTTGCCGACCGATCGATCGACGGGCCGCTGCGCACCAAGATCCAGATAGTTTACGGCGCGGGCGAGACGATGCGGGCGCTGGTCGACGACATTCTCGACCTGTCGAAGATGGAAACCGGCAAGCTCGCGATGAACCGGACGAGCCTGCGCCTGCGCGACGTGCTCGACGATGCGGCAAGCCTGTGGCGCACAAAAGCGGAGGATAAAGGCCTCAGCTTCACGCTCGATCTCGATCATTGCCCTATGCTGGTCGAGGAGGATGAAGACCGGCTACGGCAAATCGTCTTCAATCTGTTGTCGAATGCGGTCAAATTCACGGAGAGAGGCGGGGTCACGCTGCGCGCCCACGCCGGGGATGGACGGCTGAAGATCGCTGTCGCGGACACCGGTATCGGTATCGACGCGGCGCAGCACGAATTGATCTTCGAGAAATTCCAGCAGGCGGATGCGGGCACGTCGCGCCGTTATGGCGGCACGGGGCTTGGCCTCGCCATCTGCCGTAATCTGGCTGAGGCGATGGAGGGGGCCGTGGCGGTCGAGAGCCATGCCGGCGCAGGTGCCACCTTCACGCTTTCGCTGCCATTGCGCGTCGTCGCGCCGGCGGAAGGCGAAGACACGGCACGCCGGACCGACGCCGCGCCGGTGCTGCTGCTCGAGCCCAATCCTCTCATCCAACGCGTCGTCGCCAGTGCGCTGAGCCGCGGCCTGGGCGAGGTGGAAGCGGTGAGCGACGCCCCCGCACTGCTTGCCGCGCTTGAGACAGCGGCTCGAACCCACCTCATCGTCCAGGCAAACGTCGCGGGCGACCAGTTAAAGGCGATCATCGCCGCAGCGAATAGCGCGCGCGTTGTTCTGCTAGTCGCCGCGGAAGACGAACCGGATATCGCCGCGACCGGGGCTGCCGGTATCGTGATCCTTCGGAAACCGGCGTCGTGCGATGAGTTACTGGCGGCGGCCCGAGGTGACCGGCCCATTCTCGCCGCCTGACCGCGATCGCTCGACACGGGAATTCGGGGGTCACATTTCTTCAAAATTCCGTTGACACTTGCAACAAAGCCACAGGAAGTCATTCTTCCCTACAGCTTAATATATACGCAATGGATCGTAGTCCGATATTTCTGAATAAAATCATTTGATGCGCTGCCGCACACAATTGACAGCATTCGGGGTGAGCGTAACTTTCCCGTCACAAAGCGGAGCAGCCGTCTCCGTCGCATAATGTGGAGGGTGATGTCCGAACGGGCCCAGCTTCAGCTCGGGGGACATTATGACGAAGCCTGTTCCTAACCACATTACCAAAGCTATTCTTCTCGCGACCACGGCGGCGATCACTTCACTGACTTTCGCCGAAGCGGCTCAAGCCCAGGCAGCGCCCGCGGCTACCACGACCGTTGCCGACGAGCAGAAGGAAACGGTCGTCGTTATCGGCACCCGCCGTACCGACCGCACGCTTACCAATTCCGCATCTCCGGTCGATGTGATCAGCTCGGTTGAGCTTCAGTCCCAGCCGTCCGCGAACATGTTGGACAGCCTCAAGAACCTCGTTCCGTCCTTCTTCGTCCCGCAGAACACGATTTCCGACGCATCAAGCTTCGTGCGCGCGCCGTCGCTGCGCGGCTTGCCGGGAGACGAAGTGCTGGTGATGCTGAACGGCAAGCGCTTCAACCGTTCCGCGCTGGTGCAGGTCTATACCGGCGGCGACACTGGCCTATCCTTCGGCTCGCAGGGTTCGGACATTTCGGCCATCCCCGCGATCGCGATCGGCAACCTTCAGGTGCTGCGCGACGGCGCGACTGCCCAATATGGCTCGGACGCCATCGCCGGCGTGCTCAATTATGGATTGAAGAACGCCGATCACGGGCTCGAGGTCGATGGCCGCTATGGCCAATATTATCCGGGCGACGGTGAATCCAAACAGATCGCCGCCAATCTGGGCCTGTCGTTGTTCGACGCCGGCTTCCTCAATATCTCCGGCGAATATGACCGCGATAGCGGCACCAGCCGCGGCGAGACCCGCCCGCTGGCCATGATCTTCGCGCAGCAGCATCCAGATCTGGCGAGCCAGCTGCCCAATTATCCGGGGCCAGCGCAGATCTGGGGTTCGTCGCCATCGCACGGCTACAAGTTCCTGGTGAACTCGCAACTCGACGTGACCGACAGCAGCCATGTCTATCTGTTCGCCAACGTCGCGCACAGCAACGCGAATGAGAGCTTCAACTATCGCTCGCCAATCAGCGGCACGGCGGTCGACGTGAATGGCGTGAGCCACAGTCTTGGCGCGAACGGCGCCTTCAAGAATATTTTCTACCTGACGCCCTGCCCGGCCGGCAATGCGACCTGCCCGGCAGGCGGGTTCGTCAAGGATGCCAATACGTTCCTCTTCACGTCGCTTTATCCCGCCGGCTTTACGCCGCGCTTCGTCGGCAAGACCGATCAGGCCTATGGCACGTTGGGCTATAAGGGCGCGTTCGGCGACCTGACCTATGATGTTTCGGGAACGACCAGCCGCAACGCGCTGGGCCTGTCCATGTATAACTCGCTCAACGCATCCTATGGTCCACAGACGCAGACAAGCTTCCAGTTCGGCAAGCTGATCCAGAAGGAAACCGACTTCAACCTGGACCTGAGCTATCCAATCGATGTGGGCTTCGCGAGCCCGCTGACCGTTTCGGGCGGCGCGGAGTGGCGGCGTGAGGAATACACGCAGACGTCGGGCGATCCGCAATCCTACGGTGTGGGCCCCTATGCGGTGGCGCAGAAGCTCTACGTCCTGACCGCACCCGGCGTCTACGCGCCGGCGGGTACGAGCTCGGCACAATCGCCGGGCGCAAGCGGCTATGGCGGCACCAGCCCCGAAGCCTCGGGCAGTTGGGCGCAGAAGAGCTATGCCGTGTATGGCGATCTGGAGACCGACGTCACCAGCGCGCTCAGCGTCGGCCTGGCCGGTCGTTACGAGCATTACAGCACGTTCGGCGGCAAGGCGGTCGGCAAGCTCAACGCGATCTACAAGATCAGCGACGCTTTCTCCATCCGCGGCACGGTCGGCACCGGCTTCCACGCGCCTTCGCCCGGCCAGTCCAACGACGAGATCCTGACCACCAACTTCGTCGCGGGCAACCAGGTCCAGACTGGCACCTACCCCGTCTCCAGCCCGATCTCGCAATATTATGGCGCGTCAGTCCTGAAGCCGGAGAAATCGACCAATTTCGGGCTGGGCGTGGTGGCCAAGCCCCTGCGTGGCCTGACCGTGACGGTCGATGGCTACAGCATCAAGGTGAAGGACCGTATCGGCATTTCGCAGAACTTCACCGTGACGGCGGCCGATGTCATCAAGCAGCCCGCTTTGGCGGCGGTCGGCGTCGGCGGCAATATCAACTATTTCACCAACGGCTTCGATACCCGCACCAGCGGCGTGGACGTGGTCGCGACCTACCATAGCCATGCCGGCCCGGGCGATCTCAACCTGACGCTCGCCTACAATTACAACAAGTCGAAGGTCACCAAGTTCGATCCGGCGGTGATCAGCCAGCCGCAGATCATCGACGTCGCCCACCTGGCGCCCAACCATCGCGCAAACCTGGGTGCGACCTACGCGATCGGCGCTTTCACGTTCAACGCACGCGAAAATTACTACAGCTGGTGGCGCGACGAGGTGGACTATCCGGGCCAGAAGTTCGGCGCGCGCGCGACGACAGATTTCGACGTGAGCTATACGTTCAGCGAGACGGCGACGTTCACGGTCGGCGCGAACAACATCTTCAACACGCACCCGGAGAAGATCGCCCAATCCTCCTCCAATCCCATCTACGTGCTGACCAACAGCACCGCCGACGGCCAGGTCTATCCGCGCAGCGGCGGCCCCTTCGGGATCAATGGCGGGCTCTGGTATGCCCGGGTAAGGTTCAAGTTCTGAGCCCGGAAGGCTTGCTTCACCTGGGGGGCTTCGGCCCCCCCCCCATTTTATGTGGAGAGGGGCCGCAGAGATATCTTATGGCGATCGGATCACCGCGAACTTTCAGGGTATTGAGCAATGAACGGCTTCACCCACCGGCTGGCGCAGACGGAGGATCTGGAGGCTTTGCGCGGCCTGATGGGCCGCGCGATCAGCCATCTTCAGACCGGTTTCCTCTCGCCCGACCAGGTGCGCGCGAGCCACAAGGTGATGGGGCTGGATACGCAATTGGTGCGCGACCAGACCTATTTCGTGATCGAAAAGGATGGCGCACTGGCCGGCTGCGGCGGCTGGAGCTGGCGCGCAACGCTGTATGGCGGGGACGAGAGCGTGATCGCGCGCGAGCCTGCCCCGCTCGATCCGGCGACCGACGCTGCACGGATCCGCGCCATGTATACCGATCCCGCTTACGCGCGGCAGGGTGTGGGGCGGCTGATCATGGACCTGTGCGAAGGTGCGGCGCGGGCGCACGGCTTCCGCAAGGTCGAGATGATGGCGACGCTTTCGGGCGAACCGCTCTATCGCGCCTGTGGCTATAGGCCGGTTGAATATATCCAGTCCGCTGCCATTGGCGGCGTGCGCGTCCCCCTGATCCGCATGGGCAAGACGCTGGTCGAGTGAAGCAGGAATAGGCTACGGTGCGATGATGCTGGCAAAGCTGCCCGTCGCCCACCGCGCCGACTTCGGCTGGGCCGCCTACCGGTAATGGCGGGGAGATGGAGCCGGCTTCCATTCCCTTCGCCGACGCGCTGCGTGTCTGGATCCGCGTTGCTCTGCTCAGTTTCGGCGGCCCGGCCGGCCAGATCGCAACCATGCATCGTATCCTGGTCGACGAAAATAAGTGGATCGCGGAAGAGCGTTTTCTGCACGCGCTCAACTTCTGCATGCTTCTCCCGGGGCCTGAGGCGCAGCAGCTCGCCATTTATATCGGCTGGCTGCTTCACCGTATAAAAGGCGGGCTGGCGGCGGGCATTTTATTCGTCCTGCCTGGCGCGGCCGCGATGATGGCCTTGTCCTGGCTCTATGTTCTCGAGGGGCATGTCGCGCCGATCGCGGCCCTATTCTTCGGATTGAAGGCTGCGGTGGTGGCGATCGTCTTCCAGGCGGTGCATCGTATCGCACGCCGTGCGCTGACTGGCTGGCAACATTATGCGATCGCAGCGCTCGCTTTTGCCGCGCTGTTCCTGCTCCACATACCCTTTCCAGCGGTGATCGCGTGTGCAGCGCTGCTCGGCCTGGCCGGAAGCGCCAGTACAGCCGCTGCGAATAGAAAAACGAACCCGCCGGAGGCCGGCGAACAAGGTGACAGCGGGGGCGCACGCGGTTGGACGATCGTGACTTTGCTGGTCCTTTGGCTTGCGCCAGTCGCCCTGCTCCACCAGATCGGGGCTCCAGCCGGTGCGCTTGGCGAGATCGCCTCATTCTTCACACGGCTAGCGACCGTCAGCTTCGGCGGCGCCTATGCGGCGCTCAGCTGGGCTGGCCAGGTGGCGGTCAGCCATTATCACTGGCTGGCACCGCGAGAGATGCTTGACGGGCTTGGCCTGGCAGAGAGCACGCCGGGTCCCCTGATCATCGTCACCCAGCATATCGGTTTTCTCGCCGCCTACCGTAGCCCGGGCTCGCTGCCGCCCTTGCTGGCGGGCACGCTGGGTGGCCTGCTCGCGACGTGGGCGATCTTCACGCCCTGTTTCCTCTGGGTGTTTCTCGGGGCGCCTTATGTCGAACGGCTGCGGCGTAGCCCGACGCTGCGCGCGGCCTTGGGCGGCATTACCGCCGCGGTGGTGGGCGTGATCCTGAATCTCGGCCTGTGGTTTGCATTGCATTTCTGGTTCGGACAGATCGAAGACCGGCGCCTGGGCCTGCTTCATTTGCCCGCCCTCCGCTGGTTATCGCTCGACCAGCAGGCCGTGTTGCTGTCGCTTGCCGCGCTGGCTGCGGCATTCCTGTTCAGGCGCGGAACGTTCGCGATCCTCGGCGGCTGTGCCGCAGCAGGACTGGCTCTGAAGCTGCTCTGAAAGCCAATCGCCCCATGGCGCCGGCGCCATTTCGGCCCGCCCCGAACCGCGCACGAATGACGGCAGGCCGTTCGCGTCACACCGCGGGCCGACCCTGCCTTCTCTGGCGGAATCGTTGCGGATCAATGCATTGTCGGGCTGGTCCTAACCACAGGAGAGTAAGACCATGGTTCGTCTGATGATTGCCGGCACGGCCTTGATGGCCCTTGCGGGAGCCGCCGGTGCCCAGACTAGTCCGGCCGCGCCGGATACGACCGTAGCAGCCCCCGCGCCCGCACCGACCGATAGCCAACCGGGCATGGCATCCCCGCCAACTCCCACAACGGATGCGACCGCGCCGGCCCCGGCACCCGATGCCACCACTGCCAGCCCGGACGAGAGCAAAGGCAAGAAGAAGCACAAGCCGCACTGAGCCCAGCGCGGCATGAGCGGCCGCAGCCCGGTGGCCCCCGGGCTGCGGCCTTTTTTCCACGATCGCCGATCTAATATAGCGCGGCGACGGCCTCGGCCCGACCCTTCAACTCGGCCCTGAGCGCGTCGGGCGCTATAACCTCCACCGCAGCACCCAGGCCGAGCAACTGGCCCGCGGCGTAAGCCACGCTTTCGATCGGAACTTCTACGTCGCGCCAGCCATCCGCCTGCGGAGTGGCGGCGAAAATCGGTTCAGCCATGTCGGCATTGAGCGAGCCAAGCCGCGACATCGCCGCGGGCGCGACACGCAGCCGCGCCACGTCGCGACGCAGGCTCGCCTCGAACTGATCGAGCGCGTCGCGCCAGGCGGCGGCCAGATCGAAGGCCGCCGGGCGCGCGAATCCCTCGTCGAGCAAGGCCAGATCGCGCGCATATTCCAGCTTGTGAATTGCGGGACGGCCGCGCCGTAGCGCCACGAAATAATATTCACCCGCCTTGAGCACGATACCGAGCGGCTCAAGCACGCGCGGCCGGGGTCCGACCCAACTTTCGTAGGTGAGACTGAGCCGCCGGCATTCCCACACGGCGCGTGCAAGCAGGCGCAAATCCTCCCGCCTGGGTGCGGGACGGCGATGCCAGGGCACCGGATCGAAATGGAAGCGGTCGGCGACGCGCTGCGCGGCCACGCTCGATTGCGCAGGCATGGCGGCGAACAATTTGAGCCGCGCGGTGGCGGCGGTCTCGCCAAACCCGAGATCGGCGGCGGTGGCGGGCATGCTGGAGAGCAAGATCGCCTCTGCCTCCTCGCCGGTCATTCCAGTGAGGCGCGTCTGCCAGCCGTCGAGCAACGCGAAGCCGCCCGCCGCACCACGCTCGGCATAGACCGGCACGCCCGCGGCGCTCAACTCATCCATGTCGCGATAGATCGTGCGTGTCGATACTTCGAACCGCTCGGCCAAGCTGCGCGCCGCGACACGCCCATGAATCTGGAGAAGGATCAGGATCGAAAGCAGGCGGCTGGCGCGCATTTTTCTTTCATAGCCCGATAATGATGACGCATCTTGTCATATTTGCGAGCGTAATCGCGCCGTATGGATAAGCAACATGCGCTCACCCGCCGCACGCTGATCGCCGGCGGCACGCTGATCGCCGGCGGCACCCTGCTCACCACCGCGCTTGCGGTACCCGCCACCGGCGCGGTGCCGCTGCGCGATTTTTCGTTTCAGGACGGGCATTGGACGGTGCATCACCGGACGCTTCGCAAGCGGCTGGCCGGCAATACGGAGTGGTTCGAATTCACCGGAACGACCACAGCCGGGCCGCTGATGGGTGGGGAGGCCGGCTTTGAGGACAATTTCCTCGACCACCCGGCTGGCGCTTACCATGCCGCAGGACTGCGCCGGTTCGATCGCGCGACCGGCCTGTGGTCGATCTGGTGGTGGGATGGCCGCTTTTCCGAGATCGATCCGCCGGTGGTCGGCAGGTTCGAAAATGGCGTCGGGACATTCTTCGGCGACAGCGAATTGAACGGCCGGGCCGTCAGAGTCCGCTACATTTGGGACATGCCCACGCCCGCCGTACCGCGCTGGCAGCAGGCCTTTTCGCTCGATCACGGCACCAGCTGGGAGACCAATTGGTTCATGGAGTTCCGACGATGATCGATCGGCGTCTGTTCCTGGCGGGGGCCGCAGGGGCGGTGATAGCGCCCGCGGCGACGGCGGATTCGCCCCGTCTGGCAGTGTTCGAGCTGCGGCAATATACTCTGAAGGGCGGCACGCGCGAGGCCTTCACCAGCCTGTTCGCGCGGGAGTTCGTGACAACGCAGAATGACGTGGGCAGCCATGTCCGCGCCGTGTTCCGCGACCTCGATGACCCTGACCGCTTCGTCTGGATACGGGGCTTTGCGGACATGGACGCTCGCAAGGCCGCGCTGGAAGCCTTCTATTTCGGGCCGGTGTGGAAAGCGCACCGTACCGAGGCAAATGCAATGATCGTCGACAGCGACAATGTGCTGCTGCTCACGCCCGGCGTCGGCATGGTCGGGCCGCCTATGTTGGGCGGAACAGGCGTGGTGCGGATCGCGATATACCGGCTGCGCGAGGTCGATCCCGCCGCCTTCGCGGCCTTCTTCGCGGCCAGGATGCAGCCGGGGATCGAGGCGGCGCGCGCGCGGGTCGTTGCGACGCTCACCACCGAGGCTGCGGTCAACAATTTCCCGCGGCTGCCGGTACGCGAGCACGATCCGGTCTTCCTGTGGATCGCGCATTTCCCCGATGTGGCGGCCGAGCGTGCCTTCAATGCGGCATGGGCCGCGACCAGCGGCTGGCGCGACGGCATCGCCGACGCACTCCTCCCCGCTCTGATGCAAAAGCCGGAGGTGCTGCGGCTAGCGTCCACAATCCCTGTCCCGGATGCCTGAGCGCGGGTGCGCACTCCGCGCCGTCATGCTAGTGGAGCGGCATGGCGGAAGATGAAGAGCGGCCGGTGCTGCCGTGGCGGCTGGTTGTCGGGATTCTCCTTCATTTCGCGATTCCCGCCTACCTGCTGTTCCTGCTGATCGCCTTCCTGATATCGCCCGGTACAGCCATGCCGGCCGAGGCGCGCGTGCGCTGGCTGCTGCGCGAGAGCGGCATGTTCGTGGGCGGCTTCGTGCTCGCGACTTTCGCTGCAGGCTTCGTGAGCGCGCTGATCGACCTGGTCCTGCGCCGGTTGCGGCGGCGCACGCAGGCGCGCGATCCAGATCGATCTGCGATCGCGTCGCGACAACGCAGCCGGAAAGCGCTCGCCCGGATCGCGGCGGCCGATTGGGGCAAGGCGCATGCGCAGGTCGCTGCTGCCGTCGAACGGCTGGGGCGCGACCCATGGGATCATTGCGATGCCGCCGGCCAGCGTCTCTCGATGGACCTGATGGAGGCGGCCAATGCCTTCGTTCCCGCGCTCGACAGCGCGCGTGGCTCCAAGCGCGCCGAGCTGGCCGATCTGGCCGCGGCGGCACTCGGCCGGATCGCGGACGCACTGGAACAGCAGGCGGCCGATAAAAGCCGGCTCGACGAAGGCGATGCGCGCACGATCGCGCGCATGATCGACCTCCGTTATGGTGATAATGATCGTCCGGTTTCGCTGGACCCGCCAAAAGAGCGAGAGTAAATCGAGTCGCAGTAAGACCCATTGCACGACATGCGGGGGCATGCCGGTTTGGCCCGGGTCTTCAGAAGGACCTTATGCTCACCACCAACATTGTTGTTCTTGGCGGCTCCGCTGCCACGGTTCTGCTCGTCTTCACGCTTTTCATGGCGTCGCGCTGCGTTCGCTATGTCGGCAACAACCGCGTCGCGATCGTCGAGAAGCTATGGAGCCGCAATGGCTCCATCACCAGCGGCCTGATCGCGCTTGGCGGCGAGGCGGGCTACCAGCCCGACGTGCTGCGCGGCGGCTATCATTTCTTCTTCCCGTTCCAGTTCCGGGTCCATGCCCAGCCGCTCGTCACGATTCCGCAGGGGCAGATCGGCTATATCTTCGCACGCGACGGCGCGCCTTTGGGCCCGACCCAGACGCTCGCGAGCAATGCTAAGACCGCCGACTTCCTCGACGTCCGCAATTTCCTGACGCTGGGCGGCCAGAAGGGTCCGCAGCGCACGATCCTGCGCGAGGGCACCTACGCCATCAACCTCGCCCAGTTCGTGATCATCACGCGCGAGCATATCTATGGCGTGATGCTGGAGGCGAACGATGCGTCCTTGTTCGGCGAGATGCAGAATGTGATCGCCGAACGCAGCGGTTTCGACGCGGTCGTAATCAAGGACAATCAGGACATGCTCGGCATCGTAACCGTGCATGACGGACCGGCCTTGACCGCCGATCAGATCATCGCGCCCGAAGTCGGCACCGACCAGTCAGACGATCGCTGCTTCCACAACAGCTTCCAGGATCCGGAGAAATTCATCGCGGCCGGCGGTCGTCGCGGCCGTCAGCTCCAAGTGCTGGTCGAGGGCAGCTATTTCATCAACCGGCTGTTCGCCACGGTGGAAATGGTCGCCAAGACGGTGATCGAGGTCGGCCATGTCGGCGTCGTCATCAGCTATACCGGCGAAAGCGGTGCGGACATTTCGGGTGTAGATTACCGCCATGGCGAACTGGTCGATCGCGGCACGCGCGGCGTGTGGAACGAGCCTTTGCTGCCCGGCAAATATGCGTTCAACACTTATGCCGGCAAGATCCTGACGGTGCCGACTACCAACTTCATCCTGAAGTGGGAAAGCGACGTCACCGGCCAGCATAAGCTGGACGAGAATCTGTCCGAAGTGTCGCTGATCACCAAGGACGCGTTCGAGCCGACCTTGCCGCTCTCGGTGGTGGTCCATATCGACTATCGCAAGGCGCCCTTGGTCGTGCAGCGCTTTGGCGACATCAAGAAACTGGTCGAACAGACGCTCGATCCGATGGTCTCGGCCTATTTCAAGAATGTCGCGCAGCGGAAGACGTTGATCGAGCTGCTGCAGGAACGCAGCGACATCCAGATGCAGGCGGGCGACGAAATGCGCGCCAAGTTCAGCGCGTACAATCTGGAACTGCAGGAGGTGCTGATTGGCACGCCGCGCGCGGCCGAGGGTAATGACCAGATCGAGCAGGTGCTAACGCAGCTTCGCCAGCGCCAGGTCGCCGAGGAGCGTGTCGCCACCTACGAGAAGCAGAAGCGGGCGGCGGAAAGTGAGAAGACGCTGCGCGAGGCGGAAGCCCGCGCGCAGCAGCAGACCTCGATCACCGAGTCCGAACTTTCGATCACGGTGCAGGAGAACCAGGGCAAGGCGGCGCTGAAACGCGCGACCCAGGATGCCGAGCAGACCCGCACGCTCGCCAAGGCCGAGGCGGACCGCATCAGGATCGTCGGCGAGGGCGAAGCCGCCAAGATGATCGCGATCGCATCGGCCGATGCCGAGCGGATCACCAAGACCGGCCTCGCCACCGCCGAGACGATCGAGAAGCAGGCGGCCGCATCGGGCGGCGCGCAATATCAGCTCACCCGCCAGGTGGTGGAACGGCTGGCGGAGGCGCTTGAGCGGTCAGGCGTCGACATCGTACCGCGTGTGCAGATCAGCGCGGGCGGCAACAATGACGGCGGCGGCGAAGGCGGCGGGCTGGTCCAGGCCTTGATGGGCCTGCTGCTCTCCGAAAAGGGCACGGCCCTGCTCGGCGGGCCTGAGACGGTGACCGATCGCAAGCCGGCCCGCGCCAGGCCCAAGGCCAATGGCGAGCAAATCGCGGCGGAATAGGCTGCAGCTCCAAACCAGAATGCACTCGCGCCCGCGCCGTTCCGACGGCGCGGGCGTTCTGGTTTCAGCGCAGCGCTTGACTATATATACATTATCGTGAATATACACGTTCATGCAATCTGAACTGTTCGAGACACTTGCCGATCCGACCCGCCGCCGTATCGTGGAAACGCTGCGCGGCGGCGAGCGGCAGGTGAACGACATCGTGCTGCGGGCGGGCATCCATCAATCGGGCGTGTCGCGCCATCTGCGCATCCTGCACGAGACCGGCTTCGTGTCGGTTCGGCCCGAAGGCCAGCGCCGCTTCTACGCGCTCAGGGCAGAGCCCTTTCGAGAGATGGAAAGCTGGCTGGCCGGCTATCACCAGCTGTGGGCGGCGCGGCTCGACCGCTTCGGGGCGGCGCTCGCACACCAGAAATCCGCCAAGACCCGGAAGGAACCTGGACAATGACCGACCTTTGCAATTTGGACGGGGGCGAGACGCCTTTGGCCCCGGTCGTGTTCGAGCGGACCTACAATGCCTCGATCGAGGAATTATGGGCGCTTTGGACCACGAAGGACGGCTTCGAATCCTGGTGGGGCCCGGAGGGCTTCCGCGTCGAGGTCCGCAGGATCGAGCCGCGATCCGGCGGCGCGCTTCATTACGACATGATCGCGGACGCGCCGGAGGCGATCGCGGCGATGAAGCAGATGGGCCAGCCGCTCAGCCACGACACCAAGGGTTGGTATGACGAATTCGTGGCCCACACGCGGCTGACGCTGAAACATCTCATCGATTTCGTCGTGGGCGCCGAACCCTATGAGAGCCTGATCGAGGTGGATTTCGAACCACTCGGCGACCGCGCGCGGATGGTGGTCACCGCACATCCACACCGCGACGGCCATTGGACCCGGATGGCGGTGGAAGGCTTCCGCAGCCAGCTCACCAAGCTCGACCGGCGCTATAGCGCGGGGTGAAAGCCGCGCTAAACAAGCGCATGGCAGAAGACACGCTCAACCTGACCGGTTTCTGGAAGGGCGTGTTCAGCTATCCGCATTCGCTGCCGCCCAACCAGTTCGATGCCGAACTGCGCGAGCATGCGGGTCTGATCACCGGCGAGACGAGCGAGCATGGCCGCAGCGGCCAGACGCTGCACGGGATGATCGAGGGCCAGCGTCACGGTTTAGAGGTCGGTTTCTCCAAGCTCTATGACGCGATGCGGCGCGCCACCACGCCGGTTCATTATTCGGGCATCCTGAGCGGAGACGGTACCGAAATCTCCGGCACCTGGACCATCCCCGGCAATTGGTCGGGCACATTCCTGATGGTCCGCGCCAAGCCGAAAGCAATCGCTGTCGAGCGCAAAGTTGCCGAGACGGTGCGCTGAACCAAGCCAGCGCGGCAGTCAGCAGACCGCGTCGATCAAGGACTCGTCCGCCGGAATCTGGCCGTCGAGCATCAGCATGGCGAGCCCATGGACCAAGGCCCAAGCCTCGACCGCGGCGGTGCGCGTCTCGCGGCTCTCGGGATCGCTGCCCATTTGCGCGGCGACGTTGGCGAGCAGGAAGTTCATCGCCTCGGGCCGTTCTTCACGCTGCACCCGATACGCAGCGATCAACGGCGAAGTGAAGATCAGCCGGTACAGCGCGGGATTGGCGAGCGCGAAGCGGACGTAGGCGCGCCCCGTCGCGGCGAAGCCTTCCTCGCCTCCGCCCGCGGCCGCGGCCGCTTCATGCTGGCCTGCGCCGAGCCGCTTCAGCCCGTCTTCCGCCAATGCGGTCATCAGCGATTCCTTGTCGGGAAAGTGGCGATAGACCGAGGGCGCGCTGACCCCGACACGACGCGCGAGTTCGCGCAGCGAGAGCGAATCGGCCCCCGCCGATTCCCCCAGCATCGTCAGCCCCTCGGTGATCAACGCCGCGCGCAAATCCCCATGATGATAGGGCTTTTTGCCAATGTTGACACTGTTAGCATTTCTCGCCATGCTTACATCGTAAACATTGGAGGCAGATATGGGAAGCCAGGTTGAAGCATTGATCCGGCAGGCGGTGACCAAGGGCATCGAAACGGTCGCGTCAGTAAGCCGCGCAGTAAATCCGGGGGCCGCCGACCACCCCTTCCTGCACGGCATCCACACGCCGATGACGCAGGAGCTGGAGATCACGGATCTGCCGGTGAGCGGCACGATCCCGACCGCGCTCGACGGTCACTACCTGCGGATCGGGCCCAATCCGGTGAACCCCGATCCCTCCGGCTATCACTGGTTCATCGGCGACGGCATGGTCCACGGGCTGTGCATCAGCCAGGGCCGCGCGCGCTGGTACAAGAATCGCTGGATTCGCTCGACTGCCGTCGCCCAGGCTTTGGGCGAAGCGCCGGCACCGGGCCCGCGCCACAGCTTCGATACGGTCAACACCAATGTCGTGGCCATAAGCGGGCGCACCTTCGCGCTGGTCGAGGCGGGTTCCTATCCGGTCGAACTCACCGACGATCTGGAGGGTCAGGCTTACAATCCGTTCGACGCCACGCTCGAAGGCTCCTTCACGGCACACCCTCATCTGGACCCGCTGACCGGCGAGAATCACGCAATCTGTTACGAAGGCAAGGATCCCGGCGTGATCCGGCATGTCGTTATCGACCGGCAGGGAAAGGTGACGCGCGAATTGCCGATCCCTGTCCAGCACGGGCCGATGATCCACGATTGCGCGATCACCGGCCGCTTCGCGATCATTCTCGACCTTCCCGTCACCTTCTCGATGAAGGCGATGCTGGGCGGGCAGCGTTTCCCGTACCGCTGGAACCCCGAGCATCAGGCGCGGATCGGCCTGTTGCCGCGCGAAGGCGGCGCCGGGGATGTGATCTGGTGCGACGTGCCGGCGGCCTTCGCCTTCCATGTCGCCAATGCCTATGACGGGCCGGACGGAAAGGTCGTGCTGGACCTGTGCGTCTATGACAGCATGTTCGCGGAACGGCACGGCGGCCCCGATGCGCGCTCGCGCGGGCTACAGCGCTGGACGATCGATCCGTCGACCCGCGCCGTCACCATCCGTACGATCGACGCCGCTCCCCAGGAATTCCCCCGCCCCGACGAACGTTTCTTCGGCCAGCCCTATCGTTATGCTTATTGCATGGCGCTGCCCGACCAGCCCGAGGCTGGCTTCTATTTCGAGACCAAGCTCTACAAGCACGATGTTCAGACGCGCGCGCGCGAGGTGCATGAGTTCGGCGCGGGCCGCCATCCGGGCGAGTTCGTGTTCGTCCCGGCGCATGCGGACGCGGCAGAAGGGGAAGGCTGGTTGATTGGCCTGGTGATCGATCTGCCGCACGAGACCACCGACCTGGTGATCATCGACGCGATGAATTTCGAAAGCGAGCCCGTAGCCTCGATCCGCATCCCGCACCGTGTTCCGCCGGGCTTCCACGGCAATTGGATTGCGGCGGGACAAGCCGAATGAACACGACCGCGGCAGAGGGGAGCGCGATGGGCAAGATCATGGCCTGGCTGCGCGACAACTGGCTGCGTGTGAGCCTCGACGTCGCGGTCAATTTCGCCGCGCCGGTGCTGATCTTCAACTGGAAACAGCCGCTTTTGGGTGAGACGCGCGCGCTGCTTGTTTCAACCGCCCCACCCTTGCTGTGGGGCGCCGGCAGCTTCGTGAAAGAGCGCAAGGTCGATGCCTTGTCCGTGATAGCGCTGGTCGGCATCGCGCTGTCGCTCCTGATGTTCGTCAGCGGCGGATCGGCGCAGTTGATCGCGCTCAAGGAGAAGATGATCACGCTCCTCTTCGGCATCCTATTCCTAGGCTCGGCACTGATCGGAAAGCCGCTCATTTACCCGCTCGCACGTGCGACCATGGCGCGGCAGTCGAGGGCGGCAGCCGAGAGCTTCGAAGCACGCCGGGACACGGTCGGCCAGCGTCATACGATAATGGTAATGACCTGGGTTTGGGGACTGGGCCTGCTCGCCGACGCGCTGCTTTCGATCCTGCTGGTCTACAAATCGTCGATGAGCCTCTACCTGATCGTCTCGCCGATACTGGGCTATGTCACCTTCGGCGGGCTGGCTGCCTGGACCTTCCTCTATCGCCGCCACCGGATGAAGAAGATCACCGCCGGGGCCGACTAACAGGCGGGCAAATCACTAGCGGTGGAGCGGCCCCGCCCCTTCTAGGCCACGGCCGGAATGCGCGGCTTCACATAACGTTTTCGCTTGGTCTCCTCTTCTGTCGATTTGGCGCGCGCGTTTAACAGATCGCGCCGGGCGAGAATGCCGACAAGCTTGCCGCTGGCCGGATCGACCACAGGCAGGCGGCCGATTTCTTCCGCAATCATCAGCTCGGCGGCCTGGATGGCTGGCATATCCGGGGTGGCGACCGCGAGGCTCTTGTCGGAAACGCGGTCGTGCAGTGTTTCGTCCTCGTCGGGCGCGGCCGTGCGCCAGCGCAGCGCATCTTCGCGTGAGACCAGGCCTACCGGACGGCCGCTGTCGTCCACCACCGGATAGGAACGGTGACGCGCACCCTGCTCGAAGAAAATGAGGGCGTCACCGGTGCGCATCGATGCCGGGAGCGTGGCGGGATCCTTGGCCATCACCTCGCTTGTGCGCACCAGGGCGAGCGGATCCACCCCATATTCGTGCGAAAGATGCCGCCCACGCCGCGCGACCTTTTCGGTCAGGATCGATCGGCGCAGCACCAAGACTGCAAGCGCATAGCCCGCCACCGCCGCGGCGGCGGTGGCGGGAAGCGCGTCCAGCCTGCCAGTCAGTTCGACCGCGAACACCGCGCCCGTTAGTGGCGCACGCATGCCCGCGCTCATCATCGCCGCCATGCCGGCGAGCGCCCAGAAGCCCGAGCCGCCCGGCAGCCACAGGCCGATCACCCCGCCGAGCGCGCCGCCGATGGAGAGGAGGGGTGCAAGTATGCCGCCCGACGTGCCCGAGGACAAAGCCGCGAGCCACACGACCGTCTTGACCACGAGCAGCAGCAAGATCGCCTTCAAGGCCCAATGGCCGTCGAGCAATGCCTGGATATTCCCATAGCCCGCGCCGAGCACACGCGGATCGATCAGACCACCGAGGCCTACTATGATCGCGGCAAGTGCGGGCCACCACATCCAGTGGATGGGCAGGCGGTGGAACCCATCCTCAAGCCGATACAAAGCTGCCGACAGCAGGGAGGCTATGACACCGGAGGCGAGGCCGACGATTGCTGCTACCGGCAGAAGCCAGGGATATGCCGGCACCGCGCCGGCAAAGGGGAAGAGCGGACCGGTGCCGATGAGGAGAGGACGCCAGGCGCTGGCGGTAAGTGCGCCCGCTACCACAGGCACGAAACTGCGCGGCTTCCATTCGAACAGCATCACCTCGATCGCGAGCAGCATCGCCGCCACCGGTGTTCCAAAAATGGCGGTCATGCCTGCCGCGGCACCCGCGACAAGCAAGGTCTTGCGCTCGGCGCCGCTCAGATTGAAGCATTGGGCGGAGAGCGATCCGATCGCCCCACCGGTCATGATGATCGGGCCTTCCGCGCCGAACGGCCCGCCCGAGCCGATCGAGACGGCGGAAGACAGCGGCTTCAGGAGTGCGACCTTGAGCGAAAGCCGGCTCTGTCCGTAGAGGATGGCCTCGATCGCCTCGGGAATGCCGTGGCCGCGTATCTTCGGCGAACCGAAGCGCACCATCAAACCGATCAGCAGACTGCCAATGATGGGAATCAGAAGCGTGCCAATCCCGCCGGCTGCCTCAGTGATCGAGGCGGAGTTGGCGGAGAGGCGACCATACCAGGCGAGATTGGTGACGAGCGCGATCAGCTTGAGCAGCAGCCAGGCCGCACCCGCGCTGCCCGTGCCCACCACCAAGGCGAGCCCGGCAAGCAATATCATTCGACGATCGGCGCTATGGTCAGCGAGACGCGGCTGGCGCGTGACGAACGCGCCCATCGGATGGGGTTGGGCCATGATTTCCTTCTGGAGGCATCCAGTATATATCGTATCACGATATAAATCGCAACCAGAAGGCAGGTTGGCTCGCTTCTTCACCGGCCAACGCCATGCCAAAAAAGAGCGGACGCCGATCGGCGTTTCGTCCGATGTCGATTGCCGTTGGGCGAAAGCCGTGCGGAAAGCGATCACGATCAATCGCCCGGACGGGCTCCTGCCAAGGGTCGGCGCCCAGGTCGCAAAGAGCCGCTACCGGACGCAAGCGAGTAACTTACCGGCTTTTTGAACCGTTCCGTCTTCTGCAGGCCACCTACTCTCAGCCGTTAAGTATCTGCTAAGGTTGGATTGTGTTAAGGGCCGTTACCCTGCGATAAAAGCGATGTACCGCGGCGCTGCACCGGAAGAGCCGCGTGAGAGGATCAAGCGTGGCCAGTATCAATGCCGACCAGGAATCGGAGATTTCGTTCATCTCGGGCGTAACCGCACAGGGTACGATCGCGGCTAAAAGCTTCTGGACATGGGCTGACAATGATCCGGCCACCTATAACAGTCTGAGTTATGAGGCCAAATGGGGCGAAACCCGCGCGGGTACGGCTGGCGCGCTGACGGTGGCCTTCAGCCCCGATTCCAATTGGACCGACACGGAGAAAGCGGCCTTCATCGCGGCGATGCATCTATGGTCGGCCGAGACCAACATCACCTTCAACCTAATCAGCGACGTCGCGACCGCCGACATGGTGATCGCGCGCACCACCGATGGTTCGGCGCAAGGCGGCATCACGCTTCTCGACACGGGCGATATCGGATCCAGCCAATTGGGCCACGCCGAAAACGGATCGGTCACGATCGACACGTCGGTCGGCGGCTTCGGCCCGATCGGATCCGCCTTCTCGGTCGCGGGCGGCTATCCATGGCAAACCATCCTGCATGAACTCGGCCACGCTATCGGACTGGGCCATGCGGGCGCCTATAATGACGGCACGATAAAGAGCTCGCCCCAGCTCACATCCTACGACAATACGGCTTACTCCCTGATGTCCTACAATCAGGCGCCGCATTATAGCGGCGCCTTCATCTGGGGCACTTCAGGTGGCTATGCGCGCTCACCGGTGACGCCGATGATGCTCGATATCCTGGCCGCCGACCGGATATACGGGACGCCAGTGGGTGGGCCGCTGTCGGGCGGTCAGGTGTTCGGTTTCCACACTAACATCAAGACCGACATCGCCCAATTCTTCGACTTCACGATCAACACCAAGCCGGTCATCACGCTCTACGATTCCGGGCTGAACAACACGCTCGACCTCTCAGGCTTCGCGATTGGAAGCACGGTCGATCTTCATCAGGGGGCGTTCAGCAGCGTAGCGGGGTTAGTCGGCAATATCGGCATCGCGTTCGGCACCCGGATCGATACGCTGGCGGGCGGCAGTGCGGGTGACCAGGTCACCGGCAATGACGACGGTGACGTGCTGATGGGCGGCGGCAGCAGCGATACGATCACTGGTGGTGCTGGCAATGACCATATCTATGGCAACATGCTGTCGAGCACGCAGGGCGCGACCGACGGCGCGGACGTGATCGATACCGGCGGCGGCAGCGATTATGTCAACGGCAATGCCGGAAACGACATAATCACCGCGCTATCGGGATCGAACAGGCTCTATGGCGGACAGGGCAATGATACGATTCACGTTGCCGGCAACGGCACCAACCATCTGAACGGCAATCTTGGCGACGACACGCTGATCGTCGATGGCGGCACCAACGATATTCACGGCGGCCAGGGCAACGACACGATCCAGGCAGCGGGCGGCACCAACCAGAGCTTCGGCGAAGTCGGCGACGACGTGATCTGGGGCGGAGCCGGCTTCGACCAGATGACTGGCGGGGCGGGCAACGACCTATTCGTCCTGAGCGGCACGGCAAACAGCAACCCCGCCACCTGGGACGAAATCGTCGATTTCGCGCGCGGCTCCGACAAACTGCACGTGGACGCAAATGGCGGCCTGCCTCAGGTTCTGCATGCGGCCACGAGCTTCGATAACGAGGCCGGCGCGGCGGCATATGCCCAGACCGCGTTCGGCGGCTCGACCGGAGAGGCCGCGGCGCTGCAGGTCGGCAGCGACACCTTCCTGTTCTATACGATCAGCGCGGGCTTCGATGCGGTGGTGAAACTGGACGGGATCAATGCGGGCCTGATCGACCAGAGCGATTTCGTCACGGGGACGTCGCACCTCTAGAGCGGAGCGAGCGGCCGCCATCCGGCCACCCCGCCGTTACAGCACCTATAAAGCCGCCCGTCATGTTGCAGTCAGGCAACGCTTCTTTTACGCAACGCGACTCCATCACATCGATGCAAGACCCATTTTCACAAGCGGCCTGAATGACCCGCAAGGCGCCGCCAGGTGGCGCCATGAGACACAAGGGGTCTTTCATGAGCAAGAATATTAGGCAGCATTTGCTCGCCTCCACGATCGCCGGCGCATCTGCATGCCTGGTGGTCGCGATGCCCGCCGCTGCGCAGAATGCGCCGGCGGTTCCGGCCGTGCCCGCTCCGGCGACGCAGCCGGCGGAGGATACCACAAAGGAGATCGTGGTCACCGGTACGTTGTTCCGGTCGAGCGCGGACAATATCGCCTCGCCGGTCACGGTGCTGACCTCGGACGACATCGCCAAGCGCGGCATCACCACGGTGCAGGGCGCGATCCAGACTTTGGCCTCGAACAACGGCCCGGCTTTGACCAACAGCTTCACCGCCAATGGCGCGTTCGCGGGTGGCGCGTCCGCTGTCTCGCTGCGCGGCATGTCTACCAATTCGACCCTGGTGCTGTTCGATGGTCTGCGCGCGGCTTATTATCCGCTCGCCGACGATGGTGCCCGCAACTTCGTCGATCTCAACACCATCCCCGACGAGATTGTCGACCGGGTCGACGTGCTCAAGGACGGTGCCTCATCGACCTATGGCGCGGACGCGGTCGCGGGTGTGGTCAACATCATCACCAAGAAGCAGATCACCGGCATCAGCGGCATGGCCGAGGGCGGCGTCGCCCAGCGCGGCTATGGCGGCAACCAGCGTGTCAGCCTGACGGCAGGCTTCGGCGACCTCGCCGCCCAAGGCTTCAACGTCTATGTGAGTGGCCATTTCATCAATAGCGACATCATCCACAGCCGGGACCTGCGCGCTCCCTACAACACCGCCGACCAGACCGGGATCTGCTACAACGGCAGCTGCGGTCCCGATCTCACCGTCAATTCGCCAAAGAATTTCAGTGGACTGTCGAGCAATGTGCCGGTGTTCATGGTGCGGCCGGCCAATTCCACGACCAACACCGCGATTCCCGGCAGCCGCTATCAATTCCTGAATCCGACTACGGGCTGCGGGAACTACACGCCCTATACGTTGACCGCCGCGCAACTGGCCAACTTCCCGACCTCGGCCCCGACGGTCTGCGCGCAGGATCAGGTTCGAGACGGCGGGGTGGTTGAACCGCACAACCAGCGCTGGGGGGTGTCTGCACGCGCCAGCGTGAATGTGGGCACCAATGCGCATGCTTATCTCGAATTCAATTTCGAGCAGAGTCTCAGCGATTATGACGGCTTCGGTCTGGCGGGGCCGGTGCCGACCAATTCGCGGATCCGAGCCAACGGCCCGGCGGGCATCGATTACCCGCGCTTCTCGACCGCCGGCGTAGCGGGCGGCGCCAATGCGCCCGGATCTTTCTTCCTGTCATTGCCGGTCTATATCTGCCCGCGACTGACTGTGGGCGCGTGCAACGCGACCAACGGCACGCTCAATCCGAACAATCCGTTCGCGTCGCTGAACGAAAATGCATTGCTGTTCGGCAGCCTCCCCGATCTTCGGCAGCATACGGGGACGCGCAGCCGGGTCTATCGTCTTGCGACCGGCATCAACGGCACGTTCGGGGAAGATTGGGATTATTCGGTAAATGCGCTGGGTATGGTGAACGACCTGCGCCGCAGCTTCGACGGCTATGTCTACATCCAGCATTTGCTGGATGTGCTTAAGGACGGATCGTACAATTTCGTCAATCCAATGTCGAACAGCAAAGCGGTGCTCGACTATCTCGCGCCGCATCTCGACTCCTTTGCCAGATCGGAAATGTATCAGATTGATGCCAATCTAAGCCACGACTTCGTTGAGCTGCCGGGCGGCCCGTTACAAGTTGCGGTGGGCGGATCCATCCGCAAGGAATCGGTCAATTCGCCAAGCGCGAACCCGGATGCCAATGGCCCGACACAACGTTATTTCGAGATCAATGCGTTCGGCTCGGTCGGCAGCCGCTGGGTGGAATCGCCTTATTTCGAGATCAAGGCGCCGATCCTGACCAGCCTGAACCTCGATCTGTCGGGCCGCTACGACAATTATTCGAGCGGCCAGCACTCCTTCTCGCCCAAGGCCGGCGTCGTGTTCACGCCGATCCGGCAAATCACGTTCCGGGGTGCGGTCTCAAAAGGCTTTCGTATCCCGTCGTTCGGGGAAGCGAGCGCGCTGCCGACCACCGGCTTTGTGCCGGTGGTGCCCGCGACGTTGCCGGCAGCCTACCTGGCGCAGTACAGCAACCCGGGTACCACCTGTACTGCAACCACCCTCGCCAACTGCTCGGCCTACCTCCAGAATGCGACCGGCGAGCAGTCGATCGCCAATCCCAATCTAAAGCCGGAAAAGTCGCGCAACATCAGTGCTGGCGTGGATATAAAGCCGATCCGCGGACTGAAATTCTCGGTCGACTATTTCAATATCAAAAAGACGAACGCGATTACAGCAGCACCGTTCTCGGCCGCGCTGAACGCTTATTATAACGGCCAGCCAATCCCCGCGGGCTATACGGTAACCCCACAGGCTCCGGATCCTAACCATCCCAACGCGCTCCCGCTGGTGGGTGTTGTCGGCGCACCGTTCATCAACGCCAACACAGTCGAGACCGATGGTATCGATTTGGCGGCCACCATGACGTTCCGTTTCGCGAACGGCTGGTCACTCACCAGCATGGCTGACGTCGAATATATCCATAAGCTCAATACCTTATTCCCGGATGGCCATGTCGAGCGCTATGCGGGCACGCTTGGCAATTTCAACCTGACCGCAGGCACCGGCACGCCACGCTGGAAGGGCAGCTGGCAGAACACGCTGGAACTCGGTGAGAAGGGATCGATCACCGCGACCGCTTATTACACGGCGGGCTATAACCTCTCTGCCGACGACCAAGGCGGCGGGCGTTGTACCGATCCGGTTAACGCTCCGGGACTGGGCAGCGGCATCCAGGCCTGCAACACTAGGCGTTTCATCGATGTCGATCTGACCGGCCAGATCAATGTCGCCAAGGCTTTCACCCTGTACGCGAACGTGATGAACCTGTTCGACGCCAAAGCGCCGCTCGATACGGTGACCTATGGCGGCTACCTCTACAATCCGGTGGTGGCCGAGGCTGGCGCGATCGGGCGCGCGTTTCGTATCGGCGGCCGCTTCAAATTCTGATAATCTGACGTAAGTCTTCGGGCCCGCGGGACACGATCCCGCGGGCCTTTTTTGCCCCGCCGGTCACCTCGCTTCAAGCCAGAAGCGCAGACCTATGCCATTGATTCGAGAGACGTAACGCAAGGCGAGGAGCGCGGGAGAAATGGACGCACCGGCGGGCGACAGCCTTCATTGCAGCGTTCCGCTCGGGCCCGACCGCCGGGCGCTCAAGGCCCGGGTCGACCGCGCCTTGTCGGCCTGCGACACGGACGCCGCTGTCGCGGCGATCCGGGAGGCGGTGCTGGCCCACGGCGTGACCCACCTGTCGCGCGACGCCGGCCTCGACCGAGTTAATCTCTACAAGATGCTGGCGGCAGGCGGAAACCCTAAGGTCGGGACCCTGGTCAGGATTCTGGACGCGCTGGGCTTGCGGATCGAGCTTGCACCCGCGCGAAGACCAAAAAGCTAACCGCACCGGGCAGCTTCCAGTTCGCGCCTTCGGTCAATGGCTCCGGCGCCAGGCAGAGGGCGACCGGCCGGTAAGCCAGCCCACCGCGCGCGTCATGTGCGACTGGTCTGCGAAACCCGTTTCGAGCGCGATCAGCGACAGGGGATCATCCCCCGACACGATCCGCGCCCAGGCGCGACGTGCGCGCAATTCGAGACGAAAGCGCGCCGGGCTGACCGCATAAGCCGCGCGGAAGGCGCGTGCCGCACCCTCTCGCGAAACATGGTGCGTGCGCGCCCAGACCGAAATGCTCAAGTGCGGATCGGCAAGGATCGCGGTCCTGAGATCGTCGATCCAGTGAAGCCGGAGCGGGGGGCGCGATGGCGTGTGCGCAATGACGCGTTCCGCCTCCGCAAGCGCGTCGCCCAGGTCATGCCCCGCGCGCAACAGGAGATCGTCGACATTGGCAACCGCGTGCGTGGCCCCCAGCGACCAGTCCCTGTGCCAGGGCAGTTGCAACCAAACGACGCCTCCAGCCCCGGCGCCAAGCGCGCGGCAGTCGAACGTCGGGCGGATCGAGAGCGTGCCGCGTTCGAGCCGTTCACGCCCGCGATAAGAGGAAAGCTCAAGCTGGCCATCAATCACCAGCAGCAACACGGATTCGACGCTTTGCGCGCGGGCTATGCCGCCACCGGGGGCAATGCGCTGCACGATGAGCCCATTCCTGCCGCCCGGGGGCGTCCGTGCATCCTGCCAGGGGCGAGCGCGAGGCCAGCAAGCCGGACCGATACACTGCACCGTCATGCGCCACCGCACCCTGAAAGTGTCGCGCGGCGAGCTTGGGGGTTGACCGCCGCGCGACAGGTTGGGGGAGGAAAGAGCCTGCGACGCCAAGGGATTGCGCCACCCTTTCATCCTTGTCGTAACCATGAGCGCGCGCTCGGCCACGCGATTGAGCCAGAAATTCGCGAATTGGCTAGGCCATTGGAGAAGGCAGATCACGAACGGGATTGCAGCAATCGAACGCGCCATTTTGCCTATTTGTTTTTCCCGAATTCGCGATAGTCTGCTGGGCCATGAACGATATGACCCACCCGCGCGCCGGCGCGCTCTATCGCCAGATCTACCAACGGGTGCGCGGATCGATCGCGGAGGGGCAATTGCAGCCCGGCGATCGCCTGCCCTCAGCGCGCGCTTATGCGCAGGAGTTGGGCGTCGCGCGCGGCACCGTCGACCTCGCCTACGCGATCCTCGCGGGCGAAGGTTATGTCGAGACCAATGGCCGGGCCGGCACGCGCGTCGCGCTCGGAGTTGCCCGGATGATCGCGGCCGCCGAGGCGCCCAGCGCCGCAGCGCGGCCTAACGCTTCCTATCAGCACGGCATGTTGCCATTGGCACCCGGCGTGCCCGCCTTCGACCTGTTCCCGCGCAAGGTATGGACGCAGCTCGTGCGACGGCATGTCCGTACTCTGGGGCGGGCCGAGATGACCTATCCCGACCCGCAAGGCAGTCCGAAATTGCGCGAAGCGGTCGCGGCTTATTTGAGCGTGTCGCGCGGCGTCACCTGCACTGCCGACGAAGTCGTGATCACGGGCGGATTTCAGTCGGCGGTCGGCCTCGTTACGCAGGCCATGCTTCCCGCGGGTGGCAAGGCCTGGGTCGAGGATCCGGGTTACTCACCGATCCGCCGCTGCCTGGAAGAAATCGGCGCCTGCCCCGTGCGGATACCGATCGACGAGGACGGGATGGATATTGCGGCCGGCATCGCCCGCGCGCCCAATGCGCGCTGCGCGATCGTCGCTCCGGCGCACCAATTCCCTATGGGCGTTGCGATGTCGCTCAGCCGCCGGCTGCAATTGCTCGACTGGGCGGCGCGGGCGGATGCCTGGATCCTGGAAGACGATTTCGATGGAGAGTTCCGTTATCAGGGTCGCCCTCTGTCTGCGCTTAAAGGCCTCGATCGCTCGGGCAGGGTCTTTTACACCGGCACGTTCAGCAAGACGCTCTTTCCGGGCCTGCGGCTGGGCTACCTCGTTGTGCCGCCCTCCGAAATGGCCCGCTTCCGCCTCCTGATGCGCTTTCTGGATGGAGGGCGTTCCGCGCTCGAACAGGCGGTGACCGCCGAATTCTTGAGCGAGGGCCATTTCGCGCGCCACATCAAGAAGATGCGCAGCGCCTATCGCAGCCGCCGCGCGGCGCTGGCGACCGCCCTCGCCAACCGCTTCGGCGCGCGAGCGCGGGTCGAGCAGGGCGCGGGCGGATTACACCTCTTGCTGCGGGTCGAGGGCGGGCTGGGCACGCTGGCGGACATGGCCTGGAACAGTGGCCGCGCGCTGGGCGGCGTCCCGATGCGCGTCCTGACCGACCGACCGGACTTGCAGGACGGGCTGCTGGTCGGCTTTGCCAATGTCGCCGAACGCCAGGCACCGGCGTTGGCGGAGCAGCTTCATAGCGTCGTGATGGCGGCCCGCGTCACGTAATCCGCGCCGAAGCACGGCAAACGAAATGGGCCGGTTGCGGAAACAGCGCGATGCTTTTCCTCAGGTTTTAGAATCGTTTGTGGTACGATCCCGTAACGAACTGTAAGCTAGGCACGTTTCATTAACCGAAATGAGACAAAAATCCCCGGATTGTCGCGACTTGGGGACGACTCGCCGCGACAGCCGGGCTGTCAGCTTGCCCTTCCTCGGGGTCGGGCACAGCATCGGGAGCGCAGGGGCTGGGGAGGACAAGACGTGGCAGTTCCAACGCAAGGCGACGTGCGCGAGATGATTGCAGGCGCAATCGGCCAATTGACCGGTATCCCGCCGTGCGAGGTCGATCTGGGCCTAAGCCGGGTACTGATCCATGCGGACACGCGCTGCGGCTATAATTGGAGCTATCCCGATGCGATGGTGAAGGCGCGATTCCGCCCCTTCGTCCATCGCGCGGTGGGCATGGTCCGCGACCAATATCCGATCCTGCGCTGAACGATCGGACGCGCGCGCAGCCCTCTGGTCCGCGTCAGAAAAGCAGACCGGGCGTGGGCCGGTGCCGCTTGCGCGCCGCCAAATCAAGCTAGCGAAGGTGCGCCGCCGCCAGCTCCGCCGCCGCGGCGTCATATTGCGTGCGAAAGGCGTGGATTTGCATCAACCGCTCCGCCACCATCATGCCGTAGGCTTGGCCCGCGGCAACATCGCTCGGGAAATGAACCTCGCACACGAGGCGGCCATGCGCATAACGCGCCGCGCGCGCCAGGATAGCGGGCGCCTTTGATGGGATCAGCCGCGCCAGGATCGACGCCATCGCATAGCCCATGGTTGTATGGCCGCTGGGATAGCTGCTCTGCGGCTCATCATTGCTCGAGCAGGGATGCAGGCCGGGATCGGTGATCCACGGCCGGTTTCGGCGGAAATGATCCTTGGCGCGATCGGCGGCGGCCTTTTCCTCAACCCGCACGGTCTGGAACAATGCCGCGGTCGCGGGGAGCCGGGCCAGGTCGAAACCGGGCCCGACCGCATCGGTGAAGATGGTCGCATTCTTGACCGCATCGTCCGTTCTGGCCTGCGCGATATCCGCCGCGTTGCGCGTCTGATCGATACGATGCAGTTCCGCCAACTCTTCCTTGCCCGCCACGCTGTCGTCCGCAGGTGGCGGCGGGAGCAGCAGAGCGGGATCGAAACCGGCCTGTTCGAGCAAAGTAGGTTTCGGGGCGGGCGCAGCACCGATCAGCGCGAGACCGGCAAGCATGGCAACCAGGCTGCGCCCGGACATCAGAAATGCACCGTGATGTCAGCCGAGACCTGACGACCCGGCTGATAATAAAGCTGGTCGGCATTGCTGTTGAGCGTGGAGAAGGTCGGACCGTTGCCCGACAGGTTGATATTCTCGACCTTGCATGAGTTGAACAGGTCGGTGACGTTCACACCCAGCCGGACGTTGCGCCACTGGTAGCTCGCGGTCAGGATCGTGCTGTTATAGGGATCGATGCGCACCTGGCGGTTCAGCGTGTTGAGCCCGGTCGCCGGCACGAACGTTACCGACGTCACATATTGCGGACCGATCCACTTATCGGTCAGCGAGAAGCGCACCGGGCCGCTCTTGTAGAGCAGGCCACCCGCGGCGGTGGATTTCGGGGCATTGGCGACCTGGTTATGGGTCACCTTTTCCTTAGCCGAGTTGATCGAGCCATTGGCGAACAGCGCCAGCCCCCGGCCGACGAGGTAGGTCGCCTGCCCTTCCAGTCCCTTATAGACAACGCCGCCTTCGTTGAACCACGCGGTGTCGGTCGTGCCGACGGGAAGCGTCACGGTCTTGCTCTGAAACTTGTTGTCGATGTCGATATAATAAGCGTCGGCGTCGATGCTGAGCCGCGCACCATGATAGACCGCGCCGGCCTGGTAATTGGTGGAGGTCTGCGGCTGCACCGTCGAGTTGCCCGTGCTGTTCACATAGAGCACGGTCAGCGACGGCGCGAGGAAGCCCTTGGCATATTGGCCATAGACCGACAGCGTGTCGGTGACGGCATAATTGGCCGTCGCGAAAGGCAGACTCTTGCGGTAGGTGTTGCCGACCTGCTCCGCATAACGCGTCGTCTGATTATAGGTCGCGTCGATCTGGCGCTGGAAGTCGACATGCTTGATACCGGGTGTGATCGTCAGTCCCGGCAGCGGCCGCAGCTCAAGCTCGGCGAATTCCTCGGCATGGTCGCCGGTCGAATTCTGGTCGAACTTGATATTAGCGGGCGTGGGCGCCTTGGTCGCGGGGTTGGTCACCGCCTTTTCGGCGAAATTGGACTGGCCCGTGACCAGATTGACGTCGCGCTGCTGGCGATAGGTGTCGCTATGCTCAAGCCAGATGCCCAAGGTCAGCGCGCCGAAGCCGAAGTCATATTTGATCTTGGGGATATCGCCCCAGACCCGATATTTGTTGGTCTTGGTGTAGCCCGGAACCCCCGTCACCGGCTTCGCGCCGGGAGTCAGCGTAACCGTGGTGGGCGTTCCCGGCATGGTGGTGGCATTGTTTCCGCTCAGCGTCTCGTTGTCATAATAATAAGTGTAAGCGGAGTTGGTGAAGGTCGAATTTGGCGCAAAATTCGCGTCCAGCTTGATGACCTCGAAATCCGTCGTCTTCGTCGTCGCGTTATATTTGTAATAGCTCAGGCTGGTGGGGTCGTCGTTCAGGTTGTAATATTTCCCGAACGCGGCGACCTGCTGCAACGTCGAGCCGTTCTTGTCCGGCTGGTTGAAATGGTTGCGGTTGTAGGTTGAAAGGAACGTCAGCTTCACGTCCGCGCTGATCGGCACGACCGCCTTGGCGAAGACATTGTTCTGCCGGTAATTGCTCAGGCTCAGACGGCCGTCCGTCTCGTTATGCTGGCCCGAAATCGCGATTTCGGTGCCGTGTAGCGCGTTGATCGCGCCGGTCTGGATCAGTCCGCGCACCAGCCAGGTGTGGAAGCTGCCATAGGTGCCCTTGACCTCCGCCGAGGGATCGGCGCGCGTCTCGCGCGAGAACAGGTTGAGGCTGCCGCCGTACGTCGCCTGGCCAAGCTGGCTGGCATTGCCGGGGCCGCGATCCACCACCAGCGTCTCGATCGTGTTCGACGGAAAGAAGGTGTTGGAATGGTGGGTCGGATCATTGGTATCGCCGAACGGGACCCCGTCATAGGTGACGTTATATTCGCCATCCTGAAAGCCGCGAATCTGCGTCTTGGATTCATTCAGGCCTACGCCATTCTCCCCGCCGGTATTACTGACCGAGGGCGCGATCAACGCGATGTCGTTAAAATCAGCGCTCGCCGACAGCGAATCCTCGATGAAGGAACGCGAGACGATCGAGGCCGGCTCGATCTGCTTCAGCGAGGCGGTGACCGGCGCGATCTCATTGGGCTTGGTCGCCGTCACGACGATGTCGCTACCTTCAGCTATGCCGTTTCCGCCCGACGGGGTGGCAGTGACGTCGGCGGCCGTGGGCTCTGCTGCATAGGCAGGCGGCGGCAGGATCACGAAAGCAGAAATGGCGGCGAGCAATCGCCCACGATTGAAAGTCATCTATTCCCCCGGGGATGACGGCAGGCTGCCGTGTGGGCCGGGTAAGAAGCGCAGATGACAGCGGCGTTATGATTTCGTTACGGCCAGGTTACGATCGCATGCTTTTCGCGATGAACGGATCGAGAGTTGCCAAAAGTTAACCTTCTGAACGGGCGACGAGGTTCCCGAACGCTGATCGGAGGGCGGTCAGGCTTGGGCAGGCCCCGTACAGCGGACATCATTGTCTCCGATTTCGTTGGGGCCATGGCGCATTTCCGTGGCCGACGTTAACCATCAATTGAGACTGGTATGCCATCGCGATGCCGGGACGGGACAGAGGCAGGCATGACGATTGGATCGATCGGCGCGGCCGGGCAGGTAGGCAGTACAAGCAAGGCCAAAGCGGGGGGTGATTCGGCGGCCTTCGCCGAAATTCTGGAGGCCTTCAAAAAAGAGGCCGCCAAAACCCCCGCCGAACGCGCACGCGACGAGGTGCTAAGACAGCACGGCCTGACCGAGGACGGATACAGGTCCTTGCCGCCGGATCAGAAGAAAGTGATCGACGCCGAGGTCGCAACTGCGGTCCAACGCGTATTGCGGGCAGACAGAGGCAAGGGCTTCAAAGGCGCGCGGTCCGCAGCCGCGGTCTCGCCTGGCATCGCCGGCGGGCTCCCCGCCTTCCTCTCCGCCTGAGATCCCTGTTCTCGGAGATTGCAGGCTTTCCTGAATGTGATGGTCGGTCTGGTCGCGGCCTGCCGCTTCCACCGAAATATGGTTTTTTGGCCAAAAAAACGCCGCCGGGCTAAGCCCGACGGCGTCGAATGCCTTCCGCTAGCCCGCTGTTCAGGCGGTCAGCAGGTCCTTGCTGCGGCGGCCGTTGCGCATCGCCAGGCCGGCGGCGCTGAAGCCCACCATCATCATAGCCCAGGTCGAAACCTCCGGCACGCCCGGCGCCGGATCGGATGCGAAGGTGCCAGTTCCCGAGAAGCGCGTGGTGCGCCCCGAGCTGCCGCTAGGAGCGCTGAAGGTCGGGCTCGCCCCGGAGAAGGAGAACGAGAAGTCCTTCGTCACGACGTTGCTGAAATCGAGAAAGTCGGACGTGTAGGTGATCACCGAAGTCGGATTCGTCGTGAATGTGAAGGAACCCGCACCGTTGCTCGCGTCCAGCTCCGCATTGGAGAAGGTAACGGTGAGCAAATTCTTCCGGCTATTCGTTCCCTCGGCCGCAGGAGTGTCACGAATGATCGAGATGAAGCCCGACGTCACCGTGTCGAACATCTGCACGCGGCTGGCACCATTGGCGACGGTGCCGAGATTGGACACGAAATCGACGGTAAGATGTGCGTTCTGCAAGCCCGTCAGATCGGCGGGCAGACCCGCCGCAGACAGGATGTAAAAAACCGGGATCGACGCGAGCGTATTGCCCGAGGCCGTACCGGTGGTACGCAGCTCGGCCTTCTTGGTCGCGCCGCTATCCCGATTTACATATTGGAAAAGACGCGCACCCGGCACGCGCTGCAGAAACTGACCAAAAGTGGTCGTATCCGCGCTGGCCGGAACCGAGGCGGCTGCAGCCAAAACTGCCCCTACGATATAAGCAACATACTTCATGACCATACCCCCATCTACTCGGTCTAACGCAGGATCATATACTGCAATGCAACAGATAATGAAAGCACGGTAACCATCTTTGTTGCGGCGGACTTTAAGCCAACAAAATCAGCGGGCTGGCAGCCGGTTTTTCCTTCGGGCGGCGAAAATGGTCATACATCCAGTCAAGTCGGCAAAATTTGTTACGCGGTCGTTTTGATCCTCCCGTCTTGATTCGCTTTTGCTGCGCCGCAGCAAAGACTAAGGAGGTCTCTAAATTGCTATAAAAATTTTATACATGGCGGCGTCGCGGTGCACGGGTAGACGAAAAAGGGCATGAGCGCGTCCAAACCCACCCTCGAAACCGCCGCTCTGCGGACGAGGCCGGCCCTGCGCGGAGTACGCCGGCTACGGCTTGGGCTGCGCTCGATCGTCTGGACGGGCACGATCATGGCGGTGACGATCCTGTTCGCCTTCATCGTGCGCCCGGCGCGCGGCGAGGTTTCCGGGGCACTGATCTTCCTGCTCGGGATCACGTTCGCAGGGGCGACTATGGGCCTGGGCGCGGCCCTGCTCGCCGCGATGGCCAGCTTCCTTCTCTATAATTTCTACTTCGCCGAGCCAGTACTCACCTTCCGCTTCGATACGTTCCAGGATCTTACTCCCCTTATCATCTTCAATCTGTCGGCCGTGGTGTCCGGAGTGATGGCGGGGCGCGTCCGGGACGAGGCGGCAGCGGCAGCGGCAGCGAACAGCTCGCTCACCGCTCTGCTGCAAATCAGCCGCACTCTGCAGTCGGCGGTTCGCTTCGAGGATATCGAACGGGAATTGGAAAGCCCGACGGCGATGGCCGCAGGCGTGCGGTTGTTGCCTGCGGAGTCGCCCTCGTTGCCGGACGAGGCGGACCCAGCTGCCCGCGCAAGCAAAGTCGTCTTGATCGAACGACGCGTCGGCCCCGACATTTACCGGCTGGAATGCGGCGTACGCGCGATCGAGCTGACTGTGGCTCAGGGTCGGTCGCGCGCAACGACCGAAGGCGCACTCGGTCCCGCGCTGGCAAATCTGGTGGCGCTGGCGATGGAGCGCGCGGCCTTGTCGGAGCGGATCGCCGAAACCGAAGCCTCGGCACGCGCGGAAGGACTGAAGACTATCTTGCTCTCATCGGTCAGCCATGATTTCCGTACGCCGTTGGCCACAATCAGCGCGTCGGCCTCAAGCCTGATCGACTATGGAGAGCGGCTCGACCGCGAAACCGCCGACGGAATGCTACGCAGCATTGTCGAGGAAAGTGAGCGGCTGAACCGCTTCACCGCCAACCTGTTGCACATGACCAAGCTGGAGGCGGGCCAGCCCCTGTCCTCGGCGCAGATCCTGTCCGTGTCCGACATGTTGAGCGCGGCGGTGCGACGCATCCGGCCGCGCGCCGGCGCACGCGCGATCGAACGACACGAGACTGCGGATTGCTTCGTGCTCGCCGAGGCGTCCCTGTTCGAACTCGCTTTGTTGAACGTGCTGGAAAATGCGATCCTGTACAGCCCGGACGAGAGCCGCATCGCTATCCTGCTGGCAACGGAGGGAAAGACAGGCGTGATCGAGATTGCCGATGAAGGGCGGGGTATCCCCACGGCCCAGCTCGAGCGCGTGTTCGATCGTTTCCATCGTATCGATGCCAGCGAGCAAATGCCGCGCGGAAGCGGGCTCGGGCTCGCTATCGCCAAGGGCTTTGTGCAGGCATTCGGTGGTACGATCGAAGCCCTGGTGCCTGGCATCGGCGATCGCGGCACGCGCATTCGCATCCGCCTTCCGCTTGCCGAACAGGAGTCCATAGCCTGATGGCGCACATATTGCTGGTTGACGACGAGATCGCCCTCACCGCCGTGCTGCGCCCGGTGCTGGCTGCCGCCGGACATCATGTGACCACCGCTGCATCGGGGGCCGAGGCGGTGCGCCAGGCTGGCCTGTTGCTGCCGGACGTAATCCTTCTCGATCTGGGCCTGCCCGATCAGGATGGCAAAGCCGTGATCCGCACTTTGCGGATCAAGCACGACGTACCTATTATCGTTATTTCCGCACGTCACCAGGAAGGCGAGAAGATCGCCGCGCTCGACGAAGGCGCGGACGATTATGTCGACAAGCCATTTGAGATCGGTGAGTTGATGGCCCGCATCCGCGTGGTGCTGCGTCGCAAGCCGGGCGCAGAGGCGGCGACACGCTATAAATCCGGTCCGCTGTCGGTCGATTTCGAAACGCGGCAGGCAATTCTTGGTGCCGAGGCGCTGAAATTGTCGCCCAAGGAATATGACCTGCTGTTGGCGCTTGCCCGCAACGCGGGGCGCGTGGTCACCCATAAGCGCCTGTTGGCCGCGGGCTGGGGCAGCGACAACGCGGATACCCAATATCTGCGCGTCTATATGGGCCTGCTGCGCCAGAAGATCGAAGCGGATCCCAGCGATCCCAAATTGCTGCTGACCGAGCCCGGTGTGGGCTATCGTATCGCGCCGTCAGAGGTCTGAGATACGGGCTAAGGCGCTGTTTCCCCTTTGGTGCCATCGGTTAGGCGCTAGCTCATCATCGGATGACGGCCGGCGCCGTTCGCGGCCGTGATGCCCAATCCCTCAACTTCCGATGCCGATCGGCTTTACCGGCGAAGCGATAGCGATTCAGCCGTCCGCCGCCCCTGACCAGGCGCCCTTTTTATAGCTTTTTTATGCATGGCGCCGGGGCGTTGGCTGCCATAGCTGGAAGGCTGGCTAAGCCCCGTCGCATCTCTCCTCTCGCGACCTCAGGCAGGGGCTTTGCCATCGCGGCGGCGGGTGGAGCAGGAACGAAGCCCGCCGCCGCCCTCAGCGGCGGGTGGACGGGATTGACCAGGGCAGGACGACAGAAGCCGAGGCGATGCCCGGGGACGAAGCAGCAGCCGGGCGGATTGCGCAAGGCGCCACGGCCCCCGCAAACGGTGACACCCCCCGCGACGCCAGCGTTGCTCGACCTGGGAGAGGCGGCGCCGACCTTCATCGCCCCAGCGCTTAGTGGCAATCCGACTTATGGCTTCGATAGCGCGGCGGGCCGTCCGATCCTGTTGTTGTTTCTGGGGAGCGGCAATTGGGCTCCATGCCGCGCAGCATTGGCCTTGGTTGGCCGCAACGCGCGGCTGTTCGACGACAACCGCGCCAGTTTCTTCGGCGTTACAATCGACCCAAATGATGAATTGCAGGCGCGGATCGCTCAGCGAATACCGGGCATTCGCTGGTTCCTGGATTACAACAAGGAAGTCAGCCGCCTCTATAACGCGATTCTTGGCGAAGGCGCGGGCGCCAAATACATCCCGTATTGGCTGCTGCTCGATTCCACGATGCGCGTGGTGGAGCGCGCACCGATTGATCAGGGCGAGCGCATTTTCGCCACGCTGAACGCGATGATCGCAGCGGGAGAAGAACACTCGAATGCCCCCGTGCTGGTGGTGCCGCGCGTATTCGAACCCGAATTATGTCGCCAGCTGATCCGCCTTTATGATGCTGATGGCGGCTACGATTCGGGCTTTATGCGAAGTCATGACGGCAAGACAATTTCGGTGGTCGACCATAGTTTCAAGCGGCGATCGGACTGTGAGATCGTCGATCCTGTGCTCCGCGAGGTGCTTCTCGACCGCATGCGCCGCCGCCTGATCCCACAAATCACGCGCGCATTCCACTACCAGCCGACTCGGATCGAGCGCTGGATGGTCTGCTGTTATGACGCGGCCGAGGGCGGATTCTTCCGCCCGCACCGGGACAACACGACGGCGGGCACTGCGCACCGCGTCTTTGCCTGTACCATCAATCTCAACGCCAGCGACTATGAGGGCGGCGATCTGCGCTTTCCGGAATATGGGTCGCGCACCTATCGCGCGCCGACCGGTGGGGCAGTCATCTTCTCGTGCGCGTTGCTCCATGAAGCGACGCCGGTGACGCGCGGCCGCCGCTATGCCTTCGTGCCCTTCTTTTATGATGAGGAAAAAGCGAAGCTACGCGAGCGAAACCAGATATATTTCGCCGACGGGCGCAGCGGTTACCGCGCGGATACGATCGATGGTCCGGCCGGCACAGAGCCAGGTGGCGGCCTCGAACCTTAACCGGTCCGATATGGTGACCTCAGGGCAGGTTCAGTCCCTCGGGGCTATTTCTCTGCGCTTCTTACAAGGCAAGAGAAAGATGACGCGGTTCGAACGCCGGGCATTGTGGATGATTATCGTTGCGGCGGCCCTGTTCGTCGCGCTGACCTGGCGCCTATTCGCCGCGATCTAAGACGCGTGGACAAGTCCGGCCTTCACGCCTAACCGCCGCCCCGTAGGCGCTTGAGAGGCAACATTGGCCAGGCAACACGATTATACCGCGCGCGTAGAATGGACGGGCAATCGCGGTGACGGCACGCGCAGCTATCGTGGTTACGATCGGACCTGGGACATTGCGACGCCCGGCAAGCCTGTGATCCATTGTTCCAACGACCCTTTGCTGGGCGGCGATCACAACCTGCCCAATCCCGAGGATCTGCTGCTCGCTTCGCTCTCCGCCTGTCATATGCTCTGGTACCTGCACCTGGCGAGCGTGGCGGGCATCGTCGTCCTTTCCTATCAGGACAATCCAATCGGTGTCGGCGAGACAAACCCCGATGGAGCCGGACGGTTTCTAGGGGCGACGTTGAAGCCGCATATCGTAATCGAAGCGGGGGCAGACCTCGCGGAGGCGGAGGCAATCCACCACCGTGTCCACCAATATTGCTTCATCGCGCGATCGGTGAATTTTCCGGTGCGCTACGAAGCAACCTTCGCCAGCGCTTAAAAAAAGGGCGGATCCGAAGACCCGCCCCTTATTGAGTACCCGATCGGCTCCGGTCAGGCGAAGTCGGACAGGGTAAAGGTGTCGTGGACATGGTCGATCTTGACCGCGGAGTCCGCCACGCCGCCCGGCCCAGCCGCATCCCAGAAGAGATACGTATCGCTGCCGACGGTAATGGCCGCCACATCCGCTTGGCTCGCATGCGTGCCAAGCAGGCTGTTGGCCAAGGTGAGGGCTGCGGCAGCGGAGGCCGCTGCGCCGCCCAAGACCTGCACCGGATGGAAATCCAGCTGGAACAGGTCGGATCCGTGGCTGAAGTCGGTAACCTCATCGGTGACCCAAGCGGCTGATCCAGCGGTAGCGAACGCTGCATCGTGGCCATTGAACACGAACGTGTCGTTACCCGCGCCGCCGGTGAGCGTATCCACGCCAGCGCCCCCGGTGAGCGTATCGTTGCCGGCATCGCCAAAAAGCTGGTCGTTGCCCGCATCACCGCGCACCACGTCGTTGTCGCCACCGCCATGGAGCACGTCGGCGCCGTTGCCACCCGACAGGATATCGTTGCCCTTGTTGCCCTGAAGGTAATCGTTGCCATCCCCACCAATCAGGCTGTCATTGCCCCCGCCGCCGTAAAGGCGGTCGTCACCAGCGCCGCCGTCGATCGTATCGTCACCGGCATTGCCCTGGATATAGTCCATGCCCGCGCCGCCCGAGAGGCTGTCCGCCCCATCGACTGAGCCCGCAACCGTAGCCTGCTCGTTGCCGTAAATATGATCGTTGCCTTCGCCACCGCTGATGGTGTCGGCGCCAGCGCCGCCCATATAGAGGTCGGCCTCGACAAGATGGCCGTGAGCGTCAACCGAGCTCGACGACCCGGTGATAACGTCGTTCCCGTCCGCACCGTCGACCGTGTCATTCTGGGCGCTGGCGACGAGATGGTCGTCGCCGGCAGTGCCGGTGATATGGCCGCTTGTCGCAGGCAGCACTTCGCTCGCTGCCTTGGTGATGCCACCAGTACCCGTGCTGCCGGTGCCCGTACTACCTGTACCGCCGGTACCAGCGCTGCCGGTACCCGTGCTGCCAGTGCCCGTGCTGCCGCTGCCACTCTGGCCGCCGGTACCCTGGTCGCCCGCCGCGAGAATGGCGTTGTAGCGCTGGGAGCCGGTTGAATAGATCGAATCAAGCGCACCCCAGCTGCCGAAGTCGCCCGAAGCTCCGACATCATTAAAGGCGGTATAGGTCGTGCCGCCGGCCGCCTTGAACGCCGCTATCTCCTTGGAATAGATATCGCCCATGCGCGGATCGGCCAGCATGCGATTGAACAGATCCTGCACCGTGGCCTTGTCGGCCACCGCCCAACGGGTCGTGGAGACCGCAAGGCCGCCTTCATACGCTACAAGGCCAAGACCATTGGCTGCGGCGATCTGACCGGACTTGGCGATATTTGCTTCAACCTTGGCAAGGCTGCCATCCGCGCTCAGCCCGCCGCCATATTCCAGTTCGTGGAAAGCGGCGTCCAGGCCGGCCTGACCACCCTTTGCCCAACCGAGTATGATCTGAAGGTCCGCGGTCGAGGCCGCGGGTCCCAATTGCCCCCCGAAATAGGGCGCAATGGCATAGTCCTTGAACAATGTGGAGGCGACACCAAAGCCGGCTTTGGCGATACCTGTCTGCCAATCGGCCATCGCGATCGCATTGGCGGACTGGCCGGCCAGCACGTCCTGCAATTGCCCGGCGTGGCTGCCTGTAAAGACCTTGTGCGCAATGTCAGCAATCTGTGCCGAACGATAGCCGTAAAACACGCTCGCCAGATGGTTGGAATTAATGCTGCTGCCCCACAACGCCGCGCCTTGATTCTTGGCGTACGCGTTCGCGCTGAAGCCCGTGTTCCAGACTTCATTGGACCATTCGACGGTGACTTTTAGGCTCGGATCGAGATGGTCACGAATATAGGTCAGCGCGTTTTGCACATAGGTATTGTCGGCCTTGGTAGGCACATTATACCACATGTCGACATGCGCTTCATTCGCAAGCTTTACCATCGCCTCGAGCGGCACACCGTCGGCGTGGGTCTGGTATGACCAGAAGTTATCGCCGACCGTAGCGCGCGTCGACCAGTTCAGATCCTGGGAAGCATTCGTATTGCCCCAGTCCATGAACCGCACCAGGCCCCATTCGGATACCTTGTGGATGAAGTCCGGATTGAATATCTCGCCCGCGTTATAAAGGCCCACCTGGTCCGTGCGGACCACGTGAACATTTGACAGGGGATTGGACGCGTTCAGGCCGGTGAAGTATAAGGGAATCCCGGGCGTAGCCGTGTTCATTTTTGACTCGAACACAACTTTGCCGGCCGTCTGGCTAATGATCTTGGCGCCCGCGAGCGAGACGGTGGCAGTGCCGTCATAGGTCAGCACATATTGATGACTTACCGGCGCCGTAAGAGGATCCAGCTCGACCGAAATGGCCAGCTTGGAAATGCCGGTAAAATTGGTAACGTTGCCATGCGAATCCTCAGTGAGAGGAGTGGTGGCGGTGTTGATGGCTTTGCCCGAGCTGTCCCAAGCCAACCAGCCCTGGGAGGTATGTACCCGATCTATAAACGGATTTTCCGTCGACCAATAGGACACTGCTTCAAGATTAAAACCAATTTCTGTCACGATTGAGAGCCCCGCCCGAAAAACTGAATGACGGCGCTTCTAGTGTTTGATTTCTCAAGCAACTGTACGCGAAACATGGTTAAGGATGGCGTAATGTACGCCATTGGCCGTTCTGGCACGCGGCCGGACCCGGCGGTCCCGTAACGATTCACAATATATCCCCCGGGGAAAAGGCTAGCTGAGATCCTGCCTGACGCCATGAAGGTGACAGCCGCGCGGTCGTGACACCAGCGCGAAAAGACGAAGCGGGCAGAAAGAAAGAGCGACGGCTCATCTTAAAAGAAAGGCAGTTTATCTCCCAATTGCAACTATTGCGCTTGCCAAAATCTGCCAGCTAAAGCTGGCATTCATCGCTTGCGGTTGGATCAAGGTTGCGGTGCCCATCACAGCAGGAGATTGGTCGCCTTGGCGGCTCGCTCCGTGCGGCGCGGTTTGCCGCCCAACGGGCGTCCAAGGCCGCAGCGACGCGGTCCACCTCGGTTCGCGCGTGACTCAACCGGGCGGTGGCCTCGATCAGATCGACGGCTGCATCTTCGACGGTGCGCATCATCAGATAGCGTCACGGACGAAGCCGCCTGCCGGTTCGGTGAGGCGAGCGACCAATGGCTCGCGGTTACCGCGACCTTCGAAGATCACACGGCGTCCGGTTTCAACCTCCCGTGCGCGCTGGTCGGGAGTGAGGCGGTCAAGATAACGGCGATAGGCGGCAGGCCCCCACGCGAAGAAGGTTTCGCCGGGGGAGGGCAACTCCTCCCAGCCCTTGTCCGCGAGCCAAAGCCCGGCTGCAAGCAGACGGGGAGGCATCGAGACTTCAGCCGTGGCGAGCCTTTGCTGACGGATCGCCTCGTTATCGATAAGATCACACAAGGCAGCACGGATCGCAGCCAGAATTGGCTGGTGCAGCATGGACATCCCCTCTTGGCCTGCGCTTGGACGGACCCGGAGGGAGCGACTCAGCGACGTTCCCGTTTTGTACTCAACGTACGTACGAATGTCAATACAATGTACGCGTTGTCAGTATTAGCCCTGGGGACAGGGAAGCGCTTCCTTTAGCGCTCGATAGGTAAGGACGGGTGCGGGCTTGGAGCGCGTCTCGGGATGCGCATCGAGATATTTGCGGACGGCGATGATCAGCGCGTCTGGGCGAACCCCGATCGGCGGGCAGAGTACTTTTTGATGCGCATCCTGTGCCGCGAGCATCGCGCCATTGGCGACCCCCAGCACCATCGCCACGCAAGCGCGCCGGCCCTCCTCTGCGGTGCAGGCGGCGAGCAGATCGTCGCCGGTGGCGATTACACTGGCGGCGGCGATGAACGGTAAGATCATGCGCAGGATCCTACCCGCGGCAGGCATGCGCGCCAAGACGCGGCCGAGCCGCGATAGTCGCCTTTACCCGACCATGTCGTCGAGCGTGAGGACGCGATCCATCCGGTCGACGCGTTCCATCGGAATGCGGAAGGTGCAAGCCGGGTTATATTGCTCAAGCTCGACGTAAGAAGCGGTCTTGCGCACGATCGTCTTGATCAGCACGCTGCTCGGCCGTTCGCCCTCCACCTCGTCGGGGCTGCGCAGATAGATGACCGCGTCGTCGCCGATAGCGGGTCGCTTGCGGCTTTCCACGAATACAGTCGCACCATCGCGGAAACGCGGCTGCATCGACGACCCTTGGACGTAGAGGCCATAGACGTCGGCGCGCCCGTCCAGGATCGGCGGGCGGCGCTTATATTCAACCACCTCGGCGCGGTTGAGCGTCGTCTGTTCGATCGCCTCGCCATCGACAACCTCGGCGGCACCGAGCGCGGTGCCGTAGATCGGCAGATCGCGGTGCATCCGCGCTGCGGCAGCACCCTCCAGCTGGAAAGGCTGCGCATTGCTTGCGGCGATGAGGCCGGTCAGCGCCAGCACCTCGGCACGGCCGATCGGCGGATCCCCCTCCCCCTCCATTGCATCCGCGAAGCGCGTCGCCACCTCGACCCCAAGGGCGCCATCGAAGGTGGGGTCGGCGTAACGCTGGATAGAGGAGGCAGCGGCATAGCCGGCCTTGGCCGCAAGCGCGCGCAGCGAGAGCCCAGCGCGATCGCGGAGTCGGTTGAGCTGTGCGCCGGTCGTACCCTGAGTAGTCATGCGCCCGCCTATGCCCGCAAAACCGTACGCAGTCCAGTTCGGGATTCGTACGTATAGTATATATATACCCCCTCTTTCCGGTAGAGATGCCCGATGGATCGGGTGCGCGGCCCTCGATCCGAATTTGATAGAAGGGCTGGCACCGAACCTCGGTCGGGAGATCTGCTTCGGCCCGATCGGTTAAGGCTCGGCAAGCACCTTCGGGCGAGGCGCCAGCACGGGCCGCTTCCGGACGCACAGAGCCCGCCGATTGACTCTCGTACGTACATGGCGTACAAAACGAGAACAGATTCGCGCCGGGCTTGACGCCCTCAAGGAGATTCAATGCTTGCTCTGCATGGCGTGCCGGCTTGTGCCGGTGCGGGGAATTTTGTGTGCCTAACGGTATTTGCGCGGCGGTGCGCTTGCACCCGCGCGATAGGCGCGGCCGATATCGTCGGTCTGCGCTGCATTCTGCGCGATGTCGTTGCCGGCGTCCTCGCTGGTATTAGCGGCGATCGCGTTCAATTGTTCCGCTTGCTGGGCGTTGAGCTGCTGGGTCGCGCCCTGTTTGGTGCAACCGGCCAGCAACGCCAGGCCGACAATGGTCGCGGCAAGCAGGCTGGTCCTCATCGCATCCCCCTTTGGCATCGGCTCCGCCTGAACGCGCCAGCCGCGATTTGGTGCGCCGCGTGATCGGGCCCGAGATTCTGGACGCGCTGCTGGAAGCGGGCGCGTCGGCGGAGATGATCGTCGCGGCGGTGAAGGCGGCGACGCAGGCGGAGAACGCGAACCGCGACGCGCGTCGTGCGAAGGATGCCGCACGCCAGCGGCGTGTCCGCGATACCCGCTCCACACAACCGGGCTCACGCGCGGTCCGCGTGACTCCGCGTGACGCGAGAGACGATCCCCCCAATGAAATATCTAACCCCCTTTCTCCCCGATCCTCTGAAGAGGATCTGTCCCCGCTCGCCGAAAAATTGGTGACGGTATGGAATGAGAGTGCGGCCGCGGCGGGCGCCATCCCGTGCAGGGGGCTCAACCTTCGGCGGCGCACGGCTCTGCGAGCCCGGCTGCACGAGCATGGCGCGGAGGCGCTGTTCGAGGCAGTGCGCAACCTTGCCGCCAGCGAATTCCATTGCGGCCGTAACCCGCGCGGCTGGAAGGCGACGCTCGGCTGGCTGCTCGCCAAGCCCGAAGCCTTTCAGGCGTTGATCGAGCTCACCCCCGCCATCCCGGCGAAGCGCCCGGCGATGAGTCTGCAGGAGCAGGTCGCCTCAACCGAGCGATCCGCCGCCCTGCTCGAGCGGATGGGCCGCGCCGACGAGGGGGCCGAACTGCGGCACACCGCGGAAAAATTGCGTCAACAAATGGAAAGAGGAGGCGTTTGATGGGACAGGCACGACGGGGCCGGCCGCGTAAAGCGGGCGCGCGCAATGCCAAGGGCCGACTAATCCTGCTGCCCGATCGCGGCAACATCCGCGTCCAGGCCCGCAGCCAGGCTTATGCGCGCTTCCAGGGCGGGCGCGCCGATCAGCAGGTGGTGGACCAGATCGGTCGCGTCTGGGCAGTGGGGCTGCTCGACGGTTTCCAGCACGATCCCGCGATCCTGCGCGATATCGGACGGCGTTACGGCGGGCTTTACTGGCATGAATTCGCCACGCTTGCGCCAAAGACGGGCCGACTCGAACGGCGGGACCGGACGGCTGCGAACGATGCCAGCTGGCACGACAATCCGGGCGAATATTTCGCGCGGCTGGATGCGTTCGCGCGCGCCGAAGGCCGCGAGGCGGTGGCGGCGATGCATGGCCTGTGCGTCGACGGCTGGTGGTTCCCCGACACCAACGCGCCTTGGGTGGAACGGCTTATCAACAGCGCGATCTGCGACGCGGGTGGACATCCCCTCGGAGAACCGGCGGCTGCGGCGGATCGGGCGCGGATCGCCTTGGCTGCAGCGGCGCTCGCGGCAATGGTGGACGGGCGCCGGCATTAAAGCCAGGTCAGTTTCGCCACTCCGTCATGGATCGACAGCGGGCGGCACTGCGCCGCGATCGGTGCGTTAGGCAGGCCATGGAGGTTTCCCGGCCCATACAGGCGGCGAGCGGCATCGCCGCGATCGGCATCGCGGTATTGCTGATGCTTCCGCCGACCAGGCCCGTCACGGCGCAGGCCGCACCGCGCGCATTCGGCAAGGTCCAGCCGCCGGCGCCGCTGGCGGCCGTCTATCCGGATTACGCGCCGCTCCCCTCCGCACCGCCAGTCGATCCCGCCGCCGATGCCGCCCCATCCCAGCCGCAGGCCGCCGGATATTATGCGCCGCGCATAGCGCCACCGCCCGAGCCTGCGACGGATGCCGGAGGGCAATTCCGTGCCGGAACCGATTTCGACGCTGATTTCAACAGCGGCTATCAATGGGCGGAAAGGCGCGCGCTGGAGGATCCAAATCGGTGTATGCGTTGGCCGGATGCGCCGCATGTCGAGGGCTGCCTCGCTTATGTCCGCGATGACGCTGGCCGTGACGATCCGCCAGATCCGGATGACCGCTATGATTCCGGCGACACGCCCTAAACCGCGATGTTCGGGCGGATGGAACAGCAAGGCCGCACCTCACGTTGAGGGATCCACCAAACAGGGAGAGTTATGATGCTGTATACGATCGCCGTAATCCTGCTGGTGCTGTGGCTGCTCGGCTTCTTCGTCGTCCATGTCGGCGGCGGATTGATCCATCTTCTGCTGGTGATCGCGGTAATCGTGATCGTGGTGCAGCTGATCACCGGTCGCCGCGCGCTATGAAAGCGCGCCGCAAGACCCTGTCCGTCGCCGCATTGGGTGTGCTGGTGGCGGGCGGGGCGGCGGCCTGGGCATTCACCCCGACCCGGGTTCATGCGGACCCGCCTGCCCAGACATTGGCTCAGGCCGCGCCCGTCGACGCATGGGCCAGGGGCCCGGTCGACCGCGACAATATGGTCCGGGGCATCCTCGACTACCGTAGCGACACAGCCAATCACTGAAGACCGCCGAAGACGACGCCAGGGATGCGCCCCCCCCGGCGCCACCATCCGCGGGACTTTAATGGTCTCTTGACTCATTCATAACCCTATGGTTATGGGATATCCATAACCATAGGGTTATTGATTTTGAACATGTCACCGACCCAGGATCTGCTGTTTCGAACGCTAGCCGACCCGACGCGCCGCGCAATCTTCGAGCGTTTGTGCCGTAAGGGCGGGCAGACGGTGACGGCGCTGACCGCCGAGGCCGGCGTCTCCCAACCGGCAGTGTCAAAGCATCTCGCCATACTCAAGCGCGCCGGATTGGTGCGCGACAGGCAGGACGGGCGGCAGACGCATTATAGTGCCGAACTCAAGGCGCTCAGGCCGCTGCTCGACTGGACCAGCGAGATGGCGAGCTTCTGGGATCGGAAGATCGATCTGCTCGAGGATTTGCTAAAGAGGATGGACCAATGACCCAAGCCGCGGAAAAACTCCGTACCGTCACCGTCGAACGCGAAATCGGCTATCCCGCCGAACGGATCTGGCGCGCGCTGACGCAGCCTCATTTGCTCCAGGAATGGCTGATGAAGAGCGACTTCGCACCGCAGGTCGACCATGACTTCACCTTCCGGGGCGACTGGGGGTCAGTCGATTGTAGGGTGCTGGAGGTCGAGCCGCACAGCAGCCTGTCTTACACCTGGGGCGCGATGGGGCTTGAGAGCGTGGTCACCTGGACACTTACCCCAATTGCCGGAGGTACGCTGCTGCGTATGGAGCAGCGTGGTTTCCGCGAGGATCAGGAACAGGCTTATCAGGGCGCCAAGTTCGGCTGGCGCCGCATGATCGAGAAGCTCGAGCAGGTGGTGGCTGGGGGAAGCGGCGCATGACCATGAGCGAAAAGACGCCGTCCGAACTGATCGACGCACGCATCGAGGAGCTTGGCGACTGGCGTGGCGAGACGCTCGCCCGCATCCGCGCGCTGATCAAGGAGGAAGAGCCCGACGTCATTGAGGAGTGGAAATGGCGCGGCGTGCCGACCTGGTACAAGGACGGCTTGATCACCACCGGCGAGACCTACAAGAACGCCGTAAAGATGACTTTCGCCAAGGGCGCTTTTCTCGACGATCCCAAGACGCTCTTCAACTCCAGCCTCGACGGCGGCACGCGCCGCGCGATCGATTTCCATGAGGACGATCGCTTGGACGGCCCTGCGCTCAAGGCGCTCATCCGTGCGGCCATCACACTCAATCAGAAGGGCGGCAAGAAATGACAGCCCCGACCGGGCGCACGATCGTGCGGACGATCCACATCGTCCTCGCGATCCCGATCGTCGGCTACATTTACAGCCCGTTCGCCGTGCTTCCGGATTACGCGCCGCTGACGCGCTACATCTTCCTGCCGTCGATGGCGCTGTCGGGATTGTGGATGTGGAAGGGCCACCACCTGCGGCAGTTGGTGGCGAAGCGCGGGACCTAGGCAAGGCAATGGCCGGATCGGCTGAAGAGGGCCACGCCCTTCAATCCTGACGCGGTGCCCCTCGCGCGTTCGTGAAGTTTGTCGGTGCCAGACCGCGCGCTCGAGTAGCGCCATGGTTCGGCGACAAGACGGTCGCGGACAGCTGACAATCATCATTTCGAAGCGTGCGGTAGTCGCAGGCATCAATCACCAATTGCCATAGAACAGGCGGAACCGTCTTTTCCGCGCAGTCAATTCATCGCGTAAAAGGGCCGCATCCTATAAAATTTGGAAACCTTTTGCGATTGAGCGCGCGGATTATCAAATGTGAATCCGGTCTGCCCGTGAACTGGCGATAATGGATCGTTACAGGCTTAGAGCCTGCTTCATTGGGGGATATCGAAATGAGATATCTTACTCTCGCGCTGGCTGGTGCCGCCGCGAGCGTGCTTGCCGCGCCCGCCTTCGCCACCGCCTGCAGCCTCTCCGACATCACGCCAACCGCGATGGCTTGTTCCGGTGGATATGTCGGCAACGTCCTCGACAACAGTGCGCCCGATGTCCTCACGCAACAGGCGGCCTTGGCGGCTCTGGGCTTTTCCTGGGACGGGACGCACTTCGGCGACTTTCCCAAGCTGAATGCGCTCGGAGGCGCCACCACAATCGACTTCCCAGGTTTGCTGCATGGCATCACCATTTTTGGCATTCATGTCGGCGGCAAGGGCGGTGGACAGACGACCTTCTACAAATTCGACGCAGGGGCCGCTCTCGATACCTTCTCGATACATCTGGCGTCGAGTTCGGACGCGGTTCTCTATATGACCGAAGACAGGCCACCACCGCCGGTGCCGGAGCCGGCAAGCTGGGCGATGATGCTGGGCGGTTTTGGCGTGATCGGCTGTGCGATGCGCTCGCGCCGGAAGTCAGCAGTCCGCTTCGGCTAAGGTTCTCGCCGGGGGCAACGAGCAGGCCGAACGCGGTCAGATATCCGTCGTCAGCTTCGCGGAGAATTGGCGGGGTTGATGGACGGTCAGCGCGTTGCTCCCAGCAACATCCCAGCCGGGATTGTTGGTGACGTTGAAGCCCTGGACGCGGAGTACCGCGGGCTTGCCCAGCAATTTGAATCGATAGCGCATGCCAATGTCGAGTTGGCCGTAGACGGGGAGATGTTGCGCGCCATCGACGCTGAGCACGCGGCGGCTGTCGCGTTCCAAACTGGCGTCGAACGAAAAAGCTCGCCATATCGGCAAACGATAATCGGCGCTGGCGATGATCGTGAGCGGGGTCGAACCGACCGGCCGCCGCCCGACCGCGCCCGCCGCCACATCCGCCCCCGATACGATCGCGTCGAGGAGTACCGCGCCGCCGACGATGCTCAACCCGTCGAGCGGGCTACCCGACAACGACAATTCCCCGCCCTGATGGCGGATGTTGCCCAGCCGCCGGAAATAGCGGCTCGCGTCGAGCCCGTAATAAGGCTTGTCGATCCGGAACGCGCCCGCGATCAGTGTCATGTGCGGCGCGAGCAGCCAGCGCAGCCCGGCATCGACCTGACGTGTGCGGATCGCGGGCGGCGCCTCGTTGCGGTTGATCGCGATGCTGGGTGCGACGTCGCTTTCCTCCAGACCGCGGCTGATCCCGGAATAGAGCGATACCGATTTGGAGAGCTGCAGCGCGGCCGACGCGTTGAACAGCCACGGCGCATCGCGCGAAGTGGGTAAGGCACCGGCGGGCGGTGTGACCGTCTTGCGGTAGCGGCTCTTTTCCACGCCCAGATCGAGTTCGCCCACGTCCTTCCACGAACCCTGATAAGCAAGGCCGACGGTAAGCTGGCGGACATGATCGCGCGTTGCCTGCGCGAAATCGAAGAGTGGCTGAGCGACGAAAGCGGACGCGTCGAGCGGCCCCAGCCCTAAGTCAGCGCTGTCGGTCGCGCCATAGGAGCGGTGCCGGTCGCGCGCCCAGGCCGCGACCATCAACTGGTGCTGCCGCGGGCCGTCCTGGAATAGGCGCGAGGCCTCGACCTGACCGCTGGTCGCAGTTGCCGAATGGTCGCGCTCGACGATCATCGACCGGCCGGCCGCGTCCGCGTCGCCCCGGTCGATCAGGATCGGCGTATAGTTGATCGGGATATCGTCGACCGAGTGGAACAGGCCCGCACGCACGCGCCATCCGCCCAGCACCGCATTAGCGATCAGCCCGTCATTGTAAGACAGTTCGTGTGCCTTGGCCCAATGCTGGCCGGTGAAGCGGTGCGGATGATCCAGCACGGGCACGGAGGCCGCCCCGTCGAGCAATATCGTCGGCTGCGCTTCGTCACCCTTGTCATCGATCCGACTCCAGAAGGGAATGATCTCGATCGACGCGTCCGGCCGCCAGCGCGCTGTAAGCGCGGACGACATCACGTGCGAGGTGCCGCCATACCATTGATCGTAACGATAGAGGCCGAGCCCGCCGGCGAGCCCAAGATGGGGCAACGCGTCACGCCATTGCCCGTCCACCTCGAAGAAGCGGCCGCCGAAGCTGTCCAGATCGGCAGCGACCGACAGTACATTGTGATCGGGCTTGCGGATCGTGAAGTCCGCGATCCCGCTCGGCGCGGGAAAAGGGTGTCCAAGGACCGATCCCCCGACGAAGATGCGATAGCCCCCGACCAGGCGGCTCGTGATGTTGGAGACATTGTCGAAATAGAGGCCGTCCAGTCGGATATTCCCCGCTGCTGTGGGCGAGAAGCCCCTCACGTCGCCGGGACCGTAAAGGCCCAGATTCTCCCCGTTTATGTTGATCCCGAACGCATCGGCTGCCTGAGCGATGCTGTTGTCGTCGACGCGCTGCGCCACCACTGGGCCCGAGATCAGCAACGCGACGGCCAGGGCGCCGATCGGGCGGAAACTATGTGTCATTGGCTCTCCGGCCACCGGCGCAGGATCCGGCTTCGGGGTGGCGGGTGCGACCAATATCGCCGCCCGGCGAGCGGCGTTCGACCAACGGCAAATTCGCTTCGACAAAGCGCCCGTGCCAAATGCCGCGCCGCTTCCGCGCACCGACGTGAGCGCGTAAACCGGCGATCGGGCGCCGCATCGGGAGTGCCGCTGGAATGGGACGAACGTGACAGGACACGCAGAAGATCGGCCAATGCTCGCGCCGCGTGTCGCCTTGCTATCGATCGCGGCCTTCTGGGCCTTTTACTTCGTGATCATCACTTTACGATCGACCGTGATCGAGGGAGGGGCACCGCAACCTCCGTTGATCGTGCAGCGGCTCGTGGTGAGCATGGTGAGCGCGGCGACGACATTGTTGCTCTACCTCGTCATCCGCCGCTCGACCTTTCCGACGATGCGCCGCAATATCGTGATGGCCGCCCTGCTCGCGGCGCCCGCGGCCTTCGTCTATGCCACTGCCAATTACTTGATCTTCGACAGCCACCTGCTGACCCAGCTCGCACGGCTGGCACGTAATGGCGGCGAGACCGGCCTGCAACTGCTCGCGCCTGTAACGCCGGGCGATTGGGAGATGACGCCGTCGGCCGAGATATTGGGCAATGCGGTCAACGGCTATTTCTATTTCGCGACCTGGTCCGCGCTCTATCTGCTGTTGGGCCATGGCATCGAGATGCGGTGGATGGAACGCCATGCCGCCGTCCTGCGCGCCGCGGCGCAATCAGCCGAACTGCGCGCGCTGCGCTATCAGATCAATCCGCATTTCCTGTTCAACACGCTCAACTCGCTGTCCGCGCTGGTGATGAGCACGCGGCGGGACGCGGCGGAGCGGATGATCGGCAATCTTTCGGCCTTCTTCCGCGTGAGCCTGGCGGGCGACCCGACCGCCGACATCGCACTGTCGGAGGAAATATTCCTGCAGCGCCTCTATCTCGATATCGAAGGCGTTCGCTTCCCCGATCGACTGACGGTGGTGTTCGACATCCCCGATGCGGTGTGCGACCTGCCTGTCCCTGGCATGATCCTGCAGCCGTTGGTCGAGAATGCGGTGAAGCATGGCGCCGCCCGATCGCACCATCCGGTCTCGATCCGGATTACGGCTTTCGCTCGCGAAGGCCGGCTGCATCTGAGCGTCGAGAATGACGGCGCATCGACTGCGCCCGAATCCGCGCCGGGCAACGGGATCGGTCTCCAGAATGTGCGCGACCGGCTCGCTGCACGCTACGGCGCGGAAGCCCGGCTGCGGACCACGCAGGGCGCCGATGCCTACCGCGCCGAAATCGAGATGCCGATCGAAACCGGGCATGGCTGAGCCGCCGCTCAAGGTCGTTATCGTCGACGACGAGCCGCTCGCGGTCGAGCGACTGACAATGCTTTGCGCGAAGCTGGACAGGATCGCCGTGATCGGCAGCGCGGGCGACGGCCAGAGCGCGCTGGAGATGCTCGACCGATGCGCGCCCGATCTGCTGTTGCTGGATATAGCGATGCCGCGGGTGGACGGTGTCAGCTTCGCGCGGATCCTGGAGCATCGCACGCCCCGGCCGTCCGTGATCTTCGTGACCGCTTACGACCATTATGCGGTCGATGCGTTCGACGTCTCGGCAGTGGATTATCTGTTGAAGCCGGTCGCGGCCGAACGGCTGGAACGGGCGATCGCGCGCGTACGCGATACCCGGCCGAGCGTCACGCCGCCGCCGAGCGAGCTCGACCAATTATGGGTGCCACATCGATCCGAAATGATCCGCATTCCCGTTGCCGGCATCGACCGGGTGGAGGCGGAGCGCGATTATATGCGGCTGCATGTCGGCGCGCGATCCCATCTGATCCACATGACCATCGCCGAGCTGGAACAGCGTTTGAATCCCGCCGCCTTCCTGCGTGTCCACCGTTCAGCGATCGTGCGCACCGACCGTATCGCGCGGATCGGCAAGGACAATGCGGGCAATTGGTTCGCGGAGCTCGTGGACGGCCATCGACTGCGCGTGGGCCGCACCTATCGGGCGCGGCTAAAGGCGTTGGTGCGGCGCGAAGCGGTGAACCGGTGATGCCCGACGACATTCTCCATCGCGGGGAAGCGCCGCCCGTCACCTCCGCGATACCGGAAGAGGATATAGCGACGTTCATCCGCCACAATCTGCCGGTTGTGGCGGTACCGGGCGTGCCCGAAATCCGGCTGCACAAGGCCGCGCCCGACAGCGGGCTCCGCCGGCTGGCGGAGTCCGACGCCGGGTTCGCGTCGCCTTACTGGGCCTATCATTGGGCGGGCGGGCTGGCCCTTGCGCGCCATGTGCTCGACCATCCCGAAAAAGTCGCGGGCAAGCGTGTCGTCGATCTGGGTGCGGGCGGCGGACTGGTCGGAATCGCGGCCGCCGTGGCCGGCGCGGAATTTGTGCTGGCGGTGGAGATCGACCCTTATGCCGTGGCGGCGCTACGGCTCAATGCCGCGCTCAACGGAACCAAAGCCACGGTCGTAACGGACGATATCACAGCGGCACCCCCGCCCCCGGCCGATATCATGCTCGTCGGCGACCTGTTCTATGCACCCGATCTGGCCGCGCGGGTAACCAGCTTCCTCGACGGCTGCCTGGCGCATGGGATGGAGGTGCTGGTCGGCGATCCCTGGCGCGCCTTTCTTCCCCGCGCGCGATTGCGGGAAATCGCGCGTTATCCGGTCGCGGAAACCGGTGCGAGGCCGGGCAAGACGGCCGGCGTGTTCGAATGGACCGCCACCGGGTTCGGGCATTCGGCACCGTAAAAGGCCCGTCACGCGCGGCGGGCTTGGGACAGACCCTCCCCAGGAAAGGACGATAGGGGAGGTTGTAACCGGCCCGGCAGCGCCATTTGCGGTGGCGTGCCCCGTTTGGAAGACCGGGCGACGTCCTTTCCAATGCTGCAGCGCAACTAGAACTGGAATGCACCGTTCTGGCCTCAACTTTGGCAGAGAGTGTGAGGATTTATGCGTACCAAATCGAGTTTTCTGGCGATCGCCGCCTCTGCCCTGGTCACGGTGGCGGGCGCAGACGCAGCAGGCGCAACATCCCTGCTCTACAGTGTCGGCGACGTAACGTCCGGGTCGTTTGGCGACGCGCACATCAAGAAGGGCAGCTTTACCGATACGCTTGCCTTCACCCTTGCCGAGGCGGGGGATTTCAGCGCTAGCCTTACCAGCGCGGCGACGCGTCTCGGCAAGTCCGGCGACCTGAATTTCACGAGCGTCATATTGACCGGTGTGGGCGGTCCTTACACGTTCACGATCAAGAATAACGATGGCGGGGACGGGTTGACCGACAGCGCCACGTTCAACGGTCTGCTTGCCGCGGGCTCCTATCTGCTCACGATCCAGGGTAATTCCTTCGGTAATGCCCAGTTCGGCGGAAACACCACGATCGACACGAGTGACGTGCCGGAAGCAGCGACCTGGCTATCGATGCTGCTCGGCTTCGGCATCGTCGGTTCGGCCGCGCGCAAGCGCCACGCAAGCCTGACTTTCGCCTGACAGCCGACTACGTCGCCGGAGGCTTCCGGCGACGTAGTCTAACCATGCTGGTGGCTATAGCCCGGCGGCCACGGAAGTGGGCCATCTGGCGCTAACCAATCCGCTCCGCTTCGGGCTCCGGCTTCCCGGCCCAGGTCAGCCGCCACATGTCGCCTTGCGCGACCGACTGGACCGCATGGGGGACGAGAGCGGCGATGCAGGTGCCGCCCGCATGGCGCACCGAGGGGTAGAGGATGCCGTTGAGCCCCTGCGCGAGCGCGGCGTCGGCAAGCCGGTTGCCTTCCGGATAGCCCAGCTCCTGATCTGGATTGAGTGCGGGATGGCCCGGCGCGCCGCGCAGATCCAGAAACTCGCCTGCGAAGCTGGCATGAAGCTCGGCATAGTCGATTGCGGTTTTGGAAATCCCGCTGTCGGCCAGGAAGCGCGTCATGTGGAATCCGACCTCGGCGAGACAGGTCCCCACATCCAGCGCCGCGTACCAAGCGCCGCGCGCGGGCCCGTTGAAGCGGTTGAGCGCGCGGGGCCGCGCATAAGCGAAGGCGGCATTGATGTGCGCGGCATGCGGTAGACCGTGAACCAGCTCGTGCGGTGAAACGCGGCCTAGCCCGCGCGCCTCGGCGATCAGCCGCCCGCTGGTCGCGCCCTCGATTTCCGCCAGCGCATCGAGATCGCTCGCATCCGCCAGCCCGAGCAGGACAGAGTCACGCAACCGCGCGCTCGACACCAGCCGCACCGTGCGCGGCAGCGCCTCGCGCGTGACCGGAATGTCCCCGATCACTCAGAGTCCGCCGCGCACCGCATCTACCAGCAGCCGCGTCTCCAGCATCACCGGGATCCCACCTTCGATCATCGCTTCGACCGGGCTCCTGCGGCGGAAGATAGGCCCGGCATTGGCGAGCTTGGGCCAGCGGTCTGCGGTTCCGTCCACGAACAACAAGTGCAATCCCTTGTAGAGGCCGATCGCGGCCGAGGCACGGGTCAGCTGGTCCTGCGACAAAGGCTGATTCCACCTGGCCCGCTTGATCCGGTCCCACGTGCTTTCGGACACGCCCAGCAGGGCCGCCGCTTCCGCATTGCTGAGTCCCCAGTGCCCCGCCAGCGCGCGAAAGGCCGTGAGTGCGGGCGCCGACAGCCGCGCCCTATCCTCCGGGCTGGCAAAATTCTGGGGATCGAGCGGCCGATCGGCCGTCTGCGCCTGGATCAGCGATGTCATGACCACTCTCCTGTGACGCGTATATACGCGTCAATTGACGCGATTTCAATCATGGACTAAGGAAGCGGAATGCTGCTGATCGTCGGAACGGTGCGCGTGCCCGCAGAAAACCTGGCCGCCGCGCGTCCGACGATGCGCCGCATGGTGGAGGCAAGCCGGGCCGAGCCGGGTTGCATGCTTTACACCTATGCGGAGGATATGTTCGATCCCGGGCTGATCCGTGTGACCGAGATGTGGGCCGATCAGACCGCACTCGACCGCCATTTCTCCGCCGCGCATCTGGCCGAATGGCGTGCGGCCTGGCCCGCGCTGGGTATCGGCGACCGCGATCTCATCCTCTACGACGCCGCCGCGCCCCGCGCGATCTGACCAGACGCAATGAGCCCCGCGCGCAATTGGGGGGCTGCGGCGGGGCTCACTGCTTGTGCCCGAACACGAAATCCGGGCGCACCGACGGGTGGGGGCACGTCGATGCAAGGATGAGAATCGCTTTGAACGCCGACCTGTTCCCTTTTTGAACCCCGAAACCCGTTTGTTCGGCCCGGTCGTGCGGCGTCCGCGCCGGGCGGAGCTAAAGATGCAGGGCCAGAAAGATCGTGCCTTCCACCGGGGTCGGATAATAAGCGTCGATTCTCGTGAAGCCTGCGCGGGCATATATGGCGAGCGCAGCATGCATCGTCGGCAGCGTATCCAGCCGCATCTACCCATAGCCAGCCGTGCGCGCCTGTTCGACGATCGCGCGGATCAGTTCCGCGCCCAGCCCCAGCCCGCGTGCCGCAGGCGTCACATAGAGCCGCTTCATCTCGCAAATCCGGCCGTGTTCGATCGGCCGCATCGCGACGCAGCCGATCGCCTCCCCGGCTGGTGTCCGCGCGATCAGCAACGCGCCTGCCGGCGGAGCATATTTGCCGGGCAGGCCGGCCAGCTCCGCATCGAACCCCTGATAGCCAAGATCGACCGGCAGCGCGGCGGCATAAGCGCGGAACAGGTCGGCCGCATTCGCCAGGTCGGTCTCGCTTTTGGCGGGTAGAATAACGAAGCGCTCCATCATCTCAATTTCATCCCCGGAAATCGTCTAACTAACGGACAAGCCATATTGATTTCGATCAAGCCTCGCGCCTAGGAGGTGGCCGGGGCCAAGGAGTCGGAATGCCCAGATATTTCTTCCACGTGGAAGATGGCGTCATCCATGCCGATGAGGAAGGGACGGAATTGAGCGGCCTCGGTGCCGCACGCGAACATGCCGTATGCTATTTCGCCGAATTGCTGCGGGACGCCCCGCGCACATTCTGGAATCATGGCGAGTGGCTGATGCGCGTCACCGACGCAGCGGGCCTCGTTTTCTTCACGCTCCATTTCGTCGCAACCAACGCCGCGGCTGGCGGCGGCGTGTCGCATCCGGCTTGATCGTGCGCGGCCAGAGTATGTCCGGGTAGGCGCTCCTTAGCGCTTTGCCGCCGAAACGCGCTCTTCCGCGCGGTTCCCACCCCTCTCAGGCCGCAGCGTGCAGATAGGCCGGGTCGAAGTCGCCGATCCGCATCAGCCCCTGCCAATCGCGGATATGCAGGGCGCGGCGGTCGCGAGCGATAACGCCGTTTTCCTGCAATTCGTGCAGCTTGCGGTTGACGTGCACGCTGGTCAGGCCGGTCGCGTCGCCGATCTGCTCCTGCGTCATCGGCAGGTCGAAGCGTTCGGGAGGGCCGAAACCCGCTGCATCCCGCCTCGCCGCGAATTCGCACAGGAGATGCGCGATCCGCTCCATCGCGCCCCGCCGTCCGACATTCACGATCCATTCGCGCGCGATCGACGCGTCGATCAACGTGTCGCGCCATAACGCCTCCGAGATACGCGGCCGCGCCTCCGCCAGCGCGCGCAAATCCTGTGCGGGAACCCGCGCGATCGTCGCCGGGCTCAGCGTCTGGACCACATGATCCGAATGGTTGAGCAAAAGATGGCCGAGGTCGAGAAAGTCGCCGGCGAGGTGAAAGGACAGAATTTGTCGTCCGCCATTGCCAGTGTCCTTGTGGCGGCACGCGAAGCCATCGATCAGCAACGTGCAATGCGTCGCGCGCACGTGATCGGCCACCAACAGGCTGTGCGCCGGGTGGGTTTCGATCCTGGCGGGAAGCGCGTGGATGGCCTGCCGGTCGGTTTCGTCCAGATGCGCGAGCCGCCCCAATTTGCGGATCGCGCGCCCGAATATGTCCTCACTATCCGCGGCCATCGTCTCCTCATCCTGTACGCTGAACAGGCGAGGGGAACGGTACAAACGCGTTCAGGTTTCATGGGCTACCGCAGGTCGCGCGTCTCCAGACCGCGCAGGCCTTCGAACTGGCGACGATCCGGGCCGGATCCGGATGTGACCGCGTCGTCCTCTAGCCGCGCGCCTGTTGCACGCTGAACTTTCGCCGCCGCATGGCCGCGCCGGCCAGGCCGAAGCCCGCGACCATCAGTGCCCAGCTCGCCGGCTCGGGCACGGTGCGTATCGAAATCGTATGATCCTGCAGCATGAGGAGGGAGCTTTGCGCCTGGCTCGTGCCGGTATAAAAATAAGTGGTCGTCCCGGAATAATCAGCGCTTCCCCAGATCAAGTCGGCCAGCGCCCATTGTGCATCGGTCAGATTGTAGGAAAAATCCGTGCCCGGATCGATGTTGAACGGCTTATCCAGGAAACCGATGCTCGTGTTGATGTCGATCCGCAGAGGGGCAGTACTTTTGTTGAAACCCTCACTGTTGAGAAAGCTGACAAGTGGCGGAGCGTCGCTGACCGGCTCATACCCTCGCCCGGCGTTCGTCAACCAGTCCGTTCTGACCGAGTGGCCGTTCATCGTCAGGGTAGCCGTGCCGGCACCCTGATAATTGAAAGCCCCATAGCCCCCGGCTTCGAAATAAGCCATCAACGGGTTATGCAAATCGAGCGTGTAGGTGAGCGTATAATGCATCCCCGACACGTCGGTACCGACCGCACCGAAAAAGCCGTCATTGTCGACGCCGCGCAGCGCGATGCCCGTATAGGTCTGGACGATCACCTGCGACTCGGCGGCGCCCGCCAGGCCGAACGCGGCCACCGCTGCCAATTTCAGCATGATCTTCACCGGCTTTCCCCCATCAAAACCGAATATCGGGCCGATTGAAATCGGGCCTCTTCCTGACCCTATAGCAGAGTCACGCTGCAACCGCGAAACGAATTGACGCAGGTCAAGATTTTACCGGAGTGGAGCTTGGCGCGGCCAAGCTTATCCGCCGGATCACCGGACCATCAATTTTCGCCGCAAGACTATAGCAGCGGAGTAGATCGGTCCCCGAGCTTCTCTCGGCCGGCCTTCAGTGTCAGCACCTCGCCGTCCCAAGAAGTGAGCTTCCCTCAACTCACGAAGCCCTCACCCTTGGAAGGATAGCAGATCGGAGATTGTTCGCGCCTGAAACGATTGGTGCCAAGAGCCCACGCCGCTAATAACTTCCCAGTCGAGTCAGATATTTGGGGCATATGGCGACGATCACAGGAACGAGCGGCAATGACAGTCTGATCGGCACGTCGGGCGACGACGTGATCGACAATGGCGGCGGCGGCATCGATACGATCGGCGCCGGCGCGGGCAATGACCTCATCCACTTCGCCGTCGGGTTGACCCAGGGTGGTCCGACCCTGTCATCGATCGATGGCGGGGCCGGCTATGATATTCTCGATCTGAGCGGCCTGCCGGACACCGACGGCTATCAGTTCTGGATCGATGGCGCGAGCGATCATTCAATAGACCTGTGGCAGGCGCATTATACCAGCGGTGGCACCGTGATGACCCCGGTTACCCATGCGACCAGCGTAGAGGAGGTCCATCTCAGCCCGCATTCGTTTTTCGACGCTTTCGTGATCAATGAGTCCCCTCACGGAACCGGTTGGAAGATAGTTGCCAGCGATGGCGGCAATCTGATCCGCGATACCTCTGCCGACGACACGGTCATTGGGGGAGCCGGCGGAGACCAGGTTGATTCGCACGGCGGCAACGACCAGATTTCGCTGGGCGCGAATTACGATTTCTTCAACCTGCAGGGGCTCACCGGCAATGCCGACCAGTCCACGATCGATGGCGGTGCAGGGCGCGACGATTTCGAGGTGACGTCCTCGGCGGCGGCGCACGGCGGCACGGTCGACTTGATGAACGGCGTCGCCCGTATCGACGCCGCGACCTTCACCCTTATCGGCATCGAGGTCGCCCAGATCCTACAGGATACGCCGTTGGCGAATGCCGATTGGCACGCGACCATGCTCGGTAGCGAGCATGACGATTTCCTGGACGCAATCGGCGGGGGCGACGCGCTCATCCTCGGGCGGGGCGGCAACGATGGCATCAACGGGAACAGCCCAAAGGCGGGCCAGGGCTCGGTCACCGCTTATGGTGGGCCAGGCAACGATGAGGTGCAAGGCGGCGAAGGTTCTGACTGGCTCTTCGGCGATGGCCATTATGCGGGTGATACGGTGCCCGCAGGCTCTACTGATGGTGGCGCGGACATATTGTGGGGGTTAGGCGGCAACGACCATATATTCGGCAATAGCCAGACCGCTGTGGCGGGTGCAATCGACGGCGATGACTTCATCGATGGTGGCGACGGCATGGATTATGCCAACGGCAACGCCGGAAACGACGTCGTCCGGGGTGGGGGCGGGTCTGATCGACTCTACGGCGGCAGTGGGGACGACGTCATCTACGGCGACCATGACCCCGGAGTGTCCGATCTGGGCGACGGCAACGACCATATGAACGGGAATAAGGGCAATGATTTCCTATATGGCGGCGGCGGCAACGACGATCTGCTTGGCGGCCAGGGCAATGACACGCTGGAGGGCGGCACCGGAGTCGATACGCTGACCGGCGGGCAGGGCAACGACACCTTCCGCATCGAGCAGCATGATCTCGGTAAGCCCGGCACGGCGAACAGCCTTCCCGACCTGATCACCGATTTCCAATATGGCCAGGACCAACTGGTCACGCACGCCAGCATTTCCGAGGTTATCCAACCCGGCAGTGCCACGGATTATACGGCCGCGTTCGCACTGGCCCAATCCTCCCTGGATGTGGGCGACCCCACGCACCCTAACGCCTGGCAATCGGCGGCGGCGGTGCAGGTCGGAAACGATACCTACCTTTTCTGGGACAATTTCGGCCACGGGCCGGAATCCGCCGTTCGCCTGGAAGGAGTACACGCCTCGGCGGTCAACATGTTCTATTTCGTCTTCGGCGGCTTCTGATCGGGCGTCAGCGCACGATCAGAAGCCGCTTGAGATCGATGTCCGTCGAACTGTTCCCGATTTGAAGCTCGACGGGTTCGGCCTCGACCGCCAGCGCCTTGCCGTTCCAGTAAGCCAGCTCCGCCGCATTGAGCGGGATCTTGATCGTCTTGGTCTGGCCGGGGGCGAGATGGACGCGCTGGAAGCCGGCCAATTGCCGCGTCGGCCGTGCGACCTTGGATTGGGGGTGGGCGACATAAAGCTGCGGCACCGCGTCGCCGGCCATCTTGCCAGTGTTGGTGACCTCGACCGAGACCGTCGCCGCACCGTTCCTCGCCAGCACCGGCCGGTCGGTGCGCAGATTGGCGTAGCGGAAGCTGGTGTAGGACAGGCCATAGCCGAACGGGTAGAGCGGCTTGTCCTTCATATACATGTAGGTGCGGCCGTGACGGATGTCGTAATCCATCATCGGCGGCAGTTGGTCGATCGATGCGGGCCAGGTCGCGACAGTGTGTCCGCCGGGATTGTAAGCACCGAAGATCACGTCGGCGAGCGCCGCGCCCTCGTCCTGCGAGGCATGCGTCATGTGCAGGATCGCGGGCACATTGGCCTGGCTCCAGTTGATCGCGAACGGGAAGCTCGAGACCAGCACCATCACCGTGCGCGGATTGGCGGCAAGCACTTTCCTGACCAATTCCTCCTGGGCAAGGTTGATCGTCTCGCGGTCGCGCCCTTCGCGCCCGTCACCGGGGTCGGCGCACGGCTTGGTGCCATTGTCGGTCCAGTCGTGCGCCATGTTGGGGCCACAGGTGGGATCGTTGCCCACCACCACGATCGCGACATCGGACGCCTTGGCCGCGGCCACCGCCGCGCCGTCCGTATCGTCCTTCGCGAAATTGACCTTCACGTCGGGCCCGACCGTCTTGCGGATGCCGTCGAGCGGAGTGATCGCATAAGGCGGGAAGCCGCCATACCAATCCCAATGCACGCCGTCCGCGAGCGGGCCGATCACCGCAACCGAATGCAGGCCCGCCTTCGCGATCGGCAGCGTCCGCGCGTCATTCTTGAGCAGGACGATCGATTCCAGCGCCATCCGCTTCGAGATCGCCTGATGTTTCGCGCCTTCCCAGGGCGGCATGCCACCGCGGATATTGCTGTAGGAGACGCGCTCACGCGGATCGAGCAGGCCGAGCCTGATCGTCGTTGGAAATTTGCGGCGGAGCGCCTCGTCGAGATCCGCCTCGCTGATCTGCCCCGCCTTGAGCGCGGCGTGCAGCTCGTCCTTATAGACGTCGAGATATTGGTTGATTCCGGCCTTGAGCGCCGCCACCGCCGCCGCCTGTTGATCGGGCGAGGTCTTGTGATCCTTGACCAGGGTCTTGATCGCGCCGCCGTCGCTCGAGACGACGCCCACATTCCACCGCCCGATCACGATTTTGCGCAGCACCGGGTTAACCGCCATCGGCACCCCGTTCCACGCATTGTAGGATGCCATCACCCCGCTCGCGCCCGCGTCCTGAAAGGTCATGCGGAACGGCTTGGAATAATATTCCCAGAACAGGCGCTCGTCGAAATCGCTGCTGGTGCGCGTGCGGTCATTCTCGTTGGAATTGGCGAGGAAATGCTTGAGCAATGGCGCGGCCTGCCAATATTTCGGGTCGTCGCCCTCGAGGCCCTTCGCGAAGGCGGTCGCCATCGTGCCGGCCAGATAGGGGTCCTCGCTGTAGACCTCCTCGCTCCGTCCCCAGCGCGGGTCGCGCGCAAGGTCCGCCTGCGGTCCCCATAACATCAGGAGCCCAAACCTGCCCTCGCCCGATTGCGTGATCCAGCGCGCTTCATAGCCTTCGACCCCGCCCGCCTCGCGGACGAGCGCCGGATCCCAGCTTTCGCCCATGCCTGGCGGCTGCGGGAATTGGGTGGTCTTGGTGCCGGGCCAGCCGCGCTCGGGCATGCCGCGCTGCTGCAGGCCATGGATACCCTCGCTGAACCCGAAGCTCGGCACGCCCAGCCGCGGCACCCCGGAATTGATCGAAAGCGCCTCGATCTTCTCGTCGGTGGTCATCAGCGAGATAAGGTTGGCGACGCGCGCGTCCGCCGGCAGATCGGGATTCTGGAAGGGATGGTCGTAATGCGGAGGGGAGGCCGCCCCCAGCAAAAATGCCGCCATGCCCATCGCCAGCCGCTTCGCCCGCATCCGAATCTCTCCCGCTGTGCCCCCGCTCAGGCGAAGGCGTCGGGCATTCCTATAGCAGCGGGCTGGCGCTCTCAAACCGGGATGCGGGAGGCCGCGGCGCCCCGCCAACCGGGGGGATGACAGGGCGCCGGCCAAATTTGGCTCGTCAATCCGCTTGGGGGCCGGACGACAGCCTTGGCAATCTTGTTCTTAGCCGGGACTTGGCGCGCGCGTCGATCCGCGCATGTTTAGGTGTCCAAAGTTTAACCAAATCGTTCGCGGCCGGATGGGGGCGGATCATTGTCGCCACGCAGGGCCGGTCGATTGCCCGGCCCGCCCGGAATGCTAAAGTGAGAGAGATGCGCGATCTTCTGCTTTCCGCCCTGCTGGCGTTGTGCGGCATCGGCAGCTTCTGGGTGGCAATAACCTTTCTGCGCAGGGGCGAGGCGCGGGCGATGGGCGGCCCCTTCACGCGCGCGAGCCAGCCCGTGCGCTTTTGGGCCTATACGATCTGGCTGTCGCTGCTCGGCTGCCTGTTGCTGCTGCTGGCGGCACTGCCCGCGGCGCGCTGACGCCACGCCGGTGCCGCTCCAGCCTAGCTGAGAACGACCTGGTTCAGCGCCACCACCGCGACCGACCTGGGCACAAACGTCAGATGGGCGGTGCCCCAATAGACGATCGAACGGCACACGGACAGAAATGATGAAATGGCGCTGATGCCGCTGTCGCCGACCCGCGTTCACCGCGAGCGTCAGCCGGCGATAGACACGCTACCGCGCGGGAAACGGGCTTGCGTCGCGAAGACGCTTCCGGCGCGTTTCTGGCATTCGAAGCAATGGCAGATGGAAATGCGGACGAAATCGCCCTGGCATGTCAGGCGAATCTGCCCGCAACCTGCACGGCGGCGCTTGTAAAGAGTTCTTGACAGCCTCGTGCCAGACCTGTAAAGAGCTCTTTACAGGCAGGAGGGGTGGTCTTGGAAAACCGCTTGAAGGCAATGCGCGAGGAACGGGGATGGAGCCAGGGCGAGCTTGCCCGGCGTCTCGCCGTCTCGCGCCAGACGATCAACGCGGTCGAGACCGACAAATATGACCCCAGCCTGCCGCTGGCACTGCGCATGGCGAAGCTGTTCGGCGTCGCCGTGCCGGAACTGTTTATCGACCATTGGGAACCGGGAGAGGAATGAAATGGCAAAGGACATAGCCCAGCCGAGCTGGCGCAATTTCGCGGACTGGGGCGCTGTCGGAGGCGGTTTCTCCCTCGTCATCCTGGTGATCGCCATCACGACCTTCCATCAGAACGCGTTGGACATCATCCTCCGGCCGACGAGGCTCACGGCGGTGCTGGGGCTGGTGTTGTGGTTTTGCATGATCGTCATCGGCCTGGCCAACCGGCAGCGGCAGTTCACGCTCAAGGCTTTCCGCAATTTCCTGATTCAGAATATCGTGGCCATCCTGGCGTTCCTGCTCGTCATATCGACCTTCGGCACAATGCCCCAGGTTCGAGCACTCAGCATTTCCCAATGGGCAGCCGTGGGGACCGGAGCGACGCTGATCGTCACGGCGATCCTGGGCAGCCTGGCCACGGCCAGCGCGCGTACAAACCTGGACCTGATCGATGACGAAGCGGCCGCGGAAGAGATGCGCGATCGCGGACGACTGTATTTCTTCAGCTTCATCTGGATAGCCGCCTGCGGCCTGCTACTGATCGTGCTGAGCCTGTCCGGGCCCGGAGGGCTGCTGCCCCGGAATGGCGCCGCGGCGGGCGCGCTGGCCCTGATCGCAATCCAGTTCATACTGAAAAATGCGGTGAGGGGGCTGTCCGACGAGCTGGGGCGTACATTATCGCGCGAGTCCGGCGATATCGCCTTTCACCTCACGCTGGTGCTGGGCGGCGGCTGGGCGATGCTGGCCCAATTCGGGTTCGTGGCGGTGCCTGCGCCTCTCGACTGGCTGACCTTGCTCACCCTGCTGATGTTCGCGGCAGGCTTTATCGCGCTGGGACGACGGAAATTGCTTAGCCGCTGAACGGCGCGAAAACGCCGACTATTGCCGCCCGCGGATCGCTTCCCCCCTGGAATGACGTTGCGGGAGACGGTGCCCGTATCGAGGATCCTAGACGTCGCGATACGGGTCCGGTGCAATCAATGGCCTCAGTTCAGCGCCACCACCGCGACCGACTTGGGCGGAAGCTTGAGATGGGCGGTACCGTTGCTCACGGTGCCGCTGATCGGCCTTGGCGCGACGGCGTTGGGCGCGTCGAAGGTGTTGACCGCGTCGACCCTGGCGGCGGTCAGCACCTGACCCGTCACCGGCCCGGCGCGCGCGCCTTCGACCGCGACCGCGATTTCGGCGGGACGGCTGGGATCGATGTTGGTCACCGCCAGCCAGAGCTTGCCCGCCTTGTCGCGCGCGGCGACCGCATCGAGGCGGGGCATGGCCAAAGCGTTGAATTTATAGTCGCCAGCCTCGAACCTGACCGGAACGGAGGTCGCGTCCTGGAAAGGCACGTAGAGGCGATAGACGTGATAGGTGGGTGTCAGCACCATCCTGGGCCCGTCGGTGAGGATCATCGACTGCAGCACGTTGATCATCTGCGCGATGTTGGCCAGCCGCACGCGATCGGCATGGCGCATGAAGATGTTGAGGTTGACCGACGCCAGGATCGCGTCGCGCAGGCTGTTCTGCTGCTGCAGGAAGCCGGGATTGCTCCCCGGATTGGGGGCCAGCCACGCGCCCCATTCGTCGACCGCCAGCGCGACCTTCTTCGCCGGATCATATTTGTCCATGATCCCGGATTGCTTCGTCAGCATCCCGTCCATGCGGAAGGCTTCCTCCAGCGCGATCGCATATTCGCGCTCGTCGAAGCCCAGGCTCTTCAGGTGGGGCGGCCAGCCGCCGACGACATAATTGTGGAGCGAGATACCATCGATGTCCCAGCTCCAGACCTTGTCCTTCCAGGCCTTCATCACGGCGTCGGTATAGTCGCTGTTGCCGCTGTCCCAGCCGACCGCGAAACGCTTCATCTTGTCGGCGCTTTTTTCCTGATCCGAGTTCAGGTTGCGCGAATAATGGGCGAAGCGCTTCATCTCCTCGACATAATGATCGGGCGACATGGCGCCGCCACAGCCCCAATTTTCATTGCCGAGGCCGAGGAACTTCACCTTGTAGGGCGCCGGATGGCCGTTGGCCGCGCGCTCCTTCGCGAGCGTGGTCGGCTTGTCGGCGGTCATATATTCCAGCCAGTCGGCCGCCTCCTCGGGCGAGCCCGAGCCGATATTGACCGAGACATAGGCCTCGGCCCCGATCTGCTGCAGGAAATCGAAATATTCGTCGGTTCCGAAGCTGTTCGGCTCAATCACGTTGCCCCAGCTGGCATTCAGCGTCTGCCGGCGCTTGTCCTGCGGGCCCACGCCCCAGCGCCAATGATATTCGTCGGCAAAGCAGCCGCCCGGCCAGCGGACGTTGGGGACATGGATCGCGCGGAGCGCGGCGACGACGTCGCTGCGGATGCCGCGGACGTTGGGGATAGGGGAATCCTTGCCGACCCAGATGCCGCCATAGACGCCCTGGCCGAGATGTTCGGCGAACTGGCCGAAGATCTGGCGATCGATCACCGCGCCCGGCTTGTCGGCCTGGACCGCGACGGCGACCGGCGTCTCCGCATGGCTGATCGACGCGGATGCGAGCGCCAACAGAGACAGGCCGAGGCGGGCGAAGCTCTTCATTGTATCCCCTCAAACTATATTTGTCTGAGTAATTAGCAGAGGGACGAATGACGTCAATCCGGTGAACCCGGAGCGAAGGCCGAAAATGCCGGGACGGATCAGTCGCGCGAAGGACGGCGGGGGACGTCGCGGGGCGCGTTTGGCTTGCCGGTGATGTTGACGCCCGGGGTGAGCGCCTCCTGCGCGACCGCCTGCAATTCCTCGATCAGCCCCTTCCAATCGCCCGCCTCGATCGCCTCGGACGCGCCGCGCACCTTGAGGTCGGCGATGCGTTGCAGCTTGGAGACGAGATCGGCGGTGTGTTCCTCGAAGCGCGTCACCTCGAGCGTGAGCGCGCGCATGAGGTTGGCGGCGCCGCGAAACGTCTCCGCATTGCTTTGCAACGGATAGTCGTTGGGCTTGGCGGCGGCGACCTTGATCAGGCCAACCGACACGCGATTGGCAGTCTCGATCAGTTCCGCAACATCGGCATTCATTGTGCTTCGCCCCCGTTATTCAAAGCACGTTTGCAGGAGAAACGGTTGAATATTCGTTTCCATACAGATTGCGTCATGCGGAAGCCGCCCGCAATAGCATCAGTGCAACGGGCATCAGTGCACCGTCTGGCGCTCGACCGCGGCCGCGAGCTGGTGCGGAAGATAGGGCTTGGCGAGGTAAAGGCTGTCGGCCGGCAAGTCTGCGAGATCGGGGGCGCCGAGGCCGGAGGTGATGACCAACCCCAGTTCGGGCCGGCGATGGTGCATCAGGCCGGCGAGCGCGATGCCGTCCATCGGGCCCGGCATGTTCACATCGGTGAACAGCACGTCGACATCGTCATGCTCGTCGAGGATCCTGAGCGCCTCCGCGGCGTTGGCCGCCTCCAGCACGTCGAACCCGCTTTCCTGAAGGCTGTCGGCCGCGAGAAGCCGGATCAACATCTCGTCCTCCACGACGAGGACGGTGCGGCGAAGTGCGGTGGCCATGGCCCCTCAACCGACCAAATGCGCGGCTGTTCCACCAAGGAGCGGGAACAGCCGCTCCCGGCCGAATAGGGCGCCCCACCGATACGCAACCGGGCGGGGCGCCTGTCCGAAGGCCCATCCCGGCATGGGACGCAACCTCGACAATGGTTAATGCACCGCGTCAAAAAACGTTCCGCACCGCACAAATTCGGGAAAAAGATTTCACATTTTTCGGGCGTTAGAGCGAATTTGTTAGGGAAAGGCGCCTAGGGCCCGCAGCCGACGGCCGTCGGCGCAGCTGTCGAGGTTCCCGACCGGCGGCCGTCACCCCCCTTCCCTGCCGCCCTGGCGCGGCGCGGGCCTAAGGGTGGGCCCAGCCCATCATCAGCGCGAACTGGCCTCCGAATCCGGCGACCAGCGCGCCGGCGACAACCAGGAAGAGCCCGATCGGCATGCGATGATTGCGGCGGCGCCGGACGGAGCCGCCCCCGCCGCTCCCGACCAGGAGCAGCCCGAACAAGGCAATCAGAACACCGACGGTCAGGATCATAGGACCGCATTAGCCCTTTTGGCCGAGTACGCCATCGCTAAGTGCGCGGCGGTGCACCATTCCGCGCGATGGGCAATAAAGCGCTTGACAAATTCGTTCTTGTTTTGTACTGCAATATTTGAGCAGTAGGACTGCGTCAGAAACCCGCCACCCGGCGGGTTTTTTGCGTTTGGGGGAGGCTGGAATGCCGATGCAAAATCAAGCTCGTCCGCGCGCCGGAATGGCGTTTAGCGGTCGACCACAAAATTCCGATTTTGGCCATCACGGTCGAGTTGGGAATCAGCTTATCGCAGCTGCCGAAGGCGTGCTTGACGGTGCCACATGGGGACAAGGCGACAAGATTTACGCTGGAATTGGCGCCCTCACGGATGCCTTGCAGGGCGGACACCTGAAGGATTCTTATCGTAAGCGCATCGCTTACGAACAGGCACGGGATCAATATTACGCGCAGAATTACGGAGCAGCGAGAACGGTGGGCGAGGTGGCTGGGGCGTTCGTTCCCATCCCCGGCGCTGGCCCGCTCGGCGCGGTAAAGCTGCTAGGCAACGCCGGCAAGCTCGGTAAATTCGGAAAGGTTTTGACCAAGGCCTATGAAGCCGGCGGTCGCATCAAGCAGGTCACTCCGCTGGCGAGGCGGGAGCGGGCCATGATCAGCGGCGCGGGCGCCACGGCCGGCGCCGGCGGCCAACTCTATTCGGATGCGGTGAGCGGTCATCTGAGTTCATGGCGCGATTATGCGGGTGCGATGGCAGGCGGAGCACTGCAGGCGCAAATGGCGCTTCACGGGCGGCCCATGGTGGCCGGTGCGACTGGCGGTGCCGCGACCTCCATCGCCCAAGATGTGCTTAACGGTCGCACGGTTTCGCTGGTCAACGCCGCGGAGGCAGCGGGGGCGGGAGGAGCAGCAGGCAAGATCGGGGACGCGATCGGCCGGGTCCGGTTCTATCGTCGAGGATCGTCGCCGGTCGGCCTCAAGGATCCGCACCAAGCGGTCGCGCAAGCCGGTCGGCCACATACCAATCAGGAGAAGGCTGCAATGGGCGAAGCCTTCTCCAAGCTCAGAACTCGAGCGAACTTTGATCGGACCGTCTCGACCGCGAAGGAAAAGCTGCCGCTTAGCGCAGGTGGCCACACTTTCCCGGACCAACTCACCCAACTCCGCAAAATAATCGAAGCCAAGGCAGGGCTCGCCGCCCGCCTTACCAAACGACAGCTACAGGCTCTCGCGGAGTTTGGATCGAACTATCGAGTCGATCATCTCCTGCCCCAAGACGTAGGCTCCCTTTTCGGATTTCTGGGGGCGCAGGGTGGTCTTCATTTGCCGGCCTATTTTCAGTCAGATCAGGATCGGCAGTGAATGCCGATTTTCCTTGACAAATCTGTTCTTGTTATGTACCGCAATATTTGAGCAGTAGGACTGCGCCTGAAAGCCCGCCACCCGGCGGGCTTTTTGCGTTTCAGCCCTCCTCCGCAGGAGAGGAAAGATGGCAAAATATAGCGGGGCGCAAGCCCGCCAGCGGCTCAACAGCGTGCTGGCAAATCACCTGATCCAGGATTTCGCCGCGAACGGCGCCGAGGTCGTCGCCAGGCTGCGAAAGGACAAGCCGGTCGAATATCTGAAGATGGTCACCACCATTCTCCAGCAGCAGGCGGCATCCGAGGCGGCGCAGGCCCCCGAATATAACGTGATCGAGCGCCGCATTGTATACCCCCCTGCACATCCCGACAGCTAGGGTGTTCGACCCCCTCCTCCCGGCCGCCCGCGACAAGGGGGCATGGGGCGGACGCGGATCGGGCAAGAGCCATTTCTTCGCGGGGCTGATGATCGACGATGCGATGCGGCATCCGGGCGAGAATAAGGGCGAAGGCCTGCGCGCGGTGTGCATCCGCGAGGTGCAGAAGGACCTGAACCAATCGGTGAAGGCGCTGATCGAGGCGAAGCTGGCGCAGGGCAAGCTGGGCGAGCCGCAGGGATTCAAGGTGTATCGCGACAAGATCAGCACGCCGGGGGACGGCATCATCACCTTTCAGGGCATGCAGGACGCAACCGCCGAGAGCATTAAATCGCTGGAGGGGTTCACGCGCGCCTGGTGGGAGGAAGCGCAGGGCGCGACGCAGCACAGCATCAACCTGTTAAGGCCGACGATGCGGGCGAGCGGCGCGCAGATGTGGTGGAGCTGGAACCCCAGGCGCAAGGCCGATCCGGTCGACAGGATGTTGCGCGGGGCGGAGCTGCCGACCGGCGCGAGCGTGGTGCGGGCGAACTGGCGCGACAACCCATGGTTCACGGCCGAGCTGGAGCAGGAACGGTTGGATTGCCTGCGCATCCAGCCGGACCAGTATGACCATATCTGGGAGGGGGACTATATCGGCGCGGCGGCGGGCGCCTATTTCGCGCGCGAGCTTAGCGCCGCCAAGGCCGAGGGGCGGATCGGGCGTGTGGCGTTCGATCCGCTGCTGACGGTGCGATTATTCTGCGACATTGGCGGCACGGGCGCGCGGGCGGATGCCTTTGCGTGCTGGCCGGCGCAGTTCGTGGGGCGCGAGATACGCGTGCGCGATTATTATGAGGCGGTGGGGCAGCCGCTGGCGGCGCACCTCACCTGGCTGCGTGCCAAGGGTTATGGGCCGGATCGCGCGCAATTCTGGCTGCCGCATGACGGCGCCAGCAACGACAAGGTGTTCGACGTATCCTACGAAAGCGCGCTGCGCGCGGCGGGCTATAAGGTGACGGTAGTGCCCAACCAGGGCAAGGGCGCGGCGGCGGCGCGGATCGAGGCGGGGCGGCGGCTGATGCCGTCCATCTGGTTCGACGCGGACACGACCGGGGGCGGGCGGGATGCGCTGGGCTGGTATCACGAACAGCGCGATGCGGTGCGGGGAATCGGGCTGGGGCCGGCGCACGATTGGGCGAGCCATGGCGCGGATGCGTTCGGGCTGATGTGCGTGGCGTATGAGGAGCCGATAGCGAAGCGGCGGATCGGGTATTCGAACAGAGGGATTTTGTGATGCCATCGACTCCGCTCGCGACTTATCGCAAGCTGCCAGAACGCCAATGCACGACGCATTTCACCGAAATCGTATCACTGAGAGCCTATTGGCCTGTGCTCGACAAGCTCGCGCCGCCCTAGGCTGCGGCACCCTCGGTGCGGCTTACGCGGCCGCACTTCCAGTATTGATTGATTTTCTCGGCATGCCCTGGATGGCCAAACATATAACAGGTTCGTCATCACCAACAGACTTCTTCAAAAATAACTGGGACTTGGATGACAATTACACGAAACATAACTTGCGAGTCATTCAACTTGCCGAGTCATTGTTGAATCTTCAGTTTGTTCCGGGATTTCGCAGCGTCCTCACCCGGTTAAAAACTGACAAACCGGAAGCTATAATTGCAGAATTCGAAACCGCTAGGTTACTAAGTTTTTCCGGAATTTCCTTCAAATTCAGAGTTCCTGTCAAAAAGGCCAGGAATGACTACGATTTAGATATTTTTTTCGAAGACCATAAAGCGGCTGGCGAAATAAAATGCAAAATTGAAACTACAGATCCAGATTTTGAGAGTCTGTTTCGAGCCTTGAAAGATTCCGCAACTGATCAGATGCCAAAAGACAGGCCCTGTTTGTTCTTCGTAAAAATACCTCATTCCTGGATAAACGATCAGCTTGTTGAAAATCTAGAAAAATCCGTCGTGGCCCCATTATTCAGGAGGCACAAGCGCGTCGTTGCCATATATTTTTACAGCATCCTTGCAGTAGATCTCACAACCCACGCATGTCCGATCACGCTCATCAACCATTACTTAAATTCCGACCACAGATTTGATAGGACTGTTCGGTGGGATAGTCTGTTTGATCGATTGTCCGGCGTGCCCGAGTGGTGGTTGGATATCGGCAGAATCGCCGCAGACGGTCGCGGCGCAATGATACCCTCGGAAAATGGCAACGTCTTTATCTCGGAAGGCTGACATGAGGGTCGATGGTGTTTGACCAAGCGAAGCTGAAGGCCGCCTGGGCAGGCGGGTGATCCGCGACATAGGCACCTATTGTCATCAGTTCGCGGCAGAACAAACGCGAAAGGTATGGACACACCATAATTTGGAAACCGGTGAATTGCAGGTCGGCATGCCAAGCGACGCAGTTGCCGTACCGGTCACGGTGATGCTTCTCACGGGCACTTGCGTTCAAGCCATGCTCGCGTGCCTAGATTACATCACAAGCGAATTATGGAATTCGGCCAATCGAACGGACAATCGTGCGACATTTTCGGCAGTGGGTCCGCTGCCTCGAGCTGCCGGAGATTCGGCTTTCGCGCCCGGTGTTAAACCTGCGAACGGAACTGTGGCCATTGCTGGCGCGAGTACTTTCGGTTTTGCCAGGAAGGCGCTTCGTGATGGAGCCGCAGCGGCAATTAAGGTCTATCCGATCGGATTGGACGATCTGCTGCGCCAAACAGGTGGACCGCAACCACCGTACTCGGTCGGTGACTATGGTGACAAAAATATCCGCAATGCGCCCGGGACGCGGTTCGACATTTATCGGTTCCCCACGATCAAGCAGGCAAAACAGTTTGGCAAACAGAATGTTCCTGTTATGATCCGCGTGCCCCCAGGAGGACACTGCCCACCGGGCACTATTCCGCGCCAAAGGTAAGCCCGTTGATCGATGCCCTTCCCGCACCGGAAATCGTGGCCCGTCTGGCGGGACCGCGATCGATTTGCGTGATCCGTCTGACCCATACCGACGCGGAATCGGGCGACCCGACCAGCGCACGATGCGGGCGACGCAGAATTGTCATCGCGCGCGACTATCATGGGGACAATGTTCGTCGGCTGAGCCGTTGCAGCATCATGCTGATGATCGAAGGTGTCCGTTTCCCCCGTCTCTTGCATGTCAGCAATTGCGAAGGTCCGCTGCAGGTGCGCCACGTCGGCGATGTCTGGACACAGCAGTTGCTGGCGGCGGCGAAGGTCGCCCCGTCACGGCTGGATCGCGTGATCTATTATCCAATCCGCCATCGCCCAGCCTGCTACAACATTACGGTCATGTTCACGATGCCCGGGACACGGCGGTTCGTGCCGCTGGGCGAGCGATCGGCAACGCGCTGTTATCGGGAGGTCAACCGAAGCTGAGCGCCACCCTCCGCCGGCTGCGCAGCGCGCCGCCGACCAGGCCGAAGCCCCCGAGCATCATCGCCCAGCTTGCCGGTTCCGGCGCGGCCGAATAATCGATATGCCAATCGAAGTTCGAGACGACACTGCCGTTAGCCACGAAGCCGGCGCCGTTACCCAAATTGCCAAAGTTCGCGACCGACATCGTATAGGTTTGACCGGCGATCAGCGCGACAGAGAAGGTGCCACTGCCAGTCGGATCGAATACGTCGCCGCCAAGGGTACCCGACGTCCAATCCCAGGTCGTATAGAGCGGTTGCAGGCCGAATTTGTCACCATCGCCAACGACAGAATAGGTCCCGCTGAAGGTCCCGTTGCCGCTTGCGATGAAGGTATATTGCCAATTCGAGGGGTAGGACTGATTGGTAAAAGCGGAGGTGTCCCCGCCATAGCCGTCCGCGTTGATGTTCCAGCCCCAATCCAGATCCACAGAGCCGGAATCCGCGGACAGCCAGTTGGCCGTTATGGTCGTGAACGAGGTGTTGGTCGCGCCCGCGTCGCTGACGCTGGCCTTTGCGGACGCATTGAGCGTGACCGAGGCCGGCGCAGCGGCACTCGCGGCGTCGGTATGGGCGTCGAGCGCGGCACCGAGCTTCGAATTCGCATCGACATTGACGGCGCCGGAAATAGACGTCGTCGCGAGCGCCGGCGTTGCAGCGAGCAAGGCGACGCCAACAAAACCCAAACGTATGGCCATTTGAAATTCCCCCCACAGAATGATTCGACCGAGAATAACATTTGGTAAATTAGGTGGCAACCGCGAGTATCCTCCTATTTCCACTGGTTCAGCGAGCCCTGATGTCCTTTCCCGGAAAATCTTGATGCCGAAATAATCTCCGTACATCGGACAATAATCGCTATTTTCTCGATACTTGTCTGTTGGATAGGTTTTAATTCTTCACCAGAGACGGTTCAGCCCACCTCTCGTCGGGTTCACCCTGTCGGAAACGGAGCGGAATGTGCTGCTGGGGGAACGATCGGCGTTCGTCCGGACCATAGCCCTGCATCGCCGGCCCAGCCGCTGAATGGATCCCGATCTGGAGGAGTTGAGGCCGTGCGCCGCCTCCTGAGGCCCCAGCTTTCGCTGGGGCGACAATATAGCTGAAAGGATCATCATGGCGACTTTGGACGCGCCGCTTTCGCATGCCGAACTGGCGGCGATGCTGGCGGAAGACGAGCGGATGGCGCGGTCCTTTCGCGACAGCACGCTGGCCGACGAGCAGGCGGTGGCGATCGATTATTATGAGGCGCGGCCGTTCGGCGACGAGGAAGAGGGGTTAAGCCAGGTGGTCACGCCCGAAGTGGCCGAGGTGGTGGATTACATGACGATCAGCGTGTCGCGCACGATCGTGGCGGGCGACCGGGTGGTCGAGTTCGAGAGCGCGGAGGTGGATGCGCAGGCGGCGGCCGAGGAGGCGACGGCGTCCGTCACCTACAGCTTCCTGAAGAGCCAGGACGGCTATCGCGTGATCCACGACTGGATCCAGTCGGGGCTGATCGAGAAGATCGGGATCGCCAAGACCTGCGCCGAGACGCACGAGGTGGCGCGCAAGCACAGGGGGCATTTCGACGAGGACCAATTGGCGTTGCTGCATGCGTCAGGCGCCGAAATTTCCGCCGCGACCGAGAATGGCGACGGGACATTCCATGTCGAGATGGTCGAGCGGACGAGCGAGACGCGGTTCGTCGACTATCCGGTGCCGAGCGAGGAATTCCTGTTCGCGAGCCGGACGCGGCACGAGGATGAGGCGGACTATCTGTGCCACCGGTCGGCCAAGAGCGTGAGCGACCTGATAGCAATGGGGTTCGACCGGGAGCTGGTGGAGTCCTTGCCGGCGGACCCGATCACGCTGCCGATGGACAGCCGCGCGACATCGCGCTGGCTGGACGAGACGCAGCATGCGCCGTCGGGCGTGAAGCAGGTGTGGCTGCGCGAGGAATATAAGCGCGTCGACCTGGACGGCGACGGCGTGGCCGAGCTGGTCAAAATCTTCCGCGTCGACGACGTGATCCTGGATGCGGAGGAAGTGGACGAGGCGCCGTTCGTGGTGTGGTGCCCCTTCCCGCGCGCGCACCGGCTGGTGGGGCACAGCCTGGCGGACAAGGTGATGGATTTGCAGCGGGTGAAATCCGTCATCCTGCGCCAGCAGTTGAACGGGCTGTACCTGACCAACAATCCGCGGATGTACGTGCCGCAGGATTGCATGACCGAGGACACGATCGACGACCTGCTGACGGTGCGGCCGGGCGGGATCGTGCGCGGCAAGGGGGCGAACAAGCCGCAGCCTTTGTACGAGGCGTTCGACATGTCCAAGGGCATGACGATGCTGGAATATATCACCGGCGAGCGCGAGAGCCGGACGGGGATCACGCGGCTGAACCAGGGGCTGGACGCGGACGCGCTCAACAAGACCGCGACGGGCACCGCCCTGATGCAGGCGCAGGGCCAGCAGATGGAGGAATATGTCGCGCGCAATTTCGCGGAAGCGCTGGCGCGATTGTTTGCGAAGAAATTGCGGCTGATGGCGGCGGTGGGAAAGCCGTTCGCGGTGAAGATCGACGGGCAGGCGAAGCTGGTCGATCCGTCGCGCTGGCCGACGGGCCTGTCCGCCAATGTGCGGGTGGGGCTGGGATCGGGGCGCAAGGACCAACGGCTCGCCTATCGCGCGCAGATGCTCGACATGCAGAAGGAGGCGCTGCCGGTGGGGCTGGCCAACAAGCGCAACATCTTCCGCAACCTGGCGGCGATGGTGCGTGACGCGGGGCTGGGGATTCCGACCGATTACTTCCTCGACCCGGCGAGCCCCGAGGGGCAGGCGGCGGGCAATGCCGGCGAGCAGCCGCACCCTGATCTGGTCAAGGCGCAGGCGGACGCGCAGGCGGTGGCGCAACGGCTGATGCTGGACCGGCAGAAAGCCGCGGCCGAGCTGGCGCTGGGGCAGCAGCATGGCGCGGCCAAACTCCAGCTGGAACGGGACAGGGCCGAGGCCGAGGCGGCACTCGAGCGCGAGCGGATGGCGCTGGAATATGGCCTGGCGGAGCGGCGTTTCCACGCCGAACAGGATGCACGTAGCCGGCGCTCGCGCGGGCGGCGCACGCCCCCACCCGCCCCGGCTCCCGACAACCCCATCGCGGCGATGCGACCGGGCGGGGCGCTCGATCAATGAGCGAGGACGTGATCCATCGCGCCAATCGCTGGCGTGAATTTTATGAGGAGGATGGCGGGCTGCGCGACGTGCTCGATACGCTGCGGCGGGCCTATTTCGAACGGGCGGGCGACCTGATGCCGGGGGACAGTGCCGCATTGCTCAAGCTGGGAATGGCGGCGAAGATCGTCGAGCAGATCGACGCGCATATCCGCCAGATCGTGAGCGCGGGCCGGCTGGAGCAGGCGGCGCAGGACCATGCGACACGCATCGCCAGACTGCCCGAGGCGCGCCGGCGGTTTCTGTAGGCTGGAGCCCTCGAAAACCTTGCAGGATCGTAGCGACGGATGGCACCAGCGGCGCGTCGGTCCGTTCTGCGGGCGTGGCGTACGAGTATCTTACCGAGTTGGCGCAACAGTGGGTCGCCGAGCAGGGCGAGGAGGCTGGCGAGCATCTGGCCGAGGCGATCCGCGAACTGCGCGCGGTGGGAGATATGAGCGGCGCAAGGCTGTTGACGCGGATCGCGCAGAAGATCGATCTGCTCGACGACGAGGCGCCGCTTGCTTCACGGCGGCGGCAGCCGATTCGGCGGCATCGCGACCCGGCGTTCGATCCATCGGCATGAACCAACGCCCCATCGCATGTCATAACGTAGGCGAAATAATATCGTCTCATCAATAAGTTAGAAGTTCCCTAATAGTTAACGGAAAGTCGCTTGCACCGCACGACTGGCCGCAGAAGACTTCCGTTCGCGTGTGCGGAATCTAGTTTCGGCGGGGCAAGGATCGTCTCCCGGGGGGAGCGGAGCCGGCGCGGTTGCCGGGCGTCCTGCGCAGGAGCGGGAATTTCATGACGAGCTTTCTCAAAGCAGCGGTGCGCCGCGGCGTGCCCTTGCTGGCGCTTGCGATCGGCGCGGTTGCGCCCGCCCACGCGACGCTGCTGCCGCAGTCGTGGAACGGCTATCACTGGGCGCATACCGGCAATCTGGCGATCATGATCGGCAACAATGCCAGCGCAGCCTGGGCGCCCTATCTGGCGGCGGCCGAAGCGAAATGGTCGACCGACAAATATATCGACTATATCCCGACCGCGGGCATGACGAGCGCGGGCAGCTGCGGCGGCGTCTATGGCACGGTGCAGGTGTGCAGCGGCAATTACGGCGCGACCGGCTGGCTGGGCTATACGCAGGTGTGGACGGCGGGCACGCAGATCACCCAGGCGACGATCAAGCTGAACGATTATTATTTCAGCCAGGCCAAATATAACACTGTCGCGTTCCATCAGCAGGTCGCGTGCCAGGAAATGGGCAATGCGCTCGGCCTGGACGACCTCGACCACAATTATACGAATATCAATGCCGGAACCTGCATGGACTATACGAACGATCCGACCGGCACCAAGGGCACGAACGGCTCGCTTGCCAACACAACCGCCGACGCGACCGATTTCAGCCGGCTGGACGCGATCTATGCCGTGAAGGACGCGACGCAGATCATCTTCACCAAGCCGAAGGCGAGCGGGAATGCGCAGGCGGTGGCCACCGCGGTGCCCGAGCCGGCATCTTGGATGACGATGATGGCGGGTTTCCTGGGGTTGGGTCTCAGCCTGCGCCGCAGCCGCAAGGCGGCCGTGCGGGCCTGAACCCGGCGGGGGCGTCCCGCTGACCCTGAACGGCGGGGCGCCCCTATCACTCTCTCGACAAGCGCGGCGCGCGGGCGGAAGGTGCTTCCAACCGCAACGAGGATGCCGCGATGTTTCTGGATGCTGATAGCGCGGCGGCGACGCAGCCGCCGATATTGATCAAGAACAGCCTGATATTGGCCGACCGGGATTACCCGACCAAGCTGATCGAGAACGGCGATGCGGGCGTGGTCACGGCGCATCTGGCGATCGCCCCCGACGGCCGCGTCAGCGGATGCAAGGTGACGGAGACAAGCGGATCGGACGCGCTCGACGGGCTGACGTGCAGCATCGTCACGCGCCGCGCGCGCTTTGCGCCGGCGCACGACGCCGGCGGCCAGGCTGTCGCGGGCGATTATTACATCGCGGTGACGTGGGGCACGAACAAGGACGTGATGCCGATCACGATCACGATGCAGATGGGAGTAAAGGCGGTGCCGGCAGGCTACGCCCGGCCCGCGCAGATGCATGTGCTGTTCGGCGGCGACGGCAAGCCGATGCGATGCGACACGGCGACATCGAGCGGCAGCACCGCCGCCGACCGCGCGGTTTGCGCCTCGATCACTGGCGAAGCGAGCATGACGCCGCCCAGGAGCGGATCGGACGAACCCGCGGCCGCGACCCGAACCTATGTGGCGACACTGACCACCGTCACGCCGAATTGACCTGACCGCCGGCCATCAAGATGTTGCCGAGGCCGAGCAGGCCGCTAAAGGCCGCGCCATGAATGTGCGCGCACTACGTCTCCTGATTGCCGGTCTTGCGGCCTTGCTGGCGGTGGCGGCACCCGCCGCGGCCGAACGAATCCTGTTCGTGGGCAATAGTTTCACCTTTGGCGCGGGATCGTCGGTGCGTTTTTTCCACCCGGAGCTGGTGCGCGACCTCAACCGCGAGGGCCAGGGCGGCGTGCCGGCGCTGTTCAAGATGTTCGCGCAGCAAAGCGGGCTCGACTGGGAGGTGAGCCTGGAGACGGCGGGCGGGCAGGATCTGGCTTTCCACCTGGCCAACAAAAAGACCGAGTTGGGGGGCGTATGGGACGCGGTGCTGCTGCAGGATTATTCGACGCTCGACCGATCGAAGCCAGGCGACGCGAGCGCGCATATCCGCGACACGGGGCGAATGGCCGCCTGGTTCAAGGCGAGCAATCCTGTTGCGAAAATCTATCTGGAGACAACCTGGCCGCGTGCGGACCAGACCTATCCGGCCGGCAGCCACTGGCACGGCAAACCGATCCGCGCGATGGTAGACGACCTGGCGCGCGCCAACGCGCTGGCGCTGCTCGCCAACCGGGAGCTGAACGGCACCGCACCCGTAGGGGAAGCCTGGCTGCGCGCGATGAATCAGGGCATCGCCGACCCCAATCCCTATGACGGGGTGAGCTATGGCAAGATCGACCTGTGGACGTGGGACCATTATCACGCCAGCGCTTACGGTTATTATCTCTCCGCGCTGGTGATTTTCGGGCGCGTGACAGGCACCGATCCGCGCTCGCTCGGCGAGCATGAGCGCGCGGCGCAGGAACTGGGGTTCAGCGGGCTCACCACTGTCGCATTGCAACGGATCGCGGCGGAAACGCTAAGTGGCCGTCCGGAAACAGTAATGCGGCCGGGCGAACACTAATTGCGCCAGTTGGGCAGCCCTGCGTAAAGCAGACATCGCATAAAACTTGGTTTATTAACTCTTAATTTCGTTGCCGGTACATGTCCGGAATGATAATTACCGAATCGATCGGGCGGCAGTGGGGCGCGCCGGATCGCGTTGGGGAATCATTATCATGAAAATGCGTACGCTTTTCGCGGTTGCCGCGAGCTTGACCGTAGCGGCGCCGGCTTTGGCTGGTCCGATCTTCGTCGGTTCCTGGACTGTGGATCAGGGTCCTTGGTGGAACTCCTCGTCGGTGGCCTATTCGGGTCAGGACGCCGCAGCGTTGCTGTTCGGCGGATCCGCTTCGGACTATGCCATTTCGACGGTAGACGATCAGGTTGCCGACATCGACCATCTGACCTGGGTCAGCACCTGGGGCGGCGCATGCGGCGGCGCATTTCCGTGCGGCACCATGGTCGCCGAGAATTTCGCACAGTCGACGGGCGGTCTTTATCTGACCCCCGGCGACACGTCGGCTTATGTGACCGACTGGGCGCAGGGCCCGCAGTATCGCAACTATGCCTTCCGCATTTCGGCTGCGCCGGAGCCGGCGAGCTGGGCGATGATGCTGGGCGGTTTTGGCCTGGTCGGCGGCGCGATGCGCCGGCGCAAGGCGAGCGTCGCCTTCGCCTAAAATAGATTTCAGTCGAAATCGAAAGAGCCGCCGGTCGCAAGATCGGCGGCTTTTTCATGTCGGTCATTCCATGCGGAACGCCTGACGCAGCAAGCTGAAGCCGATCGCGATCGGGGTGATACTGCCCGCCAACCGCAAGGCGGGCGGATCGACCAGAAACGCAGCTAAAATACCGAATAGCATCGTCGTGACGCCCCAGGCGAAGAGGCGCCGATCGACGCCGCTCACGGACGGTCGCCGCCGCGCGTCGCCCGGCGCCATTTGAGAATGCCCGCGAAGATCGCAGCCGCCGCGACCACCAACCGAAATGCCCTTTCTGAATCGTTCGCCGCGGGCGGCAAAACGAACAGCACAAACAACGCGATCAGGATCATCGCCGCGGCGGTGAGCGCGGCATGCCTGCGTGGATTGTCCATGAGCGTCCTTCCATGTTCGGGGCGGGCATCATGGCGAGCCTGACGGGCGGCGCAAGCTGCCGTTTTCAGCCTTCCACCTCCCTCCCGTGAATGGAGAGAGGCTTTCTCCCCAACAGCATAGGTGATGCTCATGGCACAGACCTTCGAAGCCGAAACGCCCGCGACATCCGACGCGCGGGTGGAGGATTTCGCCGACTTCCTCGATACGCTCGACGAGGACGAAAATTCAGCCGCGGGCGCGTTGCCCGCGGAAGAAGAGGCGCCGGATCCATCCGACGCCGAAGCCCCGGATGGGGCGGACGAACCGGGCGACCCGGCCATCGTCCCGCCCGTCTCCTGGGGCGAGGACGCAGCCGAGTTGTTCGCGCAGCTTCCGCCCGAACTTCAGGAGAAGGTCGCGGCACGCGAAGCCCAGCGCGAACGAGCCGTACAGACCGCGACCACCGCGGCGGCGGAGGCACGGCGCAACGCCGCAGCCGAGGCCAATGCGCTGTTCGCGGACCAGCAGCGTCTCTATGCCCACCATCTGGAAAATCTTGCCGCGCAAATGACGCCGCAACGCCCGGACCCGGGCCTGCTGGCGATCGATCCGCAAGGCTTTTATCGGGAGCAGGCCGCCTATGAAGGCCAGCTCGCCCAGCGCCAGGCGATGGCGCAGGCGGCAGCCCTGGCCCAGGCCGAAGCACAGCAGCGCGATCAGATCGCCCAATATCATGACATCACCCAGGACCATGCGGCTTTGGCACATGTGCTGGGCGAGCAATGGACCGACGCGTCGCAGCGCCGGGCGATGCTCACCGACCTGGAATCGGTCGGAGCGGAACTCGGCTATTCGATGGAGCTGATGGGCGAGGCCAATGCGACCGACATATTGGCGCTGAAAGCTGCGGCAGGGTGGAAGGCGAAGGCGGAGAAATATGACGCACTCCAGGCAGGGCGCGCACAGGCGGTGAAAGCGGCGCGCGCCGTGCCGCGGGTAGCCAAACCGGGCGCAAATCCCGGCCGTGCGGAGCGTAGCGCCCGAAGCCGGGATGCGGCCTGGGCTCGCGCCAAGGCCGAACGATCGGGCGACGCTTACGCCGCGATGCTCGACCAGATGGGCATCACGCTTTGAGAGGCCTCCTCTCCCTTCCAAGGGAGAGGTCAGGGGGTGGGTGTCGCCGCTCCGGGCGATCCGCTGAACGGGCGTTCCTCAGGATTCTTTGGCGCGCAGACGCGCGCACCCACCCCCACCCCTCCCTTGAAAGGGAGAGGGAGCACACACTTTTTCAAGGACAAACGACATGACCGTACCCACGAACACCGGGCGCAATCCGACGCGGGCTATAATGCGGCTCAGGACCGCTCCCTGAGCGCCGCCAACAACCTGGGCAACCTCTATAACCAGACGCAGCAGCAACAGCTTGCCGCGGCCCAGGCGTTGGGCAGCCAGACCAATGCCGACAATCAGACCGCGCTGGGCGCCGCCAATGGCAGCGTCGCATCGATCACGCAGGCGCTGGGTCTGACCAGCGCGCTGGCCGATGCGCAATATGCCGGCGTCGCGCCGGCGATGAGCGCGCTGCAGGCGGCTGCCTCCATCCCCTATACCGGGGTCAACAATTATGCGGGGCTGGTGAATGGCTTGACCGGAAAATATGGCAACCAGACCACCAACAGCACGCAGACCACGAGCGGCAATATCGGTGAGATGCTGGGCGGTCTCGCGAATACCGCACTCAGTGCCTATGCGGGCGGCGGATTGGGCAAATTGGGTGGTCTGTTGGGCGGGGCCACCAAAAGCGTCGGCGGCGCTGCTGGAGATCTGGTGGGGGGAGCGGGCGCGTCGGGCGACGGCCTCATGTCGTTTCTTCCTTACTATGCCCCGCAGCGACTGGCCCCCTTCGGCTGGGCCTGATCCAGAGCGGTAACCCCCGGATACTATCCTCGTGAGGAGCCATGCCGTGCCCATGCTCGGCCCGGTCAGCGCTCTCCGTTACGCTTTCCCCGACCCACGGGAGCCAAGCAGAACATTCCTCCCACTTGAAAGGATCAGACATGGCCAAATCCGCCGTGACGGATTGGGACGTCACGCCCTCCAACAATAGCGATATCGCTGGCATCAACATAGGCGAAGGTTGCCCCGCGAGCGGCATCAACGACGCGATCCGCGCGCTGATGGCGCAGGTCGCCACTTGGCTCGCCAGCGCGAGCGCCCCCCTGCCGAAATCGGGTGGCACGGTGACGGGCGCGGTGACCAATCTCGGCAACGGATCGAGTGTGATCGACGGCGGCGGCACTGCGCGCGCCGTGGGCTATCGCGCGATCCCGCTTGCCGCCAAGAGCGTAAGCTATCAGATTGCGCTCGGCGACGTTGGTCAGGGGCTTTCGACCACAGCCGGCATCACGGTGCCAGCCAATGCGACCACCGCCTTCGCGATCGGTGACACGGTGGCTATCTATAATAACAGCGCATCGGGCATCACCATCACGCAGGGCGGGAGCGTGACGCTCCGGCTGGTGGGCACGTCCACCACGGGGAGCCGTACGCTCGCGGCGCGGGGTCTGTGCACGTTGCTCAAGGTCGGCACGGACGAATGGATCGCCAGCGGCGGAGGTCTTTCATGAGCGGAATCGGGATCCTGGCTGCCGCTTATTCTCCCGCTCTCCCGCCCACCAGTTCCGGTCCGCTGAGCTGCTGGGTAAATTTCGCGCCCCACGGCGGGGTCGCGTTCAATGTCTCCGGCGCGAGCGGAGACCTGTCAGCGCAGGGCTATGGTATTATTCAACCGGATCATTCGGGCGGCACGCCGCCTTATACCGAGAGCCTGACGATCCAGAGTGATGCCAGCGGCAAACTGGGCTTCGACGACAATGGCCTGGGCGCCACCGCCGTTTCTTACACGGGCTTCGGTCTGAACGAAGTCGAGAGCGGATGGATAAAATACATGGTCACTGACGGTACGGGCACGACAGCGACGGCACGCTATCCCGCAACAGGAACTCTCAGCGTGACCAGGACGAGTTGAGCGACGCCGCCGTTTCACCCGGGGTTTACCGGCCTGGCGTATCCTTACCGATCCGAGAAGCGCTCGGCCTCAAGCGCGCACGGATCACAGATACGGTTCTGCGCGGGAAGATAAACGCCACAGCGCGAACAGTGCGACGGGTCATGCGCCATGTCGTAAAGTGACTGGGCCCAATCGCGAAGCACGCCGGAAAAACCCTCACGCGCCGGGGCCAACGGAACCACTGCGGGTTCACTCCTACGCGACACGAGCTTCATGGTTAATTCCTTTACCCCCCATAATGCGTGGGTCGAGGAGGCAAATCCATTTATCGGAAGATAGTGATCGCCCTATCGGGTGGTCAGGTTTTGGGGGATTCATGACCCTGATCGATACATTCCCCGCCTGGGCGCCGCTGTGCGGCGCTGCGCTGGGCGGCGGCGGAGTCGGCGCCGGCATGCGCCCGATCCTCGATTATTGGAAAGGCCGACGGCGCCAAACCGACGAGGTGGCGATGGGGCTTGTCGAGAAATTGCAGGCGCGGATCGAGCGGCTCGAGGAATCGCAGGCCGCCGAGCGCCAATTATGCGACGCCAAGCTCTCGGTGCTGCGCCACGAGCTGCGCAACGTGCAGGGCAATTTCGATGCCCTGCTGCTCGCGATCGAGGTTGCGCCCGAAAAGGCGGCCGAAGTCGTCGCCAAGGTGAAGGCACGGCGCAAAGCCGCCTGACCTTCCTCGAAATCAAAAGGGCAAACCATGTGGACCTGGGACCAGTCTGCGGGGCTGTTGTCGCGCGCCGGCAAAAGCTGGCGCGGCTATAGCGGCGCGGGGCGCGGCAAGAACAATCCGGCGATGCAGGCCGCCACGGGTATCGGCCCGATCCCGCAAGGCCGCTGGACCGTGGTTGCGCGACGCGACAGCCCCAATACGGGCCCCTGCACCCTCGTCCTGGATCCGGGCCCGGACATCGAGACCTTCGGCCGATCCGAGTTTCGCATCCATGGCGACAGCATCGCGCATCCCGGCACCGCCAGCCACGGCTGCATCATCCTGCCGCGCGCGGTGCGCGAGACGATCTGGGCGAGCGGCGACCGCTCGCTGGACGTGATCGCCTGACATTTCGCCCGCCGATGAGCGGCGGGCCTTTCCCGAGGAGACTGACATGACCGACACCAAGACCTGGTGGCAGAGCCGTACCGTGTGGGTGAACGTGGTCGCGACGCTGTTCGCCGTGCTCGGCACATTCAAACTGCTGCCCACCAATATCGACCAGGACAGCGTGGTGACTGCAATCATGGGCGCAGTCGCAATCGCCAATGTCGTGCTGCGGCTGGTGACGCGCCAGGCGATCGCATGAGCAGCTGACGCGCGATGTTCGCCAAGCTCATGATGGGTACCGCGGCCGTTCTGGCCGCGGCGCTTTTCGCATATCTGGGGGATCGGCTGATCAACGCTTATGGCGAAGCACGCTATCAAAGCGGCCTCGCCGACGGGCAATTGAAGCAGGTTCCGGGCATCCTCGCAGCCAACGCCCGGGCCACGCAGGCCGGGCTGGATGCCCGCGATCGGGTGATCGCCGCGGACGGCGCGCGCGATACCACGCTCGGGCGACTGATTCCTCAGATCCTTTCCGCTGAAGACAAGGTGACCGCTTATGCTGCGAGCACTGCCGGCCGGGCTGCTTGCCTTGGCCCTGACCGGGTGTGGGACATCGAGGCAGATCGCACCGCCCTCTTTCGTGCCTCCACCCCCAGCCGCGCCCGCACCGGCGCAACCGGATCCGTGTCAGCCAACACCGCTACCGACGCAGGCCGACCATAGCCTAACGAGTGCAGACGCCGAGCGCGCGATCCGGTCGGGCGACGCCGATCTCGCGCGCTGCCGCGCGGATCGCGACCGGTATCGCGACGCGTGGCCGCGCTAGGCTACTGGACGCAGCCCGGCAAAAGCGGGACCGACCGGCGCTTCCTCACCACGCGAATACGTGCCGACTAGAAGGCCCGCTGCCAGCACGCGATCCTCGAGCACAGCCACCAGTTCGTCGCGGCTAGGATTGGGTCCCATCGGCGGTACCTCGTTCAGCGCGAAGAGCTGGAATACATAATCATGATTGCCGTGCCCGGTCGGCGGATCTGGCGGGAGCCAGCCTTCGGTGTAGAAACTGTTGAGCCCGACATCACCGCCGATGCCGCTCTTTCCATCCGGCGCAATCGCGCCCTCCGGCAGACTGCGGGCGTCGGGCGGAATCGCCCACACCACCGCATGGACGAGCGGATAAGGCGCGGGCGCATCGGGGTCCTCGACGATCAGCGCAAAGCAGGCCGTGCCTTCAGGCGGGTTGTGCCATAGCAAAGGCGGTGACACGCCCTCCCCATCCGCGGTGAACCGTTCTGGTAGCCGCGCACCATAAGCGAAAGCGGGGCTTTCGAGCTGAAGGCTTTCCGGGCCGACATTGAGATCGGGATTGACGATCACCAGCTTGGAATGGCCTGCGCGCACGCCGCGAAGCATTGCGCCCAGCCATTGGGGAACATGTTCGAGCATCGTCCGCTCTCCATTTCGTGGGTGATCATAACGATTGGGGCGGCCGACCGCTCCTGACTTTCCATGGTTGCCGACTTTTGCCTAGATGGGGCGTGGTTCAGGCTAACCGGACAATCGGGCGCGTATGAGACGACGCCCCATCGCGGCCGCGATCCTGGTGATCGCCGGCCTGCTGCTGGTCGCGATGCTGGTCGGCTGGGCGATGCGCTTCCGCATCGCGGCCGGTATAGTCGAACGCAAGCTGGCGGACGCGCATGTGCCTGCAAGCTACCGACTGACGAGGGTCGGGCCATTCCGCGAGCGGATGGAGGATGTACGGATCGGCGATCCTCAAGCGCCCGATCTGGTCGCACGGCGGATCGATGTGGACCTCGGCTATGGCTGGGGCGGGCCGGCAGTGCGCGCGATCCGGGTCGATGGCGTGCGATTGCGCGCGCGGCTCGACCGCAATGGGCTGAGCCTTGGGGCGATCGATCGGCTGATGCCGCGATCCACCGGCGGGCAGACCAAGTTGCCGGACCTGCTGGTGAGCCTGCACGATGTGCAGCTTGCGCTGGCGACGCCTAATGGCGCGATCCACGCTGTAATCGAGGGCGTGGGCAATCCGCAGCGCGGCTTCCGTGGGCAAGCACGGATCGAGGCCCCTGCCCTGCGGCTGGCATCCTGTGCGCTGATCGCTGTGGATGCGAAGCTGAAGATCGCGGCGGTCGCGGGGAGGCCGCAGGCGACGGGCCCGGTGCAGATCGCGCAAACCGGCTGCCCGGGCTCCACGCTGGGAAAGGGCGTCGCGCAGATAATACTATCGTCCGACCGAGTTTTCGAGAAGGTCGTGCTGCAGGCGAATCTCGATGGTTTTGGAGGACAAGCAGGGCCCGCGCGCTTCGCAAGCATAAGCGGGCCGATTAATGCCTTGGGCAGGATAGGCGACCTTTCCGCGACCGCCCGTCTCTCGGTGCAGTCGCTCGCTCTTCCCGACCCCGCGCGACGCGTGGCGCAATCGGGGGCCATGCTGGCGGGGACGCCGCTAGGGCCGACGGGCAGGCGCGCGACGGATGCCATGGTACGACTGCTGAAGAAGGCCGATGCCATGGCCGACCTGACGGCGACGCTGCACGGCACCCAGACGGATTTCCTTGTGCGGAGGATTGACCTTTCCGAGCCGACGGGCGGAAAGGTCACCGTCGTCGAGCGCGGTGGAATAGGTTGGGCACCGCACGGCTGGCGGGCGGATGCGGATATCCGGACCGGCGGCGGCGCGCTGCCGGTAATGGCGATCGAGCTCCGTCAGGCCGGACCGGGCGCCCCGCTCGCAGGCACCGCACGGCTTTCCGACTATCGCGCGGGCGAGGCACGGCTTGGCGCGACGCCCTTGCGCTTCGCCTGGGACGGACGCCGCGCGCGGTTCGACACGATCATGCGGATCGACGGACCGGTCAGCGGCGGCTTCGTGCGCGGGCTGAAACTACCGGTGCGGGGCATCGCGACGACGGGCGGGGCATTGATCGTGGACTCAGGCTGCCAGCCGGTAAGCTTCCGGCAATTGCAACTGGCTAGCTTCACCTTCGAGGCCACGCGCCTCTCGGTTTGCGGTCAGCCGATCGTGGCGCGGTCGGGCGGCGTCATGCGGATCGACGCAAGCAGTGGGTCCGTACGGCTGGCCGGGCATACGAAAGACGGCGCACCGGTTGTGCTGAGCGCGGCGCGGCTGCGCGTGACGCAGGCGGGCTTTACCGCCGCCGGCGCAGATGCCGCATTGGGGCCGGCCGACCGACAAACACATTTCGCGATCGCCCGCCTGGATGGGCAATTCGCCCGAACAGGCCTTGCCGGAAAATTTGCGGGCGCGTCGGGCGCAATCGCCAACGTGCCGCTCAATATTGCCGATGCGAGCGGCGCGTGGACTTTCGCTGGCAGCTTGCTGCATCTGAAGGGCGATTTTCACGTGAGCGACGCTGCAGCAGCCACGCGGTTCAATCCGCTTTCGACCGATGATGCTTCGCTCGACTTGAAGGACAATGTGATCCGCGCGACCGCGACCCTGCGCGAGCCTTCCAGCAAGGCTGAGATAGCCGGCATCAACGTCGAGCATGACCTGGCGTCCGGCGCCGGCCGTGCTTTGCTGGACGTGAAAGGCATCACCTTCACCCCCAAGGGCCTGCAGCCCGAGAAATTGACGCCGCTGACGCTTGGCGTGATCGCCAATGTCGTGGGCACAATTTCGGGCGATGGCCGGATCGACTGGGGCCCGCAGGGCGTCACCAGCGGCGGCACATTTGGCACCGACCGGATCGACCTTGCCGCCGCCTTCGGCCCGGTGACGGGCATCAAGGGCCAGCTGCATTTCACCGACCTGCTCGGCCTGATCAGCGCGCCGGACCAGGAGGCGACCATCGCCGAGATCAATCCCGGCGTGGAGGTCGCCAACGGCGTGGTCCATTACCAGCTGACCGGCCGGAGCCGGGTGAAGGTAAGCGATGCGACCTGGCCATTCGCGGGCGGGACGTTGCGGCTCGATCCGACAACGCTCGATTTCGGGGCGGAGGCGGAGCGGCATCTCACCTTCCGGATCGATGGGCTGGACGCCGCGGCCTTCGTCCAGCAGCTCGATTTCCCCAACATCTCCGCGACCGGCATTTTCGACGGCGTGCTGCCGATGATCTTCGATCAGAATGGCGGGCGGATCGAGGCGGGGCAGATCGTCGCACGCAAGACCGGCGGCACGCTCGCTTATATCGGCGAGCTCAGCAATGCCGAGCTCGGCACGATGGGCAAGCTCGCTTTCGATGCGCTGAAGGCGATCCGTTATTCGAGCCTCGACATCAGCCTCGACGGCCGACTCGACGGCGAGATGGTGAGCCGCGTGCGCTTCACCGGCGTGCGCGAGGCGACGCCCGAGCAGAGCCTGATCACGCGGCTGATCCGCAACCTGCCCTTCCGCTTCAACATCCAGATCCGCGCGCCTTTCCGCGGGCTGGTCGGGTCGGCGCGCGCATATATGGACCCGCGGCTTTTGCTCAATCAGGCGCAACTCCCCGCCCCCAGCCCGCGCCCGCAATCGGCAACGCCGGGTGAACCATCCATTCAGACCAAGGAAAGCGGGACCGTGCGATGACAAGCCCATGCTTGACGCTGAAGCATTCGGGTGCGAGCCCTTTATCCATGATGCGGTGGCTTATCCCTTGCGCGGGTCTGGCCTTGAGCGGCTGTGTTACGGTGAAGGCGCCGGACAAGCCGATCGAGATCAACCTGAACATCAACGTGAAGCAGGAGGTTGTCGTCAGCCTCAAGAAGGACGCCGAGGACTTCATCGCCAACAATCCGGACCTGTTCCCCAAATGACCAAGCACCGAGCCTTCCTGATCGCCGCCCTGACCGGGCTTTCGCTGCTCGCCGCGGTGCCCGCCGCCGCGCAGATGGACAGCGAGGTCGAGGCCGCACTGAGCACGGGCACGGTCGGCGAGCAGGCCGACGGCTATCTGGGCTTCGCGCGCGCGCCCTCGCCCGGGCTCAAGGCCAAGGTGGAGGCTATCAACATCAAGCGCCGCCAAGGCTATACCCAGGTCGCGCAGGCCAAGAATGTCCCGATCGAGGCGTTCGCGGCGTCGATCGGTTGCCATACGCTGGCCGGGCTCAAGCAGGGCCGGGCGTACAATATCGGCGGGGCCTGGGCGGTGAAGGGCGCGAGCCCGATCACGCTGCCGGCGCAGTGCGGGGGCTGAGCGGCGTCTATAGGCGCTTCCCCATCACGATCATCTCCCCATCCTCGTAGCCGAGCGCCGCGTAGAAGCGGGTGACGGCCACGTTCTCCGCGCGGACCATCAGACGGATCACGCGCGCGCCCTGTGCGATGAGCCATTGCTCGGCCGCCTCGACCAGCGCCCGGCCGAGCCCTGCACCGCGCTGCTCGGCCGCCACCGCGACATAATAGAGCCAGCCGCGATGGCCGTCATATCCCGCCATCACCGTCCCCACCACGCACCCCGCATCCCGCGCCGCAAGGATGGTCGCGGTCGGGCAGGCGAGCGCGGCGGCGATGTCCGCCTGGGGATCGTTCCAGGAGCGGACGAGCCCGGCTTCTTCCCATAAAGCAGCGGCTGCTGCAGCTTCGTTGGCAGCGAGATGCCCGATTTCCGTCATCCCAGCCTTGCCAGGGCTGCGCGCAGGCGGTCGGCCTCCGCGGCTTTGGCGTCATGATCCTCGCGCGCCTTGGCGACGGCTTCGGGCTTGGCGCGCTCGACGAAGCTGGGATTGGCGAGGCGGCCAGCGAGGCTGTCGCGTTCCTTCTCCGCGGCTTCGGCGCCCTTGGCGAGGCGCGCGCGTTCGGCGGCGAGGTCGATCACGTCGCCGAGCGGCAGCGCGAAGGTCGCCTCGTCCACCACCACCTGCGCGGCGCCGGTGCCGTCGAAGGCGGCGAGCTGGATTGAGTCCAGCCGGGCGAGACGCGAGAGGACGCCGTGCTGGCGATCGAGGCGGGCGGCGGTTTCGGCTGAGGCATCGCTCACGAACAGGTTCAGCCGCGCGCCGGGCGGCACGTTGAGCTCGCTCCGCGCGGCGCGGATTTCGCCGACCAGCCGGATCAGCCATTCGACCTCGGCCGACGCCTGCGGGTCGATCGCGCGGGCGTCGGGTGTTGGCCAGTGGCCGACGATCAGGTCGTTCGGGCGATCGGCCAGTGCGTGCCAGAGCTCTTCGGTGATGAAGGGCATGAAGGGGTGGAGCATGGCCAGGATCTGGTCGAGGACCCAGCCGGCGACGGCGCGGGTTTCGGCGGCTTCCTGCATAGCCCTCTCCCTTGAGGGAGAGGGTTGGGTGAGGGTGTCCTGCGCTTCGATGTCCGGGCGCTCGGCTTCGCCTTGCTCCCCCTCACCCAACCCTCTCCCCGCAGGGGAGAGGGCTTCATTGCTCAGGACAGGTTTGATCAGCTCCAGATACCAGTCGCAGAAGCTGGCCCAGACGAAGTGGTAGACGGTGTTTGCGCTTTCATCGAAGCGCAGGTCGGCGAGGGCGAGGTCGAGGGACTGGACAGTCTGGATCGTCTTGCCGATGATCCAGCGGTTGACCGCCAGCTCCGCCTTGGGCGGCTCGGCATGGGCCGATCCGCCGATGCCGTTGGACTGGGCGAAGCGGGCCGCGTTCCAGAGTTTGGTCGCGAAATTGCGATAGCCCTCGACGCGCTTCTCATCGAGCTTGATGTCGCGCCCCTGGCTTTCCATCGCGGCGAGCGTGAAGCGCAGGGCGTCGGCACCGTATTTGTCGATCAGGCCGAGCGGGTCGACCGTGTTACCCTTGGACTTGGACATCTTGGCGCCGTGCGCGTCGCGAACGAGGCCGTGGAGATAGAGCGTCTTCCACGGGCGCTCGCCCATGAAATGCAGCCCCTGCATCGCCATGCGCGCATCCCAGAAGAAGAGGATGTCGAAGCCGGAGATGAGGACGTCGTTGGGGTAATGGCGGGCGAGGAGGCTATTCCCCCGTTCGCCCTGAGCTTGTCGAAGGGCTGCCTTTTCTTCGTCGGAAGAGAAGGACGGTGCTTCGACAAGCTCAGCACGAACGGAATTTTGTGAGGGCCCCACCCCTCGCCCCTCCCCTGAAGGGGAGGGGGATTCGGTGTCGCCCGGCCAGCCCAGGGTCGCGAAGGGCCACAGCGCGCTGGAGAACCAGGTGTCGAGGACGTCGGTGTCGCGGGTCAGCGGCTTGTTGCCGGCCAGGGCCTGCGCCTCGGATTCGGATTCCGCGACATAGACCTGGCCGTCTTCGTCATACCAGGCGGGGATCTGGTGGCCCCACCAGAGTTGGCGGCTGACGCACCAGGGCTGGATATTCTCCAGCCAATTGTACCAGGTCTTCTTCCAGCTTTCGGGAACGACGCGGATGTCGCCCGAGCGAACCGCCTCCAGAGCGGGCTTGGCGAGGGTGGCGGCGTCGACATACCATTGGTCGGTCAGCCAGGGTTCGATCACCACGCCCGAGCGATCGCCATAGGGCGTCTGAATCACGCGATCCTCGACCTTTTCCAGCGCGCCCGCTTCCTCGAGCAGCTTCACCACCGCGTCGCGCGCCTCGAACCGGTCCATGCCGATCAGATCGGCCGGGATGAGGCCGTCGGCGGTCTGGCAGACGCGGGCTTCGGCATCGAGCATGTTGAGCATATCGGCCGGCTTGAAGCCCGCGCGCTTGCCGACCTCGAAATCGTTGAAGTCGTGGCCGGGGGTGATCTTGACCGCGCCCGAGCCCAGCTCCGGATCGGCGTGTTCGTCGGCGACGATCGGGATCAGGCGGCCGGTGATCGGCAGGCGGACCTGCGCGCCGATCAGCGCCTTGTAGCGATCATCCTCCGGATTCACCGCAACGGCCATATCGGCGAGCATGGTTTCGGGGCGCGTGGTCGCGACCGAGATCGTGCCCGACCCATCCGCGAGCGGATAGGTGAGGTGCCAGAACTGGCCGTTGCGCTCCTTGGTCTCGACCTCCAGATCGGAGATGGCGGTGCGGAAATGCGGGTCCCAATTGACCAGGCGCTTGTCGCGATAGAGCAGGCCTTCGCGGTAGAGCCGGACGAAGACGTGGAGCACGGCCCGAGAGAAGCCCTCGTCCATCGTGAAGCGCTCGTTCGCCCAATCGCACGACGCGCCCAAACGGCGGAGCTGGCGCGTGATCTGGCCGCCCGATTGCGCCTTCCATTCCCAGACATGTTCGATGAAGGCGTCGCGGCCCATATCCTGCCGCTTGAGGCCCTGGGAGGCGAGGTTGCGTTCGACCACCATCTGCGTCGCGATGCCGGCATGATCGGTGCCGACCACCCAGAGCGCATCTTTCCCCTGAAGGCGGGCATGACGGATCAGGATATCCTGCAGCGTATTGTCGAGCGCGTGGCCGATATGGAGCGAGCCGGTGACGTTGGGCGGCGGGATAACGATGGTGAAAGGCTCCGCCGTATCGCGCGCGGGGCGGAACTGGCCGGTGGATTCCCAATGCGCGTACCAGCGGGATTCGATGGCGGCGGGGTCGAACGTCTTGTCGATAGTCATGGCGCGAGCGGCTTTAGAGAGAGTTGGGCGGGGATGCGACCCCCCTGCCCCGGCGTGGCGCTTATACCCCGGTGATAAGCAGATCGAGCGCAGCCGTAACGGGAAGATGGTCGTCCGAAAGCGTGGCGACCCGATCGCCAAGTTCCCGAACATGCACCGCCGCCGCAAATTGCGTCACCATCACGTGACCCTTGCCCGCAATGTCGAAGACAGGATTGAGCCGCGCTGCCGGCGCGGGTGCGCGATCGAGCGGAAGCAGCGGCACGACCAGGCGCGTGGCAAGCGCGGAGAGGATATCGGCCTGGACATCCAGCAGGTAGCCGGCCCCACCATCGCGGCGCGCATGCACATCCAGCCGCGCCATTAGAACAAGCGCGTGCCCGCCAGGGGAAGCCCGTGTTGTTCGACATGCGCGTTGGACGAGGCAATAGCGGCCTCATTTTCCGCAAGCCATCGGGCGCCGCGCGCTTCTGCAACCTGTTCGGCCAGCCCACGTTCGCAGGCCCGTGAAATGTTGACGCCTAGCGCCTTCGCATCGGCGATAAGCCGCGTATCCAGCGAGACATTGGTTGGCCGGCGTGCAGCCGGTGAAGCATGAGCGCGAGAAGCCATGAGCATGATATATGCGCATGAAGAATAGAGAGCAAGCTTTGAGCCCGCCGACAAAAGGGAGCCGCAGACAGGCCCGCCAAGAGAGGGAAAAACAAAAAACATCAGATTCGAACTTGATGATTTTGCGGACGGCCGCGCCCGATGCGGCGCCGACGATGGGCGCTGCGCGATCCGGGCAACAGGCAGTCCGTACGCTGATCACGTAATTTCCTTGACTTTCCGCGGTAAATATGTACCCTTTATGCGTACATTTGTCAAGCGGAGAGAGCGGGTGGACGAGACGCAAACGGGCGGGCCGATCAGTGTGGCGCGGATGAAGGAGATTGCGGCGCAGGCGGTGGACCCGTGCGTGACGAGTTCGATGGTGGTCTCCGCCTTCTGGCAGGAAGCGCGGGTGAGCGAGATCGATCCCAAGGCCGGCTATGATGCGATCCGGGACGAGGCGGATGCGGTGCGCGACGGCGTGATGACGAGCGCCCAGGCGACGTTGGTGGGGCAGGCGCTGGCGCTGAACGCGATCTTTGCCGAGCTGGCGCGGCGCGGGGCGGCGGCGCTGAACCGGCCGGGCAATGCGGCCGAGAAATATTTGCGGCTGGCGATGAAGGCGCAATCGCAATGCCGCGCGACGCTCAATGTGCTGAGCGAGTTCGCGGAAGGGGCGGACAAGGATGAGGAGGCGGAGACGCCCCGATATACGAGGATCGAGCGCGTCATCGTTTACCCGCCGCACTATGACGACGAGGGCAACCGCATTCCCGGACAGGAAAGCGTGGACGATCAGTTGGCGCGGAACGACGGGCGCGAGGTCTGCTATGGCTAAAGGTTGGACGGACGAACGGCGCGCCGCCTATTCGCGGATGATGAGGGCGCGCAAGGCGTGGGCGCATTCGACCGGGCCGCGTACGGCAGAGGGGAAGAAGCGGGCTAGCGGGAACGCTGTGGGTAGGGGGTGCCGGCAGCGATTGGATGCGGAGTTGGCGGGGGTGGAGGCGCTGATGCGGGCGTGGGAGGTGGTGCGCGTTCGCTGGTTCATCCCGCCGCCTGCACCTTCCAGCGATCGAACTCGCGCGGCAACAGGTCCACCAAACCATGTTCCGGCATGTCCTCGACGTCGAAAGTGAGATCGAACTGGCGCAGCACCATGCCGAGACGGCGGACGGTCCCGCCGACATTCTTGGACGCGACGCGGGGCCTCGGGCGCCCGGTCGCCGGATCCGCGAACAGGAGATTGGCCTCGGCGATGATCGACCTGCTGCGCAGGACGCCCTGTCGTCCTCCGAGCTGTTCGAGGATCTCGCCGTGAATGCGCAGCGGGCTGGGACGCTCGGTGGTCGAGAGCAGGAGAAGTTTCGCATTCGGCCCGTGGTCGCGAACTAGCTGCCATGGCGAACGGACGAGGTGCCGGTAATAGTGGCGATAGTCGGTACTCAGGACATAGCGATAGAACTTGTCGAGCTTGCGGCCCGTCGCCATCGGTGGGCACAGGTGATCGAACCAGAGCAGGGCGAGCGAGCTCCATAGGTGCCTGTCCGACGACATGTCAGCCGCATTGAGCGGCTGCAGGAGGTCGACCAGATAGTGCCCGAAGGCGTAGCGGTCCGTCACTACCGGTTTGTCGACCATGATCCCCGCGACCGGGACAGAGGTGGTTTGGCCGGTGAGCAGTTCGACTGGGGGTTTCCCGACCCCGCCCTCCGCGATCCAGGCCTCGAATTCCTCCAGCCCCTCGTCGTTGAGCTTACGCAGCGGCTTCATGTTCGCCTCCCATCGTCGCGAGGATCCGGCCGACAAAGCTGTTCCGCTTGCAGAATGCGCGGACCGCGCCGTCAACCCAGCTCTCCCGGTCCTCGTCATCAACTCCATCCGGAACCTCGTCCGGATAACTCAGGTCCTCGCGCAGGAAGCGGAACCATTGGCTCTTCCAAATCTCGTTCTCTTCATCCTCGCTGGGCTCCCGAGAGAGGGTGTCAAGCACGACCCGAAGCGCGGCCGGCAGCAACAGCCCGTTGACCAACGGATCCTTCTGGATGCGGGCGGTGAGGCCAGGGATGTTGTAGTTGAGCACGAGGACGGGGCCCGCATCGTCGAATTGAACCTTCCAGACCTCGGAATGTAGCTCCCTGCGCTCGATCGGGAACAGGCTGCGACGGCGGTCAGGAGTCTCGTCACCGTCGGGCCGGATGCGGTCCGCCGATCCGAGAAGCATGCCCGGCCGGTCTTCAGTGTCGACCACCTTGAGCCGGAAAAGGACCGGTGTCGCGGGATCAAGGTCGTCGAGCTGCATACGTTCGGGTAGCGCGGGCGCCCCGAAGGTGCCGCACGGAAAGCGCATCGCACTCGACCGTTGATAGGCCTCCAGGACAAGCTTGGCGGGCGCCGGGAACTCGAGGGCGTCCAGCTTCAGCTCCGCAGTCGCCGCGGCAGGCTCACCTGCCACAGGCGGGAGCATCGAGATCACGATATGCTGGTGCGCGACGCGCTGGCGCCCGGTCGAGTTAATCCTCCGTTTCACCGCGGCCATCAGACGCTCCTTGCTTCGACCAGAAGGTCACGATTGTTATCGAAGCCCGATACATCGAGCCTGAAATCCGAAGAAGTCAGGGTGAACCGGAGGTTGTTGCCCTTGCGCGATGCGATCTCGGCATCAGCGAGATCGACCGCGATCTCGTCCTTCTCGAGCGAGAAGTCGAACGTGCTCCAGCGCTTGAACGGGTCGGCGCCGATGATGTCATAGGCGCAGCGCACCCGGACCTGACACGGATAGGCCCATTTCTTCGCGCCGGGACCGGCGACCACGGAAAAGCCGCCCTTGCGCCCTTGGATGACGAGCGACTTTTCCCGCGGCCCTATCGTCACTGTCGGCCTCACCGATTTCCGCCTGCGCTTCGCCTTGGGCTCGGCGCTCTCGTCGATGAGCGAGAAGAAGTCGACCAGCGCGTCGGGGTCCTTTTGCTCGATCTTCCCGCCGATCATCTGCTGGAGCTGCCGGGGCGCATGGCGCACCGCCTTCACGGCGGCGTCCCCGCCCTTCCAGCGCTTCGTCAGCTTTTCCGCCGTGGCGTTCCAGCTGGTGTGCGCGGGGTTCTCCGCATCTCCGAGAAGGCTGGCGATCGGGCCGCCCTGCGCGACCATCGCGCCATAGGCTGCGACGCTGCCGAAGTAGCGCCGTTCGCCTGGTACGGTGAGCGCGCCGCGCACAAACAGCGAATAGGTTTCGCCCGGCGTTTCGGGGTTCTGGAGAAAGACGTCGAAGGTCGACAGGAGCGTCCTGCCGGCATCAGTACCATCCAGAGGCCTGACCTCGACCGGCAGCCGGACATGGACGAGCTCGCCGGCAGCCAGCTTTGCCCGAAGCGCCGGCAATTCTTCGGGGAAATGCGCCTCGGTCACACCCTGCGCGGTGACTGGAAGCTTGCTCTCGGCGTCCGGCACCGCATCGAGACTATCGCTTACGCCTGCCACGAATGGAAACGGCACCTGCAGTCCGGCATCGCCGGCGATCTGCAGGAAGGTGAGACGATCGATCAGCGTATCGCCGACCTCAACCACGAGCCGACCCGCGAGGATTGGAAAATAGTAATTCTCGACTACGCCTTGGATCAGCGCTTTCTCAGTGATTGTACTTGCGGGCCATGGGATCGCGATCGAGAGACCGGTCTCGGTCGTGCGGGTGAAGCCGGCAAGCTCGGCGAAACCGTCGACAGTTCCGGGATCGCCAATGGGAAGCTGGACGCCGTTCGCCCTGTCGGAGAACCAGAAGCCGTGGGCTGGACGGCGCTCGCCCTCGTGATCGTGCGCTGCCAAGACCGCCTGTCCCATCAGCAGCGAACCGTCATCGCCCGCCCGGCGCGTGAGGCCGAAGAAGCAGCCGATGCGTGAGGAGGACGAATAGACGAGCTTGCCCAGACCCCAGCGGCCGCCGGACTTTCCGGCCTTGCCGGACTTGCCATGGCGCCGCCAGAAGTTGCGAAAGTTGTTCTCGTCAAGCTGGTCGACCGCACCCGTGAGACCGACGGTGTTGAAATCTTCGATGACAAGCAGGTCGGCAGACGTCTCGTCCAAGGGTGCAGTCGACATTCCGCACGCCGTCAGGTGCGGAAGTAGCGACTGGAGCAAGCCGCGCAGTTCGGAGCTCCGCGCCCCCGCTAAAACCTCGCGCGCAAACCGCACCTTCACAGGACCCGACTTGTCTGCCGCATCGGACGAGTTCTGGATCACCTCGCGGACAAGCGCACCGGCAAGGCCAACCTCGTCATTGTTGAACTGGTCGCGCTGGGTCGGATCCTGTTCGACGAGGTCGGCAGGATAAACAGGGAATTCCCACTTGGGCAGGTTCGCGTGCGCCATGTTCACAGCCGAAATTCCCCGCCCCCAGCCTCTCCCTCACGCGAGAAGCGGCCCTTGGCGGTCTCGATTGCCTTCTGGATTGCCGCGAACATTTTCCGGATGTCGCCATCCGTGAATTCATACGCAGAGCGGTTCGAAAGATTCCCGATCAGCTGCATGTCCTTGATTGCGCGATTCACTCGCGCCTCTGCCAGCTCTACAAATTTTTCGCGCTTGTTAGACATATATCTACTCCATGTGGAGCATATTTGGCGTAATCCGCTAAAAATGTCAATATATCTCGTATATTTTTAGAATATTTTATCTTCTGGCAGGATAGATCTACTTTTTTCTCCGTATTTCAACCATTTAGATAAGACTGAGGCAGCCACATCCGCGCCCGCCTCACGGATCATGCATTCCCAAACGACGGCAACCCTCCATCCACTACTGAGGAGGGCGCTCTGGTTTCGATCATCGCGGCTCACATTGGCATCGAATTTTGCCCGCCAAAATTCGGGGCGCGTCGACGGCATGCTGGCAAAACGGCATTGTGCATGCCGGTGCCAAAAGCAGCCTTGTACGAATATTGCAGCCTTCCACCGCGGAAGGACAATGTCGGGTGTGCCTGCCAAGCCTTTTACGTGGATTCGAAATCTGAATCCTAAGGCGTGCAGCGCCTTCCTGAGTTCGCGCTCAGGCCGAGTGTGCTTGCTCCGGATCCCGGCCATCATTCGTGACCGGGTGACGCTATCAACTACGTCTACCATGACCTTACCACTGGATACGCCTGCTAAACCTGGTATGCCGTCGGGCGAGGGAAGTTCCGACGAATGACTGGTAGTTTCAAGGTTGTGGATCTGTTCGCTGGCCCCGGCGGTCTTGCCGAAGGTTTTTCCGCACATCCCGGAGAAGACGGCCGAGCGTTCGAGATTTGCCTATCCGTCGAGCGGGAATCCTCTGCTTTTGCGACGCTTCGCTTGCGGAGCTTTGTGAGACAGTTCGGCCGCGACATCCCCGAAGCATACTACGAATACATCGCGGGCAGGACCGACCGCGATCAGCTGATCGCCGCCTACCCTGACCAGTGGGCTGCAGCCTGCACGGAAACGCGGCAGCTTGAGCTGGGCAGTCCCGGCACTGATCGCATCATCGACCCGATTTTGGAGGGGATTCGCGAGGCCGCTTCGGGGAACGCGATCTTGGTAGGCGGCCCTCCATGCCAAGCTTATTCACTGGTTGGGCGGGCGCGCAACAGTGGCATCGCGGACTACAAGGCGAGTGAAGACAAGCGGCACTTCCTTTACCGGGAATATATCCGCATCATTGGCAAACTGAGACCGGCCGCTTTCGTGATGGAAAACGTGAAAGGCATCTTGTCCTCACGAGTCGATGGCGATCGCATATTCTGTCAGGTGGTTTCGGACCTGCGATCTGCGGGGGGCGCAAGTGACAGCTACCAGATAATCCCCCTCGTAACGGGCCGTGGCAGAGACGGACAGGAATATGTCCTTCGTGCAGAACAATTCGGAGTTCCGCAGCGCCGCCATAGGGTCATTCTATTTGGGATCAGGAGCGATTTAGCTCCTGCTAACACAGATGAAATCGGCCTTTTGGAGGCTCAGGCACATAGCGCAACGGTGGAAGATGTCCTTCGCCGCATGCCACCTCTTCGTAGCGGCCTCAGCCAGCAGAAGGATAGTCCAGCAGCTTGGCGGACGGCGGCAGTCGATGCATTCCTCAAGGCAGCTCAGGCAGCTTTTAACGAAGAGGATGAAGGACTGGACGAGATCGCTAACCGCCTCACGGAAATTAGCGATGCACTTGCAGCGATGCCAGAGCTCCCACCCCGCATATCGAGCGCGCTTGCCAGCATTGAGAACAATGAACTTGCAGAATGGCTGATCGACCCGAAGCTAACATCATTGCCCAATCATGAGGCTCGTGGCCACATGGAAAGCGATCTGTCGCGCTATGCGTTTGCAGCCGCGTTTGCCGAGAAAACGGGTCGATCCCCCAAGGCTGCTGATTTCCCCCGGCAACTTGCACCTGCTCATCTCAATTGGGAAACGGGCAAATTTGCGGATAGATTTCGTGTTCAATGCTGGAAGTCGCCGTCCACCACCGTAACCAGTCATATCTCAAAAGATGGACATTATTTTATCCATCCTGATCCTCTTCAATGCAGAAGCCTAACCGTTCGCGAAGCCGCACGGCTGCAAACCTTCCCGGACAACTACTTCTTCGAAGGGAATCGGACAGAGCAATATATTCAGGTAGGCAACGCTGTTCCGCCCCTGCTCGCAAAGCAGATCGCGAGTGTCGTGTATAAAACGCTTGCATTGCGTTCCGGCGACGCGGCCAATGAAGGTGGCGAATGTCAGCGTGCCACTTTTAGTCAGGGGGAATTGGCGTTCGGCACTTAAGCGAACTCCATCTCCCTACCCGCCACCGCATCCCGCAACCCCTGCACCTTCCGGTTGAGCTTCCCCAATTGCTCCACCGTCATCCCCGATTTCGCCAGCAGCGCCTCCCCCAGGCAGCCGCATTGCTCGCGTATCTCCCGGCCTCTTGCGGTAAGGCTGACCTGAACCTGGCGTTCGTCGTCGGGGTTGCGGGCGCGGGTGGCGAGGCCGGCGCTTTCCAGGCGCTTCACCAAAGGCGTGATGGTGGAGGATTCCAGGCCGAGGCGTTCGGCGATCGCGCCGACGGTGCGGCCGTCCTGTTCCCACAAGGCATGCAGCACGAGATATTGGGGGTAAGTGAGGCCCAGCGCGTCCAGCATCGGCTTGTAAGCGCGGCTGATCGCCATGCTCGCGGAGTAGAGCGAGAAGCAGAGTTGTTGGTCGAGCGGGAATGGGGCGGACATGGTTTCGTCTCCTGGCTGGAGCGCGCGGGGCGCGTTCCACGCGAATATATATATCGCGATAAACTTTGTTGTGGACAAGGGGTGACCGACTCGCTATCTAATCGTTATCGCGATAATCTTTATCGTGATTGTCATTCCATCAAAGGAGACCGCTCATGTCCGTCAATGTTCTCTACACCACCCGCGCCACCTCCACCGGGGGCCGCGATGGCCAGTCCCGGTCCGAGGACGGCCGCTTCGCCGCCACGCTTTCCACGCCCAAGGAGCTGGGCGGCGCGGGCGGCGACGGGACCAACCCCGAGCAATTGTTCGCGGCGGGCTATTCGGCCTGCTTCATCGGCGCGCTCAAGGTGGCGGGCGGACAGCTGAAGCTGCGCGTTCCGGCGGAGACGAGTGTCACCGCGACGGTAGGGATCGGGCCGCGCGCCGAGGGCGGGTTCGGGATCACCGCGGATCTGGCGATCAGCCTGCCCGGCGTCGATCGTGCGGGTGCGGAGGCTCTGGTCGCCGCGGCGCACCAGATTTGTCCTTATTCCAACGCTACGCGGGGGAATGTGGATGTGGGGCTGACGATCGTCGAAGAGCCGGTTCTGGCGTGAATATTGAGGGCTCCTCTCGGGGCCTCGCAATTATGGTTGGTGGGTTGCGCCACATTCGCCTCGGCGGGCATTCGAGCCCGCCTCTGCGAACCCCTCACCCTTCCCTCTCCCCCAAGGGGGAGAGGGTAATTGGGTTCGCTCCACAACCGTCATCCAGGCAGCAGGACCCCGGGTCGGGCGCGGGGTGACGGTGGGGAGGTAATTCCCGTCCCACGCGCATACGAAAACGCCGCCGGCCTTTCGGCCGACGGCGCTTTCTTTTTCAGGCCTGAAGGATCAGGCGAACGAAACGCTGGTCTGCGGACGGCGGCGCATCATGGCCCCCATCGCGCCGAAGCCGATCAGCGTCATCGCCCAGGTCGCGGGCTCGGGCGTCGGCAGCGGCGCGGGCGGAACCGCCAGCGTGGCCGAAGCCGAGTAAGCCGAACCACCCGTGCTGTTGAAGCTGAGCGTCAGCGACGTCGGCGTCGAAGCATAGCCGAGGAACGTGTCCAGCGTGCTGCCGAGCAGGTAGAGCGAGAAGCTGCTCGAAACGCCCGGGATGTTCGAATAGGTCAGCGTCTTCACGCTGCTCACCGAAAACTGGAAGTTGTGGAACGTTCCGTCGTTGAAGGTGAAGAAGTTGGCGAGCGTCTCGCTGAGGGTCGTGCCCGCAACGTTCGAGAAGCCGAGAACGCCGTTGAGCGCGCCCAGACCACCGGTCGCGCCAGCGAAACCGCCGGTGCCGGAGATTTCAAAGGTCGTGCCCGAAACGGCGGTGAAGGTGTTCGGCGTGGTGCCGAGGTTCACTGCCGGGTTGAAGAGGCCAACGATGCTGACAGTGCCATTCGGAATCTGAGTGGCCTGCGCAGGAGCGGTAGCGAAAACGGCGGCGGCCAGAAGGCCCCCCGTAACAAAACGAGACATCATGTTCATGGATCATCCCCAAGTGACTGCGGGATGAGACGTAGCAGGAATTAACGGGAAATAAACCCTAAAAAATCGTTAATTTGCACATTTCATCGTAAAACGACCAGTTGTTTTACACCCTGGCGGTCAAGCGCCGCGACATTCGATCAATCCCTGAAGCAGATTTGCAAAGAGCTGACACAGTATTACAGTTGTTACATTGGAGAGAATCCAAATCTGCCAGCGGATATGCTCAAATTCTAGGGTTAATTTTCCGTTATATCGCGATATAATCAGGGGATATTAACCAACCAGAACTGCGATTTGTACAATCGTTAGTAGGGCGTGTCGCGGCGTAGGGCCGCCTGAAACTTGCGATTTTTTCCTGAGAGGCGCGCTAGGCTACTTAACAAGAAACTAAGGTGTTCGACACTCCATTTCGCACATGCAGCAAGAGTTACACTGCGATCGCGTGATGAACCGCGCGGCGCGACTCGGGAAAGGCTGCGGCTGTTGGTGATTCGCTCCGGACCGATGCGGGGCTCAGCTATGCGCCAACTGCGGAGTGCGGGCCGGCTCGCGCCGCGCCGGTGCCCGCTTACTCCCCGCGCCGACGCGTGCCGGCGCCGCTGGCGTGATGCCCTGCGGCACGCCCTTATTTGCCGCGCCGCACCCGCCGATCGAGGAAATCCTCGATCGTCTTCCAGCGGTGGAGCGAGGGCACGGTGGCGAAGCCGTGCGTCTGGCCGGGATATACCGCCATTTCGAACGTCACGCCTTTCTGCTGGAGCGCGGCGTACATGATGGTGCTGTTCTCGAACACGACATTGTCGTCCGCCATGCCGTGGACCATCAGCAACGGATCGCGGATCTTGCCCGCATCCGGCATCGTATCCGACGCGTCATAAGGCGGCATGCCCAGATAGCGTTCGGTGTAGAAGGTGTCGTACAGGCCCCAGCGCGTCACCGGCGCGCCCGCCACGCCCGCGGCGTAGAGGCCCGGGTTCGCCTCCAGCATCCGAAGCGTCATGAAGCCGCCATAGGACCAGCCGAAGGTGGCGATCTTCGTGGGATCGACGAAGGGCTGTTGCTGGAGCCAGCGGGCGCCGGCGGCCTGATCGGCGACCTCGACCGATCCCATCGCGTGATAGAGGCTGTCCTCGAACGCCTTGCCGCGATTGGCCGATCCGCGATTGTCGATCTGGAAGTAGATCCAGCCCCTGCTCACCCAATATTGCGGCAATTGGCCCTTCTTCCAGGCGCGCTTCACCGTCTGTTCGTGCGGGCCGCCATAATGTTCGAAGAAGACGGGGTAACGCCTGCCCGGCTCCAGCACCGGGGTGATCATCTCGTAATGAAGCGTGGCGCCGTCGGGCGTCTGGAGCGTGCCGTAGGTTACCGGCCGCTGGCCGGGCAGGTAGGGCGCGTAAGGGTGATGCGCGTCGAGCCGGTTCTCCTCGATCCAGGCGATGCGCTTGCCGCTTGCATCGGCGAGATAGACTTGCGGCGGCTGGGTCGGCGACGAACGCTGGACGAGCAGGCGCGTGCCGGCCTTGTCCATCGACGCCTCGTTCCAATAGCCGCGCTCGGTCAGCCGCCGGGGCTCGCGCGGGTGGAGATAGTCGATGGCATAGACCTGGCTTTCGAGCACATCGTCCTTGTTGGCGCTGAAGAAGAGGCGGTGATGCGCCTCGTCCACGCCGATCAGGCCGGCGGGGTGCGACTGGGCATTGGTCTCCAGCGTCCAGTCGCCGTGCGTGAGCTGGGTCCAGGTCCCGCCATTAGCCCCGGGCACGTAGCGGTAGAGATGCTTGAAGCCTGACCGCTCCGATCCCCAGATCAGGCTGCCGTCCTTCAAGGCACGGAAATCGTCGTTGAGATTGACCCAGGTCCTGGCCGTCTCGCTGAACAGCACCTTGGACGCGCCGTTGGCGGGATCGACCGCCAGCATGTCGAGCCGTTTCTGGTCGCGGCTCATGCGCTGGACGTAGAGCGTGCGCGCATCCGGCGCCCAGTCGACGCGGGCGAGGTAGATATCGGGATCTGCGCCCATATCCACCTTGACGCGGGTGGCGCCGTCGGCGGCGATCACCCACAGGCTGACCGCGACATTAAAGGTGCCCGCGGCGGGGTAACGCTGCTCGAAGGTGCGCGTGCCGTCGGTGCCGATGGCGGCGCGGGTGACGATCTTCACCCTGGCCTCGTCATAGCATTCGGCCGCGACGGCCTTGTCGCCCGGCGCCCACCAATGGCCGGTGAAACGGTCCATTTCCTCCTGCGCGACGAATTCGGCGGTGCCGCAGGTGATCGTGCCGCCGCCGTCGCGGGTGAGCTGGCGCTCGGCCACTTGTCCGTTCTTTGGGGCGAGATCGACCGCGAACAGGTTCTGGCCGCGCACGAAGCTGACATAATGGCCGTTGGCGGAGACGTGCGCGTCGAGCTCGCTCTCGGGCGTGTTGGTGAGGCGGCGGACGCTGCCGTCCAGTTTCGCCAGATAGAGGTCGCCGTCGACGGCGGTGAGGACCGACTTGCCGTCGGGCGCCCATTCATAGTCGACGATGCCCTTGGATCCGCCGACGCGCGCGCGCTCGCGGCGCATCTTCTCGGCCTCCGAAACCTCGCCGCCGGAGCCGACCTTGAGCGAATCGACCAGCATCCTTGACTGGCCGGTCTTGGTATCGATCGCCCACAAATCCCAGCGGTCGCGATCGTCCGCACGGTTGCGCAGCAGGGTCGCGAGGCTGCCGTCGGGCGAAAGCTCCGCCTTGCGCGGGGAGGGCCCGTCGAGCGACGGGCTCGCGAAGATGCGTTCGAGCGTGAGCTGTTCGGCGGCGGTTGCGGGGAAAGAGAAGAGCGCGAGCGCGAGGGCGGCGGCGAAGGGCTTGGGCATGGCGCAAGCTAGGCCAGCGTTCGCATCCTTGTCGATCCTCCGACATCAGACGCACGGACACGCTACGAACGCCCCGCCCCTCCGTTGGCCCTGAGCGACGTCGAAGGGCGAGGGCGTGCTTGGACTTCGCTCAGCACGAACGGGGCATGGTATGCGCCCGACCATAGAAAAAGGCCGCCCCGGCATCCCGGAGCGGCCTTTCTATTCTCTCGCTGGCGCGAAGCTCAGCCCTCGGCGGCCTCGGTCGGGCGGTTGTCGCGGCGCTCGGCGATACGCGCCGACTTGCCGGTGCGGCCGCGCAGATAATAGAGCTTGGCGCGACGGACGACGCCCTTGCGGACGACTTCGATCGTGTCGATGTTCGGCGAATAAAGCGGGAAGACGCGCTCGACGCCCTCGCCGAACGAAATCTTGCGGACGGTGAAGCTGCTGCCCATGCCCTTGTTGGAGCGCGCGATGCACACGCCTTCATAGGCCTGCACGCGGGTACGCTCGCCTTCGACCACCTTCACGCCGACCTTGAGCGTATCGCCCGGGCGGAATTCGGGAATGGCGCGCTTTGCGGACAATGCCGCGATCTGCTCGGCCTCGAGCTGCTGGATGAGGTTCATCTCATTCTTCCTTCTTCTGCCGCGCGCCAGAGGGAGGCTGGACCCGAGTGCCGATATGGCGCTCCCAAAGGTCCGGTCTCCGTGACCGTGTATCGATCTCGGCCTGGCTTTTTCGCCAGCCTGCGATCTTCGCATGATCCCCCGATCGCAGCACTTCGGGGATCGTGCGCCCTTCCCACAATTGCGGTCGGGTATAATGCGGATATTCGAGGAGGCCGCTTTCGAAGCTTTCCTCATCTCCGCTGGAAGGCGCGCCCATTACTCCGGGAAGCAGCCGAACGCAAGCATCGAGCAGCACCAGCGCGCCCACCTCGCCACCGGAGAGGATATAGTCGCCGATCGAGACCGGCTCGATCTCACGCGCCTCGAACAGGCGCTCATCGATTCCCTCGAACCGGCCGCACAGGACGGCCACGCCCGGCCCCGCCGCGATCTCGCGCACACGCGCCTGCGTCAGAGGCCTTCCGCGCGGCGTCATCGCCAACAGGGGTATGCCCGGTTTGACCGATCCATCGATCGCGGCCGCCAGCACGTCGGCGCGCATCACCATCCCTGCCCCGCCGCCTGCGGGCGTATCGTCGACCGATCGATGCTTGTCGGTCGCGAAGTCGCGGATCTGCACCGCATCGAGCGACCATCGGTCCTCGGCCAGAGCCCGTCCCGCCAGGCTCTGGCCGAGCGGCCCGGGAAACATCTCCGGGTAGAGCGTCAGGATTGTCGCGGCGAAGGTCATGCGTCCACCCGCGCGGCGATGCGGTCGGCGAGAACCAACGTGACCACGCCCAGCACCGGCATTGCGGCGAACAATTTGCCCCATTCGCGGACGACTGCCTCGTCCCCGCTGGCGAATAGCGCGGCCACCACTATGATCGGCAGGATCAGCACCAGGCCGGCCTGGACGACACGCAAGGACATGCCGGCGAATTTCCGCCGCGCGCCAACCGCGCCATAAGCGATCACCGCCAGATAGGCCGCCAGCAAGGTCAGCAGCAAAGACCCCAGCGTCATCGTGTCGGCTCCATCTTGCCGAGCCTGAGCCCGATCCCCCAATCCATCCGCCCCTCGCGCTCGGCCTTGGCCGCGGCGGTCTTATGGTCATAATCGACCTGGCGGAAGGTGACATTCTCCCCCTCCACGATCGCATAGCGCGCCTTCGGGTCCCCGATCGAGACCGTGTAGGGTAGCGGATGGTCGTCCTGGAATGCCTGCAGCCCGACGCTGCCCGGATTCACTACCCGCCGTCCGTCGGCCAGCCTCCGCTCCCCCGGAATGTGCGAATGGCCGCACAGGATCAGCCGCTCGCGCCGGTCGCCCGCGCGCTCGGCAATCTCCGCCTCGCTCGCATCGTGCAGGCCGGACATGTCGACCGAATAGAGGAAGTGGATCAGGTCGCTGCGCGGTATGCCGTGACACAGGAAGAGGTCGGGCGTCAGTTCCATCGTCGCGGGCTGGTTCCCGATCCAGGCCATTTGCGCGACGCTGAGCCGCTTGCGCGTGAACAGGTCGCTGTCGTTCATCCGATCGATCGGATGGGTCAACACCTGCCTTTCATGGTTGCCCGCAATCGTCGGCCAGTCGCGCGCCATCAGATAATCGGCGGTCTCCGACGGCCAGAGCGGGCCTGACAAGGTATCGCCCAGATTGACGAACGCGTCGCAGCCGCGCGCCTCGGCATCCGCCACCACCGCTTCCAGCGCGGGCAGATTGCCGTGGATGTCGGAGAGGATGGCGTAGCGGGTCATGGCCTGGTCCAATTCTCGACGCGCAGGCCAGGCACGTCGGCGAAGTCAGCTTCGTTATTGGTAATAAGGATAACATCTAGCGCTAGCGCATGAGCAGCGATCAGCCGGTCAAAGCGTCCGCGCCGAAACGGCACATTCCGGAATCTGGCAGCGGCTTCGGCGTCGAACGGCATGACGGGAATCGCATCAAGGAAGGCTTGTGTAGAGGCGAGCACATCTGCCTGACCAAACGGCGCGCCACGGAAGATTTCGGCAGCAACGATCGCCGAAATGACTACGCTGCCCGGCTCTTGCTGCTGAACCCGCTTCGCCGGCAACGAGTCCGCATCGCTCAGGATGTATATGCAGATATTGGAGTCGAGCAGAAAAGCGGGCTTAGTCACGCTTGAGAAGCTTTCCTTCCCAGTCGAGATCGCGCGGCTCCATGATCCGCTCCTCGGGCGTCAGCGGCTTTAGCCAGGGCATCGAGCCGGCGATACCCGTCAGGTCGATCTTGCGCTTCGGCTCCTGCACCGGTTCCACCTTGAAGCCGGGCTTGTCTTCGCGGACGATCATCATCTCGTCGCCTTCCTTCAGGCCGAGCGCCTTCGGCAGCCGCAAAGCGACCGAATTGCCCGATTTAAAGACTTTGGCACGATATTCTTCGCTCATGGGAAGGCTCCGTATATACGGGATGTATATACACAACGGGCGACGCTGCACAGGCCGATTACTATCCGCTGTCGTTCCTGCCTTTGACTGCCTTCAAGGCGGGCGCTCGGGATAAACGGCGATCTTTGCCGACGCCGGGAAGCCAAGAGGCCAGCCGGTGCGGCACAGCGGCTTCCTGCCTTCGGCTTCGCGGAAGGTTATCCTAGGTAACGCCGCGGACGGCAACGAGCGGACGAGCGGCCAACGGCCCCTGATGAATCTCTGATGCCCGCGCGGGGCGCGCCTGCGTGGCCCTGCGGGCTGCCATATGCCCACGAAAGGTGGGACGACCGCGATCTCACTCGCAACGCAAGAGTGCCGGCTTGGTCGGCGCGTCGGGCACACGTTCGTCGGGTCGACCCTGCGCCTGACCCCAGGCGTCCATCTGGAGCAGCCCCCGAATTGGCACCCACCTAACCCGTCGGGACAGATCGCCCGACCGCAGCGACGAGCCGTGGCGGGCGGGCGTGAACCGACGCGCGCGCCAAGTGCACCCACGTCTAACAACGGGGGTGCATTCCGTGCCGCATCAGGAAATCCCAAGCAAGGACACCCGGCCCACCCACAAATGGCTCGCCGCCCTTTCGGGCTGCGGCGCATGGTTGATCGTGGCTGTGGCGCTCAATTCTCCCCGCCCGGCCCAGGCCGTCCCCGCGTTCGCGCAGCAGACCGGCCAACCCTGCAAGATGTGCCATGTGGGCGGCTTCGGACCGGAGCTGACGAAGTTCGGGCGCGAGTTCAAATTGGGGGGATATACGCTTCGAACCCACGCCTCCGTGCCGGTTGCGGCCATGTTCATCGCCTCCTTGACGCACACCAACAAGGACCAGGCGCCTCCCGCCGACCATCTCAGCTCCAACAACAATCTGGTGCTCGACCAAGCCAGCCTGTTCGTCGCAGGCGGCATCGGCGATCATTTCGGCGGCTTTGCGCAGCTGACCTATGACGGGGTCGGCCGGGCCACGTCGTGGGACAATCTCGATCTTCGGGCGGTGACCAAGACCAGGATCCTTGGCGCGGAGTCGGTGATCGGCCTGACCATCAACAACAGCCCGACCGTGCAGGATCCCTGGAACACGCTCCCTGCCTGGGGCTTCCCGTTCACCGACACGGCGGTTTCGCCGACACCCGATGCGAGCCTGCTGATCGATGGCGCGCTCGCGCAGAACGTGCTCGGGATGAGCGCCTATGCCTGGATCGGCGGCACAGTCTATGTCGAGGGTGGCGTCTATTCGAGCCCGGCCCGGGGAACGCTTCGCTTTCTCGGCGCCGACCCGGATAGTCCCGGTTCGATCCATAATGTCGCGCCTTATGGCCGGATCGCCTACCAGACGGATCTTGCGGGCGGCACGTTCGAAATCGGCGGCAACATCCTTCACGCCTCGATCTTTCCCGGGCGTGACCGGTCCAGCGGCTCCGCGGATCGCTACCGGGATTGGGGTCTCGACAGCTCCTACCTTAAGCCATTCGGCAAGGGTGACTCGCTCTCCGCCATGGTCCGTTTCGAGCATGAGAGGGGCGATCTGCGCGCCAGCTGCGCGCTCGCCTTGATCGGCGACGGTACGGATTTGGGCTGCGCCCGCTATCGTCTCAACGAATGGCGCGCCGCCCTGCGCTACACCCGGCGTGACCAGCTTGGCTTTACGGTTTCGCCGTTCAGCATCACTGGCTCGCGCAACGCCAACCTTTATGGGGATAGCGGCCTTCCCGACAGCAACGGGCTGACGAGCCAGATCGACTATACGTTCTGGCCCGGTGGCAATTCGCCCTTGGGTTTTCTGGTCAATGCGCGGATCGGAATTCAATATACGCTTTACGGAAAGTTCAACGGTCGGCGGCACAATTTCGACGGCGCGGGCGCGAATGCACGGGATAATGACGCCGTCAGGCTGTTCACCTGGTTCGCGTTCTGAAGCAGGGCGATCCGGATCGCGAAAAGCTCACGATCCGGTCGGCTCCGATCCTATTTCGCGCGAAAGAGAATGCACCAGCCGTTCGGCGCGATCGCGCCGTCGACGACCTTGCACGCATTCGGCGCCTGAAAATTGGCGCAGCTGTCGCAGCGCTGACTGCCATTGGGGCTGGGCTTGTAAGACATCGCTTTCTGCGACATCTTCGCCGCTTCCGCGGGTGAGGTCGCAACGCCGATCGTAGCGATGGCACCTCCGCCGACGACGGCAGCGGACAGGAAATCGCGACGTGAAAGGCGGCTGCTCGCCCGAGCTTGCGCCTGCGTCATTAGGAGTCTCCATCCCAGATGATGTCGCCCGTAGGTGGGATCGTCCGGATCGAAGGTTCATCTATGGCGCCGCGGATCGACGCCGCGCGCGGCCGTCCGTGCCGATTTCAAGTCCGCCGCCGAGGTTGTGAATGGCCGCTACGGGTGTGGGTTCAACGGGTGGTCGCACCAACTTCGGAGAACTTTTCAGCGGAGGGGGGGTTGATCGATCGAGGGGGATGCCCGCTATCGGGTCGCTGGCCGCCGGTCCGCTTTTTATGAGTCCGCGACCTGGATCGTCCCCTTCGCAGCAATGACGATTGGAGGTCAGGTGATGAAGGCCTCGTCGACCACCAGCCGTTCGTCGTTCCAATCGGGAACCGCCTGCCTGTTCATCGGCACCATGAAGCGCCTTTTGTCGGGGCGTTCGATCTCGATCACGTCGCCCGCGCCGAAATCGTCGATCGCGACGACCGCGCCGAGCGGCTCGTCTTTGGTCGAGACGCACGGCAAACCGAGCAGGTCGGCGTGATAATATTCGCCCTCTTCCAATGGCGGGAGGGCCGACCGGGGCACGGTCAGTTCCGTGCCCCGCAATCTCTCGGCCGCATTGCGGTCCGGCACCTCGGCGAAGCGCGCGATGCCGTTGCGCAAGCTCTTGATGGTCAGACTACCGCCGTTGAACGAACGATAGCCTGATAGGTCGCCGGTGAAGAGCTTCAGGCGGACTTCGCCCGTCACGCCGTGCGCGCCGGTTATGACGGCAAGCGTGACGGGCGCGTCGGGCTTCACGCCTCGGCGTGCTCGGCGCCTTCGGCCGGGGTCGCGTCGTTCGAACCCTCGGCCGGATCCTGCGCGGACTCGCCCTCGTCGGTCGCCTGGTCGGCGGGCGTGGCCTCTTCCGAAGCCTCGGCGGCCGGAGCTTCCTCAGCAGCTGGCGCTTCCTCGGCGGCGGCCTCAACGGCCGGCGTTTCCTCGGCAACCGCCTCGGCAACCTGGGTCGCCTCTTCGGTCGGCTCCGCGGTCGCTTCCTCGATTGCCTCGGCCATTACCTCGACGGTCTCCGCCTCGGCAGCAGCCTCTTCCTGCACAGGAGCAGGAGCAGCGGCGGCTTCGGCAGCCTCGGCGGCCTTGGCGGCACGCTCCTCGGCGCGCTCCTTGGCCTTCTCGCCCGGCTCGGCCTTGTTCGGGTTGTTGCGCGCGGCGCGCTCCTTCACGCCAGCGGCGTCGAAGAAGCGGGCGACGCGGTCGCTCGGCTGCGCGCCGACCGACAGCCAATGCTTGGCGCGATCGGTGTCGAGCACGACGCGGTTGGCATCGTCCTTCGACAGCAGCGGATTGTAGGTGCCGATCTTCTCGATGAACGAGCCGTCACGCGGCGCGCGCGAGTCCGCGACCACGATGCGGTAGTAAGGGCGCTTCTTGGCGCCGCCGCGCGACAAGCGGATGGAAACTGCCATTGTAATTCTTCCTTCGGTCTTGAGTTCAGTTGGTTTGGTTGGTCAGCGTTTCTTCAAAAAATTCTGGAAGCCGGGAGGCAGCCCCTGCGGGCCGCCGCCGGCGCCGGGCAGGCCCGGCATTCCGGGCAGACCGCCGGGCGGAAGCCCCGCGCCGCCCATCAGGCTGTCGAGGTCGCCCCCGCCTTTTCCGAACATAGCCGCGATCTTGGAAAGACCGCCCATCTTCTTCATCTTCTTCATCATGGTCGCCATCTCCTGATGCATCTTCAGGAGCTTGTTGACGTCCTGCACATTGGTGCCGGAGCCCTTGGCGATCCGGATCTTGCGCTTCGCCTGGAGCAGTTCGGGGCGGGCGCGTTCCTTGACCGTCATCGAACCGATGATCGCGTCCATCCGCACCAGCACCTTGTCGTCGGCGGCGCCGTTGGCCATCGCCTGCTTCACCTGCTTCACGCCCGGCAGCATCGCGGCGAGGCCCGACAGGCCGCCCATCCGCGTCATCTGCTGAAGCTGGGCGCGCAGATCGTTCATGTCGAACTTGCCCTCGGCCATGCGTTGGGCAAGCTTCTCGGCATCCTCGACCTTGATCGTCTCGGCGGCGCGCTCGACCAGACTGACCACGTCGCCCATGCCGAGGATACGGCCCGCGACGCGCTCGGGATGGAAGCCTTCGAGGCCATCCAGCTTCTCGCCCGTACCGGCAAACTTGATCGGCTTGCCCGTGACGGCACGCATCGACAAAGCCGCGCCACCGCGCGCATCGCCGTCCATGCGGGTCAGCACCACGCCGGTCAGCGGCACCTGTTCGGAGAAGCTGGTGGCGACGTTGACCGCGTCCTGGCCAGTCAGCGCATCGACCACGAGCAGGATCTCGTGCGGCTGCGCGATGTCCGCGACCGCCTTCATCTCCTCCATCAACGCCTGGTCGACATGCAGTCGGCCGGCGGTGTCGAGCATGACCACGTCATAGCCCTGCAGCTTCGCCGATTGCAGCGCGCGCTGCGCGATCTGGGTCGGCGTCTGGCCCGTGACGATCGGCAAGGTCGCGACGTCGGCCTGCGTGCCGAGGACGGCGAGCTGCTCCTGCGCGGCCGGGCGATTGACGTCGAGCGACGCCATCAGCACCTTCTTGGCGCCGCGCTCCTTGAGGCGCTTGGCGATCTTGGCCGTGGTCGTGGTCTTGCCCGAGCCCTGCAGGCCGACCATCATCACGACCGCGGGCGGCGTGACCGCAAGATCGAGCTCGGACGAATCCGCGCCCAGCATCTCGACCAAGGCGTCGTGGACGATCTTGACGACCATCTGGCCGGGCGTGACCGAACGCAGCACGTCCGCGCCGACCGCTTTCTCGGTCGCCGCATCGACGAACTGGCGGACGACGGGCAAAGCGACATCGGCCTCGAGCAACGCGATCCGCACCTCGCGCATCGCGCCGCGGACGTCGGCCTCGGTCAGCGCACCACGGCCGCGCAAGCGGTCGAAGGCTGCACCAAGCCGGTCGCTCAGACTGTCGAACATGCGTTCAAACCTCAGTTACCAATGACGCCTTGCATGCGTGTCATGTGCCACGCATGCTCGACGATCAGACTCTTGGACCGACCAACGCAAAGCGAGCCGGCGGACGAAACCTCGTCGGCCAGCTCAGCGCTCACCCTCCCGGTGCTCGCTTATCTTCACGTTCTTGTCGGAACGATCGATGGCGCCCCTAAAGCAACGGGGCGGGAAAGGCAAGGTGAGGGATAGCGGTTGTCAGACCGCCTGTCCCTCGGTCCAGCTATTCAGCGCCGGCCCCAGCGCCTCGCTTAGCGGCTCCAGCCAGGGCGCATAATTGCGCCAATGATCCACGCCCTCGCTGTTGATCTTCCGGCGCACCTGGTCCGCACTCGCGGTGCGGACCGCGCGCGTGTTGAGGTGGAAGTCCACGCATGCCTGCTCGAACGGCAACCCCACGAAATCCAGCAGGCGCCTGACCTGCGCCTCGGTATCGGCGATCAGTGCCTCGTTCAGCACCAGCAAAGATGATCCGGGGTCGACCGCGGACACATGCCGCATCAGCCGCACGTAATTCGCATAATATTGGCCCAGCGCGTCCAGGCTGTAGGCAAAGTTCGCGCCTGCCGAATAATGCTGTTTGAAGTTGGAAAAGCCGCAGGCCATCGGATGCCGCCGGGCATCGACGACTTTCGCGTTCGGCAGGATCAGCCGGATCAGGCCGGCATACATCCAGTTGGCCGGGCGTTTGTCGATAAAGAAAGGCCGGTCGGTGAGGCGAAACTGACGCGCGCGCTCCAGATATTCGGCGCCGAGCTCCTGCAGCGATGCGGCATCCAAATTCCGGATATAGTCCCATAGGTCGCGTTTCGCGCGCTGCGCCGAGCGTTCCAGCCCGATCCATAGCTGCACCATCGACTCGAGCTCGGACGTGCCCTCGACCTGCGAATGGCTCGCCAATATTTGCTCGATCAGCGTCGATCCGCCGCGTTGCATGCCGACGATGAAGATTGGGTCGGGTGCGGGATTCCCCAGGTCTCGGGTGCGGTCGAACAAGGCCGGGTCGAACGTCGCGATCGACCGATCCACATAGTCCGTCATCCGCGCGTTATGCGCCTGCGCGCCGCCGGACGCAGAGGCGCGAATCCTGTTGCCGTGCGCATATTCCGCGAAAGATTCCTCGTACGCACCTTCCTGTTCGAGCGCGCGACCGAGCGCGAAATGGATCTGAAGCTCGTCGATGGCCCCCAACTTGCTCTCCAGCACCTTGCGCATCGCTGCCCTGTCATCGGGCGTGAAGCGGAAGGTCTTCATGTTGGCGAGGTTCCACCATCCTTCGCCCAGCGTCGGCTGAACCGCGACCGCCTTGCGCAGCGCCTCAACCGACGGGCCCAGTTCGCCCAAATATTTGAGAGCGACGCCGAGTCGCACCCATAGTTCACCGTGGTTCGGGTATTTCTTCAGCAGCTTACGATAAATCTCGCACTGCGGCTGGTGGCGTCCGAGCGATCCGAGCAACCCTGCCTCGAACGACTGTACATCGGGTGTCGCCCGCAAAGCTGGGCTTAACTGCTCGATCTGGCCAAGCGCATCTTCGAACCGCACCATCCGGTAGAGCAAATGGGCGAAGGCGACACGGACGGTGTCGGCCTTCGGTCCCGCTTCCAGGAATTTCTCAAAAAGGGCGGCAGCTTCGTCCCGCTCGCCCCGTCTTTCCAGAAGGAAGGCAAGGCGGTCGATGGCAGCGGCATTGAGCGGATGCCGGGTGAGTTCGGCCCGCAGCGCCAACTCTTCCTGCAATCCCCCACCCGGCGGCGGACCACCTGCTTTAGCTTTCGCCGGAACCAACACGCTATTCCCCTTCAGCCATCGACCCCTGTATCGGGTTGGATATCGCGGATGCAAATCTGCCCGCGCATGACCGGCCGCCCCACGTCGCAAGATGAACAAAACAAAGGCGCCGGTCGATTGCTCGACCGGCGCCCCTGTTTCTAAACCGATGCCGGATCAGGCAGCGGCGATAGCAACCCGACGGCGACGCATCGCGTAGCCGGTCATGCCCGCACCCATGAGCATCATCGCCCAGGTCGCCGGCTCCGGAACGCTACCGATGCCCGGAGGCGCGCTGGTGATGCCGGTCAGCGTCAGGCGAACCGGACCATCGTCCATTTCGTCGACGCAGCAATTCGGGCCGGTGTAGAAGTCATAGGTGCCATCACCAATGGCATAGGCCTGGGTGACCATCCAGTCGCCATAGGCGCCCGAGTTGCCGGTGTTGGTCGAGGCATAGCCGGTGAAGTGCATGTCGGGAATGAGCACATTGTTGATCACCGACGTCCACTGCAGCGTGACGCTGGCGGCAGTGCTGACATCCGTGATGTGCAGGCCACCGTTTGCCGTGTACGGCGCGCTCAGATCGCCATGCCAATGCTCACCGTAGAAGGTCACGGTGCCATCGCCATTGTCGATGTAACCGAAGGTCGTCAGGTGCGCGTCGGCAGTGCCGGCGATCGAGACAAGCGCCGCCGCCGAAGCGAGCAACGCGATCGCGTTCTTCATCTTTTTCATAACAAACTCCCCCAAATATAACCGGGAACAGGCCACTCGTGCTGTGCGCACGACCCGTCCCCGCAGGTTAACAGCGCGTTAATGTTTAGAGAGCTCACTCAATCTGTCAATGCACATCGGCGGTCTCCCCTGGCAGAATCGTGGTTAACAAGAGACGAGGCTCCTACGCGGCAGTAATCGCGCCAATAAAATGAGGCATGGTTCCAGCCCCCTTATTGCCTGCGATACGGAGTGGATTCCCTCATATGAAGGATGGTGACTGCCATATCCCCGCGGCAGGAAGAGCATCCTGGCATTGATTTGAGTTAGTCAGATTTTACAATTTACAATTCGCGCCGCGACTCGGGCCGAGCATGCGCCCGCTGCCTTCTTCCCAGGCCGAAGAGGATCACGAGACGCTGATCGGCCTGGGCGGGACAGTCATTCGGAAATTCGGCCGCGCGGGACACTCGCAACATCGCGAACGCCGCTCGCCAATATTCTGCAGCAAGGGCGCCGAGCGCGCGCATTGGACCCCGATTGACGAGGATGCCCGTAACGGCGGCGATCCTCCAAAAGGGAGACTTCGATGACCAGAACATGCTTTTTGTCCGGGACGATGCTGGGCACCGCGATGCTGATCGGCGCATCCGGCCTTGCATCGCCGGCTCTGGCGCAGGCCGCCGCTCCGGAAGCGCCTGACGCGGCTGCGGACGCGACCAAGGAGATCGTGGTCACCGGTACGTTGTTCCGGTCGAGCGCGGACAATATCGCCTCGCCGGTCACGGTGCTGACCTCGGACGACATCGC
>Ga0207709_10000099_pt1 | contig 135428 bp, 138 predicted proteins | sample KBSM34metaG_FD_184397 | JGI IMG/M metagenome (GOLD analysis project Ga0207709, IMG submission 184397) | Miscanthus rhizosphere microbial communities from Kellogg Biological Station, Michigan, USA - KBS M3-4 metaG (SPAdes) (version 2) | ecosystem: Host-associated > Plants > Roots > Rhizosphere... | reverse complement strand
CATGTGGTCGGCCGTGATTTCCCGCCACAAGCGGCTGCGCCTGACCGACCTCGACGGCGGCGCGAACGTCTCGATGCTGCTCTACAACGCGCTCGAACGTACGGAGCGCTACAACATGCCGGACACGCTCAAGGGGCAGCACGTCTTCCATCTGCGCGCGCCCTACTGCCTGCATTCCGACATGGGCCGGCTGCTCGCCTCGATCACCGCGGACACGGTGGGCTGGCACGACACCGTCTGCGGCCACTCGGATGCAGCCCGGGTGCGGGCGAAATACGGCAAGCTCGATTACCAGGACACCCGCAACGAATGGCACCGTAACGGCCGCGACTGCTTCCTCATCGAGCTCGCCAAGTGGGGGCTCGGCAAAAAGGACCTCGTGCCGAACCTGAACCTGTTCAGCAAGGTGACGGCCGCCGACGACGGCCGGCTCACCTTCGTGCCCGGTCATTCGAAACCGGGCGATTCCGTCGAGCTGCGCTTCGAGATGGACACGCTGGTCGTGCTCAACACCTGCCAGCACCCGCTCGATCCCGACCCGGAATACCGTCACCGCCACGTGAAGCTCGAGGTGCTGGCGGGCGAACCGGCGCGGCCGGACGATCCGTCGTTCACCGTGCGCCCCGAAAACCTCCGCGCCTGGGAGAACAACGAAACCTACCACGCCCTTCGTTTCTGAGATGAAAGCAAGCACGCTCGATCCACAGTCCGCCGCGTTCCGCGAGGTCATTCCCGCGGGCGACTGGTGGGTGCATGAGATCAAAAAAGGCCAGACGCTCCGGATCGTCGATCTGGAGGGCAACCAAGCCGCGGACACGTTGTTTTTCAGCGCCGCCGACCCGACCGAACGCTACAGCGCGGACCGCACCATTCAGGAGCAGGGCGCTCTCTACCTGACCGACGGCAGCAAGCTGATGAGCACCGGGGGCAACGTGCTGCTCGAAATCACCGCCGACACCTGCGGCCGGCACGACACGCTCGGCGGCGCTTGCTCGCGCGAAAGCAACACGATGCGTTACGCCCACGACAAGGAGTGCATGCACGCGTGCCGGGACAGCTTCATCCGAGGCGCGCAGGAATGGCGGGTCGAACTGACGAAGCGCGACATCACCTGCAACATCAACTTCTTCATGAACGTGCCGGTCACGCCCGACGGCCGTCTCACCTTCGCCGACGGCATCTCCGCGCCCGGGCGCTACGTCGAGATGAGGGCCGGGATGGACGTGGTGTGCCTGATCTCGAACTGCCCGCAGCTCAACAACCCGTGCAACGGCTGGAACCCGACACCGGTGGAGGTGCTCGTTTTCGACTGAAGATTGACGATTCGAAGAGATGAACATCCTCATCGCGAACAGAGGCGAGATCGCCGTCCGCGCCATCCGGACCTTCCGCCGGCTCGGCTACCGCAGCATCGCGGTGCATTCGGACCCCGATTACTCCGCGCCGCACGTGGAGCAGGCCGACGAAGCCCATCGCCTCGGCCCGGGTCCGGTTTCGGAGAGCTACCTGCTGAAGGAAAAGCTGCTGGAGATCGCGCGGGCATCCGGAGCGGACGCCGTGTTTCCCGGGTACGGCTTGCTTAGCGAGAACACGGACTTCGCCCGCATGTGCGAAGACGCCGGCGTGAGATGGCTGGGGCCGACGCCGGAGCAGATCATCGCGTTCGGGCTCAAGCACGAGGCCAGGCGCCTGGCCGGCGAGGCCGGCGTGCCGCTGGTGCCGGGAACCGGATTGCTGTCGGACGCGGCCGAGGCGGTGGCGGAAGCGGAGCGGATCGGCTTCCCGGTGATGCTCAAGAGCACCGCGGGCGGAGGCGGCATCGGCATGAAGGTTTGCCGCGACGCGGAGGAACTGCGCCGCGAATTCGAAGCCGTGGTGCGTCTCAGCGAGCGCAGTTTCGGCTCGGGTGGCGTTTTCATCGAGCGCTTCATCGAGCGCGGCAGGCACGTCGAGGTGCAGATTTTCGGTGACGGAAACGGCCGGGTGCTGGCGCTCGGCGAACGCGACTGCTCGGTGCAACGGCGGAATCAGAAGGTGTTCGAGGAGACGCCCGCGCCGTGCTTGGACGAGAAAACCCGTGCGGCGCTCCATGCCGCGGCGGTGAAACTCGGCGAGAGCGTGAACTACCGGTCCGCCGGCACCGTGGAGTTCATCTACGATGCCGACCGTAGCGATTTCTTTTTCCTGGAGGTGAACACGCGGCTCCAGGTCGAGCACGGTGTGACCGAGTTGGTCACTGGCATGGATCTGGTCGAATGGATGGTCCGGCTCGCGCTCGACCCGTCGTGGCGCATGCCTTTGGTGGCACCGGAGCCGCACGGCCACGCGATTCAGGCGCGTGTGTATGCCGAGGACCCGAACCACCAGTTCCGGCCGAGCAGTGGATTGCTGACGGAGGCCGAGTTCCCCGGCTGGACGCGCTGCGACGGCTGGGTGCGGGCGGGCACCGAGGTCAGCCCGTATTACGATCCGTTGCTGAGCAAGGTGATGGTCCACGCGGAGGATCGGACGGCCGCCGTCGAAAAGCTGGCGCGCGCGCTCGACGAGACACGGCTTTCCGGTTTCGAGACGAATCTGCGCTACCTACGGGGCGTCTGCCGCTGGCGGGCGTTCGTTGAGGGGGGCGTGGCGATGCGGGACATGGCCGGCTTCGTCTACCGGCCGAACACGATCGATGTGCTGGCCGCCGGGACGATGACCACGGTGCAGGATTGGCCGGGTCGTGTCGGCTATTGGGAGGTCGGCGTGCCGCCTTCGGGACCGTTCGACCCGCTGTCTCTGCGGCTCGCCAACACGCTGGTCGGCAACCCGGAGGGCGCTCCCGGCCTCGAGATCACGATGACCGGGCCGACGCTGCGCTTCAACACCGACTCCACCATCGCCCTCGTCGGCGCGGAAGGATTGGTGCTGAAGAACGGCGAGCCGGTGGCCATGAACCGCGCGCTGAAAGTCGCGGCGGGCGACATTCTGAAAATCGGCCGCTTTGAGGGACACGGCGCGCGCGCCTGTTTTGCCGTCGCGGGCGGCGTCGAATCGCCGGACTACCTCGGCAGCGCCTCCACTTTCACGCTCGGCAAATTCGGCGGGCCGTTCGGGCGCGCGCTGCTGCCCGGCGATGTGCTGGGTGTGGGTCCGCGGCATGAAGCGCCGGTTTCCGGATTCCATGGCGACCTGCCTCTCACCCACCATTGGCGGATCGGCGTGCTCTACGGGCCGCATGGCGCGCCGGACTTCTTTCTCGACGAGGACATCGCGACGTTCTTCGCCACCGACTGGGAGGTGCACTACAACTCGGCCCGGACGGGCGTTCGCCTGATCGGGCCGAAGCCGAAGTGGGCGCGCCCTGACGGCGGCGAGGCCGGCCTGCATCCGTCGAATCTCCACGACAACGCCTACGCCATCGGCGCGGTCGATTTCACCGGGGACATGCCGGTGATCCTCGGGCCGGACGGACCGAGCCTAGGCGGCTTCGTCTGCCCGTGCGTGGTGGTCGACGCCGAGTTGTGGAAGCTCGGCCAGCTCAGGCCAGGCGACAAGGTGACCTTCGTCCCGGTGGACGAGGATTGGGCGGCAAGACAATCGCGGGCGCTCGAGGACTTCATCCACGGGCGGATCGACGCGCTGCCCGCGCCGGCGGGCGGCGAGTGTTCCTCGCCGATTCTCGACGCCTTCGGCGCGGGAGACGATGCGGTGGTCGTCCGGCGTTCCGGCGACCGCTACTTCCTGATCGAGTTCGGCCCGCACCATCTGGACCTGAAGCTGCGGTTCAAGGTTCACGTCGTCTACGAATGGCTGAAAGAGCAGGGGATCGACGGCATACTCGACCTCACGCCCGGCATCCGCTCGCTGCAGGTGCATTTCGACCCCGCGGTCATCTCCCGGGGCGATCTCTGGGGGCGGATCAAGCAGGGCATCCGCTCGTTGCCGCCGCTCGAACAGATCGAGGTGCCGACGCGCGTCGTGCACCTGCCGCTGAGCTGGGACGACCCGAGCACGCGCGAGGCGATCCGTCGCTACATGCAGAGCGTGCGGCCGGACGCGCCGTGGTGCCCGAGCAACCTGGAGTTCATCCGCCGGATCAACGGGCTGGAGTCGATCGACGAGGTGTATGCCAAATTCTTCAGCGCTTCCTATCTGGTGATGGGGCTGGGCGACGTCTACCTTGGCGCTCCGGTCGCCACGCCGCTCGATCCGCGCCACCGGATGGTGACGACGAAGTACAACCCGGCCCGTACTTGGACGCCGGAGAACGCGGTCGGCATCGGCGGTGCCTATCTCTGCATCTACGGCATGGAAGGGCCGGGCGGCTATCAGTTCACCGGCCGCACGATTCCGGTGTGGAACCGCTGGAGGAAGACCGCCGATTTCCAACAGCCGTGGCTGCTGCGCTTCTTCGACCAGCTCCGGTTCCACCCGGTGGAGGCGGACGAGCTGCTGCGGCTGCGCGAGGATGTTCCGCTCGGCCGCCACAAGCTGGAGATCGAGGAGTCCGTCTTCCGCTTCGCCGATTACGAGGCCTTTTTGGAGGAGCACGCCGGAGAAATCGCCGCGTTTCGCGCGACGCAGCAGGTCGCCTTCCAGGAGGAGCGCAGACGCTGGGAGGAAGCCGGGCTTTCGATGGACGCTCCCGTGGAGGAGAACGCCGCGTGCGACGAAGTGGTGATCCCCGACGGCTGCCACACGCTCGACAGCCCGGTTTCCGGGAGCGTCTGGAAAATCCACGCGGAGGCGGGCGCCCGGGTGTCTTCGGGTGGCCCGGTGATGATTCTCGAGGCGATGAAGATGGAGATCGCGCTGGAGACGGACGCCGAGATTGAGATCGTCGAGATACTCGCGGTGGAAGGCTCCAGCGTGAAGGCGGGGCAAGCGCTCGCCATCGCCAAACCCGTCACGCCATGAACCTGGCAGAACTCCAACAACGGTACGCCGCGGGCGGAACGCCGAGCGAGGTCATCCGCGAAGTGTGCGACAAGGTCCGCGCTTGGAACGACCCGGTGTTATTCCTCCATTTGCCCGCCGACGGAGAACTGCTTGCGCTGGCGAAACAGGTCGAGTCCATGCCGCGCGATCTGCCGCTATGGGGCGTGCCCTTCGTGGTGAAGGACAATCTCGACGTCGCCGGCTGGCCGACCACCGCGGCCTGCCCGGAGTTCGCCTATACGCCGGAGGAGGATTGCGAGGTCGTGCGGCTCTTGCGGGCGGCGGGGGCAATCCCGGTCGGCAAGGCGAACCTCGACCAGTTCGCGACCGGGCTGGTCGGCACCCGTTCGCCCTACGGCGTGCCTCGTAACGCGTTGGCGCCCGGATTCCTGCCGGGCGGCTCGAGCTCCGGCAGCGCGTCGGCGCTGGCGGCCGGGCTGTGTGCGTTCGCCCTCGGCACCGATACCGCCGGATCAGGCCGGGTGCCGGCCGCGTTCCAGGAACTGGTCGGCTGGAAGCCGACGCGCGGGTTGTTGTCGACCCGCGGTGTCGTGCCGGCCTGTCGGTCGCTCGACTGCGTGTCGGTGTTCGCCCGGACGGCCGGGGATGCGGCGGAGATTTTGAAAGTGGCGGGCGTTTTCGATGCGTGCGACCCCTTCGCCCGTGAAGTGGCACAGGCTCCTGGGTTTCCGCCGGAGTTCCGCTTCGGTGTGCCGGCTGAACTCGATTTCGCCGGCGACCCGGACACGCCGGTCTTGTTCGCGGCGGCGGTCGAGCGGCTCACCGCGCTTGGAGGGGTGCCGGTTGCCATCGACCTGACGCCATTCACCGACGCGGCGCGCTTGCTTTACGACGGCCCGTGGGTGGCCGAGCGTTGGGCGGCGGTGGGTGCGTTCGTGGAGGCGAATCCTGAGGCGGTGTTTCCGGTGACCCGGACGATTCTGGAAGGTTCGAAGGGTTGGGATGCGGCCGCGACCTTCAAGGCGCAATACCGTCTGCGCGAGCTCGCCCGCCGTGCCGAGGAGGTTTGGCGCGGCATCGACGTGCTGCTGCTGCCGACCACGCCGCGGCTCTACACGGTGGAGGAGAATCTGGCCGATCCGATCGCCACCAACAGCGTGCTCGGTCGCTACACCAATTTCATGAACCTGCTCGACCTGAGTGCCGTGGCGGTGCCCGCCGGGCGGGCGCGCGACGGCGTGGCGCCGTGGGGGGTGACGCTTGCCGCTCCGGCCGGCGCGGACCTCGCCTTGCTCGAACTGGCCGGGAAATGGCAGGGCGAACGCCTCCCCGAGCGACCGTCGGTCGCGCCGGCGACAATCCCGGTGGTCGTGTGCGGCGCCCACATGGAAGGGCTGCCGCTGCACTGGCAACTCTCGGAACGGCGGGCGGTTTTCCAGCAGCGGACCACCACCGCGCCGTGCTACCGGCTGTTCGCGATGCCGGGCGGCGGGGCCTTGCCGCCGCGACCGGCCTTGATCCGGGACGAGGCGAACGGCGCGGCCATCGCGGTGGAAGTCTGGGAGCTCGGCGCGGCCGAATTCGGCGACTTCGTCTCACGCATTCCGGCACCGCTCGGCATCGGCAAAGTCCGCCTCGCCGACGGCCGGGAACTGCCCGGCTTCATCGCCGAACCGCGCGCGGTGGAGGGGGCCGAGGAAATCACCGCGACGGGCGGCTGGCGGGCCTGGCTGGCGGGCGCGGACCGGGCCGCCGGGTGACGTGATGGGCCGCCCTTCGATGCGGGGCGGCCTCATTGCCCGTGAGATCCGCGGTTTTCACTCGAACTTGCTCGCGCCTTGGAAGCGGACGGCGACGGGATCGCCGATGCCGAGGCCGAGTTCTTCAAGCTGCTGGCGGGAGATTTCCGCGTCGACGAATTGCCCGTCGTCGAGGCGCAGGCTGAGGCGGGCGATCGGGCCGGCGGAGAACAGGTGGTGGACGCGGGCGACGCGGTCGCTCACCGGATCGGCCTCGGCGGCGAAGAGCACGCCGATGTCGTGCGGGCGGACATAGACGGACGTTTCCGGGTCGCGGGCATCGCGCACCGAGTTGACGTTGCCGAGGAAGCGGATGACGAACGGGGTGGCCGGATGGTCGTAGACCTGCTGCGGTTCGCCGACTTGTTCGATCTTCGAGTTCGCCATGACGACGACCTGGTCGGCGAGTTCGAGCGCCTCCTCCTGGTCGTGGGTGACGAAGAGGGTGGTCAGGCCGATTTCATCGTGGAAACGGCGCAGCCAGCGGCGGAGGTCCTTGCGGACCTTGGCGTCGAGCGCGCCGAACGGTTCGTCGAGCAGCAGCACCTTCGGGCGGATCGCGAGGGCGCGGGCGAGGGCGACGCGCTGGCGCTGGCCGCCGGAAAGCTGGTCGGGCCGGCGGTTGTCGAGGCCCTCGAGGTGGACGAGCGAGAGCAGCTCGCGGACGCGGTTGTGGATTTCCTTTTTCGGCGGGCGCTGGCCGCGCGGCAGCACGCTGAGACCGAAGGCGATGTTGTCGGCCACGGTCATGTGCTTGAAGAGGGCGTAGTGCTGGAAGACGAAGCCGACGCCGCGTTTGCCGGCGTGGATGCGGGTGACGTCTTCGCCGTGGAAGTGGATCGCGCCGCTCCCTTCGTCGGCGAACTCGAGCCCGGCGACGATGCGCAGCAGGGTGGTCTTGCCGGAGCCGGACGGGCCGAGCAGCGCGGTGAGCGAGCCTTTTGGGACTTCGAGCGAGACGTTGTCGAGCGCCTTGTAGGCACCGAAGGTCTTGGTGATGTTGCGGATGGAGATGGACATGGGGAAAATGCCGGAATGACTAAGTCCGAATGACGAATGGAAGAGGATGGAATCAATGGCCACGGCTGCCGGCGTGGCCGCCGAAGCGTTCAATGACGTCCTTGAGCAACAGCGTGACGAGGGCGAGCAGGGCGAGCAGCGAGGCGCAGGCGAAGGCGGCGCTGTACTGGTATTCGTTGTAGAGCACCTCGACATGGAGCGGCAGGGTGTTGGTCTTGCCGCGGATGTGACCGGAGACGACCGAGACGGCGCCGAACTCGCCCATGGCGCGGGCGTTGCAGAGCAGCACGCCATAGAGCAGGCCCCACTTGATGTTCGGCAGGGTGACGCGGCGGAACACCTGCCAGCCGCGCGCGCCGAGGGTAACGGCGGCTTCCTCCTCGTCGGTGCCCTGCGTTTCCATCAACGGGATCAGCTCACGGGCGACGAAGGGGAAGGTGACGAAGACCGTGGCGATGACGATGCCGGGGAGGTCGAAGACGATTTTCGGACGGTCGAGCCAATCGCCGAGGCCGGACAACCAGCCGAAGCCGGGCGTTTCCGCGGCGGCGAGCACGACCTTGGCCAGCGGTGCGAGCAGGTCGGCGAGGTCGCCGGGCGGCAGCCAGCCTTTCGAGCCGAAGATCAGCATCCAGACGAGGCCGGCGACGACGGGCGAAACGGCGAACGGCAGGTCGATCAAGGCGACCAGCAGCGAGCGGCCGGGGAAGCGGAACTTGGTGACCAGCCAGGCGGCGGCGACGCCGAACAGCGCGTTGAGCGGTACGGCGATGGCGGCGGTGAGCAGCGTGAGCTTGATCGCCGAGGCGGCGACCGGTTCGCGCAGTGAGGCGAAGAAGACCTCGGTGCCCTTGCGCAGCGCCTCGTTGAACACGGCGCAGAGCGGCAGGAAGAGAAAGAGCACCAGCACGGTCAGGGTCGCGCCGACGAGCAGGCATTTCACTCCGAAGGATTCGGTCGTGACGGGACGGTGGGACATGGAATCAGCGGGCGCGCCAGTTGAGCCGGCGTTGGAGTAGGTTGATGAGGAAGAGCAGGGCGAAGGAGACGATCAGCATCGAGGCGGCGATCACGGCGGCGGCCTCGTATTTGAACTGCTCGAGCTGGTTGACGATGAGCAGCGGCAGGATCTCGGTTTTGAGCGGCAGGTTGCCCGAGATGAAGATGACCGAGCCGTACTCGCCGACGGCGCGGGCGAAGGCCAGGGTGAAGCCGGTGATCAACGCGGGCAGGATCGCGGGGAAGATCACGCGGCGGAACACGGTCCAGCGGTTCGCCCCGAGCATGGCGGAGGCTTCCTCGACATCCTTCGGAAGATCCTCCATCACCGGTTGCAGGGTGCGGACGACGAAGGGCAGGCCGATGAAGAACAGCGCGATGAACACCCCGAGCGGGCTGTAGCACGCGCCCTTTTTCGCCCACTCGGCCAGCAGATCACCGGTCCTGCCGCCGGGCTGCCAGTGCTCGTTGAGCCACGCCGCGGAGCGCGCCAGGTATTGCCCGATCCAGCCGTGGGTGGAGTAGATCTCGGTGAGCGTGATGCCGGCGACGGCGGTGGGCAGGGCGAACGGCAGGTCGACCATGGCGTCGAACAGCCGGCGGCCGGGGAAACGATAGCGGACGAGCACCCAGGCGACGAGCAGGCCGAGCACGGCGCTGACGAAGGCGGCGGCGAGGCTGGCGCCGAAGCTGAGCTTGGCGGCGGCGACGACCTGCGGGGTGGTGAGCAGTTTCACCCACGCGCTCCAGCCGAGCTTTCCTGCTTTGAGGAACAGGGCGGCGAGCGGGATCAGGATGATCACGCCCAGGTAGGCGAGGGTGAAACCGAGCGAGAGGCCGAAGCCAGGGATGATGCGGCGGCGGGACATGCGGCGGGTCTGGCTGCGTTATTTGACGTAAATCTGGTCGAACGTCCCGCCGTCGGCGAAGTGGACCTGCTGCGCCTTTTCCCAGCCGCCGAAGGCGTCGCGGATGTTGACGAGCTCGAGCGCGGGGAAAGTGGCGGCGAATTTGGCGGCCACCTGCGGGTTGCGCGGGCGGTAGAAGTTCCTGCCCGCGATTTCCTGGCCTTCCTCGGTGTAGAGATACTTCAGGTATTCGGTGGCGAGCTTCGTCGAGCCGTGCTTTTCGGCGTTTTTGCCGACCACCGCGACCGGTGGTTCGGCGAGGATGCTGAGCGAGGGGTAGACGATCTCGGTTTCGCCGGGGAATTCCTTCTCGATGAAGTGGGCCTCGTTTTCCCACGACAGGAAGACGTCGCCGATCTTGCGCTGGGCGAAGGTGGTGGTGGCGCCGCGCGCGCCGCTGTCGAGCACCGGCACGTGCTTGAATAGCGTGGTGATGTAGTCCTTCACCTTCGCCGGGTCGCCGCCGAACTGCTTTTCGGCCCACGCCCAGGCGGCGAGGTAGTTCCAGCGGGCGCCGCCGGAGGTCTTCGGGTTCGGCGTGATGACTTCCACCCCGTCCTTGACCAGGTCGGGCCAGTCCTTGACGGCCTTCGGGTTGCCCTTGCGGACGACGAACACGATGGCCGAGGTGTAGGGCGAGCTGTTGTCCGGCAGCTGTGCCTGCCAGTCGGCCGGCAGCAGCCGGGCTTCCTTGTGCAGCACGTCGATGTCGCCGGCGAGGGCGAGCGTGACGACGTCGGCTTCCAAGCCGTCGATCACCGAGCGCGCCTGTTTGCCCGAACCGCCGTGGGACTGGTTGACGGTGATGGCCTGGCCGGTGGTTTCCTTCCAGTGCTTGGCGAACGCGGCGTTGAACTCGGCGTAGAGCTCGCGCGTCGGATCATAGGAGACGTTGAGCAGCGTGTCGGCCTCGCGGGTGTGGCGGCTGCCGGCGGACGGTTTGCAGGAGGCGGCGAGCACAAGCAGGGCGCTCGCGGTGGCGAGTAGCGGAAGTTTCATGAAATCAATGGGACGTTCGGGTGAGGGTGGCGACGATGTGGCCCGCCGGACATCCATCCTCACCGGCCGGGGTCAGGCCGGCGTGCGCGAGGCCCGCCAGCGCGGCGAGCATGGCGGTGGAGGTGGCGCGGCGGGTGACCCGCAGCGCGAGTAGCGTGATGCGGGTCCGTGACCGGCGGTGGGAAACCGCGGTGGCACGGGTGGAGCGGAGGTCCGGCACGGGCTTGTTCATGGTCGGGAAAATGGGCTGGAAACGAAAAAAGAGACCTCCGGGGCGGCGGGGGGAATGCGGACGAATCCGCCCGGTCGGGGCGGTGTGAAACGTGCCGCTTTCCAAGCCCTCCGGTGGTCCGGTCGGTCTCTTCGAGCGTGGGTGGGCGGGGTGTCGCCCGGTTCGGCCTGATCAGTGGGCGCTGTCTTCCCGCGTCGGATTGAAGCGGGTTTTTTCGACGCTTTCGATCTGGGTCACGCGTCCTTCATGGACGATGATCTGGATCGAGCCGAAGCGGAGGGCTTCCGCCTTGCTGCGCACGACTTCCAGCCAGTCGGCTTGCGCGCCGGCGGCCTGGGGGCTGCGTTCAGTGGCTTTCGGATTCATCGGAGGTGGAGGATTTGAGAGCGAGTTGGGAAAGGCCGGCCAGGAAGCCGTCGGCGGGATCGGCCCGCCGTTTGTTGGAGGCAGGATGTTTGCCGGTTTCGCCGAGGTGGCTGGCGAAGGGCGGCTCGATGCCGTCGCGGCGCATCTTGCGGAGGGTGACCTCGACGACCTGGGCGATCGTGTAGCGGTCGAGGATGTTGGCGATGGCGTTGCGCACATCGATCATCAGCATCCGCAGGCCGCAGTGCGCCTCGTCGGGGCAGGTGCAGCGCTGGTAGGCGGTTTCGCTGGCGCAACAGATCGGGGCGAGGCGGCCGTCCATCAGGCGGACCAGGTTGCCGATGCCGACTTCCTCCGGCGGCTTGGCCAGCGCGTAGCCGCCGAGCTTGCCGCGGCGCGTTTCGACAATCCCGGCCTCGCGCAGTTCCTGCAGGATGCGCTCAACGAACTTCAGCGGCAGCCGGTTCGCCTCGGCCAGGTCGGATCCGGAAACGGTCGCCAGACCCAGCTCGTGGGCGATGCCCAGATGGATCGTGGCGCGCAGGGCATACTCGGCTTTTTTGGATAAGTGCATTCGGAAATCTGCACGGGAAGGTGGGCGAATGCTTCCGGGGTGGCAAGGGAAAAATCCGGACGGAAGTCTGGATTAAGCTCGGGGGATTTTTTGGAGGGTTTCCGGCGGGTGGGTGTGGTTGCTTTGTTTTCCTTATAAATCAAGGCGTATCGGCTGTTTGGAGGAGTTTGGTTCGTTTGCTCGTTCGGGGTTTTGGCGGATTTGTTGCTAGACAATCAAAAGCACACCGATAGGTATGAATTTATCGCGGGCTTGCGAGGCCCGCATCAAACTCGAATTCGCACTCCAATGAAGACACATACCTTGGCCCCGGAATTCCGGGCGAATCTGAAGCGGCTTCTTCAAGGGTTTGCCGAGCACTGCGAGATTTCCGAATGGCTCAGCGGCCGGATCGAGCAGCCGATTTATTTCCACGGTCTCAAGTTCGGCGCGCCGGTGTTCACCTTCGACGGTCCGCGGCTGGACGACGCGCCACGGCGGACGATCGGCTTGCTCGGCCACAACACGGCGGCGGGCACGCTGGCGTCCGACATCGTGCTGCAGCTCATCGAAGTGGCGACCCTGCGGCCGGAACTGGCGGCGGGCCAATCGCTGCGGTTGCTGCCGGTGAGCGACCCGGTGACGCTGGAGCTCGGCGAGGACGCGCCGGACCTGGTCGATTGGCCGGTGCTGAACTTCCTGCACGACGAGTTCCGCGCGTCGGCCGCCGACGGCCTGATCGAGATCCGGGCGGGCCGTTCGGCGACCTTGCGTCTCGGCGGTACGGCGGACATCGCGCTCTATCAGGTGCTGGCGTCGACGGTGACGGCGGACCTCCGCGGCCTGCCGGTGCGCGCCGACATGGCGGACCTGGCGCTGTCGACCGGCCTCGAACGCTGGCATCTGAAGGTCGAGGTGCCGCTGGGCTGGTTGCAGTCCGGCGACATCCTCGCGGTCAGCCGTTTCCTCGGCCGCGTGCTGGAGACGCACGCCCACCTGGCGGCCGCCTGCGTTCCCGCGCACGCCCATTCGCGCGCATGACACCCGGTCGCCCCCGTTTCGCGGGGGCGGCCGTTTTTCATAATCTCAGCTCTCGAATTTCGAATCTCAAATCACCATGTCCCATTCCTCCATTGCCATCGTCGGCGGCGGTTTCAGCGGAACGCTGGCTGCCATCCATCTGGTCCGCCGTTTGTCCGGCGTTCCGATCGTCCTGTTCGAAGAAGCGCCGGAAGCCGGCCCCGGGCTTGCCTACGGCGGTCACGCCGCCGGGCAGCTGCTCAACACCCGGGCCGGCGTGATGAGCGCGTTCGCCGAATCGCCGGACGATTTCCAACGGTTCGCCAGCGCCGAGCTCGGGCGAGAGGTCGCGGCCGACGAGTTCCTGCCTCGCCCGCTCTACGGCGCGTATCTGAAACGGCTGCTGGAGGACGCGCGGGCGCGTTACCCTCGGTTGGAAGTCCGGCGCGAGCGGGTGGTGGACCTGGTGGCCTCGGGCGCGACAGGCGGGGCGACGCTGTGGCTGAAGGGCGGGTCCACGTTCGAGGCGGCGCAGGTCATCCTCGCCACCGGCAATCTGGATTCGGCGTTCAGAAGCTCGATTTGGTCCGAACACGCGATTGCGGTGCGGGACGAGCGGGCGTTCGACGGCCTCGGCGAGGACGACAGCGTGATGGTCATCGGCAGCGGCTTGTCGATGGCCGATGTCATCGCCGGATTGGAACGGCGCGGCCACCGCGGGCCGGTGCACGTCACCTCGCGCCACGGCTTGCTGCCGCACGGCTACGTGCCGCGGTCCGGTGTGGAACCGCCGGCGCTCGATTTTCTGCCGGACTCGGATTTGCGCCGCAGCGTGCGTTTGTTCCGCCGGGCGGTGGCCGAACACGAAGCCGCCGGCGGCCATTGGCGGGATTTGTTCGACGCGCTGCGTCCGGTGACGCCGGGTCTGTGGTTGGAGCTTTCGCCGCGCGACCGCGGGCGCTTCCTCCGCTTCATCAGCCCGTTCTGGGAGGTCCATCGCCATCTGTGCGCGCCGGAAAGCCGGACGATGCTTGATCGCTGGCTTGCCGACGGCCGCCTGACACTGCACCGCGGGACGCTGGTCTCGGTCGTGCGCGGCGGCGGGCTCTGGACGGTCGAGCTGGCGGCGCGGGCGAACGGCCAGCCGACGCGCAGCTTGACGGTCGACCGGATCCTCGACGCCACCGGCCCGGCGCGCGATCTGGCGACGATCCGTCAGCCGCTGGTGGCCAATCTGCTGCGGCGCGGTTTCCTCACGTCCGACGTCCACCGGCTCGGCGCCGAGACACTGACGGACTACCGGGCGGTGCAGCGCGACGGTTCGCCCTCGCCCTGGCTGCGGGTGCTCGGGCCGATGCTGCGGGCGCGTTATTTCGAGGCGACGTCGGTGGGCGAACTGCGCCTGCACGCGGCGGCCCTGGCGACGAGGATCGCGGGCGAACGGACGGTCGCCCGGCCGCGGGAGGTGGCCGCCTGAGGTGAGTTCAGGCGGGGGGCGCGGCTGCTTTGCACGAGAGGCGGCCGCGTCCGCGCCATGTTTTACGACGAGGAAACCTTCACCAGCAGGCCGCGTTCGCGGGCGGAGGCGAGGGTGCGGGCGAACAGGGCGCCCGAGAGCGCCAGATAGACGCCGTTGAGGGCGAAGGCGAGCAGCAGGTGGCTCCAGTCGAACGGCTTGCCCGCGAGCACGCCGCGCATCCCTTCGAAGACGTGCGACGGCGGCAGGGAGAGCGCGATCCATTGCATCCAGCCGGGAAGCGTCGCGACGGGATAGAAGACCGCGGCGAACGGTTGCACCATGAACGGGATCGCCCAGGCGAGGGATTCGGCACCGTGGCCCCAGCGCACGATCAGGGCGATGGAGAGGATGCCGAGCGCCCAGCCGAAGAGCATCAGGTTGGCATACCAGCCGATGAGCGCGGCTTGGAATTGCAGCAGGTTGAAGGCGTAGGCGGCGGCCGCGATGCCGGCGAGCAGGACGGCGGTGATGGCGACGCGCAATAGGCCGACGCCGAAGGCGGCGGCGAGGTAATCGGTCATCCGCACCGGCGCGGCGAAGATGTTGAGCAGGTTGCGCGTCCAGACGTCCTCCAGAAACGAGATCGCCACGGCCTGCTGCGAGCGGAACAAGGCGTCCCACAGGATGATCGCGCCGATCAGGAACGAGATGTATTTCGGAAACTCGGCCCCGCCCTGCTGCTGGAGCGAGATCGTGACGAAACCCCAGACGAGCAGCTGGACGACCGGCCAGAAGAACAACTCGAAGAGGCGCATCGGGTTGCGCGTGTAGAGCAGCACGTAACGGGTGATCAGGGCGGCGATGACGGAGAAATTCATGGCGGTGGGACGAGTTCGGTTTCGGCGTTCGCCCGGCCTTCCAGGTCGCCGGAGCGGGCGATCTGGATGAAGACGGTCTCGAGGTCCGGCTGGTCGAAATGGCGGACGATTTCATCCGCGGTGCCGCTGGCGAGGATTTTGCCCTCGTGGAGGAAAAGCACGCGGTCGCAGACCTCGGTGATGTCCCGCATGTTGTGCGAGGTGTAGAGGATCGCCGGGCTGCGCTCGCGCTGCACGCGGCGGACGAGCTTGCGAACTTTGTCGGCGATGTCGGGGTCGAGCGAGGCGGTCGGCTCGTCGAGCAGCAGCAGTTCGGGGTCGTTGAGCAGCGCCTTGGCGAGGTTGACGCGGGTCGATTCGCCCGCCGAGAGCTGGCCGGTCGGCTTGTCGGCGAGTTTTTCGATCTCCAGCAGTTCGAGTAGCCCGGCGACCTTGCGTTTCGGGTCGCGCACGCCATAGAGCCGGGCGAAGATCTCCAGGTTGTGGCGGACCTTCAGGTTGCCGGGTAGCGCGGCGTAGGTGGTGCAGAAATTGGTGCGCCGCAGGATGTCGAGCCGGTGGTGTCGCAGGTCCAGGCCGAAGGCGCGGACGGCACCCTCGGTCGGCGTGATCAGGCCGAGGATCATGTTCATCAGCGTGGTCTTGCCGGCGCCGTTGACGCCGAGCAGGCCGACGACCTCGCCGGCATGGACTCCGAAGGAAACGCCGTCGACCGCGGTGAAGTCGTCGAAGCGTTTCACCACGCGGTCGATTTCGAGGATGGGCTCGGACACGCCGACACGATGGATGCGGATCGGCGGGCGTCCAGCGCGGAGCGCGGCGGGGCGATCTAACGCTTTCATCTTGTTTCGATGAAACTTTCGGCCAGTGTCATGAGAACCCCGAAAACCCGTCATGCACGAATTTCTCACGCTTCATGGCATTCCCTTGTCGTTGGCCCTGGGAGGCGTCGGTCTGCTTTCCGCGCTGGTGTTGATCCGCTCGGTGCTGGCGGCGGACGGCGGCAACGACGCGATGCGGGCGATCGCCGGAGCGATCCAGGCCGGGGCGAAAGCCTACCTGCACCGGCAGGTGATGGCGGTGGCGGCGATCGCCGTGCTGATGGTGCTGGCGATCGGGTTTTTGCGCGACTGGACGACGGCGTCCGGCTTTATCGCCGGGGCGGTGTGCTCGCTGGCGGCGGGCTACATCGGGATGACGGTGGCGGTGCGGGCGAACGTGCGCACGGCGCAGGCGGCGTCGGTGGGACGGCGGCGCGCCTTGCACGTCGCGTTCAACGGCGGTGCGGTGACCGGCCTGCTGGTGGTCGCGCTGGCGCTGTTGTCGGTCGGCGCGTTCTACCTGGTCGTGCTGAAGATGACGGCGGACGCGAAAATGGCGGTCGACTCGTTGATCGGGCTGGCGCTCGGCGCTTCGCTGGTCAGCGTGTTCGCCCGCCTCGGCGGCGGCATCTACACCAAGGCGGCGGACGTCGGTGCGGACCTCGTCGGCAAGCTCGAGCAGAACCTGCACGAGGACGACCCGCGGAATCCGGCGACGGTGGCGGACAACGTGGGCGACAATGTCGGCGACTGCGCCGGGATGGCGGCCGACGTGTTCGAAACCTACGCCGTCTCGCTGATCGGCGGCGTGTTGGTCGGCCACCTCACCGGCACGACCGGCGCCGCGGTGGTGTTCCCCTTCGTCATCTGCGGGTTGTCGATCCTCGGCGCGCTGCTCGGCATCCTTTATGTGAATCTGGCGGGCGGCGACGCGACGCGCACTCTGGCCGGCGGGGTGGCGGTGAACGGCGTGGTCACGGCCGCGCTGCTGTATCCGGCGACCCGCGCGATGTTCCCGCAGGCGGTCGATTTCGGCGGGCGGATGGTGACGGCGCAGGCCTTGTTCGGCTGCGTGCTCGTCGGCATCGCGCTGACCTTCGCCACGGTTTGGATCACGAATTACTTCACCTCGACCGCGCACCGCCCGGTGCGGCGGATCGCGCTGGCGTCGGAAACCGGCCACGCCACCAACATCATCGCCGGCATCAGCGTCGGCCACCACGCGACGGCGCTGCCGGTGCTGCTGATCGGAATTTCGATCTGGGGTTGCTACGAGTGGGGCGGGCTCTACGGCATCGCGGTGGCGGTCGTTTCGATGCTCAGCCTCTCGGGCATGGTCATCTCGCTCGACGCCTTCGGACCGATCACCGACAACGCCGGCGGCATTGCGGTGATGAGCGGGCTGCCGGGCGAGGTGCGGCGGGTGACCGACGAGCTCGACGCCGTGGGCAACACGATGAAGGCGGTGACCAAGGGCTACGCGATCGCCTCCGCCGGGCTCGCCGCGATGGTCTTGTTCGGCTCCTACGTCGAGGAGCTGAAGGTGCACCTGCCCGGGCAATCGTTCGCCTTCGACCTGCGCGACCCGCGGGTGATGATCGGCCTGTTCGTCGGCGGGCTGTTGCCTTTCCAGTTCACCGCCTTCGCGATGGACGCGGTCGGCACCACGGCGGGCGCGGTGGTCAACGAGGTGCGCCGCCAGATCGGGCTGAAACCCGGCATTCTCACCGGTGCCGACACGCCCGACTACGGCCAGTGCGTCGACATCGTGACCAAGGCCGCGCTGAAGCAGATGATCCTGCCGGCGGTCCTGCCCATGGTGTTCGTCGGTGCGGTGGCGGCGCTGCCATTCCTCGGCAAGGAGGCGCTCGGCGGGTTGCTGGTGGGCACGATCGTCACCGGCCTGTTCGTCGGCATTTCCATGACCTCGGCCGGCGGCGCGTGGGACAACGCCAAGAAATTCATCGAGGAAGGCAACCACGGCGGCAAGGGCAGCGAGGCCCACAAGGCCGCCGTCACCGGCGACACCGTCGGTGATCCCTACAAGGACACCGCCGGTCCCGCCGTGAACCCGATGATCAAGGTGGTCAACATCGTGGCGATCCTGGCGATCCCGGTGCTTTTCAAGTGAGCGCCGCGCGCCCGAGCTCGGCGAGCTTGAGCACGGTGTTCCAATTCCGGGCGGTGTTGGCCACGCCGATCCAGGCGTCGAACTTTTCGGCCATCTTGCTGCGGCCGAAGCCGTGCGGCGTGTGGAGGTAAACGATGTTGTCGACCGCTTCGATCGCCTCGCCGTCCGTCGCGCGGGAGCGGATGCGCGCGACGTTGTCCGGCTCGGGCGGGTGTGCAAGCCAGGCGGCGTGCACCGTGGTCGGCGCGTCCGCCGCCGCTTCGGCAAACGGGTTGCGCGCGATGAGCGCGTCCCACTCGGCCAGGGTCGGGGCGAAGATCGCCTTGTCGAAAGCGAATTACTCGCGGCACAACGCCGCCACCGTGGCGATCGTCTTAGCCCGGCTCATCCGGCTGCGGACGATGGCGTTGCCGCTGTTGATGTAGGTGGCGGCGTGTTCGAAACCCGCCTCCGTCAGCCGCTCGCGCAGCGGTTTCACCGGCAGCTGGGTTTTGCCGCCGACGCCGCGGAACAGGAGCAGGTAAACGACGGGTGTCATCGGACGTTCATGTCAAACCGTCCGCCGGCCTTCGTCGAGGTCGAGGAATTCGAACATCGTCTCGACCGTGCCGGGCGGCAGGCCGATGTCGGCGAGACGCTTGTGCAGGATCGGGGTGCCGGCGTCGCGCCAGCCGCGCTTGGACAGGAAGGCGTTCCAGATCTCGATCTCCTGCTCGCTCGGGCGGCGGCCGTGTTGAAACGCCCACTCCAGCAGCGCCGCGTCGTTCTTGTCGCCCTTCAGCGTTTCCGCCTCCAGCGCGGCGTAGTCGAGCTGGAGGAACTCGCAGCAACGCCAGTCGAAGCTGCCCGGTTTGGCCGTGCCGCGCATCGCCTGCCAGTCGGCGGGCAGCGCGCCCGCGGCGTGCAGACGGATTTTGTCCAGCATCCGACCGAAATAAACCAAGCCGCCGACCGTGTCGTGCGGGCTGCGGAGTCCGGGAATGAGCGTCGGGTAGGAAATGGCCATGGCGGCAATCAAGCGGTTCGCCTGCGTGAGGGCGACCGTTTTGAATTCGTCTTCGATGTTTTTTGGTGCGATCGCGAACGATTTGCAGTCGATGTCGACCCCTTTTGGCTCCGATGTCGGAGCCGCGGCGTCGATGTTTGCTCGATGGAGGTCGACGCTGGAGTGAAATCGGTAATCAACGGCCGAAAATCAGTCGATGAGGTTACGACTTGTCATGGTCGTGCTGATGGGGTCGGGTGGGTTTCTTCATTTATGATTATTCCCGGTTTCGTCATTACTTGGTTCACTTTTCCTGGCGTGATGGTGCACGAGCTCGCTCATAAGCTCTTTTGCCATTGGACGGGCACACGGGTGTTGCAAGTTTGCTATTTTCGGTTTGGGAATCCTGCCGGCTTCGTGATCCACGAAAAACCCACGTCGGTCTGGAAACACATGCTGATCGGCATCGGGCCGTTGTTCGTGAATACCTTCATTGGATTGATGTTGGGTCTTGTCGCTTTGACTCTCAAAGGTAAATCTGAACCAGCATTCATGGCGCTCATGTGGCTGGCGGTTTCGATCGCGATGCATTCGTTTCCGAGCACGGGCGATGCGAAGAGCATCTGGGCTGCCGTTTGGCACAGGGAGGCACCGGTTCTGACCAAGGTGATTGGCACGCCTCTTGTCGGATTGATCGTGATCGGCGCGATCGGATCAATTTTCTGGTTGGATTTGATCTATGGGGTCGGGGTGGTAGTGGGGATCCCATCGCTTTTTAAGCTCACGTGAGGGCTCGTGAACTAATTGTTCCGGAGGAATGCCAACGTGTAGCCGACGGTCGAGGAGGCAGCGACAACCTCCGCCGGAAATGCGCGCCGCTGGATATTCGCCCCGGAGGGGCGTAAACAGGGCGCGCGTCTGGGCTCATCCGCCGGAGGCTCCGCCCGGGAAGACCTTCCTCGCGTGAACGCTCAACTCCCTCAAAACGCCCGCAGCATTTCCTCCGCTTCCTTCAGTTTGCCGGCCGGTGAAATCTGCGTGAGCCGCGGGAAACGTTTGCCTTCGAGGAGGATGTAGTCGCCGTTGCGGTTGAGCATCAGGCGCTGGCCTTGGATCTCGACCGAGGCGATGCCGGCTTCCATCGCGTAGGCCTTGATGCGGGCGATGCGGATCAGTTGCTCGACCGGCTCGGGGAATCGCCCGAAGCGGTCGCGCCACGAGGTTTCCAATTTCCGCACGGCTTTTTCCGTCACCGCCTCGGCGAGTTCGCGGAACGCGGCGATGCGGACGCGGGTTTCCGGCAGCCAAGCGGCGGGCAAAAACGCGGGCGTGATCTGCTTCGGATCTTCGCGGGCGAAGGCCGATTCGCTGAAGCACACGCAGTCGGCCTTGAAAGCGGTTTCGGCGTGGGTGGTTTGCTTGCGACCTTTCAGTCGGTCGACCGATTGCCGCAGGAGCTGGCAGTAGAGGTCGAAGCCGATCTGCGCGATGTGGCCGCTTTGTTTCGTGCCGAGCAAATTGCCCGCGCCGCGAATCTCCAAATCGCGCATGGCGATTTTGAAACCCGAGCCGAGCGCGGTGTATTGCTTGATCGCGTGGATGCGCTTGCGGGCGTCGCCCTGGGTCATCATGTCGCGCGGCAAGAGCAGGATCGCGTAGGCCTTTTCGCCCGCGCGCCCGACGCGACCGCGAAGCTGGTAAAGGTCGGCGAGGCCGAACCGGTCGGCCCGATCGATGAGAATCGTGTTCGCGTTCGGGATGTCGATGCCCGTCTCGATGATCGTGGTCGCGAGCAGGATGTCCGCCTCGCCGCGGACGAAGGTGTGCATGACCTGTTCGAGGTCGTCTTTGTCCATCTGTCCGTGACCGACGACGATGCGCGCCTCGGGGACGAGCTGACGGATTTTCGAGGCCATCAGCTCGATCGTCTTCACGCGGTTGTGCAGGAAGAACACCTGGCCGCCGCGCTTCATTTCGCGGCGGATCGCATCGCGGATCACGCGTTCGTCATAGGCGCAAACGGTGGTGGCGACCGGCACGCGGTTCGGCGGCGGCGTCTCGATGGTCGACATGTCGCGCGCACCCATCAACGCCATGTAAAGCGTGCGCGGAATCGGCGTGGCGGAGAGCGTCATCACATCGACCTGACGGAAGAGGTCCTTGAACTTCTCCTTATGCTTCACGCCGAAGCGCTGTTCCTCATCGACCACGACCAAGCCGAGATCCTTGAAATGCACGTCGCCGGAAACGAGGCGGTGCGTGCCAATGACGATGTCGACCGAGCCGTCTTCCAGGCCTTTCAACGTCTCGCGCACTTCCGACGGCGTGCGGAAGCGGTTGAGCAAATCGACGCGCACCGGGTAGTCCGACATGCGTTCGCGGAACGTCCGCCAATGTTGCTCTGCAAGCACGGTGGTCGGCACGAGGATGGCAACCTGTTTGCCGCCGGTGACCGCCTTGAACGCGGCGCGGATGGCGACCTCCGTTTTGCCAAACCCGACGTCGCCGCACACCAGCCGGTCCATTGGCCGGGGCGATTCCATGTCGTGCTTTGACTCGTCGATCGCCCGGCGCTGGTCGGGCGTTTCGGTGTAGTGGAACGAGTTCTCGAACTCCCACATCCAGCGCGAGTCGGGCGGGTGGGGGAAGCCGGGTTGCGACTGGCGCTCGGCTTGGATGCGGAGGAGCTGCGCCGCATAATCGAGGATCGATTTCTCCGCCGACTTGCGGGCGTTTTTCCACGCCACGCTGCCGAGCTTGTTGAGGTCGGGCGTCTTGCCGCCGAGGCCGACGTATTTGCCGACGAGGTGGGCTTGCTCGAGCGGAACGCTGAGGATCGCGCCGCCGTCGTATTCGATCGCGAGTTCTTCGCCATCGTCGCCCGGCTGGATGCCGCGGAATTTCCCGATGCCGTATTCGTAGTGAACGACCAGATCGCCCTCGGAAATCTCGTCGATCGTCGCGCGGGCGATGGCGACGCGGGCACGTTCGAGTGAGGTCCTTCGTGGCGCGCCGGGCGTGCGATAGCGCCCGAAGAGTTCCGAAGACGACAGCACTGCGAACTTGAGTGCCGGCACGGTGAAACCGGCGAGCAATTCGCCGCGCAAGGGCGTGAGGCCGAGGTCGCGTTCGAGATGTTGCCCGGCGAGATCAGCGAAGCGTTCTTCCTCGCCTTGGTTGGAAAACACGATGGCCACATCCCAGCCGTCGCGCCGCCACTCGTTGAGCTGTTTGAAAAAGCCGTCGCGCCGAGATTGCTCGAGCACGAAGTCGCCCGCGTCGAACACGCCGAGCGGGCTATTGTAGCAGGCGGTGGAAAAGTCCTCCTCGCCTTCGAGGTCGGCGGTTTCCTCCAGAATCCGTACGTCCGGCCGGAACACCTCGGCGGCCCCGATAGCGACGACGAGGTCGGTTTTCCGCCGGTAATCCCCGACGGTTGCCTCGGCCGGCGGTTCGGCGAGCAGCAACTCCGCTTCGGTGAGCTTGGAAGTGGAAGCCTGGGAATCGAGATCGAACTCCCGCAGCGATTCGAGATCGGTGTCGAAAAACTCCAGCCGCAGGGGGCGCGCCGCTTGCCAGGCGAACAGGTCGACGATGCCGCCGCGCACGGCGAATTGCCCGCGGCCGGCGACGGTCGGGACTCGTTCGTAGCTGTGATCGGCCAAGGTTTTCGCCAGCTCCTGCGGGTCGAGCGTCGTGCCCGGGCGAAGCGTGGTGCGGCTGTCCTTCAACGCAGCGGGCGAAGGAGCGGCCGCATCGAAGACATCGCCGCCGCAGATCACCACGCAAGCGTCGAGGCGGGCGAGCGATTCGAGCACGGCGAACCACTCGGCGGCGGACTCTGGGTCGGCGATCGCGCCGTCGGCCGTTTCGCCGGGGGCTTCGGGCAGCACCAGCGCCTGGATGTTCCAAAGCTCCAGCTCGGCGGCGAGGCGTTCGCGTTGCCGGGGTAAATCGCAGACCAGCCAGACGCGGCGTTTTTTCGCATCCTCCGCCGCGCTGGCGACGACCGCGGCGAGATACGCGTGGGCGGCTTCGCCGGCGTGATCGAGCACGACTTCTCCCTCGCCGGTGGCCATGGGGGCCAGGCGTCGGGCGAAATCCGGCTGCGTCACGGCCCGCCGCAGCCACGCATGGACACAATCCGCCGTGCGGGTCACGCCGGAGGGATACCGTGGGATTTTTACCCGAGCAAGGATTGGGAGAATCAGAAAGACTCACGCGCCTTCGCGTGAAACCCTTCTTCCCTGCCCGCGGAAAGGATGAAGCCCGATCCGCTTTTCCATTCACCTTTGCCCGCCGGCTGCTAAGCTGCCCGCCATGCGGTCGTTCCTCCTGCCCTTCGCCCTGATTCTGGGCGCGTTTTCCCTGACCAACTGCACGCCACTCGGGCCGCCCAGCGGCTATAACGACGCGCCGGTCAACACCTGGCAGCAATCCGGTCCGTCCTACGACAGCGAACCGGGCGCGCGCACGTCCAGCACGGCCCTGATGCGCCAGGTCAACCTCCGCACCAACATGATGGTCGCCCGCGGCACCCAGGGGCGGAAGGTCGTCCGCCCGATGACGCCGCGCTTCATCACGATCCACAGCACGCAGAATTGGTCGGCCGGGGCCGAACGCCACGCCGTCGCCCTGCAGCGCGGTGCCCTGCGCGCGCCGAAACGCAAGGGCTTCAACCGCATCGGTTTCCTGATCTGGCATTTCACCGTCGACGACCACCAGGCGATCCAGCACATGCCGGTCAGCGAGCAGGGCGAGCACGCCGACTTCGACGGTCCGGGCAACCGCTACTCGATCGGCATCGAAATGTGCGAGAACCGCGGCAACAACCGCGCCGCCACCATCGAGCGCACGGCCAAGCTCACGGCCTGCCTGATGAGGAAATACAACATCCCGCTTTCCAACGTCGTGCCGCACTACCACTGGCCGCGCCACGGCTGCAGCCCGGAGCACAAGAACTGTCCGTGGTTCCTCCTCGACAACGGCCGGCCGGGCGCGAAGTGGAACTGGTTCCTCGGCAAGGTGAACTATTATTATCGCTCGCTCGACTGAGCGGCGTCCGCTACCTCCGCGCCGTGTCCGCCTCCTCCGGCAGCCCGGGCAACCGTGACGTGTTGCTCGATCCGACGACGTTCTACGTCTGCCAACGCTGCACCGCCTGCTGCAAGTGGCCGGGCGACGTGCGCCTCGAAGACGACGAGATCGCGCCGATCGCCGCCCACCTCGGGCTGGCGGAGCAGGAGTTTCTCGACCGCTACGTCCGCCTGCGGACGAACCGCCAGGGGCTTTCGCTGATCGAAAAGGACAACCACGAGTGCATCATGCTCGACGGCGATTCCTGCCGGATCCACGCCGTGAAACCCGAGCAGTGCCGCGGGTTCCCGAACAAATGGAACTTCCCCGGTTGGCAGAAAGTCTGCGACGCCAAGGCGATCCCGATGGAGGAAGCGCGGGCCAAGGGGTGGGTGTGAGCTGTTTTTCCTATTGGGCTTCAAGAATGTTTTTCAGTTCTTCGAATGCCGGTGGAGCGACAATATCGAGATTTCCATGGCTCCTTAATAGAATTTGAGCGCGAGCTTGCCTTAATCTGTGAAGCATGGGCCCAATTACGGAACTGCATCGTTCGACATAGTTGAGTATGTCCTTGGTTTCGGTGGGTATTTTGTAGCCTGTGTTGTTGCTTGCTATGATTACTCCGTTATCTCGATAGTGGGCGATGATTTGAGATCTTAAGAAGTGGGGTGTAATTTCCGTGAAGCCCATCTCGAAAAGGTGGGATATTAATTCGCCTGAGCTTGTGTATCGGTCTGTTTCTGAATATCGGGATTGGTCGGCTAGGAAGGAGAGAGCGGCTTCACGTATTTCACTGTGCTCTTCGTTGGAGGCTAGATCCCGAAGATAAATACCAACTTGGTTCTTGCAATATTCTCGAACCAGCGAATCGTTGTCATCAGAAACTACTTCGGAGAGAATTTCGCTCAACGAATGGTAAAGCGGGGGCCATTCTTCAAGTACGACCATTTTGCCTCTTAATGACTGTAATATTTCCTGCGACTTGGTGGATGGCCTCTTGGTGTCGAATGCTCGCCTCACACTGCCTGCCACTAAGTCCGCGATTTGTATTAGGGGCTCCGAGATGCTGGGGCTAAATTTAAACGTCGAGAGTTCAAATAATGATTGTTGGTGATTGTTTTTGATGTATGATTGAAATTGTTCCATGAAGGATTTTGTGCCGTGTTCGTCAGCGGTTACCTCGAGGTGGCTGAACGTGCGGAATATTCGGCTATATACTTTTCCTGTTAAAAATTTCAGAAATGGTTTTTTGAAAATGAGCCCTGAATCTTTCCAGATTACCCGTTTGTCTACGACGAAGACGTAAAACGTTCCTGGGATTGCTTGTATGTCCTTGAGGATGGCAAGTCGTCGGGTGTCATTCGGTCCAATGCCGCTGGATTTTATCTCACCGCTTTGAAAATGCCTGCGCCGAATTATCTCGGCTTGCTCGCGTGCCGAGACCAGATTCTCTTCTTTGATTAGTGCAGCTGCGACTACGAAATGCGTAGACACGCCATCCTTTTCTAGCTCCAAAGAGGGGTCTCCGGATTCGTCAATGAACGCATACGATTTTGGTGAAAACATAGGGGGTGTCTTGTTTTAGCAGCACCCAACTGGTTGTCTAGTGGGTGTCTCGCGTCTGGCGAATCAAGTGATGTGAAGCGCTTTCTTCCTCATTTTGGGTCCTCCCTCGACGAGGTCGCGCGCCTGAACCACTCCGTACTTTACACTTTCCAGCGCTTCTGATCGCCGCGAGGCTCCGCGCATGTTCGTCGACCACATCCGAATCTTCGCGAAAGCCGGTGACGGCGGGAACGGTGCCGTTTCCTTCCGTCGCGAAAAATACGTGCCGCGCGGCGGCCCGGATGGTGGGGACGGCGGCAACGGCGGCGACGTCGTGCTGGTGGTCGACCCCTCGACCGACAACCTCCGGCAGTTCTTCTACGACCCGAAGCTGATCGCCCAGGACGGCAAGGCGGGCGCCGGGGTGCGCAAGACCGGCAAGAGCGGCAAAAGGGTGATCGCCCGCGTCCCGCCGGGCACCGTCGTTTACCGCAGCAACGCCGTGACGGTGCAGGAGGCCGTCGCGCTCGAGCGCGGCGACGAGGGCATCGACCTCGATCCGATCGCCGACCTGACCGAATACGGCCAGGAATTCGTCGTCTGCAAGGGCGGCATCGGCGGCAAGGGCAACTGGAATTTCCGCACCGCGACCAACCAGGCGCCGCAGGAGCACACGCTCGGAACGCCGGGCGACGAGGGCGTGTTTTACCTCGAACTCCGCCGCATCGCCGACGCCGGCCTGGTCGGTTTCCCGAACGCGGGCAAATCGACGCTCTTGGGCAAACTTTCCGCCGCCAAGCCGAAGGTGGCCGCATATCCGTTCACCACGCTCCAGCCGATGGTCGGCGTGGTCGAGTTCGACGGCTTCCGCCGCTGCACGGTGGCGGACATCCCGGGTTTGATCGAAGGCGCGCACGAAAACCGCGGCCTCGGCCACGAGTTCCTGCGCCACATCACCCGCTGCCGGGTGCTGCTGTTCGTCCTCGACATGGGCGGCACCGAGGCGCGCGACCCGATTTCCGACCTCGAAATCCTGCGCAAGGAGATCAAGGAATACGACGAGGACCTCGCCCGCTTCCCATGGGCGGTGGTCGCCAACAAGATGGACGTCGAAGGCGCGGAAGAAAACCTCGCCGCGTTCAAGCAGCGCTTCCCGAAGGTGGACGTGGTCCCGATTTCCGCCGAGCTGGAGGAGGGCATCGACGACCTGAAGCGCTACCTCGACAACGAGGTCGGCTACCGCCGCGCGAAATGAACCCGGCGGGCGGTCGCTTCCGGGTCTTCGTCTATGGCACGCTGCGCCGCGGCGGCTCGAACGCGTTCCGCATGGACGCGGGCGAATGGCTGGGAAGCGCCACCGTGCGCGGCCGGCTCTACAAGATCGACTGGTATCCCGGCCTGGTGCTCGACCCGGCGGGCGATCCGATCCCGGGCGATTTGTTCGAGGTCGGCGTGGCGCAACTGGCCGAGCTCGATGAATTCGAGGGAGTCTCCGCCGCGGAGGTCGAGGGCAGCGAATACCGCCGCGTCGAGACCATCGCCACTCGCCCCGACGGCAGCACCGTCACGGCCTGGATCTGGGAATGGATCGGCCCGGTCGACGAAGCGCGTCGGACGACGGACTGGCTGGCTTGAAAGGAACCGCGAATCCAGCGAATCTCAATTTGGAATGAGGAACGCAGGAATTTCAGGAAGGAAGATTTGAATCTCTGGTTCCTGCCCTTCCTGCTTTCCTCATTTTTATTTCTTCTGATTCGCGGGATTCGCCCGATTCGCGGTGCCTTTTAATCGCCTGCCGCCTTTTTCGCCTCGGCTTCGGCTTTCGAGGCCTGGCGGCATTCGGCGACGAAGTGGTTGCAGGCTTCGCGGCAAAGCAGGGGGATGGCCTCGTTTGCCGGCAGGTCGCCGGGAATGCCGGTGTAGCGGCTGGCCTCGCTGTCTTCCAGCGGCGTGTTGGCGTCGAGCTGCCAGAGAATCCGCTTCGCGCACTGGTGGGCCGGGCCGCAGACCTCGCGGACGAGGCGCTGCGCGCCGGCGTCGCTGATGTTGCGGGCGAAGCGATACATGCCGGTCTGGCGGTTCAGCTTGTCGCGCAGGTGTTGCACTTCCAGCCGGCGGTCTTGCTGTGCGGCCCACACGCCGAGGGCGGCGGGGTAGAACAGGTCGAGCGCGCGGTGGAGTTCGTCCAATCCTTCGAGCACCAGCACCCAGCCGGAGGAAAGGTTGGTCTGAGCTTTGGCAAAGCGATATTCGCCGTCCGGGCTGAAGGTCGCGAGCTCGCGGGCGGCGTCGGCGCCGCGGTGGACGGCCAGGCCGCCGAACGCCGGTTGGTCGGCCTGCGCGAGGTCGTCGGCGTGGCACAGTCGGTAGGCCGGCACGGCCGGATCGATCGTGCGGATCTCGATTTGCCCGATCCGGTGGAGTCCGTGGGAGAGCGCTTGGCGGAGGGTGTCGGCGAGGGACATCGGGAAAGATCTCAGGCGGTGGCGGCGGGGCGGTGGCGCAGGTCGAAATCGGCGACCTGGTCGAGGATCACGTCGGCCAGGTGGCGTTCGGTGCCGATGGCGGACGAATAATACAGCGTCTTGCCGCGGAGCGGGTGCGGGTTGTGGCGGAACACGTCGCGTTGGCTGGCGGCCGGGCCGACCTCGGGTTCGATGCCGAGCAGCACCGGGATGTCCTGATACGAGTGCGAGCCGTCTGAGATGAAGAACGGGACGACCACGACATTCTTGGTCGGGGCGAGCTGGTCCCATTCGGCGATGAACGGCTGCTCCTCCATGTAGGCGTCGGTGACGGCGGCGTAGCCCGCGCCGGAGGCGGTGATCAGCTCGACCTGGTCGCGGATCGCCTTGGTTGAGTTCTGGTTCAGGCCGGTGCCGTGGCCGGTGATGATCAGGGTGGCGGTGGCGGGGTCGACGCCCGGGGCGACCTCGCGGGCGCGGCGGAGCAGCAGCCCGGTCATCGACGGGTGGATGCCGACCGGCAGGCAGTAATGGAACGTCTTGCCGCGCACGGTGGTGCTCGGACCGGTCAGCTCCAGCTCGCGCGGGATCACCTCCTGGGTGAAGTAGCCCTCGCTGATGAAATCCGGAACGACGTAGATGTCGGTGCAATCGGTCAGATACGGGGCTTCGCGCAAGGATGGCTCCTCTTTCCAAAAGCAGCAATGCACCTCGCGGAACAGCCCGCGGCGGCGGATCTCGTCGGCGTGGTCGAAATACGGAGTCGAGGAATCCGGATTCTCGGTGGAACCGTGGCCGACGATCAGCAGGGCGCTGTCGGGTTTCGGGGCGAAGGGCATGCGGGGGATTGGAGCGAGGGCGCGTGGATTTGAAAACCGCGAATCGGGCGAATCTCGCGAATCAGAAAAAATGAAAATGAGGAAAGCAGGAAAGGCAGGAACTAGAGATTCCAATCTTCCTTCCTGAACTTCCTGCTTTCCTCATTCAAAAAACGATTCGGGCGATTCGTTTGATTCGAGGTTCCGTCCCTTCCCCGATCTTTCGCCGCGTGCTCGGGGGTTGCCAGCGGCGGGCGAAAGGAGTAGCCGCCGGACGTGACGCCGGTGTTTTCCCGACTGCAACTCTGGTTCGACGAAGCGGAACGCTCCGGGCCGACCAACATGGCGGCGGACGAGTGGCTGCTGGAAACGGCGGCTGCGCCCGTGCTGCGGGTCTACCGCTGGGCGGGCGATTGGGCGAGCCTAGGGTATTTCGGCAAACTGGCCGAGGCGAAGGCGGCGTTCTTGGGCGTCTCGTGGGTCCGGCGCTGGACCGGCGGCGGGGTGGTCGATCACCGCGACGACTGGACCTACACGCTCGCCGTGCCGAAGGGCGAGACGCTGGCGCAAGCACGCGGCGCGGAAAGCTACCGGACGATCCATGCGGCGCTGGTTGCTGCGATTGAAATGGAAAATTCAAGCGCTCGTTTGAGCGGTGGCGACGCGCAAACCGGGGCGGCGGCGTGTTTCGCCAATCCGGTCGAGCACGACATCATCGATGCCGCCGGCCGGAAGCTGGCCGGGGCGGGGCAACGGCGGACTCGCTTCGGTTTGCTGCACCAGGGCTCGGTCGCCGGGCGATTGGAGCCGGGCGCTTCGTTCGCCCGGGCGCGGGCCTTGGCGGATGCGCTGGCGGGCGAGGTGGGGGATTTCGCCGGGCGGGCGGAGCCGGGCGATTGGAGCCGCCGGGAAGCCGCGCGCTATGCCGCGGCCGGTTGGACGGAGCGGCGGTGACTGGAAGCGGAGGCTTGAAGGTGGGGCGCTCTCGCCGAGAGCGCCTTCGCAAGCCCCTGCGGCAACTGCGTTTTTTAAGCGACTCGGAGCCTGACGATTCGCCCGCAGGAACGTCGTGACATTTCCCGCTTCGAAGGCGGCCTCGGCGAGGCCGCCCCACCTCAGATCGCCTCGCCGGTGATGCGGGCGGTGTCGAAGTCGTAGGGCGTGAGCTCAAGATGCACGCGGGTGCCATCGACGAACTCGGCCTTGGCCTCGAACAAGGGCTTCGAGAGGTGGGCGAGCACGCTTTTGCCATTGGGCAGGCTGGCCCGGTAGAGCACGGGGCCGACGCGTTCATGCAGGGTGCCGATGGTGCGGATGGGTGGGTCGGTCATGGAAATTTGAAATGGGAGATCGGGTTACGCGCGGTCGCGCCAAGTGACGAGGTCGGCGAGGGGCGGTCGGCCGTCGTGGTGCCAGAACAGCGGCGGTTGCTGGGCGTGTCCTAACGGGCAAACGCGCGGGATGGCGAGCGATTCCAAGCGGTCGGCGAAGGCGTCGTCGAACGGGTGGATGGCGGCGGTCGAAAGGAAAGCGGCTTCCGGGCCGAGCGCGGCGGGTAGATCGGCCGGCAGCGGGTGGACGGTGACGAAGCCGTTGAGCGGGCCGGGCGAAAGCGTCGGATGGGAATCGAACACGACCGTCCACGCGGTGTCGCCCGCGCTTTCCCAGAGTTTCACCGCGTCGCCGTTCGCCTCGCGGAAACGGGCGAGCTCGCGGGCGTTGGCGATGGCGCCGGCGTCCGAGAGCGTCAGCGGTTCCGGGCGCGGGGTGTGCAGGCGGGCGTGCCGCAGGGCGTCGGCGAGTTTTTGGCCGAACGCGCGGGCGGCCGCTTCGCCGCCATCGACGTAGACCGCCTGGACGGATAGGCAGCCGCGTTGCTCGTGGGCGAGGATGTCGGCGGCGACGAGCTGGGCGGCCATTTCGTCCGGTTCGAACATCACGGCGAGGCTGAGCTTCGGCCCGTGCTCGATGCGCGGCGTGCCCGGCGGCAGCAGGCGGCGGAACGTTTCCACGGTGGCGGCGTTGCCGAAAATCACGGCGGCGGCGCTGTCGGCGAGCCAGGCGTCGGGCAGCTCGCGGCGGATTTCGACGAGCCGGGCGAGATCGTCCGGCAGTTGCGCGACCCAGGCCTCGAACTCGGGCAAACCGTCCGACGGCAGCTTCACCCGGTTGTGCGCGCCGACGAGCAGGCCGCGGAAGACCGATTGGAAGGCGGCGTGCGGCGTGTTGCCGCTGACGACATGGAGCAGCGGCGTGCGGGGAAAGGCGCGGCCGCGGGTGTCGCCGCGCGCCAGCCAGTCGTCGAGCGCGGCGGGTGATCCGAGCTGCTGGGCGAGCAGGGCGGACAGGTCGTCGCGGTGGAATTTTCCGGTCCACGGGGCGAGGGCGTCGCGCTGGGCGAAGAGCGCGTCGAGGCGGCGTTGCGTCGGGGTCATGGCCGGGTGAGCAGGTCGTCGGCGCGGCGCGAGCAACCGCGGGGCAGGGCGCCCGGGTCGCGGCCGAGCAGGGTGAAGGCGTTGTCGCCGCGGGCGATCGCCAGGTCCTGGGTGCGGATGGCGGCGACCGAGCCGAGGTTGGCGAGGTCGATGATTTCCAGGTAGCCGGCCTCGCCCTGTGGCGCTTCGCCGCCGGTTTCCGGGTCGATCACCCGGATGCGGGTCCACGGGCAGCCGCGGTGCGCGGGTTCGTCCGGCCAAGCGTAGAACGGCGAGCTGAGCTCGGTCATGCCGTATTCGTTGAGAATGCGGGCGACGGGCACGGCGAAATGCTCCGCCACGCGGGCGCGGAAGGCGTCCTTGTCGAGCTCGACCGAGACGCCCTTGTAGCCGCCGGTTTCGAAAATCCACGAGCCGGCGGGCAGGGCGAGCGGCGGTTGTTGCTCGGTCCAGCGCAGCAGGGCGAGGGCGGTGGCGAACAAGGCGACCGGTTCGCCCGCGGCGGCGGTATCGCGCAGCCCCTGCGGGAGAAAATTTCCACCGCCGTCGATCAACCAGCGGTGGTCCGTCCGCGGGGCGTTCGCCCGGCGCAGCGTTTCGAACATGTGGACGAGCGACGAATCCGGCGCGTCGGCGGGCGCTTGGGAAAGGAACCATGGGTTCGCCGGCGCGGGCAGCCCGGCGTGCCGCCAGCCGTGCAGGATCGACGATTCGTAGAGCGAAAGGTCGTCGAATTCGTGCCGGCCGCGGACGTCGCGGGTGGTGCCGGAGGTGCGGAAGGTTTTCGCCACGGCCGCCGCCGGGAACGTCCGCAGCGGGTGGGCGGGGAATTTGAAGGCATCGGTCGGGATCGCCGGGATGTCCTGCCAGCGGGCGACGGTTTCCGGCGTTCTGCCGCGGGCGACGGCGTAGGCGCGGTAGGCGGCGTTGCGGGCGAACTGCAACGCGAACACCTCCAGCGCCACCGCGCCGAAGTCCTCGTCGGCGGTGCCGTTCATCCAGGCCAGCAGTCGTTCGCGCAGCGCGTCCATCGGTCGCAGAGGGGTAAAACGCCGCCGGGCCGATGGGAAGCGGGCAAATCGGGATTGTGCGACGGCTTGACGCACGGGGCCGGGGCGTCCAATGATTCCGGTGTTGCTGTCCATGCCGGTGGTGGCGGATGGCGGCGTTCTAACTTTCATCTCATTTCATTATGTCGCCCCGAGCCCTTTTCGCCCTGTCCGCCGTCGTCTGCGGCACGCTCGCCTCGTGCACGGTTTACCCCGAAGGCGGCCCGAACGGCCCGCACCCGAAGGGCAAGAAGGACCAGGCGACCGTGAGTCAGCCGGACCAGCAGGAGATCCAGAAGAAGCGTGACGAGCTGAAGAAGCGCGACGAGGAGCTGGCGAAGAAGCAGGCCGAGCAGAACCTCAACACCCAAGCGCCGGAGCGCAAATCCGAGCCGATGGCCAACACCGGCGGCAATACCCAGGAGGCCGCGCAGCCGAAGCCGAAGGCGGAGAAGAAGGACTATCCGTTCGCCAACCCGGTGCCGGGCAAGGACGGCTTCGTCTTCAGCCCGTATAACAACAAGGTGGTCGACGTGCGCGACATCCCGAGCGGCACGCTGGTGCAGGATCCGACCTACCCGCAGTCGGACAAGAAATACTTCCGCGTGCCCTGAAGCCCGGAACGTCGTCGGCTTTCGATCCCGGCCGGGTTCGCTTGCGGACCCGGTCGTTTGTTTCCCATGAGCGGTGATTTCAACAAGGTGGCGGTGCTCGGCGGCGGGCTGCTCGGCGGTTCCCTCGCGCTGGCGCTGGCGGCCATGCCCGGCGGCCCGGCGGTGGCGCTGTGGTCGCGGAGAGAGGAAACGACCCGCCAGGCCCGCGAGCTCGGGCTCGCCGGCGCGACGTCCGAGCTGGTCGAGGCGATCGCCGGGGCCGATCTGATCGTGCTCGCCGTGCCGGTCGGCGCGATGCCCGGGCTGATCGACCGGGCGCTCGAGCTCGGCCTTTCGCCTGCTACCCTCGTCACCGACGTCGGCAGCGTGAAGGGCGTGGTCCACGCCACGCTGCATCCGAAACTTTCCACCCGCGGCGTGCCGTTCATCGGCAGCCACCCGATGGCCGGCTCCGAGAAGGGCGGCATCGAGGCGGCGGCCGCCGGGTTGTTCGACGGCTCGGCCTGCCTGATGACCGACGACAACCGCGTGCCGGCGGAGCTGCGCGCGCGGCTCGAACGCTTCTGGCGGTCGGTCGGCTGCCGGACGAGCTGGATGACGGCCGGCGTGCACGACGAGCTGGTCGCCCGCATTTCCCACGTCCCGCACGTGATCGCCGCGGCCGGCGCGCTCGTCTGCCTGCGCGATCCGGCCGAAGGCCGCTTCGGCGGCGGCGGCTTGCGCGACACCACCCGGGTCGCCGGCGGCGACGCCGCGATGTGGGCCGAGATCCTGATGGAAAACCGCGAGGCGGTCGCCGCGCCGCTGCGCGAGACGATCCAGACGCTTCGCGAAATGCTTGCCTCGTTGGAGGCGGGCGACCATGAACGGGTCCAGCGCTGGCTCGCCGAGGCGAAGTCCCGTCGCGACGCGCTCCCTCTCAATCGTTTGTAAAAACTCTCACGTCCGTTTCCCCGTCCATGTCGGAATTCCGCGTCCAATCGATTTCCAGCCTCCATGCCGAGTTCCGCGTGCCCGGCGACAAGAGCATGTCCCACCGCGCCGCGATGCTCGCCGGCCTCTCCAACGGCGTGTGCACGGTGACCAATTTCCTGCCCAGCGAGGACTGCCTCAACACGCTCAACGCGATGAAGGCGCTCGGCGCCAAGGTGCACGTGCTGGAGGAACTCCCGGGCTACGGGCCGGTGAAGATGAGGATCGAAGGCCGCTCGATGCAGCTCGAAGCGCCCGCCGCGCCGATCGATTGCGGCAACTCGGGCACCGGCATGCGCCTGCTCGCCGGCCTGCTCGCCGCCCAGCCGTTCACCACCGAGTTGTTCGGCGACGAATCGCTTTCCGGCCGCCCGATGGGCCGCATCACCGTGCCGCTCGCGCAGATGGGCGCGGAGATCGAGACGCTCGGCGAAAAGCCCGGTTGCGCGCCGCTGCGGATCCACGGCCGCAAGCTCAACCCGATCACCTACGACATGCCGGTCGCCAGCGCGCAGGTGAAAAGCGCCGTGCTGCTCGCCGGCCTGTTCACCGAGGGCAAAACCACCGTCACCCAGCCGGCCGACACCCGCGACCACACCGAGCGCATGATGGCGTCCTTCGGCGTGCGGACCGAACGCGAGGGCGGCGCGATCTCGATCGAAGGCGGCCAGATGCCGCAGGCCTGCGACTTCGTGGTGCCGGGCGACATTTCCTCCGCCGCGTTCTGGCTCGTCGCCGCCGCCGCGCTGCCGGGCTCCCGCCTGCTCATCAAGGACGTCGGCCTCAACCCGACCCGCACCGCCATTCTCAACGTGCTGATCCGCATGGGCGCGCACGTCATCGACGTCGAGCACTCGGTCAAAGGCGAGCCGATCGGCAACCTGGAGATCCACGGCGCGCCGCTCCACGGCACCACCGTGCTGCCGGAGGAAGTGCCGAACCTGATCGACGAAATCCCGGTCATCGCGGTGGCCGCCGCGCTCGCCCAGGGCGAAACCGTGATCCGCAACGCCAAGGAGCTGCGCGTCAAGGAAACCGACCGCATCACCACCGTGGTCAACAACCTGCGCGCGATGGGTGCCGAGGTCGAGGAGTTCGAGGACGGCATGGTGATCCGCGGCGGCAAGCCGTTGCACGGCGCGACGCTCGAGTCCTACGGCGACCACCGCATCGCCATGGCCTTCGCCATCGCCGGCCTGTTCGCCTCGGGCGAAACTGTGATCTGCAACACCGATTGCGTGAACACGTCCTACCCCGGCTTCTCCCGCCATCTGGACGCCGTCCGCCACCACCGCACCGACGCGGACGCCTACGAGCTGAACACCGTTTCCCACACGTGAACGCCCTCGCATCCCAACAAGGCCACGTCGCCATCGCCATCGACGGCCCCGCCGCTTCCGGCAAGAGCACGCTGGCGCGCGAACTCGCCCACCGGCTCGGCCTGATCATGGTCAACTCCGGCGCGATGTACCGCGCGATGACCTGGAAGGTGCTGCAGGCCGGCATCGACCCGCGCGACGCCGCCGCGGTGGCCGCCTTGCTGGACGAAACGAAGTTCGACTGCGGCGACGACGGCGTTTCCTCGACGATCGAGGTCGACGGCGTCGATCCCGGCGAGGAACTCCGCAGCGAGCGGGTCAACGCCAACGTCTCCGCCGTGGCGGCCGTGCCGGAAGTGCGCGAGAAGCTCGTCGCTCTCCAGCGCGACTACCTCCAGCGCGCCAGCGTGGTGATGGAAGGCCGCGACATCGGCACCGTCGTGTTTCCCGACACGCCGTTCAAAATCTACGTCGACGCCGACGAGGAAGTCCGTGCCGCGCGCCGCGTGGCGGCGGGCGAACTCGACGCCGTGGCCGCGCGCGACGCCGCCGACAGCAAGCGCGCGACCGCCCCGCTCAAGGTGGCGGACGGCGCGGTGGTGCTCGACACCTCGCACCACACGATCGAATCCGGCGTCGTCGCCGCGCTCGACATCCTCCGCTCGCAGGGGCTGGAGATCGCGGACCGCTGAGTTTCCCCCTTTTTCGTCATGCGCACGCTCTATTGGATCGGTTGGATGACCCTGGGCTCGGCGTTCCGCTCGCTCTTCGGCATGCGGGTGATCGGCGCGGAGAAGCTCGTCACCGAAGGCCCGGTGCTGGTGGCCTCGAACCACCAGAGCTTCCTCGACCCGCCCTTGGTCGGGAATTTGTACCGCACCGAGATGTGGTACCTCGCCCGCAAGACCTTGTTCCGCGGCTTCTTCGCCTGGCTCTACCCGCGCTGGAACGCGATCCCGGTCGACCAGGATCGCCCGGACATGGCGAGCCTGAAGACGATCATCCGCCTGCTCAAGGAGGGCAAACGCGTGCTCGTGTTCCCCGAGGGCGAGCGCACGTCCAACGGCGACCTCGGCCAGTCGCAGCCGGGCATCGGCCTGATCGCGGCGAAGTCCGGCGCGGTGATCCAGCCGGTGCGCATCCGCGGCGCGCGCGAGGCTTTGCCGCGCGGCTCGGGCCGTATCCGCTTCGCCCGCATTTCCGTGACCGTCGGCGATCCGATCCGCCTTTCGCCCGAGGAACTGAAAGCCGCGCAGGGCAAGGACGGCTACGCCGCGTTGTCCGACCGCATCATGGCGGCGATCCACGCCCTCTGAGCCCATGGCGAACTCCACCCTCGCCGGACGTTTGTTTCTTGCGGCCATCGGCCTCGCGCTCGCCCTCGCCGGCGGGTTCTTCTGCTGGTTGATGTGGCGCTCGTTCGCCCGCGCCCACGAGATGCGCGCCTGGCCGCAGGTGCCGTGCGTCGTGCTGCAATCCGAGGTCGAGGAGCGGCAGATCGACCCGAGCTCGCCGGCGGAGACCCGCTTCAAGGTCGAATACGGCTACGAGTGGCAGGGTAAACCGATGGCCGGCGAGCGCTGGACGTGGCGCGGCAGCCCGTGGTCGTCGGAGCGCGCGAAGGCGGAGGAACTGGTCGCGTTCTATCCGGTCGGCGGCCGCTCGACCTGCTATGTCAACCCGCAGCAGCCGGACTTCGCCGTGCTCAAGCCCGACTCGCAGGCGCCGGGCTACTCGATCTGGTTTCCCGCGCTGTTCGTCGTCGGCGGGCTCGGCATCGCGTTCCGGGCTCTGCTGAAAAAGTCACCCGCCTAACGACCGCGCCAGCTGACTCGGGCGAGACGCCAGCCGTCGTCGCGTTTCCGCCACTCGAAGGTGGCGTCGGACGGGCCGTCGAACGGGCGGCTGTCCGGCAGGTCGACGCGGGCGTCGAGCTCGGCCCGGACGATGGCCGAGCCATCGGTCGTCGCGACCGGATCGAAGCGGACCACGCGGACGCGGCTTTCTTTGACGTTGCGGCAGAGCCACTGGTAGCCGGCTTCCACATCCTGGCGGGAGAAACTGCCGTTGGCCTCGCCGGCGGAGGGGAGATCGAGCGCGACCGGGTCGTCGAGCAGGCGGCCGAGCGAGAACGTGCCGAGCATGCGGTTCGTCGCGGGCGTGCCGGCGTCGAGCGTGAGCAGGTCGAGCACGTGGCGGGTGCGGCGTTTGACGATCTGCCCGGGCGAAAACCACCACGCGAGGACGCCGGCGGACGCGGCGAGGATGGCGGCGAGCAGGACGAGGCGGCGCATGGAAGTTTTCAGTGTTCAGTTTTCAGTGCTCAGAAAGATTCCAGAAAGTCGTCTTCCTCTTGCTGAAAACTGAACACTGAACACTGAAAACTTCCTCTCATTTCTTATTCGGATCGTAGAAGATCCGGATGTCCGCTTTTTCGCCGCCGAGCAGCTGCTGGGCGCGCTTGAGCGCGTCGCGGGTCGAGAGGTTCGGGTTGCTCGGGAAGGTGAGGAACAGGTTCGATTCGCCCTCCTCGCGCTTGCAACCTTCCTGGAGGGTGTGGAGGACGCCGGACTGCTTGAGCACGCGGTAGACCTCGCGGCTGGCGCCGGAGACGATGATGTGGCGGCCGTGGGCGCGGGTGAAGCGGATCAGGTCCTCGAGCGCCATCACGCTGGTGGCGTCGAGGTGGCGGGCGTTTTTCAGCCGCAGGATGATGACGCGCAGCGCGGGGTCGGTGACGGTGCGCTGGATCTGGTTGCGGAACAGGTCGGCGGCGCCGAAGAATAGGTCGCCCTCGACGTGGACGATGGAGATCGCGGGCACCGGCCGCGGACTCTGGCGGCCTTTTTCGCGGAGCTCGCCGGCGTCGTCGAACTCGTATTCGACCAGGAACGGTTTGCTGGCCTTGCGCAGGAACAGGGTGATCGAGACGGCGACGCCGATGAAGATGGCGACGTGCAGCGGCGTGAGCAGGGTGGCGATGAAGGTGGTGGCCAGCACGGCGGCGTCGTCCGGCGTCGAGCGCAGGCAGATCCGCAGGTGGCGCGGGTTGAACAGGGCGAGCGCCAGGGCGATGACCAGCGCGGCGAGCACGGCCTTCGGCACGAAGTCGATGAGCGGCAGGCCGATTTTCGGCGAAAGAGCGGTGACCAGCGCGGCGCCGAGGATGTAGAGGCCGGCGAAGGTGGAGGAGAAGCGCGAGCGGGCGCCGGAGGCGAAATTGAGCGCCGAGCGGGTGAGCGAGCCGGACGCGGGCATGCCGCCGGCGATGGCGCTGGCGAGGTTCGCCATGCCGACGGCGAACATGTCCTGGTTGAGGTCCGGGTGGTCGCCGCTGTGAGAGGCGAGGGTTTTCGCCATCAGCGTGTTTTCGAGGGCGGAGAGGAAGGCGATGGCGAAGGCGACGCCGACGAGCAGCGAGAAATCGTCGAACAGCCCGCCGGCAGTCAGTTTCGGCAGCTTCGGCATCAGGTCGCCGAGCTGGAAGGTGGTGAAGTGCGCGACGCCGCCCCACGGCTGGACGCCGAAATGGATCAGCGAGCCGAACACCGCGGAGCAGGCGATCAGGACGATGGCGAAGTTCGGCCAGCGCGGCCGCCATTTTTGCAGGGCGAAATACGCGCCGAAGGTGGTGGCGGAGATCAGCAGCACCGGCCAGCGGGTGTGAGGGATCGAGCGGAAGATGGCGGCGAGCAGGCTGGCGAAGGTGCGGGAGCTGTCCGCGCTCATCACCCCGGCGAGGCCGAGCGCGTCCTTGAGCTGGTTGACGATGATCAGCACGGCCGCGCCGGAGGTGTAGCCGACCAGCACGCTGCGCGAGACGTATTGCAGCAGGTCCGCCACCTTGAGCAGCGCGCCGAGGATGAGGATGAGGGCGACCATCATCACCAGCAGCGGCACCAGCTCCGACTCGCGGGCGAGCAGCGCCGGATTGCCCGCGAACAAGCTGAACAGCATGAAGGCCGTGGCGTTGGTCGGGCCGAGCGAGGTGTGCTTCGAGCCGGCGAAGAACGTCGCCACCAGCGGCGCGACGACCGCGCAGAGGATGCCGAACACGATCGGCAGCTGGGCGATGGCGGCGAAGGCCATCGCCTGCGGGATCGCCAGCATGGTGACGTTGAGGCCGGCGCGGGCGTCTTGTTTCGCCTGGGTCAGGTCGTATTGCCGCAGGCTTTCGACGAAAGGGAACGCGCGCACGCGGCCTTCGCCGAAGAAGTCCCGGATGCTGCGGACGAGCTTGGCGGCTTGCTTGCCCGGATTCATGGGGTCAGCGGAAACGCGCGCGGCGGAACAGGAACAGGCCGAGCCCGACGCACGCCACGTTCGGCAGCCACAGCGCGGCGGTGACCATCGCCTCGTTGCGGAACTGGTCGGCGAGGAAGCTGGAGAGGAAGTAGCCCGCGCCGATCAGCAGGCTGAGGACGAGCCCGGTCGAGTTGTCCTTGCGGCGGGATTTCAGCCCGAGCGGCACGGCGATGAAGGCGAACGCGAGGCAGGCGAACGAGAACGAATAGCGCTTGGTGATTTCCGAGCGCCATTCGACCCGCTTGGACGGGGGGAGGCGGGGGTCTTCGGCGGCGAAGCGGCGGATCTCGTCGTTGCTCATGGCGGCCGCGCGCGGCTTTTTCGGCCGCGAGTTCGAGAAACCGAGGTACCAGTATTTCGCCTCGCCGGCGAAGGCCTGGTCGACCGAGCCGTCGTCCTTCTGCGATTCAATGAACGCGTCGTCGAGCGTCAGGCGGAACTCCTTCTTCTGCTTGTCCACCAGCAGGTCGACGCGGCCGGCGTGGATGTAGGCGGCTTGCGGGCCGTCCGGGTCGCCCGGCTTGTGCGTCTGATAGAGGTGGAAGCCGACCAGCGCGTCGCCGTCGCGGCCTTCGATGAAGACCTTCTGGTTGCTGAAACGGGACTGCACCGCGCCGGGGTCGAGCAGCGAGCGCGGGTCGCGCAGGAATTCCTCGTAGAGCAGGTCCTGCATCGAGTCGCGGGCCTTCGGCGCGACCTCGAGGTTCAGCCACAGGCAGAAGCCGGAGAGCGCGAGCGCGATGGCGAACACCGGCGCGGACAGGCGCCCGAGGCTGATGCCCGCGACCCGGAAGCCGGTGAGCTCGTGTTCCGACGACATCCGGCCGAACACCAGCAGCAGCGAGGAAAGGAAGCCCCACGGGATGGTGAAGATCAGCGAGAACGGCAGCACGTTGAGCAGGAAGCGGCCGATCAGGCTCAGCGGCGCGCGTTGTTCGACGAGCAGCGGACGGATTTCCCGGAACAGGTTGCCGAGCACCAGCACCAGGCTCAGCACCACGATGGCGAACAGCGTGCCGAACAGCACCTGCTTGCCGATGTAACGATCCGATATCCGCATGTGAGGCCGGTGAGTCTGGCCCCGCACCTCCGGACTGTCGAGAGGCAAGCGGTCCGTTTCCGCGAGGCTCGCCGTAGCGGCGGAGGTCCGGGGTGCGTTTTGCAACGTGCTAACGGTTAGCGTTTTCCGGGTGGAATCTGCTTGCGGCACCGCGGTCGGCTGCTTTGCTCCGCGAGTCTTTTTTCAAAAGGAAGCGGTTGGCATGCCAGCCGCTTCCCCTGAGCCGCCCGTTTTCTCCCATGACCTCTTCCGAAGCTACGATCCGTCCTGATTTTTCGCTCGGCCGCCGCGCCGTGCTGGGGAAATTAGCGCTGGCCGGGCTGGGATTGATGGCGTCTGCCACGCCGGCCAAGGCGTTTTTCGTGCGCCGCACGCCGCTGGCGGTCGATCTGAGCGATTTGCCGCCGGAGTGGGTGAAGAACCACGGCGCGCTGCTGCCGCAGTATGCGTCCTACCTCGCCTCCATGCGCCTGAGCCGGGTGACGCCCCGGCAGGTGATCGACTCCCACGTGAAGAATCACGGCCGGGTGTGGAACGAGCTGCCGCCCAAGGCGTTGTGGGGCTACATGGCGCCGACGCTGAAGGTGGTCGACCAGCTGGCCGCCGAGCTCGACCTGCCGGTGGCGGAAATCGTCTCGGCCTACCGCACGCCCGCCTACAATGCCCGCTGCCCGGGGGCGAAGAGCAACTCGTGGCACCAGTCGAACGTGGCCATGGACGTGAAGTTCCCGGTCCGCGCGTCGGCGGTCACCGCTACGGCGCGCCGGCTCAGGGCGAAAGGGGCGTTCCAAGGCGGCGTCGGCGGCTATCCCGGCTTCACCCACGTCGACACCCGCGGCACCAACGTGGATTGGTGAATCCCATCCGGCGAGTTATGCCGGCACTCTCGAACTCCGGGCATCGGAGGGGGAGACTCCCGGTGCCCGAAGCTCTTGAGCGAGCCGACGCTGCCGGCTCATTGGCACGCTAGCGATTGTCGGGCCCGCTTGGTATTCCGTCATGACGTAGGAACGTCTTCTAACAACCTAATATCCGTCCGCGGGATAGGGCGAAAACGTGCGCGCCGGTGCCGCAATCGCTTGCCCTGCGGCCGTTACCCGCCATGCTCCCGCGCGTCGTGAATTCCATCCCGGTCGAACCGTCTTTCGAATCCTTCGCCGATCTGGCGCGGCAGGGGAACGTCGTTCCCGTGTACACCCAGCTTGCGGCCGATTTCGAAACCCCGCTGTCCGCCTACCTCAAGGTGCGCGACAGCCGGCACGCCTTCCTGCTGGAAAGCGCCGAAAGCACGGACAAGAGCGGACGCTGGTCGATCCTCGGCACCCGCCCACGGCGCGTCTACGAGGCCCGCGGCAAGGAAATCACCGTCCGCCAGGGCGAAACCACGCGCACGATCACCGCGGAGGACGATGTGCTGGCCGCGCTCGAGCGCGAGATGGCGCCGTTCAAACCGGTGCGCCACGGCAACCTGCCGCCGTTCTGCGGCGGCTTGGTCGGCTACCTTTCCTACGACGCGGTCCGGCAGTTCGAGCCGTCGATCGGCGCACCACAGAAGGATGAGCTCGGCATTCCCGACGCCGTCTTCCTGCTGGCGGACACACTGGTCGTGTTCGATCACCGCCTGCGCCGCCTGCAGATCGTCGCCAACGCGTTTCCCGCCGAACACGCGAGCCTGGAGGAGGCCTACGCCGACGCGCAGGCGCGCATCGCCGAGCTGATCGAGCTGCTCGACCGGCCGCTGCACGTGCCGGCGCTCAACGGCTTGGTCCAGGTCGATCCGGTACCGGCGGAAAGCAACACGACGCGCGAGGAATACGAGTCGATGGTGCTGGCCGGAAAGGAATACATCGCCGCGGGCGACATCTTCCAGTTCGTGCCGAGCCAGCGTTTCGCCACGCCGTTCCACCGCTCGCCGGTCGACCTCTACCGCGCGCTGCGGCACGTGAACCCGTCGCCCTACCTTTTCATCGTCGAACTCGGCGGCTTCGCCCTGGTCGGCAGTTCGCCCGAGGTCCACGTCCGCTCGATCGGCGGCCGGATCGACATCCGCCCGATCGCCGGCACCCGCCCGCGCGGCAAGACGGCGGAGGAGGACGACGCGCTGGCGGCCGACCTGATGGCCGATCCGAAGGAGCGCGCCGAGCACCTGATGCTGGTCGACCTCGCCCGCAACGACGTCGGTCGCATCGCCAAACACGGCAGCGTGCACGTCGACGACTTCATGATCGTCGAGCGCTACAGCCACGTCATGCACATCGTTTCGAACGTGACCGGCACGCTTTCGCCCGAGCACAGCGCTTACGACGTGCTGCGCGCGACGTTCCCGGCGGGCACCGTCAGCGGCGCGCCGAAGATCCGCGCGATGCAGATCATCAACGAGCTGGAGAAAAGCAAGCGCTGCGCCTACGCCGGCGCCGTTGGCTACTTCGGCTTCGACGGCGGCCACGACTCGTGCATCACCCTGCGCACCTGCCTGCTCAAGGACGGCACGGCCTACGTCCAGGCCGGTGCCGGCGTGGTGGCCGACTCGGTGCCGGCCTCCGAATACGAGGAGACCGTCAACAAGGCGAAAGGCATGCTGCGGGCGATCGCCCTCGCGAAAACCATGGAATCCTGAGAGCCATGCTTCTCATCATCGATAACTACGACTCCTTCACCTACAACCTCGTCCAATACTTCGGCGAGCTGGGGGCGGAGATGAAGATCATCCGCAACGACGCGATGAGCGTCGACGAGGTGAAGGCGCTCAAACCGTCGCAAATCTGCATTTCGCCTGGCCCCTGCACGCCGAACGAGGCGGGCATTTCCTGCGCCGTCATCCAGGAGCTCGGCGCGACCACGCCGATCCTCGGCGTCTGCCTCGGCCACCAGTCGATCGGCCAGGTTTACGGCGGCGACGTCATCCGCGCGCCGCGGCTGATGCACGGCAAGACCTCGCCGATCTTCCACGAGGGCAAGAGCGTCTTCACCGGGCTGCCGAGCCCGTTCCAGGCGACCCGCTACCACTCGCTCATCGTGAAGAAGGAAACGCTGCCCGATTGCCTCGAAATCACCGCTTGGACGGCCGAGGACGAGATCATGGGCCTGCGCCACAAGGTGCACCCGGTCCACGGCGTGCAGTTCCACCCCGAGTCGATCCTCACCCAGGACGGCAAGCGGATCCTGGAGAACTTCTTGAAGATGTAATCGAGAGGAGTTGAGGCTTCAGCCGAGGAGGGTCTTCCGGGGCGGAGCCTCTCGGCTTGGTCGGCGAGTGGATGGACCGCGAGCTTCAGCTCGCCCCGTCTACCTGAGAAGACCTATCTAGTGGGGCGAGCGAAAGCTCGCGGTCCGTTCTAGAGGCTCCGCTCCGGAAGACCCTCCTCGCCTAAAGGCTCAACTCCTTTATGGCAGATGCTCCTCGCAGTATTCATGCCCGTCGTGGCCGACGCGGAAGTCGAGCGATGGCTTGTGGTGCTCGGTGCGGGCGCAGACGGCGCAGGTGTGGAAGGCGTTGTTCAGCGGGAATTGCTGCGCTTCGAACTCGCGGCGTTTCGCCCGGGCCTTGAACAGACTGCGGCGTGACTGCCACAGCGCCGGGCCGATCCAGATCAACAGATTGAGGTGGGCGAGCAGCAGGAACGGGGCGAGGGCGGGCGCGGTGATCGCGCTGAAGATCAGCACGGCGAGCTGGAACTTGGCCAGCCAGTGGCAGGGGACCGGGATGAAGAAGAACAGCCGCAGCGTGAAGTCGGGGTTGAACCAGGCGAAGGCGAGGAAGGCCGCGCCGAAGAGGTAGCTGCCGGGGAAGACGACCGCGGCGGGGGCGAGCCAGTTGCCGGCGAACAGGCAAAGCCAGCCGAACAAGAGGAACAGGGTGGTGCGGGTGGCGCCCCAGGCCTGCTCCAGCGCGTCGCTGATGAGGAAGGCGAACGACACCGCGCAGAACAGGAACAGCAGCGCGATCGGGCTGAAGGAACCGGCCCGCGAGGCGAACAGGAAGGTGGGGATCCGCCACCATTCGCCCGCGAGGATCTTCGCCTTGTCGAAATCGATCAGCGCGCCGTAGGTCGGTTGCGTCCACGAGATCGCGTAGACCAGCACGCCGATCAGCGTGAGGCATTTGAAGAGCCCGGGAAACGCCAGCCAGTCGAGTTTCCGTTCGATCTTCGTCAGCAGGTTCATCGCCGCCCAAGGAACGCCGGTTCGGGCCGGTTGACAAGCGCCGGGCGGGCCGACACGCTCCGCGCGTGTCCGATGCGCTGAAACACTCGCCGCTTGAGGCCGCCCATGTCGAACTTGGCGGCAAACTCGTTCCCTTCGCCGGCTGGAACATGCCGGTGCAATACACCTCCATCATGGACGAGCACGCGGCGGTGCGCGGCAAGGCCGGCGTGTTCGACATTTCCCACATGGGGCAGTTCCTCGTCTCCGGCGAGGGCGCGACGGCGTGGCTCAACCGCATGCTGACCAACGACGTCGCCAAGCTCGGTCACGGCCAGGGGCAATATTCGCTGATGCTCAACGAGCGCGGCGGCGTGATCGACGATCTCATCCTCTACCGCACCGGCGACGAATCGTTCTTCGTCGTGGTCAACGCCTCGATGATCGACGAGGACTTCGCCTGGCTTTCCAAGCACCTGCCGCAGGGCGTCGAGCTCCGCGACGAGAGCGACCAGTGGGCCGGTCTCGCGGTGCAGGGTCCGGAGTCGGCGGCCGCGTTCGCCACGGTCTGTCCGGGCGAACCGCTGCCGCCGCGCAACGGCATCGCGAAAACCTCGGGTGGCTGCGTCGTCTGCCGCACCGGCTACACCGGCGAGGACGGCTTCGAGTTCTTCGCGCCAGCGGCCGAGGGCGGCGCGTGGCTGAAGAAATTCGTCGCCGCCGGCGTGAAACCCTGCGGCCTCGGCGCGCGCGACAGCCTGCGCCTGGAAATGGGCTATCCGCTCAACGGCAGCGACCTTTCGCCCGAGCGCTCGCCGATCGAGGCCGGGCTCGGATTTTTCGTCGCGCTCGACAAGTGCGACTTCACCGGCCGCGAGACGCTGGCGAAGCAGAAGGCCGAAGGCACCGAGGCGAAACTCGTCGGCCTGCGCTACACCGACAAGGGCGCGCCGCCGCGCGCGCACTACGGCGTGTTTTCGCCCGCGGGCGAGGCGCTCGGCGAGCTGACCAGCGGCATCCTTTCGCCCAGCCTCGGCCAGGGGATCGGCATGGCCTACCTGCCCGCCGCCTGGGCCAAGCTCGGCACCGAGGTCACCATCGACGTCCGCGGCCGCCGTTTTCCGGCCGTGGTCGTGAAGAAACCGTTTTACAAGCCCGCCCCGAAAGCCTGACATCGCCGCCGAGTTCATGAACGTTCCCGCCGATCTCCGTTTCACGTCGTCCCACGAGTGGGTCCGCCTCGAAGGCGAAATCGCCACCGTTGGCATCTCCGACCACGCCCAGGAAGAACTCACCGACGTGGTGTTCGTCGAATTGCCCGGAATCGGCCGCACGGTCGACGCGGGCGATCCGACCGCCGTGGTCGAGTCCGTCAAGGCCGCCAGCGACATCTACGCGCCGATCTCCGGCGAGGTGGTCGAGGCGAACCCGGCCGTCGAAGGCGATCCGTCGCTCGTCAACAGCGACCCGTATGGCGACGGCTGGATCTTCAAGCTCCGCGTGAAGAACACCGCCGACGTCGACGGTCTGCTCACGCCCGAGCAATACATCGCCCAGATCGGGTGAATCCCGCCTTTCCCGCCACCCCCTGATTTTCCGAAGGCGCGCTTTTCCGGTGCGCCTTCGCCCTTTCCTAACCGCCCTTTTTCCTCCATGTCCGCCCGCCTCGATTTCCTCAGCCGCCACCTCGGTCCGATCGGATCCGAACGTGATGAAATGCTCCAGACCGTCGGCTACCCGACGCTCGACGCGCTGGTCGACGCCGCCGTGCCCGCCGGCATCCGTTTGGAAAAGCCGCTCGATCTGCCCGAGGCCCGTACCGAGACCGACGCGCTCGGCTGGCTGAAGTCGGTGTTTTCGAAAAACCAGGTGCTCAAGTCGTTCATCGGCCAGGGCTACTCCGGCACCCACGTGCCGCACGTCATCCAGCGGAACATCCTGGAAAACCCCGGCTGGTACACCGCCTACACGCCGTATCAGGCGGAGATCGCGCAGGGCCGCCTCGAGGCGCTGCTCAATTTCCAGACGATGGTCACCGATCTGACCGGCTTGGACGTGGCGAACGCGTCGCTGCTCGACGAGCGCACCGCGGCGGCCGAGGCGATGAGCCTGGCGCTCGCCCACAAGCCGAAGGGGCGGGCGATCTTCGTGTCCGATCGCTGCCACCCGCAGACGATCGACGTGGTGGTCACCCGCGCCGAGCCGCTCGGCATCGAGGTGATCACGGGCGACTGGCGGACGTTCGACCCGGCGGCGACGCCGAACCTGTTCGCCGTGCTCGTCCAGTATCCGGACACCCGCGGCCGGATCGATGATTTCTCCGGGTTCTTCGAGCAAGCGCGCGCCGCCGGGGCGATCACGATCGCCGCCGCCGACCTGCTCGCGCTCACGGTGCTGAAAGCGCCCGGCGAGTTCGGCGCGGACATCTGCGTCGGCAACAGCCAGCGGTTCGGCGTGCCGATGGGCTTCGGCGGCCCGCACGCCGGCTTCATGGCGTGCAAGGACGCCCTCAAGCGCAAGATGCCCGGCCGCCTGATCGGCGTGTCGGTCGACTCCCGCGGCAAGCCCGGCTACCGGCTTTCGCTCCAGACCCGCGAGCAGCACATCCGCCGCGACAAGGCGACTTCGAACATCTGCACCGCCCAGGTGCTGCTCGCCGTGATGGCCTCGATGTATGCCGTCTATCACGGTCCGGAAGGTCTCAAACACATCGCCCGCACCGTCCACACCCGAGCCGTGCAGCTGAAGAAGCTGCTCGCCACGATCGGTCTGGAAATCGAGCCGGGCGCGTTTTTCGACACGCTGGTGGTGAACGTTCCGGCCGGCAAGGCGGAGGAAGTCCACGCCGGTGCCCGCCGCGCCGGCTTCAACCTGCGCAACCTCGGTCCCGACCAGGTCGGCGTGGCGTTCGACGAAACGACGACCGAAGGCGACGTGCTCGCGGTGTTCTCCGCCTTCGGCGGTGCGGGCGAACTGCCGATCGCCAGCGGTCCGGCCTGGCCCGAAGGCCTTTCCCGCACGTCCGGGTTCCTCACGCAGGCCGCGTTCAACCGCTTCCACTCGGAAACCGAGATGCTGCGCTACCTCAAGCGCCTCGAATCGAAGGATCTCGCGCTCAACGAGTCGATGATCGCCCTCGGCTCCTGCACGATGAAGCTCAACGCCACGGCGGAAATGATGCCGCTGAGCTGGCCGGAGGTTTCCTCGCTACATCCGTTCGTCCCGGCCGACCAGAGCCGCGGTTACCGTGAGATGCTCGAACTGCTCGAAGGCTGGCTCGCCGAGATCACCGGCTTTGCCGCCGTCTCGCTCCAGCCCAACGCCGGCTCGCAGGGCGAATACGCCGGCTTGCTCGCGATCCGCCGCTATCACCTCGCCAACGGCGACACGCACCGCAACGTCTGCCTGATTCCCGTTTCCGCCCACGGCACCAACCCGGCCTCCGCGGTGATGGCCGGCATGAAGGTCGTCGGCGTGAAGTGCGACGACAAGGGGAACATCGACGTCGCCGACCTCGATGCCCGCATTGCCGAGCACCGCGAGAACCTTTCCTGCCTGATGGTCACCTACCCGTCGACCCACGGCGTGTTCGAGGAAACCATCGTCGGCATCTGCGAGGCGATTCACGCCGCAGGCGGCCAGGTCTACATGGACGGCGCGAACATGAACGCCCAGGTCGGCCTGACCTCGCCCGGCCGGATCGGCGCCGACGTCTGCCACCTGAACCTGCACAAGACCTTCTGCATCCCGCACGGCGGCGGCGGCCCGGGCGTCGGCCCGATCGGCGTGGCCGCCCAGCTCGTGCCGTTCCTGCCGGGCCACCACGAGCTGCCCGGCACCGAAGGCGCGGTGTGCTCGGCGCCGTGGGGCAGTGCCTCGATCAACACGATCTCATGGATGTACGTCGCCATGATGGGCGCGCACGGCCTGACCCAGGCGACCGCCACCGCGATCCTCAACGCGAACTACACCGCCAAGCGCCTCGCCCCGTATTTCCCGGTACTCTACACCGGCAACCACGGTCTGGTCGCCCACGAGTGCATCATCGACGTCCGCCCGCTCAGCGAGAAGAGCGGCATTACCGTCGAGGACGTGGCCAAGCGCCTGATGGACTACGGCTTCCACGCGCCGACGATGAGCTGGCCGGTCGGCGGCACGCTGATGATCGAGCCGACCGAATCCGAATCGAAGGCCGAGATCGACCGCTTCTGCGACGCCATGATCGCCATCCACGGCGAAATGATGGCGGTGGCGAACGGCGAGGCCGACGTGCAGGACAACCCGCTCAAGAACGCCCCGCACACCGCAGACACCGTCTGCGGCGACGAATGGAGCCACTCCTACACCCGCGAGCAGGCGGCCTACCCGCTGCCTTACCTCCGCGGGCACAAATTCTGGCCGTCGGTCGGACGCATCGACAACGTCCACGGCGACCGCAACCTCGTCTGCACCTGCGACACGGTGGAGGCCTACGCCGCGGCACAGTGACCGGATGATTCCCGGGCGGGAATGTGGTAGGGTACGATCCCATGAAATCGTTCACCCTCTCCATTCTCGCCGGTGCCGCGATGATCGGTTCGATCGCCGTGTGGAATCATGAGGCCACGGCGCAAACCGCCGCCGCCGATTCGGGCAAGGTTGTCGCCGTGGCGGAGGTGCCGCTCAACTGCCGTTGCATCGTGACGCTCGATCCGGATTTCAAGATGGCCCAGGACACAAGCTCGCAGACGCAGAAGAATCCGGGCTTCACCAGCGCCTACACCGCCGAAGGGGTGCTGGTGCGGATGGACTCCGAATGGGTCGTGCTTCGCGACGGAGCTTCGGAAAGCTGGATCCCGAAAGAAAAGGTGCTCTTGATTCAGGCGTCGCGCTGACGATGGTTTGTCGCGGCATGTCCGCATTTCCGATTGATTGGGCGACTTGGTCGCCGGTGACGCCCGCGACCCTGATGTTCATCGTGCGGGACGGGATGATCCTGCTGATCGAGAAAAAGCGCGGCCACGGCGCGGGCAAGGTGAACGGCCCGGGCGGCAAGATCGACCCGGGCGAAACGCCGCTCGAGGCCGCGGTCCGCGAGACCCAGGAGGAACTCGGCATCACGCCGCAGGCGCCGCGCAAGCTCGGTGAGTTGTGGTTCGCCATGTCCGACGTGCCTGATATCCTTTGTCATGTATATCGGGCGGATGGCTTTGAGGGCGAACCGGTTGAGACCGCCGAGGCGGTGCCGATGTGGACGCCGCTCGACGCGATCCCGTATGAGCGGATGTGGGTCGATGACATCGAATGGCTGCCGCTGCTGATCCGGGAGACGACGTTCCGCGGGCGCTTCGTATTCGAGGACGAGACGCTGTTGTGGCATCACGTCGAGACCGGGATGGTCTGGGAATCCTGACATGAAAAAGGCCGCCGGCCCGGGGGAGGGGCGGCGGCCTGTATGCGAAAACGGGTCGGTCGTTAGACAAGCGAGGCTTGCAGCGACTTGAACTGCGAGCGGAGCTTCTCCAGGTCCTTCTCGGACTTGTCGATCTGCGCGGCCAGCGCGGTGAGCTTCGCCACCTTGGCGGCGAGACCGCCGCCCTTGGCGGAAGTGGTGATGCGCACGGTGCCGCTGCCGGCGCCGCCGCGAAGCCAGCTCGAGATGGTGAGCTGCGAGATCTTGAACTTCTTCGAAGCCGCGCTCTGGCCGCCACGGCCCTTTTCCGAGTTCACCTTGTCGACATATGCAAGGATTTCCGCCTTTTCCTTCTCGGTGTAGCGCTTGCCCTTGGCTGCGTTGATGTTGCTAGTCGTGCTCATGACGAGGTCAGCCAACACCGGTTGTGCGCGGGTGGCAAGTTGAAATATTGATTTCGAATTACCATGTCATGAGGGGAATTACGCAGGCGTCGGTGATGGGGTGGTGATGGGTGGTATTTATGAGTCGCAAAATCGGACTTTTTGCAATTTCGGTTAAGTGTCTGATTTAGAGCGAATCATGCCTGAAATGGATCGCCGGTTCATCGCGTGGTCGCGAAATGAGGTGGATGGAATGGCGTGTCCGGGCGGATGCCGGTTAGACAGCGTCGGTCGCGCGTTGTCTTAGTCGATCCGCGGGGATTCCGCATCAGTCGCGAAATCGGCCATTTTTTCGATCCAGAGATCCGCGCCGGCCTTGACCTTCGGGCGGGCGACCACGCCACCGAAACCGACGAACAGGTCGACATCCGGCTTGGTTTCGAGGTCTGAAGCGCCGTCGCCGGTCAGAATTGTCTTTTCCGGTAGCAGCGCGGCCTTCCATTCGCGGACGATCTCGTTTTTGCCGCCGCCGCGGGTGGTCGGGTAGTCGCGGCCGTAGCCGGCGTAGCGGCCGTTCTCGTCGAGATAAAGCGGCACGGCCTCGACGTGCTCGATGCCGAGCTGGCGGGCGAGCGGCTCGATCAAGGGGGCGAAGCCGCCCGAGACGATGACCACGGTCCAGCCTTCGGCCTTGAGGCGGGCGATCAGCTCCGGCGTGCCGGGCGTGACGGTCTCGCAGTAGAGGCGGGCGACGGCCTCGCAGGTGGCGCGGTCGGGCTGGATGATTTCCATGCGGCGTGGGAACACCTCGTCGAGCGGGATTTCGCCGTTCATGGCGGCGTTGGTAAGGTCGACGACTTCCTGGAATACGTCCTCGCCGCGGACGCGGGCCAGCTCGTCGATGCCCTCGATGGTGGAAAGCGTCGAGTCGCAGTCGAAGAAGGCGAGCTTGCCACGCGGGCGGACCGGCGGCGCGATGAACAGCGGCGTTCCGGGTTCGACCAGATCGAAGAGTTCGATCATGTCGGCGTTGGTCAGGCGGATGCAGCCATGGCTGGCGGGCGTGCCGATCAGGTCCTCGCGGTTGGTGCCGTGGAGATAGACGAAGCGGTCGAAGGTGTTGGCGTTTTCCTCGTCGAGGCCCTCGATCCGCAGGATACGGGTGAGAATCAGGTCGTCGTCGGACGATTCGTCCGGCTGCCCGGATTGCCATTGTCCGACGGCTTCACGCGCCTTGAAGATCGTGCCGGCGGGCGAGCCGTCGCCGATTTTTTCCGAGATGCGGAAGTTTCCGGTCGGCGTGCGGAAGCTGCCGGCTTGGCAGCCAACGCCCTTGGCGGCGGTGGATACCGGAAACACCCGGACCGGCTCGGTGCCGCGGAGAACGTGGAGCTGCTGGTCGTCGATGGAGACTTCGAGGCGGAGGAAATCGTGGATCATGGCGGTGAGAGGACGAGCAGGGCGTTGTGGCCGCCCATGCTGTGGGAGAGTTTGAACAACGGGCCGCTGGCTTCGGTGGCGGTGGAGGGCAGATGAAAGGGGGCGGGCGCGGTGAGACCGGGCAGGTTCGGCGGCAGCATCCGCTCGCGCAGGAACGCGGCGCAGATCACGGTTTCCACCAGGCCGCTCGCCCCGATGGTGTGGCCGGTGAAGGGCTTGAGCGGATGGAGCGTGGGCGAACCGTCCGGGAACACGCGGCGGAACGCGGCGGGCTCGGCGATGGCCTGCACCTTGGTGCCGGTGGTGTGCGGGCAGACCGCCTGCGGGCGGCCGAAGGTCGCGACGGCGGTGGCGAGCAGGTCCACCGTCCGTCCGCCGTCGGCGGGCATGCCGACCGGGTCGCAGGCGTCGGAATTCGCCCGGTAGCCGAGCAGCCGCGGATGGTCGTCGCGCGCGGGTTCGATCGTCATCGCCGCGGCGCCTTCCGCCGGGATGAAGCCGCTGGTTCCATCGGCGTAGGGGTCGTTGCGGAAATCGCGCGCCAGCAGGCCGGACGCGGCGTAGCCGTCGAGCAGGAAGGGGACGAGCGGCAGATCGACCGCGACGACGAGCGCGCGCGGGGCGACGCCGGAGTTCACCATCATTGCGGCGAGACCGGCGGCGTCGAGGCCGGCCGAGCATCCGCTGGCGAGCACCTGGTAGGGGCCGTGGATGCCGAGCTCGATGGTGATGGCGGCGGCCGGCTCGCTGTGGATCGTGTTGCTGGCGGCCATCAGCTTGAACGGCCGGCGCCCGGGCCAGGGCGAAAGCCAGCCGGCGGCATTGCCGCGGCTGGTGCCGAGCACGAGGGCGGCGTCGCGCAGGTCGTCCGCCGACCAGCCGGCGTCGGCGACCGCCTGACGGGCGGCGTCGAGTGCGGCCATGGTCGCCGGGCTCCATTTGCGGTGGAGCAGTCCGGCGCGATGTTCGATCCAGCCGGCCGGCTGCGCGGCATACGGGCTGTCGTCGCCCAGCAGTTCGCCGAGCGGGCGGAACGGGGCGCGGCCGGCGCGCACGCAGGCGAGGGTCGAGGCGACGTCGGCGCCGGCAGCGCCGAGCAGGCCGAGTCCGGTGATGGAAAGCGGGCGTTCGATGCGCGGGGAGTTAACAAGCGGTCCGGCGGGCGGAAACGCGAAAGTCCCGGCGGCGGGGAAATTTTCCCGGGCTGTCAGGGCGCGGCGAACCTCAGGCGCAGGAACTTGCGCGTTTCGCCGGCTTGCACGGGCAGGGTTGCCACGTGGTGCTCGGCGTTGCCGGTGTCGGCGGCGATTTGATCGGTGATGCCGGCGGTGCTCCAGGAGTTCGGCTCCAGCGTGGCGGAGGCCTCGGCCGTGGCGGTGACGCCGAGGGCAGATTTTGGATGCCACCAGTCGAGCGTCAGGGCGTTGCCCGCGAGCGCGAAATGCGGGAGTCGGGCGGTGGCATCCGGAACGTCGGGACGGCCGCCGAGGTAGTATTCGGCGAGGTTGGACAGGCCGTCGTGATCGGGATCGCCGCCGGGCGACGAATCGGAGAGTCCGGGGAAACCGGCGATCCAACCCGCGAAGTCGGTGGGGACGCCGGACACGGTCAGGGTGGCGGAATTGAGCGTGCCAGTGTCCTGGGCGGCGAGGTCGGCGACCTTCAGCGTCCAGGTTCCAGGCGTGAGTTCGCCCCAGTGCCGCACGCTGCTGAACGTCCAGTTGCTGTAGTTGTTCCCCGGGTCGCTGTGTGTTTCCGCCAGGCGGCTGGTCATGCCGGCGGGCGAGGTCAGGGTGACGGCGAGGTCGCCGCGGTAGGTGTGGGTGATGTCGAGCGTGACGGTGATGAACTCGGCGCGCGGCGCGCCCGGGCCGACGACGAAGGTTCGGGTGATTCCGGTCGCGTTGTTGTCGGGAATGGCGAGCGGCAGGCCGCTGGCGGAAACGCTGGTCGAGGTGGCGGCGGGCAGGTTGAACCAGCCGTTGGCCAGGGTGACGGCGGCGGTGGCGTCGATCAGCCCGGCGCCGAACTTATGGTTGAAATGGAATCCCGCCGGGGTGGTCGTCCAGTCGCCGTCGGTCGGGGCGATTTTCCGGGCCGAGCGCATCAGGATTTCCTTCACGTCCCGCCAGCCGAGCGCCGGGTTTTTCTGGAGCACCAGCGCGACGACGCCGGCGGCGGTGGGGGTGGCGGACGAGGTGCCGCTGAAATCGGCGTAGTAGTTTCCCGCCGTGCCGGAGCTGGTGTTGTAGCCGAGGTTGCCCGAGCGGTCGGTGGTGGTAATGCCGAGCGTGGCGCTGTCGCCGCCGGACGGGGCGACGCAGGCCAGATTGGCACCGGGTTCGCTGTAATACGCCTGGCGGCCGAGGCTGTCGCTGGCACCGATGGCGATCACGTGCGGGTTGTTGGCGTAGCCGTCGTAGTTCGAGTTGTCGCCGACATCGCCACCGTTGCCGCCGGCCCAGACGAACACGGTGCCGAGGCCGTTGCGGCCCTGGCTGGTGGCGTTGGCGAGCGCGGCAACGGTTAGCGGGCCGGGGGCTTCGAGGGTTTTGCCGTCGTCGGTCGGGCCCCAGCTATTGGTTTTGACGTGGATCAGGTTGGTGCCGGTGGCGAGATAGTTCATCGCGTCGGCCTCCTGGCTGTCGGTGGTGGCGGCGGCGATCAGCCGGAGACCGACAAGTTTGGCTTCGGGGGCCGAGCCGCAGCCGCCGAGCGAGTTGCCCGCCACGGCGGCGACGTTGCCGGCGCAGGCAGTGCCGTGGTCGTCGCCTGCTCCTGGATTCGGGTCGGAGTCGTTGCCGTTCCAATCCTTGTCGGTGGTGGTATCGACGTTGGCGGCGAGGTCGGGGTGGGCGGTTTCCAACCCGTCATCGACGACGCCGACGCGGATGCCGGCGCCGCGCACGCCACCGGTGGCGCCGTAAAGCCACGCGTTCTCCACGTTAATGTCGGTGCCGGCGACCGCGCCGGACTGGTTCTGGTATTTCAGGTGCCACTGTTGGGCGACGAGCGGGTCGGCGGGCATCGCCCGGCGTTGCCGCCAGGTGGCGAGCTGGACGTCGGCGTGGACGACACCGGGCAGGCCGCGCAGCACCGGCGCGGCGGCAAGGGCGGCGAACGGATCGCCGGCGCGCACCAACAGGTAGTCGGGCGCGTATTCGGGGCGGCCGACGGGGGTGAGTCCGGCGGGCAGGGCTGGTGGTTCGCTGTCCTTCGCCGCGAGCTTCACCAGGATTTCCGCGGTGACGATGCGGAGCGGCGAGTCCGGCACACCGGTTTCGCGGCAGAGCGGCAGCACGTGGCCGTCGGGGTCCAGCGCGAGGAGCCGCTGGCGCAGCGTGGCCGGGGTGGCGGGCGGCGAGAGCGAAAGGATCCGGTCGGTGCCGTCGGCCTTCCGCAGGACGGCGCGGTCCAGCGCCAAGGTGTAGCCGCGGCGGTCGTTGCGGTCGAAGGTTTCGAAATCCGCGGCGGGAGCGACGGCTGGGGGAGCGGAGGTTTCGCCCGGCGCGGGTGGAGCCGGTTCGCTCGTTGCGGCCGGTCGCGCGGGTTCAGCCGGTTGCCGGCTCCGGCTGGCGAAATACCCGCCGACGACGGCGAGCGCGGCGACCAGCGCGAGGCCGGGCAGCAGGCGGGAGGACGGCTTGGATTTCCCTTCCGGCATGGTTCGGATGAAACCGGCGGTCGGGCCGCCGGTTTCCGATGATCAGGAGAAGGGGGGAGTCGGGCGATCAGCAGCAGCCGCAATGGCCGGCCTCTTCGGCTTCCGTCGCGCAGGCGGGGAAGGCGGCCTGGTCAGGGTCGCAGGCGGGCGCTTCAAGCGCCGGGTTCGGCGCGAGTGTGCCGAGGCCGAGCTTGGCGAGCAGGGCGCGGTCTTTCTCGATCGCCGGGTTTTTCGCGGTGAGCAGCTTTTCGCCGTAGAAGATCGAGTTCGCGCCGGCGAAGAAGCACAGCGCCTGCGTTTCGTCGGACATCCGGGTGCGGCCGGCGGAGAGGCGGACTTTCGCCTTCGGCACCGCGATGCGGGCGAGGGCGATCATGCGGACGACGTCGAACGCGTCGATCGACTGGCTGTCGGCCAGCGGCGTGCCGGGCATCGGCATCAGCGAGTTGATCGGCAGGCTTTCCGGCTGCGGGTTGAAGTTGGAAATCACCTCCAGCATCTTCAGGCGGTCTTCGACCGTTTCGCCGAGGCCGAGGATGCCGCCGCAGCAGACCGACATGCCGGCGTCCTGGGCGTGGCGGATCGTGCGCAAGCGGTCGTCGTAGGTGTGGGTGGTGACGATGTTCGGGTAGTGCTCGCGCGAGGTGTCGAGGTTGTGGTTGTAGGCGGTGACGCCGGCCTCCTTGAGTGCCTTGGCCTCGTCGGCGCCGAGTTCGCCGAGGGTCACGCAGACTTCCATGCCAAGGGTGGAAACCTCGCGGACGATGTCGAGCACCTGCTCGAAGCGCTGGGTGCCGCCGCGCACGCCGCGCCAGGCCGCGCCCATGCAGAAGCGGGTCGAACCGGAGTCACGGGCGGCCTGAGCGCGCTCCATGATGTCCTTCTTTTCCATCAGGCGCTCGATTTCGACGCCCGAGTTGTAGCGGGCGGACTGGGCGCAATAGGAGCAGTCCTCCGAGCAGCCGCCGGTCTTGATCGAGAGCAGGGTGCAAAGCTGGACCTCGCCCTCCGGCCAGTTCGCCTCGTGCACGGCGCGGGCTTTCTGGATCAGTTCGAAGAAGGGGAGTTCGTGAAGCGCTTGGAGTTCGGCGAAGGTCATTGGAGCGAAGAGCGGAGATGAAAGAGCGAAGGGAAAGGCGGGACAATCAGCGGCTCCAGCCGCTGGAGGCGATGGGCAGGACGCCTCGCCCGACCTGTTCGTAGTTGGTCGGGCCGCGGGCGCCTTCGAGCGGCTGGCCGGTGGCGCCTTTCCATTTGGCGCTCATGCTTTCGGCGGTGTGGCAGCCCCAGCTCTTGCAGTAGGCGTTGCGGGCGAAGGCGGAGGCGCGGAGGCGGCCGAGGTCGCGCTCATGAAGCCAGGCGGTGGAGACGGCCATGATCTCGTTGCCGTAATCGAGCATGAAGCAGAAGCGGTTCGAATGGCCGAAGTAGTCGAAGCTCTGGATCGATCCGGCCGGGCGGTTGTTGATCGCGCGGATCACGTCGCCGCCGCTGTTCACCCAGATCAGGGTGGCGTGGCGCTCGGCGGCGAGTTGGCTGATCCAGGTGGTGTAGGGCTTGCCGTCCTCACGGCCGCGGGTGGCGTAGCCTTCCTGGTAAACCATCCAGACGAGCGGGGCGTCCTTGCCATAGGCGGTGCGGATCTCCGCCATGCGCAGCGTCGAGGCGCGGATGAAGTTCGCCCACCAGCGGTCGTGCTGGTCTTCCGGGGTGCGCAAATTTTCCCAGCGGCGCAGCGTCGGGCCGCCGGTGAGGATCACGTGGTCGGCGGAGGCGAGACCGGTGAGGGCGAGAAAGGCGGCGGCGAGGATGCGCGTGAAGCGGGCCATGGCGCGGAAGCTTGGGCGGTTCGGGCGGAAAATCGAAGCAAGAAAATCGCGTCAGATCGCGGCGGCGATTTTCGCCAGCCCTTCGAGCATGCGGGCGCGCGGGCAGGCGTAGTTGAAGCGGATCCAGCCGGGCCAACGGAAGAACGCGCCGTCGGACAGGAACAGGCCGGCTTTTTGCTCGAAATGCAGCGCCGGGTTATCGACGCCGAGGCCGCGGGCGTCGATCCACGCCAGGTAGGTCGCCTCGCCCGGATGGATGACCAGACCGGGGCAATCGCTGCGGATGAACTCGACGAGCGCGTCGCGGTTGCCGCGCAGGTAGGCGAGCAGCTGCTGGCGCCACGGTTCGCCGTGGCGGTAGGCGGCTTCGGCGGCGTAGTAGGAAAGGGCGTTGATTTCCGCCAGAGTGTGGCCTTTGGCGGCGTTGAAGCGGCGGCGCACCGAGTCGGCCGGGATCACGGCGAAGGCGTAACCGAGGCCGGCGATGTTCCAGGTCTTGCTCGGCGAAAGCAGGGTGATCGTGCGGTCGAGGAAACGCTCCGGCAGGGTGAGCGCGGAGACGTGCGGGGTGGCGGCCTCGTCGAGGATCAGGTCGCAGTGGATTTCGTCGGCGACGAGGATCAGGTCGTGCTCCTCGCAGAACTCGGCGAGGCGGATCAATTCGCCGCGGGAAAACACCCGGCCGAGCGGGTTCTGCGGGTTGCAGAGCAGGAACACCTTGGTTTTCTCCGTGACGGCGTCCTCCATGCCGGCCCAGTCGAAGGTCCACTGGCCGTTTTCAAAGACGTGGTCGACGGCGATCAGCTCGGCCCCGGCGTCCTTGTGCACGCCGAGGAAGGGCGGGTAAACCGGCGTGCAGGTCATCACCGCGTCGCCCGGCTGGCAGAACGCCCGGGCGGCGAGGGAAAGCGCGGGCACCAGGCCGCCGAGGTGGACGAGCTGGGTGGGCGGCACGTTCACGCCCATCCGGCGCGCGAGGTAATCGAGCACCGCTTCGTTCAGGCCGTCGTGGGCCTGGGCGTAGCCGAAGATGCCGTGGTCGACCCGGCGATGTAACGCCTCGAGGATTTCCGGCGGCGAGGCGAAATCCATGTCCGCGACCCAGAACGGATCAAGCTCCGGCCGGCGGTCGAACTTGATGCAGCCCGTTCCCTTGCGGGCGATCGGCGTGTCGAAATCGAAAGTCACGCGGGGGATGTAGCCCGTGGGCGGGCGCGGGCAAATGATTTTCCGGGGGAGTGGAGCCGAGGAAGGTCTTCCCGGGCGGAGCCTCCGTTTCTTGAGCGGAACCACTCACCCGACTCCGCCCCCGCGGTTTCGCCCTGCCTCGGCTGAAGCCTCAACTCCATCCGCTCCCGGAAATGTCCGCCGGGATGCGCGACGCCTCTTGCCGGCTCCCAAAAATGACCACCAGGAGTCCCGGTCGAGGTTTCGGGCTCCGGGAAATGGCCGCCGTGAGTCCCGGTCGAGGTTTCGGGCTCCGGGAAATGGCCGCTTGGAGTCCCGGTCGAGGTTTTTGGCTCCGGGAAATGGCTGCCGGGAGTCCCGGTCGACGTTTCGGGCTTCGGAAAATGGCCGCCGGGAGTCGCGGTCGAGGTTTTGGGCTCCGGGAAATGGCTGCCGGGAGTCCCGGTCGACGTTTCGGGCTTCGGAAAATGGCCGCCCGGAGTCGCGGTCGAGGTTTTGGGTTCCGGGAAATGGCCGCCGGGAGTCCCGGTCGACAGCTTTGGCTCCGGAAAATCCCCGCCGAGCATCCCGGTCGCCATTTTCGGCTGCCGGAGAACGGAATGATCAAGGAAAACAGGCGTTCGGGCGCTTCAGAGATCCGGCTTGGCGCGCCGTTGCCGCCGCGATTACAAACGGGCAATGACGAGCTCCGCCGAACTCCGGGCTCCGGGGCGCTTTTGCCCGATCGGGCGATTGAGGCCTTCCAAGCCCGATCGGTCGCTTAACAATACTGTCAGCGTATGAAAGTAGAGCATGTCCCGCGAGCCTTGGTTGAGAAGTTTGCGTTTGCGTTCGCTGGCGAAAGGGCTGGCTTTTCTGCGCGCGAGATTAGCGACTATTTCACCGGCTATTCGAATCTCGTAAAGCACCTTGATCACTACGGATTTGCTCCCAAGCGGAGTGAGTTGTTTATTGAGTCACTGTATTCACTCGCGCCCAGGCAGCAGTATTACGCGCTCAATGACCTCACGTTCTACGAGCGAAAGTCCAAGTATTCGTACCCGAGTGATGAACTCCGACGTGCCCTCAGGGAGGATTTGCACACTTTCATTTCGCCGAATCCGATTGGACTAGGCTACTCCAAGATTCGTGAGAGCGCGTTCAGGACTGACTGGATTGAGGCCCACCGCGGAATTGCGCTTTCCCCTGCAGAGGCCATGACGGCCGCTCGTCGACTTTTGGAAACAACGTTGAAGACTATTCTAGATGAGAGGCAGGAGACTCCGGCGGACAAAGGGGATCTAGGGAAGTTGATCAAGCAGACGGAAGCTGCTTTGGGATTTGTAGCGAAGGACCATCAGGGTGAGCATCAGGTCCTCGCAGGCCTTGCTTCCATTGTCGGTGGGATCTCGGCGCTGAGCAACGAATCTGGAGGGCGGCATGGGACGGTTGGTGGCGTCGAGATCGAGAATTCAGCGATTGCAGATCTCTGCGTCAACGCATGCGGGACGATTGGCTTGTTCTTTATCGAGCTTCACCTGCTGACCGAAATAGACGCTAACAAGACATCTCTCCTAACGCCTGGTCCGCCACCAGTTCCATCCGACTCGACCGCTACAACCTCAACCCATAGTCGAAGCCTCGCCCCCGGTCAGGCGTAGGAGGACTCGCGTTCGGTGAATAATGGAAATCTGCTCAATAGAGAAAGTCACAGTGCTCGATGACGGGCGGACGGCCGTGTTTCCCGCGCTGAAGAAGGGTGTTTGGCAGTATGTCTATCGCGAAGCTGCCGGCGTGTATTGGGAGCCAGAGCTTGGGTGTTTTGTTTCCACGCCGCCCAGAGAGTGGGCTCCTCAGAAATGGTATCAGCAGATTGTATCCGTTGTCAGAAGCGGCGTTGGCCTTGAGATGTTGCTGACCCCGGAAACGAAGTTTGAATCGCAGGATGCTCGATTCGGTGAGTCGATCAAGGCTGCCGACGACGAGGTTCGAGCATTCATAAAAGAAGCCGAACTTCGGCGTTGAACCCTCTATTGCCTGTCGCCGCCTTCGTTTCGCGGATCGGGCTCTGTCGCCGCGAGGGCTTGCGAAGGCGCTCTCGGCGAGCGCGCCCCACCGGGTGAGCTTATGACGCGGAGGCCTGCTGCTTCAGCTGCCGGTCGAGGACGAACGGGCCGAAGGGGAGGAGCGAGGCGGCGAAGGCGAGGGCGGCTTGCTTGAAGGAAATCGCGCGTTCCGCCCACGCCTGGAAGATCGCCATCAGGAACAGGATGAACAGGAGGCCGTGGGCCCAGCCGCCGTATTTCACGAACAGCGGTTGGCCGGCGGCGTATTTCAGCGGCATCGCCACGCCGGTGAGGAACAGGAAGGATACGCCTTCGGCCAGGCCGACGAGGAGGAGCCGGCGGACGGACGGCGGGAGAGCGGGTGCGGTCATGGGAAGCGGGTGGGGAAACGGAAAGGCACCGCGAATCTTGCGAATCGGGCGAATCTCATTTTTGGAATCAGGAAGGCGGGAATCTCAGGAAGCGGAGGGATGGGTCGTTTCCTCACTTCCTGCTTTCCTCATTCGCTTTCTTCCCGATTCGCGGGATTCGCCGGATTCGCGGTGCCTGACATGATTTTTTCAGATGCTTGGCGCTTGGAAAGCGCCGCCACGGTCAGCGGGTCTTGGCGTCGGCTTCGATCCAGGCCCAGAGCGTGTCGAGGCTGGCGGCGACGTTCGCCTTCGCGGCGGCGAGATCGCCTCCCGGGGCGGCCTTGCCGAAGAGGTAGAACTTGATCTTCGGTTCGGTGCCGGACGGGCGGACGGCGAAGCTGCGGCCGTCGGCGAGGTCGACGAAGATCATCTTTTCCTTCGGCAGCGAGTCGCCTTCCTCGTCGAAGAGCTCCTGGGTGGCGAAGTCGCGGACGCGGGCGACGGCGACGCCGTCGACGGTTTCCGGCGGGTTGGCCGAGTAGGAGGTGGCGAGCGCGGCGATCTTGGCGGCGCCGTCGGCGCCTTCCATCACGAGCGACTTGCCGCGTTCGAGGTGATAGCCGAACTCGGCGTAGATCGCGTCGAGCAGCTCGGGCAGCGTCTTGCCCTGGGATTTCGCGTAGGCGGCGACTTCGGCGAACATCACGGCGGCGCCGTTGCCGTCCTTGTCGCGCACGGCGTCGGAGCCGAGGTAGCCGTAGCTTTCCTCGCCGCCGAAGACGAAGAAGCGCGAGTATTCGAGGCGCAGCGCGCGGGTCTCGGCTTCGTCGAGCGAGCGGTAATCGCCGCCGAGCTTGGCGGCCGGGATCGCCTGTTCGTATTTGCGGAGTTTTTCCGCGATGTATTTGAAGCCGGTGAGGGTGTTGACGATGCCGATGCCGAAGCCGTGGGCGATGGCGGTCTGGAGCTCGGTGGTGACGAAGGTTTTCACCAGCACCGCGCGGTTGCGGGTGGTGTCGTTGAGCCAGCCGAGGTCGAAGGCGGTCTTGGTGCGGTACCAGGCCATCAGCGAGCCGATCTGGTTGCCGGTGAGGAGCTGCATCTTGCCGGCGGAATCGCGGACGGCGACGCCCATGCGGTCGCAGTCCGGGTCGGTGCCGATGACGATTTCCGCGCCTTCCTGCTCGGCGAGGTCGATCGCCATTTTCAGCGCCGGGCCGTTTTCCGGGTTGGGCGATTCGACGGTCGGGAAACGGCCGTCCTGCACGTCCTGCTCGGCCACGGTGAGGACTTCGAAGCCGAGGCCGCGGAGCATCGGGACGACGATCGTGCCGCCGGTGCCGTGGAGGTTGGTGTAGACGACCTTGGTGGCGGCTCCTTCGAGGAGCTGCGGCTGGAGCAGGAGCGTCTTGAGTCGTTCGTTGTAGCGGGCGTCGAGATCCGCGCCGAGGATGATGAGCTTGCCTTGCTCGGCGGCGGGCAGGGCGTCGTAGCGTTCGCTGGCGATGGCGTTGACCTCGGCGATGACGGCGGAGGCGTCGGGCTCGACCAGTTGCGAGCCGTCGTTGCCGTAGGCCTTGAATCCGTTGTCGTGGGACGGGTTGTGGCTGGCGGTGAGCACCACGCCGGCGTCGGCGCGGAGTTCGCGGACCGCGAAGGAAAGCTCCGGAGTCGAGCGCGGGCCTTCGAACAGGGCGGCGTCGCAACCGAGGTCGGTGCAGGTCTTGGCGCAGAACTCGGCGAAATCGCGGGAGAAATGGCGGGTGTCGTGGGCGAAAACGATGAGCGGCTTGCGGCCGGAGACGTTCTTTTTCGCGTGGGCGATCAGCCCGCGGACGGCGCGGCCGACGTTGTAGAAGTTCATCGATGCGGTGCCGACGCACGGATGCTCGGGTCGGCCGTTCGGGCCGCCCTGGCCTTGTTCGGCGGTGGTGACGATGCGGCCGATGGTGCGGCCGCGCAGCCCGCCGGTGCCGAAGGCGAGCGTTTTGAAAAAGCGGTCGTTGAGTTCCGCCCACTCGCCGCGCTCGACGAGTTCGGTCACGGCCCGCAGGGCGAGGTCGCCGCTGGCGCCGGCAAGGAGGGCTTCGAGGTTGGTTTTGGCGGCGGCGAGAAGTTTGCCGTCGGCCAAGGCGGCGTCCAGGAGGGCGGAAAGGTCGCTCATTTCGGGCTGGATGATAGGCATCGGAAGGTGCATGGCAACCCCGCCCATGCGAGATCTTCTCCAAGCCGCGCTGGCACGCCGCGCGCAACTGCTGAGCCCCGAAACCGACGCCGTCCGGTTGGTCGACGGCGCGGGTGACGGCTTTCCCGGCGTCTATCTCGAAACCTTCGCGGACCGCTGGCTGGTCTCGACCACGAGCGGCGGGTTCCCGCGCGGTTTCGGGCGCGACGACGTGCCGGTGTATTGGAAGCGCCTCGACCAGCACCAGAAGGACGCGCCGGCGCATGTCTCCGGGCCGGCGGTCGACGAGCCGTTCCTGATCCGGGAGAACGGCGCGGCGTTCGAGATTTCGTTCCAGTCCGGCTACTCGCAGGGGATCTTCCTCGACCAGCGCGACAACCGCCTCGAAGTCCGCCGGCGCATGAAGCCGGGTCTGCGGCTGCTTAACACGTTCGCCTACACCGGCGCGTTCTCGGTGGCGGCGGCGCTCGGCGGCGCGGAAACGACGACGCTCGACCTGTCGCAGCCGTATCTCGACTGGGCGAAGCGCAATTTCACCCACAACGGCCTCGACCCGGCGGCGCACTATTTCTGCAAAGGCGATTCGTTCCATTGGTTCCGCCGTTTCGCGAAGCAGGGGCGCGTTTTCGACGCCATCGTGCTCGATCCGCCGACCTTTTCCCGCGACGAAAAGGGCAAGGTCTTCCGCGTCGAGACCGACTACGGCGAACTCGTCTCGCTCGCGCTCGCCTGTCTCGCGCCGGGCGGCTGGCTGCTGTGCTGCACGAACTGCCGGAAGCTGAGCGACGCGCAGTTCGACCGGCAGATCCTCGCCGCCTCGCCGCGACGGTTGAAACTGAGGCATTCTCCGATGCCTGCGGATTTTCCGGAAGAACCGTATCTGAAGTCGGTTTGGGTGGAGCGTTAGCGGCAATCCTATGGCTCCTGTAGGTCTTATGGGGACTGATAGGCATTGCCGAAAGACGGCTCCGGCCGTTAGTCTCAGGCCAGTGAAAGTCGGCATTTTCGCCAACCCCCAGAAGCCGGACGCGCGGCGGGTCATCGACGCGCTCCGCGGGGTGCTGGCCGGTCATGGCATCGAATCCGTGCTCGAAACCGCGACCGCCGCCTGGGTGGACGAAGGCAAGGGGGTTCCGGGCAAATCATTCGCGGAAGAAGTCGACATCGCGGTCGTGCTCGGCGGCGATGGCACGATGCTGCACGCGGTGGCGAAGCTGGGCGAGTTCGAGAAGCCGGTGGCCGGGCTCAACCTTGGCACGCTCGGGTTCCTGACGAGCTGCACCGACGGCGAGCTGGAGCTGTTCGCCGCGGCGCTGGCGGAAGGACGCTACACCACGAGCCGCCGCACCTTGCTGGAAGCCACGGTGCTCGCCGACGGCCGGGCTCCCGAAACGTTCGTGGCGCTGAACGAGGTCACGCTCGCCCGCGGCCAGACCGGCCGCCTCGTTTCGTTGCTGGCGACGGTCAATGGCGAGCTGCTCAACCACTACCGCGCCGACGGCCTGATCGTGGCCACGCCGACCGGCTCCACCGCGTATTCGCTTTCGGCCGGCGGGCCATTGATCGATCCGGCTTCGGGCGTGTTCCTGATCACGCCGATCTGCCCGCACAGCCTCAGCCAGCGCTCGCTGGCGGTGTCCGATGACGTGGAGATCGTGCTTTCGCCCGAAAAGGCGGACGAAGGCGCGATGTTGTTCACGGTCGACGGCCGGGAAAACGTTTCCATCGCCACCGGCAGCCGGATCGTCGTCCGCAAGGCCGGCCGGGCGTTCCACCTGCTGCGTTTGGAGAACCGCACGTTCTACGAAGCTCTGCGGCAGAAGCTGGGCTGGCACGGCGGCTGAAGCGTTGCCGGATCGACGGCGTGTTGGATTTGCCGCCGCGCGTGTGGCAGGGTGGGGATTCCTTCCGCTATGAAACGTCTTTCGCCCGAGGAACTCGCCGCCGCCCTCGCCTCGCCCGTGCCGCCGCGGGTGCTGGATGTCCGCCTGGCCGATGATTTCGAAGCCGCCCATCTGCCCGGCGCGGTGAACAACACGGTGTTCGAGGTGGTATTTGCCGACAGGCTGCCGGAGCTGTTGCCCGATCCCACGCGACCGGTCTGCCTCTACGGGGCCAGCCACGGCAGCGACGAGGATTGGATGGCGGGCGAGAAGCTGGAACGGCTCGGCTACCGGTCCGTCAGCTTGCTGGACGGCGGGTTGGCGGCTTGGCGGAAGGCTGGGCTGGCGGTGAACGAGGGGATTCCGTTGCCCGCTGTTCCCGTGGCCCCGGACGGCCGGGTCGAGGTCGACACGGAGCTTTCGACGGTCGAATGGCTCGGGCGGAACCTGCTCAACAAACACCACGGCGCGGTGGCGTTGAAATCCGGTCACCTCACGTTCGCCGGAGGGCGGCTGGCGGGCGGCGAGTTCGTGGTCGATCTGACCCGGATGGCCTGCGCCGATCTGGCGGGCGATCCGCTCCACGACGTGCTGATCCGCCATCTGCAGAGCGACGATTTTTTCGATGTGGAGCGCTTCCCGGACGCTCGTTTCGCGATCACGGGAGTGGAGGAGCGCGCCCGCACGCCGGGTTCGCCCAATCTCCGTCTGCACGGCGATCTGACGATCAAGGACCGGGTGCATGCCATCGCCTTCGACGCGGCGGCGGGCTGGACGCCGGGCGGCCTGCCGGCGGCTCAGGCGACGCTGGCCTTCGACCGCACGCTGTGGGGCGCGCTCTACGGCTCGGGCAAACATTTCCAACGCCTCGCCGGCAACCTGGTGAACGATCTAATCGAGATCCAGCTCCGGGTGGTCGGGCGCGGCGAAGACTACGCGCTTGACGAATGAACAGTTGTTTTGAACACTGCTTAGGTGAACAAATTGAGAATCGTGCTGAAACGGGAACTGCGGGTGTGGAACGGCAAGCTGGAGCGCTGGCAGCGGAAGTGGCGCGCCGTCGATGTGCCGCGGAGAGAAGTCCAGATGGAGCTGCCGCTGCATTGAATGCGTGCGTTTTTCCCGGATTTTCCGCTTACGCTTCCGCCGCCGGCTCTCTATAAGCCCGCGGAAACCCACCCATGGATTCCGTAAGCCGATTGATCCCGATCTGCGGTCGCGCCGCCTTGCTTGCGACCGCTTGCCTGTTGGCCCCGTTGCATGCGGGTGAGCCGGCGAAAATGGCTGGCACCCAAGCTTCCCGGAACCGGGCGGGCATCGAGGAAGCCCGCGAGTTGTTGCTGAAGGGCGACGAAGCCTATGAAGCCGGACGATACGCCGAGGCGGCCGAAGCATTCGGCGGCGCCCGCGAATTGCTGCCGGACGAGGGCGCGACCGCCGAACTGCGCGCCGCGGCCACCGAGCGCTTCGCCACGGCCTCGGTCCAACGCGGCCGCGAACTCGCCCGCAAGGGGGACATCGAAGGCGCGCGCAAGGTGGTCGACAAGGTGCTCGCCGATGGCGTCGCGCCGGGGAACGTCGACGCGCGTTGCTTCCGCGAGCAGCTCGACGATCCGATCCGCACCAATCCGGCGCTGACCGCCGAGCACGGGAAGAACGTGGATGCGGTGCGCCGCGCGCTCTACACCGCGGAAGGCGCGTTCAATCTCGGCAAATACGACCAGGCGAAGGCGGAGTGCGAAAAGGTGCTCCGGATCGATCCGACGAACACGGCGGCGCGCCGCTGGATGGAGCGGATCGCCACGGCCAAGAGCGACCATTACCAAGCGGCGTCCGACCACGCTCGGGCGGAGAGGCTAATGCAGGTGGACAAGGCCTGGGAACTGGCTGTGCCGCCCGCCGCGCCGGTGGTGCCCGCGCTTGACGGGGGTGCCGCCACGACCGGAGCGACCATTTCGGTTTCGGCCAAGATCGACCGGATCATCATCCCGCAGATCGATCTCGAACAAATTTCGCTCGAAGACGCGGTGGATTTTCTGCGCGCGCAGTCGAGGCAGTACGACACGCTCGAAACCGACCCGCAGCGCAAGGGGGTGAACATCACCGTCCAGTTCCGCGGCGGCGGCGAGGCGGAGATGGACAAAAAAGTGCAGGCGTTCCGGTTCAACCTGCGCCTGCGCAACGTGCCGGTATCCCAGGCGCTGCGCTACATCGCGGAGCTCACGCACACGACCGTTTCGACCGACGATTTCGCCGTGGTTCTGCGGCCGGCCGGGGCGAGCGCGACCGAGATGGTCTCGCGCACGTTCCGCGTGCCGCCGGATTTCCTGTCCACCGCCAGCAGCTCGGCAGCCGCCGCGCCCGCAGCCGACCCGTTCGCGGAAAAGCCCGCCGACGGGCTGCTGTCGAAGCGGCGCGGGGCCGAGGAGGTGCTTAAGGACCAGGGCGTGACCTTTCCCGAAGGGGCGTTCGCCACGCTGAACGTCGCGACGAACACGCTGATGGTCCGCAACAGCGAGGCCAACGTCGACATGATCGCCCAAATCATCGAGGCGGCGGCGAAAACCGAGCCGGTTCAGGTGGTGGTGCGCGTGACGGTCATCAAAACCGAGGAGCACCGGCTCCAGGAGCTCGGTTTCGATTGGCTGCTCAATGACTTCGGCCTTGGTGGTACGGGCTTCGCGCCGGGTGTGGACGCCTTGACGCTTTCCGGCGGCACCCGGGGGAACGGCGGCGATCTCGGCGACATCCCGCTGGCGCCGGGAAGCAGCAACCGCCGTCCGATCACCGCGGGCAACCGCAGCGGCACCGAGGCCATCACGCAGGACTCGATCGATTCGCTCATCGCCTCGCAGAGCACCGGTAAGGGCACCGCGACCAGCCGCGCCCCCGGCGCGCTGTGGCTCAACGGCATGGTGAACGGCAGCGATTTCCAAATGTTGATGCGCGGTTTGGACCAGAAAAAGGGCGTCGATCTGATGGCCAACCCGAGCATCGTGACCCGCAGCGGGCAGGCCGCTTCGGTCCACATCATCCGCGAATTCATTTACCCGACGGAATACGAGCCCCCGGAACTGCCCAACAGCGTGGGGAATACCGTTGGCCGCACCCCTGTCACGCCCGCGACTCCCACCGCGTTCCAGAAGCGCGACGTGGGCATTGTGCTCGAAGTTCTCCCGACGGTGTCGGCGGACAAGCGATTCGTGGAAATCGATCTCAACCCTTCGATCACTGACTTCGACGGATTCGTGAACTACGGCAGCCCGATCAACGCATCGGCGACCAGCGCGTTGGGAAAACCTTCGACGGTCGAGGTGACCAAGAACGCGATCCTGATGCCGGTCTTCAGCACCCAGCGCACCAAGACCAATTTGACGGTGGCCGACGGCTCGACCATCGTGATCGGCGGCATGATCGAGGAACATGTGCAGAACGTGGAAGACCAGACGCCGGTGCTAGGCAACCTGCCGGTGGTCGGCCGCCTGTTCCAATCCAAGGCGGTTTCGCCCGTCAAAAAGGCCGTCTTGTTCCTGGTCAACGTCCAGCTCCAGGACCCCAGCGGCCATCCGATCAACGCCCGCTGAACGGGTTAGCTTTCAACATCAAGCAGTGCCATGCCGTCCGACCCGCGAGAGCCGGAACATTATTCCGTGGATGAAATGATGGCTCGCCTGCAAGGGCGGGATGGAGAGGAGGCGCCGGAAGGCGGCAAACTGGTCACCCGGGCGGACGGGTCGACCGCGATGCGCGTGAAGCGGCGCAAGCGGCGCTCGAAGCAGCCGGTGAAAGAGCAGGCGCAGCGCCGGCGCCGCCTGCGTGCCGTGCAGATCACGGTCGTGCTTGCGCTCGTGTTCGTCTCGCTGCTCGCGGCGGGTGGCGCGCTCGTTTACTACAACACCTCGCCGTTCCGCGCGCGCATCGTGTCCGAGCTCCGGGCCGCCACGGGTGCGGAGGCCGAGATCGCGCAACTCCGCGTGACGCCCTCCGGTGCCGGTGCGCAGAGCCTTGATCTCCAATGGCCGGAAGGAGAGGAGCTCGATAGCTTGAAACTCCGCGCGGTGGAGGCTGATCTCCAGCTGCCCAGCTTCTTCGGCGGCTTCTGGTCGGGAGAAGAAGTCGTCGCGCAACAGGCGGAACTGCGGGTCGGCATCCCGGGCGCGTCACGCGGCGGTGCCGGACAGGGCGAGCAGAAGGCCGGGAGCTTCTTCAATTTCAGCCGTATCCGTTGCCCGAAAACTGCCATCACGATCGGCGACGGCGCGAAGCCGGCCATCGCGGTGCGGGACGCCGAGGTTTCGTTCTATCCGAAAGGCGCGAGCGATCATGCGGAGATCCGTCTGAACCGCGGCAGCGTCACCTTTGGCAACGGTCTGCCGCCGTTTCAAATCGACCGCTCGTTGCTTGTGTTCAATGGCGGGCAAATCGACGTGGTCGGCCTGCGGCTCAACCCGCCGGGGGACCCGCGCGGTGTTATGGAGCTGGCCGGTACGGTCCCTCCGGTCAGCACGGCCCGGCCGTCCACGTTGGATGTGAAACTCACTTCCTTCCCGATTCAGAATCTGGCCGTGGCCCCGTTCGGCCGCTTCGTCTCCGGCCCGGTCGATACCCGCGAGGCGGCGGCGGAGAACCTCCTCACGTTCGTGCCGGGGCAGGCGAATTCCTACCGCTTCACCGCCCTGTTGCGCGGCGCGGCGAACTCGCCGCTGAAAGTCTCCGGGCTGCCTTGTTTGAACGTGCTGGCGCGGTTGTTTTCCGACGAGCGCTTCGCCACCCCCTTGATCGACGGAGAATCCGTCCTAACGCTGCGGATGGACGCCGGCGGCGTCCACCTCGATAATCTCCAGCTGGAAGCGAAAGGGCGGCTGATGCTGCGCGGTTCGATGGCGATCGCCGCGGACCAGACCCTGTCGGGCGAACTGCAACTCGGTCTGACGCCGGCGCTCGCCCTGGCGGACGACAGCGGGCGGCTGCACCGCGCCTTCGGGCCCGCGCACGACGGCTATCGCTGGGTGACGGTGAAGCTCTCCGGCACGGCGTCCAAACCGCGCGACGACTTCCAGCAGGCCTTGCTGGAATCGCCCGCTCGCCCTGCCGAACCGGCGGCGGAAGACGCCGATCCGGCGCGCCGTTTCGAGGAGCTGACCAAGCCCCGCTGAAGCGCGGATTTGCGCATGCGTTTCACGCCCGGAAATCGTCCGGAAAATTTCATTTTTGTTTCACTTTTGCCTTGCGCGAAAGCCGTCGCCAAGATCATCTTCCGCCCGCCCCGCCGACAGGCGAGGCGAACGGCAAATCCGGTGTAGCTCAGCGGTAGAGCGGGTGGCTGTTAACCACTAGGTCGTAGGTTCGAGCCCTACCGCCGGAGCCAAATAAAGGCCCTGATCCTGAACGGATTAGGGCCTTTTCATTTGCCGCCGGGTGGCGGTCACGGTCCGGATTGTGGGCTGAAGATTTCCAGCGGGAAGGATCCGAGTGGCGCATCCTGCTACTACGTCTTTTGGAGATGCGAGCGCTCGGTCGTGCACGCGCCCTTGTCATGGATGCCGGCCCGAGCAGATGGGTGGAAGGGCGGGGCAAACCTGGCCAATTGCGCAGCGAATTATGCAATCGGTCAGGATGGCGCTTTGGCCCGTCGGCGCGTCCGCCGGAGGGTGGCTTGTTGTCGGAACGATCCCGGCTCTTTTCGGGGTGGCCGTTTTTCGGCAAAGCATGGAGCTTTCTGGGTTCCTCGGGGAGGGTTTTTGGGGTTTTGGGTGCGTTTGTGTCGTCGCAAGTGTCTTATCTATAATTGATTGCGTTTTTTTGGCTTCTTTGTCCGAAAATGCGACAGATGCCAAAAACTGGATTGACCGGTGTTCGGGATCCTAGGCAAGATTTCCGAGCAATGAATGCTGTTGGCGCTCAGGCGTGAGACGGTTTTTCAATGCCGCCAGTGGTCGAAGAGACTGCCGCTTGTACCAAGATCCGGGGGGACTTGGCATGGGCGCGGATTCGGAAGGCCACTGGCGCGTTCTTTTTCCGTCGGTTGAAACGGGCGTCGTTTCCGGCTTCAATGCGGCCGGGGCCGCGCGGGCGCCCCTTCATCCCTGCAAGCCATGCCTTACCGAATCTGCAAGACGCTCGAAGTGGAGAGCGGGCACATGCTCAGCAAGCATCCTGACAAGTGCCAGTTCCCCCACGGCCACACGCGCACGGTCGAGTTCGTGCTGGAGGCGGACGAGCTCGACGCCAACGAGATGGTGTGCGACTTCAAGATCGTCAAGGCGGTGCTCGGCGAGTGGCTGGACCGCTTCGACCACGCGATGTGCATGAACACCGCCGATCCGGCCTACGCGGAGTTCAAGGAGCGCTATGGCGAGCGGGTGATCGGGTTCGAAAACCTCGATCCGACGACCGAGGTGATGGCGAAAACGATCTTCGACCACGCGACCGGCGCGCTGTCGCGATACGCGGCGGATCCGTCGGCGGCCTATCCGCTGCGACCGCAGGTCCGGCTGGCGGCGGTGCGGGTGTGGGAAACGGCGACCTCGTGGGCGGAATACACGCGCTGAGGCGAACGGAGGCGCGCGGGCCGGTTCAGGCGCCCGGGCTTTGGTCGCGCAGCCGCCGCCAGTAGTCGAGGCGCTCCTTGATGCGTTTTTCGAGCCCTTCCTCGCCGGGTTCGTAGTAGGTCCGGCCTTCGGGCAGGTAGGCCTGCGGGACGTAGGCACCCTCGAAGTCGTGCGAGTAGAAATAGCGCAGGGCGTCCTCGCTTTCGCCGGAGGCGGCGGCGAGCTTCTTGCGCGTTTTCGTCCGCAGGTGCGGCGGCACGGCGAGCGTGCGGCCCTGTTCGACGTCGGCCATCGCCTTGCCGAGGGCGGCGTAGGCGCGGTTCGATTTCGGCGCGGTGGCGAGGTAGACGGTGGCGTGGGCGAGCGGGATGCGGCCCTCGGGCATGCCGACGAATTCGAACGCGTGCAGGGCGTCGAGCGCGACGCGCAGCGCGCCGGAATCGGCCAGGCCGATGTCCTCGCTGGCGGAGATCACCAGCCGGCGGGCGATGAAGCGCGGGTCCTCGCCGGCGTGCAGCATTTTCGCCAGCCAGTAGAGCGCGGCGTCGGGATCGGAACCGCGGATCGATTTGATGAAAGCGGAGGCGGTGTCGTAATGCGCGTCGCCGTCGGCGTCGTAGACGATCGCCTTTTTCTGGATCGATTCCTCGGCGACGGCGAGGGTCAGGCGGATCGTGCCGTCGGCGTCCGCCGGGGTGGTCAGCGCGGCGAGTTCGAGCGCGGTGAGCGCCTTGCGGACGTCGCCGTCGGACTTGTCGGCGAGGTGGGCGAGCGCTTCGGGGTCCGCCTCGACGCGCATGGCGGCGAGGCCGCGCTCGTCGTCGGCGAGCGCGCGTTCGAGCACGGCGACGATGTCGGGCGAGGCGACCGGCTCGAGCTGGAAGATCTGCGAGCGCGAGACCAGCGGCGAGTTGACGTAGAAGAACGGGTTGTGGGTCGTGGCGCCGATGAAGCGCACCGTGCCGCGCTCGATGTGCGGCAGCAGGACGTCCTGCTGGGCTTTGTTGAAACGGTGGATCTCGTCGATGAACAGGATCGTCGTTTCGCCGCGCAGGTCGCGCCAGGTGCGGGCCTGCTCGATTTTCGCCCGGATTTCCGCGACGTTGGACTCCACGCCGTTGAGGGACTCGAAGCGCGAGCCGGTGGTGCGGGCGATGACGTTGGCGAGGGTGGTTTTGCCGGTGCCGGGCGGGCCGTAGAAGATGAGCGAGGCGAAGCGGTCGGACTCGATCGCGCGGCGCAGCAGCTTGCCCGGCGCGAGCAGGTGCTGCTGGCCGGCGATCTCCTCAAGCGTCCGCGGCCGCAGGCGCGAGGCGAGCGGTTCGGACGGCGAGGGCTTCCCGGGGGAAGCGGCGGGAGTGGAAAACAGGTCGGACACGGGCGGATCGGGTGCCAGCCGAGCAAAGCGCCGGAATGAAAGCGTTTCACGCAAAAACCCGGAATCCGGCATGGAATGCGGGAACTTGCCCCTTGCCAGCGGCGCGGGCTGCTCGGATGGTCACCGCGACTCAAGCCATGCCCGATCTTCAATCCCTACTCACCGCCAACCGCGAATGGGCGGAATCCATGGTCGCCGCCGATCCGGAGTTCTTCAGCCGTCTGGCCAACCAGCAGAGTCCGGAATACCTCTGGATCGGCTGTTCGGACAGCCGCGTGCCAGCCAACCAGATCACCGGCCTGGCGCCGGGCGAGGTGTTCGTGCACCGCAACGTGGCGAACGTGGTGGCCGAGACCGATTTCAACCTGCTGGCCGTGCTTCAGTACGCGGTGGACGTGCTCAAGGTGAAACACGTGATCGTCTGCGGCCACTACGGCTGCGGCGGCGTGCGCGCCGCGCTGGAAAACTACCGCCACGGCATGATCGACAACTGGCTGGCCGGCATCCGCTCGATCGCCCGCAGCAACCGCGACTCGCTCGGCGTGATGCCGCACGAGCAGGCGGTCGACCGCCTGTGCGAGCTCAACGTGCTGGAGCAGGCGAAACACGTCGCGCGCACGACCATCCTGGAAGACGCCTGGGAGCGTGGGCAGGCGATCCACATTCACAGCTGGATCTACCGCCTCGACACCGGCCGAATCAGCCGCCTGTCCGACCCGATCACCGCGCCGATCGAGGCGTAAGCCCGGGTTGAATTTTCCGCCCTCCTTCGGTTTCACCTGAAACCGGCGGAGGGCTTTTTCGTGTCGGCGCGGGGGGGCTGCCCGGCATGTCTTTCCGCCTTGGCTGGCCAGCACGCCGCCCGGAGCCTTCGGCGGGTATTTCGGGGAGCGGAAAACGTCGGCCGGAGCCTTCGACGGGTGTTTCGGGGAGCGGAAAACGTCGGTCGGAGCCTTCGACGGGTGTTTCGGGGAGCGGAAAACGTCGGCCGGAACCTTCGACGAGTGTTTCGGGGAGCCGAAAACGTCGGTCGGAGCCTTCGACGGGTGTTTCGGGGAGCAGAAAACGTCGGCCGGAGCCTTCGGCGGGTGTTTCGGGGAGCGGAAAACGTCGGCCGGAACCTTCGACGAGTGTTTCGGGGAGCCGAAAATGTCGGCCGGAGCCTCCGATGGGTATTTCGGGGAGCCGAAAATGTCGGCCGGAGCCTTCGACGGATGTTTCGGGAAGCCGGAAACATTGCCCGAAGCCTTCGACAGGCATTTCGGGGAGCGGAAAACGTCGTCCGGGCATCCCGGCGGGCTTTTCGGGGAGCGGGAAATGTAGCCCGAAGGCGGGGGACGAAATGAATGCCGCGGTCCCGGTGGTGCCTCAGGGTTCGAGGCGCTTTTCGAGCGACGGGTCCGGCAGCGCGCCGCGTTCGAGCGCGTCCTGGTAGTATTTGCGGGCGTTCTCCGTGCGGCCCTCGCGGGCGTAGAGGAAGGCGAGGTTGTAGTAGGGCTCGCTGGGCAGCGGGTCGGCGGTGATGGCGGCCTTGAACGAGCTTTCGGCCTCGGCGACACGGCTGCCGCGGAACAGGACGTTGCCGAGCACGGTGTGGGCGCGGGCGTCGTCCGGGGCGAGTTCGAGCGCGCGGTTGAGGGATTTTTCCGCCCCGGCCAGGTCGTTGAGTTTGAACAAGGCGAGCCCGAGCATGCGGTGGGCGTACGGATTGCGGGCGTCGAGCTCGGTCGCGCGGCGGAACGATTCGGCGGCGGCGACCGGGTCGTTGAGGCGGAGCTGGACGACGCCGAGCTTGTTGAGCGCCGGGGTGTTGCCCGGGTTCGCCTCGATCATCATGGAATACAGCTCGCGGGCGGGCAGCAGGCGGTCGGAGACGAAGGCTTTTTCGGCGGCCTTGGCGTAGCCTTCCAGCTCCTGGCTCAGGTCGCTGGTGGCGGACTGGGTTTTCCGGATGTCGCCGGCGACGGGCGAGACCAGCTCGCTGTCGGCGCGGCCGGCGATGAGCTTTTGTTCGTCGGGCGAAAGGACGATCTCGGTGCCGTCGAGCATCTCGATCGCCTGGTTGATCGAGGCGTCCTGCTTGCCGAGTTGTTTGACGGACTCGACCAGCAGCTCGCGGGCCTGGCGGCGGCGCTCCTGGACGCGGAGTTGCTTTTTGATGACCTCGCGGAGCATCTCGATCTCGGCGGGGTTGGCGGAGGCGCGGTTGGCGGCGAGGTTTTCCTCCTCGGCCTTCAGGCGGGACTCCAGCTCGGTGATCCGCTGGTCCTGCTCGCGCTTGTCGCGCTGGAGCTTGTTGATCTGGGTCTTGGCGATGGCGAGGTCGCGCAGGGCGTCGGTGAGCTCGTCCTTGGCGGCGTTGCCGTCGAGGTTGAGGCGCTCGACTTTTTCGTTCGCCTCGCGCAGCTGGCGGACGAGGCCCATGTTTTGCTCGATCATCTCCTGCAGGCGGCCGGCCTCGTTGAGCTTGAGCATGGCGGACATCTGCTCGCGCTCGCGCACGAGCGAGTCGCGCTCGCCCTGGAGCTGGGAGAAGGCGGCGTGGCTTTCGTCGAGCTGCTTCTCGAGTTCGGTGATGCGGCCGTTGGCGGTGGAGAGTTCGGCGTCCTTCGCTTTGAGCGAGTGCTGGAGCTCGTCGAGCTGGGCGCGCTGGCCGGCGACGACCTCGGCGGTGGTCTGCGTCTGGACGTCGAGGTTGCGCTGGAGGTCTGTGGCCTTCTGACGGGTCAGCCGTAGGTCGGTCTCCAGGGTGGCGATGCGGGCCTTCGCCTCGATTTCCTGGCGGCGGCTCTCGGTGAGCGCCATGGCCATCGCCTCGCGTTCTTTTTCGAGCGTGTCGATGCGGCGGTTCAGGTTGTTGAGCTCGCTGGCGACGGGTGCTGCGGCGAGGCGGGCGCGCAGGGCGGCGAGGTCGTCCTGCGCCTGTTTGAGCTGGGCGTTGAGGAGGTTGCGCTGGGCGTCGAGGTCGCGCAGCCGCATCGCGTTGCGGGAGGCCTCGTTGTCGCGGATCTTCGAGTCGTCGATGAGCTGCTGGAGGCGGCGGACCTCGGTCTCGGCGCGGGAAAGGCGCTGGCTTTGCAGCGGATCGGCCGCCGGGGCGGTGGTCGGCGGGGCGACGGGGACGCGGGGCGAGCCGCCGGCGGCGGGTTCGCTGGTGCGGCCGCTGGCGCGGGCGCCGCCTTCGAGCTCGGCGACGGCGCGCTGGTTTTTCTGGCGGGCTTCCTCGGCCTTGGGGTTCACGCGGGCGAGCGTCTCGCCGGTCTTCTGCTGGCGGCCGACGACCATGTCCTTTTTCCAGTCCGGGTAATACTGGTGGATCGAGTCGAAGAGCTTTTTGGCTCGTTCGAGCTTTTCCTGGGCACCGATGAAATCGCCGTCGGTCTCCAGTTTTTCGGCGTCGCGGCTGGCGAGCCAGCCTTGGAAATAGACATCCGAGGGGTCGAACGCTGTCGGTTGCGCGGGCTGGGCGGCCAGCGACGACGAGAGCTGCGCGGCGAGCGGGGCGGCGGTCGCGGCGATCGCCAGCGCCCCCGCGGTGAGGGCGGAAAGCGGCTGCGGCAGGAAAACCCGGCGGATCATGAGGGGCGGAGACTAGGGGGCCGCCGGGCGCGTCGCAAGGGGGAAAGTCGCTCTGGATCAAGGGATCGGCCAGTGGCCGGGGTCCGCGTCAGGCGGCCTCAGTGCGAGCTGGCGGCAAGCGCGCCGAAGGCGATGACCGCGATCATGACGACGATCATCACGAGGTAGAGCGCGATCATGGCGAGGATCATGATGCCGACGAATTTCCAGAACGCGCGTTGCAGGTCGAGGGCGTCGGCCAGGTCGTCCGGCGAGCCGGAGGACATCAGGCGCAGGATGGCGCTGCCGTATTTCCAGAGTTTGAGGGAAGGAAACAGGTAGAGCACGCCGATGAGCCCGTACAGGATCGCGATGACGATCTGGAAGCCGGCGAAGGGGAGGGCGCTTTTCGCCATTTCCTGGTGCGCTCCTTGCGGCTGGAAGGTGCCGATGCCGCCGAGGGTGGCGCCGGCGATGAGCATGATGAGCGCGCCGACCAGCATCAGGCCGGAGCTGATGAAGCCGATCACCGAGCACAGGCGCACCCAGGGTTTGGTGCCTTGCAGGGACTGGATCACGCGCGGGTCGACGGCTTGGCCGGAAGGGATCGCGGGCGGAAGGTTGGACGGAGAAAGGGAATCCATGGTTGGAAAAGTCGGGAGCGGCGGAGGTTTTGGCAAGCGGGAAGGCGGTCGCGCGGGCGGGCGCATGGGTTGCGGGATTTTGACGGAAAGCTCGCGGATCTTGCGGAACCGTTGACCAGTGGTCAGGCTCGCCCTAGACGACATCCTTTTTCCTCATGGACCTCACCACCACGGCATACGGCACCTGGAGCGGCGGACGCTTCATGCATTACGGCGAAACGCTGTCCGAAGAACACTACCTGGCCTGCATCCGGCTCGCCTACGACATGGGCATCCGCACGTTCGTGACGGCCGATGTCTACGGCAACGGCAAGGCGGACGAGCTGCTGGGCGTCGCCCTGGCCGGCGTGCCGCGCGACAGCTACTGCCTGGTCGGCATGATCGGCCACGATTTCTACACCGGCCAGCGCCAGGGGAACAAAGGCTACCCGCGCTTCACCGACCCGGCGTTGCGCGGCCCGGACGGCTACGCGGATTACCTGCGGATGGCGTGCAAGCAGTCGCTCGAGCGCTGCCGGACCAACCGTTTCGATCTGGTGATGCTGCACAACCCGGACGAGATCGGCTACACCAGCGAGGCGGTGTGGGACGCGATGCGCGCGTTGAAAACCGAGGGGCTGACCGAACGCCTCGGCATCGCGCCGGGACCGGCGAACGGTTTCTCGCTCGACCTGATCCATTGCCTCGAGCGCTTCGGCGCGGACATCGACTGGGCGATGCTGATCCTCAATCCGCTCGAACCGTGGCCGACCGGCCTGGTGCTGCCGGCTTGCGAGAAGCACGGCGTGAAAGTGCTGGCCCGCGTGGTCGACTACGGCGGCGTGTTCCACGGCGACCTCAAGCCCGGCCACGTGTTCAAGCCGGGCGACCACCGTGCCTACCGCCCGCAGGGCTGGGTCGAGCACGGTTTGGAAAAGGCCGGGGCGATGTATCCGATCGTCGGCGACTACAAGCTCACGCCGCTGGAAGTCGCCTCGATCTGGACCCTCAGCCAGCCGGCGGTGGCCAGCGTGGTGCCGACGTTTTTCCAGGAAGCGGGCGAGGGCGCGCGGCCGATCGAGGAGATGATCCGCGAGTTTTCCGCCATGTCCGACGTGCGCTTCACGCCGGAGGAGGTCGAGGCGATCCGGGCGATCGGCGACAACACCGGCTGCATGATGCTCAAGGGGGCGAGCAAGCGCCACACGGCACAAGGCGACCGCGCCGACGAATGGCCGATGCGGCCGGAGCTGCTCGATGTCGCCCGGCGCTACGGGCTGGGCGAGGAGTGGTGAGATTCAAAGAACAGGACCTATAGGGCGCATAAGACTATAGGTCCTGGCTTTCACTCGGCGACGTCCGGATACGATCCGAGGAGCTTCACCAGCGAGCAATGCTGGTGGAGTTCGCCGATCGCGGCGGCGACCTTCTCGTCCTGATGGTGGCCGGCGAGGTCGACGTAGAAGATATATTCCCAGTCCTTCCGCTTCGACGGGCGGGACTCGATCTTCGAGAGGTTGATGTGGAAGTGGTCGAAGGCCTGGAGCGCCTTCACCAGCGAGCCGGGCTTGTCCTGGATCGCGAACAAAATGGAAGTGCGGTCGTTGCCGGTCGGCGGGCAGGTTTTCTCGCCGATGACGAGGAAGCGGGTGGTGTTGGTCGCGCGGTCCTGGATCGCCTCCTCCAGCATCGTCAGCCCGTACATTTCCGCGGCGAGCGGGCCGCCCATCGCGGCGGCACCCTGGGCGGCGTTTTCCTTGGCGAGCTGGGCGGCCTTGGTGGTCGAGGAAACCTCGACGAGGTCGGCTTCCGGGAAGTTCTTCAGGATCCACGACCGGCATTGGCCGAAGACCTGCGGGTGCGAATAGAGCGTCTTGATCTGCTCGCGCGGGATCGCGGCCATCAGGCCGTTCTCGATGCGCAGCAGAATCTGCGCGCAGATGTGCAGCGGCGAGTCGACGAATAGGTCGAGCGTGTGGGAAACCGCGCCCTCCGTGGAGTTCTCGATCGGCACCACGCCGTAGTTGGCGCGGCGGCGGGCGACCTGGTCGAACACGTCGGAGAAGTTCGGCTGCGGCGAGTAGTTCACCGAGTGGCCGAACTTCTTGATCGCGGCCTGGTGGGTCCAGGTGCCCTCCGGCCCGAGGTAGGCGATGGTCAGATCGTCCTCGAGCGCGAGCGCGGCGGACATGATCTCGCGGTAGATCGCGAGGATCGATTTTTCCGGCAGGCGGCCTTGGTTTTTTTCGATGAGCTTGCGGAGCAGGGCGTCCTCGCGCTCCGGCGCGTAGATTTGCAGGCCGTCGCGCTTTTTGACTACGCCGACTTCATGGACGAGGTCGGCGCGGCGGGAGAGCAGGTCGAGCAGGTCGTTGTCGATGAGGTCGATCTGCTTGCGGATGTCGTCGAGGTTCACAGGGAAAAAGCGGGTCAGGATTCGGCCGGAGAGGGGTCGTTGGGCGGGATGCCGAGGGCGAGCTGCTGTTCGTCGCCGGCGGCGGGCGCCTCGGGCAGCTTCACTTTGCGCAGCTCGGCGGCGTTCGGAAGGTCGTCGATGCCGCGGATGCCGAAATGCTCGAAGAACAGATCGGTCGTTTCGTAAAGCAGCGGGCGGCCCGGCAGGTCGGCGCGGCCGCCGATGCGGATCAGGTCGCGGTCGAGCAGCTTCTGGACCATGCCGTCGCAGGACACGCCGCGGACGGCCTCCATCGCCGACTTGGTGATCGGCTGGCGGTAGGCGATGATCGCCAGCGTTTCCATCGCCGGGCCGCTGAGCCGCTCCGGCTTGCGGCCGGGGAAAAGCTGGCGGACGAACTCGCCGTATTCGGAGCGGGTGTAGAGTTTCCAGCCCTTGGCGCGCTCGCTCAGGCTGAACGCGCGGCCGGTCGCCTCGTAGACGGCGTTGAGCTCGGCGATCGCGTCGGCGACCTGCTCGGGCGTGACGTCGGCGAGCGCTTCCAACCACGCCGGCGGCGGCGCGGCCTCCTTGCCTTCCTCCTGTTCGCGGGCGCGGATGTCCTCCGCCTCGGCGGCGCGGGCGCGGACCAACCGGGCGACCTCGGCGGTGGCCAAGGGCGCCTCGGAGGCGATGAGCAGGGCTTCGACAATCGCGCTAAGCTGCATGACAGGGCGCGCAGCCTACGGGCTGCCACGGGCATTTCAAGCCGCGGCGTTTGAAGTTCCTTGGGATTTTTGAAATTTCGTCTTGATGGGGACGGGGGCAGGGGCTAATCCACCGCGCCCAATATGGATATGGCAAGGTTGAAGGTGCTCTGACACTTTCCCTTTTTTCCCTGTTTCGAGTTTCAGACGTAATTCCTTAACGGTCATGGCCGCGAAGAAAACCACCTCCAAAACCGCTGCGAACAAGGCGGACCAGCCCGTCTCCGCCAAGTCCGCGCCGAAGGCCGCGGCCAAGCCTGAGAAGAAAATCGCCGCCGAGAAGGTGGAGCAGGCACCCGCCACCAACGGCCACGCGGCGCATTCCGCCTCGTTCGTCGACAAGCAGAAGCAGCGTCTGCTCGACCTGCGCGACGAGCTCGTCGACGCGATGACCGGCACGACCCGCGACACCATCCGCAACGCGCCGGAAGGCAGCGAGGCGTCCGGCAGCGGCATGCACCAGGGCGACGCCGGCAGCGACGCCTACGACCGCGACTTCGCCCTCAGCGTGCTGGCGAAGGAACAGGACGCGCTTTACGAAATCGAGCAGGCCCTCCAGCGCATCAAGAAGGGCGCTTACGGCGTCTGCGAGATGTCCGGCAAAAAAATCCCGCAGGCGCGGTTGGAAGCGATTCCGTTCGCCCGTCTGACCGTGGAATGCCAAGCCCAGTGGGAGAAGGAATACGGCAACCGCCGCTTCCGCCCGTCCAACGAAGTCGGCTTCAGCGGCGGTAATTATGCCGACGATGAAGATTCAGAGTCGGTTTCGCTTGACGAGGACGACGATTGAACTAAGTTCCCGCCCCCACGATTTTCAGTCATGCCACGCGAGATCATCATCCTCGAATGCACGGAAGCCAAGGCGGAGGGCAAGCCCACGTCTCGCTACGTCACCACGCGCAACAAGAAGAGCCTGCGCACTCCGGGTCGCCTCGAGAAGGTGAAGTTCAATCACTTCCTCAAGCGCCGCACCCTTCACCGCGAACTCCGCTAATCAGTTCCCATGTCCGAGCCCAAGACCGTCGAACGCCGCATTGCTTTCCGCAAGGCGAACCGCATGATGCCGCGCCGCCGGCATGACATCCCGGAGGCTTCCGTGATCTACACCAATCCGGATTTGCTCACCAAGTTCACCTCCGAAACCGGCAAGATCCTGCCGCGCCGCGTCACCGGCGTTTCCGCCAAGCTTCACCGCAAGATCACCCGCGCCATCAAGCAGGCGCGTGCCGTGAACCTGCTGCCCTGAGGTTCGGACCCCATCCAACGGATTATTTCGCGAAGGAGCTTGTCCGCACCCCGGACAAGCTTTTTTGCATTATCGACGCGACCATGGAGGAACTCAAGGACACCCAGAACGAACGCGACGACCGCCGGATCCCGATCGACCGCGTGGGCGTGAAAGGCCTGCGCTTCCCGGTGGAAGTGCGCGACAAGGGCGGCAGCATGCAGCGCACGGTGGCCACCGTGGCCCTTGCCGTCGACCTGCCCGAGCATTTCAAAGGCACCCACATGAGCCGGTTCGTCGAGGCGCTGCACGCGCACGGCGGCTGCCTCGACGTCCGCACGATCGCCTCGCTGCCGCGCGAACTGCTGAAGAAGCTCGATTCGCGCAAGGCCCACGTCGAATTCCAGTTCCCGTTTTTCCTGAGCAAGGCGGCGCCGGTGACGGGCAAGCAGGGTCTGCTGGACTACGAGGTGCGCTTCGAGGTCGAGGCCGAGCGCGACAAGGAGACGGACTTCGTGGTGACCGTGTTCGTGCCGGTGGCCACGCTCTGCCCGTGCTCGAAGGCGATCAGCGACCGCGGCGCGCACAACCAGCGCGGCATCGTGACCTATTCGGTCCGCTCGAAGGAGCCGATCTGGATCGAGGACCTGATCGCCCTGGTCGAGCGCTCGGCGAGCTGCGAGCTCTACAGCCTGCTCAAGCGTCCGGACGAGAAGGCGGTGACCGAGCGGGCCTACGACAACCCCGTGTTTGTCGAGGACCTGGTGCGCAACGTCGCCTCGCGCTCGAACGCCCACGACCAGATCACGTGGTACCGTGTCGAAGCCGAGAACTTCGAGTCGATTCACAACCACAACGCTTACGCGTTGATCGAAAAGCACTGAACGGCGGCCCGGTCGCGACGAAAAACCTCCGGTCGCCGCTGTCTGCTGGCCGGAGGTTTTCGCGTATCCGGGGAAGGGAAACGGTTCAGGGCTGCGGTGGGGCCGCGGGCGGGGTTTCCGGCGCGGGTGTGACGGCTTCCTTCGCTTTTTCCGCGGCTTCCTCGGCGGCCTTCTTGGTTTCCTCCGCCTTCATTTTTGCTTCGTCGCCAATTGCTTCGGCCTTGGCTTTGGCGGCGGCCGTGATTTCCGCGGCTTTTGCCTTGGCGGCTTCCGCCGTTTTTTCCGCCGCCTCCTTGGAGGCTGCCGTCGCTTCCTTCATTTTCTTGGAAGCGTCGTCCATCGCGGCTTTGGCGGCGTCGGTGGAGTGTTCGACGGCGGCTTTGGCGTCTTTACTCGCCTTTTTCATGTCCTCGGCCGCGGCCGACTTTTTCTCTTCGCAGGAAACGAAGAGCAACGGCAGCGCGAGGGCTGGGATGAGAAGTTTGGTTTTCATCGCGGAATGGTGGGTTCGTGATTTGGCCATGGAGGCCGGTCTTCCAAACTAGCTCCGATCTAACGATCGGTCAAACGACCGCTTGCCCCTGCTGGAGCCCATGGCAGGGTGGGGCATGGAGTTCGCGGAAGTGACCTGCCCGACCTGTTTCGAGGCCTTCGAGGTGGCGGTGCCGCCGCCGGACGAGCTGCCGGCGGAGGTCGATTACGACTGCGAGATCTGCTGCCGGCCGATGACGATCGTGTTCACCCGCGAGGGCGTCTGGGCGAAGGGGCTGGGGGAGTGAAGGGGGGTTGAAATTTCAAATTTGAGATTCGAAGAGGGGCGGGTTGTCGCCCGATGACCATTGACCGATGGCCGATGACCGATTCCACTCCCGCGATGCCTGACGCCACCTACGTGCGCGATGCCTTCGCGCGGATCGCCGACCGTTACGTGCTGACCAACCACGTGCTGAGCTGCGGCGCGGACCTGTGGTGGCGCAAGGTGGTGACCGGCCGCATCCGCCGCTGGAAGCCGTCGCGCCTGCTCGACGTGGCGAGCGGCACCGGCGATCTGGCGCTGGCGGTCCAGGACGCCTGCCCGGACTGCGCCGTGGTGGCGTCCGATTTCTGCCCGGAGATGCTCGCCCACGCCGCGAGCCGCGGGCTGCCGCACACGGTGGTGGCGGACGCGCTGAACCTGCCGTTCGAGAGCGATTCGTTCGACGTCGTGACGGTGGCCTTCGGCCTGCGCAACATGGCCGACTACGAAAAGGCGCTGGGTGAGATGCGGCGGGTGCTCAAGCCGGGCGGCCGCCTGGTGATCCTCGATTTCTCCCTGCCGCAGGGGATTTTGCGCGGCCCCTACCGTTTCTACCTGCACCGCGTGCTGCCGAAGATGGCGGGCTGGCTGACCGGGGAAAAAGACGCCTACGAGTACCTCGGCGGCTCGATCGAGCAGTTCCCGTCGGGCGAGGCGATGAACGCCCTGCTCGCCCGCTGCGGCTTCCAGGAGCCGTCCTGCACGCCGCTGACCTTCGGGGTGGTGAGCGTGTATCAGGGGACGAAGAAATAGGACCCATAGGGTCCATGGCTCTTATCGGTCATATGGTTCGCGGGCGTTGACCGGACGGTGAAGCCCGCCTTACGGTTCGCGCCGGATGAACATCGAGCAATACGCGAACCGCTTCGTGTGCGACCTGGTGGCTTACGAGCCGGGCAAACCGATTGACGAAACCGCCCGTGAACTGGGCCTCAATCCGGCCGACATCGTCAAGGTGGCGTCGAACGAGAACCCGCTCGGCCCGTCGCCGAAGGCGAAGAAGGCGATGTCCGCGGCGCTCGATGAAGCCCACATCTACCCCGACGGCGGCGGCTACCGCCTGCGCAGCGCGATCGCCGAAAAGCTCGGGCTCGAGCTCGACCACGTGGTGATCGGCAACGGCTCGAACGAGATCATCGAGCTGCTCTGCCACTGCTTCCTCAACCCGGACGCCGAGCTGATCGCCGCCGAGCACGCCTTCGTCGTTTACAAGCTGATGGCCACGCTCTTCGGCGCGAAATACGTCGAGGTGCCCGATCCGGGCTTCGTCCACGATCTCGACGCGATGGCCGACGCGATCACCGACAAGACCCGCCTCGTTTTCATCGCCAATCCGAACAACCCGACCGGCACCGTGGTCGGCCAGGAAGCGATCGACCGCTTCATGGCGCGCGTGCCGGAGCACGTCGTCGTCTGTTTCGACGAGGCCTATTTCGAGTTCCTCGACGAGCCGTTCGACACGCTGAAGTTCGTCCGGGCCAACCGCAACGTCGCCGTCCTGCGCACGTGCTCGAAGATCCACGGCCTCGCCGCCCTGCGCGTCGGCTACGGACTCTGCGGCAAGAACGTCGCCGCCATTCTCCAGAAGGCCCGCCAGCCCTTCAACGTCAACGCCATCGCCCAGGCCGGCGCGCTCGCCGCGCTGACCGATGACGAGCACGTGAACAAGACCCGCGAGGTGAACCGCGCCGGCCTGGCGTTCTACGAAGCGGCGTTCCGCGAGCGCGGGCTCGAGTTCGTGCCGAGCGTGGCGAACTTCATCCTGGTCAACGTCGGCGACGGCGACCGCGTGTTCCGCGACATGCTCAAGCAGGGCGTGATCGTCCGTGCGATGCGCGGCTACAAGCTGCCCGAGTGGATCCGCATTTCCATCGGCACGGCGGCGCAGAACGAGCGCTGCCTCGAAGTGCTCGACCACGTGCTTGGCACCGTGCCGGCCTGAAATTCCGACCGATCCGAGCGGCGATGATGCCCGATTCCCAGACGTCCACCATCGCCGCCATCGCTTCGCCCGCCGGCACCGGCGCGGTGTCGCTGATCCGTTTGTCCGGGCCGGACGCGCTGTCCGTGGCCGACCGGGCGACCGGCGGCAGGGCGTCGCGCGCGGTGCCGCGGCAGGCGACGTGGTGCCGGATTTTCGCGGCGGACGGCACGACGCTCGACGACGGGTTGCTCACCGTGTTCCGCGGGCCGAACAGCTTCACCGGCGAGGACAGCGTCGAATTCACCGGCCACGGCGGCATGCTCGTCACCCGCGAGGTGCTCGGGCGTATCCTCGCCTGTGGCGCGGTGATGGCCGGCCCGGGCGAGTTCAGCCAGCGCGCGTTCATGCACGGCAAGCTCGACCTGACGCAGGCCGAGGGCGTGATGGACCTGATCTCGGCGCAGACGACGCTCGCCCTGCGCGCGGCGCGCGAGCAACTCGAAGGCACGCTCGGCAAGAAGACGCTGGAGGCCCGCGACGCGGTGCTCGGCGTGCTCGCCCACGTCGAGGCCTACATCGATTTCCCCGACGAGGACATCGACCCGCAGACCGGTCGCGCGCTGTGCGAACGGTTGGAGGCGGTGAAAACCGGCATCGACCGCCTGCTCGCCACCGCCGACCAGGGCCGCGTGCTGCGCGAGGGCGTCCGCACCGTGATCTTCGGCGAGCCGAACGTCGGCAAGTCCAGCCTGCTCAACCGCTTGCTCGGCTACGAGCGGGCGATCGTCAGCGACGTCGCCGGCACCACCCGCGACACGATCGAGGAAACGGTGAACCTCGACGGCATCCCGCTGCGCCTGATCGACACCGCCGGCGTCCGCCAGGCGGCCGACCGGATCGAGGCCGAGGGGATCCGCCGCACCGAGCGCCAGATCGAAGCGGCCGACCTGCTGGTCGAAGTCCATGACGCGGGCAAACCGCGCCCCGCGGGCGAACTCCGCGAGCTGCCGGAGTCGGTCCACCGCCTCGTCGTGCTGAACAAGGCGGACCTCGGCGAGCATCCGGAGTGGGCGGGCGTCGAAGGCGTGCGCCTTTCCTGCGTCACCGGCGAAGGCTTCGACCGCCTCGCCGCCGCGATCCGCGAGTCGCTGCATTTCGGCATGGCCGAGTGGGGCGACCACGCGGTGGCGATCAACGCCCGCCACCAGGCCTGCCTGGCCCGCGCCCGCGAGGCGCTCGTCGCCGCGCTGCCGCTGCTCGAACCGCCGGCCGACCCCGAGCTCGCCGCCGTCGACCTGCGCGAGGCGCTCGACGCCCTCGGCGAGATCACCGGGCGGGTCGACACCGAGGATCTGCTCGGCGTCATCTTCTCGACCTTCTGCATCGGGAAGTGAGGGGGAGTGGAGGCTTTCAGCCGAGGAGGGTCTTCCGGGGCGGAGCCGGGTGGAGGGTCCAGAATACAGGGGCTAGGGGGTGCTGGTAACTCGAAAGGCCGAACGACCCACCCCGGAAACCCTTTCCCGCCGCCATTCCGATTGATTTCCGGCTGAAAAACCGAAGTTTAGCAGGGTGAAGCGATCGGTTTGCCGCGGAGTTGTGTGCTGGATGCTTTCGTGTGGAACGTCCGCCTTGGCGGCGAGCGCGGAGCACGCGGCCGACCCGCTGGTGGCGGAGATCCAGCGGCTGGGGGCGGACCGTTATCAGGACCGCGAGGAGGCGGGCCGGCGGTTGTGGAACGCCGGCCGAGAGGCGCTGCCGAGGCTGCGCGAGGCGGCACAGGGGAACAACCCGGAGATCTCCCGGCGCGCCCGCGAGCTGGTGCGCAAGATCGAGATGGAGGTCACGCCCGACAGCCGGCCGGAGGTGCTCGCGCTGGTCGAAAGCTACGGTCGCGCGCCGGCGAACCAAAAAGTACGGTTGCTCTACGAATTGCGCCAATACTCGGCGTGGCGGCAGATCCTGCGCCTGTATGCCGATGAGAAGGATCCGGCGGTGCGCGGGAAATCGAGCGGGCTGATCGACTCGGTGGCGGTCGAAGGCGCGCGCGAGCAGATCGCGGCCGGCAGACCGGGCGAGGCCCGCCAGCTGTTGGAGTTGGCGCCCGCGGACGGGGCCGCCGCGACGGCGCTGGCGGAGTTCCATCGGGCGGCCGGCACGCTGGACGCCGAGCTGGCGCGCGCGGGCGATCGCCCGGCGTGGCGGCTGGCCTTGCTGCGCTCGGCGGGCGAGGCCGCCCGCGTCCGCACCGAGGCAGCGGCGGCGGGGAACGCGCGGGTCGCGGCGGCCTTCGCCATGCTGGAGGGGGACCCCGTGCCGTGGTTGGAAACCACGATCGCGGAGGACGGCGACGGTGAGAACGGACGCCATTTGTATGCCGGGCTGGCGCGCAAGCACTGGTCCGGCGGGCGGCTGACGAGCCACGACCTGCTGCCGCTGGCGGCGATGGTGAAAAGCGACGACGATACGGCGCGCGACCGGGCGATCGGTCTCGCGTTCCTGCTCGGTCAGGTGGAGATGGGGGAGGAGGCGCTGCTGCGCGCCGACCCGCGGCTTGCCTTCGCCCATTACGACCAGCTCGAGCGCGTGCCCGACGCGCTGCGGGCGCTCGGGCTCGACCCCGAGCGGCCGGATTTCCGGGCGTGGATCGAAAAGCGCTTCGAGCCGCTGCTGGCGCGCAAGGAGGACACCGACGAACCGCGGATGGATCTGCTGGCGATGGCGAATTTCCTGGAGCGCCGCGGGCTGACCGAGGAGGCCGCCACCTACGAGTCCTGTTTTCAAAAGCTGGCCGAGGCGGACGCCGGCGAGTTCACCAGCATGCTCGGCTCGTTGTTCAATCGCGAGCCGGGCGGTTATGCGGCGGTCGGCTTGGCCGGCCGTATCGCCGCCGCCTATGCCAAGGACGACGACGGCAGGTGGGCGGAGGTGATCGACAACGCCTTCGGCGAGGACGCGTTCTTCGACGATGCATGGCACTGGCTCGGGGAAATCGATCCGCGGGCCGGCCGCGCGGACCGCTTCGCGGGCATGCTCGCATTGTTCCGCATCGGCGCGGACCCGAAGCACCTGCGCGAGGTCTGGCTGGGCAAACTCTGGGCGGCCGTCGACCGCCTGCCGAAGGATGACGCCCGATCGAAGCTCGACTGGCTCGCGCGGATCGCCGTGCAGGCGGGCGATCTCGACACCGGCCTGCGCGCGTGGGACCGGCTCGGCATCCAGAACGAGGACGAAGGCGAGCTGCCGACGGACGGGATTTTCCTGCTCTGCCTGTCCGCCGCCGACCGGTGGCAGCAGGCCGCCGACAAGTGGCTCCGCTATGTGGAGAAAAACCCGCGGAACCCGGAGTTCCACGCCTACGCCGCCGCCTGCCTGCGCCGCGCGGGCAAGCCGGACGAGGCGGCCAAGCAGGACGCGTGGGTCGAAAAACTCGCGCTGGGCGAGGCCTCGGCGACCCTCAACATCGGCCGCGCCTACGCCTACGGCGGCGATTTTGCCCGGGCGAACGCGTGGTGGGAGCGTACCCTGCGCGTCGCGCCGCCCGGCAGCGAGGAGTGGACCAAGGCCTTGGAAGAGCACGTGACCGAACGGCTCGACGCGAACGACTGGAAGCGCGCCGCGGCCGCCGCCGAGGTGCTCGCTTACGAAAGCGCTGATTTCGACGCGCCGGGCCACACGCTGCCGCTCGGGTTTCTCCGGCTGCGGGCGAACGCGGATTTCGCCCGCGCCTTGTCGCGGCTCGAGATCGACCGCGCGGCCTCGCTCGACCGCCTCGCCGTCTGCCACCGCTGGCTGATGGCCGACGGCTCGCTCGCCGATTCGTTCCTGCCGAGCGTCCGCGCGGCCGGTCTGGTCAAGGAGCACGACGCCTGGTTCGAGGAATCGTGGGCGGCTTTGCAACGCGTGATCGCCCGCTATCCGCGCGGCGGCAACACCTGCAACACCGCCGCCTGGCTCGCGGCCCGCGCCTGCCGCAGGCTCGACGAAGCCGAGGTGCTGGTGAAACGCGCGCTCGACGAATCGCCCGCGCAAGCCGCCTACCTCGACACCTGCGGCGAGCTTTGGTTCGCCCGCGGCAACCGCAAGCAGGCGGTCGAATGGTCGTCGCGCGCCCTCGCCTCGGATCCCTCGGACGCCACGCTGCGCCGCCAGCACGAGCGTTTCCGCAGCGCGCCGCTGCCGAAGTGAGGCTCTCGCCTGAGCGGCCCGGCCTTTTGCCTTGAACCGAGGCCTCCGCCACCGCTACCACAACGTCGCCGCAGGCAACCCGGAGGGGTGGCAGAGTGGTCTATCGCGTCGGTCTTGAAAACCGAAGTTGGGCAACCAACCGTGGGTTCGAATCCCACCCCCTCCGCCATTTATTTGTTGATTTTCAGTGACTTGCGTTTTGTGTTCCGCGGCTGATCCGCGTCGGGCGTGACGCCGAACCAGTGTTCCGCTTCGTCCGGTCCCTTGGCGTCATTGTAGCTGCGTTTCGCCTCGGATTCTGAATTACCGGCTTCCATTGCGGTCTGACCGAGGCCGACCAAGGCGGCACGGTAGGAGATGAAAGAATGGCGCAGGGCATTCTTCCTCCAGCCGCCGACGAGCGCGCCGAGGCGCTTGGTTTCGGTCTCCTCGCCACGGCCGGCGACCTTGCGCGCGGGCGGCGAGACGGAGCAGATCGGCCCGGATTTTTGGTGGATCGGTTCGAGCCAGGCGCGCAGTGCGGGCTGGATCGGCACGACGCGGCGGTGCTTCGTTTTCGCCGTTTCCGGGCGGACGATCAGCAGGCCGCGCTTCCAATGGAAGTCGCTCCAATCGAGCGGGCTTTTCTCGCCTCCGTCGTCGGGCGCGATCTCTTCGGTTCGCACTCCCGCGAACGCGGCAGTGGCCAGCCACGGCAGGTATTCCGGCCGCACGGCCGCGAGCATCGTGGCCAGCTCGGCGGGCGTGTAGGTCTCAGGGATCTGGCGCGGCACGATCGGCTTGTCGGTGTCCTCGGCGGCGGTTGGGCCGAACGGCAGCCATTTGCGGGTCCGGCACCAGCGGAAGAACGTCACCAACCCGCGCCTGGTGTTATGGCGGGTGCGCGGACTGGCCGGCTGTCCGTCGCGTTTGGGGCGCTGGATGAACGCCTGCAACTCGTCGACCGTGAGCGATCCGAGTTCGCGCCCTTCGAACGCGGCGACGAATGCGGCGAGGATCTTGTCGAGCGTCGCCACGTTCTGCATGGACGCGCCGCGGTTGGCGCGCTTCTGAGCCATGAACTCGGTCGCCGCATCGGCGACGGTCTTACGGCTCTTGCGCTGGGCTTGCCAGACCAGGAACTCCTCGACGTTCGCGAGCGTGGCGTCAGCGGCCAGCAAGCGCGTGATGGCCCGGCGTTGCTGGTCCGTCAGCTTCGTGAAATCGACCGAGCCATTGGCCAGTTCGACGGCCTTGTCGCGGGCGGCTTTCTTGGCGTCCTTGTAGTCTGCGCGGGTGGCATACTTGCGGCGACCGGTTTCCGGGTCGTGCCACACGAAGCGCCAGTATTGCCGGCCGCTGGGATGCCGCCAAGGGTAGAGTAGGATCGAGACCGAGCCCACACGGACGAATTCGGAATCGTTTTCCTTTTTCCGGCTCATGACGGTTCGAGCAGCTTGCGGATCAGGGCGTCGGCGCCATTGGAAACCGTTTCGGCCTCGGCATCACCGAGGGTTTCTTTGATCCATTCCCGGAACTGCTGTGGCTTCGGCGGGTCGCCGGATTCGGCGCGGATGCGGAGCTGCTCGATGACCCGCTCGCGGTCCGCGGGTGGTAAGGCGAGCAAGCGGGCGGTGAGGGGGAAATCTCCGCCGCACAGCCCGTGGTAGAGCACCAGGTGGCGCATGACCTCCGAACGCGAGATTCTCAGGCGCGACGCGGTGGCGTCCAAGATGCGTTTTTCGTCGTTAGAGAGGTAGAGGGAGATCCTTGAAAACTCGGCCATGGCGGGGGTGTTACTTCGTGAATACGGAGGGTAATACTCGAGGTAGTACAAAAAGCGGCTGGCCGGGGCAAGCGGCAAAGTGTTCGTGTGAACACATGAAATTTGCTGCGCCAAGCCCGCGGTCAGGGCAGAAGTCTGCCTTCCTCCTCTTCTTCCGGCGGGAAGATTTCGTGCAGTCGCACCACGCAGTAAACGCTCGGCTTTCCCTGCACTCGCTCCACATTCACATCTACCAGGTAGGAGTTCCGCAGCGGATTGCCCTGTGCGGATTTTACTCGCATGCTGTCTTGCTCGCTGACCCATACCACTTTCAGGGGTTTCGAGTGGATGCGCTCGATCACACCGCGGTCTGCCGTGTGCGTGGGGGATTGCGGGTGAGTCTGGGAGTTCAGTTGCGGCAGGTAGAGGATCACGTTGCTGTAGTCCGCTCGGCTTTCATCGCGATCCCTCGCCAGCTCCAGCGCACGAGTGCGGGCGCGCATCGCCTCGTCGGAGGTGAACGAACAAAGCATTTCCGTCTTTTCGCCCTCCGGCGTCTCGTGCTTCAGAGCGATTTCCAAGCTGCCATTGCGACGGCGTGCAACGGGCGCCAGCACGTCGGCGAAATCAGAGGAAACGCATTTCGCTTCGGAGTGCGCCGGCATCTCCGACTTGTTCAAAAATGCGTCAATCAGATGCTTGGCGAACGTCAGGTAGTCTCGGAATGCTTCGTGGTACTCCAGCAACGGCATCAGCGCAGTGGATGCTGTGATGGCACCCTCTACCCACGGCACCATCTCGGTGAACACCGATCCGGTTTCCAGCTTCCGCACATACAATTTGGTTTCGTCAGAGCCCGGCCGTTGTCCGCTGTGGGTGAGCTGCGTCAGACGCAGATGTCGGCTGTATTGGCGATGAAAAGCATCCAGAGCCGCGGTCAACTCGGACAGCTCCACCGGCCCTTCAATTCGGAAATTCAGGGCAAGGATAGGGGTGTCACTCATTTGCCCCTCCCTTCTTTCCGGGCTTCTTTGACGTGGGGGCCGGGGTGTCGGCGGATGAAGGGGGCAGGCCGTTCGCTTTCGCCAGCATGTCATTCATGAACTGGCTGAAGCTGATGCCGAGTTCCTTTGCTCGTGCTTCGGCGCGCTGAACAAGCGCCTTGTCCAAGCTTAACGACTTGATCGTTTTGCCCTCACTTTGTCGCCCGTAGCTCTTAAGCGAGCGCTTTTTGGGCACCTTCTGCGGTCCGTCGTCAGTGGTCACAGGAACGATTAAACGGCCGTCCTCGAAAATTTCCAGAAAAAGTTTAATAAACCCCTTGACGGTTTAATAAACACGGGTAGGGTGAATCCAAGTTTAATAAACATGAACGCAACCGAACACGCCAAAATCTCCCGCAGCGTGGCGCTCGACAAGAAGGTCGCCGCCGCGGCGCAACGAGAGGCCCAAAAACAGAACAGATCGTTCTCGAACTACGTTGAGACGCTTCTCGCTGCCGAACTCGCGAAAGCCCCAGCCAAAGCAGGCCGATGAACGCCGACCTTCATCTAAACGGAGGGATTCGCCGTCAGCGCCTCCACGAAGTCACCACCGTCGAAGCCGCAAACGAGCTGCTTCAGCAGTCACAGGCCGATTTTCCCCGATTCTCGATCCTCCACACTCGGGAAGAGGGAGGATCGGTCAGGATTCTAATCGCTGAGTCTTATCTCACAGACGGGTCATCTTATGATCCCATTCAGAGGGCTTCTTCTCCGGCTTTACAGGGTTCCCCTGATGAATCGGCCACCCAAGGAGGAACTGGGATTCCTCCTGTCGGCTCTGAGGATCACCACGATCAACAGTCCACACGTGAAGAATCCTCCAACCCGCTTGAAGCCAAGGATTGAGCAATTCGTCCACGCGGTAACGAGCACCCAACTGATGGGTCTCCACTACATCTGAAAGTTCAAGTTTTCCCATACCCCGAAAGGCCTAGCAGCTGAGTAGGGGCAATCCAACCCCCGAATCGAAACCGCCATGCAGGCAACCCTCCAATTCAACCCGGCCCACTTCACGGCCGATCAGCTCAGAACCATCATGGGCAAGGCCCAGGAATGGGATTGCGCGCCGGCGGAAGCGTTGGGCCGCATCATCAAAGAGGCGGCTTTTCGCTTCCGCTCAACCCCCAAGAAGAAAGGAGCCCTCAGCAAGTGAACCGGGAAGAAATGGCCGATCTCGCATTGAAGGTCGCGGAGACATTGGGCGGCCTTTTGTTAAAAGACGCCAAAGCCGTCCTTCGCACCGCTGACTCGCTGATCGAAGCTGGTCATCAAGTGAATCTCGGAAACTGCCGGACGGCTTTGGCTTGCTGGAAAATCCGTGAGGCAGAATCCGACCACCAAGCGCTGGGTCAAGTCATCGGGCGCCCTTCACCGCTTGGATCACTTGGTTCGCAAGCAACACGGGATCAATCGTCGCCCCCAGAACGGTAGAGCACGACGGGCAGAGGAACACAATGCCGCTGAATTCCTTCCCGTCACGATTCACGGCCTTCGGGTGCTCAAGATTCATACGAGTCACCGAACTTTCGCATTTTGGACATTTAGCCATACCCCGAAAGGCCTAGCAGCCGAGTAGGGGCGGACACCAACCCTTTCCAACCGACCATGCAACTCACTGACGCACAAGAAAAGGCCATTCTGGAAATGGCCGCAAAGGATCTTGCCGACCGGACGTGGCAGAAAATCGAAAAAGAGGTGGAGGAAGTGACCACCTTCTCGATCGCCCGCGCCGCCGGCCTGCTCGACCTCTCCACCTCGCAGACGCGCCGGACGCTGGAAGAGCACATCGATTTCGGTCCCCGCGACGCCCGTGTGTCGCTCGCTCAGCTCAAGCGGCTGGTGAGCAAGCGCACGGTGCGCGGCAAGGCGAAACAATAAAGCCGCCGGTCACTGGCATGACCGACGGCCAAGGCCGGGACTAACGCCCCGAACCCCTAAGCAGTTACCACAAGCAATTGAGCAACTACGATGAAACCTTTCTCCACAAGCAAAGCCGCGTCAAGCGCGCAGCCGGAGCTGGCACTCCGGCTGCGCCAAGCGGCGACGCTCTACACCCGCGCCGCTTGCCTGTTGAGCAGTGACGCCGAGGTGGTGCACTTCACGAGCCACCACGGCACACCGTTTTTCACCAAGGCGCGCACGCAACCGCTTTCCAAGCTGCTGCAGATCGCGCGCCGCGACCTTCTGCCGCACGACCCGGATTCCCATTCCGAACGGATCGGCGCCGAGTTCAGCCGCGCCTTTTCCCTGGCGGTGTTCCTGATCGAGTCGCTCTCGTCGAAAGGGCAGCCGAAGGCCGGCGATCTGGTGCGAGCCGCGAAGCGCTGCCGCGAATGGGCGGCGTTCGAGGATTCCGTCATGGGCTGGCACGCGCTGGAACCGGTAGGCGAGCGCGAGCCGGCTCACTACGTGCCTTTCTTCCGCAACGGTTCGTGGATCTTCACGATGCCCTACGGTCTCAGCGACCGATACCCGAGCGAGGCCGTGGCGAAGCTGCACGCCGACCGCACCCGCGAGGACGACGAGGTGGCGCGGGAAACCGTCGACCGCATCCGCCAGCCCGAGGACGCCCAACAGGAGGTGGCCGCGTGAACGGCACCCATCACCTCGCCGTCCAAGGCTACAGCGACGATGCGCTCAACGGTGCGATCCGCGACCTGACCGGCCGATTCGGCGATTGGGAAAAGGGCCGGCTCGAAGCCCTGAAGACTGAACGCTCCCGCCGCGATTCTAAGCGGCGTGGAAAGGGTGGCGCGTGAGCTTCGTCGCCCGCCTCCGCCGGGATGCGAGACGGGCCGGGATGCTCGCTCTGGCGTCCGCCGTGATCTTCGTCCCCGCGCTCTCGGCCGGCGCCTGGCTGACCTTCGTGATCCACCCCGTGCTCGCCATTCTTTCCGGTCTTTTCGCCGCCGCTTCTACGGTCTTCGCCGTGGTTCAAGCGCGCGAATGCCGCCGCCTTTTCCGTCTGTTCGATGCCGAGTAGACGCGCCCCATTCCATACCCAGCTTTCCCGGCGCGCCGGCTGGCACCGCGCGCCGACACCACCAGCCCACTGCCGCGGGCGGCTGCCTGCAGAAACATCCACAAGCAAAATCATGAGCAAATCACTTGCCAATCTCTCCCAAGAGCTGGCCGAGCCCCGCAACGGCGGGGCCATGGCTGGCGCGATCAGCGCCCGAGAAGCGCAGAATGCGCAGATCGCCATGCTGGCGGCCAAGCGCTTCCCGCGTGACGAGAAATCCGCGCTCGATCGCATCCTCAATGCGTGCTGCCGCGAATCACTGGCGGCGGTGGCGATCTACCAATATTCCCGCGGTGGGACCGACATCCAGGGCCCGTCGATTCGTCTAGCCGAGGCGATCGCTCAGCACTGGGGGAATATCGAAAGCGGATGGCGCGAGATCGACCGGTTCAAGGACGCCGCCGGCATCGGCGTGTCCGTGGTCGAGGCGTTCGCGTGGGACCTGCAAAGCAACTACCGGGTGCCGCGCGTCTTCAACGTCCGCCACTGGCGCGACACGAGGTCCGGCGGTTACGCGCTCACCGACGAACGCGACATTTACGAGCTGTGCGCCAATCAAGCTGCCCGCCGAGTTCGCGCCTGTCTGCTCTCCGTGATTCCAGGCGATGTCGTCGAGGAAGCGCAGCGCCAGTGTGACTCGACCCTCGTCGCTACCGCTGACGTCTCCCCAGAGGCTCAAAAGAAGATCCTCGATCACTTCCAGTCCAAACACGGAGTGACGCGGGATCAAATCGAAAAGCTGATTCAGCGCCGCATGGACGCGATCACGCCCGCTCAGGTGGTGAGGCTCAAAAAGATCGCCGAGTCGATCAAGGACGGCATGAGCACGCCGAGCGACTGGTTTGAGCCCGTCGAGAAGACCGCCGCCGAAGCTGCGACCCGCGGTGGCACCATCGACCCGTTCGCCGAAGCCAAGGCCGCCGGGACGGAGAAGCCCGAGGGCCCCGTCACCGTGGCCGCCGAGGACCAGCCGTGGGGCAACGAAGCCCCGGCCGCCGCCAGCAACACCCCCGAAAACCTGATCTGAGACGACCATGACCACTGCTACCGCACACCCAGACGCCCCCGCTTTGGCCATCGTCGTCAAAGCCGAGGTGCTTTCCAACAACCTCGCGCCATTCCGCGAATACATCCGCGGCATGCTCGCCGAGATCAACCGCTACCTCAGCACCGACGAGGACTTCGGCCAGGCTGAAGCCGACACCAAGGGGCTCAAGGCGGCCGAGGACGCCTTGAAAGCCGCCAAGGACAAGGCGCTGGCCGACGCCGAGGCGCTGCACGCCGTGCTCACCGACCTGGACGCCACCGGCGAGGAAATCCGCGCCGTCCGCCTCGATCTGGAAAAGAAGATCGCCACCGAGAAGGAACGCCGCAAAGGCGAGCTCTTCGCCGAGGCGATGGAGCGGCTCGACTGCGCCCCTCGCCTTCGCCAGCCGGTTTACGGACGCAGCGTCTCCGAGTCGATCAAAGGCAAGCGCACGCTCGACAGCATGCGGAAGGCGCTCGACACGATCGTCACCTGCCACAACGCGACCATCGCGAAGTCGCGCGGACAGATCGAATCGTTCATCGCCGCCCACGGCGAGGTGATGGTGCCCGACGAGGAAGAACTTGAGACGCGCCAGCCGGACGCGGTCGAGATCGAACTCCGGCGCCGCTTCGAAGCGAAGAAAGCGGAGGACGCCCGGAGGCGGCTGGAAGAGGAGGCGGCGAAAGCGCGCGCCGAAGCGGAAGCCGCCCGCAAGGAAACGGAATCCGTGAAGAACCCGGAACCGCCGGCCGCCACGATCGCCGCCGCGCCCGCTGCCGAAACGCTCGAACTGACCGCGCAGCCGAGCGAGCGGGAGGAATGGGTGGTCTTCGAGGGGAAGGTGCGCGCCGCGCTGGGCGAGCTGAAGCCGATCAGAGAAGAGCTGACCCACCAGAAGAACATTTCGCGCGCCCAAGTGTTCGCCAACGCGGTCAACCAAGCTTGGCAGAACCGATGAAAATTTGGCCCAACCTCCAACAAGGGTCCGAAGCATGGTTCCGCATCCGCAAGGGTCGCGTTACCGCCTCGAACGCCTCCCGTCTGCTGACCGCCACCGGCAAGGATTCGTCGCAATGGGAAGCCTACGCGATCGAGCTGTGCGCGGAATGCATCCGCCCGGACGAACTGCCCAGCTTTTCCGGCAACGCCCACACCGACCGCGGCAATGAACTCGAACCGCTGGCGCGCGAGGCATTTACCCGCGAGACCGGGTTGGCAGTCGTTACCGTCGGTTTCGTCTCAGGGCTCGGCGGTGTCGTCGGCTGCTCGCCGGATGCACTCGTCTTACGTCCCGGCCTCACCCCGGAAACGTGGCAGGACCATGCGCAATTCGACGGCGATGGAGCGGTGATCAACGGCAAGGATCTGTTCGTCGCCGGACTGGAATGCAAGGCACCGCTGGCGAAGAACCACGCGACCTACCTGCTCAACGGAGGAGTGCCGGACACCTACCGACCGCAGGTGCATTTCTCGATGTCACCAGCAGTGACCGGTCTTCCTTGGTGGTTCGCGAGCTTCTGCCCGAAAATGGCGCTTCACTTGCATCACGAAGAACCAGGTGCGTTCACCGCGAAGATGCAGGACGCGATCGAACGGTTCGTAACCTACTACGGTGCGCTCCGGGCGAAAGTCATGCCACGACTGCTCGGCACGGCTGATGGAAAGGAGGCGGCATGATCAAGCGCCCCTTGAACTCGCGATTCTCTGACGCCGTCCTCGAAGGTCGAAAGGTCACCACGATCCGCGACACCCCGTGGCCGGTCGGTAAGCCCATCATGCTCTATAATTGGAGCGGAGCGGCGTACCGATCGCCTCAAATCGACGTGGCTGCGGTCCTCGTGGTGGAAACAACCCTGATTCGCATCGGTCGTGTCGAAGGCGAAATCGGTCTCATGTGCTACCACGCCGAGCGTGGCATCCACCCCGGACGTCAGCTCTGGTCGTGCGAAGGATTTCTATCAGAGGAAGACATGGACGAGTGGTTTCGCTCGAAGTTCAAATCCGGCCAGTGGGTCGACAAACACCTGATGCGGTTCCGGCTGTTGGAAAGGGGGGAGGCGTGAGCTTCAAAATCGCGGACCTTTTCTGCGGAGCTGGCGGCACCAGCGCGGGCGCAGTCGATGCCATTGAACGGCTCGGCTATCAGGCGCAGCTCACCGCCATCAATCACTGGCCGGTCGCGGTTGCTACCCACACGGTCAACCATCCGACGGCCCGGCACCTCTGCACGTCGATCGACGACGTGAACCCGCGCAACCTCTTCGGCGAGGGCGAGCTTGATCTGCTGTGGGCGTCGCCGGAATGCACCCATCATTCCACCGCCCGGGGCGGGAAGCCTATCAACGACCAATCCCGGGCGACCGCCTGGTGTGTCGTGCGATGGGCCGAAGCTCTGCGCCCGCCGGTGATCCTCGTCGAAAACGTGCCCGAGTTCGCGTCGTGGGGGCCGATCGGCCACAACGGTCGGCCGCTGAAATCCCGCAAGGGCGAGGTGTTCCGGGCGTGGAAAGCGGCGCTCGAAGCGCTCGGCTACCGGGTTGAGCACAAGCTGCTTTGCGCGGCCGACTACGGCGACCCGACCACCCGGACGCGCCTGTTCGTCCAAGCGGTGCGCGGCCGTCGCAAGATCGTCTGGCCGTCGCCGACTCACACCCGCGGCGGGGAGTCCGACTTGCTCGGAACCCGGCGGCCTTGGGTTGCAGCCAAGGAGATCATCGACTGGACCTTGCCGACGCCCTCGATCTTCGACCGCAAGCGCCCGCTGTCCGAGAAGACGATGCGCCGGATCATGGCTGGCCTGCGGAAGTTCGGGCTGAAGAACTTCATCGTTCCGCAATTCGGCGAGCGCGAGGGCCAAGATCCCCGTGTCCACGATTTGGAGCAACCCACCCCAGCCGTGACCAGTCACGGCGCGGGAGCGCTCGTTTCGCCATACATCGTGGCTTGGGACAACCAAAGCAGCGCCAACGGCGAATGGTCGGCCGAGCAACCACTCGGCACCGTGACGACGAAAACCCGTCACGGCGTGGCTCAGCCGTTCCTTGTCGAGCTTCGGGGCACCAGCGAGCGACAGCTCGACGCCACCGCGCGCGCCGTAGATGCGCCGCTCAACGCGATTACCGCGGGCGGCGTCCATCACGGCCTCGCGCAACCCTTCCTCGTCCAGGTCGCGCACGGCAACGGCACCGATCCGAACGGAGACGCCCGCCGGGTGAAAAGCTTGGAAGAGCCGCTTGGCACCGTCTGCGGGAACCGCGGCGACATGGCGCTCATCGAGCCGCATCTGCTCCCGCAGCAAAGCGACGGTCGGCTTCGCCCGGTCAGCGAACCGACGCCGACCGTGGCAGCCGCCGGAGCGATTGCCCTGATCGAGCCGTTCCTCGTCGAATACTACGGCACAGGGAAGGCTCAGCCGGTCGACCAACCGTTGGGCACCGCGACGACCAAAGCGCGTTTCGCGCTCGCCCGGCCGACCATTGAGCTGCACGGCAAGACCTACCTGATCGACATCGGATTCCGCATGCTCCAGCCGCACGAGCTCGCCGCCGCGCAGGGTTTCCCGAAGGGCTACCAATTCACCGGTACCAAGACAGATGCCGTGAAGCAGATCGGCAATGCGGTGCCCTGCGGTCTGTCCCGAGCGCTGGTCTATGCCGCGCTGTCGCAATCGTCCGACGTGTCGGCCCTGCTCGACGTGGAAGAGGAGGCGGCAGCATGATCGCTTTTCACCTCCCCATCGTGCCGCCGAAGGCGACGAGCCAGACCAAACGGCTGGTGATGGTGGGCGGCAAGCCGCGGTTCTTTCCGAAGAAGGAACACGCGCAGGCCGAAAATGACCTCCTGTTGCTCTGCCGGCCGTTCGCGCCGGCGGAGCCGCTGGCCGGGCCGCTCACGCTGCGAGTCGACTTCGTCTTCCCCTGGCGGAAGAGCGAACCGAAGCGCCGACTCGCCCTCGGGCGGGTGCCGATGGACGCCCGGCCGGACTGCGACAACCTGGTAAAGCTGGTGGCCGACGTGCTCACGCGCCTCGGATTCTACGGCGACGACGGGCAAGTCGCGGCTCTACAGGTCACCAAGGCATGGGGTGACCGCCCCGGCATCGCGGTGGCCATTGAGCCGATGGCGGTTCCGCAGCGCTGCGAAAGTCCAGCCAGCGAGCAAATGCGGCTCGTTTGACACCGACCTATGGGCGCGGATGCCCCCGAGTGGGGGACCGCCCGTGCCCATTCCTAACAAACTCATTTTCCCTGACATTTTACCCTGCATGAACTGGATCAACCTCGAAACCTCGACCTTGGACTCGCCCGAGTTCCTCGGCGCGGAGCCGATCGAGCGTGCGACATGGCTGTGCCTGCTGCGCTACTGCGTGGGCCAGGAGAATGGCGGCCGGATTGCCGGCTGCCGCGACTGGAAGGACCGACGCTGGCAGCAGCTGGTCCGTGTGACCGCCCGCGAGATCGGTTCCGCGTGCGACCTCTGGAGCTGGGACGGCGACGACCTCGTGGTTTTCGAATACCCAACCGAGAAGGAAGCCGAAGTGAAGCAACGTCGCGAGACGGCGAAAACCAACGGCCGCAACGGCGGGCGACCGAAAAAGAACCAACCGGAATCCCACGAGAAACCGACGTCGGAAACCGAACCAAAACCCACGTCGGTTATTTCTGAAAAAGCGGAAGGAGAAGGAGAAGGAGAAGGAGAAGGAGAAGGAGAAGGAGAAGGAGAAGAGAAGGAGAAAGGAAGAGAAGTAAACTACACCCCGGACGCGACGCGATCGCATGCCATTCCCTCGCTAGCCGAGGTCAAAGCCTATGCCCGCTCCGGGCCTGTGCCGATCTCCGAAGCCTGCGCCGTGGCCTTCCACGACACGCAGGAGGCCGCCGGCTGGATCACCAAGCACGGCCACTCCATCGCCGACTGGCGGGCCGCTCTGCGCCGCTACGCAAGCCACTGGAACGAGGTCGAGAAGGGCAAGTCGACCCGGACGACCAGCCACTCCACTCGCCCGCCGCACCGCCAGGGCGAGTTTCCTGAACCCAAAATCGAACTTCCAAGCCTGTGACCCAACCCACCGACCACATGCCGGAGCTTTTCTCCGGACTCGAGGCGCTCATCGACGCGGCGCCGGAACTCCCCGATGCGGACGTGCTGACGAGCGGCCCGTCGTCGATTCCATTCCTGGCCGATACGCTGGCGGAACGCACCGGCGTGCCGAACCGCTACCGCGCCGGGTGGAAGCGCCCGGACGACGCCGAGTGGAACGATCGCTTCGCCAGGGTCGCCGCCTGCGTCCGCGCTGGCGGCATCATCGGCCTGATCGGCAACCGCGGCACTGGCAAGACCCGCCTCGCCGCCGAGGTGATGCGCGACTTCGCCCGGATCCAAGGCCGCTACGCCACCGCCATGGGCTTATTCCTCCGCATCCGCAGCACCTTCGGCAAGAAGGGCGGGGAGAGTGAATCGGACATCGTCCGCGAGCTCTCCAAGGCTCCGCTGCTGATCCTCGACGAGATCCAGGAGCGCGGCGGCACCGAGTGGGAGGACCGCTTGCTGACGCACATCCTAGACGCCCGCTACGGCGACATGCGTTCGACGCTCGTCCTCGCCAATCTCGACCGTGACGCGCTGGCCCTGCAGCTCGGCGACTCCATCAACTCACGCCTGATCGAAACCGGTGGCGTGCTCGAAATGACCGGTCCTTCCCACCGCCTCAAGCCATGAAGCGCCGCACCCATCCGAACCACCCCGACCAGCTCACGCTCTCGCTTGGTTTCATCCGGCGAATTATTTGCGCGAGTGCGGAAGCAACTCGCCAAAATGGCGAATCCACGAAAACGAAAACTCGCCAAATTGGCGAGTCAGCCGAGGCGGCCGACGAAAAAGAATCGTTCCCGCAAGCCCTTGTTAGGCAACGGAAAAGGCACGGCTACACCCAGGCCGACGCCGCCGAAATTCTCCAGATCGGCAAGCGCACGCTGGAGCGTTGGGAAGCGGGAGAAATTGAGCCCAGCAAGGCCGTGCAATTGGGGGCGCTCGTCGCGCTGCGCACGTCGAAGATCGCTCCCGGCAAGGCCAAGCTCGACGAGGTGAAGAAGGCCCATCACCTCGATTGGGAGCAGGGGAAGGGCTGGAGGCTTCGCGTCACCGTCGACGTCGGCAAGAAGGTCGTCGGCAAGCGGATCAGCCTGCGCCTGGGCACCTACGTGCTCGAGGAAGCGATGCAGCGGAAGCGGGTGATTCTCGCGTTGCTCACGAAGCTGGGTCTCACGGTGCGGAAGCGGGTGCAGAAGCCATCTTCGCAGCGACACTGATAGGCAAATATGCGATGGCCGGCTCGTCAGAGGCGAGATCGTCCAGGTCGATCCAACCGTTCTTCCGGTAAAAGTTACGGTTAATGGTTTCCTCTTCGGTCCCAAAGAATTGGATGCAGGCAAGACCAATTGCTGCTCCACGTGTAAGCGCTGTCTCGGCGAAAGCGGTAAGACCTAGTGTGCCGTATCCAGAATGACGTTCTTCCTCCTCAATGTAGATCGAATCGAGGAACGCGATAGGCCAGGCCGATGATGCTGGAATTCGCTTGAGTAGATAATCGTCTGAAGCGCCCAAAGCGCTGAACTCGAATAGCTTTTCTTTCGACTCACAGAAAAAGGCTGTCCAATTGCCCACCTGTTTCCCGTCCTTGTTGTGGATGAAGCCGCTGAATTCCTCATCAGGCGGGCCATTGAATCTGCCTGAAAGAATATCGACATCTATTTGCATGGGATGATGCTTAGTGGTTTCTGGTTGGTTCGCCGGAAATTATTTAACCGAAACTAATTAAATTATCAAGTATATGAACTTTTTCTGAGGATGCCCTCTTGATTGCGTTTGCGTATTGGGGACCACGAACACCGCTGGCGGCTCTGGCAGGGTTGCGGGTTGACTGTTCTTGTGAACAGTCAACCCGAGCGGCAACCGCTCCCGATCCATTGCAGCTACAAGGAATTGCGCGACCCGGCCGCGCTGGTTCCGCACCCGCGAAACCCGAACCATCACCCGGCGAAGCAGATCGAGCTGCTGGCCCGGATCATCCGGCACCAAGGCTGGCGCAATCCCATCGTTGTCTCCGCGCGTAGCGGCTTCGTGGTCGCCGGCCACGGGCGGCTCGCCGCGGCGCTCCAGCTTGGCGCGGCCGAAGTGCCGGTCGACGTGCAGGACTTCGCCACCGAGGCGGACGAATGGGCGCACCTCGTCGCTGACAACCGCATCGCCGAACTGGCGGACCTGAACCAGGTTGGGCTCGAGGACTTGCTGCGCGACCTCGGCGAGGTGGAAGACTTCGATCTCACCCTGACCGGCTTCGACGACGAGGCGCTCGCCGAGTTGCTCGATGGGGAGGAGCCGACTGGCGAGGCCGATGAGGCCGCGCCCAAAGGGCGAGGGCTGGTGGGAGACTTCGGGGCGGCGCCATTCTCCGTCTTTGATGCCCGGAGCGGCCCTTGGCAGGAGCGGAAGCGGGCGTGGGTGGAATCCGGCATCGCCAGCCATGCAGGGCGGGCCGACGAGCTGGCATTCGCAACGTCCTCGCAACCTCAGGAGGTGTATGAGCGGAAAGCCGAGGTGGAAGCTGCCTCAGGGCGAAAGCTGAGCTGGAAGGAATTCGCCGAGCGCTTTCCCGAGGCGATGCAGCAGAAGGGGACGAGCATCTTCGATCCCGTGTTGGCGGAGCTGGCACTGCGTTGGTGGTGTCCGGCCGGCGGAAGAGTGCTCGATCCTTTCGCCGGCGGTAGCGTCCGCGGTCTGGTCGCGGCCAAGCTGGGGATGCACTACACCGGGATCGACCTGCGGCCGGAACAGGTGCAGGCGAACGAACAGCAGGCGGCCAGCTTCGGGCCGGTGCCCGGGGCGGCGCGCTGGATCAACGGGGACAGCCGGGAGCTACCCGGCCTGATCGGAGAGGCGGAGCCGTTCGACTTCATCCTGAGCTGCCCTCCATACTTCGACCTGGAGGTTTACAGCGACCGGCCGGAGGACCTGAGCGCCGCCGGCAACTACACGGATTTCCTCGAAGCGTACCGCGAGATCATCGGGCATGCATGCGCCCGGCTCGCTCCGAACGCCTTCGCCTGCTGGGTGATCGGCGATGTGCGGGACGCCCGAGGGTGGTTCCACGGTATCACCGGTGACACCGTGCGCGCTTTCGAGGATGCCGGGATGCGGCTCTACAACGACGCGATTCTGCTGACGCCGGCAGGCTCGCTGCCGATGCGGGCGCGTGGTCAGTTCGAGAAGTCGCGGAAACTCGGGAAGACGCACCAGTATGTGCTGATCTTCGGAAAAGGAGATCCTGCCAAGGTGGCGGCGCGGTGTTCGTTGGCGGTGCTGCCGCCGGAAGGAGGGGAGTGACCATGGCCACGAGGGGAAGGCCGGCCAAGGAGCTGGATCTGGCCGAGGTGGAGAAGCTCGGCATGCTGGGAGCCACGGCGACCGAAATGGCGTCGTGGTTCGGCTGCGGGCTGCGCACGATCGAACGCCGGATGGGCAAGGAGGACGGCGAATTTCGGCGGGCCTATGAAAAGGGCTTCGGCCGGCTAAAAATTTCCCTTCGCCGCCAGCAGATTGAGGCAGCGAAGGGAGGAAACGTGACGATGCTGATTTGGCTCGGAAAGCAGCTCCTCGATCAGTCCGACAAGCGCGAGGTGAAGGAAGATTCGACCGTCACGGAGAAGACGGCTCGCCTGGCTCTGACGCCGGAGGATGAGGCGTTTTTGAAGCGGAAAAGCCAAGTGTCGGCTGTCATAGAAATGTGATTGGATGCGCCAATAATTGTAGTGAGTGAATGCTCAAGCGTTCAGCAGGGTCTGCCGAATATTTTGTCCTTTATGACTCTATTTTTTTGGCATGGGAAACCATTGGATGTTTACTGGTGCTCCCAATCGAGCGTTGGTCATGTATCCTGCTGTCCGATTGATCTCTTTGGTAGTGTTCGGTTCAATGGATCCCGCTTGGTTCACGTTGATGGTTTTGGTCTCGCCGTAAGAATCGTAAATTACCTGATACGTGATTTGGAAATTGTAGGGAATGTTTTCTTTGTTTGATGCGGTTACAATCACGGCACTGCCTAGAACCTGGACTTGATGTGTGGGTTCGGAATGTGCGGATCCAGCCAGTGCCAGCGCGATAGAGGAGGAGAGTAATAGTGTTTTCATGAGTGAATGGGTTTGAATTTATTAGTATGAGCCGCGTCCATTACAGCCTCGGCAGTTTCCTGATCCATTGCATGCGCCGCATGGTGCCCCATCTTTAGAGCCGGATCCGCCACAATTGTGGCATTTTCCGGTCCCGTTGCAACTGTTGCAAATTGCGGCTGTGTCGTGATCATGAATGGATAATGGGGCTGCGTTGATGATGAGTGTTCCGCAAGCAATAGTTGCTGATATCGATTTGAGTAGTGCTTTCATGGCGTTGTTTAGTATTTCACATTTAGTTAGATGTGTTCAACTTTAAAATGAGCGCGTGATTGTTGATTGTTTGTTTTTATTTAGTTTTCAAATAGGGGACCACAGCTATCCCTCGCCAGTGCCTCGCGCGCGCGAAACATCGGAGGGATGAAACGTCCCCCGTCCGGCGACAACTACCCGAAGCCAGAGAAGCCTGCCAAAAATCGGGCACGAAAGGCCGCGGCGAGTCGAGGAACCAAGGGCAAGGGGGAGGGGAAGAAAGCAGGAGGTCGGCCCGGAAGCTCTAGGAAGGGCAAGGGAACGCCAGGACGGCCGAGCAAGCGCACGCCTGAGGTTGAGCGCCGCATCATCGAAGGGCTGTCGAAGGGCACGCCGCTGACGATCCTGTGCGAACCCGACGACATGCCGAGCGACGACTCGGTGAGGAATTGGATGGATTCCGACCCGGCGTTTTCTCGTGCCATCGCGCGCGCAAGGGAGGCCGGATTCGACCGGATCGCCCTCGAAGCGCTGGAGATCGCCGACAACGTCGGGAACGAGCACCGCGACACCATCGAGACGAAGTTCGGCGAGGTGCCCAACAAGGAGTGGGTGCTCCGTTCTAAGCTGCGGGTCGAGACGCGGCTGAAGCTCCTGGCAAAGTGGGACCCGAAGCGCTACGGCGAGAAGCTCTCGCAGGAGATCAGCGGACCCGATGGCGGCCCGATCCAGACGGAGGGCGAATACCAGGTCACGCCCGAGGATGAGGAGGTGATCAAGCGCATCGCGGAGACCCGGGCGAAGCTCCAGCAGCCGCCGGCGGCAGAGGAGGGCGCGTGAGAACCCAGCGCACCATCCTGTCGCCCTCGGAGTTCGCCTACTTCCAGCTTGGACAGAAGAGCCTCTACGACTGGCAGATCGAGTGCCTGGAGGCCATCGGCCTGCAGGAGTTCGGCGGTCCGCCGGTGGCGGTGGCCGCGGCGAACGGCTCGGGGAAGACGGCGAAGGTCGTCGCCTCGGCCGTGCTGTGGTTCCTGAGCCGGTTCCCGCGCGGGCAGGTGGTCGTGACGTCGGGCTCGTTCCGCCAGGTGGAGAAGCAGCTCTGGCCGGCGCTGCGCGTCCATCAGCGCCGGTTCCCTGCGTGGAACTTCCTGATGACCGAGCTGAAGACGCCGGAGGGCGGGTTCGCGCTCGGCTTCTCGACCGACGATCCCGGCCGCGCCGAAGGCTGGCACCCGAAGATCGATCGCGCGACCGATCCAGTGTTCATCATCGTCGACGAGGCGAAGACGGTGCCGGATGCCGTGTTCGAGGCGTTCGACCGCTGCACGCGCGTCTTCCAGCTGTGGGTCTCCTCACCGGGCAAGCCATGGGGGCAGTTCTACGACGCCTTCCACGCCAACCGGAAGTTCTACTGGACCCGCAAGGTGGCGTCCATCGAGTGCCCGCACATCGACCCGGCGAAGCGCGCGCGCGACCTGGAGAAATACGGGCCGGATCACCCGGTTTACCGCTCGATGCACGACGCGGAGTTCACCGAGGATGCCGAGCGGCTCATTCTCGCACCGGATCGGCTCACGAAGGCGCTCGACGGCCAGCCGCAGCCCAACGAGAACGGGGAAGTGGTCGCGTTCTGCGACTTCGCCGCCGGGCGCGACGAGAACGTGCTGGCGATCCGCCGCGGCAACATGGCGAAGATCGCGAAGGCGTGGGTCGAGAAAAACACCATGCAGGCCGCGCGGGAGTTCGTGCACCTGTTCAAGGTGAACGGCCTGCACCCGGGGCAGGTGTGGGGCGATGCGGACGGCCTCGGCACCGTGATGATCGACGCCATTGAGGAGCTTGGGTTCCACATCATGCGCTTCCACGGCGGGCAGGCGGCGAGCGACCCGGACGAATACGCCAACCTGATCGGCGAGGTGTGGCACGTCGGTGCCCGCGAGATCGAGCGCGGCCGGATTCACCTCGGCCAGCTCGACCCCGAGACGTTCAAGCAGCTCACGACCCGCAAGAGCGAATGGAGCGAGAACGGCAAGCTGCGGGCGGAATCGAAGGACAAGATGCGCGACGAAGGCCGTCACTCGCCCGACCGTGGCGACGGGTTGCTGGGCTGCATCGTGTGTGGTTCCCGTCTCAGCGGGGCCGTGACCGCCCAGGCGGCGGAGGCGAGCAGCGTGATCGCTTCACCCTTCGCCACCGGGCATGTGGGAGGGTGGTGAATATCGGTCGTGGCGATCGATCCATGAATCCACGTGAAACAGGGCTCGCTTCCTGATTGCGCGCGACTCCCTGATTCCGCTCTTGGATTCCAGATCCATTGCTTCAAGCCATAGCTTCAGATCGCGAATGAGGTTTTTTGCCTCGTTGTGTGTGGCGCTCGGTTCGATTTGACCCATGAGGAATTGGCTCATGCCTTCCGTGGGTTTTGTAAACCACAAAGGGGACCACTCGCTTGCGTCGATCCGAAACGTGACGGGCGGCAGCGTGGCGGGGTGAAAGCGAAACTCCTGCATTACCTTTCCGCCACCGCCTATGGCGCTTCCTTCATCGCCGGCCTCAACTTGATCGGTGTGGCGACGTTTCTGCCCGCCCACATCGCCAAGCCGGTGATGCTGGTTCCTCCGCTGTTCGGCGTGCTTGGACACTCCGCTCTGGCCGTCGGCGACTACCTCGACGACGGGGTGAAGAACGATTCGTTCAAGTGCGCGCCGCTGGCATGCCTTGCTGCCCTGTGCCTCGCCGTGCTCGGGCTGACCTCCTGCGGCGTGGTCGAGACCAAGCCGGACGGAACCAAGATCGAGAAGAAGCCGGACAACACGACCATCGGCCTTGTCGTCGGCGTAGGCTTGAAGGTGCTGGAGTTGTTACACTCCGAACCGGCCGCGCCCGTTGTTCTGCCCACGAAGTGACCCAATTTGGACCCCATCCTTCACACCGATGAGGTCGCAGGTTCGAACCCTGCCCTTTGCAAACCACAACCGTCATGCAGACCGACACGATCAAATGGGGCGAGACCTACGACCTGGCCGTTCAGGCCAAGGATGCGGACGGGAACGCCCTCGATCTGACCGGCTGGCAGGCGGCGGTTCGCTTTGTCAGTGCCCGGGTGGGCGGCGGCGCCGTCGCTGAGCCGGAAATGACCATCGCGGGCGACACTGCGAGCTGCTCGATCGACACCGGCGCGGAGGTCTGGGCACCAGGCCCATACCGCTATGACGTCCGCTTCACCGACCCTGACGGCAACGACTACTGGAGCGAGCCCGTGAAGCTCATCCTGCAAAACCGCGACACCCCGGCATCGGCATGATTTCGACCATCGTCATCACCGCCACGCGGCAGCAGCAGATAGCCTCGGTCGTGATCAATCGCGGTCCTGCCGGGCCTGCTGGAATCGATGGCCAGGACGGTGCTCCTGGTGCTCCTGGTGCTCCTGGTGCTCCTGGTGCTCCTGGTGCTCCTGGTGCGGCAGGCGTCGTGCCCGCCACCGCCCGCATATTCGCCACCGTGGTATCCCCTCAAACGTCTGGCACCGGGGCCACGGCGGCGTCCACGGCCGGTTGCTTCAAGGTTGTCAGCGGCTCATCGGCAAGCGGTTACGCCTACCTTTTGATGGGCGGCAGCGGCATGAATCCGGACGGAGGCTCGTCCCAGGTGGACGCGAACACCAAGTATGACATCACTTTCTCCGCGTGGTGCTCGGTGCCGGCAGGTGGCCGTGCATTGTTCCGGGTCGGTGGTGCCGCGAACACCGCAGTCGCCTCGAATGCTTTTACCCAGACCGGATGGGGGATCGAGTTCGTGTTTGACAGCGGAAGCAGCTTCAAGGTCCGCCTCGTGGCCTTCGTGTCCGGCGTCTACTACACGTCCGGTTGGCTTGCCGTCGGCTACCTGTTTTACCTGTTCCACTACCGTCTGAGGAAGGACTCAAACGGCGTGAGCCTGTTTGTCTCAAACTTCAACTCCGCGTTCCCTGCCACCCCTCAGCTCACCCTTTCCGCAGTGCCGAGTGGCAGTGTGTCCAGCTATCCGAGCATTCAAGTGGCGAACGCTAGCAGCGGGCAGTCCGCCGCCACGCTCACCGTGGTGCAGGATGTGATCGTCCAACCGTTCTGACCGCATGCTTTACGTCATCAAGCACCCGGACCCGTTCACGCTGGCAAGTTGTTTTCCGGGTGAAGGCATACTGCCGCCCGGAGCGGAGGAAATGACTCAAGAGGCGTTCGAGTCGTGGCGGGACGCCGAGCTCGCGGCCGGGTGGGAGCCTGAGCCGATGCCAGCAGCCGTGGCGGTTGATACGATTTCCGCCGGTGTCACGAAGTTGACGATCATGCGCCGGCTCTCCGCGCTGGGCAAATGGACTACCTTCAAGGCGCTCCTCGCGAGCCTGCCGGAGGAAGTTCAGGACGCCTGGTCTCTCGCTCAGGAGATCCGACCGGACGATCCGCTGTTCCTCGCGAACGCCGCCGCGCTCAAGGCGCTGCTTGGTCTGAGCGACGACCAGTTCACGGCATTGCTCATGCCATGACCATCCTCGGTCACCTCCTGCATCTGATCCGATTTTTCACCACTCCCTCACGCCATGAACAACGATACACTGAAACTCCAGACCGAACTGAAGAAGGCAGGATATGACCCCGGCCCGTTGGACGGGATCATGGGGTCGAAGACTCGCCGGGCGATGGCCGCCCGTGATGCGGCGGAGAGGCATGGTGCTGGCGAATCGCTGTCAGCACGGATCGTTCGGGTGGCGCGCGAACAGCTCAAGGCGGGCGTGTTCGAGACATCGACGAACCGCGGGCCGGGCATCGACAAGCTCTGGAGCGCCACGACCTACCCGGATGGCGCGTTCGATCGCCAACCGTGGTGCGCCGCGTTCGTCTGCTGGTGCGTGCGCGAGGCGATCGGCGGGCAGCCGGTGCCGTTCCAGCGTCCGACCACGCCGGCGGCGTTCGGCTTTGACGAGTGGGCACGCAACAATGAAGGCAAGGGCGTGGAATACCGCGTCGAGAAGTCGACCGCGCGTGCCGGTGACATCGTGGTCTTCCAGTTCAAGACCGGCGGACACATCGGCATCGTCATCGGCCGCGACGATGACGGCAACCTGCTCACCATCGAGGGCAACACCAACGCCGCGGGCTCGCGCGAAGGCGGGGCGGTGCTGGCCAAGGTGCGCCCGCTTTCCTCCGTCCGCTCGATCCACCGCATCACCGCCTGAAATCCATGATCGAACTCCCTGTCGGCTGGCTACTCGGCATCATCGGCACTCTCGGCGGCGTGATCGCGACGCTGGCCCTCACGATCTGGCATTCGCTCAATTCGCGGCTGACGGCTCAGGACAAGATCATCGAGGGCCTGCGCGGCGACGTGGAGCGGATGAGCAAAGGCTGTGGCGCGGCGGGCTGCCACTGGAAACACCGGTGACAACCCGCCGGTGAGTTCAATGCTTGCACTTACCGCAGGTGCCGCCGGACTTGCAGTGCTTGCAGCTATGGCAGTTTTTGCAGGCGGTGCAGCCGTCGTCACCCGAACAGGTGGCGCCCATGGCGGAGGTGAGACCGAAGGCACCAAGGGCAGCGAGTAGGAGGATCTTTTTCATTGGGGGTGATCCCCATCTATCAGCCGCGGCCCTGGGTGACAAGATGGCTCGACATCATTTGCTTGCGGAAACGGAGCAGGGGAGTCGAAGATTCAAGAGAAGGATCTCGCCATGCCTAAGAAAAAAACTCGCTCGAACGGCACTTCGTTAAACTCGGTGCGCAATGAAATCAGGAAAAACACCGCCTATAAGGGAGCGCGGGCTTGGTTCAGCCTGCCCTTCATGATCTCCGGAACAATTTGCCTAGGCGCGGGTGGCTTCGTCCTGATCGGTGCACTCGCAAGCTCAAAGGGCGTAGATTCGGTGACAACGCTACCATCAATCGGAGCGATCGTGAGCGGCCTATTCCTGTTCGGTGTCGCCGCATTGGCATCGGCCATTTTTGACACGGCCGATGCCGCATTGTTCAAATACCAACGGGACAAAAACATCGACGCGCTCGCATCCTACCAGCAGGCGAAGGCTTCCCAGCCGTATTATGGCCAGTGAGCGTGCGCGTGAAATCCCCCGCCGGCCAAACGCTGGCTGAAGTGGGGTCGCGATGAATCGCGAGGACGGCACGCAGACGTTGCCGGGGCTCGAGTAGCCAGCGGGGCTGCCGTGTGCGTTTTGCTTCGCTTGTCGAGGAGAGGAGCTTACCACGGGGCGCGTGATCGTCCGTCTTTTCGCCCTGCTCTGGTTGATTCTCGCTCCGCTCGCCTTGGCCATCGGCGAGGCGGAGATTTTGGCACCCTTGGTGTGCCCGCAGAAGGTGGACGCGCTCGAACGCTCACGGGCGGCCAACCCGCGGCTGCGGAAGATCGTCTACTGGCTGGAGGCGGCCCGGCGGAGTGGTCAGGACGCGGCGGCCGTGATCGACCAGGCCCAGCGGAAGGCGGGCTACGCCGGCACCGCGCGGGCGGAGGTGGAAAAGGCGGCGCTGCTGCGCAACCTGACGATTCTGGAGCGGCTCGGCTGCCTGACGGACGAGGGGATGGCGAAGCTGCGGAAGGGCAATGCCCCGACAATCACCCGCGGTCCCTACTCCGGCGACCTCGTCGAGGTGGATCACATCATCCCGCGCGCCGTGGTGCCGGAGCTCGACTGCAAGCTCTACAACCTGGAGTTCATGCCCGCCCGAATGAACCGGGAGAAGTCCGCGAAGGTCGGCCAGCGGCAGATCGCGCTGGCGAGGCAGTGGGCGGCGCAGGGGCTGCTGTCGCGGGAAGGAGAGCGGGGAGTGAACAGGGACGGGGACCACTGAGCCACGACGACAGCCCGGCTTGCACCGTGCCACTGTGCGGCCATGCAGCTCGGGTGCAATAATGGCAGTTTCGCGCTTCCGCCGAAGCGGGAGTCCCATGAGGTGAAGACGGTTGAAGCGGCGGCCGCGCCGAACCCGTCTCGCTTCACCGACGGAATCGTCGTCACCAAGGCGCAGGACCGGCTGCTGGAGCTGATCGAACGCGAGCAGTTGCCGGGCGACGTCCGCCACACGCTGGCCGGGGCGCTTTCCGGTGACCTGCGGCGCCAGCAACTGCTCTTCCAGGCCATGGTCGACACTTGGCCTCGTTTGCAAAAGGCGCTGGCGGAGGTAAAGCGGGCCGTCCGGAAGGCTCCGTGGCAGGTGCAGGCGTGGCGCGAGCGGGGGCGAAAGCCGAAGCCGGCGGACGAGACGCTGGCGCGCGAGATCGAAGGGCCGATCTGGTCGATGAAGCCGGACGTCGCCAGACACGAGAAGGGATTCGAGGGCATGGTCGAAGAGCTGGCGATGGGCTACTACTTCGGCCACCACGTGCTCGAGGTGCGCTGGCTGCGCGATGCCCGCGGCTACCGGCCGCGCTCGGCGAAGGTCGTGCCACCGCGGTTTTACGGCTATCCCTACCTCGGGAACGAAGAGGACCGACTGATGTTCGACCAGAACGGCGGCACCGGAGCCGAGAACTACGTCGATTTCCCCGAACACCGGTTCCTGCTGGCGATCAACGGCGGGCATCCGGGCCATGCGGCCGTGGCGGCTCCGTTGCGGGCGCTGGCGATCTACTGGCTGGCGGCGGTCTACGGCCTCAAATGGCTGACGCAGTTCGCCCAGGTGTGCGGCGTGCCGTTCCGTTGGGCCGAATACGCCACCGGCGACGAGCTTTCCAAGAAGGCGGTGTGCGACATGCTGGCGAACATCGGCTCGGCGGGCTGGGGCGCGTTCCCGGCCGGGACCAAGATCAACTTCGTCGACGCCGGCAAGGGCGCGAACACCGTCGCGCAGAAGGTGCTGATCGACCTCGCCGACGAGCAGTGCGACATCTTCATCCTCGGCCAGACTCTGACCAGCTCGGCGGGCGACAAAGGAAGCCAGGCACTCGGCACGGTGCACGAAGGCGTGCGCCAGGACGTCATCGAGGGCGTGTGCGACTTCGTTGGCGAGATCCTGACGCACCAGCTGGTGCCGTCGATTTACTCGCTCAACTACGGCGAAAGCCGCGACGAACTGCCCGGCGTGTGGGCGGTTTGGCCCGAAAAGAAGGACCTCAACGCCGAGGCGGACCGATTCACGAAGCTCAAGGCCCTCAACATCCCGATCCGCAAGGAAGAGGGCTACGAGGCGCTGGGCATCCAAATCCCGGCCGAAGGCGACGAGCTGCTGTTCGAGCCATCGGCGGCCACGCCCGAAGAACAGCCGAAGCCGGGCGAACCTCCGGCCAAGGATGGCGGCAAGAAGCCGGTGGAAGCGGCGGATGCTGGCACGGAGATGGTCGATTTCCCGGAAGAGTTCGAGTCGCTCGGCATCCCCCGCAGCGAGATGCCGCAGATTCAGGGCTCCAACCGGGCGGCGATGGTTCAGTTCCTCCGCAAGCGCGGCGCGGACAGCTCGCTCGTGCAGCCCGTGGCTCGCGACCTCAAGCCTTCGCAATCGAACTACCACCGCGGCAAAGTCGATGCGATGCGCCAGGCCATCCGGGACGGCGACCTGAAAGGCGGTGCGATCCTCATTTCGGGCGATGGCTACGTGCTCGACGGGCACCATCGCTGGCTTGCCCAGCTTGAGGAAGACCCCCAATCCGCGGTTCCGGCCTACCGTGTCGAACTTCCGGCACCGCGCGCGCTGATGATGCTCCACCGGATGCCGAGCACGACCGTCGCGGCGTCGATCCGGGAGGATCTGGCGGGCGTCATCCCCAAGGAGAAGCCGCTGACCGTCGACAAGCTGTCCTCTGCCGTGCTGGAGGGGCTGACTGGCGTCTCGCGCGAGTGGCTGGCCCCGGTGCGGCCGTTTTTCGACCGACTGGCCGCGCTGGCCATGTCGAAGCAGGTCACCGACGAGGACTTTTTGGCGGCCCTTGAAAAAGCGCAGAAGGAACTGCCGGAAATCTTCGACCTGCTGGACACGCAGGCGCTGGAGGATGCGTTCACGAACGCGATCAGCAGCGCGGCGTTGGCGGGCAGCACCAGCCGTTACGAGTGATGATCTCGATCACCGTCAACCTGGACGACAAGGAAGCCAGCCGCGCGCTGGCCGAGGTCATTTCCGCTCTGACAGGCACGGAAGCGGCCGGGCTGAACGCCGTTGGCGGTCGCGCGGCGCAGCAGGCGGCGGCGAAATACCACCGCGAGTTCGACGCTTCGGGAGGCTGGCGCGGGAAGCGCTACCTGGGCGAGGCCGCCGGCGATGGCAGTCATTTCGGCTCCGACGTGGCGCGTGGCTGGAAGTTCGAGGCCTCGGATGCCGACGGCGCGACGATATCCAACGACGCCAGCTACTATGCCTTCAAAGTCTCCGGCGGCACCATCACGCCGAAGCGCGCGAAGGCGCTCACGATTCCGCTGATCCCGGAGGCCAAAGGGTTGCGAGCGTCGGTTTACCAGCAGAATACCGGCCGGAAGCTGTTCATTTCGAAGAGCCGGAACGCCCTTCTGGAGCGTCTCGACGAACTCACCACCGGCTCACGCGGCCGACGTGGGCAGGCTGGCGCGACCGCAATCAAAACGCACCCGGTGCGGGCGGTCTACGCGCTGGTGAAGAGCGTGACGCAACCGGCTTGGCCGGGTGCAATGCCACCGGAAGACGTACTCGCCGGTGCGTTCAGCGAAGCCTGGCGCGAGGCTCTGGCCGACCATCTGGAGGACCTGGAATGATCACCGAGCCCAAACCGTTCGACGAGGCGATCCGACATCTCCTCGACAAAGAGCAGCTGCCGGCCGAGTGGGACGCGGCGACGTGGCGCGAGCAGGAGGCGGATTTCCGCACGCAGGCGTTCTTCGTCTCGCGCGTCGAGAATGCCCGGTTCGTGGACCGCGCGCAGACGCTGCTGTTCGACTACCTGGCGAAGGTCCGGGAGCACGTCACCACGCCGGACGGCGAGCAGACGACCGCGCTTGCCGTCGCCGATCGCTCGCACTTCGTCGAGCGGATGCGCGAGTTCATGATCGCCGAGGGCATGGCGAAGCCGGACGAGTTCAAAGACGTCGACCAGAAGGACGTGGAGGACATCCGCAGCCTCGCCCGGCTGAATCTGATCTTCGACACCAACGTCCGCCAGGCCTACGGCTACGGCCAGTGGAAGCAGGGGATGGAACCTGCGGTGCTGCGCGCTTTCCCGGCCGCTCGCCTGATCCGCGATCGTGGCGTGACGACTCCCCGGCCGCGCCATCAAGCACACCTCGGCGACGTTCGGCTGAAAACCGACCTGTCATGGTGGGCGAGCTACCAAAATGCGAAGAGCATCGGCGGCTTCGAGGTTCCGTGGGGTCCGTATGGCTTCAACTCGGGGGTGACGCAGGAGGACGTCTCCCGGAAGGAAGCGAGGGCGCTCGGGCTGCCAGTTGACACCGCGGCGAAGGGGATGAAAGAAACACCCCCGATCACGGCTGGCACCAAGGCGAGCACGAAGAAGATGGACCCGGAGTTGAAAAAGAAGCTGATCCGCGAGCTTCGCAACGGTCCGAAACCGCTCAGCCCGGAGGAAGCCGCCCGCGAGGCCGCCGCGAATGCCCGGCGGATCGCTCTCACCCGGGGACTGGAAGAAGCGGAAAAGCGCGGCGAAACGGCCCGAGCGGACAAATACCGGAAGGCTCTGGCCGATCTTCCTCAGGCCGGGCTCGCCATCGTCGACGAGGGGGAATCGATCCGGCTGGGCGACGATCTCGGCGAGCGCCTGTCGAAGATCCTCAAGCGCGGCGATCTTGCCACTCCGGCGCAACAGCGCGCCATCGCTGAAAAGGTGTTCGAGATGGTGGACGGAAAGGCCGCGGAGCCGACGACTCGGGCCGAGCTGGGCAAAGGGGCGGATCGAGCCCGCCATCTGCTTGCGGACGATCCGACGCTTACGCCTGAGGAACGGAAGATCCTCGAATCTCCCCATGAAATCCTACTGGTGCATTCGCAGGAAGGGCGATTGATCAAAGCTAGGCTCGGCGACGAAAACTCAGTCACGATTCCCGATGGGGTGCCTGACGGAGCGATCCTTTCCCACAATCACCCGAGCGGACGCGGGCCGAGCGATGCCGATCTGAAATTCGCTCTGGCGCACCCAGGAATGACGCTTCGGATCGTCGCCGCCAACGAGACCGGAAAGCTGGAGATCTTCGTGCTCAGGGCAACTACCGCGCTTTCGCCGGACGAGATCAACGGCATCGCCACCGCCTACAAACTCCAGGCGGAGGAAGGCGGTGACACCCATGCCGGGAGGCGCACGGCATTGGCGTTGATCTCGGACATCTTTGGCGATAAGGTGGTTGTCGAAAGCAGAATCCTGCCATGAGGAAGAACGTAGTCCAAGGCGTGCGGCCTGAAGACGTCGCCGCGCTGAAAAAGTCACCGAAGGTGGCGGGATTCCTCGCGCTCATGAAGAAGGTCCAATCCGGCACCGTGACTCCGGCGGAGCGGGCCGAGTATGAGACTCAAACGAAGCGTGTTCGTGCGCTCAAGCCGAATGTCCTTGTCGACTGACAGGGGACCACTCCCGCGCGTGGATTGATCGCGACGGTGCCGGTTTCCTCGGGGAATGGCCCGCTTGATTTCCGCCCTTGGCAACCCGCTCTATGCGTCTGCGATTCCGGACGAGATCGTTTACATCCCGGAGGGGAAGCACCGCATCACCCCGAAGGTGGACGGCAAGGCTCAGACGATCTTCGTCAAGGTAACGCCGGAGAACGGCGCGACGGTCGCGGCCTCGCTCCAGTCCGACCTGGAAAAGCGGATGGCCGAAAACGTGCGGCCGATCATCGATTTCGACCACTCGAACACCGGCCCGGCCGCGGCGCTGCCAACGGCGTTCCGCTACGAGGTTGGGAAGGGGATCATGTGCGCGCTGGACTGGACGGATTCCGGCCGCCGTGCAGTGGAGGGCCGCGATTTCTCCTACTTCTCCCCGACCTTCCTGATTGGCGACGACGGTACGCCCGCCGGCCTGCCCGAGCGGGGACCACTCGGCGCGTTGGTCAACAATCCAGCGTTCCGGGAAATTCCCCGTATCGCGGCGGCCGATGCGTCTGCCGACATCGAACATCAAGACCCCACTCCCATGTCGAAACTCGTATTCGCCGCCCTCGGCATCGACCCGGCTCATTCCGACGCCGAAACCTCCGCCGTCCAGAAGATCGAGGCCAGCGCCGGCCGGATCAAGGAGCTGGAAGCCAGCATCGCCGACCTGACCAAGGAACGCGACAAGCTCAAGGCCGACTCCGAGAAGCAGAAGGCGGAAGCCGCCGACGCCCGCAAGGAGCGCGCCAAGACCCTCGTCGAAGCCGCCGTGGCTGACGGCCGCATCGCGCCGAAGGACGAGGACACCAAGACGTTCTACACCGGCCTGATCGAAGCGGGCAACGCCAACGCGGAGGCCCAGCTCTCGAAGCTGCCGAAGCAGCATCCGGGCATCGATAAGCCCCTCGTCAATGCCGGCCAGGGTGAGCCGGAGAAGAAGGAGGAAACCCCTAGCCCCTACGCCAGCGTGGAAGCCGCTTTCGCCGCCGAGATCGACGCGAAGTGAGACGACCCGAACACCCATCATCGTAACCCCACCCCATCACGACCATGTCCCGTCTCACCATGCTCGACGTCGCCAAGCGACGCACCAGTTCCAAGGAGGTCGGCCTCATCGAGGCCAACCTCGTCCATGCCCCCGAGGTCGCGCAGTTTCCGGCGCGCACCATCGAGGGCACTTCCTACAGCACCCTGCTGCGTGTCGGCCTGCCGTCCGTGCAGTTCACCGGCGTGAATGAAGGTGTGACGCCGTCGAAGTCCCGCTTCGAAACCAAGCTCGTCCAGACCTTCCCGATCCGCTCGGCGGTCGAGATCGACAAGGCGCTCATCAGCGCGGACAACCCGCAGTCCACCCTCATGACCGACGAGTCGATGGGCGTGGCGGAAGCGGCGATCCGCGCGATCGGCCGCCAGATCTACTACGGTCGCGGCACCGGCGGAGACGCCAAGGGTTTCCCCGGTCTCCAGGACTTCGTGGACAACACGATGGTCGTCAACGCCACCGGCACCACCGCCGGCACCGGCAGCTCGGTCTACTTCGTGAAGTTCGGCCTCAAGGACGTGCAGCTCATTTTCGGCAACGGCACCGTGCTGAAACTGCCGCCGTTCCGCGATGAAACGCTGACGGACGCCAACGGCGGCAAGTTCGACGGTCTGATCTCCCACCTGACCGGCTGGGCTGGAATCCAGTGCACCAACCCGAACTCGCTGGTTCGCATCTGCAACCTGACCGCCGATAACGGCAAGGGACTCACCGACGCGCTACTGGCCGATGCGTTGGCGAAGTTCCCATCCGGCGTCGTGCCGGACGCGATCTTCATGACCCGTCGCTCGCGCAAGCAGCTCCAGGCCGCTCGCGCCGCGCTTGTCGCCCTCCAGGGCAACGGCAAGAACGGCACCCTCGGTGGCGGCTCGTCCTACGTGCCGACCCCGACCGACTTCGAGGGCATCCCGATTGTCGCCACCGACTCGCTGCTCGACACCGAAGCGATCGTCGCCTGAACCCCTGACCCACGAAAGGAACTCACCCCATGAGCTACGAATACTCTCGCAACATCCGCGACTCGCAGAAGGAAGTTGCCGTCGCGCTCGCCCAGGCCGGTGCCAACACCGGCGCGATCGACCTGGAACAGGCCATCGGTGGCAACATCGAAGGCATCGTCGGCCAGATCGACATCCCGGCCGTCGCCGGTATCTCCGACACCAAGGTGCTCACGTTCGCCCTGCAGGACAGCGCGGACGGCAGCAACTGGGCCGCCGTCGACCCCGCCGTCTCGACCACCGTCACCGGCGCGGGCGGCACCGGCACCCCCGCGAAGGACTGCCGCTTCCGCTTCCCGCCCGGCACCCGCCGCTACGTGCGCATCGCTCAGACGGCGAGTGCCACTTCCGGCACGTTCACCGGCTCGGTGTCGTTCCGACTGCTCTTCTGATCTCCCGGTTGTTTGGTTGCTTGTTGGTCCATACGAAGCCCCGTCCGCCTTGCCAGCGGGCGGGGCTTTTTCGTTTTACCCTCGGAGCTCCCCGATTTTGAGGGAGCTTCACGGGGACCACTCCGCATGATGGAGTGACGGGCGGGGCGGGGGAATCCTTGCCCCATGCCCTGGGTTGAGTTCACCGAAGACCACGTCCGCAGCCTCTGCGCCGCGCGCGAGCTGGAGGTTTACGAGGAGACCGCCGCCGCCGAATCCGAAGAGGGCGAGGCTACCAGCGTCACGCCTCGACTCCCTCAGATTGTGGAGATGGTGACGGCGCGCATCCGCGGCGCGATCCGCAGCAACCCGAAGGTGACCGCCATGGGCGCGTCCGGGACGATTCCGGACTTCGCCGTCTATCACTCCGCCGTGCTCGCGCGCAACGCGCTGCTCGGCATGAACCCGGTGGTCGAGGGAATGACCGACCCGCGACGCGACGAGCAACGCGCCGCGGAGAAGTTCGTGGAATCCCTCGCCACGATGAGCCCGTCGGCCTTCGCCGACGATCCGCCGGTGTCCGTATCTTCCGGCACCGCCAGCTACGGCGGCAACCCCATCCTCGATTTCTGACCATGAGCCGTCCGAAGACCATCGGCCTCGCCATCGTTGATCGCCTGGAGGAAATCCCCGAGCTGGCCGGAAAGGTCATCTACTTCCGCCGCGCCGACATCGAGAGCGAGTTTCTCAAGCGCATGAACAAGACAGCCGGCAAGGCCGTGCTCGTGCGGCTGGTCGACGCGCCGAACCTCACACCGGAGAAGCAGACCGTGCGCTACGGCGGCAACTACGCCGTCGCCTTGTTCACGGCGCCGACTCTCACGGCGAAGGACGCGAAGGACGCCGACGAGCTGATGCAGCTCATCGCCGACAAGCTCCACGGCTGGTGGCCGGCCAACGTCCCGTCCAACGGCCTCATGCGCTGCTCCTGCGGCACCATATCTTTCCCGGACGACCCGCAATACGACGTTGCGGTGTTGCCCGTTGAAGCCCCCGCCACCTCCAAGAAATAATAACCACCATGGCCAAAGACACCGCCACCCCCGAAGCCGCCGCTGCGGCCGAACCCATCCTCTTCAACTGCACGGTGCTCGTCACCGGCACGACCTACGGCCTGGCCGAGCTCGCCGCCGGCGCGAAGGTCCGCCTGCCGGAGGCCGACGCCAAGGCGTTGGAGTCGCTCGGCAAGGTCCGCATCGATGGCGTCTGAGTTTCATCCTTCCACCCCTGACCCCACACTCCCATGGCCTACGCATTCGGTTCCCTCAAAGAGCGCCTTGTCGGCGCCACCCTGCATTTCATTCCGGACGGCGCCGTCGTTTCGACCGTCACCATGTCCGCCAGCGCCGCACCGGCGGATGCCGCCTTCACGGCTGACTACCGCCTCGGACACGTCAGCAACGCGAAATACAACCCGAAGACCAAGGATCGCACCCGCGAGTGGGCGCTCGACACCGGCGGCTACAAGGAGCGAACCCAGAAGGTCGTCGTCGAAGACGCCTACGAGGTCACCGTGAAGGATTTCGCCACCAAGCTGTTCGACCAGCTCGCCTTCGGCCTCGATACCGCGCCGGTGGACAACACCGCCCAGCAGGCGTTCAAGGCCGCCGACCGCTACAAGGACGGCTGGATTCGAATCGCGATGATCGAGGAGGACGGCACCGTTTCCGGCGTGCTGCGCATCCACGTGAGACTGGAACTCGCCACCGTGCCCGAGATCAAGAACGAGGACGGCTCGCCTGTGTGGCGAATCGTCCACCTTGCCGACGGCGGCGCGCTCGACCTCTACACGCCGTATCCGACTCCGGCCTAACCGACCCCCATGCGCGAATCCGCCTGGCGAATCACCTGGGACCCCGCGGGCGTGAGCCCGCGGGTGTTGCTCGACTACGGCGACCTGATGGACGACGAGATCGAGCGCACGCTCGCGCAGGTGGTGGACGTCGGGCGGTTCGACCAGGCGGTCAACGGCCGTCCCTACGGCCGAGGGAACCGCAAGCGCCGGATGACGCGCGCCAGAACGCGAGAGTTCGGCACCGCCGTGGAGGCGTGGCAGGCGATGCTCGCGGCCATGGCCAGCGATCCATGGGCGAGCAAGGCACTGCTTCGGGTGGAGACCCTAGGCGGCGGCTCGTCATTCTGCCGGGCGGCGCTGCTGTCCGTCCAGCGCACACCTCTGACACTGCCGTTTCCCGGCTACCAGGAGCGGCTGGCGCTGCGCATCAACGGCGGGCTCACCGCGACCGGTTCCGCGCTGACGGTGACCGGCGGCTGGTACAACCCGCCCGTCGTGGGAGGCGGAACGACGAGCGGCGGGATCACCGTCATCATCGGCGGCACCAGCACCGGGCTAACTCCGGGCGACGTGGTCAAAGTTACGGGCGTCGGTGGCGTGGCGGACGGCGATTACACCGTGACCGGCGTCAGCACGACCGGTAGTGGTAGCGGAGGAAGCACGAAGGTGGGCATCGACGCGGCGAGCCAGCGAACCCCGACCTACGAGGCCGGTGGCGTGACGGGCATCAGCCAAGACGGGAACGTGGACCTCGAATTCGCGGGATGCGCCTTGCATGTGGACGGCGTGACCGACGGGGCGACCTACACCTACAAAATCAACGGCGTCGGACCGGCCGCCATTACCCCGGATGTCTTCGGGCGAAAGGTCATCTCGCTCGGCACACGAGTGTCGCGGATCAGTTACCGTGATTGGGAGCACACCGCCCTCGATCCCTTGCCGATCGACGGCAACAAGCACTCGCCTGGACTCGGGCCTCCAGACTTCCTCGTCGAGGAGACCGGGCCGAGCGGTTGGACGGTCGAACTTTTCCGCAACGGCGTGCTGATCGACAGCCAGGTGGTGGTGCCGAGCTGGTCGACGAGCAAAAGCTGGGACACGGGCCATCCGGCGGCCGACCACGTGATTTCGGGCGGCGGGTCCGTGACGTTCACCCTCCATGGCCCCGGCACAGTCGGCAGCGACCGCCTCGACACCGGCATCGCCGAGCCGATCACCGGCGGCACCGTCCGAAAACTCACCTGACCCATGGCATTCCAGTCCCCAGCGCTGGTCGAATACGACCTCGACGGCACCACCTACACGGTCGCCGCGGTGGGCGATTGGCTCGACGCGCCGTCCTTCGACGCCGAGCAGGATCTGTTCGAGTCCGACGGCTACCTCGCGGCCGAGGGCTGGTTCATGCCGCTCGGCGGCGCGACGGGCACCGTGTCGTTCCTCGTCGAGCGCGACCACGCCAATCACCCGGACGCGCAGGCGGCGTTCCTTTCGCCCGAGCGGGTGGCCGGCGACGACCTGATGGGGGCCACCGGAACGCTGCGGATCACCGTCGGCGGAATGGCATGGGAATGGCAAAACGCCGTGCTGCAGGACGTGCGGCCCGCGCTGCCGTCCGGACCGGTCTCGACCGTGGCGACGGAATACCGTTTCGCAGTGCCGGCGGCTCCGGTGGAGGTATGAGGGACCACTCCGCGCAGTTCAATCCGATGGCAAAGCGAGGCACCCTCACGCTATGGATAATCATGCTTTGGCGAATCGGGTGCCTCCGGACTGCTTATACGTCGACACGACTGGTCCTGGCCTGCCGTTGGCCGATTACCTCGAAGGCTTGGGCGTGAGCATCACTCGGATCAGTCGGGCCGAGGCACGGGCACTACGCAAAGACCGATCTGATGGCCAATGTGGGAGCCCTCAATCTCCCACAAACGATGGACGACGTCCTTGATCCTCCACCAGTGGCCTGGTTGTAGATCGGGCGTTCCGGTCAGGATGGTGTGAGGATCGATTGAATCGCCGACGTGGAAAGCCATGAAGGGAGACAGCGCCTCGTGGTAGAGGCAGGGGTCGTTCGCGAACGACCTCTCGTAGATCTCAAGATGGTAGCGAACAGGGAGAGCGGTTTGATCTTCTGCCATGGTCCGTGTTTTTGCCATTTTCCGCTGATCGGTCAAGGAGCGGGGGACCACTCCGCCGCGTGGGCGGGGGAAACATGGAGGGCGAAGCTGCCCGCATGGCTGACAAAGACGTCAAGATCCGGATCAACACCGAGGCGAACACCAAAGGAGCAAAGGAGGCGGAGCAGTCGCTGGAAAAGGTCGGCACCGCGGCGCAGGAAGTCGCCAACGAGGTCGGGAAAATCGACCAGTCCAGCGTCAAGATCATCGACGCCGCGGTCGTCGAAGACCAAGCCGAGAAGCTTCACAACTTGGCCGAGGCCGAGAGGGAGCTCGCCGAAGCCCGGAAACTGCGCACGGAGGGCACCACCTCGGGGTTGGCCACCGACATCCTCGGCCCGGATTTCGAAGAACAGACCGCCAAGGCGAAACAGTCGATCGTCTCGCTGGAAGAAGAAGTGAAGCGGCTGCGGCAGGAGCTGCGCAACGCGACAATCGGCTCGAAAGAATTCGAGGATCTGAACGGCCAGCTCAGGTCGACCGAGAAGCAACTGAAGGCGGTCACCGGAGCTAGCCGTCAGGCGGACACCGGCCAGGTGAATCTGGCAAAGTCGACGAACACCGCGGCGGGCAGCTTCAAGGAGATCGGCCGCCACGTTCAGAACACGTCCTATCAGGTCCAGGACTTTGTGGTGCAGGTGCAGGGCGGCACTGATGCCGCGCGCGCGTTCGCCCAGCAGGCTCCGCAGCTGTTCACCGGCTTCGGCCCGGGCGGCGCGGTGCTTGGCCTCCTGCTCGCGTTCGCGCCGGCCATCGCCAGCATGTTCGGAAAGGTCCGGGACGAGCTCCGGGAAACGGCCAAGGCCGAGGAGGAACACAAGGCGGAGGTCGAGGATCTGGCCAAGGCCTACGACTTCCTGGCCAAGAGCTTCGACGTGCTGGTGAACAACAGCGCGAAGCGGGTCGCCAACCTCGAAAAGGAGCAGCAGCTCGCCGAGCGGGCGGAAAAGGCCGAGACCGAGCGCGCAAAGCGCCAGGCGCAGAATGACTGGGGAAAGGAAATCGCCGAGGAGCGGATCCGGCTGGCCACCGTGGAAGCCCAGCTTTCGACCTCCAGCGGCGAAGCTGCCGTGCGGCTGGCCAAGGAGCGGGAGGAAATCCTGAAGCGGATCGCCGCCAAGGAGAAGGAGATCGCCGAGACTTTGCGCAAGAAGGACGAGGAGTCCGCCGAGAAGCGCGTGACCGACGCTCAGAAGGTGGTCGACCTGGCGAAGGACGACTCGAAATACGGCGATCAGAACTTCGTGGACGCCGCCAAGGCGATGCACGCGAATGCCGAGACCATCCAGGCCGAGATCAAGAAGCGCGAGGATCTGGTAGCGGCCTACGACGCGGAAATCGAGGCAAGGAAACAGGCGATTCGGGATTTGTCTGGTAATTTCAAAGGTGGGATCGTCGAGCAGGGGATCGAGGAGAATCGACTCAAGAAGGAGATCGAAGACCTGGAGAAGACGCGGCAAGAGGCGAACAAGCCGAGCCAAGCCCAAACGACGGCAGAAGCGAACACCAAGCAGTTGAAGGAGACCTTCAACAGCGCCGGCGACGCGGCGCTGAAGCTGGCGGACCAGCTCAAAGAGGCATTGGACAAGTTGCAGCAGGCGACCATCGACCGTGACCAGCTGAAGCAGAACAACGTCCAGGCCCGCGGGAAGGAGATCGACGATCAGGAGGTGGAGGCAAAGCGGAAGTTGGAGAGCGGCACGCAGAAGGCCGCGGACGACCTGTCGCAGAAAGTGGAGGGGATGATCGAGCAAATCACCGCCGCGATTCCGGACGCCAAGAGCAACCCGGCCGTGCAGGCGCTTGTCGAACGTCTGCGCCAGATCGAGCAGGGCGGCACGCAGGAGGGGGAACTGAACGAAGCCGAGGGGCTGATCCAGCAGCTCGCCGGGCAGGTGCAGGGAGCACAAGACGAGAGACGGGCATTTTTAACCCAAGTCGGAACCACTTTTCAGGGTGTCCGTTCGCTGTTTTCCGAGCTCTTGACCACCTACCAACAGCAATGGTCGGTCATTGACGAGATGCGGCGGGATCTGAACAACGTGAAACAGCAGCAGGGAAACCTGAATCACTGATCGTCGATCAGGGAAGGGCCTCCAGCTTTCTCAGTTCCGTGTTCACATCGTGAATGCGGTAGTCATATCGTTGACCGCGCTCGAACGCATCGTCCATCTCGGCTTGGGTCAGCCATTTGCCGTATTCAGAGAAAAGCTGGTCGCGTTTGGCAGAAGCGGAAAGATGAGCGTCTCGGAAATAACCACCGTTGCCGTAAAGACTTCCGCTCTTAGCGTCGGCCTCCGTCCGAGCGCACTCGAGCCCTGACATGTAAATCTGAACTCGGCCGCTGGATCGATAGGTTCGTCGCTTCTCGGAGTCGCACGACGGCAAGGCTGTGGCGAGGGCGAGCGAGAGGAGGAGAAGTCGTTTCATGATGGTCATTCGACGATGATGGGTTCGGGTTCGCCTGGCGCGGCGGGGAGGGGCTGCGCGGGTGGGGGTTTCGTGGCGGTCTCGGGTGGCGGAGCGTTTTCCGTTGGAGCCGGCAGCATGGAGGCGACCAGACGCTTGAACTCCTCTACCGAGGATGCTTTACCCTCGGCGATCCGAACCAACCTGATTTTCTGGTCGATCTCGGCGTTGTCGGCGACCCAGTAGGGCGAGTCGCGATTCAGCTTCGCTCTGCCGGACTCGATTTCCGCCACGAGCTGGCTCGCGCAGCCGGCGACCGAGGCACCCGGGGCCTGCCGGGAGGAGGGGTCTACCGCGGGCAAGCCGTAGGTCATCCGCCGGTGCTGTTCCTGCAGCATCGCCTCGTTCTCAACGAACCAGGTTTCCCACTTCCCGAGGGTGTAGACATGGACGCGGTGCGTTCCGGGCCGGTTGACCTGAAGCTCGCCGTCCAGCGGTCCGTTGGTGACCCTGGCGATGATTTTTCCGCTCTCGTCGTAAACGTGGATGCCGACGGAGCCGACCGGAAATTTCACGGTGGGATCGGCTTTGCCGTAGAGATTGTAGGTCTTCGATGCGTGCCAATGGAGCACGTAGGGCACGCGGGCGACGTACGGTTGGGTGGTCTTCTCATACCCTTCGCCGTTCTCGATGGAGTGGGTGCCCTGTGGCTCGAATATTTGTCCGTGCGCCAAGCGGGTAAGTGCGATCACGCTGGCGAGATAGATCATGGCGCCGGGGGACTTCATGCAGCCCCCTGATAGCCCGACCATCGCAGCGAATCAAGCCTGCCAGGGCACGCGGGCGAGGGCAGTGTCCAAGGAACGCCGCGCACCCACCCGCGTGCTGGTTTGGCCGCTCGAGGGATCTCACCGACGCACACCCGAGCGCGGTTCAATCCCGTCGCCGCGCCGGGCGTGTTCATGACGGGGTGAGAGTTAGATGAGAAAATGGACGGTTCAAGATGTAATAGGTCACCTTTTCGGACATAGGGACCACTCCGCCCCGTCGCGCCGCCCCGCCGCCGCCGGGATGATGCGGGCGAATGGCGATTGTCTGGACGATCAAGGGCGAGGCGGGGAAGGCCGTCGACGCCTCGACGCACACCCTGCCTGAGCTCCAGGCCGAGGGCGCGGTGGTCGAGTTCCGGTCGTTGGACTCCGACCGGCTGACGTGGAGCGTCTGGCTCGGCCGCTACGGCGAGGTGGCCGGTCTGGTGCCGGACAACGGCCAGAAGATCACGCTCTACCGGAACGGCGCGCGGTTCTTCACCGGCAACGTGGTCAATCCGAAGATCGTGGCCGAGGGCGGCAGGGTCACCGCGCAGATCACCGTCGAGGGGCCGTGGTGGTGGCTCAAAAACATGATGATTTCCAACGTGCTGGCCGACCAGGCCGGCACGACGAAGGAGCGGGCGGCCTACGTTTTCGCGACCGGCGGGGTGAAAAACCACCTGCAGGGGCTCGCGGCCCGGGCCATCGACGCCGGCGCGCCGATCAGCGCCGGCAGCATCGCCGACACGTTCAACATCCCGAGGCTTTCGCTGCGCGATATGAGCTACGCCGAAGCGTTTTGCGAGCTGATGCGCTGGGTGGCCGACGGCACGCTGTATTTCGACTACTCGGGCAGCGATGCCACGCCGCCGGCCTTGTGCATGCAGCGCCGTGGTGCGGCGGCGACGGTGACCATCACGCCGTCGCTGGGATGCTTCCCCCGGATTGAGATCACGCCGCGGCTCGATCTCAAGCTGAGCCAGGTGAAGGTGGCCTCCGCCGAGCGCGCGACGGTGGACAACCGGCGGGTGACGCAGTGGGCGCTCCAGACGGCCGGCACGGCCGACACCACGCGGCCGTCGGTCCAGCTTGTGACGACCTCCGGCCCGGAAGTGGATACCTACCTGCCTCAGGATTTCACCGACGCTGTGGTGGTACGGAGCGCGGAGATCGGTGCGGCGCAGATCATACTCAACAAGGAGGATCGGCTGCGGCTCACGGGCGGCATAGGGCTTTCGTTGGGGCCGTATGACGATGGCCTTTTCGCGACTCAGGATTTCCCGACGACGATCACCGACGCGGACGGAAACTCGCTGCCGGCGGGCTACAACTACTACCTCACCGCGGGAGAAACTAAGGACTGGTGGGCAAAGGACGGCATCGGGTGGATCAACGCCCGCGTGACGGCGATGATCCACACTGCGATCGACGCCGAGCTGCCGCTGCCGAGCCCCTACACGGTGACGCCTCCTTCCTGGTACCAGGCGATCGGTGGGTCGATGCAGGGAGGTTATATCGTGCCCGATCCGGCCCGCATGCGCTGGGTGTTTTACACGACGGTGAGTGTACCGTTCATCGCGGTCAAAAACGACTGGTCGACCGACACGACGCTTATCCGCCAGGAGGACTACGCATTTGTCAATCCGCCGGCCGACCTCGCGGCGAACCTGCTGGCGAGCCAGAACTGGCTGCCGCACGAGGGCGCCATCTCCCAGGCGATCGACCCGGGCGACATCCCGGCCGGGCATCACCTCGGCAAGCGGGTGGACGTGATGGAGCTGCTTCCGGTTCACGAGTCCATGGGCGCGCTCATTGTCGGCCAGGCGATCACGCTGCGATCCGGGCAGGTCTCCTACACGCTCGGCGCGCCCGCCCGCCACGCCTACCGCGACCTGGTCAACCGTTTCCGTCAGTCCGGCGCGGACAACATTGTTTACCTGAACGAGACGAACCCGGTGTCGCCGCCGAGCGGGCCGGGCACGCCCTCCAGCCACTGGACGCTGACGGAAGGCGGCGAGGTCGAGGTCGGCGAGGACGGCAGCACGGCCGTGGACGAAGACGACACCTGATTTTTTTATCATGAAGACGAAACTCATCCTGTTGAGCGGCCTTTTGGCCGCCTCCCTCTTGCCAGCCGCCGCCGTCCAAAAGGTCAGCGATCGCGTGGCGCTCACCTCGGGCAACCTCGCACCGGCGACGGACATCCTGCCGATTGTGGACGTTTCCGCCGGTACTTCCGGCTCCAAGAAGATCGTGGTGAACGACCTTTTCGCCGGCTGGGGTGCGGTGAGCCTGACGGGCACGCAGACGCTGACCAACAAGACGCTGGGCAGCGGCACGACGCTGACGGCCGGCCCTACCATGACCCTCGGCGGCGACGGCACGGGCGATCTATACTACCGGGCAAACGGCGGCGCGCTGACCCGCCTTGGAATTGGCTCGACCGGGCAGGTGCTGACCGTTTCCGGAGGCCTGCCATCCTGGTCAACCGGCGGCGGTGGGCTCACCAACTGGACGGACGCGGTCTCGACCTCCTCGCCCAACGCGACGGTGCCCGTGGTCTCGCTCACCGCGACCAATGCGGCGACCAACGTGGACGCGACGATCCGCCCGAAGGGGACCGGGGCGCTCCTGGCTCAGGTGCCGGACGGCACGTCGACTGGGGGTGACAAGCGCGGCACAAACGCGGTAGATTTCCAAACCTCGCGGGCATCGTCGTCCGCGGTCGCGAGCGGTATCCGCTCAGTAATTGGCGGCGGCTATAACAACACCGCGAGCGGCGACGGCTCCAGCGTTCTGGGCGGTTACAGCAACATCGCCAGTGGGGCCTACTCCACCGCGAACGGTTACCAAAACACGGCGAGCGGGCAATCTAGCTGGGCGCCTGGCGGCGAAGAAGCGACGAGCCGTGGCATCCGCGGGGTTGGCGTGTGGGCGTCGGGCAAATTCTCGACGAAAGGCGACGCGCAGCATGGGCAATATCTGGCCCGCGCCGCGACTACGGATGCCACCCAAACGGAGGCGACGCTCGACGGAGCGAGCGGCAGCAGCACGAACAGGATCATCCTGCCGAACAGTCATGCCTTCACGTTCCGCGGCCGCCTGATCGCGCGGAGCTCGACCGGTGACGTCGCTGTCTGGACGATCGACGGAGTGGTCAAGCGCGGCTCCGGCGCGGGCACCGTGGCGCTGGTCGGCACGCCGACGGCAACCCAGACCTTCGCGGACGCCGGCGCGACCGGCTGGACGATCACCATCGACGCTGACACCACGAACGGCAGCCTTCGGATCCGGGTGACCGGCGCGGCCAGCACGACGATTCACTGGGTGGCCGACCTGGAAACCGTTGAAGTGAGCTGAAAAAGTTCCGCGAATGTTCCGCAAGAATCTGAATTTTGGGGAAATGCCTGGAAAGCGCGAGTGGAGGAAACCAAGCAACCAAGCGAAATTCGCACCCTAGCAATTCCCTTAAAGCGCACACTTACAGGATTCGAATCCCACCCCCTCCGCCATTGGATTCCGCCGCTCTCCGCGTGCGGCATGGCCTTCGCGCTTTTCACACACCACTGACGGAGGGGGTGGGTGAGAACTTCTGGAGCGTAGCGGAAGCGTTCGAACGCGGCGGGAGCGTTAGCGACCGTTCTTCTCCGGCGAAGCCGAAACTGGCGTGGACCGAAGGTCAATCCCACCCCCTCCGCCATCGGATTCCGCCGCTCTCCACGTGCGGCATGGCCTTCGCGCTTTTCACACGCCACTGACGGAGGGGGTGGGTGAGAACTTCTGGAGCGTAGCGGAGGCGTTCGAACGCGGCGGGAGCGCCAGCGACCGTTCTTCTCGGGCGAAGCCGAAACTGGCGTGGACCGAAGGTCAATCCCACCCCCTCCGCCATCTGCCGCTTGTTTTCGACGACTTGAGCGCCATGAGGCGACGCATGCGAGGATTTCACCGGAGCGCCACCTCTGTTTTCCGGATGGGAGGGATGGATGTTGGATCGGCGGTGACGGATCAGATGTAAAAGTGGCCGAAAGCTCCGCTTTTGGAAGGTGGCGCGCTCTCGCCGAGAGCGCTTCGTGAGCCAGCCAAGCCACAGAGTTCCTCAAGCTGCCCGAAGTCTTCGATTCCCCGCGAAAACTCTCCAGCTAGCCCGGCTTCGAAGCGGCCTCGGCGAGGCCGCGCCACCTTCACGAGATTGCCTCCACCCCCGTCCTCTGCTTGGGTTCCTGACCATGGAACTTTCTCCCGATCGCATTCTCCAGACCGGTCTGGCCTTCTGGGCTTCGAAAACCTTGCTGAGCGCGGTGGAGATCGGGCTATTCACCGAGCTCGCCAAGCAGCCGGGCGATCTGGAGTCGCTGCGCGACCGCCTCGGCTTGCACCCGCGGTCGGCGCGCGACTTCCTCGACGCCTTGGTCGCCCTCGGGTTTCTGGAGCGCGTCGACGGCGTCTACCGGAACACGGCGGAAACCGGCCTGTTCCTCGACAAGGCCAAGCCGTCTTACATTGGCGGCATTCTCGAAATGGCGAACAGCCGGCTCTATCCGTATTGGGGCGATCTCACCACGGCGCTGTGGAGCGGTGAACCGCAGAACGAGTCGAAGGGCGGACTCGATCCGTTCGCCGCGCTTTATGCCGATCCGCTCAAGCTCCGGGAGTTCCTGCGCGCGATGTCCGGCGTGAGTCGCGGGGCGAACCTAGCCATCGCGGCGAAGTTCCCGTGGGAGCGCTACCATTCCTGCGCCGACATCGGCACCGCGCAGGGTGACCTCGTTTCACAGATCGCCTTGGCGCACCCGCATCTGCGCGGCACCGGTTTCGACCTGCCGGCGACCCGGCCGGTGTTCGAGGACTACGTCGCCGGCCTCGGGCTGGCGGATCGCGTCGCCTTCCACGGCGGCGACTTCTTCCAGGACGAACTGCCAGCCGCCGACGTCCTGCTGTTCGGCCACATTCTCCACGACTGGGATCTGGAGACGAAGCGGATGCTGCTCCGCAAGGCCTACGCCGCCTTGCCCGCAGGCGGCGCGGTGATCGTTTACGACGCGATCATCGACGACGCGCGGAAGGAAAACGCGTTCGGCCTGCTGATGAGCCTCAACATGCTGATCGAGACGCCCGGCGGCTTCGACTACACCGGCGCCGATTGCATCGGGTGGATGCAAGAGGCGGGCTTCCGTGATTGCCGCGTCGAGCACCTCGTCGGCCCGGACTCGATGGTGGTGGGAATTAAGTGAATCCCCCTCGGGCGTTGTTCACCCATTTCGGAACGGATCTTGCTCAAATAAAGATATGGCTGATTCACCCATTCCTTGGAACGTCCTTTCCTCCAACCTTGGCGTTGGGGTCCTCACGCCGGGCTGGAATCTCGATGCCACCGGGCACGACGCGGGCAATCCGCGCACCTTCTCGGTGCCGGTGGTGTTTGACTCGGCATTCTCCTCGGTCCCGGTCGTGCATCTGGGCATGACGGGACTGGATGCCGACCAGCGCGACAGCGCCCGCGTCACGCTGAAGGCGGAGAACATCACGCCCACCGGCTTCGAAACCGTGATCTCCACCTGGGCCGGCTCCCGTGTTTTCGCCGTGGAATTCAACTGGCTGGCGATCGGGGCGTGAGCGCATGGATCTTCAGGGCCAAAGGCGTGTTGATGCTAGCTAGATCAGGAACTTCCGGGAGCCCGCTTTCGATGCCATAGCGTCCAAAAGGGATTTCGGTTTGGCCATTCCACGTACTCGGCATTGCAAACTGAAATTCGGTTTGGACGTCATGAGTGCTCCGGCGTGCAAACTGAAATTCGTTTTCGGCCTCCGACGTGCTCGGCGGCCCAAAAGGAAATCCGGTTTGGGTCTTCAACGCGCTCCGCATTGCAAACTGAAATTCGGTTTGGGCCTCCTGAGTGCTCGGGGGTGCAAACTGAAATTCGGTTTGGGCACGCTTGCATCGATTGTGGGCAAACCGGAATCGGTTTTCGGTCATCGAACATCGATTGCGGGCAAACCGAAATCGGTTTTGGGCCATCGATCATCGCGTATGGACCAACCGAAATCGGTTCCAGGCACCATGGCATCGAAAGTGGGCTTCCGGTAATTCCCGCCGGGCGGTATTGCATCCAACCCTAGCTACCGGAAATCCATGGCGACCGGTTTTGCATCGGCATTCAGGTGTCAGGGAGAGACCGGTGATGAGGCAAGCGTGCGAGATGGCGGAGTTTTTCCGGGTTCCAGATGCCGTAAAGATTCCTCACGCGGTTGCCTTCGATATCGAACGAATATGCCCCATAAATCTGCCCGCCGCTGAGCAGCAGCATGCCTGGCATGCCATTGACGGTTGCGAACCGGTATGCCGTATCGGCGGGCAGCTTCCGTTGGATTCCGACCAGGAAACGGCTCGCCCGGTCCGCGGTCCGGATCGGCAGACCCGCCGCTTTCACCTTGCCGCCGCCGTCGCTGTAAATCGTCACGTCCTCCATCAGCAGATCCAGCAGCCGGTCGATCTCGCCCGTGGAGGTTGCGAGGGCGAATTGCTCCACCACGCGCCGCGCCTGATCGTTGGGCGATTGAGGGGGCGGCTTGTTCCCCTGCATCTGCGCCTTGCTCCGCCGCAGGATCTGGCGGCAGTTGGCCTCGCTTTTTCCGACGATGGCGGCGGTGTCGGCATAGTCGTAGTCGAAAACCTCGCGCAGCAGGAAAACCGCCCGCTCCACCGGTCCCAGCGTCTCCAGCATCATCATGAATGCCATCGTCATCGAGTCCGTCAGGTCGGCCAGACGATCCGGCGTGTCCGTCGCTTCTCCCACCAACGGTTCCGGCAGCCACACGCCATAGTAATCCTCCCGTTCCCGGCGCGCGGAGCGTAGTTCGTCGATGCTCAGCCGCGTGGTGGTGGCGACCAGCCATGCTTTCGGCGACTGGATCTCCGCGGCGTCCTGTTTCTGCCAGCGGATCCACACCTCCTGCATCACGTCCTCCGCCTCCGATACGCGCCCGAGCATCCGATAGGCGATGCCGAAGAGCGCCGGACGATGCGTGTTGAAGGTCTCGATCAATGGAGGCGGAGTTTGCGTTTCATTCCGTCGATTTTTTCCCACCTGTCGAATGGGAAAGCGCCCTCAGGAGGCAGCTTGAGCCACGGGACGCGCGAGCCAATCGGCGAAGCGGATGGAACCCCGCAGGGGATCCGCGCCCGGCATCAGACTATGATCGTCCACCGGTGTGCCGAAATAACCGGCCTTGTCGTCGATGACGATCTCGCGGTGGTCGTTGTGAGCGGCGAGATATTGCCGGACCAACTCGTTCATGCGGATCGGCTCGGGGCCGGCCAGTTCCACGGTGCCGTTCAGCGGCTCCGACAGGGCGATTTTGGTCACTGCCGCCGCGACGTCGTCGGAGAAAATTGGCTGCATCATCGCGGACGAAAGTCTTGCCACGTTCCCGTTCGTGGCACCTTGGGCGATCGCGCCGATGAATTCGAAAAACTGCGTGGCCCGGATGATCGTGTAAGCGATGCGGTCGGCCTTGATGAGATTTTCCTGCACCAGCTTCGCCCGGAAGTAGCCGCTGGCCTGCAAGCGGTCGGTGCCGACCACCGAAAGCGCGATATGGTGCCGCACACCGGCAGCGTTTTCAGCTGCCAGAAGATTGTGTCCGGCGGTCTGGAAGAAATCCATCACCGGCTGGTCTTCAAAGGACGGCGAGTTCGCCAGATCCACCACAACATCCGCTCCCGCCAGCGCCTCCGCGAGCCCTTCACCGGTGAGCACGTTGATGCCTTTGGACGGGGATGCCGCCACGACCTCGTGGCCGAGTTGACGGAGATTGGCCACCACTTTCGATCCAATGAGCCCGCTGCCACCGATCACGACGATTTTCATGTTTGCTTTCATACATCAGTCCAGACGATCCACGCCCGCATCCTGTGACAAAAGCGGGATTTTTTTTCGAATCATCGCCAACGGCTCCAGACTTCGATCGCCGCGTGTCTTTTTCCTTCGGCCTGTGGATGAGCCTCAACATGCTGATCGAGACGCCCGGCGGCTTCGACCACAGCGGCGCCGATTGCATCGGGTGGATGAAAGATGCCGGCTTCCGCGACTGCCGCGTCGAACCCCTCGTCGGCCCGGATTCGATGGTGGTGGGGGTGAAGTGAACGGATTCCGCACTCGCGAAAAGAGCGGGGCTTATTTGAGCTGCTGGGCGAAGAGCCACTTGTGGGTCTCCGGGTCGTTGAAAACCGGGCCGACCACCCCGTGCCCGCCGGTGGGCGGTTCCGTGTATTTGAACTGCTTGTCCTTCTTCATCAGCTCCGCGAATTCCCGGGCACCGGCCACCGGGACGATTTTGTCATCCGCCGCGTGGAACATCCACACCGGCTTGCGATCCATCGCCGACACATCGCCTGAGGCAACCCCGGACACGGGGATCGCCGCGGCGAACAAACGGGGCTCGCTGCCCATGATGTGGCAG